>Ga0214921_10000037_pt1 | contig 266140 bp, 223 predicted proteins | sample LL1505_MetaG_FD_177992 | JGI IMG/M metagenome (GOLD analysis project Ga0214921, IMG submission 177992) | Freshwater microbial communities from Lake Lanier, Atlanta, Georgia, United States - LL-1505 | ecosystem: Environmental > Aquatic > Freshwater > Lake | place: USA: Georgia | collected... | reverse complement strand
GATCTCCACCAAACGACGGACGATCACCAAATGATTTTCTTTCACCAAATGGACGTGCCGGACGATCGCCAAATGAACGCTCTTTACGTTCACCAAATGCAGGACGATCTCCAAACGGCTTACGATCTCCACCAAACGACGGACGATCACCAAATGATTTTCTTTCACCAAATGGACGCGACGGACGATCGCCAAATGAACGCTCTTTACGTTCACCAAATGCAGGACGATCTCCAAACGACTTACGATCTCCACGATCAAAATCACGAGATGGCCGCGCTTTTACTTCAAAATCTACATCAACACTTCGGCCTCGGCCGCCAAATCGACCTTCACGAGATGAAACCGATTCCTGTTCACCTTCTTCTGCCAAAATGCCTTCTTTTTCTTTTAATTGTGCTGGCTTACCAATGCGGTTGTCCATACGAATATCTGATGCGCCATTATTGCTCATAAGCTTTGCAATCATACGCCACTTACCAGAATCTTGTCCGGTAACCAGACTCATTGCATGTCCTTGAGCTCCTGCTCTGCCTGTACGACCAATACGGTGAATGTAATCTTCTGGACATTGTGGTAGATCATAGTTCACCACACATTCAATGTGTGGAATATCAAGCCCACGAGCAGCAACATCAGTCGCCACAAGGACGCGACACTTGCCTGCACGAAAATCTTTAATAACGCGGTCACGCTTTGTTTGACGCAAATCACCGTGGATTGCATCAACTTCATGGCCTTCTTTTCTCAAACGAAGTGCTAATCGCTCAGTGCCAAATTTTGTTTTTACAAATACAATCACCGTACCTTGACGATTTTCAAGCAACTCAAGAAGTAATCCAAGCTTGTCCGCCTCAATAGTTTTTACAACTTCTTGCGTTATTGCTGCAATAGGAGTTGTGGTAGAACCAATAGCGATACGCACAGGATCATTTAAATAGGTATTTGCTATTTTTACAATCTCAGGAGCCATCGTTGCTGAGAACATCAATGTCTGACGAACTTTTGGCAGATAACGAACAATTTCTTGTAATTGAGCACTAAATCCCATATCAAGCATACGGTCAGTTTCATCAAGCACTAAAAAATTTGTATGTGTAAGATGCAATGTGCCACGCTCTAAATGGTCATTAATACGACCAGGAGTACCCACAACAATACGTGGCTTTGAACTCAACTGGCGCAATTGCTTGACCATTGAGTCACCACCAATAAGTAATGATGTTTTGATATCTGAATTTTTACCAAGCAATAAATGAATGGTTTCAAGAACTTGCGCAGCAAGCTCACGCGTTGGCGTTAAAACCAATGCTGAATTAGTTGGCTGTGCAAGCACATGAGCAACTAACGGAATGCCGTACGCGGCTGTTTTTCCAGTTCCTGTTTGCGCAGACCCCAAAACGTCACTTCCTTGCAATGCAGGCGGAATCGTTTGAGACTGAATCGGTGTTGGAGTAGTGAATTGCATTAGTTTTAATGAGTTTAAAAGCCGCTCAGGCAGCCCTAATACGCTAAAATTTTCCATGATAACTTTCCTATTTTCTGACGTTATAACTTACGTAACAAAAGAGGAAAGTTGTTACCATCTACATGCGGAACAATACTCACCTCCACCTGGCAGGCTTTTAAAACAGCCGCCCTAGTACGACGTGTATTTATTTACGAAACAACTTGCAAATTAACTGCTGAAGTTTTGCCTTTAGATGTTGCAAGCTCATAGCTCACTTTTTGGCCTTCATGCAATGTTGTGATGCCAGCTCTTTGTAATGCGCTGATATGCACAAACACATCATTTCCACCTTGTTCAGGTTGAATGAAGCCAAAACCTTTAGTTGTGTTGAACCATTTTACTGTTCCGATAGTCATAGTAACTCCTTAGGCGATTCTTGATGATTGCGCGTAACGCAATCTAATTGATATTAAAATAGATCTTCAGGCACAACCACAATTAATTCACTGATATGCTAAAAAACCTAATACCAGCTTAGAAGAACGCCCAGTAATGTCAACCTTATTTTTACGGCGTATTAATCGGCGCCGCAGAAAATTATGGCGCATGACTGAGCAATTTGCTTCTTCATGGGGCATAGAGCTGGTTCTATTTTGAGCAGTTTTATCTGATGCGAGCATATAGTAAAAGTGCAAGCCCCCTACCAAGCAAAACTGATGGAACAAGCGTTCCAATCGCCGCACTGAAACAATTTAATGTCTCAGGATTTCCTGCATACCATACTACACTGCATGCAGCAGCGATTTTAATAATACACACACAAACCAAGAGCACGCAACTGGCCAGATCTCCGGCAATTTCAAAGCGCTTATGCGTAAAAACACGAAGAACCCGTGGCCTCAAATGCCATCCACCTAGAGCAAGCCCTAGCCCAAAAAACGCTGCAACTAGTACCTGATGCGTGTATGTCAGCCCCACAACCAGCGGTATCTGAGCCGCTAAAAACAAAACAGGTACCACCACAGCAATGGGAACCCACACAATACGGGTAAATAGAGACGAATAGGCGCTCAGAGCAATATAAAAAAACACGAACCATAGAGCAGTTGGAATGGCTTGTACACATGCAATAATCATACGAATCCTTATTTATAGAATACAAAGGGCGGCACTCTAGCACCAATGAGTTCCTGAATCAATTGAATGCCTTATCTCTGTATTGACGCTCGCTCTTATGATAGACTCTCCACTCATTATAAAAGGTCATCTGTATGAAAAAAGCAACACGTGCTGAGCTAGAAGAGCTTCTTACTATCTACATGAACGAACTCACAACCCTCGTCCACAAACACCTTCCTGGTGCCACCATTTATCTGTTCGGCTCACGAGCACGCAAAGATTATAAAGAAGGCGCTGATATAGATATCGCTATTCAAGGAAATGAACCAATACCTATTGATATCATTTCGCAGTTGTACAATGATCTTGAAGAAACCACTATTCCCGTATCAGTTGATTTTGTCGACTTTAATCGAACATCACCAGAACTTATTGATCGTATTAAGAAAGAAGGATTTGTATGGAATAAATAAGCACAAAATATCAAAATGTTCTTGGTACATACAACACCTACATACGTAGTGTGGAATATTATACATTTCAAGAGAAAACAATGCAGAACTCTTATGACAACAGTTTTTCATCAGACGAAATCCTTGATGGTGCACGTCGCTCGCTTATTCAAGCTTTTAAAATTTTTATTGAAGTGCTTTGGAAGTACCTCAAATGGCTCCTTGAAGAGGTATGCACCGTAACTCTTGAAATTGCGACCCCCCGTTCCATTATTGCCAAAGCATGTGAAGTTAGAATACTCAGCGAAGCGGATACTCGCATTTTAATCGACCTCATAAATCTTCGTAATCAAACATCCCATATCTACAAAGAAGAACTTGCAGTGTTAATTGCGCACAAACTCTGCAGCATGCGAGCACACATAGCTGCTATTGTCACACACTGCAATGATAAGGATTTTGTATGACACAGCACCCGTTTATCAAAGAACTCCATGATTTACGCACAATTCACAGCGTAGGGCCTGCAATACTGGGTGATTTATTCTTTATTGGCATCACCTCAATTGATCAGCTTGCAAAAGCAGATGCCCAAACACTTTTCAATTTACTTGAAACAAAATCGGGACATAAGCAAAATATCTGTATGCTTGATCTGTTTCATGCGATAATACACCAAGCTCGGACCGGAAATCGCTTGCCTTGGCATTTATTCAGTGCAGCGCGCCGGAAAAACCTTTAACTCTTTTGTATATATGAATGTTATATCTTTTATCCTCACCGTTATAAAACCTCATAAAAAATATATTGCGATCCCGATTTTAAACGCAATTATTTACGCACACGCAGTTGTTCTTATACCCCATTGCATCAAAAACATTGTTAACAGTATTCAATGTCCAGAGGCATCGCAGCACGTCTCATTTTACGTCATTTTATTTATAGCAGTAGAAGCGACAATCTGCATATCATGGCGCTTTGCTGACTGGGGAAATCTCAACTACGAACCAGCGCTCAGAAATACTATCTCACAAACCATTTTTGCTCGTCTTTCACGTCACGCACATCGCTTCTTTCAAAATAACTTTGCCGGATCGCTCTCCGCAAAACTAGGAGACCTTGTACATACTATACCCAGTATGGTTTCAACATTAATTGGAGGATGTCTCCTCAACCTTATCACAATCAGTATTGCAATTATTGCAATGGCATACATCAGTGGCTGGCTTGCACTCGGGCTCGTGGTCTGGGCAGGAAGTTTTGTCACACTCTCAATACTTACTATGAAACGATTCAGTCATTTAGCAAATCTCTCGGCACAAGCTGGCTCTGGTGTTATGGCTGTTGTTGTTGATGCAATAACAAACATGCTCAGCGTACGCCTATTTGCACGCACTGATCACGAAGCAAGTATCATTAGATCCGCCCAACAAAAATACCTTTCTGCATCTATGAACCGGCGCTGGTTTACTTTAAAACTCAATGCGGTACAAAGCTTCAGTTTCTGGCTGTACCAAACCAGCTGCCTCCTTATTTTATTATGGCTTCATTCACAGCAACGCATCACAGCCGGCGACTTTGCATTTATTCTCACCGTCAACATAGGCCTTGTTGATCAACTATGGAACTTAAGTGAAAAAATGCGAGATTTTGCCGATCATTGGGGCCTTGCATCACAAGCTCTTATAACCTTTTACCAGCCGCTTGAAGTACAAGATGTTTCTGGTGCAACAGTATTACAAGCACCACATGGAGCGATCCAATTTGACCATGTCCGTTTTAGCTATCCAGGCGGAGAATCTCTCTTTCAGAACCGTTCCATAAATATTCCTGCAGGGCAAAAAGTTGGTCTTGTTGGGTACTCTGGAAGCGGCAAGTCAACTTTTGTAAATCTCATTTTACGTCTGTATGACATCACGAGCGGCCGCATTCTTATTGACGGCCAAGATATAGCACTCGTCACACAAGAATCACTCCATCAAGCAATTGCTGTTGTCCCCCAAGAACCAACATTACTCCATCGCAGCATTGCAGAAAACATCATGTACGGAAATCCCACCGCATCGCATGAAGAAATTACTGCAGCAGCATATAAAGCGGCCGCTCACGATTTTATTATGTCATTTCCTGAACAGTATGACGCTGAAGTTGGTGAAGGGGGAAGCATGCTTTCTGGCGGGCAAAGACAACGCATAGCTCTGGCACGGGCATTACTAAAAAATGCTCCAATCCTCATTCTTGATGAAGCGACGTCACAACTAGATACTATTACAGAAAAAGCAATCCAGTCTTCTCTTGCTGACTGGTTTACACGCCATACAGACAAATCTCAAACCACACTGGTAATTGCACATCGGCTCTCTACGCTTCTTCATATGGATCGCATCCTGGTATTTAATAAAGGGGTAATTATTCAAGATGGAACCCATAATGAATTAATTGCACAGGAAGATAGTCTGTACTCAATGCTCTGGCGAACACAAGTCGGTGGCTTTATCAAAGAGTAATATCTTGCATTCGTAAAAACAGAACTTTTATAGTGCTTGCTGACTACAGCTGACTAAAACAATAGTTTTTGTGAAATGTCTTTGCGAGGAACAACGTGACGAAGCAATCCAGACTAGTATGGTTAAAATGCCTTGTGAGCATGGCTAAGTTGCCAAGCGACCAACCCATACCAAGACTATCGCGGGTAAGTCGGCACAATGACGGAGGTCTGGTATGATTCAAGGGTATCTATATCGACGCACACTTGTGATACTCATAAGCACAATCTGTCTTGCTGTAAGCATAGGCAGTACCTATTTTTTTCTATCCAGACCCACAAAAATTTCTCCGAGCACTGAAGCAACACAGCCTCAAGAATGGATGACAGTGTTTGTGCATGGCTCATTTGCAACAGCTCTTGGCTTTATCAGCATGTTTAATGTAATAAAAGATAAAGTGCACAAAACTAACTATAAAAAAATGGTCAGCCTGATGCGCAAAGATCCGTTTTTCTATCAAATGCAACCGCTTCATGAGCTTGGACTTGTTTCAATTAAGCCGTCATTAACCTGCAGTGATGAAAACAAAAAATATGCCATCTTCCCGGTGACTGCAGCGTATCAAACAATGACTGAATCCATTCAAAAACAACCAGAGATTAATTACTTTTACACATACGGCTGGAGTGGTCTCATCAGTCAATACCGCCGCAGAAAAGAAGCAATTAAATTATATACTGCTCTTGTAACAGAATATGAAAAACTGAAAGCACAAGGTATCAACCCCAAAATTAGACTGATTGCGCATAGCCATGGAGGAAACCTGATACTCAACACAGCAGGAATTCATGAACTGCTCCAAAAAGGGCTCGAGCATCAGCCCTCAATTGAGCGCTATCCAGACAGCGATGAACTCTCGAGCTTGCAAGCACTGCAGGCACTTCTTACCAAGCCCAAAAAAGATGGAAGCCCTCAAATAGTCCCCATTGCTCCATTCTCTATCGATGAAGTTATACTTTTAGGAACTCCTATCCAGCCAGAAACACTACCTTTTTTTCTTTCTCCTTTTTTTAAAAAAATCTATAACCTGTACTCTGACGATGATGTCATTCAAAGTATGGACTGGGTAAGCACACGCCGCTACTACTCAGAACAGCGAATTGCACTTTCGCCATTAAGTGCCCAGCAACCTACCATTATCCAAATTAAAATCACCTTAAATAAACCGGTCAAATTGCTAGCCAAAAAGTCTGACTCTACAAGCAGTACTCCCGCATCTTCTGAAAAAGCATTAGGTACTATTAAAAGCACCATTACATCGCTTTGGTCACGCATGTTTGGTTCACGTCCCACACGTCAAACTCTCGACCCTCTTCATAAAGAATTTTGGTTCATGGGCTGGAAAAACCATGACAAGCCAGAACTGGCTCAGCAGTATATTAAACCATTCCCTTATGCCATTCTCATTCCACATATTCAAAAACTGGTAAGTAGTATTGAAGATGTTCATGATTTTGATGTGCATCTTAAATTTAAACCTGATGCCGTTGCACTCTCTGCGTACCTTCATGACACAGAAAAAAAACGTAAAAAAATCTATATAAACAAAACACTTCTTGTAGATTTACAGTCTCAAGCGGATGCCTGGCGGCCACATAATATAACGCCTTCCTGTGAGATGGAACTTCTCCATAAATACAGCCAGATGCTGAATAGCTAACAAAACAATCGCCTTTTTTAGATAACCTTGTATCCTATGCCACCTTACGATCATCAATCACTTCTGATCCCAAGGAATTTGTGGCATGAAACGATTTTACACACTACTTCTAACAACTGCAGTACTTACAACACACGCGCTTGCTCCATCATTGCCTACAATCAGAGATATCCACGTAGAAGGCAATACGAACATTCCAACAGAAACAATTACTCATCGCCTCACCTATCGGAAGGGAGGAGTTTTTGATGAAACGCTCAGCACTCAAGCGATTGAGGCAGTGTATAGCCTCAATGCATTTGACCAAATAATAATAGAGAAGGAAGGAGTTGAGAGTACCCAAGTTGATCTCTTTATAACAGTAACAGAAAAACCAGCGCTTGCTGAAATCACCTTCACCGGAAACAAAAAAATTTCTACAAAAAAGCTTGAGGAACTCATTGATGCAAAAAATATCCGTGCAATCACTCAAGAAGATGCCGATATTCTGGCAAATACTATAAAAAAAGAATACTCAAACAACGACTACCATGAAGCAATTATTACAGCAACCGTCACCAAAGACCCCCAAAATAATCAACGGGCTTTTCTCAATTTTGCGATTAATGAGAAAGTGAAGAGTCGCATCAGGGAAATACATTTTACCGGCAACGCAGCAATCCCTTCCCGCACACTTCGGACCTATATTCAAAACCGAGAGGTGTGGCTTCTGTGCTTTTTGGATGGCGCAGGCAAATTTAATGAAGCCGCTCTTGAAATAGACAAAGAACGTATTCGCGCTGCATACTCCAACAAAGGGTATTTTGCCGCACGCGTTACCGACACCACGGTTACCCGAAGCAGTGACCAAAAAAATATTGACCTCAATTTTACTATCAGCGAAGGTCCTTTGTTCACTATTAAAGAAATTGATATTGCACCAGATATCGAAGTCCCACATCGCATTGTGCGCAAGCTGCTCACCCTCAGCCCTGGCGATACCTATAAACTCTCTGAGATCCAACGAATGATGGAAACTATTAAACAATTGTATGGTGAATATGGTTTTATTGACGCTTATGTCTCCCCTCAAGTTGTACCTGATACCAATACCAACACCATTGCGATTACCTTTCATGTAGAAAAAGGAACACGATGGAAACTAAACAGACTCTTTATTACCGGAAATGAAACAACCCGAGACCACGTTATCCGCAGACAAATTGCTCTTGAAGAAGGTACTCTTATTACCTCAACTGCGCTTGATTTTTCAAAACGCAATGTTGAAGCACTCAGTTACTTTGATCGAGAAAGCGTCACCTGGAAAAAACATCGTCTTGATACCGAGCAACTTGATCTTGAGCTCAATGTAAAAGAAGTTCCTACTCGAGCATTTAATATTGGTCTTGATTTTGGAGCAAACCAAGATGACCCAAATAGTGGTGTAAAAGGAACCATGGGTGCTGATTTACGCAATATGTTTGGTAAAGGCTGGGATATGGGCTTTGTCCTTAAAGGCGCTAAATCTGGTCTCAGTCAAGCATCATTTCATATGAGCGATCCGTACCTACGGCACAATCTTTCAGGCCAATTAAGCTTCTCATTCAATCAAACACGATATGATCAATGGAAGTGGGTTATCCCATCGCCTGAAGAGAAAGTATTCGGTGTTGTTGGCCGCCTGGGTACACGCCTGCCCACCGCCGATCGCGCAACAAGCTTACATGTAGAGTCTGGTGTTGAACATATTACCAATAATGCCTACGATGCAAAGACAAACCAGCCAAAACTCAATATCCGTGGGGTCAACAGCCGCGAACATCCGCGCCTGCAAGCATTGCTTGAGCAAAAGTTGCAAGCAGGAACACTACATTGGATAGGTCTGGATCTTATTAAAGATACCCGCAATCATATGATCTATCCAAATGATGGGTACAAATTAGTGTTCTCAAATAAATGCGCTCTCCCGGGAATAAACCAAACATTCTCATTCATTAAATCAACCGTACACGCCAGTTGGTATACCCCACTTATTGGGTACGACACATTAGTACTAGGCCTTCATGCATTTGGCGGTGTCATTGAGCAAATAGGCCTCTCAGACACTGCGCATACAAAAATTCCATACCGTGAGCTGTTCCATCTTGGCGGCCAAAATAGCATCCGTGGATTTAACTGGGGTCAAGTAGGCCCTTCATGGGATTATGCAAACCCTCTCGGCGGCAAAAAAGCTATTCAATGCAACGCAGAACTTATTTTCCCACTCATGGGTAATAATGCAATGAAAATCCATGTATTCTATGACGCTGGCTGCGCATGGGATACGCCAAAAACTGATGTCATACGTGACAATGCACTCCACATAAAGTCCGATACATTTAATATGCGGCACACTATCGGAATTGGCCTTAACATCACCCAGCCACAACCAATCAAGATCTCTTTTGGATATAAACTTGATCGCAATAAAAAGCTGGGAGAAACGCCGCACGAATTTCATATCGGGGTAAATAGCGCATTCTAAGGGCTGTTGACACTCATACATATTCAGCACAAGCTATATAGTTAAATGCAATGTAACATGCAACCGATCTATTTATCAGAATCAATATTGTAAAATCATTTAGCTATAGATCATTATCTACAAGCTATAAATACTGATCACATAAAGGCTTTAAACTATGACTCCGCAAAAACAACTTCCTATAGGCATAAGTAGCTTGGAAGAAATTATCAATTCAAATCTACTCTACATCGACAAGACAGAAATTGTGCACCGCCTCATAACGACCAATCGCCGATGCTTCTTTTCTCGTCCCCGCCGTTTTGGTAAATCACTCCTCATATCGACACTTAAAGAAATCTTTCTCGGAAATAGAAAGTTATTCAAAGATTTGTGGATCGGCCAAGGTGATCGCTATACATGGCAGCAACGGCCAGTCATTCATATTGACTTCTCACAACTCAACACCGACACCCTTGATACATTGAAAAATGACTTAAACAACACGCTTGATACTGTTGCAATACATCATGGATGCAATGCAAGCCATCGTCCATTTCCTCGAGAAAAAATCGCATACATCTGTGAAACAATAGGCGCACAAACAAAAATTGCTATACTGATAGACGAGTATGATGCTCCGCTACTTCGCCATATCACCAATACTGAAATGGCACTTCCCATTCTAGATTTTTTAAGCGGTTTTTATACAACCATCAAAGCCCTTGATGCGTATATTCACTTCACCTTTGTAACCGGTGTTACCAAGTTTGCAAAAACATCACTTTTTTCCGGCCCAAACAACCTCGACGACTTATCACTCAGCGAAAAATTTGCAACACTGTGCGGATATACTGAAAAAGAAATTCTGGCTCATTGTAACGACTACATTGTTGAATGTGCAGTGGCGCAACAGACCAACACTAAAGTTATCATACAGGGCATGCGTAGGTGGTATAACGGATATCAAATGTCCGATTACCTCATCGAAAAAGTGTATAACCCATTTTCGGTGCTTCTGTACCTCAAACACCAAAAATTTAAAAACTATTGGTTTAGTACCGGAACTCCAACATTCCTGGTCAAACTGATACAAAACAATATCTATAATTTCACCAATATCGACCACTCAAAAGTCTCCGGGGCAGATCTTGAAACTTTTGACCTGAGCGTACAAGATCATCAAGGCAATTATAAGCAACTACCACTCCCTATGCTTATGCTGCAAACAGGCTATTTGACTATCGAAAGTTATACTGAAAAAGGCTCAAGTTATATACTAGCCTACCCAAATCAAGAAATACGAGAGTCGCTAAACCAATTGGTGCTCTGTAGCACACTAGTAGTAGATAACAGCACTATCAACGACGCAAAAGAAAAAATACTCCACGCACTTCAAACCAATAACATCAGCCTCTTTTGTACCATAATTCAGTCGCTACTCGCTCATATCCCTTATCATATTCATGTTAAAGAAGAAGCGTTTTATCATGCCATTCTGCACATGATATGCGTCCTCTTGCAAATCAATACTGAATCAGAAGTTGCTGTTGCTGGGGGCAGAGCCGATATGATAATCCAGACTAACTCTGCTCTCTATCTATTTGAATGTAAGCTTAATGCATCACCGGAAATAGCACTGGAACAAATACAGACCAAACGATATTACGAAAAATATTACACCCAACACAAACCAGTATATTTAGTCGGACTGAATTTTGACTATGCTACTAAAACGATGACTCACGTAGTAGAAAAAGCCCCACAATAAAAAGCTTGGCGAAACGCCGCACGAATTCCATATCGGGGTAAATAGCGCATTCTAATGGCTGCTTTAAACATTGCAGAAAACAAAGAGGGGGGAGGATTTTAAAATCCTCCCCCCTCTTGAATGCCGTTATATTAATTTACTACTTATACTTGAGCAGTACGTGCTTGAGTGAGACTCTTATTATGTTTGTAGGTCTTTCGCGCATTATGTAAAGAATATCCACCACTTACAACGCCAAGACCACTGGTCACCGCGAGCGTCACTAAATCTTCAATAGCTTCACGCTTCTGTTGGGGCGTAAGCGATGCTCGCCCTTTTTTAGTAAACAACTTACGCATCGATCCCAAGAGTTCACGCCCCTGCTTAGTTGCTGCAAGCCATACCCATATCGCACCGACAATAGCGGCAGGGGCGGCAAAACCAAACGCAGCTTTATAATTTTTTGGCTCCACAGCTGCTGGTACCATTGGCTGACCTTGAGGGTCTGTGGCCGGAGCACTACCAACAAGAGGCTCCACTGGAATAACAGCTTGACCGGAGGCAGACGTAGCTCGTGATCGAGAAGGAATGGTCGATCCAGACGCCGATGAACCTACTGAGCCGGCAGCAGCACCTTCACCGGTATCAGTAACAAGAGGTACTGCCGCAGGACCACCACCGCTGCTAGCTGCAGACGAAGCACGTGATCTAACGGGAGTGGTCGGTCCAGACGCCGATGAACCTACTGAACCAGCAGCACCTTCACCTTGACCGGCAACAGGCTGATCTTCTGGTCTATCTTCTAGATTGGCACTTTCACCGGTACCAGTAACAAAAGGTACTGCCGCATCACCACCACCGCTGCTAGCTGCAGACGAAGAACGTGATCTAACGAGAGTGGTCAGTCCAGACGCCGATGAACCTACTGAACCGGCAGCAGCACCTTCACCGGTATCAGTAACAAGAAGAGGTGTAGTTGCTCGCTCCTCAACAAGAGGTACTGCCGCAGAACCACCACCGCTGCTAGCTGCAGCAGGGCCACCTGCCCCAATTCCTGTACCAGCTTGACTTTCATTATCTCTGCCCGCTAGCAACAAAGTAGCAGGTTCTTTAGATCGTGCAATTTTCTCAAAATATTGCAATGCTTTAGAATCCCAAATAAATGAAACGCCATCATCATTTCTGATATTATGAAACGCCTGCTTTTCGCCATCAGGATTGTTAACTGTAACTATTACTTTTTTGTTCATAAGTTGGAACTTCATGTATCCATATTCTGAGTGATGAATCGCAAAATTGTTTGTGCCTTCCTCTGTTTTCATGACTCTAAGCTCTTCAAAAGTAGTCGGCAACCCTAGATGCTTGGCTTCTGAAGATGCATCAGACGATGCTGCCCCCGCACCAGCTTGACCTGCATCACGATCACCACTGCTGCTAGTTCCAGACAAAGCACGAGGCCGAGTAAGAGCAGGAGTAGAGAGAGTAGTAGTAGGCGCTGCCTCACCTGAACCACCAGCCCCCGCACCAGCTTGACCTGCATCACGATCACCACTGCTGCTAGTTCCAGACAAAGCACGAAGCCGAGTAAGAGCAGGAGTAGAGGGAGTAGTAGGCGCTGCCTCGCCTGAAACACCAGCTCTTGCAGTTCCACCACCACTTGGTGCTGAGCGAGCCACAAGAGTATTGAACGATAAAGCTTCAAACTGGCGTACTCGTTCTGCGTTTTTACGGATCGCCTTCTTAGCAGTTGTTTGCGCAATGCTTAATACTTGTGTCGCTCCTGGTATTGCTTGCAATTGTTGCTCATCGTTGTCAGTTAATTGTTTTGTCCTCTCATTCTGATTACGATACAAAGCCATACCAGCATAGAGAGCCTTTCTCCGAACATCTTGTTCAGCTAAAGCACTATTTTTTAATGTAGAAGGCGCAAGGCCAGAGTCAGAAAATACATCCTGAGTTGTCTTTTTACTCAAATCCGTAGGAGAGTCCTGTTTTGGAGAACGACCAAATAAACCACCAATTCTACCTCCTATTCTACCAGGAACACTACCCGGCGATGGAGTGCCTACTGGCTCCATTTTTAACATACCATCTGGCGTACCAGACGTCAAAGCCACAACCCCTTGCCCGAACATCACACTCATTAACACAAGCATCCACATGTTTTTCATATATTCCTTTCTCATTTCTCCACTACTCCAATTGCATCACCAAAATTATTAATCCCTATAGCACCTCTTCCATGAACAGCATCAGCTCGTGGCAAACAGCCAAAGCCAGCACCAAAAATACCAGATGGCCGTGGCGTCAAAGCCACACGAGCAAGCTCTTGATTACGACGCATACCTTTGCGATCTTTTCTCAAACTCGGTTTTAAGCCCCGGTTGTTGAAAACCGCATAGACATCATCTCTCCACAAATTGCCTTTCATCAATCCTCCAGCAAAATGCTCAGGTATCTCGTCACCCAAGCCATAACGCTTCTCTTTTTGTTTACGATACTGAATTGCTGCTAAAAGCACCGCCATAGCATTATTATCATAATGATCTTTATATGTACGAACAGCCTCCATCAATTGATCAAATTTCGCTGTTGCTGGATTAATTCTTGCTTTCTCAGTTACAACCTCGGTTGGATACCATTCAGGCAATCCACCATCCATCGCAATCAGCCCACAGCAGCTACTCAAAAATCCAATCACAACTACCATCAAACGATCTAACACTTTCATTATTCGTCATCTTTCGTCTCTAAAAAACCAGCTCTTGCGCACTCATTACTATGCACGAACAAGCTCGTTTTGAGTGTATATATAAATGCTATTGTATACTTTCCCAAGTAATCAGTCTGACAGATGTGGACTTTTTTTTCCAGAGACCATACTTTTTGCGCAAAAAACATAGTGACTTGCTTCTTATATCAAACTCTTGCCACACTAGCAGGCACCTTTGCCCCCCTGCATAACAGTCTATACAGAAAGCAATCCACCTATGATAGTGACGCTCCTTTGCCTTATCTCAGGATCCCTCCTTTGCCAGACGCCAGAAATCCCCACCGCATTGCCAGCAGGCCGCCTACTTATGTTTCTGCATGAAGATACATCACTCAGTGGAGAGAGCCCTACACAAAAAAACATAGGCCCCATAACCATTAGAACAGCAACGGCTCTCCATCAAAAACCTGGTATTTTGATAATCAGCCCGCAGATATGGCACAATTTGTTATACCGAAAGCAATGGTTTGACACGCAACTTAAAAACACGGGCTCTCTCACTTCACTTTTTTATACTGCCTGGACTGCCCACCAGCATGCACCCTCTCACAAAACCTATGCGCAAATACAAACCCTCCTCAAAACAGACCAAACGCTGCTGCACCACCTCTACCTTTGGCAGATTGATTTTTCTGACTGGCTTTGCTTTGTTCACAAAGAGGCAAGTGTCATTATTCTTATACCGCGCCTGTACCTTGAAGAGCGGCAAGAGCTCCTTCCCCGCATGCTTCCAAATACGTACCAACACAATGAATTTGCCACAGGTCTTACTCTCAGCACTTGCACGCCTCATATACTTCCCACTCATCACGATGAACTTGCGCATGCCATCAATCAAGCGCGCCATCTTCATAAACGCTCTAGCTTTTCGATTGAAAGCCTTGAATCATTATTTCTTAAAAAAACAACCCTCCATCCGCTCCTTACTATTCGCTGGAATATCTACATAAGTGGTCATGGCACCTATACACCAACAGAAAGCACCTGGTCGCATCTTTCAAAAAAACAGAGTTCCAAAAGCTCTCTTAACCACGCACACATGTGCGGACTTTCTCTTGCACAGTTTGTTGCATGGCTGACTCTGTGCAACACCAAGTTATCAGTAGGCTGCATTTACTATCAAAGCTGTTATGGTGGTGGCAAAAATTTTGCAGAAATGTACACAGCTCTTCGTACGCAAAGTACCGTTTTATCACGCCATAATCAGCTCTCATTTCCCCTTATTGCCGGAGGCCTGGGTGATGCGCCAACAACCATGATAATGCCACGCAAATACATGCATCATAACAACTTGGCACTTTCTATTGGCGTAGATGTTAATTTCCCAGAATTTTTTAGCAGACTTGAAAAGCCAGGCACCGAATGGGCAGAAATTTTGCAACCCCTTGCAAGCGCTCTTTCTTCCCCCAGTGACATTCATGGGCTGAGTAATACCCCACAAATTTTATTCCCAGGAGATACCGAGCTAACTCCCATCGATGTTACCAGCAAAACACATGCTCCACGCTCTCATACTACCGCACTGCAACATATAATACGGGCAGGTATTTATATTATTACTCCTGCAGACGAACAAGAAAAACATAAGAATCACCAACCATATATTATCAGAGGGAAACGGGCAATACTGGTTACCACAAGCCTCATCAACAACCCTTTGGATATACATCCGTATCAAAAAATTGAACGCGGGAAAAAAGCACACACCATATTTAAAGCGCCTGCACTTATATCTCTGATCCCCGGCAATGCGCTGCACCACTGCACCGATATAACACTCCACTCACTCGGCCTCAAAGATTTTATCACTCATAGCTTTCTTGATTTCACTAATCAAAAAAGCACCAAGGTATTTCTTATAGATTTACTGACCCTCTCCAATGATCTTAAACAGAATTTTACGGGAGAACCTGACTCTCTCTGGAGCTCACTCAAAACAACACTCACCAACTGGTTTAGCAGAACCCCCGCGCTTATAGACACGCCACGCATTACACTTGAAAAAGTAATCATTATGGTTGCAGCAGAAAAAATAAGCTGCGTTTTTTTATTCACTGATGCAACCAAGAAAATACATGCACACAAAACATTGTTCTCTCGCCCCAGCAGCTCTATGCGTCTCCCAGAAAAACTAACATTGGAAGTGATCTCGCAAAAAGATCATACACAGCTGTATAAAAAGTACCTCAAATTGTGCAACAAACAAGAAAAGATCCGAGCAGCCACATAGCAGCATCCCCTAGCCTTAACATAAACTGGATGGCCCCAACTGAAAAAAATCCTGCTACGAGTTCTGCGTGATCTAGGGCGTCATAGTATTGACACATACCAAAGAGTCTCTCACACTAAGAACAAGGCTATGATGGATGAGATGCGTGCATGGTACAACAGATATCAGATGTCAGATTATAAAACTGCAAAAATTTATAATCCGTACTCAGTTTTGCTCTATCTTAACAACAAAAAATGCAAAAACTACTGGTTTACAACAGGCTCTCCTGCGTTTCTTATTAAACTTATTAAAAAAAATACGTACATATTTTCAAACATAGATCACTCAAACGCAACGAGCTCAACCCTTGATATTTTGAGATTGATAGAATCTCTCTGAAAACAATTTTATATCAAGCAAGCTATCTAACCATTGAGAGCTATGATGAAGATACACAAATGTATACACTCACATATCCAAATGAGGAAGTACGTCAATCTTTAAATAGCTCTCTTCTCTGCTCAATACTTAACATTAAAGATGCTGAGGCACAAACAGAAGCCCACGCCATTCGCAAAGCCCTTAATACAGAAGACATTACAAGCTTCACTTGAGCATTACAAGGTCTCTTCACTCATGTACCGCACCAACTACATGTAGAACGAGAAGCATTTTACCATGCCTTATTACAAATGATCTGCTATATTCTCGGAGTAGATATTATCTGTGAAGTTTCGGTCAGCACTGGTCAAATCGATATGATCATACAAACACAAAAAACTGTTTATATTTTTGAGCTTAAATTGAATCAATCGGCAATCGTAGCACTTACACAAATTCAAACACGCCGATATTATGAGAAATATCTAAACAGTGGTAAGAACGTTATACTTGTGGGTCTTAATTTTGAATATGAATCAAAATTAATTACTGCACAGTGGATGAATGCATTATAAGCAACTCTTGCACGACACTTTAACAGGATAGAATTAATCTCTTTAAACAACCCATTGCAAAGTAGCTGTCATGTGCGAACCAATACTCACAATCCGATGACACTGTGCTTTACTAAGCACCGTGCGCACCGCTTCTGGCGTATCCTTTCTCACCAAAACCAGTTGCAGCTGATACGCATCGCCTGTGCGTAGGTCTTGCGAAACGACAATTCTGCACCCTGCTTCACATCGTGACAGTTTCATACAAGCATCGTATACTTTCACTCATGTAATTAGTCGCACTTTTATGAAAACATACAGCACAATGCAGCACAAAAAAATAAAAATTATAGATCCTATTCATGCACAGCAAATCGCTGCAGGAGAAGTTATTGAACGTCCTGCAAATATCGTCAAGGAGCTTCTGGAAAACGCTCTTGATGCCGGTAGCAGTGTGATCACTATTCGTATTGAAAAAGCGGGAAAACAACTCATATCAATAACCGATAACGGTTGTGGTATGAGCGCAGATGATGCAGTACTTTGTTTTGCCCGTCATGCAACAAGCAAACTTTCTACTATTGACGACCTTATGCATCTGAGCACATTTGGCTTTCGGGGAGAAGCACTGGCAAGTATTGCATCAGTTGCACAGGTAACACTGACTACCAAAGAGCACACAGATCAAGGACTTGGGTCTCGCATTATCTATACACAAGGTGTCCCTCGTAGCACTGAACGGATCGCATGTCCCAGCGGAACAACCATAACCATTGAGCACCTCTTTGCAACACTTCCTGTTCGTAAAACTTTTTTGAAACAAGATGAAACTGAATGGAATCAGATTCAATCCATCGTATACGGAATCGCGCTCACACATCCCTCACTGCATATTACGCTCATAAAAGATGGACAAGCTACATTGATTGCTGGCAGCGTCTTGTCAATAAAAGAACGTATTACACAGCTCTGGGGACACTCACTTACCACAAACCTCACTCCTGTGTCGGCAACAGAACGCGGCATCACCATTACTGGACTCACTTCACTCCCCCCCTATGCGCGCTACGGAAAAGACCTCATCATGTTCTGGGTCAACAATCGATTGGTAAAAAACAGTGACATTACCCGCGCAATTACCAAGGGCTATCTGCATTCACTGCCTGCCGGCAAATATCCTGCAACATTTCTTTCTATTAGCCTAGACTCACACTTAGTGGATATTAATATCCATCCACGAAAAGAAGAAGTTCGGTTTACCCACGGAGGAATTCTGACCACCTGCGTACAACAGGCAATCACGCAAGCGCTTGAGTCGGCAGTATCACACCGCTTACACCCCGTTCCCGCACCCATAATCACGCATATGTATACACCGCATCAAGCCCCCGTTTCTACAGCTCAACCACTGCCTCCGCGTGGCGATTATGAGCATCTTTCTAGATCAATCATTAGCCAGCAAACATTTCATACCATTCCCCCCTCTCCATCTCTTAATACTCAGCCAGCACCCACGCGTGAGCACCCTCAGCAGATAGCATCTCAGCCATTTCGCATCATTGGGCAACTCTTTACCACCTACATTCTTATTGAACTGCAGGAAGAACTAATACTCATCGACCAGCACGCGGCACATGAACGAATTCTCTACCATCAATACACTACTACCTTTACTGGAAAAGAAGGGACCAGGCTCCTTTTCCCTGAAACCGTAGTTCTTCCCTCGTCACAAACCGCAGCCATGCTCCTTGAGGCACGGACTTTTTTTACCGATCAAGGAATTGAGTTTGAACAAACCGGTCCACACCATCTCACTATTAGCAGTTGTCCACCACAACTACAAAAAGAATCTCTCAGCTCAGTACTGCTTGATGCGGCCGATTTTATAAGCACTCACCACGCTCTAGATTCCACGCTCTTTAGACAGAAACTCAATGAGCATGTACACAGCCATCTCGCCTGTAAAATGGCAGTCAAAGCAGGCGACACCCTTGATACAGATGCAATGCAACAATTGATAACGCAGCTCCTTGCAACACCCAATAAATTTATGTGTGTGCATGGCAGACCAACAATGTGGCCTGTATCAAAACATGACGTTGAAAAGCGATTTAAACGTAGAAACTAATAAAATTTCTTAAATTTTATATATAAATTTGTATATACTAAGATAAAGCAAACAAGCTCATAGCTTTGTACACGATCACAAAGATTACAAAGCACAGCACTACCAAAGAACGGTAAGGCGTGAGTGTATAGCACATAATGGGGGATATTACGCATGAAAAAAACTATGTTATTACTTATCATTCTAGGTATTATGGCAAGCACACCTTTCACCTATACCACCAGCACAGGAACTAGCGATCCTAGTGACGCACCATCAACCACTCAAAAAAAAACAGGGGACGAGCGTTATTTAACAATTCCCTGGATAGGTGTAGCAGTTGCATCAATTTTGGGCGGCACAGCGGTGTGGGCCAACAGCCAACATAAACACAGTAAGATTGGCCATGAACGCTATCCTCACATGCAGCGGCGCAATATTATTCGCGCCCGTCTTGCAGAAAAAATAGACCATTCTGACAGAGAAACGCTCAAAGAAGAACTCGCAGAAATAAACTACCGCATAAAAAAGATTCATGCTAAAAAAAGCAGACTTAACATTACACGTATTATGAGTGGACTCGTTGCTCTTGCTGGTCTTGCCACCACAATCTACGGAATACGAAAAAAGAAAACTGATAAAAAATAAGCCATAAAAAAGAGGCGCTAGATTTCTCTCTCGCGCCTCTTTTTTGCATTATCGATGTCTCTACGTTATTCAGAGAGAGTCGTATCTTTTTTATCTTCAACAAAAAGAATAGGGGCTGTAGATGACTCAGCCTGTGAATCTTGCAAAAGATCAGGAGCTGAAGGAAGTGCAATTTCAGCCTTTGGTTGAAAGCGTGGGCGCAATCCCATAAACCAACGAGCGTGAATTTTCTTAAGAACTCCTTCGCGACGCAACAAAGCAATCTTCTTTTCAACTTCTTGCAGGAAATCTTTATTGGCACGAGACAGCGCAAGACGCTCATCTTGCACAAAACACTGATTACTTAATGACACCGGCATAAATTTAATTGATGGATACTCCATCTTCATTGCTTTTGCTTGCTCCATGCGAACAAGCCCCGCACGCACCAACCCAAGCTTCAGATCAACAACTAACCGCGTCAGCGTATCCACACGACGAATTTTAATTTTCTCAAAAATAGCTAAGTAGCTCTCTTCAAGAGAATTTTTTAATACCGCGGTGGTATTCAAAGGGTAGTTAGCATAATCAGCAAGCGTCAACATGTGATGCGGCATTTTATCCCAAAAAACCAGCGCCAATGCATTCAATGAAGAAATGTGATATGGCATCAATTCAACCTTAGAAGAAAACGTAAGTGCACTATTTCCATCCACAACTACAATATCAAATAACCCTTCACTCAGAGCACGCTCAACATTATATGGCGCAACCTCTTTGATATTCACTGCAGACCCCATTCGCGATCCAAGTACCTCAATAGATTCACGCAAATACCCTTGAAACGCCTCTTCAATTTCTGGAGTGATTGCTTCATTAATAAGAGAAGTCACCACACCCACACGCAATTCTTTACGTGCTGGCACAAAAGTACGTGCGTTTGATGATCCACCAAAAAATCGACGTGGTTCAATGTGATTATAGAGTTTGTAAACCAAGCCAACAATTATAAACGATGTCACAACTAACAAAAGTGTCAGCATATTCAGCCCGAGCTCTAAACCCGCAATATGCGACAATAAAGTACTAAAAAAATTCATATGTATTCCTATCATAATAAAGGGTAACGCCTTGCAGATACACGTTGCTATCAATACTAGTTACCCTATGATATAGTTTAAATCACTATATTCGCTTGTTTTACTGCCAAACGTATGGTTATTATACCGCAGGATTATGCTTCAAGCAAATAACGCTCTCTAACAAACACAAGGCTTTCGTATGATACACAAGGTTAAAGGCACTCAAGATTTATTGGCTATGCAGCTTTATGACGCACTCTACAATGCTCTGTATACCCATTTCACCCGCGCTCAATTTTCCCACATCCAAACACCAATTCTTGAGAACGAAGCTCTTTTTAAACGATCTGTTGGACAAGAAACCGACATCGTCGGCAAAGAGATGTACACTTTTTCTACCAACGACAAAGAGACGCTCTGCCTTCGTCCCGAGGGAACAGCCAGTACCATTCGTGCCTATTTAGAATCAGGAATTCAAAGTACTCCCTGGAACGTGTTCAGCCATGGTCCTATGTTCCGTCATGAACGGCCACAAAAAGGCCGCTGGAGGCAATTCTCACAATTCAATATTGAAGCAGTTGGTATTCAGTCTTTAACACAAGAAGTACGGTTTATTAATCTACTTAATGATTTTTTTTCACGCACTCTCAAACTTGAACAGTATGTCCTTAGTATCAACTTTTTGGGATCACGCGAAGATCGTAACGCTCATAAACAGGCATTAAAAATCTTTCTTGCTGATCACGCCACACAGCTTTGTGCAACCTGCAGCGTACGTGCTACTACTAATGTGCTGCGTATCTTTGACTGCAAGAATGAATCGTGCCAGCAACTCTATACCGTTGCCCCACGTATTACTGATTATTTATCAGAAGCATCTACTGAGCAATGGCAATCTCTCAACACACTTCTTGATATTCTGAGCATCAACAGAATACACAATCCACTTCTTGTAAGAGGCCTTGATTATTACAACAACATTGTTTTTGAATTTTCATCAAGCAGCCTTGGCGCACAAAGCACGTTTTGCGGTGGAGGCCAGTATGATTTATCTACAGCATTTGACCGGAAACAACCACTCCCTTCTCTCGGCGCTGCCATTGGCATGGAGCGATTACTTCTACTTCTAGAAGCAACAGGAAATACTGCTCTGACTCAGACGCAGGCACCATGCATTGGCATTCTTCCCTTTGATGAGTCACTTACCCCTCTTGCGCTTCTTGCGCATCAGACTTTGCATCGCACAGGACTACATACCGACATTATTGTAGGCGGTATAAAAAAAGGAATGAAGAAAGCAAATGCAGCAGGGATGCGCTGGTTGGTGCTTATTGGTGAAACTGAAAAAAATGAAAATGTAGTACGGGTGAAGAATATGGACACCGGAGAAGAGTCAGTGGTACCGCAAGAGCATCTTGTCGATTTTTTTAAAATCTAGATTACTCCGTCAGAGCACGCGGTGACTGGGTAATCCAGACCTACTCTTAAGAAGTGATCGAATCGCCTTAAAATCATTGCTTTACCATAACTTATACACTCGCAAAACCACTTACCAATAGCACAGCATATCCCACACTGCAACAACCACAATAACGCCCAGCACTGAATCAAAACGGTCAAACAGTCCACCATGACCCGGCAGCAATTCGCCGGTATCTTTAAGCCCTTGTTGCCGCTTAAACCACGACATCAAGAGATCACCTACTATAGCGGCCCCCGCAACCACCCATGCGCCAAGCAGCATTACCCACCAACTGTGCGGGGCATCCCCGGAAAGCCACATAAGCATGTGCACACTCGAGAGCGTAGTAATACCACCGAGCACTCCTTCCCAAGTCTTATTAGGGCTAATACGAGGGAAACAATGATGCGTCCCCCACTGTGATCCAATAGTATAGGCAGAAGCATCCACCAACCATGCAGCCACAAAAGGATATACTGCATAAAAAGGGGCTTCAGATCGCCAGACAATCACATGCATAATAAGAAGCCCAAGAGGAAGAAGTGGATAAAAAATAGTTGACCATGTCGGCACCTGATACCAATAACTCACCACATCACGCATATCAGCATCAACACCTTGCACCCGCGGCCATTCTACTAAGGCCATCCATAACGCAAGCGAGAAAAGCAAGCACATAAAAAGTGAAGGCAGATAGACATACAACCCAAAAAAGATTGCCCCGCTTACAATTCCTGTATTAACACGCACATATATCGTCTTCATACCATCTCCTTTTTATACACAATTCTACGCAAACATAATCCTTGGCCAGGAATTTTTAAGAATGCGGGCGACGTCCGCTCTGGCTTTTCAAGCAAACGCTCAATATCACCATACGATACCACCGCGTCACTGCGTGCCACCATTAATGCTGCACCAATCATGCGGCGTATTTGATACCGCAAAAAGCCTTCACCTCTTACCACCACGCGCACCGCATTATACCGCGCAAGTTGCTCAACGTATATTGCATCAACCGTACGCACCGGATTCTGATCCCTTTCCACACGGGCAAATGAAGTAAAATCATGCGTACCCACAAAAAGCTCTAAGGTACGTGCAAATAATTCTCCATCAAAATGGTCAATGTACTCAGGAAGCCGCCATCCAAATCGTGCAGTAAACGGCAGGGGACGCTCCAAAAACAGATGGTACCAATACTCTTTCCACGCCACATGGTACTGCGGATGAAACTGCTCATCAGTGTCTTCAAGTGAACGGATAACAATATCTGCTGGCAGTGCATTATTAAGAGCATGCATCATGCGAAATGGATCAATCGCCAAGGGCATGCCAATACGTGCAACTTGATCGTAGGCATGAACTCCTGCATCAGTACGAGATGCCCCCACAAGCACACAAGGGGCTTTAAAAACCTGTGTGCATGCAGCACTCAGAGTATCTGCTATTGATAGTCCATGTGGTTGCTGCTGCCAACCAGCATATGCTGTACCATCATACGCAATACGAAGCTTATAATAGTTCATTCTCTGTTCCTATAAAAAACCCCTGCCTATGATACTGGGTACCAGAGACAGGGGAAATGGAGCATGCTGATTATCAGGCTCAAAAACATATAAAACAAATTATATGCTCTAACACTGCCTCAATAATCAGAGAAAGATTGCACAGTAATAAGTAAAAAAGGCAATGCTTTTACTCTTTTATCTGCTCACTCTCATGCCATACTCCATCCCCACACCATGCACTTATCAAGTATTTACATTACTACTCTGATTCAGAGAAGGTCTCAGGTTCATCACTATTAAAGAAACTTTGCAGCTTCTTTGATCGCGATGGATGACGTAATTTACGCAATGCTTTTACCTCAATCTGTCGAATACGCTCACGAGTTACAGAAAAATCTTTGCCCACTTCTTCCAATGTATGCTCAGACGCAACATCGATACCAAAACGCATCTTAAGAACTTTCTCTTCACGAGGCGTCAGTGATTTTAAGATTTCACGGACTTTCTCTTTCAAGTCATCATTCACTACCGCTTCCATTGGTGTGTACTCGTTTCCGTCTTCGATGAAATCTTTCAACTGCGTATCTTCACTGTCACCAACTGGTGTCTCCAAAGAAATCGGTTCTTTTGAAATCTTAATAATGTTTTTTACTTTTTTCTCATCAAGATTCAACTCACGAGCCAGCTGTGCATACGATGGCTCCTTGCCAGTTTCCTGCATATGAGCACGTGTAATTTTATTAATTTTATTAAGCGTTTCAACCATATGCACCGGAACACGAATCGTGCGAGACTGATCAGCTATAGCACGCGTAATCGCTTGGCGAATCCACCATGTTGCATAGGTAGAAAATTTAAATCCACGCTCAAACACAAACTTTTCTACTGCTTTTAAAAGACCAATATTCCCTTCTTGGATGAGATCAAGAAAATGCAATCCACGATTGATATATTTTTTTGCAATATTTACTACCAATCGTAAGTTTGCTCGTGCCAAATCATCTTTTGCTCGTTTATCACGATTTTGAGCGGTGACAAACTGTTTATAGAGCGCTAAGATTTTTTCTTTTGGAAGCCCTGCTTCAGACTCAACTTTCTTCAGCATCTTTGATGCGGCACGCATAGTACGCTCGAGCTCATCGATAATCGCAATATCAGATTCTTTTTGTTTAGCCAGACTTGCATAAAAATCTAATTTTTCTTGTACTTTGCGCATTTCATCACGCCGCTCATGAAGCTTTTGTGCAAGCTTTTCAACCCGCTTACCAAACTTACGAATCTGCTTATTAGCAAAGCCAACCTCTTTTAGTGTAACAATAAGATTATGGCGATTTTCTTCAATCTCTTTAAACATCGCTTTCTTCTTAGCATCACTATCTAATCGTCCGCGATATGAACCATAAATCTTTTCTTCATTTTTAACTAACTCTTCAATCCGATCAATAAAGCGAAAGAATCGAGTACGCTCCTCTTCAAGCATTGGCAAATTATCTTCATCAAAACTTGAAAATTGAATAACATCTTTCAGCATAAGTGGATCTCGCGCAAGCCGCTCACGAAACAAAATAAACTCTTTTGCCACAAACGGAAATTGTGCAATGGCATCAACCGATTCACGCTTAGAAAGCGCAATAGCATCAGCAAGTACTTGCTCTGTTTCTTTATTCAACAACGGAATGCGCCCAATTTCCTTTAAATAGAGTTTAACCGGATCATTCAACTGGCCTGGCTCACTAAAAATTTTTGATTTTTCTTGCGTATCAGGGCCATCGCCAAAATCATCATCACCTTCTGCATCAACCGCCAAATCAACCGATGCAAGCGAATTAGAGATACTTGTTGGCTTATTAGGCACAAATGATGCCTCATCTTCTTTTAGGAAATCGTCAACCGAAATATCTGCAAGCAAATCTTCTTGAGAAATCAAATCAATATTTTCTTTTTCCAAAACGCGAAGTACATCAGAATATACTTCTTCAGTCATTGCAAATTTTTGTGCAAACGCAGTTAACTCTTCGTACGTCAGCATTCCTTCAATGCGCCCTTTTTGAATAAGAACATCTAAATGCTCAACATACGGAACTTGACGACCATCAACATCATCATCAGTCGAAACAATCTCAGGCATCAACAATAAGTCTTCTTCTTTTCCATCAACATCAAGCGATATGTCATCACCAAGACTCATTTTTTTATTTTCCACAGCAGGAACAGTAATAGTTGTCTTTACAATTTTAACCATGACTGGATCTTTTTTTACTGCTGGTTCTTTTGATTCTCTAGAAACAACAGTTTCTTTTTTAATGCTTGCTTCTTTTTTAGCTTTTTTTTCTTGCGCAGCAGCCTTGGCAAGTAACTCGTTTGCTGCAAGCTCTAACTCTTTTGTCATTTTTTTTGCCATAGCATGTGCCCCTTTTGTTGCATGTGTTCTTTCCAATGAGCAAACGTGCTCAACAATTCTTCAACTTTTTCTGTGTCGCCGATCGACGATGCCTGCGCAATATCATGACGGATCTGCACTACCATATCTTTCCATCGACTCTGTACTACCTTACCAACAAGCGCTGCAAATTCATGCTCGCTAACCACTCCTCCATGCACCATTGTCGCTTCCAGAAGCCACTGACGATGCTCAACTGACAATTCAGCGCTTACGGCCTCAAATAACTCTCTTCCTACATACGTCTGCGCATGCTTTGCAAAGAGTGCACAGAGTTTTTGTGCACGTGTTGATAATAATGACACAATATCATCAGGAATACGATGAAGACTTTCATGTGTCACACTATTAACCATAACTGCAAGTAATTGCTCTTCAACCATATCATACGCTGATGATTGCTCTGCTTGAGTAGGTGCCACCGGCACCCGTGTACCCGATTCTTTTTCAGTAGTCATACGCACATACTCATGCAGCTTAAGTCGGAGCGCTGCAAGCGGCAAAGATGAACTGCTGCTTAGTTGTTGCAGCAATATTTCACGCTTGACCACGTCAGACAGCTTTGCAATAACCTCAAGCACATCATCGATGATCCTCATTTTTTCTGATAAATTTTTTGCGGTAAATTCATCAGCCGTTGCGCTAATAAAAAAAGTAAAAATATCACGCGCGCCAGCAAGCGCTTCAGCCAATGATCCATACGCTACCAAATATGCAGCTGGATCTAGTCCGTGGGGCAATGTTATCACAAGAAGCTCAACATTTACCTGCCAACATAAATGGGCTAAGCGAAGCATAGCTTTCCGTCCAGCCGCATCACCATCATACAGCACATAAATAGTCTCCACCGAGCGAGCAAGAAGCTGCAAATGTTCTTTGGTACACGCAGTGCCAAGTGTAGCAACCACATTGGTATATCCTGCTTGCGCCATCATCACACAATCAGTATACCCTTCCACCAAAAATACCGCTTTACGCTCTTGCATAGTTTTTTTTGCCGCACTATACCCAAACAATAATGAACCTTTTTGGAAGAATGGTGATTCTTTGCTGTTATAGTATTTTGCCCGATCGTCATTTGCCACAAATACGCGGCCACCAAACCCACAATACCGCCCCATGCTGTCAGTAATTGGAAATACAATCCGATCTTCAAACGGTGAGCGCAGTTGCGTTTTACCGCTTTCATAAAAAATACCGGCTTCTATAAAATCTTTTGCGAGAACGTTTTCTTTCATCGCATAACTTAAAAGCTGTGAGACCCCTCGCGCACCAGAAGGAAAAAAACCAATCATAAAAAGGTTAATCATTGTCTCTGTTATCCCGCGCGACAAAACATAGTCATATGCATACTTGTTACTTCGCAATTGTTCATGCGCCCAGAGCGCCGCCAATCGATGAACAGAAAAATAAGAAGCTTTCTCTTCTGCTTGCTTACTTGAGCCAACCACTTGATGTAATAATTCATCAGGAATTTTAAGCCCATGAGACTCTGCAAGTATCTTAGCCGCTTCAAGCGGACCAATGTTTTCAACCTTTGCAATAAAAGCAATCACATCACCGGTTGCATGACACCCAAAACAATAAAAAATTCCTTTATCAGGGCTCACTGTAAACGAGGCATCACTTTCTTTATGAAAAGGACAGCACCCTTTAAAATATGAACCTGCAGATCGCAATCGAACATAGCGCCCTACTTCAGCAGCAATAGGAACCTGCTGCTTAATAAAACTAAATAATGAGCTCACCAGCGCCTCCGCGCACTTGGCCGACCGACCACAAAAACGAGGTAATAGAGCACTCCCCCAATAATTCCCAGCGCCACATACTGATACATGCCAAGCGGCCCGTAGCACAAATCACGATCTCCACGAAAAAAATCAACACAAAACCGAGCTGCCGTCTCCCACAACATATACACACCAAATACAAGACCATCACGTCGCCCACGAATTTGGTACACACGGTAACACACAATAAAACCAATAAGTGAAACAACACTCATCACCAACTGAATAGGAAATAACGGGATATTAAGTGGCGCAAGTGAATATGGATGCGTATACACAACTGCATACGATGCATGAGGCCAAACCATACCATAGCAGCACCCTGAAATAAGACACCCAATCCGCGCAATTCCATGAGCAAGAAGTGCATAGGCACCAACAAGATCAAGGAACGGCAAAGTCTCAATGCGATAAAACCTGACAACCAGGACAATACCAAGCAGTGCACCAATCATAGCGCCTAAAATAGCAAATCCACCCACCGCAACCGCTGCAAAATCCTGCCATGACGAGAGGGTGATAGAATCCACTTGTGTTACCAAAAATAATATCTTACCGCCAAGTAGCCCGCCAATAATTCCAGCAGAGGCACAATCAAGAAATTGAGACGTTGAGACAATAGCCGACCGACGGATGTCAGAATACGCACAATAAATAAAAACAGAAAGCCCTGCTACAACACAGCTACCGTACCAGGAGATTGAGAATGGACCAAAAATATTAAAAATAATCGGATTCATAATTACGAGCACCTTACAATAAACATCATTATTGCCACAGTACCGGCACTTGTACGTATTGCTTAACCACAAACTTGTGTATAAAACGAGGTGTGAATTCACAAGAATTTGGTTGCGGGGGCTGGATTTGAACCAGCGGCCTTTGGGTTATGAGCCCAACGAGCTACCAGGCTGCTCTACCCCGCGATAATTTTTTGCGTCGACATACTTTTGACACGTGAGTTAAGGATTGTACATGTTTTTCCAGGCTTGTCAATCAATAAACACATCATGTGTATCACCAGCATGTTCATCGTCACCAAGCGGCGGCTGAAATCCAAACTGCTCCAACCTCTCATCAGAGAAAGCAATACGCTTGTTTAACGCTCCAAGCAAAAAGGTGCGATGCCCAACCCTAGGACAGCGAAAAATACTTGTACCCAATGCAGCCGCCATAAATCCTAAGTCATCATTAAAGATGCGTGTACAAAAAATCGCATCATTTCCGCCCAACGGACGCAACTGCCCAGAACGCTTAAACAACCCATGTTGAGCAAAATCACGTTCCAGACGATGTGGAGCGGCAGTAGACCCTACAACAGAAAATCCAATAATGCCATCTGGAATCGTCATCCCCTGAGAAAGCACTCTGGGGTCTGCCAGTATGCGTTGGGGCTCAAAATCGTTAAGCTCTCTGTGCCTATCTAAAAATACAGTATCATCGTAGCTTTTTTTATCCTCAACGTACCGATTGCGTAAATCTTTTAGCAATGCAGCATTAATAACAACAAAAAAACCGGTCATGATAAGCAATACAACCCCACCAATTCCCATGTTAACCGCTTTTTGAATAATCGCATGGCGTTTTTTACGCAGAAGCAAATCTTTTTTATAGCTTTTAGTATTTTGTTTAATTTGCTTTGCAATGATAATGGCTTCTTTACATAGACAAATCATTTTTTTTATCACAAATGCAGTAGCAACAAATCCTCCAACACCAAGCGCTAAACATATTGCACGAGACGGTAGGTGCAGGCCAAGGGAACGCATTTGATTGGTATTCCTTAGCCAATTAATACAATTAAATTCAGGTAGCTGATCAGTTTCAGCACCTACTTCAAACACAAAACAACTCAACCCGCAGAGCACCGTAAACAGTATATTTCGTATACGTTTCATTACTAAATTTCTTTCAAGTTTTGCGTTATACCGAATAGAGTCTTACATGTAATTTTTTTAAGCCACCGCCCTTGTGTCATTCTTCAATTCATCTATTAACCAACGTCTCTCATTCTTATCTTCAATATAACCCTCTTTAATGTAATTTACACCACCCAAACTAAAGACTAAAGGCACTGCAGATGTAAGAAGTAACACAAGTCCACCAAAGCCCATGCCTACTGCTTCACCAATCAATGCGCGACGTTTTTACGCAGAGAGCGATCTTTTGGATTCTCCTGTATTTGTTTCTTAAGCACAATCGCTTCTTTACACACACGGACCATTTTTTTTGTTATAAAGCCAGTGCCAACCAAACCACCAACACCAAGCGCTAACAAGCCTGCAGCAGCCAGAAAAGCCTCTCCATACCCAATTCTGGATTGTCTAGGTTGATCTAGCCCTCTTTTATCGGCTACACGCATGCCATCGTCGTTTTTAACCCAGCCTATAAACGAAAATGGCTGAGGCTTGGCCCGCGTGGCCGACGCACCAACCACAGAACAACTCATCCCGCAGAGCACCGCGAGCAGTATATTTCGTATACTTTTCATTACTAACTCTTTTTTAAATCTTGTGTTATACCGAATAGATTTTTACACGTAACTTTTTTAAGTTTAACAAGATAAAAGCTTTATTTAAAGCATTTTTAACATCCATGCAGTGCACAGGATGACGCCCAATTGCTCAACGCGGCGATTCTGAGCACACAAACCGCATGCCAACACATCGAACATAATACGTCCATATTCCAGCGATTCCATATGAAAACAGCACACCTAGCATAATATATAAACTGGTACTAGATGCTTCTCACGTGCGAATAAGGCTCTTCTTTATCGTTTGCTGCAAGCGTACAACCGCTCACTATATACAGCGCAACAAGTACTCTGTTCGGTGCAATCTTCATTAGTAGATCTTTTGCCATGCAGTACTGATTATACATTCAAACCTCATCCATATTTGCTATGAGGAGCAAGTCTATTGAGTATAGACAAAACCAAGATCGCTCCATTGCCAAGGTCTAAGATAAAAATGAATAGGCTCATAATCAGCACCTACATAAGTACAAAAATATTGCCTGTCATCCTTCCAAAAAGCTTGTGCAAATAAATCGCTACCGTCATTCTTAGAAAGATTCTGATAATAAATGCAATCCCCATCTCTTGGCACGCGAGGAGTTGCCTGGATACGGCCGCCACACTGCCATTTTTTAATCATTCTTCCAGGGATAACAGTAATAGGATCAAATCCTGTAATTGAAGAGCCTATTATTTTAACATTCTCTAATGGGTTCTCCTCATTTGTAATAGTTACTGGCTCATATCGAGGCAACTCTGAGCGCTGAGTCCACGCAAACTTATGACTTGAATACTGTGCCCTTATTTTTTGGAAAAAAGATAAGGCGTGCCAAAAACTAGCTCCCGAAACCAACCCCAACACAAGCCCACCAATTCCCATACCAATCGCTTGCGAAATAAGCGCTCGGCGTTTTTTGCGAAGAAATACATTTTTTCTATAATCTTTAGTGGTTTGTTTTATTTGCTTTAAAAGCACAATAGATTCTCTACATACATGCGCTATTTTTTTAAATAGAAATCCCGTCCCAATAAATCCACCTACGCCAAGCGCTACAAGTGCTCCACTATTAAAAGCATGACTTTTAAAGTCAAAATTAAGACGCATGTCATTTTTATTTTTAACCCAATTCATGACCGTAAATTGGTCCCGCAATCCTGCGTTAAAAGCATTTGCTCCGAATGCGCAGCTATTGACTCCGCAGAGTACCATGAACAATATATTTCGCATGCTTGCCATGAACAATTCTTTCTTTAGCGCACTTATCATACTAAACAAGCCGATGTTTTATACCCCTCACGCGCTAATGAGGCATCAACAGCTGACTTGGTCTTGTGAGCCCAAATTTCGCAAGCTCTTCATAATTCAAATTAAGATAAATCCCGTTGTAGTAATACTGTCCTATAGTTTGATTATATTTTGTTTTACCGCTTTGACTATTGCGCTTAACAAATAACTTGTGATAACGAGCTAATCCAGGAGCAAATAATGAAAAACATACAAGAATCATGGGTACACCATCTCTTCCTGATGGATTTGCACTATTAGATACAACTTCAACATTATTTATGAATTATGTAGATAATTTTTATATATAACTTTTTAAGCTTAACAAAATAAAAGATTTATTTAAAAGATTTTTATTAGACACAAAGAAAACCAGACACAACTCAAGTATTCATTTTGAAAGTTCTGAGCGCACAAACCGCATGCCAACCAATCGTGCATAATACGCCCATACCCCAATAAGTCCATATGAAAGCAGCGCACTCACCCCAATACATAGCCCCGCTGGTCCCGCAATCCACGTAGTCAACTGAGATCCCAAAGCAAATGCAGCCCGATACCCTACCACATCAATCCATCCCTTAACCTGAAAACGCACCTGCTCTGACTCAGGAATATAGATAATTTCTTTGGTTGGATTATTAAACCCAATAGAAAGCGCGCGCATCAACACCATTACCCCTGTCACTACCCACAGTGCTGGATACAGCGATACCACCGCCACACAAAAAGCGGTTACAAACGGATAGAGCAATAAACAGAGGCCCACTCCACATACACGCAGCAACCACCCGGTTCCACAGAGCGCAAGAAGACAGGTCGCCCCATTCACAAGCTGGCCATATACTCCCTTAAACCAAGTAAATTTTTCAAGCGACGGATACTGCTGATGCGCTAAATAATGGAATTGATAATCAAAAAAAGCGGTAATTATTAAATATGCTGTCGATACCGCCAGAATACCTCGCAAATAAGGGCGCGAAAAAATAAGAAGTAATCCTTCATACATACTCGAAACCGTTGCTGCAGAGTTATCCGCCCGGGCTCCCAGAGGCTCTTGAGGATACAACAGAGAACTCCGTTCTAAAAGCCACACACTCAGCACAATACCCCCCATACCCAGCACCGCAACCCACACCAAGGCAGGAATCCCCCAATCAGCGCCCACTCGCGCAAGCGTTGCCCCACCAAAAGAGCCCACTTGGGCGCATACCGTAACAAAAGGAAAGACTCGTTTTGCCTGCTCAACGGTCACAATACTTGTTGCATAGGTCCAAAACAACGTGACCATAAGCGAGCCATAGGTCTTAACCACTGCAAAAAATACCCAACCAAGCAGATTGCTCACACGTGGTATTGAACCCGCAAGCCCCACTCCCGGCATCGCAAGAAGCACTGCCATACTTCCAAAGCAGATCATATACAATACTGCTGCGCCGCTGAGCACTCGCTGTGGTCGATACCGCGTAATGGCTGCCATACACCACAAAAGCAGCGGCATAATGCATACAAACGCAAGTACATTGACCTGAGGATGGTACTGCCTGCCCACGAGATGATAAAAAATAGGCTCTTGGAGACTGCCCAAAAGCCAGAAGGTGCCAACAATACAAAAAAACAACGACGAAAGAAGTAATGAAAGACGATCATACAAAATCATAAAGCTCCTTTATGCGCAAAAAAAAGGCGCCGAGTTTTGTCTCGGCGCCTTTTAGTGTAATTCGTTTTACAAACTAATCAACCACTTGATTGTTGTCGGTCAAACGTTTAAAAGTTGTACCAACAAACATAGCAACAAGAACCCACACGCCTACAAGGCCAAATGAGATCAATGTTCCGTACGCAAGAAGATTTGGCATTGAGTTACTAAAGAAATCGGTAACCATCGCACCGGTTGCTTTTGATGAACGGCTTCCAAACATGTCAATCCAGCCTTTAGCTTTAAATCGAACATCTTTTGTTGTAGGAAGATACATCATTTCTTTTGCTGGGTTATTAAGCGCATAGCTTAAGCCCTTAATGATAATCAACGCACCTGCCACAACCCACAATGTTGGTTGCACATACACAGCGCCAATCATAATTCCTGTCGCAACAGGGAACAACAACAAGCACCAGCGAAGACCATAACGACGCATCAAGAAACTAGTTCCGATCAATGCAAACACCAACGCAAGGCCGTTTGTGAAAATACCGTACAAGCCGTTAAATGAAGCAAATGCTTCTTTTGTTGGATACACAGTACGCGCAAGCATCTTCATTTGGAAATCAAGAATAGTTCCAATCACTTCGTACAATGTTGCAAGACCAAAAATTCCCAAAACATACGGACGAGTCATCAAAAGCCACAACCCTTCAAACATGCCAGTTTTTACTTTTTTTGCATTCGCAGCTTCTGGATTACCTGTTCGGTATTCAACAGGAACGCTCCACAAGTAAAAAATAACAACAGGAACAATAAAACAAATTGCAAGCGCGCCAACCGTAAACAACAATTGATTACCAAAGAATTTTGATTTATATGACAACCATGAACCTAAAATAGACCCAAGCTGTGATCCAGCAATAATAAGTGGATATCCTTTTTTAGCAGATTCAGTTTTTGTTGAACTGGTTACAAACGCCCAGAACAAACCAACCATCACGGTGCCAAACATTTCGATAAACAAATACAAAAACCAGCCAAAATAACGTTCTGGTGATGCAACAGTGTTTGGAAATCCAATTGTTGGATGCGACAACAACAATGCAGATGTCAAAAATCCACCACCAAAAAGGGCTGACAATGAAATCAGCAAAGTGTTTTTATCAAAAATATCAACAAGCTTTGAATAAATAAGAACCGCTGCTACTGATATAACAAATGAAAGCATTTTTGCTTTTGGTTGAAACTCAAGTCCAACAATCGCATTAAACGCTGCGTCTTTTTGAGTACGTAATAACCAATAAGCACCAATTAAAAAGAAAAAGGTAAGACTTAATAAGCCAAATTTTTTGAATTCTTGGTTATTTAAATCACCCCACAAATAAGTAATAAATCGCGCAAACATTGCTGTCCATTCTCCTTCCCTTTGCAGGGCAAAAAAACAATAATAAAATAGTAGTTGATTTTAGTTTTGCATTGCACAGCGCAGTACAAAACTAGATATGAATTATATAGAAAAGAATCACAGAATTCAATGCCTCATTTTGTCTGACTTTTTAGTACCTCATCCGAGAATTATATTCAAAGCTAAATCCTTCTTTTCTCATTAAACTTCAAAGTGCAATCTCTGCCAGCTAAGCCATGAATAATGAGCGTAGTTTCGGACTATATTTTAAGATTTATTTCTCTAGCAGAGCTTAAGAGTAATCGCCTAGATAATCTGTTATCTTTTTGAATACCGGATCATAAACACCTCGTAACAACTCCCCGCCTCTTCATAACATAGGCTTTCTGCAACACATAACGCACTTTCTGCTTTGTTATTAGTTGCTGTTGTAGAACAACCATGATCAACTAAATACTGAACAAATTTAATTTCCCCCGAGCTAACGGCAGAATGTAGTATGGTGTTACCATCGGCGTCTCTCCCGTGCACAGAAATTCCTAACGTGTACCACTTTTCAAACCATTTCAAAGTAGTGTCAATATTGCTGTCTGGACATTCCATAAGTGCTTTCCAAAGGGAATACCCCCTCGGCTGTTCATTCAAAAAAGCAACGATGAATGGGTGCGTAATTACCTGTAGATGTTTTGGCTTCTCGCTCTGATCAGTAAAAACTTTTTTCAACCACATCATAAGCGTATATGTTGAACATTTTTTGCGTAAGTTTTCTATTAGCTCAGAACAAAACTGGTTAAGATGAGTACCTTTTGTGTCTTGAGGAACTAACTCCAATTCATAGGAAAAAGAGTCGCATAGAGTAAGAATATTCTTAATATTTTGTAACCGCGGCTTATTATCAAGCCTACTAGAACTCGTTGCAAAAATAGCACCAGTAATACAAAACAAACTTATTACTAATACTCGCCGCATGACACTACTATTCATACACACTATCTTCTTAATGCAAAGCTATCACTAATCCACAACCTCATTTTTGTCAGTCAAGCGATTAAACATACTTCCCACATACGCAGCCGCCACAACCCACACAATAATAAGACCACAAGAAATACCGGTTCCACAGGCAATTAACTCTGCAACTGAGTGACGAAACGTATCATTAACTGCGGCGCCAAGAGCTTTTGATGAACGCCCACCAAACTGATCAATCCAGCCTTTGGCCTTAAAGCGAATATCTTGGGCTGTTGGGATATACATCATTTCTTTTGCAGGATTATTGAGCGCATAACTGAGCCCTTTTGTAGCCATACATGCCCCGAGCAGTACTGCAAGATAGGGGAAAAAATAAACACCACCAACAAAAAACAAGCTCACAACAGGGAACAAAAGCAAACAAAACCGAAGTCCAAAACGTCGCATTAAAAAACTAGTACCCACTAAAGCAAACACTAACGCCAAACTATTAACCAGCATCCCATACATGCCATTAAAAGAGGCAAATGCTTCACGGGTTGTATAGATCTCACGAGCAACCAACTTCATTTCAAATTCAAGAATAGTCGTAATAACCTCATAAACAGTTGAAACAATTAAAATTCCTGCTACATAGGGACGCGTCACAAGAATTTTAAGTCCTTCAAAAACTCCAGTTTTTGCTTTGCTTGCATGAGAAACCAAAGGCATTACACTTCGTACTGAAACTGTATGCAGATACCACAATACCATCGGCACAATAAGCCCCAAGGCAACCGCCCCAGCACCAAATAAAAATGCGTTTCCAAACCATTCAGATTTCCATGAACAAAATGACCCCAGCAATGAACCGCATTGAGAGCCGGCTATGACAACAGGATAGCCTTTTTTGGCGGAATCAGCACTCGTAGTACTTGTTACAAAAGCCCAAAAAAGTCCAACCATAAGTGATCCAAGCGACTCAATAAGAACATAGATAACCCACCCAAAAATACGATGTGGGCCCGCAACAGGATCTGCAAATCCAAATGGCGCCCATGCCAAGCAGCATGCAATAGCCAAAAATGATCCTCCAAAAACAGTAGACAACACTAGCAGTAGATTCTTCTTACCAAGCACGTCTACAAGTTTTGAATAAATAAGAACAAGCACAATAGACACAACCCAAGAAACCATTTTTGCTCGCGGCTGATAGGCAAGACCCACAATAGCGTCAAATGTTGCATCTTTTTGCGTTCGAAGCAGCCAGTATGAACCAATAAGTAAAAAGAATATTCCACTCAATATTGAAAATTTTTTAACTTCTGAAGGACTTAAATCACCCCAGAGATATGAATGCAATCGAGTAATCATATGTTCCTATCGAATAACAGTATTTCTGCGAACAGCTTCTTCGTTTTTCTTACCAATAACGCTTGCCACCCCTGTCCATAACGACAGCAAACTAATCACTGCTACCCCAATAATACCTGATGCATGACCAAGCAATCCAGCCAACTCAAATCCTATTGCTTTAGCGCCACGCATACCAACAACATCTATCCACGCCTTTGCCTTATACTTAACATCTTTAGATGTTGGAATATAAAGTGTTTCACGCACTGGTTGATTAAACGCGTAATGCAGCCCTTTTAAAAGCACAATAAATACCGTGACGGCGTATAAATTAGGAAACATGAGATACGCAAGCCCTGAGACAAAAAGCAATAATGGGAAACTCATCAAACTCGCACGTGTTCCAATAGTACGATGAATATATGAAGTACCAAAAAGCGCAAACCCACACGACAGTACTTGTAAGACAAGGTTCATAGTAAAAAAATAATTCGTCAACAAACTATCCTGAGCAAATGTTATTTTTGCCAAATACGCTTGTTGATAATGCATCAGCGACATAATCATTTCTTGAAACAACACCAAAAAAAACATTCCAGCAACATATGGCCTAGTTAAAACAATACGGAGACCCTCAAGAATTCCTACCGCCTCGCTTCCACGAACAGACTCACTGTCAGGCGCACTGCCTTTCGGTAAAAACTGCGTTAATCGCCATACAAAAAAACCGAGAAGAGAAAAAAGAGCCAATGAAATACCAATAAGTAATGGCACGCGAACGGTATACGCAGACACATCCGCAATCATCATTTTTGCAAGAACCGCAAAACACAAAGCCCCTGTTTGCGATCCGAACATAATCATTCCATACCCTTTTTTGGCTGAAGCAGCAGATGTCACGTCATTCACAAATGACCAAAACAATGAAATCATAACTGTGAGATAGCTTTCAACAAACAAATAGAAACCCCATGCTACTAATCGATCAGGACTCGTCACGGTATTAGCCACCCCCCATATTGGATGAGAAAGTGCTGCAACAAATCCAAATCCCACCACCACATAAAATACCAAAAACGCATAAATTAAATATTGCTTTGAGAAGTAATCCACTATTTTTGAATAGAGAAGAACCACTAAAAACATAAGAATAACGCTGATTATTTTAACACGGGGGTAATACTCAGCCCCAATCATATTAATAAACAAACTTTCTTTGAGCGGCTTAAGCGGCGAAAAAGAACCAAGCAGGCAAAATGCACCTGCAGCAAGATATAAAAACTTTTTTAATTCAGAACCAGAAGACAACCCCCACAGGTTGCTTACTAATCGGGAAAACCACTGCATATTAACCTTACACCCTAAAAACACAAAACCTTGGAAGCAATTTTTTACTTCCAAGGACCCCAGCATTCTAGCAACCAGCGCTTTATTTAGCAATCAGCTTAAAAAGAGTATGACCTGGTTGTTTGTCACGTGCACCATTCCACCTTCAGCAGATACTTCAAGCGTGTGCTCGGCGCCAGATTCTTGATAGGTAACCACTCGACTTCCTGCCAAAATATTAATTAACGGTCGATGCCCTACCCCCACAGTAAAACTGCCGCCAGGGCACTCTACTCGCACCCATTCCACCTGTTTTTTCTCTTCAGAAAAAGGCCGCAATATACTGAGCTGTAGTGTCATACAAACATTTCCTTGTGATTATCGCTGCTGCAATCGTTTCATTTTCTGTACCGCATCTTCCAGTGTGCCAACCATATAAAATGCTTGCTCTGGCATTTTGTCACAATGTCCAAAAATAATTTTCTCAAAATCTGCCACCGTTTTTTCACGCGGAACAAACACACCAGCCATACCAGTATACTGCTCGCCTACAAATAATGGTTGCGTTAAGAAATTTTGAATTTTTTTAGCGCGGCTCACAATGAGCTTGTCTGCATCTGACAACTCGTCTACACCTAAAATAGCAATGATATCTTGCAGCTCTTGATATTTTTGCAATGTTCTTTGAACTGCGCGCGCTACTTGATAATGCTGATCACCTACTACTTCAGGCGTCAATCCTTTAGACACTGATGCGAGTGGATCAACAGCAGGAAATAATCCTTGCTGAGCTATTTTACGAGACAATACCGTACTTGCATCCAAGTGATGAAAAGTAGTTGAAGGAGCTGGATCAGTGTAGTCATCGGCAGGCACGTATACCGCTTGAATAGAAGTAATAGAGCCATCCTTAGTACTCGTAATGCGTTCTTGCAACATTCCCATTTCTGAAGCCAATGTTGGCTGGTATCCTACCGCAGATGGCATACGGCCAAGTAAAGCAGATACTTCGGTCCCTGCTTGCACATAGCGGAAAATATTATCAATAAAAAGAAGTGTGTCTTTTTTTTCAGTGTCTCTAAAATATTCTGCCATTGTGAGCCCACTAAGCCCAACACGCAAGCGAGCTCCCGGCATATCACCCATCTGACCAAATACCAATGCTGTTTTATCAAGCACGCCGGTTTCTTTCATTGCAAGCCACAAGTCGTTTCCTTCACGCGTACGCTCGCCAATGCCTACAAATACTGAATACCCTCCGTGCTCAATACCAACGTTACGAATAAGTTCTTGTACTAAAATTGTTTTACCAACTCCTGCGCCACCAAACAATCCAATCTTAGATCCTTTAAGATATGGACAAAGTAAATCAATAACCTTGATGCCTGTCTCTAAAATTTCATTACTAATATCTTGATCAATCAATGTCGGCGCATTGCGATAAATTGACCATCTCTCTTCTCCAACAACTTGCTCTGTTCCATCAATGGTTCGCCCCAACACGTCAAACACATGCCCAAGAACTTGCGGCCCTACCGGGACATGAATAGGTGCTCCAGTATCAACAACCTGCACGCCACGAGAAATATTTCCCAATGCCTCAAGCGCAATACACCGAACCACACAATCTCCTACGTGCTGCGCAACCTCAACGCTCACATACGCAAACCCACTAGCTACATCTTGCAAGGGAACTTTGATAACCAGGAGGTTATAAATTTGTGGAAGTTTTTGCCCGGAAAATTGCACATCAACTATCGTTCCACTGGTGCGGAGAACAATACCGATACGTGCTTGCTCGTTAAATAAAGACTCAAGTGCAGTTTGATTCTGCATTGCCACTCCTGACTGAATTGTTGATTTTTTTATTCTCTGATCCATACTGACCGAAATTAGTGAAAACCGTTGTTTTACTCTAGGCAACAAAGTAAAATATGCCTGCACTTTTGTAAAGTAATCATCACATTTTGCTCAGATTGATCATTGTTCTAATACTCAAGTATGATAAAATACCCGCCTGCACAATAATAGCTTTATCTTTTTATAATCGAAAGTCGCTGTATGTTTACCCTCTTCCTTGCAAAAATTTTTGGGACAAAGAATAGTCGCGAAATAAATCGACTTCGCAAAAAAGTTATCCTCATTAATGAACTTGAACAATCTATGCAATCCCTCTCTGATAGCGAGCTTGCAGCAATTACACCAGCACTCAAAGCTCGCGTAGCAACCGGCGCTTCACTTGATGATATTTTACCAGAAGCATTTGCTGCAGTCCGGGAAGCAAGCCGTCGCACTATGAACATGCGCCACTACGACGTACAACTTATCGGTGGCATGGTTCTTCATGAAGGCAAAATTGCAGAAATGAAAACTGGTGAAGGGAAAACACTGGTGTCAACTCTTGCGCTCTATCTCAACAGCCTTTCAGGAAAAGGCGCTCATCTTGTTACCGTTAATGATTATCTTGTTCGCCGCGACGCAGAATGGATGATGCCTATTTACAACGCACTTGGCGTAACCGTGGGAATTCTGCAGCATAATATGAATAGTGATGATCATCAGGCTGCGTATGCTGCTGATATAACCTACGGAACAAATAGCGAATTCGGCTTTGACTATCTACGCGATAACATGAAATTTAATATTTCTGAATATGTTCAGCGTGGTCAAAACTTTGCAATTGTAGACGAAGTAGATTCTATTTTAATTGATGAGGCACGAACGCCTCTTATCATTTCAGGAGCTGCGGAAAAAAGCAGTTCACTTTATGAAATTACTAATCGCGCGGTAACAGGATTGGTCAAAGATACGCACTATGAACTTGATGAAAAAAGCAGATCGGTACATCTTTCAGAAGAAGGAACCGATCTTGTCGAAAAACGATTAGGTATCGAAAATTTATTTGCACCAGAACACACGCTGGTTCTTCACCACGTTAATCAAGCACTTCGCGCACACACTCTTTTTACCAAAGATATTGAGTATGTTGTCCGCGATAACGATGTCTTAATTGTTGATGAATTTACCGGCCGCATACTTCCTGGCCGCCGTTATTCAGATGGACTTCATCAAGCACTCGAGGCCAAAGAAGGGGTAAAAATAGAACGAGAAAATCAAACACTTGCTTCCATTACGCTCCAAAACTACTTCCGTATGTACACCAAGCTTGCAGGAATGACTGGCACAGCGCAAACAGAAGCAGAAGAATTTCATCGCATCTATAAGTTAGATGTTGTTTCTATTCCTACAAATAAACCGGTACTGCGTGTGGATGAACCTGATGCAATTTTCTTAACACAAAAAGATAAATTTGATGCAATCATTCAAGATGTCGTAGAAACCCATGCAAAAAAAATGCCCGTACTTGTTGGCACAGTATCAGTCGAAACATCTGAATACTTAGGCCACCTACTCAAAATGCGTGGCATCCCTCACGACATTCTTAATGCAAAACAACATGCGCGCGAAGCAGAAATTATTACCCACGCAGGAGAAATTGGTCGAGTAACTATTGCCACTAATATGGCTGGCCGAGGAACAGATATTAAACTTGGTGCGGGTGTCCGCGAACTTGGCGGTTTGCGAATTATTGGCACAGAGCGACATGAAAGTCGTCGTATTGACAATCAGCTCCGCGGGCGAGCTGGTCGGCAAGGTGATCCTGGCTCATCAAAATTCTATCTCTCACTGGAGGATAGTCTTATTAGGATATTTGCAGGCGACCGACTCAAAAACATTATGATTCGTGTTGGCATGGTTGAAGGTGAACGCATTGAACATCCTATGGTTTCACGCAGTATTGAAAGCGCACAAGAAAAAGTTGAAAAACATCATTTTGAGTCACGCAAAAATTTGATTGAATATGACGACGTGCTCAATCAGCAACGCAAAGTCATTTATGAATACCGTCGTGAAATACTAGACAGTCAAGAAAACACACTTGAGATCATAAATGAAATTATCAACGACTGGGTAACCGTACAAGTTGCTATTTATGCACCGCGCGCAATACCATCGGCCTCAGAACGCGCAGAGCTCTGCAGCGCATTAAGCAGAATTACCACAATTCCCACCGAAGCACTTGATACAGTTATACAGCGCAACGCTCAACATGTTGCCGCAGCACTCAGCGAATATGTAACAGAATGCTATCGCAAAGTTCGTGAACACATGGATATAGACATGATTAAAGACACGGAGCAATGGATTCTACTTGAACTTGTTGATCAGTATTGGAAAATACATTTACAAGTGCTCGACTCACTAAAAGAAGGTATCGGGCTCCGTGGATATGGACAAAAAAACCCACTCATCGAATATAAAAAAGAAGCATTTGATGCATTTATTAATATGATGAACGCTATTAAAGGAGATGTTGCCCATCGTATATTTCATCTTGATCCAAAACTATTTTCTGCAGAGCACATGGCAAAACTTGCTGCTGCCCGCATTAAAGAATATTTAGAAGCAAAAGAAATACACGCACAACAAGATGAAACAAAAGCAGCCCCCAAAACAATTAAGCGCGATGCTACAAAAGTTGGTCGTAATGATGCCTGTCCTTGCGGATCGGGGAAAAAATATAAGTCATGCTGTATTGCTCGATAGCAACAGCTGACTAACAAAGAAAGATTAAAAAGCAATGCGCTTGTAGTATGCATACTACAAGCGCATTGCTTTTTATAATTCAAAAATAAGCTACAAAAGGCCCTCTAGACAAGTGGATCAATCTTATCGGAAAACTGTTTTTCAGTCGCTCCACCGCCTACAATACGATTTTTTTCTGCGCCATCTTTAATAAAGACAAATGTTGGGACGCCTTGAATGCGATACTGTGTTGCAAACCCACCAAGATCATCAATATTAATCTTTATAAAAATTGCCTTATCAGCATACCGCTCAGCAAGTCGTCCATACATTGGCGCCATTTGACGACACGGACCACACCATGGAGCATGAAAATCAATAATAATTGGTTTCTTTGATGATGCAATAAGATCAAGCACCTCTTGAGTAGATTTCATTTCATGCGCAACACCAACGGCATATGAATGCTCAGCAGAAGTGCTTTCAGCTACCGCTTTACGCTCAGCGCTCGTTTCTTTTTTTATTTCCTCAGGTTGCACCGCCTTAACCGTCTCAACATCACCCACGCGTGCTTCAATCTGTGTTGGTTTTGTTACTGGGGCCACTGGTGGTGTATACCCACAATGCTGTAAAAACTGATGTGCTTGAAGTGCCGCACGACATCCATCACCGGCCGCTGTAACTGCTTGTTTATAGACAGGATCTACAATATCCCCCACCGCAAAAATTCCAGGGACTGATGTCTGCTGATCCCGCGTAAGTGCAATATACCCTTCTGGTGTTAATGCAACAGTATCTTTAAAAATAGCAGTGTTCGGGGTAAAGCCAATAGCCAAGAACACCCCATCCATAGGATATTCGATTGTCTTTTCTGTTTTTGCATCAACGGCAATAACACTCGTTACTTTTTGTCCATCACCTACAATTTTTTGAAGCGAAGTGTTGTATACAATCTCTACATTCTTCATGGCTATCAAATCATCTTTGCGATTATCGGTAGCACGCAATACATCACGACGCACAAACACATACACCTTGCGTGCAATACCTGCAAGATAATGTGCTTCTTCAATTGCGCTATTCCCCCCACCTATCACACAGACTACCTTATCTTTATACAAAGACCCTTCACACACCGCACAGTTAGTAACTCCCTTGCTCCAATATTCTTTTTCTCCTGAAATTCCCAAATAATTTGACAACGCTCCCATACCAATAATAACTGAAAGTGCTTTTATGGTACGAACACGCGATGTATCAGCCAGATCACTGAGCGTCAACGTGTATGGCCATGTTGTCGTATTGATTGCGGTTACTTTTTCTGCAAAAACTTCCACCCCTTGCTTACGTGCTTGGGCTAATAATTTGTCAGTAATTGCCATACCAGGAGACTCAAGCTCACCAGGCCAGTTACGTACCGATAACGATTGTGTTAACAATCCACCAGGCATGGTCCCTTGTACCAATACTGTTTTAATATTAGCCATTGCCAGATACACGCCCGCTGTCATGCCGCCAACGCCCCCACCGAGAACCACCGCTGGATAGGTATCTGCATCAAACACTACTTTTGATACCTGAAATAAACTCTGCGGCTGCACTTTACGCACAAAAAATTCTGAGCACCCTGTCACCCCAAGAACTGCTACTGAAATAAGACCTAACCTTCTAAACACTCCTGATATCTTCATAACAAAATCCTTTACGGTATCTAAAAACTTACAGTAAAAACAGGCGGCGAGCGTAGCGCAGTTTGTAGACATTTGCTACTATTGCGTACACAAAGCACATGCTTCATTATATGCAAGGAATTACTATGTTCTTAGAATCAATTCTTACCAGCGCCCACTCATTCCCTCTTGTTGTTGCTGCCTCATTTGTTGCCGGTATTTTGGCAAGTTTTACCCCCTGCATCTATCCAATGCTTCCTATTACGGTGGGTATTATTACCGCACAAAAAACTGGCTCTATGCTCAGTAATTTCTTTCTCTCTCTTTCTTATGGACTTGGTATTGCAACAGTGTATGCAGCTCTCGGATACATCAGCGTCAAAAGTAATCTAATGTTTGGGCAATGGCTTGCAAATCCATACTTTATCCTGAGCATGGTTATTCTTTTTCTCTATCTTGCTGGATCATTATTTGACCTCTATGAAATGTATACTCCTTCTTTTCTCACTCCACGCACAACTGGCCCTAAGCAACGCGGTTCTATTGCCTATAGCTTTGCGCTTGGACTCTTTACCGGCGCAGCGGCATCACCATGCCTTACCCCCGCACTAGCTCTTTTACTTGGATTTGCAGCAAAACAATCCAATCCTCTTACAGGGATTATAGTACTCTTTTCGTTTGCGATGGGCCTGAGTACTCTTCTTATTACGCTCGGCACTTTTTCAGGGAGCATTGCACTCCTGCCACGTGCGGGAAACTGGATGAACGATGTTAAAAAAATATTTGGATTCTTGTTGCTTGGCGTTTGCGTTTATTACCTCCAGCCTCTCGTCTGCGAAATCACTGCGGCAGCATTGTATGCATTAGTAGCTACAAGTGGGAGCTTTTACTTTACTTTCACCAAAAAAAACAATCGATATTTGCAAGCAACAAGCGCAATTATAGGTTGGTCTTGTGCTGCGCTCTGCATACAAAACATATATACCGTATATAATAACATCCATTAAAACAGTAGTTTTAAAGCAAAAACATACATAATGTTGAATCTTTGTTTATCAAAAATATATTCTTATATCGATAGAATACTATTTTATAAAAAAGGGCCAAGATATGAAAAACAGTATTGTTCTTCTGACATTATGTACTATTGCAACACAATGTTTTACCACAACACAAAGTCCACAAATCGCAACACCTCCAAGTAATCACACTTTAGCTCCAAAGACTTCTTGGGGCGCTGCATCAAGATCTGCGACAGCTGACGCAAGAATCGAAGCTGGTCGCAATGCACTACAAGCTCAAAGACAAGCCCTTCTAAACAAATCAAATGGTACAAAGTAGGTTTGTAGTATGAAGTTAAAAATCATTCTTGCCATTGCTTTGCTTGTGGGTATAAAAAATGTTTTTGCAACAGATACGGTCACCACGAATCAATATGAATGGGATGCAGGACATAATACAAGCATTGCAATCCCTTCAAGCATAAGTAAAAATTTTTGCATAACTTTTGATGCAAACCCCAAAAATGATTTTCATATTGGTCTCTACAGCTCAAGCTACACTCGAATTCTTGACGCTTCAGGTTCCTACATACAATCAAAAGAAGCAACACCACTGCAAACCGGTTCTCGCAATACACTCTCGGCTATCGTAGAATTTTGCTACGGTGGATGGGGTAACATACAAAGCGCAATTCGAGTAGATTTCATGAATACACGAAGTGCGCGAAGCAAAGAGACAATACTGCCTGGGCTCACTATTCCAGAAGCAAATAAAGGTGTGTTTAGAACATATACTGTTACGGTAAATGTAAATCAAGATTCATTTAATCTGATACTTGCATACCAAGACCCAACAACTAACACTCCTATAATTATACAAAAAATTACTCAGGACGATCTTTCATTTGCAGTTGGATCAGCCCCTGCAGAATCAACATTTGATGCACTTCGCAAACCTAGCTTTGAAGGGTTTACCAAACTTGGATTTCTTGTATATGACACAACCTATAGTGTTAAAAACGTTACAGTAACCCAATCAATCGACGCCGCTGCCATACAAGCTGCCCAAGACAAAATTGCAGCCGATGCCAAAGCAGAAGCAGATCGTCTAGCTGCTGATAAAGCTGCTGCTGATGCAAAAATAAAAGCCGATGCTGACGCCGCTGCAGCAAAAGCTGCTGCTGATACTGCCAGTGCTTTAGCTCAAAGCACACAGCCTAATGTGACGAGTTGCTGCTACCAATGGGAAGATGGAAAGAATATTTCAATCCCCGTTCCCACAGAATATAAAACCAACTTTTGCCTTACTTTTCAAGCAAATCCAGAACAAGATCTTGACATTGGACTCTACAGCAATACGTATAAGCGCATTATAAACGATAAAGGAGTCATACAAGCGCAAGGAGTTCCCGCTGATCAAACACGAAGATCATTTCCACTTTCTGCAATCGTAGAATTAGCCTATGGCGGATGGACCAACTCTCAAAGTGCTGTAAGCATTGAATGCCATTCAACAAGAATAGCAAATGCTAAACAAATAATTGTTAGGCCTAATGTTGCTATTCCGTCACAAGATGTTGGTGTTTTTAGAACATATCAAGTGACCACATCGCTTACTACATCAACATTTTCTTTTGCTCTGGCAGTACAAGATCCTCAAACATATGAGTTCCGAAATCTCATCTCAGTAACGCAGGACGAACTTCCGCCAGCAACAGTGGAAACCGGAGGGGAATCAATATTTGATGCTCTCAAAAAGCTGCTTTCAACTGGTTTTACTCATGTAGGCTTTGTGGGATACGGCAAAGGATATGAAGTTAAAAATTGGAAATTCAGTCCTTTTATTGACACAGCTGCGGTCAAAGCTGCAGAAAAACAAGCACAGGAACTTGCTGCAAAAGAAGCTGATCGCCTTGCTGCAGAAAAACAAGCGCAAGACTTAGCAGCACAAACAAAACGAGACGCTGAAGCCGCTGCTGTAAAAGCTGCTGCAGATAAAGCTGCTGCAGATGCAAAAATAAAAGCAGAAACTGAAGCTGCTGCAAAAGCTGCTGCGGATAAAGCTGCGAGTGATGCAAAAATAAAAGCAGACACTGAAGCTGCTGCTGATAAAATAGCTGCATCAGCAACAACTGAGGGTGCAGGCATCAAACTTTCAGCAGCTGATATTAAAAAACAAGCGACTGCAACAAAACAATATGAAGCTACAAAAACAAAGCTCCAAACTACCCTCAACAAAGCTATTGAAGGCCAATCTGCGGCAGCACAAACGGTAGCATCAACAGAAAAAATAACCAATACAACAACCAAAAAGCAGTTTACTAAAGAAGCTACTCAGCTAAAAGCAACACTTGATGACTATGTTATTAAGCTCAGCAAATCTCAAAAAACGCTTGCCCTCACACCTCCACCATTTACCACACCAGCACTTATTGCCCAGGGGCAAAGAAATGCAGACAACATACTTTCTTACACAAACACCGCTTTAGGACTTGTAAATCAAAGAATAAAAACAATTGAAACACTTCAAAAAAAGATTAATAAAGCGACGGGATCATAATGAAATCATACAATCAGTTGCTTTTTTATATGCAAAAGCAAAAAAACATATGTCTCTATTTTGTAGTATTGGTACCCCTTCTTATATCTGTAGCGACAAACGCAGCAACCGTGCAAAATTCCTTATACAGTTGGAATGATCCAGGAGCTCCGGCATACAAAGCACTCAGTAGCGTTATTCCGACGCAATATGCAAAATCTTTTTCATATTCATTCCAGATGCAAGCGTCAAATACTTTTATTATTGGTGCAACAAGCAACACGTATTGCCGAGAAATTGGATCTAAATTATTTGACCCATCTAGCCTACAATATATTACGGGAACAGCCACTCTTGTGCCAGCACAACCATTCTATACAAACTATCAATACCCACTCTCAAGCATTATTGCCCTTCAATTAAGCTCAAAAAACTGCCTGTGTATCACTGAAGAATGTCAGTACAATGGCAATGGCACAACAAATACTGGATCATTCACTGTTCCTGGAGTTACGATGCCCACACCAGGAGTTCTTACCACATATCTGTTTTCAATTTCGCTTACAAGCGACGCCTGTTCTATTACATTAGATTATTTAGATACGAGCATTACCCCAAATGCCAAAAAAAATCTTGTATCCATAACCCATGCCCAGCTACCCGCAAGCGTTTGGAACTACCTTAAAAGCCCATCATTTCAAGGGTTTACCGATATTGGTTTTCGCTCAATAGCAACTTCAGCAGGAACTCTTGCATATACTGTTCAGAATACAAAAATATCTAATTTCAATGGAATTGATATGACTCTTGCAGAAAATGTAACCAGTAGTTCATATCCGTGGGATGATACTAATTCAAAAAATCTTATTGTTCCTATTCCCACAGACTGCTCACAGGCATTCAAAATGACATTTCGTGCAAATCCAAATATAAATGGGTTTATGGGTATTGGCTTGTATAGCAAGAATTATTGTTCAGTAAACCGATCATCTCAAGACGACTATGGATACGTGGTCAAAGCAAAAGACAGCCCACTTGTTTCATCATATCCCAATAACTTTGTATACCCTTTGTCCGCTATTATTGAATATATAATCGGAGATTGCCGTAATACAACCAGTATTCTTAATATAGAATCAGCAAGCAATCGGAGTGCTAATAAGGTGGGAGCAAAAATAACTACGTTAGCAAGTACCGCTTTAATTCCGCTGCCTGGAGTACTGACACAGTTTATATATACCGTTATCACTTCCCCTCAAAAAATTACAGTGCTTTTAGAATACATTAACCCCCAAACAAACCTACCACAAGAGATAATAAAACTTACTGAAACACAGTTTGGTCTAAAAACAAATGTGGCTGACTATATACGGTCTCCACAATTTACTGGATTTACCGATATCGGTTTTATTGGAGGAGCTCCTTTTACGGTTAAAGATATTACGATAAGCCGTCCTGCAGAATTTATTACAGCAGATGCAAGTAAAAAAAACGCACGTGATGCCTGGACTCAAGCAATTCCTTTACTAAGAGACGCTGATACAAAAGCTCAAGAGGTCATTAATATTGCAAATCAACTCATAAACTCAAATCAAAATAAAGATGCTTTACTTACAGAAGCAAAACTTTTGCGTATTAATACTTCCACTACAACAAACACTGGAACCCAAGCAACTCTTACACTCGCAACAAATCAAGTAGCAGCATATTCTGAACAAACTACTCGATATGATTCAATTAATGCAGCAGTAACCGCACAACAAAAAGCAGAAAGCGATACAACAACAGCACTTACTATGATCAAAGAACAACCACAAACGCTAAAACTCATCTCAGATACCCTACAAAAAATTATAAATGCTGCCAATGCCTACACTGCAACCGCATTAGAATCTACGCGCACCTCACTCATAACACTCCAAACAAGCGCAAAAAAAATAGAAGATCGGCTCAAAGCTACCGCCAGTGATATTGCAGCCCTTCCCACAACACTTTCAAGCAAATCTACCCTGGCTGCGCAAGCAGAGAGTATTACAAAAGATACAACAGCAAAGCCTGCAACAGGCATAGCCGTCTCCCTTGACACTCTTACACAAGCTCTTGCAAAACTTCCCGCAAACACATCTTACCAGACTGTCTCTGATGCTCAAGATGCATATGCCACCATAACAAACACGGCCGCATCTCTTGATGCAATGACGCGAGAACTCAGTAGACTTGATACATGTATTTCACAATTAGAAGACCTCGTCACTAATGCACAAGCTCAATACCAAGCAGAACTTATTGCTGCTGCTCAAGCCAAAGCTGCTGCTGATGCCGCCGCCGCCAAAGCTGCTGCAGACAAAGCAGAAGCAGACCGCATTGCCGCTGAAAAAGCAAAACAAGATGCTCTAGCTGCAGACAAAGCTGCTCAAGCAAAAGCTGCTGCTGATGCCGCCGCCGCCAAAGCTGCTGCAGACAAAGCAGAAGCAGACCGCATTGCCGCTGAAAAAGCAAAACAAGATGCTCTGGCTGCAGACAAAGCTGCACAAGATACAGCTGCCGCTGATGCCACCGCCAAAGCTGCTGCAGAAAAGCCACAAATTCAATCTACACAACCTCTATCAAAAATAGATGAAGCTTTAAGTAATTGTGAAAAAACTAGTAGTTCTGCAAATGCATTAGTAGAAAAAACTAAAAAACTGCCAAGCACGAGTACATCCCTAATGCTTAAAAATACAGCACAGTCACTTAAAATAAATCTCGATGATATGATGCGCAAACTAACACAAGCGCAAAAATCTTTAACAGCCCAGCCAACTCGATCTCTTTCCGCTAGTAAAATACAAAGTAATGTTCGCACTATTGAAAACTATGCAAAAACAGCACTTTCTCTTATCAAACAACGTCAGGCAACGCTCATCGAAACAGAAAAAAAAGTTGATGCTATATTGGGGACAGCATAAATATGAACAAGCAACACGAAATAGAATCATATAGAAAAATGTGTCGTTCTTTTATGTATATACTCAGTATGTTTTGTGTCTATCCAATGCATGTGTATTCATATACTGCCGGAGATTATACATTTTTTTGTTCACAGGCAAAAAGTAAAACATTGCAAGCCCAATCAGTACTATCTCCTCTCGTTGCGATGCTTACAGACCTTGCAAACAAAACTCAAGATCTTCCGCAAGATCTAAATGAGAAAAATAGTTTACTGAACCAAATAAAAACCATGCAACCCACTTTTACTAATTTTGCAAACCAGCTGAGCCCTGAACAAGCATATTTTTCAGCATATAGAGTTGCTATGCAATCAAGCAATGGCAGCATCTATATTGATGACAGTCGATTTCCTACAGCCCAGTGGCAAGTAGATGAAATATGCGCCCGGGCATTAGCTGCAGCAAATCTCAGTCAAACAATTATGACACAAGCTGCTATAACACAACCTATTGTTACTACAATGGCTACACGCATAAACACTCTCAGTGATGCATTCAATGCAGTAAAAACAAGCATCACAGGAGCACAAACATCAATTGCTCAGGCCCAACCCCTTGCGCAAGAAGCCAATCGTCTTACAGGCATTGCTATTACTGCAGCAAAAGCCCTTCCCATAACATCCTCTAACCGAACAGCCCTTCTTTCCTCAATACAACTAATTGAACGTAATGCGGCAACAAATCCAGAAACCGGAACTGGACCAACTGTGACAAGCCTTGCTGCAATGCAAACACAGCTTGCATCATTACTGCAAACAAGTACCACACTAGAACTTTTTATATTTAATAAAAAAATAGCAGATGATGCAAAAAAATTTGCTGACTCTGTCATTGTAAATAATGCATCACTGATAGCAACTATTAATCAAATAACAAATACGGTTGCTAAAATTCAAAACGATGCAAATCAATTAACACAAACCATTCAAAATACTACTCAAACAATCAAAACACTCCAAACTAATCTCCAGGCACAAAGCCTAAAAGCAAGCCAAGCACTATCTGATGCCCAAGGACTGGATAGTACAATTACTACCCAGCAAACATATATCAATCAAGCACAAGCGCTTCAAGAGACGCTAACTCAACAGAGTACCTACGTTCAAAACGCATTAATAAAACTCCCTAACAGCACCCAAACAACCGCTACCAGTATTGCAAGCGCCATTGAAAATATAGCTCAATATCAATCGACTATTACATCTTCAATAGATTCCTTAATCGCCACTATTAAGACAGCTCGTGATAAAGCTGAAAAAGACCGTATTGAAGCGGCTGCAGCAAGGCTTATTGCTGAAAAAGCTGCTGCCGATAAAGCAGAAGCTGACCGTGTAGCTGCTGAGAAAGCTGCTGCTGAGAAAGCTGCTACTGAAGCGGCCGCGGCAAAAGCTCTAGCTGAAAAAGCTGCTGCCGACAAAGCAGAAGCTGACCGTGTAGCGACTGAGAAAGCTGCTGCTGAGAAAGCGGCTACTGAAGCGGCCGCGGCAAAAGCTCTAGCTAATAAAATAGCTGCCGATAAAGCAGAAGCTGACCGTGTAGCGGCTGAGAAAACTGCTACTGAGAAAGCGGCTACTGAAGCGGCCGCGGCAAAAGCTCTAGCTGATAAAATAGCTGCCGATAAAGCAGAATCTGATCGTATAGCGACTGAGAAAGCTGCTGCAGAGAAAGCTATGGCTGACGCACTGGTAGCACAGCAAGCAGCAGAAGAAAAAAAACGAAAAGCTGCCGCTGAATATTTTGCCCAACAAGAAAAAATGCTTAAAAATGCTGGGTCTTTGACAGGAGTTGATACGACTAAACCTGACGATACAATGCCACAAACTGTTACAGATACAGCTAGTCCTGACGCAGAAGCACTAAAAGCTGCTCAAGACAAAGCACTTGCAGAAAAAATTGCTGCTGATAAAGTAAAAGCAGATGCTGAATCTGCAAAAAAAATCGCTGAACAAAAACGTAAAGATACTCAAAAAGCAGCGCTTACTACGCGCAAAAATCCTGAAAATAAATCAAAAAACTCAGCGCAACAGACCTCAGCTCAAGTTGATACCATCAAAACTATACAACGAAGGGTTTAATTGTGCAGAGTCATCATGCAATTATTATTATTGGCAGTGGCCCAGCGGGACTCTCTGCAGCATTGTTTGCTGCGCGCGCCCAATTCAGTCCTCTTGTTATCAGCGGTCATGCTTTGGGAGGCCAATTACTCCGCACTAACGCGGTACGTAATTGGCCAGGAATCCCGCTTATTGCAGGACCGCTCCTCATGCAAGAGCTCACACGACATGCAACAGATAATGGGGCTCACATTATTTCACAGGTTGTTTTGGAGGCATCACTCACAGGAAAAACCAAATATATCACGCTGGTCGATGGCACTGTTTTTACTTCGGATGTGGTTATTATTGCGTGTGGAACAATACCCCGCATGCTGCAATGTCCTGGCGAACAAACATATTGGAATAAAGGAGTTTTTACAAAACTTCCTGAGGACCTTTCAGGTTATGCAAACAAACCGGTGCACATTATTGGTGGGGGTAATAGCGCAATTCATTTTGCATCTCGACTTCTTGCCGCTCAAGCTCATGTAACTTTGGTACAAGAGGGGCCACAATTGACTGCTACCGATCCACTCACAGAAACTATTATCAAAAATCCTGCAGTCACTATTCTCTATGACCACACAGTGATATATCTGAATGAGTCGGAAAAGCATCTCTCTACTGTTACCCTGCGCTCACACCAAGCACAGTCTATTCAACAGACCTCTGCTATCTTTCTTGCCCTGGGAAATAGACCAAACACACAGCTATTTGAAAACCAAATTGAAACAACATCTACCGGTCATATTTTTGTACAACCGGGGACAACGTTAACCAGCATACCTGGTGTTTTTGCAGCGGGCGATGTTGCAGACTCTCGCTATCGGCATGCAATAACATCATCAGCCCAAGGCTGCATGGCCGCCCTTGACGCAGAGAAATACCTCCAAGGCAAAATAATTATTCGATTTTAACTACCTAGGGTATAAAGACACTTGAGTCAAAGGTCATCTCGATATTTGGAAGACGAGATGTGATTAATGAATTCAAAAAACATCCATGGTCATTTTCGATTTTACTAAATTCTTCTTTAAACGTATCCAGAGACCAACTAGTCGGGCACGAACCAGATGGCCATGATTGATATAATATATATAATCTATACCAGGCCACGTCACTGTGATCAGAATTAAATAAAAACCATGACCCAATAAGATAATTCCAAAACAAGGACTTAATGACACGCCTTTTTGCATCTTGAGTTTGACAATCAAAAGAATCTTGGCTAATTATTGAAGAAAGTTTATCCACAAACCAATCAAATGATGAAGAACTAATTCCTAAACCTTGAGCTATTCGTGAAATTTTTTCAGCAAAAAATGATGTCTTATCATTTGAAGGCATGCCTTCTAAGCTATCAAATGATTCATTAAAAACAATGTCGAGTACGTTTTTCAAGCCAGCCACACTTACATTTCTACTCCAAGCACCAGCAGACCTGGAATCTCCTACCAACATGGATCCATCATGCGCTTGATAGGTTTCAACCGAACCAAGCTTAACATTTCCTTGATCCAGGTAATGCAGTGAGCCGTTATCAAGTAAAAAATCGTCCGATGGTTGATTTGCCACTCGAATTAAATCTTCAGAAGCTGTCGTCGAACCAAGCTGAGCATCTTCTTGATCCAGGGGATGCGGTGAGCCGTTGTGACGATTTCGCTTATAGGCGTATACACTACTAACACCTACAGCAGCTAATATTGCTGTAGTTACTCCAAGGCCAATTAATAGATTTTTATGTTTCTTAAAAAAATTACCATTTCCTCGATACTCTTTCTTGATTAGAGCTTGTTTATGAGACGCAGAAACAAAAGCAGGTTTAACAGAAATTAAAGTACATACGACAAGAAAATATTTTAAAAAACTGTTTTTAAACATAAAAGTTCCCTACTTAAGCACAACAACTACATTGTGGCATAGTTACTTAAAATTTGAAAATACCATTTATATAAGAATAACAAAAAACTAAATATTTAGACATATTATTAGTTTTTTGATCAAAAAACTAATAATATAATGCTTAATTTACTTAAAAAAATATGTAAGAGTATTGTAAAATATTTGGTGGAGGCGATGGGATTTGAACCCATGTCCGCATTACACGTAGCTATCAGCAACTCCATGTTAGTTTGCGCTTGTTACCACATACATACCGCATCGCAAACTCTGCAATACATATGGGTTAGTTTTGTATATCTCAGCAGTACACAACTAAAAAACCTTGTGCTGAGATTCTATCATGGGTAATACGAGTAAAAGAACCAGATAGACGGGGTTCTGTTTACAAGACGAAGGTACGAGACCTTGTTAATGCTTAGGCAGCTACTGCTGCAAAAGAGCCACCAAAAGATGGCGCAACTACTGAGAAGTGAGCTGAGCTTACTGCTTTATAGTTGTTCATTAACAAGCTTGAACGTACATTCGCAGAATCAGTTGATTCTGCATGTATTGTTTTTGCACCTTTTTTTAACGAGTTCCGGTACCAAACTCGACATGCGCGTATAACCGTATGCAATACGTCGAAACCAAAAACGCCCCCACAAAAACATCAAAGATCAATTTTTCTTGAAAAGTAAGTATACTATACACCATATCTCATATCAAACAACAGACATAGGCAAAAAATGACACATTCACGGCAACAGCTCCCGCCACAAAAAAAACATCTCGGACAGCATTTTCTTATTTCTCAGACACCCATTAACACCATGCTCTCAACTATTCCTATTACTGAAGACACTACGATTGTTGAAATTGGCTGTGGAAATGGCATTCTTACCCGCGCACTCCTTGAAACAAAGTGCCGCGCACTTCACGTAGTAGAAATTGATGCTGACTGGGCAAACCATATCTACCATACAATCAAAGATCCACGCCTTACTATTCACCATGCAGATGCACTCACATTTGATTTTACACAACTCAAAGGCAGTGGCCGCTTAGTTCTTATGGCAAATCTCCCTTATCTTATTACGTTTCCTCTTTTTGCAAAAATTGTTGAACACCACCCTCTTTTTGATGACGGCATGGTTATGATTCAGGATGAAGCGGCTGAAAGAATTGCCCACAAAACAGGACGACGCTTTGGTGCTGTTTCTATGTTTTTACAGCACTCCCTTACTGTAACCTTGTCAGATGCAGTTCCTGCTTCATTTTTTTCACCACCTCCAAAAGTTCTAAGCAGGTTGATGCGATTTCAACCAAAACAATCACGTATACCACTTGAAAACCCAGAAGCATTTTGGTCATTTGTCTATGAATGCTTTAAGAGCCCACGACAAACACTGGGTAATAATTTAAAGCGCACTTGTCATGCTTGGCAAAAGCTCTCCACCGAGCAACTTCAGCTTCGCGCACAACAGCTTAACGAGCAACAAATGTATGAACTGTGGCAAGAAATTGGAGTTAAATAATTGCTATCCTAAGCTATCAATTACACTTAAATGTAATCATGCTCTATAAGAACAGCAACTACCTGCTGACTCCATGCCTCCATGGCGCTGTAGTAAGATAAACACTGTTTGCGGTTCATAAGCATTCCTGATTTCAGCTCTGAGCGAATTGTTATTTGCCCATGCATGGCATGCAAAACAAATACAACTCCCAAGTGAACCATTCCTACTTGATTACTTTCATCATTTACAATACCGCAATACTCAATACGCTCAAATGCACCCTCGTAAACAACTTCTTCACTACATTCACGTTGACCCCACTCAGCAAGGCCTCCTGCTGTTAAATCACCTTCACGAACATGCCCCCCAATACCAACGGTATATGCATGAGCAAGACGCTGCTCACCTGCTTGTCCACTTCGCTGCATCACAAAAACTTGCCTGTCATACACAAATACCATATATGGAATAATTTGCTTATAAGCTGAATCTTGCTCCATAACAGGGCGAGGTAAAAAAAGACCCTCCTGCATCACAATAGATTCAAGAGTGCGCTGGGCAATATGCACAGATTCAGTGGTAAAAAGAGATTTTGAAACTGGAATTCCAGCCGCTTTTAGTGTTGCTCTGGGCACCACTAAAATATGTTCTTGATGATTCATATATACTTTCTAAAGGTTGTACTTGCCATATAATCATAACACAAAACCCTCTGTATACATGAAAATACGGAGCCAACTTAATTAAGCTGGCTCCGTATAGAAGATATGTGATTATAATAAAATCGTACTGTGATTTTATTGTAATTGACCATTAAAGTTCTTGTTAAATACCAGATCCAGGGGCAGCTTGTACTGAATTATTTGCAGGAGCTGTTCCAGAAGCTGGTGCAGGAGCAGGCGCTGGTGTCTGAGCACGAGGAGCTTTTGCCAGAGAGCCTCTTGGCGCAGAAGCTCGTGTATGAGCAGGCGCTGGCCTAAGAGCTGGTGCAGGAGGAACTGGCGCAGGAGGAACTGGCGCAGGAACGCCTCTTGGCGTAGGAGCAATTAGTGGTACTAGCACACTAGGAACTGGCGCAGGAGGAACTGGCGCAGGAACGCCTCTTGGCGTAGGAGCAATTAGTGGTACTAGCACACTAGGAGCTGGAGCTTCAGGAGCTGGTGCAGGAGCTGTTCCAGGGGCAGCTGGAGCGCCATTTACTACAGAATCAGTTAGTACTTCTGCAGGTTGTGCTACTTGAGGAGAAACATGAGTATCTACATGATCTAATACTACTACAGCTGGAGCTTCAGGAGCTGTTCCAGGGGCAGCTGGAGCGCCTTTTACTACAGAATCAGTTAGTACTTCTGCAGGTTGTGCTACTTGAGGAGAAACATGAGTATCTACAGGACCTGATACTACAGGAGTAGCTTGAACAGCTGGAGCTTCATGAGCTGGTGCTGGTGTAGATGCATGAGCTGGTGCAGGTGCATGAGGTTCTCGAGATGGAGCACTTTCTGCTCTATGAGCAGTTAGTACTTTTGCACTAGAAGCTGGAGCTTCATGAGCTGGTGCTGCTTCAGTTCGCGTATCTATTGCTGTATGAGCAAACAGCAATCGCCCAAACCTTTTAAGCACCGTATCATTGTAATTATCAGTAGCCCATTTGGATTGCTTAGTCATATGATGCGCAGTTCCCAACGCAGCAAGACCGCCAACAGCCGCACACGCTACCCATGATGTATTTCTTAAAAAGACCCAATTATTAAGCTCTGCGCGCAATTGCATTGCTTTATTATTACGCGGAGCTGATTTGAATTTTTTTAATTGGTTCTTAATTTTTTCTACATAGATAGTTGCAGTCACAGCAAATGCAGCAATTGCTACAGCTGTACAACCAGCAAACAATGTTTTCCAATGGTCACAAGCCCAGCTTGTATAACTATTTTTACCTTCGCCAAATTGCTCAACACTTTGAACCTGACGGCTGCTAGATCCACCACTACCCACACGACCCTTGTGAGCCGCAGCAGACGCAGCAAAAGCGTCACTCACAGAACACATCAGCATAGCTGCCAACGCAATATTTTTTACATTAAATTGTTTCATATATACTCCATTTAGGTTATTTACATACATATACTAACAGGAACTAAAGCTTTTTTATGTGCCCTAGGCTCTCATTCCTGACTCATTTAACTAGCGTATATTTTGCATTTAATAATTATCAGATTCAGAATCGAGATTAATTAAGTGTATCGAATTATAAATAATATGCAAGTTAGAGGCTTTTTCCTCTTTTTAGCCGGAGTGACAGACTAGACAATTCTTGCTAGAATACCCCCCGTTACAGCTATCTTTCCCTTTATTGTAATTAAAATTAAATCAGCCACACTATAGCCATGTACACTTATCTTAAAACCAAGCACGTGCATACCGCAAGAAAGGCATACGCGCATGAAATCAAAAGAAGTCCGTCAGAAATTTTTACAATATTTTGAGCGCAATGGGCACAAAATTGAACCTAGTTCATGCTTAATTCCTGCTGAAGACCCAACCCTTCTGTTTGCTAACGCAGGAATGAATCAGTTTAAAGATTGTTTTCTGGGTAAAGAAAAACGATCGTATACGCGGGCAGCCACCACTCAAAAATGTGTACGTGCAGGCGGCAAGCATAATGACTTAGAAAATGTAGGCTTTACCGCCCGTCACCTTACTTTTTTTGAAATGCTCGGGAATTTTTCGTTTGGTGATTACTTCAAAAAAGAAGCTATTACCTTTGCCTGGGAACTCCTAACCAAAGAATACGGGCTTCCAGCGCATAGGCTCTATGCGTCAGTTTTTTATAAAGATGATGAAGCGTATGACCTCTGGCATACCCAAATTGGCTTACCTGTCGAACGAATTATAAAACTGGATGAAAAAGATAACTTCTGGGCAATGGGTGACACTGGTCCCTGCGGCCCCTGCAGTGAAATCTATTTTGACCAAGGCGAAGATGTTGGATGCGGAAGCGATGTATGTGCGCCTGGCTGTAATTGCGATCGATTTATAGAGATTTGGAATCTTGTATTCATGCAGTATAATCGGTCTGCCGATGGCACCCTTGTCGCTCTTGCGCAACCGGGCGTTGATACCGGGATGGGCCTTGAAAGACTCTGCTGCGTACTTCAAGGCAAAAAAACTGTCTTTGCAACCGATATCTTTTCAGGCATTAAACAAGCAATTTCTCATACCACCGGTCTGCCACTTCCGACAACTAATGCAAAATTGATGGCTGCATTTAATGTCATATGTGATCATATTCGCTCATCATGCCTTTTAATGGCTGATGGCTGTTCTCCGGCCAATGATGGCCGTGGCTATGTACTTAGAAAAATTATGCGCCGTGCCATTTTGTTTGCAAGCAAACTTTCATCTAAAAAAGAGATTCTTCCTCTCATAGCAAAAGCATTTATTGCTGAATACTGCGACGTCTTCACTGAACTCAAAACAAATGAAAAATTAATTGTTTCAGTGTGGGAGCAAGAAGTAGAACGATTTATGCATAACCTGCAAACAGGACAAGGCATCTTGACAAAATACATAAGTCAGACCGAAGACTTGGGGAGCTCACGACTCAGCGGAGAACACGCATTTAAGCTGTATGACACGTACGGGTTTCCTCTAGAGCTTACCAAGGTAATTGCACAAGAACACTCCCTTACTGTAGACGAAGAAGGTTTTGCAGCAGAAATGGCAAAACAACAAAGTCTTTCCCAAAATCTTGGCAAGCGCGACGCCAATGACGTTGTAGAATTCCCTGAAGATATGACCACTACTTTTGTGGGGTATGAATCGCTGACTACCGAAAGTACCGTCGCATGGTGCCATTCTGCCGGGACGCATCTGTGGATCATTACCCCTGAATCGCCATTTTATGTAGAATCAGGTGGTCAAGTTGATGACGAAGGAACAGTCACACTTAATAAGCATACCTATACTGTTGTAGGTCTTAAGAAAGTAGGAAGCCGCTTTAATCCTGCTATTGCAGTAAAACTTGAACCAGTTAATAAAATGGGGCCGTGCGCGATTGGCGATACCGCCCTGTGCAGCGTTGATGCTGAAGCGCGCCTTGACACAGTACGAAACCATACCGCCACACATCTGCTTCATGCAGCACTTCATCAGATTATTAGTAAGCAAGCAAAACAAGCAGGATCTGTAGTTAATAAAGAATATCTTCGTTTTGACTATAATCATCATGAAGCACCAACTGCGCAGCAGATTAAAGAGATTGAGATCTTAATTAATAATAAGATTGGTGAAGATATTGCGACAGAAATTTTTACCACAACCCTTGATGATGCTCAGAAAAAAGGGGTTATCGCATTCTTTGGAGAAAAATATAATCCATCCAATGTTCGCGTGGTCACCGTTCCTGGTTTTTCCAAAGAACTATGCGGCGGAACCCATGCATCCCGCACCGGTATTATTGGATGCTTTAAAATTGTTTCCGATACTGCACTGGCAACCGGCACCCGCCGTATTGTCGCGGTTACCGGAACACAAGCGCTTGCGCTCTTCCAGCAATCATATGCAACGGTCAAGCAGCTAAGCGAACATTTTAAAATAAAACAAGATGCAGTCATTGAAGCGGTCAGTAAGCAAGAAGCTGAACTAAATTCTCTGCACTCTGAACTCAAAGCAGCAAAAAAGAAGTTACTTCATGCATCACTAAGCGCCATACTCAATTCTGTTGACGTGAGCAGCACCTTGCCAAAGTTGTTTTTAATGATTGATGACAGCGATAGCGACAGCATGCGTACAATTTGCCAAGCACTTGATGCTCAAAAAGCAGGGTTTTACTTCATTGCTACACAATCTGGAGGCAAATCTCAGTTTGTTGCATGGACAAGTAAGCAGTACATTCCGCTCCTGCCACATGGCGAACTAACCGGTCTTCTCAAAAACATCGGACTGCAAGGTGGTGGCCGACCCGGACTGATTCAAGGTGGTGGCGGCATCTTAACACCAGAAGCTTTGGCTACATTAAAAGAATGGGTTGCTCACCACATACCCGCATAACTAGAACAACCGTACACGAAGAGAGGCCAGAGCAATTGCTCTGGCCTCTCTTCGTTACATAAAACACACCGTAATCAAAAACTATACTTTAAGTATGCCGGTGTCATTATAGAAAATGTATCAAGTGTTCGATATGTTGCTGCGAGGACGGCACGTCTTTGCCGCACTGCCTGCCATAGCCATAAGCCGTGGGCAGGCAGTGCGGCAATACAGTTCTACTACTATACTTTAGGATGTTGTTCATCCTGCTCAGCCGTCTCAATTTCAGTATCTGAAGCTTCTTCGGCTGGCACTTCTTCCTCTAATGCCGCCTCGTCTGATGCTTCTTCTAATGACGTTTTTTGCGCAACCGGATCAGTGTTTTTTGATTCATCAGTAGAGACACTCGCATCATCATCCTGAGGAGAAAAGTCTGCGTGTGTGTCATCTGCTAAAAAACTCTCATCATCAAAACCGAACGATGGTTCTTCATCAGGCATATCTTTAAAGAGTTGCCCAAAATCAAACTCGCTCTGCGTGTCCATCTGTTTTTCAAGATCTGCAATTTCAGTTTCATGTGATTTCAACTTTGACTTCACTGCACGTTTTTCTGAGCGCTTTGATTCTAATGCTTGTGTGGTTTCTTCAATTGTCGCATCCATATGCGCAAGCTCATCTTGCTTTTGCAGGAGCTCATCACTTGCTGCTGCTTCAGCTGCTTCATCGGTAAGACGGGCAATGGTAGCAGTTAACTCGGCCTTATCCTGCTCTAGCTGTGCAAGCTGCTGGCGTAATGTTTGCACTTCTGCTTTATGAGCCGCTTTTTTATGTGCAAACTCAGCAGCTTCAGCTTTAAGTGTATTCAACTTATCACCCAGTAGTTTCATCTCAGCTTCCATATCTGAAAAAGCTTTTTGCTCATCTTCAGGCATATTAGCCTTAAGCCCTTCAATATGTGCTTGCAATTGTTTTAACATCATTTGAAACTCATTACTGTCAAAATCAATTGGAGCATCTTCTGACGACAAATCAAGGCCAATTGATTCAGTTGCTTCATTATCGGCATCAAGCAAAGACGATGCTTGTTGTTGTATAATGGGTTGCGCAACACGTGCTGCAGCAGCTCCGCATAAGCTCCACCCACCAAGCCCTACCACAAATGCTCCTGCTGCTAATATATATATTCTTTTCATACTACTCCTTACTCTGTAATAAATTTTGTTTTTCTATAATCCATTGGCCATCTACATAATCAATCCATATCTCTTTTACTCCTTGATTCCGAAGCAAAAATAACGCCAATGGATTAATAATGTACTGTGTTATTGCGCGACGCACTGGCCGCGCACCAAATTCTTTTGTATATCCTACTTCACCTAGAAAAGTAAGTGCCGCATCAGCAACATGTAATGCAATCTCCTGCAAAGCAAGTCGGGAAATAACTTGTGCTACCTGCAACCGAACTATTCTCTCCACTTGTTCATGGGTTAATGCAGAAAAATAAATTATTGAATCAAGCCGATTAATAAACTCAGGACGAAAGTGAACAAGCAATTGCTTATCGAGTTCTTGCTTCAACGAAAAGGTGATGCTGCCTGCTGCCATAATTGTATCCGACCCAATATTGCTGGTCATAATAACCACACAGTTCGCAAACGATACGCGACGCCCTTGCCCATCAGTTAAAGCACCCTCATCAAGAAGCTGTAAAAATATATTATGGACGTCTGGATGTGCTTTTTCTATCTCATCACACAATAACACACTATACGGGTTTCGACGTACTTGCTCGGTTAATTGACCTCCTTGTTCATACCCAACATATCCCGGAGGCGCACCAATGAGACGAGCAACTGCATGCCGCTCCATATACTCAGACATATCAATTCGAATTAACTTACTTTCATCATTAAATAAATAATCAGCTAAGGCTTTTGCTATTTCAGTTTTCCCTACACCAGTGGGCCCTAAAAATAAGAATGTTCCAAATGGCCGATTTGGCTGCGCAAGCCCCACCCGATGAGCTCGAATAGTGTTTGAAATAGCTTCTATTGCTTCTGATTGACCAATAACACGCTTACCTAACACCTCTTCTAAGTGAAGCAGTTTTTCACTGTCAGATTCTTGCAGCTTTTCCACAGGAATGCGAATCCATCGCGCAAGCACATGCGCAATATCATCTTCATCAACCTGTTCCTTAATCAAGACCATTTTATTAGTACTCAGTAGTTGCTGTTTTTCAGACAATTGTTTCTCAAGATCATTAAGAATGCCATATTTAATTTGTGAAGCACGTGAATAATTTCCTTCACGCTCAGCAATAGCAAAATCGTTGCGCGCATTTTCAATTTTTTGCTTAAGTACTTTCATTTCTTCGAGTGGTTTACGCTCAGCTTGCCATTGCTTTTCCAATGCTCCAAACTCTTTTTTACGCTCACCAACTATTTGATTTATTTCATCAAGCCGTTTTTTTGATGCATCATCACGCTCTTTGGTTAATGATGCACGTTCAATTTCAAGCTGCCGAATCATGCGCTCAAGCTTATCCATTTCTTCTGGTTTTGCATCAACCGCCATTTTCACCATTGAAGCCGCTTCATCAATTAAGTCAATTGCTTTATCTGGCAGAAATCGATCGGGAACCATGCGCGCAGAAAGAGTAACCGCTTTAACTAACGCACCGTCTACAATACGAATACCATGATGAATTTCATATTTTTCCTTGAGCCCACGCAAGATAGATATTGCATCCTCAACTGTTGGCTCATCAATCATTACTTTTTGAAATCGACGCTCTAACGCTGCATCTTTTTCAATATATTTTTTATATTCAGCAACAGTCGTCGCGCCTATGCAGTGCAGCTCCCCACGAGCCAGTGCTGGCTTGAGCAAATTAGATGCATCCATGCCACCACCACTGGCACCAGCACCCACAAGCATATGCAGTTCATCAATAAATAAAATTACTTTTTTCTCGCTATTTTCTATTTCGGCAAGCACACCTTTAAGCCGTTTTTCAAACTCACCATGAAAACTTGCGCCAGCCACCATCTGCCCCAAATCAAGAGATAAAATACGAGCTCCTTGAATGCTCTCAGGAACATCATTACTAATAATACGCTGAGCAATTCCTTCTACAATTGCTGTTTTACCTACACCAGGATCACCAACAAGAACAGGATTGTTTTTAGTACGCCGAGAGAGAATTTGCACAACACGCCGAATTTCATCATGGCGGCCAATTACCGGATCAAGCTTGCCAGAATTGGCTCGCTCTGTAATATCTATACAATAGGTATCTAAAAAACTTTTTTGTTCTTCATGTTTTTGCTTTTGCATATTAAGAACTCCATTTTGCTATACCGCAGAAAGAAGTGCAGTATAGCAAAATGAAAACGTTTGTCAGCGCCAGCAGCGCATTTAGCGCCACTACACATGAATTAGTGGTCTGCAGAACTGCCCGAAGTGCTCCCTACTGACCCAAAACCACGGTCGCTAAAATCCCCCAAGCTTGTTGAGTCACATGAAAGCGATCGACCGTCTATAGAACCACGCGTATCACAATCCAAAAGAGGTTTGCGCAAATCACTCATTCCACTATCATCTAAGTCAACTCGGCGAACACTGGCAGATCTTCGTAGCGCATATTCTTCATACTCTTCACGCCCCACAGCCTCATGAGCAAGCTCAGTATTAATACTTTTTATTTTTCCACGCAGAGCAGCACACTGCGCATCATACCGTTTTTTATTCTCAGAAATATGCACTCTGCATCGGTCAATATCAAAAAGCAGCCCATCATCTTTTCGTTTTGATACTTCGGTATACATAAGATTAATAATATATAATGCTTCATCAATTGTTGGTTCAATATACGAGCCAACAATATCAAGTAATGCAATTGCTGGATAAGGTGCAACTTTACGATTTGCATATGCCATTTTACACAACTCAGCAAGAAACATCAGTTTGCTTGAAGATGTATCAATACCACGTCGAACCTCTGAAAGTGCATCAATATATAATTGCACACCACCACTCTCTCCATATACTACTTCACTCTCTGCAAAAGCATCCTCAACACGTTTCTTTAAATCCCACTCTGAGGTTATATGATCTGATTTAACGTCACTATTAAACAGAACTAGCAAACGTTCAGCCTCACGAGAACCACGATCATCTCGAAGAAACTGCAATAACCTAATCGCCGCACCTTTATCAATCCGATTATAGATAAACCACAAACAAATTACACGAGACATTGCTGCAGTTTGATGAGCTGAAAAATCTGGTAGATCCTTAGAAATCTGTGCTACCCGTTCTTTTTTAAAAAGCGCCTTACTAATAAGCAGCAATAGCCCCGCATCAAGAATGCGCTCTGGCAAAAATGTATCATGAGCAAATGGAATAAATACTGCTCCTTCAAATAACGTGTAACAAATAAGCGCACATGCAGCATCTGCTACTAATTGCTCGGATAATCCTTCTACTCGAGCTTCTCGCAGTTTACCGACTACCGTTGCTGTTGATTTTCGCTTAAAAAGTCTCGGGATAAAATCATCGGCTAATAATGCCGCATAGTTACTATGAGACGGTATATGTATGGTTGTATACGGAGTAATGGAAAGACCAACCCAATTAACAGCTCTCAGCAAGGGCTTTCCGTCAATAAGCCCCTCGCCATCTTTTTTTGACTCGTCATAAAACGCACACTCACGCATGAGCCGCCGCTCCATAAACCGACGGTACTCTTCTGTGCCTTTATGAGGAAAAAGATCTAACGAGTAGATATAAATATCGCAAACTTGTCGACCAGCATCAACATTATCTGATACCTGAGTAAACACTGCAACTTTACTGTTATCACGATGTTTTGGATGGGCAGTAATTCGTAGTTCTTGATATTCGTTTCCTATTCCAAATGGCATCTCATCATCAAACCATACTGCATTTTCTTCAGAAAAATCACTCGCAAGCTTATTTTTGAGGATTTTTCTTAGAGTTGCGTCATCACTTTGAGGTTTTACAAAACCATAAGCCCGCTTACCAGGCCCCCCCGCACCACCTAAAGACCCTCCAGAGTCAAGAGATGCGCTGGACCCATCAGACCTATACCCACCCGATGATATACTGCTCAATCCTACGGTAATAAGAGAATCATCTGTACCCACAGAGCCCGCATCACTGAAAAAAATAGGTTGCACACAAATAAAAGACATACACGCGATTAATGCAAAAACAAAACGATCTTTTACAAAATCCAGCATAAAAAAAGACCGTTGAAACAAGCACTTCATGATAATACTCCTTTTTTAGTAATTCTATTTGTGCTACATAAAGAGTAACACAAGACTACAAATAAACTTAAGAGTTTCCTAATTGTAACATCTACAATTAACACCCATTATTCTTACGCAATAACTATGAATTCATATATTTTTTTATAAGATTTGCACCTTCCTTTCGCGTGCACATTTCTGCGATCTATTGGCCACCAGAACATAAAAAGAAGAGAGTTCCATCGCTTCTCTTCTTTTTTACACATTTCCCACAAATCTCTTCTCAAGTTTTTGAAAAAATTTACATTCAAATAATTCAAAAATGATGAAGCATATAGAGAAAAAACTGGAGCGATATTAAATGCGTAGATGCGCACTTGATATCGCTCCGGCCATACAACAAGGCTATAACAAAAAAACATCTCAAAAAAGACACTCAATAGAAACAGTCTGCCTGAATATACCATAAGAAAATCACTCATTAGTGTTAACCTAAGAACCTGAACATGCTTTACCTGCTGCAACAAGATACGGATCACTCTCATCAGAATCATTCACTTCCTCCACAACAACACTCAGAGGTTTATGCTGCTGCCTGGCGCCAAGTGCAGGTTGATGTAGCCCTCGTACTACCTGCCGGGCACAACCGAAAGTCATTTTTTCTTGAGGAATAAATACACCAGACACGTCTCGCGTATCTGGCTGAGGAGGTTTTACTGGCTCAATAGGTTTTACAAGAATGGGAGGTTTTTTTACGTCAAGATTGAGAATCATGTCATACATATTTCTTCTCAAGCGGCGAGGCTGTTTCTTTATTAAAGGAACACGAACTTCAGCATTGGCTGAAGAACCAGCTCCTGCACCAGCACCCGCTCCCGCCCCAGCAACATCTACTGAAGAACTAGCCCCTGCACCTCCTGAAGATGCTGGCCTTGTACACTTAGACAATTTCGGCTGGCCATAATTATTAAATACATCAAACACATCGTTTGCCTGCTCATTTCCTAATAAAGATGCTTTGCTCCCATACTTAGCCTCAAAATCTTTCTTAATTTGTTCTTGTAGCTTTGTATATTCATCAATTTGTGCATTTAAGCTTGCCTTATCGGCCCCTGGTAGATCACGCAGCTTCCATAAGTCCCATGTTGCAAATGTCAATCTCAGCCACTCCCTATGCTCCTCAGAGTCATGCCATAGCCTGGCAGCTGAAATAACGGGCTTTGCACCCACCTCATCCAAAAAGCTCTTTGGTTCAGATTGACCACAACCAATTGTTTGCTTTAATCCCTTAACCAGCCCCCCTATCTTTCCACTAAACTTTTGTTGAAGGCCTTCAGGCGCAATATACAATAATTTTACTGCTACTCGATCTTCAAAAAGCCGTTGATCATATGCAAAAATTGCATGCGCAGCAGTCCGGCCACCATACAATTCAGCATATTTCCAAAAAGCCTCTTGAATGCTATCTAAAAGATCTAAAGAAAGCTTTCTATCCGTTTCCATTTCCCTCCATAAGCTTTGAGCAGCATTTGGATCGCCTAGAGACGTACTTACAATAAGATCTCGCATATAATAGTCAAACGCTATCACACTAGATATATGCTGAGGCTTATCTTCTCTCACAGACCTCTTATCAAAATGCAATACTAATGGATTATCATACTGCAATGAATTACATTGATTATATGCATCGGATCGTGCTTGCAGTTGAAGCCTGCGAACCACTTGGCACTGTGGCTCAGTAAGATCCCCCGCCATGGCCCTAACAAAAACAAACTGAATGAGCTCTCGATACACTTCTATATGAGTTACCGAGCCTCTGTATGGCTTAAATAAGTCCGACGATTCCAGCGCAGCAAGCAAAATAGTTAATAACTCTCGTTTTGCTTTAAAATCTGCCGGTTCATAGAGATCAAACTCTATATGAGCTCTAAGGCCTGCAGCTCTATGTGCAGCTGTATACCCATACCATGATGGACACCGTGCCGGATCATAAAAAAAATATGGTGACTGGATTATCGCAGGGTTATTTCCTACGACAAAAAACTCTTTCTTGCCGTATTTTATAAAGAAATCTAGAATTCCTGGAGCCACACAAGAAACATCCAGCGCACTCAGTAAATGAAGATACGCAATAAAAGTAAATATTTTATACTCCATATAAGACGGAGAATAGTCAGAAGGTTTATCCTTTCCAAAACAGAAATAAGGCCACGAAAGATTCCCTGGAATCACACCCTCAAATTCATCAAGAATGCCACCAAATAACTCATCAGAAACGTCGGTGGCTGTGCTATCACTGTCACTCTCAGTATCATTGTCATCCATAGGACAAATTACACAAAAACCAGCAAAAAATTGGAAAATCACAAAAATAACAAGAGGATGGTTAAGACGCTTCATGGGGGAACTCCTGTGTCTTACATTGATACGATTTGTAATAACGAACACTTCAAGAGTGAAGCAGAAAATAAAATACCTTGCAACTTATTTTAGCGGATCAACAAAAACTGCTGAAAGTCCATACACAGTTGGAGTGTCTTGGGCCCAGAGGTACAACCCACCGATTTTCTCACGCACAGGGCACATTGCCACAGCACTCTGTTCCAAGCCCAAAGAAATCCGCCGAGTAACAGAAGCGTTTATATCGCATAGATACTCAAAAATATTTTTATTAATCCAGTCTTTGAAATACTCCGCACACACAGACTCTGTAGTACTTAACTGAGTAGCGTATGCAGAAAATATCTCATATACTTCTAATCGCTTAATTGTCGCTTGCAATTTCTTTTGTACCAACAAATCCACATACCATTTCCACCATACAGTAAACCAATCTAAGCGCATCTCATAAAATGCAAGATCTCGGTCATCTTCTTCACTACTCTCAGACCCAGCAGTTTCTGATGATGCATCAGACGCAGTACTTGACCTATCTCTAATTGATAAAAGCGAATCACCACAATGCTCCAATGTAGTACTGCCTGTGCCACTGACACAATCAATCGATCCTGAAAAAGAATCCTCCCCTTCTCTGCAAGTCTTAGGGTAAGAAAACATACTCTGCAGACTACATGAGGTTTGAAAAATAAGATCCAAAAGGCAGACGGAGCACTCTCTGTTACCTGCCACAATATGAGATAATAACAACTCTAATGCTTTACTCATATTACCCCATTTACTCAGTGCATGCTTAAAATATCGCAGCGCTATAGTACTTGCAGCCGGACGAGACCTCTCTAAATATTGCTCGATAAGTGCCCACTCGCCAGGGCTATCTTCAACTTTAGCCAAAAAAGCCTCTTCTTGCTTGAGCAGGATGCTGTCTGTAAAATATTTTTTAATCTTGCACGAAGGAGCAAAAATAGCACAAGCAAGATCATAAAACCTATCTGCCAAAAGCTGCCGACCAGCACCCGCCTCATAGGAAAAATGAAACCATTCGGCAGGCAGAAAAATAGCGCCCCCAATTTCAGGCAATGCAAGAACCAACGCAACAAGCGCATAGAGCACAGAATGAACCGAAATTTCATCCGAACAAAAACGGCTCAAGTCTACTCTATAACAAGGCTGAAATAATGTTATATATGATGGCGCAACATTGATCCGGTACACCTGAGACCCAAACGACACCTCAAGCGCTGGTCGTGTTGTTTCTTTCATATAACGATGCAAAGCTTTCTTATTTCCAAACTCAATAGGGGCAGTAACCTCACTTATATATAATTCAAATGGCTGCGGGTATAAATACCAGGCTGAATCAAACGACTCCAGTACAACATGAAATCCTCTTTGGTACATACCATTCATAGGCCGGCCCCCAAACACTTCCCGCATTTTGTCAGTAAAAACAGAAAGCATTTTGGGAACCCCGCCTCGGTCGTCCTCAAAGCCTTTATCCTTCCCCACAAGAAAAAAAGAAATACAAAGCACTACCAAAAGAGCCATAACTCGACAATACTGTATCTTCACGAAAGATTCCTTTTTACAAACTTTGTAACTATTCGATACAGTTACAATAGGCTGCAGAAAAAAAAATCGTAAACAGATAACTAAAAATGAGGTAAGAGTGCTGTCACTTACCGATACAAAATGTAGAGAATACCATATCCATAATTTCTTCAGTAACTGATCGGCCGGAAAGCTCTGTAATAAGAGTCAACGCATGATGAAGCTGCGCCGCAAGAAGCTCATAGGGCAGCTGGCCAAGCTCACATTCTCTCTGTATGCGCATGAGTAACTGCTGCATATCTGAAAGCAATGCAAGCTGTCGCTGGTTAAGAATAAAGGGATGAGAGATCCCTTCGTATATGTTTTGCACCTGCCTCAAAATATGGGACTTAAGAAGCGTAAGCCCCTCCCCGGTCTGAGCACTGATACAAAACGACGATACGCCAGATTCTTGCGCAACCCACTCATGAGCGCACCTCTTATCTGACTTGGTAAGAACCAATAACACTGTTTTCCCTTGCTGATTTGCAAGGTGACGGTACTCAGCAATAACTTCAGGTAGTGGCTCACGACTTCCATCACACACAAACATAATAAGATCTGCTGCTGCCGCTTCATAACGAGATCTAATAATACCCTCTTGCTCAATCGCATCATGTGTTACCCGAAGCCCAGCTGTATCAATATACGTCCACACATACCCACCGTCAGAAACAGTTGCTTCAATACTATCTCGCGTAGTACCCGGCACATCACTAACAATAGCCCTGTTGCGACCCAGCAATGCATTCAGCAACGTTGACTTGCCGGCATTTACACTGCCCACTAATGCAATTTTAACTCCTTCACGCAGCTGCTGTACCTGCTTCTGCCCGCCGCACAAAGGATCAAGCTTTTTAAGAAGTGCATGTATGCGCTGCAAAATTAACGCTGCAAAATCTAAATCTAAATGCTCTTCTTCCAGAAATTCAAAACTAGCCTCAACATAAGCAGCGAGCTCAAATAACTCGTGCTGTAAAGCGGCTATAACCTGCGACAATGATCCTTCAAGCTGGGCCAAGCTCCGCACAGCAACCGCATGCGAAGGAGCCATAATAAGCTCATGCAATGCTTCTGCCTGAAGCATATCTATTTTACCATTCATCACTGCACGCTGAGTAAACTCTCCTGGCCGTGCATGACGCGCACCCAGCTCACACCCCCGTGCAATAATTGCTTGCACAATAAAACGATTGTTGTGGCAAGTAATTTCAACAATATCGTTTCCGGTAAAAGTACGTGGAGCATGCATAAGCAAAAACAACACTTGATCAATACGTGAGCCATCTGCAGCAATAACATGGCCATACACAATAGAATGAGACGCACAGTCACTCAACACCTTACCATGCGGCAAGAGTGCCAGCCCAGAGGCAATCTCCCAAGCCCTACTCCCCTCAAAACGAATCAGCGCCAGGGCTCCCGCTCCTGGCGCTGTACATGATGCTACTATCGTATCCATCACCATTCAATATCCTTATTTTTGAGACTCTTCGTCTTCAATAACAAAAAATGGTTGGTACTTTTGATCTTTTTTTAATGGTTGCTTTGGGGTCGAAGCTTTTGATGCCCGAGCCAGTTGCTCTTGCGCAAACTTCATTTGATCCGCAGCAATATCATCGCCATGACTTGCACCCATAGTTGGTTGCTCAGAATTATGCATCACAATGCGAGGAGGCTGTTGTGAACCTTCGCCACGATCAGATCGATCATGCCCGCCTCGAGATCTGCGATCACTATTACGACGATTATTTCCTTCACCACTACGACCTTCGCGGCCTTCACGCGGCGCACCCGACGGACGATTTCCGCCTTCAGATGATTGGCTTCTCCGATTATGCGCACTACGCTGATGCCCTGAACGCATTTCTGGAGTGTCCTGAATCTGCTCTTCACTATCAGCACTCATTGCAGAACCATCTGCTTTTGGTCCAGTAACCACCACGCGATAGCCAACAAATCGACTCTTATACATACGTTTCAATAACTGCATACCCAAGTATGAGAATGTTGCAAACAACATACGTTGATCATCATCGTTATCAAGCAAAGCTTGCTTAAAAGTAATAGTAAGAAGCTTATCTCCAGTCACGGTAGCTTCCGCTATAGGGGTAATACCCATACGTTTAGCCAATTCTCGAATTTCATGAAGGACAAACATTTTCCACTCATCATTCCATCCCTCAACAGTTTTCTGTTGAAATGAGGCACGTTGTTGCTCAGTGCCTGCGTAGCGACGAGGACGCTCTTGCGCCTCATCACGCACATATCCACCCACTTCAGAACGGCCTGATGTGCTTGGTGCTGGATTTTCGCGACGCGCTTTTTGACGATCACGGTATGAGTCACTTGACGATTTTTCATCGGTTTTATCACGACGATACTGAGGCGTAGTAACTTTTTCTGGTTTATAAAATATGCTTACAATCGCAGGACGGCGCGAAAGGCCTAAAAAATTTCGCTCACCTTCATCAAGTACTCGAATCGTAAATTCTTTTGGCTTGCCTGCTTCATTCCATGCTTTATCGATAGCACGTTCAATTGAGTTTGCTTCTTGCAAAATAGATTTCATTGATAACCTTACTTATAAATCATAAAAGACGGTACGTTATACTATACAAAAACGCCCCACAGCTGGGAACCCGCGAATCTGGCGGAAATCACCGTAACTAGACTGACACGACGCAAACGCTTTTCGCAAGAAAAGAGGACGAGATGTCTGCACCATGAATTTTAACAGAATTAGAAAACACGTGCAAATGAAGGTTTTTTGGAGCGGGAAACGAGATTCGAACTCGCGACCCCTGCCATGGCAAGGCAGTGCTCTACCACTGAGCTATTCCCGCATGAAGAATTATTTTTTTGATATGGGTCGAAATAATATAGCCAAGCCGCCAAGATGTCAACAGTGAAATTACTGCTTTGCGTTAAAAAAAACCGAAACCATATTCAGAAGGTGTTTGACCGCAACAGGAATTTCAACCCCTTGTGCCAATAACGCATCGTAATTATACCGCATTGATTGGTGAATAGGAGGGGTCACCACCGGCACATGCGCAACATCTCTTCCTTGAACAAGTACGTCATATACCAAAGATGCCCCGTATACACCGTACACACCGCCATGCTCACCAAACCCAAGCGCAGCGCCATGATACACCGATGAAAGCTCGCTTGCACAAAGCGGTATCTGCTGCCTTACGCAAACGTCAATCAGTAAATCCATATGAGCAGATACCAGCAAATCATTTAATGAACAGACCACCCCAGTACCTTTTTCAAGAGCAAGCCCTTTAATAAGATCTTCAACAATATGCATATCCACAACCGGCGCATGCACAATCTGAATGCCGTGTGCCATGCACACTGCGGCATACATGTCCATCTGCCGAGCCACCAGAGAACTCACTGTATCGCTTCCACTGTCTGCTCCATACACCACTACAATAACGGCAAGCTGAGGCAAGACTGCGCGCAGCATCTCTACTTGAAGCTCAAAATCAAATGGAAGCGCAGCAACCCCAGAAACCAGCCGACCAGGAACTTCAAGTGTATCAACCACCCCTATTCCTGCAGGATCAATAACCCCACAAAAAATTTGAGGAATTGGCTGCGGCACGCCATCAAAAAAATCTCTCACCTCTCGAGATATCCAGCTCCCCACCGTGACCACTACATCGTAGCGAGAACCGGTCATCAATGAAATAAGGAGAGAATGCAGAACCTCCAAGCTTGACTGAAGTGGCACAATATCAATTTGAGGAGAGCCACTATGTCCCATTAAATCACGAAGGGTAGAGACAAACTGCTGCACCGCATGAAGCGCCCACCAACTTTTGTCATGAGGAATAATAATAAGAACTCGCTTCCTCGCAGACGTTGCATGTTTTTTGCAAGAAGAAGACCCAGCTCCTTTAAGCTGTACTTGCATTTTCCGCCACATCCGCGAAATCACTTGTAATAATCGATTCATACACAACCCCATACATCGTACTTGTCAGTATTTCATTGTTCATTGCAAAGAGTGGCATAGCTTAAACAAAAATAGATGTTTTACTAGGGTGACTGACATATAAAGCTTTAGGAGTGCCCTACGCTCACTCAGGAATATCTTATTTCAGCCGCCTCGCTTGGGGCTATGACCGACAGGCATTTTTTCGACTGGTCTTTGCGAGCATCGCCCGGCAATCCAGTACTTTCCTTTAGCTATAGACGTCCCACACCTTTGCGAAGATGATAAATGAGCAGCGAAAGAGCCGCAGGCGTCATCCCCGGAATCAAATGTGCCTGCGCAATAGTCAGGGGTCTATGCCGCAAGAGCTTTTGTTGTAGTTCAAAACTAAGGCCTTCAATTTTTTGATACGGAAACTCGCTCCCAATCGTGAGCTGTGCAAACTGTTTCAGCTTTACTACTTCCGCTTCCTCGCGTGCAATATACCCATCATACCGAACCGCCGCATGAATTTGCAGCAACGCGCGGCTACTAATTTCAGTCACCTCCAGTGCCTGCGCAAGCGCCGCACGCGCTCCGGCAATCGCTGCCTCATCAAAGACAAGTTGCTGAAAAGCCAAATAAATAGGTCGCTGCTTTGATTTAAGCACATAGGCGCTACATGCATCCACTAATTCTTGTTCTTGCAGAAATCGATCATATACCGATTGCTCAATAGTACCCAAAGCGTATCCATACGGCAGCAGTCGCGCAAATACATTGTCTTGCCGTAAAATCAAACGCCGTTCTGCCCGCGATGTAAACATCCGATACGGCTCATCCACACCCAGCGTAATAAGGTCATCAATCATAACACCAACATAACTCTCACTTCGATCAAGAATGAATGGATCTTTACCCTGTGATTTTAATGCAGCATTAATTCCAGCAACAATTCCTTGTCCTGCCGCCTCTTCATAGCCAGTCGTACCATTAATCTGCCCTGCAAAAAACAGTCCTGAGACTTTTTTAGTTTCAAGCGAATGTGTCAAAATAGTAGGTTGCACAAAATCATATTCAACAGCATACCCCGGACGCACAATTTCCGCCTGCTCAAAACCAGGAATCGATTGTATGTAAGCAACCTGCACATCATATGGAAGCGAAGTCGATAATCCACTCGGATACACCTCATTAATTCCGGCTCCTTCAGGCTCAACAAACACATGGTGGCTGAATCGATCCGGATATCGCCCAATTTTATCTTCAATCGACGGACAATACCGTGGCCCCACGCCTTTAATATTACCGCTATACATAGCTGACAAGCGAATATTACGGGCAATAATATCATGTGTCTGCTGAGTGGTATGCGCAATATAACATGGCATTTTTTCTTGCACCCCACCAGCAGGTGCATCAAATCCAAAAAGATACTCAAGCTTCTGTTCTTCTTGTTTTTCAAGCACTGCATAGTTAATACTATCGGCGCGCAAACGAGGTGGCGTTCCTGTTTTAAGGCGGCCAAGCTTTACTCCTAGAACATCATGAAGCACCGAAGACAAGCCAAACACTGCAGACTCACCAACGCGTCCTCCACTTGTTTGCTCAAGACCTATATGCAGCACCCCATTTAAGAATGTTCCAGCAGTAATAACTACACTCGTGGCAGTATAGGTAATACGCTCACCATTCTGAGTAACAAGCACTCCACGAATAATTGATTGTTCTTCACCACGATCCAGCACTAATCCATCTACAGTGCCTTCAATAATCGTTAAATTTTCGGTCGCTCTCAAAATTTCTTGTGCCCGTTTTTTATACGCATACTTATCAATTTGAAGACGCAGCCCTTGTACTGCTGGCCCTTTACTGGTATTCAACATACGTGCTTGCAAATAAGTATCCTGACACACCTGAGGCATAAGTCCACCCAACGCGCTCACTTCATATACCATATGCCCTTTTCCAAGCCCACCAACAGACGGATTACACGGCATCAAGCCAATATGATCTGCAGATAATGAAATCAAAGCAGTTGAAACCCCCATGCGCGCACTAATATACGCTGCTTCCATGCCCGCATGACCACCTCCCACAACAATAACATCAAATTTTTTCATGGTAACAAGCCTTTTTTAAAAATATTTTTACTGTGCTATTTCATACTGAGAATGCGTGTTGACCACATGCATTCTTTTTAAAATAGGTGCTAGCTCAGGGTCAGCAGCCAAATCACGTACTATTTGTGGAAAATGAGGTTTATACTCTTGCGAAAGCCCAGCAATCACATTGATGTAAAACTCTCTATATAACGTTAACACAACAATGGGCATCGTTGAAGGGTGCTTGCCATGAAATAAAATATCGTTAGCCAAAGTGAAAAGATGCTCTCCTATTGGTTTTGGGTCCAACCCAAAACTCAATGCAGCCTCCAAATTAATACCATCAATAATTCCACAGAAAAATGTCACTCCCATCTCCGCGCATAATTTAGAAAACCCGCCATTCAAATGGGCTGATGCATCAATTTCAAGTGAACAGAGCATATCATGCCCCGGCAATACTGCCGTTATTTTATCAAGCGCATTATAGCTACTTGCAAGCGGCAATGTGGTCACTTCAATACCACGACCCTCTAAATAATTTTTCATAGATTCAGCCATACTTTCAGCCCGCCTATCACGAGGATCGGTAGACACAGTAAATGGAATAAGAACTTTTTTAACATTTGGCTTTGCAATACACAGAAGCTTTGCCTGGATATTTGAACCTATTTCGCCCACAGAATCAACCCCAGTCATCATACCTCCTGGATGCTCATATGATTCAATAAGGCCCCATTCCACAGCCACAGTAACCCCTGCAAATACAACGGGTACTTCTATCGAACGCTTTTTCATAGTCTCCTTCAGCGCAATAGCAGCGGTACCACCAATAGCAATAATAACATCAGGTTTCTGCTCAAATACTGTTTCAACGGTTGCAAGCGTTCTTATTTTATCAAATACATCAAATCCAAATGTGCGAATAACCACATCCCCAGCGTACTTACTCGCGGCCCATGCTTCTTCAATACCCAAACACATTCGATCCACCGTGGTATATTCGGTGGGATGCAAGACAACAACTAGCTTCTTAGCTGCCACTTCAGGAGAACGATACGTTACATAATACGTACCCATAACAGTCAAAATTATAACAACCATGGTACTTATTATTTTTTTAATATGGGTAGACTTCATACGACTTTTTGGTTCCTCTATAGAGCTGCAGACGCATATATATGTATGCGTTTATACAAGCTTTGTTCTTTTAGTATTGTCTCAATACTAAAATTGGTCAATAGTTACACGAGCTTTTAGAAGCAAGCACCCTGCAGAAAAGCTCTCCAAATAAGAAAAAACAAGAAGTATACGCATCCCACCTCCTCCCCATAAAAAACTGTCCCATAAAACTCCAAAAACGCTACTGCAAAAAGGTTTTTACATCCAAATGATTGATTTTCATCTCCCAAGTAATCTACCCTTGCATCCGAGAGAAAACGAAACACTGTATGCAGCAATCATTCTCTCGAATTGTATATATCTATGAAAGGAATACTATGACTTACTATATACTAGACTCTGTCGGCAACCGATTTTCCCTTAACACACTGGTGCTTTTGTAACAAAAGCATTTCGTGCACATACATATATTCCGTTGATACCAAAAGGCCTTGTTTTGCAGGGCCTTTTTTTTTATCCAGCACTCTTGTAGACTGCAGCTTTATTAGAAAGGACATGTATGGTTTCTCTTATCACAAGCGCAAATTTTGACACTCTTGTTATTAATGCACAAAAACCTGTAGTTATAGATTTTTTTGCAGAATGGTGCGGCCCCTGCCGTCAAATGGCACCAGGGTTTGAAGACCTCTCACGAGAATTAAAAGATTCATATGTTTTCGGCAAGGTAGACATTGATGAAGACAGAGCGCTTGCTATTAATCATGGCATTGCATCAATCCCAACACTGATATTCTACAATGCAGGCAAGCAAGTAGGCTCAATTTCTGGCTTTATGTCGAAACAAGAAATCAAAGCTAAACTGATTGCAATCTTTGGGCAATAACCTATCGCGTCATACCCGCTACCGCTTGATGAACCGGCATATCGTCATCTTCTGATGTGTCTTCTTTGTCAGTATCATATAAACTGTCTGCATGATCATTAGCGGCGGAAACATGCTTATGCTTTACATAAGTTGTGAGGCCCCGTCGTGCAAGACCTACTGCAGCACCAAGCGCTGCCATGGTATTTGCATTGCTTACTACTTTTGAATCTTTCTTTGTCGGGTTTTCAACGGCAGGATCGGTTTCTCGCCTTGTATGCGCCCAATGCGCACCTGATTTAAGAAATGTCTCCAAAGCCATCATAGCAAAAATAGCTCCTTTTTTAGCACGAAGCCGACGAAGGTATTTTTGGACTGCTGGCTTGTTTTTATTCTGTGCTAAAAACTTATTGTAAGCCAGTGTCGCCTTTGCATTCAACGCCACATTCGTATGATCATACAAGGCAAGCACTGGCTGAGCAACTTGACGCTCAAGCATCGAGACACCAGCAGAAACGTGATCTGCTCCATACCGTCGATCCGCTTTTTTATATGCTTTTTCAGTGTTTTCACCGGCAGGTGGAAGGGTTGGTTCTGCATTAAACTCAGTTTCACCAAAAAGACCTCTATTAAGCCGACGCTCCTGCTCAAGAGTCTTTGAGTTACTCATAGCACCACGGCCATAAAGTGCATCAGCCGAACGACCTGCAACCGATGCAGCAGCCCCTGCCGCCATTAGTTTTGCATTCTGCGAATCAAAACTCAGCACATCAGCCACATCGCCAAGTATGCCTGTATTTACCCCAAACGCATCGGCACGTTCAAAATATTTACGTGGCGTGCTCTTAGGCCGGCGTATAAACCGATTTTTTGCGTTTGCAAGAAGGTGCTGACGAGCATTATTGAAATCACGAATCTTCGCGTTTTTTGATTCTCGTTTCCGCTGGTCTGATTGCGATTCATGTTCCGGTTGAGGAATTTCAGGCAGATCTTTCTCAAACTGTGGCGCATGCACTTTTGAATTAAACACCATGCCATGCTCTGCACCTACTTCTGAATATGACTTGCTTTCAGACTGGAGATTTAGACGCTTGAATGGTGAAGCATTCAGCCAATTACGAGCAGTTCTTACCTCATCTTGTTGGTCTAGTAATAATGCGCGATAGTCTACTGGGTCAATCGTGCGAGCTCGAGACGCAAAAGCGTTAGGTTGCCCCGCTGGATCAAGGAAATCACTTCTTTGTTGATCTAAATTTAATGATCTTTCCTCTCTAAAAAATTTAGTATGGGCAGCCTTCAGATCAATTATGCCTTGACTTTGACTATTAATATCGCGAAAGGGTTCTTGCACTAGATATGTAAAAACTTTCTCGACATCATCAACTATCATAAAGTTTTTTCGTTTTAATACATGCTGCATAACTGATTCTTCAAAACCAGCCATATCAATTGTTTGCGGTTTAGGCATCCGCCTGGAATGACTTTTAACCGTAGCACCCGATTGCATCACTAACAACCATGCATTAAAGAATTCTTGTTTTGTTCGCGTTAACAAATCACCAAACGTTAAAACAGGTGCCATTTCGCCCCCGCCTGCACCAGCCCCCGCACCCGCAGGAGCACCAGCCCCATGAGCTGCAAAAGCAGGCCCCGGAACTTGCGCGTCTATCGCATAGCATGCACTCGACAATCCACTCATCACAATCATCATAATAATACTGTACATACCAGGCCCCTCTTCTGTGAATAATACTTACTAAAGCTGCATAGCAACTAAAATGGGTGCTCATTTTAGTTTAAAAAGCTGATCCGACTACGGACACTCGTCATTGCGAGGAACGAAGCAATCCATACTTATTCTCTGGATTGCCACACTACCAGCCACAACGGGCTTGCAGCTCGCAATGACGCACTTCTATGCGCGTCTTATATATATCAACATTTTAATTGCATATGACTTTGGTACTCCCATCTTGTCACTCAATTAACTTCTACTCATCAAGTGTACAAATATCATGAAGCCTGCAACAAGAAAGCAGGGTTTTTAGGCTGAAAGCTTTGTATCTACCACTGTATGCCCGAGATCATGAAGCTGAGCTCGTAGTTCATCTGCCCGCTTCCAGTTCCGCTCGCGGCGTGCTTGGTCACGCTCAGCAATCAAAGCGGTAATCTCCTCAGAAGAAACCTGCTCAACACCATGCAGAGGCTGCAATGTCAGCCCTAGTACCTGCTGCAAGAACAATCGCACCGCTTGCCGCCGCTCCTGCGTTGCAGTAAATACATCCATATTCCCAAAGAGCAATCCCAGCACTTTGGGAATATTACTATCATCAGCAAGCGCATCAAGAATCGCATTGGCCTGCTCGCACTCAGCTGCAAGCTTCTGCCATAGCTGCTGTATTTGCTTATATGACACCAACTCAACCGGAAGTGCATTCGGGTTAAATGTTTTAATAAGCTTGGTATACGCACGCGCAGCGCTCGCAATATGGGCACGATCAATATCAAGCGGCGTGCGATAATGATGCTGCACTATATAAAACCGCACAGCCATCGGATCGTATTCAGCAAGGACATCGCGAACCGTAAATACATTCCCCAGCGATTTAGACATTTTTTCAGACTTCAGCATGACATGAGCATTATGAAGCCAATAGCGCACAAACTGATTGTTGTGTGCGCACTCAGATTGAGCTTTTTCATTTTCATGATGAGGAAACAATAAATCAATCCCTCCACCATGGATATCCAGTGTCTCGCCTGCATAGAGCCGCGCAAGCACAGAGCATTCAATATGCCAACCAGGACGTCCTTTGCCCCACGGCGAATCCCAAAATGATCCGGGCACATTGCTCTTCCAAAGCACAAAGTCGCCAAAACTCTTTTTCAACTCATTTTTTTCAACACGAGCGCCATCAGCAAGTTCTTCAACCACTCGCCCAGAAAGCTTGCCATACTCAGCATACGTATCACGCGCAAAATACACATCACCACCAGCCGCATACGCATGACCCCGCTCAATAAGCTTCTCAATAAAGGCAATAATTGCAGGAATGTTTTCAGTAACTGTTGGCTCCACTGTCGGTGCCAGCGTGTTAAGCGCTTGCATATCAGAGCAAAAAGCATCGCTGTACTGACGCGCTACTGCAGCCACCGCTTCTTGTGTGACTTCTTCAGAACCGCTTATGTCAGACGCTTTTTTTATAATCTTATCATCAATATCAGTACTATTGCGGACATATTTAACCGAGTAGCCCCAAAACAGGAGTATGCGAAGTATAGAATCAAAATTAATATAGCACCGCGCATGACCCATATGCGCATAATCATACGGCGTTACCCCGCAGACATACATCTGAACCACATCTCCCTGTGGAGCAAATAACTCCTTGGTGCCACTATACGTATTAATGATCTGTAATGGTCTCTGCAATATGCCTTTCTCATTCATGTGCTTCATCTCCCTCTGACTGCTCTTCAGTTCGTGCCTGCAACTCAATTAATTCATGTGCCAAGTCCAGTAATTCCTGCTGACGCTTTGCATCAATCTCTTTTGAAGAAAAATACGTTTTAAGGAGTTCGTCACCGCTCATCTGCGTACTCACTACCGCCCGCTGCGACCGAGCAATAACCGCGTGAACCGGAACGATTCCGGCAATATAATGCGCTGCCTTGCATGCACGCTGCACCTGCCCACTATCAACCATATCCCGCTGGCCTGCAGGTACTTGGTACACTACTTTGACTATCGCATTAGTAAGATCATGCCGGGCTACCGCCGCAACCACTTGCTCGGTGCCATTACTCCCCGGCTCAAGCGTAACATCAATCTGAATCATCGGCCGTGCAGGCAACTCCACAAAAGCATATTCAGTTTTTTTGCTTCCGGCTGCAACAGTAATAGAAACATCACAATACCCCTTAGGTTCCTTGCGCTCACCAAAATCAACCCGCTCAGGAGATCCTGCATACACCACTGGACATCGGCCAGACGGATTCAAGTTTTGATGGCGATGCAAATGTCCCAGTGCTACATAATCAAACGGCTCAATGGCAAGCTGTGACGGCATAAATAACGGATCAGTTCCATACACTGCGCGCCGTTCAGAACCAGAAAAAATACCATTTGCTACGGTTAAATGGCCAACCAAAATTGCTGGCAGCTGCTGGTCAAGTTCACTCGCAAGCTTTGCAATAATCTGACACACACGACCAGAAAGATACTCAGTAATTTCACTGGCTGTTTTTAATTGGTGTTGATCATGCGCAAGGACATTATGCCGCATTGGCCAGGGAATGCCCACTACATTAATCGGACCATTTTTTGTCTCAATACACACCGCATGTGGTTTTGAAAACAAATAAAACCCTTCATGCCGAATTTGTCCAAAAAGGTCAAGCGCATGCGCCCGTCCAAAACTGAGAGGATGGTCATGATTTCCTACTACAATCACTACCGCAATCCCCGCTTCTTGAAGCCGAAATAACTGCTGCAACAATAATTTTTGCTGCGTAGGTGTTGGGTAGGCTGTTTTATACGCATCCCCCGCGAACACAAAAAGATCTATGTTTTCCGCAATCGCGCGATCAATACAGAGCGATAACACTTTTTCAAAATCCAGCAAACGAGTATGAATGCCACTTTGTGGATCAATGCGTCCATAATTTTCGACACCAAAATGAATGTCTGCGGTGTGAAAAAACCGAATGCGCCGCTCACTCATACCACACCTTTCTCTTATGTACTTCCTTACGCAATACTACGCGCATCAAACCCAATATGGTGATACCACTCTGCAAGCTCAGCCCCCGGAACCGGTGTATACAAGATTGCAGGAAGACCGAGTGTGCGCGCAACTTGAACATTAGAAAGAAGATCATCAATAAGAAGCATTGTACCTACCGGCGCTCCCACTTTAGCAATCATCTGCTCAAACGCCTGGGGCTTTGGTTTAATAACGCCGGTATGACCGGCAATCAAGCAATTTTCAAGCGGCACTGTCTCAAAAATCTCAGGAAATTTTTGACGCTGCAGTGCAAACAACTCTGCAGGCATATTAGACAAAATAAAAATATGTTCTGGGCCATACAACCTGGCAACATGCTGTAATAAAGCAACACCTGCAGGCATAATCTGATAGTTCTTAATAATCAAGTCAGGACGTGATAAATATTCTGCCAGGTAATCAAGCAGTACACGGACTTTTGGAGCGCACGTGACATAATGAGTCAGCATATACGTCATGACCACTTTAAATTCTTCGTAGGAGAGCTTTCCCTCTTTCAAAGCAGTAAGCACATGTCCTCTGTCCGCATCTTTAATGGAATATTCTTTGCACAAGGTATAATTACACAGCGGACAATACTGGGTAAGCATACCTTTCATGACCGCAATAATATCACCAGACCACTCGCGGCTAATACGCGGGTCAGTCAATTCTTTTTCTGCCAGATACTTCTGAAATCCGGCAAGTGCATTATGCGTTAAGAGGACATTGAAAATATCAAAAATTATATACTTAAATGGTGATTTCATAGCGGAAAAGACCTTGTGGTTATGGTGGAGAGAGTGGGATTTGAACCCACGGTACCAGTTATCCCAGTACAATCGCTTTCGAGGCGATCGCCTTCAACCACTCAGCCATCTCTCCTTATTTTGAATAAAAGTGCATGAAGTATAAATTGTTTTAAGTGAAATGCAATGGCATGCATTATGCGCAGAGTACTCGCTCACTTCACTATTTTTTCAATGTTTTGCCAGCTCACAACCCTACCTTTTGAAAATGCAAACTCGTCATCTCCCTCATACACAACACAACTTTCTCATGAGTCAGATCGTGCAATCTCAGAGTAATACCCAAGCTTTTCAAAAAAACGTTCATTAAAAGTCTTACTCGATTTAATCTCTACAGGCACCAACTTGGTTCCATAATCGACAATACAATCGATTTCATTCTGATGACTATCGCGCCAAAAATAAAGCGGTGGCTCTTCTCCTTTATTATAAAAATGCTTTTTCATATCAGAAAGAATAAACGATTCAAATAAACCTCCTCGCAGATAATGCTCACTCAGCTGATCAACAGAGATAATTCTTAGCAAATAACACGCCAGCCCCGTATCATAAAAATAAAGTTTGGGAGACTTCACCAGCCGTTTACTAAAATTAACAAAGTGCGGCTGTAGTAAAAATATAATGTAACTTGCTTCTAAAATACTGAGCCAAGCCTTAACTGTTGGAACAGAAATAGCACAATCATCAGCAAGAGAAGAATAATCAAGCAGCTGCCCTATGCGGCCCGCACACAGTCGAATGAATTTTTGGAAATCAGTGAGCTTCACCAAATTAATCAGCTGCCTAACATCTTTTTCAACATACGTGTTAAGATAATTGCCATAAAATTGTGCCGTAAGAAAGTTGCGTGAATACAACGCAGGGTAACTTCCAGTAAATAACATCTCATTAAGCAATAAAGGCTCTGCAGAATGTTCCTTCAATTCCTGAACAGACAAAGGCAACAAGGTCATAATGCCCACTCGACCAGCAAGCGACTGTGTAATAGCCTGATTCATCAAAAAATTATGCGACCCTATCAGTATAAAATATCCAGGGCGATAGTTCTTATCTACAATTCCCTGGATATAGGAGACTATCTGTGGTTCATTCTGAAACTCATCAATAATTACTCCTTCCCCATAATCCGCTTCTAAAAAACTCCGCATATCTTCTTGGAGCCGAATACGAATATCAGGATCTTCTAATGAAAAATAGGTATGCCGCGGGAAGGTTTCTTGAGCGACAGTGGTTTTGCCAGACTGCCGAGGACCCAAAAGGGCAACAACAGGAAATTTTGTTGCTAAATGTGCTAATTTTTGGGCCACAACTCTTTGTATGTACATAAAAATCTTCCGATTATAAAGGCGTTTATCGCTTGTCTGTACAAAACGATAACTCGGCTTTCATTTTTGCACAACTTTAGAGAAAAAAAGTTAAAAAAGATTGATTTCATAAGATATTTTCTCCATTTGACTGGCTTGCCTCACCACTTCATTCTTCGCACGCCACACCTCTGTTTTATATCGATAATCAATATTTATTTATTGACAATCGATATGCTGATCATTACCATACACACCATGTACACCTCAAAACCAAAGGACATCATATGATGAATATTAAAAAACTAAGTTCGTATCTCTTTAACAGCACCACGTTTCTCTTATACGCAGCACCATGCCTACTACTCACAGAATGGCTGCTTACCGTTGCACGCTATAGTTACTGCACACAAAGCATCGCATATCGTGGAACTTCATGGATCATGAGCGTGGTTGCGCACCTCCCCCTTCCTGGCAACATACTTACCCACGCGTACAGAACTATTCAAACACCAGAAGGCCCGGTCGAGCTCAGTTCACTTACCTGGAGCACTGCTCATTACCTTCTCGCATTCAGCGCCGACTTACTCAATGTCGGCTCACTCATCGTAAGCTTTATCATTCTGAGGTATCTCTTTAAGAACTATAAAAAGGGAGAATTCTTCACTACCGCAAATGTAACGCTCTTTAAATACCTCAGTATGCTCTTTGTCATCGATGCACTCATTCTGAAACCGATTATTGATTGCCTCCTTGTTGCCTGCGCAACACTTTCAAATCTCCCCGGCCACCGATACCTTGTTGCCTCATTTGGCTCAGACAGCTGTTCTACTTTGTGGTATGCAAGTCTTATACTCCTTCTCTCCCTGATCATGAGTGAAGCGTGTAAACTCCATGACGAACAAAAACTCACGGTATAACCACAAAGGAATAAAACATATGGCTATTATCGTATCTCTTGATGCAATCCTGGCAAACAAAAAAATGCGCCTTCAAACTCTCTCTGATGAAGTTGGTATCACTATGGCAAATCTCTCCATCCTCAAAACAGGAAAGGCAAAAGCTATTCGGTTTTCTACGCTTGAAAGCATTTGTAAATACCTGCAGTGTCAGCCTGGCGATATCCTCAAATACACTCATGAAACTCCTGAAGAATAATACGCCCGTTCTCTGGTTCTAAACCAGGCTGCGCAGTGGCATAATGCCTTGACACCGCTGCCCATCTCCCCCACACTGGAGGAATGGACTCATTGCTTGAGTTCATTCCTCTCCATTAATAAGGTATCAGTAGTATGTCTCTTAAAAAACAACTCCCTATTGGCGTAAGCACACTAGAAGAGATCATTAGTCGCAATCTTCTGTACGTGGATAAAACCGAGATCATTCATCAGCTTATAAAAAATAATATCCGCTGTTTTCTTTCTCGCCCCCGCAGCTTTGGCAAATCACTCCTCATCTCAACCCTTAAAGAAATTTTCAGCGGCAATAAGGAGTTATTTAAAACCCTCTGGATAGGTAAAAATAGTGACTACGTATGGGAGACACGACCCGTTATTCATATCGATTTTTCAGAAATAGATTCTACGTCACTTGAATCATTCATTGAAGGGCTCAGTAACCACCTTGAAACAATTGCACAGCAATACAATATCTCTCTTAAGGGAGTACAGTCACCCAGCACCAAACTCTCAATTCTCATCCGTCACATAGCCGGACATTCACCAACAAAAATAGCTTTTTTGATAGATGAATACGATTCACCACTCCTGAAACATATTGATGATGTTCCTACGGCATTAACCATACGAGAGCTCCTCAAAAGTTTTTATACAACAGTGAAAGCGCTGGATGAATTCATCCATTTTACCTTCGTAACCGGTGTTACAAAGCTCTCAAAAACATCACTTTTTTCTGGCCCTAATAACCTTAATGATATCTCACTAAATGAAAAGTACGCGATCCTCTGTGGCTATACTGAAAAGGAAATCGTTACTAATTTTCATGAGTACATTACCGATTGTGCCAAAACAAAAGAAGTCTCACCAGAACAAATTGTCGATGAAATGCGCACCTGGTACAATGGCTATCAAATGTCTGACTACCTCATTGAGAAGGTATATAACCCTTTCTCAGTACTGTTATATTTTGATAATAAAAAGCTCAAAAACTATTGGGTAGCTACTGGCACACCAACATTTCTTGTCAAACTTATTCAAAGCCAAGTATATGATTTTGCCATCATCGATCATGAAGAAATATCAAGCGCAGATCTTGATACGTTTGATATCAGCACAAAAGATGAAGAAAACAATTATAAACCGCTTCCTCTTGCCATGCTTATGCTCCAATCTGGCTACTTAACCATAGAAAAATTCAACGAAAGAGCAGCAAGCTACATCCTTACCTATCCAAACCAAGAAATACGTGAATCGTTAAATCAATTAGTTCTCTGTACATCGCTAGCTGTAAGTAACAGTACTGCAGATAAAGCTAAAAACGGTCTCTTAAAAGCATTAAGAGATAAAAATATCGGTTCATTTTGCAGCATATTCCAGTCACTCTTGGCCCATATCCCTCATCGTATTCATCTAGAACGTGAATCGTTTTACCATGCTCTTTTACATATGATCTGCATTTTGCTGCAAATCAATGCTGAATCAGAAGCATCAGTTGCACGGGGCAATACTGACATGGTTATTCAAACCGAATCCACCGTGTACGTGTTTGAATTTAAACTCAATGCATCACCCCAAGTGGCGCTGGCGCAAATACATGAAAAGAAATATTACGAGAGATACTCCATACAACATAAAGAGGCTTGCTCGGTAGGCATCAACTTTGATTATGCTACTAAAACAATTACATATGTCGCAGAAATATTGGAATAGAGAGCGTAGAAACAATGATTGGCAAAAAACTAACCAATACATTTAATCAAATGGAACGCATGCTTCACACCTTGGAGGAATCAACGACCTTGTATGCACATAAAATCAAGGTTTTCAGTACGCATGAACAGGATGATAAAATTCTCAACATATACAGCGACTCTGTGATAAAGCGCTTTGAATATTGCGTAAATAATTTCTGGGAACTACTCAAGACCTCCCTTAAAAACACAAAGAGACTGCACAATACCAAAAGAAGGCCACAATTCGTTGCGCATAAAGCAGCAACATATGGCCTTCTGAGCAAAGAAGAATCGTGCCAATTCATAACGATGATTGAAAAACGAAACAAAATACCCTGCACGTACAAACAAGAGATTGCCGATGAGATTGCACGTTTTGCACCTCAAGGGCTTATGTTTATGAAAACAATACTCGCCAGACTACAGAATCACTATACCATCCAGAAAGATCTCTCATGACTACACAAGACACCTCAAAAAAACTTGGCTTTTGGCCGGTTTTTGCACTCGTAACCGGAAGCCAGATCAGCTCCGGTGTTTTTATTCTCCCCACCACCCTTGCTCCCTTTGGCTACTACACATTTTTGGGTTGGCTCATTGCCGGATGTGGTGCAATTGCGCTCGCCTATGTATTTGGCCAACTCTGTCAAAAATTCCCCGAAACCGGCGGACCACACATTTACGTCCAAAAAGTGTTCGGCAACCTACCTGCATTCTTTGTAGGATGGACCTATTGGCTTATTTCATGGGTGAGTACAACTGTTGTATTTGCTGCATGCGTGGGCTATCTACGCCCGGTAATTGGTCTTGAATCACCCTACAGCTATTTTGCATTGCAATTCTCTCTGCTTATCGCAGTTACTGCACTTAACTTACGCAATGCACACATAATCGGCAAAGCAGAATTCTTCCTCACTGTTCTCAAGTTTATCCCACTCCTCATTCTTCCTGCGCTCATTCTCCCTCACTATAGCGCCCTCAACGTAGCGGTGAGCCCTGCCATAGCGCAGCTCTCACTCTTTGCAATCGTCAGCAAAATTGTCTTGTTTACGTTCTGGGGCTTTATTGGCCTTGAATCGGCCACTGCTCCTGCGGGACTGGTACACAATCCAGGCCGCACCATTCCGCTTGCACTTATTACCGGCACAAGCTGCGTTGCACTTCTGTATCTCTTTAATAGCGTCAGTATTATGGGCGCAGTCCCTAGCTCGCTGCTTGCCACTTCAGCCGCTCCATACATTGATGCGGCCCAAACCGTATTTGGCGGCAATTGGCACCTCATCATTTCAATTGTTTCTTCAATTGTGTGCCTCAGCACACTCAACGCCTGGACATTAACCAGCGGACAGATTGCATTTGGCCTGGGCAAAGCAAAACTCTTTCCCTCTTTTTTCTGCCGTGAAACAGCAGAAGGCGCTCCCTTTTGGGGGCTTATCATGAGTGGACTGGGGATTACACCCATTCTGGCATTACTCAGCAATAAAAGCCTTCACGAGCAAGTTGCTACTATTATAGATCTTTCAGTTGTTGCATTTCTTTTTATCTACCTCAGTTGCTGCTGTGCATACTGGGTACTACTGCTTCGTGAAAAAACCATCCCGCTCATCAAAACTCTCTGGTGCTCTATTGCAACAGTTTTCTGTGTATGGATTATTGCAAGCGCATCATATGACACACTGGCAACCTCAAGTGTATTTATACTTAGTGGCATTCCACTCTATCTCTGGATGAATTACAAAACACCCCTCAATACATAAATGCATTAGGGATATGAGTAATGACCGGTACTCCGGCACTCATATCAACAAAGACAACATCAAATCGCACAACCAGCTGATGTAAGCGATGTCGTTGTACATAGTACTGAGCAGTCCGTATAATTTTACGCTGTTTACTCCAAGGGACTAAATAGGTAAATGGTACAGCCAAACACACTCGTGTTTTCACTTCCACACAGACTAAAAAGATATCGTGCCGCGCAATAAGATCAATTTCACCCACATCATGTACCGCAAAATTATAATCAATCATACGATAGCCACGTGCCTCAAGATAGCGAGCTGCATACAACTCTCCACAAGTTCCTAGCTGCTTTTGTGTTTGCATAAACTTCCTTTTAATGCAATACACTGTATTTTATTGATACCTTATGTAAAAAATACCTACTCAGAAAAAGAAAAATCAATACCTAAATAATAGTAAGTGATTATAAAATTGTAGTATACGCTTATCCTGCTATTCCTCAGTCACTAACAATATGATTATGGAGAACTTTTTATGAATAAAATACTCATCAGCGCTATCGCTTGTATATCAGCAGTAATTACCTGCCTGCCAATCCCCCTCACCTATGCAGAAGAAATCGCTCACTATAGACAAACACTCCCCGCTGACTATACCTATTATCCCACCACTGCCGCAGAAAAAATGTTTCAAGATATTTTTTCTATGGCAACACTTCCCTACACACAGCCTATCACTCTTATAAAACCCGAACAATGCGCATCGCTCAATACACTTATCCAAAACTTAAGCGAGCAATACAACATTGAGGCGCCTCTTCTCTTTCTTGCAAATGATGCCACAACACCTCATATCGACATTAAACTCTGTGTATTTAATACCTCAAGTGCCCTCCTCATCCATCCAACAACCGTTACCGCTTTAACTCCCCGAGTACTGGATCGCTATATAGAACAAGCATTTATGCGCATTACCAGCACTATTCATGCGTATAAAAAATACATTTCTCAACAAAAGAAAAAAGGCATTATTTATGCAACAGTGAGCGGCGCAATTTTTGCAGCTGCAGGAGCACTCCTCACATACTTTAATCAAAACCCACAACATCGCTGGGTCAACCCTTCCGTAACATCAGCAGTCGCTGTGGGGTATGGCGCACTCCTCCATCATCTCTTTAAAACAAAGCAGGCTGGTTTTAGCTTTCAACGTCTTTCATCATTTCATAATACCGAGCAAGCACGCGAAGACTGCTTTCCACATCTAGATGCAAATCAACAACCAACGTTTACGCGTAATCCATCAGAATCTTTTGGCCTTAATGCCATTCTTAAAACACAAGAATATCTACGATCCCGTAATGCACAGTTTTGTGAGTTTGAAAAACTTGATACAGAAAAAAATGAGGAGCCTTCAAGCGAAGACTCCTATTACCAAAAACTTGAGTTATTAAGGCAGAAAATTACTCCCGCCCAATCAAAAAAGAAAAAATCAGCAAAATCAACTAAATAAACCCCTGTTTCCAACCAGTCGATCTGCCATTGCAGTAACTGGAGAATCTGGATAGTCTGCATGCAGGTCATCAATCGTCCGCGCAAGCTCTGCTTGATTGTTTTCCGCTCTTGCAAGCTTTGCTTTGTAAAACAAATAATGATCTTCGCCATCCTGCTTTAAATCAAACTTGCTTGCAATATACTCAAGTCGATGCCGTGCTGAAGCAAAGCGCTGCTGTGTCAGATAACTATTAACAACATATAAATCTTTTTGTAGCAAGTTCTTCTTGCAAGTACGCGCTAAATCCTCAATCTGCACTCGATACTGCAAGTAATCAGAATGATTACAGTACTCACGGCACAACATAAGCGTTTCCTCTATAGGGCTTGAATCACAGGCCGCATGATGTGCTTGATTAAATTTTGCATGTGCCGATTTATACAGCGCATACTCTGCACGTTGATCTGCTGGATAATACTCTTGAAAATGCTTATACGCTTCATAGGCCTCTGCGTAGTGACCTCGCTCATAATGCACGTCCGCAATCATTAATTTAAACGAGGCAATTTGAACATCGCCGGGGAACAAATCAACAAACGTTGCCAAAAGATCTTGAGCCTGATCATAATTTCGTTTATTAACAGCGGTAAAAATCGCCGAAATCATTTCAGTTTTTTTTGCAGTCAAGTCGGCTGCATCTATCTGAGTTTCTTGTTTTTTACCACACCCAGAAGCCAAAACAATCATAAGTGCACATGCACCAAGAAGCATATATTTTTTCATTATCTATTCCTTATTTAATACGAGAGCTTGGCACGCACATTACACTAGATTTTACCGCTGTGTCCATGCAGTACCAATCAACTCAAAAGCCAGCTGCAAATAGTGCAATACATAAGTGTTCCCACCACATCCATTAATGTTGCCAAAAATGGTGCCGCCGAGTGCGCAGGATCAATTTTAAAATGATGTAATGTTAAGGGAATAAGAGTACCCAAAAGCATAGAAGTGCAGACAATACAGACAAGCGAAACACTAATAGCAAACGCTGCAGCTAAATCGCCATGCATCAACCAAACCCGTGCAAAACTAATTGTGCCCAATAAACTTGCAATAAATAAGCTGAGCATCGACTCACGCAAAAATACGAGCATATGTTTTTTCCGCCCAATTTCACCAGTTGCAAGACCACGAATAACCAGTGTAGCTGATTGATTGCCCGCATTTCCACCAGTACCCATAAGCATCATGAGAAAAAAAGTTAAAATAACATTCTGCGCAAGCATCTCATTAAACTGCTTCATAATCATACTTGAGACACTCTGCAGCAACAACAGCCCAACAAGCCATTTACTCCGCTCAAAAAACATCATACTCATTGACGTTTCAAAATAGGAGCGCTCTACATGTCCAACACCAGACATACGATACACATCTTCACTTGCCTCTTCTTCAATAACGTTCACCACGTCATCACCAGAAATGACTCCCAAAAAATGATTATATGCATCAACCACAGGAGATGAAAGCACTCCATAGTGAGTCATCTTACGAACCGCTTCTTCTTGGTCTTCATACACATTAATCACAATTTCATTTTTACTAAGTAACGTACTAATAGGAGTCTCAGGCTTATTAAGAACTAATTTATCAAGAGTTATGTGCCCCACCAGCACATTGTCCTTATCGGTTACATAGACGCGATAGCGAACTTCTTGTTGTGGAGAAAGTCGCTGCAAAATATTAATACAATTTTTAACCGTTAGATCATTCTGCAAAGTGAACACATCGCTGTTCATAATACCACCCGCAGACTTAGGATCAAAACTCAATAAACTGACAATGCGAGATCGTTGCTTGCTTTGTAATAATTTTAAGAAGTGTTCAACCTGGTCATCTTCAAGCTCTTCAAACAAATCTACTAACGCGTCAGAATGCATATTTTTAAGTAAATGCGCTGCTTGATCATTATTAAGACGAAGAAGCAAGTCTGCTTGGGTCATACGTTCCAACCGACCAAAAACTCGCAATCCAATATCTGAAGGCAACTTAATAAAAAGAGACAACTGGTGAGGTCGCGCTATATACTCCATCAAATCAGCTATATCTGATGGATGGGCAGCACATAAGCGAGTCCAACCCTCAACACCGCGGGCAGAGCTCTGATCAATAACCTGATCAATAATTGGCTCAAGGCTTATAAGAGAAACTAATTGATTCTGAAGCATGCAACACCTTTCCGGCTAGCAGTAGATAGTTTTTCATTCTTGTTTTATTCTATCTATATATTATGAGTTTGATAAGTAGTTACCAGAGTTTTTTCAATGAACAGCACACCTCTCACCTTTTTTGTCACTGAGCCTGAAGAAGGCATGAGACTTGATCAATTTTTGACCACTGCCCTTGCCGGCGCCCATTCTAGGTCTCAGATTGCCGAATGGATCAAGCAAAAAGCAATAACCATCAATTCTCAATCCATAACTAAACCAAGTTATCCAGTCCTTATTGATCATGTCATAACCGTACATATCCCTCATCCGCCCCTCTCTGCTCTTACTCCTCATGACGTGCCATTTGAAGTCCTTGCAGAAGAAAAAGAGTTCCTCATTATTAACAAACCTGCCGGGCTTGTCGTACATCACAGCGTTTCAGCGCCCCACGAACTCAGTCTTGTTCATGGCTTGCTCGCTCGCTACCCGGAGTTTCTGCAATTTGATAGCACAGAGCGACCAGGAATCGTCCACCGACTTGATAAAGACACTTCCGGACTCCTTCTTGTTGCACGAAATCCACAAGCGCTCACTGCACTTGCCGCACTTTTTAAAAATAGAAGCATCCATAAACAATACCATGCCCTTGTAGTAGGATATCCACCGCATACCGGCACCATATCACTTCCGATTGGTCGAGACCCAATCCACCGCCATAAAATGAGTGTAAATGGTATTGCCGCTCGAGAAGCCACCACCCATTACATGGTACAAAAATATTTTGAACACTCGATCTCACTCCTTGAGCTCACTATTGTCACCGGACGTACCCATCAAATTAGAGTTCACTGCAGCCATGAAAGGTTTCCAATTCTGGGCGACGCCACATATGGAACACCCAACAAACTGATCAGTAGACAAGCTCTTCATGCTCGAAGCCTATCATTTATATACAAAGGAATAGCGTATTCATACACCGCGCCGTACCCGGACGACTTTAACCAGGTACTCAAAGCTTTGACCTCAATCCCTTGAGTTTAAAAGTACGAATAATTATACTTATAAAGTGTTTATCTCTAATAAACGAAAGTAATATATGAAAAAAAATGCAACAAAAAATATTGTTTTAATAGCACTCCTCCAAGTGCCCACACTCCTTACTGCCGCTGGAGTAACTTTTGAAACTACAATACCAAAAAATGACCCTCTTAAGGTGACCCCAGTTCTCACACAACTTTTCCCCGGACTTGGATACCTACTCAAAGAAACACGAGACAATGCAACTAAATACCTGCCTGAAAATAAAAATTTTCTTTTCAATCCTATTTTCACTCATGTCGCCCAAGTCGTAGAAAAGCCGATTCGCGTAGCACAGCGTTATCTATACAGAACTATCGACATATCCACCGGCGTCCTTGAAGAAAAAGTAATCAACACTATTTTTAAGGAAACGGCAAAAGACCTTGGTATCGATCAAAAAAAAGTGGAGCCACTTCGCAAGCAGCTACTTAATGCCAACAGCATTCTACGCCTCACAGGAAATAGTTATTTTGCTGGTTTTTCAAAATGGTTTGATACCAACAGACCAGCAATTCTTGATAACAATCTCAATCAGATTGCTCCCACCCAGTATTTCCCTTATTTTGTTACCCGCACCCAGAAACTCAAAGAATCTTTGGCGCCTTATACAAACAGTGAAGTAACACTTCTTCTTTCACTGATCAGTGCCGCAACTCAAAGCCAGATTAAGTCATGTCAATGGTACTTTATTCCAGAACTCGTGGGGAAATTACACAAAAAAGTAAATCGGCTTCCCTCATTAAAAATGAATAAAAGAGAAAAAGCTATTATACTTAATGATATTAATGATTTTAAAAAAGAAGCCGCGGGAGCACATCGATTTATTCTCATTCATCTGGATTTACTGGCACCAGCATGCGAATCAATGCCTCTGGTTAAAAAACTTTCAAAACACAAAAAAACAAGCCTTTATCTTGCGTTCGGGCTTTTATTCCCAGGAATGCTCACTACTTTCGCAGCTACGATGTGTGCAAGCGAGAACGCCCTTCCGGTATTTATTGGCTTTGCGGCACTATGGTCTATAATTTTCGGTACAACATACGGTATCCACGCCGCAACCAAACCAAAAGTTAGCATTCAACAAACAACCCCCGCAACACCTCGAGTTACCCGACAACCCATAACTGCCTAAATGTTTCAAGAACACGTGCAGTAGCTGCAGCATCAACAATACGAGCAACATTCTCTTGATTATGCCGCATTCCTGCACGTGTCCAATTCATTGACCCATACCATACTTCATCATCAATAATGGCAAGCTTGTGATGCAGAATCCCCTGAGGCGCTGCATATCTGCGCACCTCGATACCCTTTTTATCAACATATTGACGAAGAACTACTGAGTCCACCTGCGTGGGCTCAAGTAGCACCTGCACAGCTACGCCACGCGCTGCCGCTGCCACAAGCAATTGCCAACACCATGTAGCAGTGCAGGCATACATCGCTATACAAATACGCATACGTGCCTTCTCCAGAGCACTGGCAAGCTCCTGTCGCAACTCTTTTTTATGATCAGGAATAAAGAAAACATGCGAAGAGCGATGTTGAGTATATTCTCTCATTCCGGCCGCTCGACGCGCTAGCGTTATATAATGCGAAACATATTCTTGCACAAGCACAGGATCATCAAAAACCACCAGTCCTTCCGCATTGCTCGTGAGCCCTGGCCGCGTCCAATTAGCCGATCCAGTAATTACCTGATTATCACAAATTGCTGCTTTATGATGAAATAATGGCACGCAGCCAAGCCACCACACAGGCACTCCAGCTCCGCGTAATGTTTTAGTTACAAAATGATACGCAGGACTTTTCTGCATACCTCTATCAAGAATAACACGCACATCAACCCCACGCTGCTGGGCTCTTGCAAGTGCATGCACACAAGGCCCGCTGGTAAGATAATATTGCATAACCCATACCCGCTGCTGGGCAGTATCAATAAAATTTACTACAAACGGCTCAAGAGGGCTCTGGGGAGTTTGAGCATACCACGCTGTTGAGTGCACACACCCCGCACATACCATCATTACTAAGAAAAGGCTCACTCTCTGCATATCTCAGATCCCCTCGATTAAACTGTTGTAGTTTTTCTCTCTACGCTCATACACTACAGACCGCACACAAAAAACCACACCAAATACCCTGCTACAAAAAAACGGGGAGAGGCCTCTACTATGAAAAAATTACGTACTCTCATGCAACAGATAATTAGCATTGCCATACTAACAATAATACTTCACTACCGCCCTCTCTTTTCAGACGAGCAACTACAAGAAACGCAAGCTGTTACAGAGCCAGGATCTTCAATTCAAGCTGCCCTTACGCTCTCCTGGAAGCTTGCACAAGCATCACAAGACACAGAAAAACGAGACCTTATTGCCAAAGCAATTGATGACTTTCGAGATCTCTTAGGGACCTATAAAACGCTCATCAATCAGCAACCACGACTCGAACAAAAAGTTGCCCACACTATTACGGTCCTTCAGCAAAGAATTACCAGCGCCGAGCGCAAGCTCCGAACCGCTCAAACACAAGAATCAGAACTGGTAACGGCCCAGGCTGACTTGCAAAAAAAATCGGTTGAGATTGCCGACCTTCGCAAAGAACTTACAACGCTTCAAGAAGAAAATAACCGCTTACGCAATCAAGTGACATTGATGTACCATGAGCATGGTATTACCTCAGCTATTTCTTAATCCATCTACCTTTTTCAAGCCGCCACGGAGTTACTGTTCCGCATGCTGCACGCGAAAACGTAATTGCCGCACAGGAACCATCCGCTCCAGAGAGATAGACTGTTCCCGGAGTTCGTGCACCTGTTGCATGCCAGGTGAATATATAAGTACCACGCTCTTGCTCCCCACCAACAACCGGCGTAGTCACTGCATGCACCGGCGATGAAGGCGGACCGTATACTCGTGCTCCCCGCACTCCCCACTCAATTCCTGGAGGCAACTGCACCTGAGGCCCATTATTAGTCGAGTAGGAAGAAGGAAGGATAATGCGCAGCATCTTCTCCGATCCGGTCAAACGCGCTTCATGTGTTAATGCATGGCATACGGCGGTAACTTGATCTACCGCAACTGAAAACAACAGAGTCCGGCAGATGGCATACATATGCCGAGATGACCACACCAGAACACATACTACTGCACACGCAAGCACAACTTCAAACAAAGTAAATCCACGCTTATGCTTTTTTAGCAGGCTTTGATGCATGACCCTCATCAGGCTTCTTTTCTTCTTTTTCTGTAGCAGCTTCTTCAATATACGAGACAGAAAGCACTTCTTCCGGAGACGTGATACCAAGACCGATACAGCGCACTCCATCAAGTGCCAATGGAATCATACCTTTTTTAATCGCAAGATCTTTTAATGTATTTGCATCAGCTCCATCGATGACGAGCCGCGCAATATCTTCATCAACCAGCATAACTTCGTGAATTGCAAGCCGCCCCTGGTATCCGGTATCACCAGGGACATCTGAAGGAACCGCTTCATAAAATGTCATACCAGCAGCCTCTTGTTGCGTAATCCCAAGCCGAGAAACAAGCTCTGCTGATGGCTGCATTTTACGTTTCGTTTTTTCATTCAGCCGACGCACAAGACGCTGAGATATTACACAGTTAAGCGCTGAAGAAACAAGAAAAGGCTCCACTCCCATATCTACCATACGCGTCACGGTAGCAGGAGCACTATTTGTATGAATGGTACTAAGCACTAAGTGACCAGTTAAAGCTGCTTCAGTTGCAATGCGAGCAGTTTCTTTATCACGAATTTCCCCAATAAGAACAATGTCAGGATCTTGACGCAAAATAGAACGAAGAGCGCTTGCAAAAGTCAATCCCACAGCCTCATTCACTTGAACCTGGTTAATCCCCGTGATGGTATACTCAACAGGATTTTCAACTGTAATAATATTCACGTCGGGAGTATTTAAATGATTTAAAATGGCGTACAACGTGCTGGTTTTACCAGACCCCGTAGGACCAGAAACCAAAATAATACCGTTGGGTCGTTCAATAATTTTACGCAAAATATCAAAATTGTGTGTACTCATATTCAGCTTATCAATGGACACGGCACCTTTTGTTTTATCCAAAAGACGCATCACAACCCGCTCACCAAAATTGCAGGGCAGAATAGAAACCCGAACGTCAACCGCCTTATTAGCAACTTTAATTTGAATACGTCCGTCTTGGGGAATCCGCTTTTCCGCGATATTAAGATTTGACATAATTTTAATACGAGAGACAATAGCACCCAAATAACGCTTTGGTGGGCTCATTTTGACCAGCATCATACCATCTACGCGATACCGAACACGTAACTCTTTCTCGAACGCTTCAATATGGATGTCAGATGCACCATCTTTAACCGCTTGATATAGCAAATGATTAACCAATTTTACAATCGGCGCATCATTAGCCATTTCCATAATATCTTTTTCTTCTATCTCCCCCAGATTTAAATCAGACTGATTTTCATCTTTCAGCTCATCCATCATTTCTTGGCTTGTTTCCAAAGGATAATAACGGTTAATAGACTCAAAAATAACTTCCTCTGATGCAATCACATGATGGGTAATACCAGGCAGTAGCAACGCTAAATCATCAAGTGGCTGTACTTCTCGTGGGTCATACGTTGCAATGCACCGCTCTCCTTCATACACCAACGGAATTACTTTATGCTTACGCAAGAACTTAAGAGGCACCTTACTGAGCAGAGTGGTATCAGCCATTTGTTCTGTAATAGCATCAAGATAAGGAAGACCTTGCTGCAAAGCCAGTGCTTTACTCAGCACCCGCGATTCAAGCTGCTTGCGAGAAAGAAGTATGTCACCGACACGATCAGGCGAAACTTTTTCCTGCTCTATAATTGCTCGAACCTGCTCTGCAGTGACTGCTTTAAGTTCGAGTAAAATATCACTAATACTTTTTTTGACCATGTGACCCAACATTGTTAATTACTACTTTATAGTACCGACAAGAGCGTATCAAAGGGCCGAGATAGCAGCAATGGTTTTGAAAAGGCGCTAAAGATGAGCGGTTGCCATGCATTTGAGAGCGTAGATTCAGATATTCCCCGCAAAAATCGCTACTTCTTATTGACATCGCAGAGAAGCTGATATATTATTTGGCCCGTTGTTTGCGCTGTTCTTTACCGTGCAACACTAAAAAAATTAAGAGCCGCTAGCTCAGTCGGTAGAGCAACAGCCTTTTAAGCTGTGGGTCGCTGGTTCGAATCCAGCGCGGCTCACCATCTTCTTTGATGATTATGCGTCCCCATCGTCTAGCCTGGTCCAGGACACCAGATTTTCATTCTGGTAACAGGGGTTCGAATCCCCTTGGGGACGCCAAAATAAAAAGCACCGAAAAAATCGGTGCTTTTTTCTTGACCCCACAACACCTTATCGTCTACAAGCAGATGTCGACACACCCTTCTCACAAAGAAAGCGTTGAAATGTTTATTTACTCATTCCTCATAACCATATTCATCACCCCAACACTGATGGCAGATTGTCTCACCTGCACACACGTTCAAACCGAACACGGGCCCAATGGAGAATCTCGAGACATTTACACAAAAAAATGCCTAGCAAAACAAAAAGATATTGAAAATGACACATGCGAATACTGCCACTGCCCCAAACAAAACCACTCAATAAACCGACATCCATACAAATTCTATAACGGGAAAAAAATCGCCATTCAATCATTAGAAGAGGCACATAAAGCAAGAAGGGAGCATTGCATACCGCAATACTCCCTTGTATCTAAAAATAAAATATGCTCTCTATGATTGAGCGTCATTATTTTTCATATATTCTCCAAGATTTTTTCGCATTGTTGGGCTCATATTAACCATTAAACTACTATATACTGCTGATATTTCTCGCAAAACTTTTCTAAATCTTGCAGTGTTGTTGAGTGCATCTTGCAAACGACGTTCCTGCTCAGCTTCAGCCGCTTCAATAATACCCAGCAAAAATGGAATTTCTCCTTCATATAATCCGTTCTCATCAAGAGGAACAAGCGGACTGTTTTTCAAACTTTCTTCAATGATAGAATTTGCACGAACAGTTTTTAAGAGCTTAAAAAAGCCTTGCATTTTTTCAGCCATTGCATTGGCCTGATTATTAAACTCTTCATCTGAAAGATTTTCATTTAATCGAAGTTGATTTGCATCAGCGGCCGATTTCATAACATCAGCAAACATAGCAAGCTCTTTCGGTCTATCAGCAAGCAAGGTAAGCATACTCATAAGCTCAAGATTCTTTTTATTAGTGAACCTGAGTTTGGCTCGCTCTGCCTTTGCTTCAAGAGCGGCATTTATGGCATTATTTGTGTTATCTGCATTATCTGTATTAGGCTCTGGAGCATATCCTTTTATACCGATTGGGCTCAATACAGCTAAGCTCAACGCCCACATTTTTATATAGGTTTTTTTCATAATTATGGTCCTTATCTAAACACTACCCCTTGTGCGTCTTTTATGCGCACTTCTCTACTATCCTAATAGAAAACCTCACTTTATTGCAAGGATATTACTATAAAACCAAGTCTTAAAGTTTAGTATTTAAGCCCAAGGCTAATCCCGAGACCAAACTCATTACCCATACCAACAGAGTTAAATGCTACTGCACCATGCATGCTTACACTCACTCCAATCTGAGGAATGGTATACCATAAAAATGGAACATTTGTGTGCAAAGTATTATGAGCAATACCACCATGAATGGTATGTTGACCACTTGAAACGGGTACCAACTCTTGCTGTGGAGCAAATATCGCTTCATCTTCAGGATGTGAAAATTTTACTACCTGCTCTTTGCTCTTATAATACCAATCATACCCAACAAAAAATCGTGCTTTTTCAAAGGTATACTGAGCTGTTGCTGCCACCCGCCCAATTACACCCGGTGCTATAACCAGCTCAACAGGCTCTGGAAGCACATGCTGACCAATATATGCCCTAAAATCTCCATCTACCGTTCCTCCCGCAAATAAAGGTGCATTGGGATCAAGTGCTGGATCAATATAACGCATAAGAAGTCGCTCTTCTGCTGATTCTATCAGATAATCAATGGACGCCTGCGCTTTCAAAGTAAGAACGTGCTTACTTCCAAACGTTTGCGTCCATACTGCATCTTGCCATAATCCAATACCATAGTGCCCACCATTTCCAAGCTGCGGCGCAATAAGCACTTCATTGAGACGGGTGCGCCCATATCCTTGAAATTGATCAAGTCGCAATGGGATTAATTGATGAGCAGTCCCTCGTCGGTGAGGAGACGCAATAGGAAGCGTCATTTTTGCCCCCGTACGAAGTGTTATTGCATGAGTTAGTTCAGAAACAATACCACCTTTAATATGAAGATCGCCAAAACCCCAGTTCGTAGTTACATAATCGGACAAATTAAAGGTCCCATCATTACTTGGAAATAGATCTTGTAATGCGGTAGTAATTCCTTTGCGTGTATCAGAATCAAGCCAATAATTACGCTCAGCAAGACCAAGCCATGTACGAGCAGAAAGATAATATCTACCAATACGCCATTCTTTCTCAAGCACTGCACCTATCTTATGCTCTTGAAACGTAATGCGCTCAATAAACGATGCAATTTTTTTTGTTACATTTGCTGCTTTTGCATTAACTGCTGCTACGGCAGCAACCCACGCGGCATGATCTGCAACATACACAGGGTCTTCCTCACCCTCATACTTAGTTGCATCATCTGGATCTGGCTCTGGGCCTGCATCTTGACTAAACTTAATACGAAGCCCTTGCTCAGCAATATCTTGTACTTCATGTAAATCGACAAAATCTCCCATACTATAACGAAGACGTGCTGCCCGAGTAAAAAACAATGAAATAGTCTGATCATCGTACAGCAGCGCATCAGTTTCAGTAAGCGGTTGATTCAGAACATCGCGCTGCTCTTTTTGACGAACCGATTTCCAAAGAACTTTATCTTCTATTCCGTACACCAATCCCTTTGCTAATTTTTCACGCTCATCTTGAACTACGATTGGAAGCGCTGCTGCGCCAAAAAACAAACTGACGCACAATCCTTTAAAAATATTTTTCTGATACATAGCACTCTCTTTTTAACTAACAATAAACAAATTTGGCAACATGCCAGACCTCTCTAGAGAAAAATGAAACACAGGCTCGTGTAAATAGTTTGGAAACATTGCCAATATATCGACCAGATCAGGGGTCTAAAAACAATCATAAAAATAAGCAGATAAAGTATGGCCAACCGATGCAAAAGTCTTTACAATATCAGCCATAATTTCTTACACAGTCACTCCTTAATTCATGTAAAAATCACGCTTGCATCAAGCGAAACATATATATTCAAGTGAAAGGTTACTATGGCGCATAAGGCCCCTCATTTTGTTGTTGAAGGAAATATTGGCGCAGGCAAATCAACCTTTCTTCGCCTCATGCACTCAGAACTTGGAATTGACGTTGTGTATGAGCCAACCGACAAATGGCAACGCAAAGACAAAGAAGGCAACTTGCTTGATCTCTTCTACAAAGACACTCAGCGCTGGGCGTATACATTTCAATCGTATGCATTTATTAGCAGAATTCAGTCACAAATTGAGCATGAAGCAACCACCACATCTCTTGAGCCTCAAATCTATGAGCGCTCGGTATACTGCGACCGTTATTGTTTTGCCAAAAACTGCTACGAGCTTGGATTTATGAGCGCTCTTGAATGGAGTATTTATAAAGAATGGTTCGGCTGGCTCGTACAAGCGTACACAAAAAAACCAAGTGGTTTTATTTATCTGCGCACCACGCCAGAAGTTTGTTTTGAGCGCATTCAGAAACGATCTCGCTGTGAAGAATCGTCTATTCCTTTGTCATATCTTCAAGCGCTCCACGATCGCCACGAAGAATGGCTTATCAGCAAACAAGATGTCCTTTCGTCACTCATCGACGTGCCTATTTTGATTTTGGATTGCACACAAGAATTTGAAACTGATCACGCAGCGCGTGATGCTATGCTCAAGCAAGTACAAACGTTTGTGCGTGAAGTCAGTATGCCAAAAATTGGAGTAACGCCACTGATTGGAACCACGCAGCACTCTCAATCACAACAAGTTTAAGCGCGCGGATGATTAAGAACAGCAAGCAAATGATTTTTGTCCGTCCTCCGACATTGCTCCACCATGTTTCGAGGTGTTGGGTTATTATTATAAGTCAAATCAGCGTCCGCGCCATTCTCAATAAGCCAGCGCACTACATTTAGAGGTGCATACGCTACTGCATAATGCAAAGCGGTCTGGCCCTTATCATCAGGCTCATTAATTTGCTCGCGCGAAAGTCCTAATTGGTTAAGCATATCTATAACTTGTGGGTGTCTGGAAATAACAAGTTGCATCAAAAACGTTACCCCATCTCGAGCTGAATTACTTCTTAATTTTGGATGTCTGGATAAATCGTACATGAATCCATCATAAGTGAGATACTGATCAACATATGGATTAGCTTTCCTTCTTCGATCGATCCATGTCGATGAAGACATCCTTCGCGCTTGGAGACTATCGGGCTGTGCATCACCTGTTTGCTGAGTGTTTTGTGATTTTTTTAAAACTGCATACGCCACAGCAGCAGCCAGTGCCACAAGAGCAACTGAACCAGCAGTTATTCCAATTTTTGCTTTATTTGAAAGTGAACTCTTTTGTACAATACGAGAATGAAATGCACGCACTAATATGACTGCTTTTAAAGAGAGCTGCGTCCCCAGCCCTTTTAATCTATGTACACATTTTTTATGTAATTCAAGATAATTTTTCGGACGGCGAGAGTTATTCAGGACATATCCATATGCAGCATCTAACTCTGAGAGCACCGCAGCGGCAATCTCATGATTCTCTTCTTCAGCAAGCACGTCTCCTAGTTGCTCATACTGCAATCGAAGTGATATCACATCACGATCGCTTATGGAGAAACCAGTGCTTACGTTAAACCCCGCCAAAGAAAAAAAGCATACAATAGTCGCACAATATTTAAACATAAAATACCTTAAATACATACATTAGTCAGAATACTTACTTCTCATTCAATTGTACTACAACCGAGAAAACTATAGCTATAATGGATGAATTTTCATCAACTTAAGGTTTTAAAAGGGCGTTTTGCGCAAATCAGTAACTAATAGGGGGCGGGTATGCATACCCGCCCCCTATTACACTTCTATAACTCGGAGCATTACCCGTCTTTGGCTAGGGTATGTCCTCATTCCTGATTTTGAGATCCAGAGCTAATTTTCGCTAAAATATGTACAATCTTCCCCTTCATACCAAAAGGGAGATTTATAATGGCTCGCATAGCACTTACTGATGAAATTTGGGAAAAATTAGAAACACAATTACGGATGCATGGTTGCCATCGGTGGAAGAATGATCGCAATGTCATGGAAGCAATTCTTTGGAAATTACGAACAGGAGCCACTTGGCGCGATGTCCCCGAAGAACTTTGTCCCTGGCAAACCGCATTCAATCGCTTTAATCGATGGTCGAAAAAAGGGCTTTGGGATGCTTTTTTTTTGCTTTACGAGGAGAAATTGATACGGAATGGGTATTCATCGACGGAAGTTATGTTAAGGCTCATCAGCATGCAAGTGGAGCTCGGCGTAATCAAGAAAGAGCAATTGAAAAGTCACGTGGTGGAAATACTTCAAAAATCCATGTTTGCGCCGATGCGCATGGAAATCCGATCGATTTTAAAATCACTGGGGGTTCGGTCAATGACTGTGAAGTTGCGCCCGAGTTAATAAAATTAGTTCCAGGCGCAAAATATCTTATCGCAGACAAAGGATATGATTCAGAAAAAATCCGAGAAAAAGCACAAGAAGCAGGAATGACACCCATCATCCCACGCCGCTCGAACAGCACCAAACCCAATCCTTCATTTGATAAATACCTATATAAATTGAGACATCTTGTGGAAAACTTATTTGCACGACTTAAGCAATTCAGAGGAGTTGCTATGAGATTTGAAAAACTAGCACGAAATTTTAAGTCTATGGTCTACATTGCTTGTTCGTTTATTTACCTCAAACTAAACCGAAGATACACCCTAGTAAAGAGGCGAAAACAAAAATGATGTATCATACTCATCAGCGGTACTACCCAATTCATTAAACCCAGAGGTTTTCAATAAATCCAAAATATCTAACCGACCCAATTTTTTTGCTGTCTGCCATACTGTTTCGTGCAATACACCATCTGACTTGGCAAGCTCAGCATCTGACAAATTTGAAGCATAAATAAGTTTTTGCAGTAATTTCAGAGGCTTATTATATTTTATAGCAATATGAAATGCTTTTTCTCCTTTGTTATTTACTACATTACATGAAGCGTTATGCTCCAGCAATACGTCTATCAAGTCATCGCGCCCAATCATCACCGCATGATGAAGTGCGGTATCCCCCTCGGCATCCTGATCATTAATCGGAGCACCTTTTGTAAGTAAAAGGGTTAGTATCTCTCTACCAGATTGCTGATCAAATAATGCATAATCTTTTACCAGCAATAATAATGGTTTATTCCCATTATTATTCTTCGCATTTAAATTCGTACCGAGATTTATCAATACTTTGATAACAGCGCTAGCCCCGCATGTTAAAGCATAAAACAGCAATTCCTCTTTCTGCTTAGCAGACAATGTCATGGTTGCAATCTTAGACGCTGCCTCGCTATCGCTAGACCTAATCATTTCTAATACTAGATTTCGCGATTTTTTTTCGTTTATATCGATAGGAATATGAACACGAGCCCTATGGGGATTATGAAGCATTAATGGCGGTATCAATGACCTTTCCTGACTCGAATTAAAAGCATATGTCTGGCGCACAACTCTCATTTTTTTGAGAGCTATATATGCTCCCACAACAAAAAGTGCTCCTATAGCAGCCGAACCTGTGGCTAACCAGGCTTTTAACTTAGTTAAAAGTTTTACTTTTCTTACAATTTTTGTATAAAGGTCAAAGACTAAATCGGCAGCTTCTGAAGACAGCTGTTTATTCAAATCCTGCAAGACCAATAAAAATTGCTTATCTAAATCAGAATAATTTTTAGGGCGACGAGATGTATTAAGTACATATCCATATGCAGCATCTAAATGCGATAGCACCAAAGCGGCAAATGTATAATTTTTTTCTTGAGCAAGAACCTCTTTCAATTTTTTATACTCCAATTGCAGTGCTGTCGTAGCACGATCGCTTATGGAGCAACCTATGCTCATACCAAAAGCTATAAAAACACCAAAAAATGCAACTGCTCTAGCATATTTAAACATACAAACTCCTAAGAATACTCAACAGTATACTAAAGCATAAAAATATATACCTATGCTCTACAAAACCTACTCCATTTTAGAAGTAAAATAGGGCATTTCAGGTATTCAATATCTAAGGAGTACAGACAGATCTTAGCACAACCTGTCTTCGACTAAAGCTTAGACGAGTAATGCTACCTGATCGTAAAATGATTAGGTAGCATCATTTCTGATTAAACAACTCTTTCATAGTCGTCAATGCACCCAGCATTCCCGATGCCTCATATGGCACCACAACTGTTTTACCTTCAGAGCCTTTCATCATTTCTGGCAGTACTTTGAGATAGTTAATTGCAATCATATACGGAAATGGATCACTCCCTGGTACTACTTTTTGGAGCATTAAAATTGCTTCTGCTTCCGCTTGCGCATGCTTCAGGCGAGCTTGAGCCGCCCCTTCCGCCGACATAATAGCCGCTTCCATTTCACCTTGTGCGGTTAAAATTGCTGCCGCTTTTTTACCTTCAGCTTCAAGAATAAGTGCCCGGCGATCTCGCTCTGCACGCATCTGCTTTTCCATTGCATTACGAATATCAAGCGGCGGGTTAACCTCTTGCAATTCAACACGGTTAACCTTAACCCCCCACTTATCGGTCGCTTCATCAAGAATAATACGAAGCTTTGCATTCACCTGATCACGAGAGGTAAGCGTCTCATCTAAATCAAGTGATCCAATAACGTTACGCAAGGTAGTTTGAGTAAGCTTCTCAATCGCTTGTGGCAAATCAGACACTTCATAGATTGCACGCTTTGGGTCGGTAATTTGATAATACAATAGCGCGTTAATTTCCATGGTGACGTTATCACGCGTAATTACATTTTGTTTTGGGAAGTCATATACCGCTTCACGCAGATCAATACGCTCAACCGGAATAATATACCGATACGGATGACGAGCTCCCGGCTGATCCTTGAGAAAGGTCCAATTGGTCATACGTGCTCTATCCATAAACGGCACAATAAAATGAATTCCCGACGTCAGCATTTGGTGATATTTACCAAAGCGCTCAATAAGCACCACTTCAGCTTGATTAATAATATACGTAGCCTTCATAAGCACAATAATAAAAAACAACGCGAGCACGGCCAGAAACAGTATGCTGATAGGCATAAACAATGAAATAGACTCCATGTAATTACTCCTTTGTAGTATCAAGAGAAACAATAAGACGATTACCTTCAATCCGCAGTATTTTTACGCACGCGCCAGCCGGGCATAGAGAAGATGAACTTGCCGCCCATTGCTCCCCGCCAACTTTTACACTCCCCACACCCAGCGAAGAGATTTCAGTGAGAACAACTCCTTTTTTGCCTTGAAGCGCATGAATGTTTGTTGGGGTCTGAGCAGAATCAGTAAACTGCTTTAACCGCCGCCGCATGCCAAAAAACTGAATAAGCGAGACCAGCAGCGCAAGAGCCCCTTGTATAAAAAGAGAGTAGCCAAGCCAAGCAGCCAGCGCTCCAAACAATGAACCAAACGCAAACGATATAAAAAAGAAAAGGCCGGGAGTAAAAAGCTCAATAAGCAGTAGTCCAACCCCCATTAAAAGCCAAATAATGCTTGGTGATAGATATTCCATAAAAACCTCATGTTGCTGGTAGAATAAAGAATACTCTACCAAGAAACCATTAGAATAGCACCCACGCTATTTTGACTGATACTACAGCGCTTGAAGCGCTATTAATACAAAAATGTTGAAAAATTTAACAAATCTGGCACTATACTTATTACATAATTCAATTTAAATAACTATATTAAAGGTAAAATGAAAAAAAACACTTTATATATGAGACTATTCTTCAGCACGTTTTTATTTAGCAATCTCTTTTTAACATCAGCTGAATCAATCCAAGACATTGCCGCAACCATCTATTAGGAAATTGCATGCACGTATTTTTTATTCGATCACGCAGCTTTTTTAGCACACAGACACCATATGTAATAGCCACAATCCTTTTTGCGTTTGCACTCTCTACCACCAACCAAGCTCAGGAAGCACCCAGCGCACCGCCATCTCTTGAGCTCTTTCACGACATGGCCTCGGCAAGCGCAAGCAAAACGCATGATATGACACCTCTGTCATTCCGTATTGAAATGTTTCCAGCGATATACTTTACCTTTACAAAAATCGAAACAGCCCTCCTCGAAATGTGTGGTAATAGCGCAACAGAGCCCCTTGCAACATTAAAACAAAACATAGACAGTATTATTAACACTACAGATGAAGAACTATTTGAAGACTACATCTCTCCCTCATTCCACACTGGCAGCGCAGTAGCAGATATTATTGGCACTACAATAAATATGGGACTGGTTGCGGCACATCAGAAAAAACAAAATCAAAAATATGCCAATTTTCAAAACAAAATTCATGGCTATGTCGACAGCATTATAAAATTACCGATACTAGAAGATCAAAAAGCTGACAACATTAAATGGGCAGCAGTCATAACACATATCAATACGTTGCTTGCGCAACTCAGAAGCTTTTTTACCCGTCTTAAACTATTAAGAAATCATGCATGCATGAAACAATGTGTACAAAGCAACATACACCTATCAGACACGCAACGTGCAGGCGTCGATTCCATAACCTATTTCCCCTTCTTGCAAACCTCGCTTGCTCACCTCTGTGAACCAATACTTTCACAAAAAGATACTTCAAACATTACAGCATTTGCTTTTAAAACCACATATGACTCTCTTATCGCGTTATTCAAACGTCAAGTAACACGACAAAATCAGAAATCTATACTTAAAAAAATATCTGATCTTATTAAGCTATCACAGATGCGCGCTATCACTACCATCAATAAAAAAACCTCAAATCACACAATATCAGAATTAAAAAAATTTAAAAAAGACGTAGCCTACAGTTTACAAATGCTTGAATACCAAAGAGACCTCTTTCTTCCGAGTACCCCAGCAAATCAACTCTTAAGAGAAGAATTAGCACATGCAAAAACTATTTCATATTTAAGAAGCCGCCGTGTAAAGAATGGGGCTCTTGGCATGATTCCTGGCTTAATAACCATAGCTATTGGTACCCCACTCGGCGCTGCCCTCTCCCCTCGCGGCCATGAGGTCACAGGTATAGTAAGCTCCATAATTATTGGCCTTCTTGCAACAGGTGCAGGCTTTGGCATCGGCTACTCTGTAACCAATGCCAAAGTACAACCAAAACTTAAAAAAATAGAAGCTCTTCTCAAAAGCCTAGAACGTTAGAAATCGTCCATATCAAGCGCTCCCGCCGACTGATATTCGGTAACACGCGTCTCAAAAAAGTTTTTTTCCTTTTGGAGGTCAGTTGATTGCGCCATCCATGGAAATGGATTTTCTTGCAGATACACTTCAGAAAGCCCAATACGGACTAAGCGACGGTCTGCAATGTGCTGGACGTATTGTACAAATTGCTCCGCATTAATACCTAGCATTCCTTGCGGACAAGCATCTTTTGCGTACCGAGCTTCCAAGTAAACCGCTTTTTTAATGAGCTCAACAAGCTCATCTTGAAACGCTTGTGTCCAAATAGCAGGATGCTCTTGCTTGAGTGTATTTATAATGTCGCACCCAAATGCAAGATGGAGACTTTCATCTCGCATAATGTATTCAAATTGCTCACCAATACCCAACATTTTATTTTGTCTTTTTAATGCAAGCATCATGGCAAATCCTGCATAAAAGAATATGCCCTCCATAATTACATAAAACCCCACAATATTGCGAACCAGCTGCTGCACATCATCAATGGTGGTAACCGCAAAAGTTGGATCTAAAATTTGTTTGGTCAAATCTACTACAAAATCATCTTTTTCTTTAATCGATGGAATCGTTTCATACATCTTGTAAATGTCATCAGGATCAAGCCCTAAACTATCACAGCAATAAATAAAGGTATCTGTATGCACCGCTTCTTCAAATGCTTGCCGGAGCATATACTGACGACATTCTGGGTTTGCAATGTGACGATACACCGCCATCACAATATTATTAGCGGTGAGTGATTCTGCCGTAGCAAAAAAACCAAGGTTCCACAAAATAAGCCGGCGTTCATGTACTGAAAGCGCATCACGTGATTTCCACTGCTCAACATCTGCTTGCATTGAAATCTCTTCTGGCGTCCAACTGTTTGCAATCCCATCTTTATAATACTGCCGTGCCCACGCATAGCGAATAGGCAAAATTTTATTTGGATCAGTACTCTGACCGTTCTTATCTAATTGAATGAGTGACATATAACTTCCCCTTTAATTCTACTGACACGACTCACAATCTGTTTTCTCAATTCCACATGTTTGCAAAGATGACACACGCCCTGCCTCAAGAGAGTTATACTCACGCTTCTGAGTAAAGCCAAACTCTTTTGCATCCAATGTTGATTTTTCAATTTGTGTTGCACCAAGAGTGCGTAAATAATAGGTGCTCTTCATACCCTGACGCCATGCTGCAAAATACACTTCATGAAGCTTTTTACCTGATGTTCCTTGCATAAAAACATTATGCGATTGGCTTTGATCAATCCACTTACTGCGTAAAGCGCTCAAATGCACAAGCCACTCAGGGTCAATCTCAAATGCTGTTTTATATAAAGCTTTTAAACGCTCAGAAACTCCCGCTATGTGCTGAATGGAGCCATCATAATATTTAATACGCTGAGCCATGTCATGACTCCACAATCCCTCTTTTTTAAGATCCTCAACTAAATAGCGGTTGAATATTGTAAATTCACCTTGTTGATTTGCTTTCACATATAAGTTTTTATAGATCGGCTCAATGCACGGCATGCATCCCGAAATATTTGCAATGGTTGCGGTTGGCGCAATCGCCATGGTATTTGAATTACGCATCCCATACTGTGCCACTGCTTCACGCACTATCGACCAATCTTTACGCGAAACCCGATTAACAGTAATCGCTTCTCCACGCTCATGAGCAAGAAGATCAAGTGTATCAAGAGGGAAAACACCACGATCCCACTTTGATCCTTTATATGATTCATAGGCACCTTTATCTCGTGCCAACAATGATGAATAATAAATCGCATAGTATGAAACCATTTCCATGAGTTCATCACAAAAATCAGCCGCCTTTTGATGATCAAACGGAATACCACACATGTATAATGCATCTTGCAAACCCATTAATCCAAGTCCCACCGGGCGATGACGTAGATTTGCTGTTTTTGCTTCAATCGTTGGATAAAAATTAATATCAACCACGTTATCAAGCATATTCATTGCAGTCTTAATAGTAGATGCTAAAAACTCTTCATCCACAGCACCATTACGGATATGTTTTCCAATATTTAACGATCCCAAATTACACACTGCTGTTTCTTCAGAAGAAGTGTTCAATCCGATTTCAGTACATAAATTAGTACTATGAATCACCCCAACATGATCTTGTGGCGAGCGAACATTAAACGCATCTTTAAAAGTAACCCATGGATGACCTGTTTCAAACAATCGTGTCAACATTTTTTTCCACAACTGTTTTGCTTCTATTTTTTTATACTGAACAATCAATCCAGCTGCGACATCAGCCTCATACTGCTCATAGCGTTTTTTAAATGCCGCTCCATACAAATCATGTAAATCAGGCACATCGCTTGGTGAAAACAAGGTCCACTCAGCATTTGCTTCTACTCGTTGCATAAATAAATCAGGTATCCAGTTTGCCGTGTTAATATCATGCGCACGGCGACGTTCATCACCAGTATTACGACGCAAATCTAAGAAATCTTCTATATCAAAATGCCACGTCTCTAAATACACCGCAGTTGCACCACGACGCTTACCACTTCGATTAATAACCGTAGTCACATCGTTAACTAATTTTAAAAACGGAACAACACCCTGGCTATGAACATCAATACTTTTAATAAGCGATCCTGTTCCCCGTAAATTTGTCCAGTCGTTTGCAACGCCCCCTGAATATTTTGAAAGTTGGGCGTTATCACTTAAACATTTAAAAATATGGTGCAAATCATCAGAAATAGTTGTGAGGTAACATGAGCTCAACTGTGGCCGCACCGTTCCTGCATGCAATAATGTTGGCGTTCCAGGCACGTATAAAAGCTGTGAAAGCATATCATAAAATGTAATTGCCTTTGCGGTGCGATCTTCAATCTTTTCACCCAACGCAACACCCATAGCAACACGCATCCAAAAATATTGTGGTAGTTCTATATGACGGCCATTCACACGTAATAGATATTTTTCGTAAATTGTCTGCAGCCCCATAAACTCAAATATATGATCGCGTTGAGGATGTAGTGCAGCAGCAAGTGCGCTCAAGTCAAAAGTCCCAATCAACTCAGGAGTTACGGTTCCAGACGCAATGCCCCGCTCCAGAAAAGAAACAAATCCCTGACGATATAAATTTTCTTCTTGCAACGCAGCTATTGAATACCCAAATACTTCTTTATACAAAGCAGCCAAAAGCAATCTCATAGCGATAACACCATACACAGGATCTCGTTCAATAAATGACTGGGCAGCAAGTACTAATGCTTTTTCAATCTCTTGTGTAGAAATACCATCAAAAATATTTCGCTCAAGCTCAGCAATAAGAAGAGAGACATCAACTACTGCTTCATATCCTCGCAACACACGGGAAAGAACTTTCATAACTTTTTCAATAGAAAACTCTTGCTGTTGCTTACTGCGCTTAATAACAATGAGCGACGTCATTATTCCCTGGCCATGCCGACTCTTTATAACTCCACCAGTATTGTGCTCTTTTTCTGCATTGTACTGCATAAAACCCCCATTTAAAGCTTGTTTTCAATTGGCTTGTTATTTTCTTTTTTTAGACTAACCAGGCGGAGAGCGAAGCGCAAGGAGAACTTTTTTTTGTTCCGAGATGGATTATGACAAACTCAAAAAAGGAGGTGCCTGCACGAAAAAAAAATTTACTCGTCCGATACATCTAGAAAATTGTTTTCTAGATGTATCCCAAAGCTCACAACTAACTCAACCAAAACTTTGATTAGAATTTTTCATGTGCAACATCGCCTGACTCTTGTCTTTAGTAAAAAAAAACCGCTACCTTACTCGCATCCTCTCTTCATACGTACGGACATAAAGGACTCTTATGTATTTCTGGTTACTTTTTTCACTCAGTTGCGTAAGCACTCTCACCTTCTGCTCCCCAAATCCCCACGACCGCTACAACCCTTACCGTAAAAAACCACACATTCCTGTGACTCAGCCACTACAAGAACCCAATCCCACACAGCCGCCTAAAGAAGTTACATCATCACCTGAGCCCATCCTTGCTGAACCAGAAAATAGCTCCGATCTGTTGCCTATAGATGATAGCTCATACCTAAAATACAAAACGGCGCAAGAAACCGACATAACTCAGCACACTCCACTGGGGGCCATCTGCCTTGAAATAGAAGAATACTGCTCTTACTTTATTCAAAATTGCATGAGTGATGATAGTTTTAAACAACAGCGCCAATCACTCACACTGTTCTGCAATCTACTGCAATTGCTTGCAAACTTAGCCGATGGCGATTGCGGCATTATTCGTCTCCATCACTATCTACTTAATCTTTCAATGCTCTCAAAAACACTCTATACCAGTAGCTCATCAGACAATGACATCATTAACCATCAAACTGATTATCCATTCATACTTACACTGCAACAAATAGTTCACTCTGAAGAAGAAGTAACATTTTTTATGAACTATACGCTTCGCTCTCCTGTCGCAGGAGCACAGACCATTACCGCACTGTTTAATGAACTCAAAACATATGCTCACTACAAGCTCCATGCAGTTCTTGAAACATTTCAAGAAGATACTCATGCATTACTTCGTCGAACGCAACACCCAGAACTTGAAAAAAATGAAGAGTTTTCATCCACAGGTTTTCAGCGCACTCATATTCACTGGCTTGGCTGGCTCTGTAAACATGCTGCTACAACCTGTCTTGATCTTGTCCAGACGCTTCCTTCATCTCCGCTTCTTGCCCATACCAGTTCACTTATGAATCAAATCCAGCTCATGCTTTCAACCATGGCTCTCACCTATACTAATTTAGGAGCAAATACTGTACGCAGCCAAGACAGAACGACATTGGCCACCCATTATGCCCACCTTATTTCACATATGGATGCAAGAACACCACGCCGCGGTGCTCTGTCATACTTAAGTGCCACGCAAGCACTTCCTACATTTGAAGCAAAACAAGATTACTTAGAAAACATATTTGCCAGTGAATACTCAAGTACACAACTGCTTAAAGAGTTCTTTCCTGCTTTTAATGACATGCTTGATCACAATCTCACACAATTTTGCAAACTACTCACACAGCAAGTACTGAATATTCTTGAAACACGCTATTGGATGCAATAACCCCAAGGGACCTCTATGTATACACGCACATCACGCGCGCTTCTTGCCTTAGTAGCAACCACTCTCATTACTGGATGCTCTACACACAACCTTCCACTTATCGACTCGTTACAAAAAACCACCACGACACTGATGCAAACCATTAATGCTTGGTGGTATAAAACGCCAAAAATTATTCAAGATTTAGACGCATCACAAGTGCAGCGAGAAAGCGAATTTACTCAAGCATATATAACAAACGATATACCAGAGCCTATTGCTCGCATAGCAGGGCGCGTGGATCGCATGATCCAAGATACTACGACAATTAAAACAGAACTCAAAAAACTGCCTGTCGAAGAGCGAGCTCAACTTATTGAAGAAGAACAAAACAGAAGTCTTAAAATGATAGAATTCCTTAGAGAGCAAGATGATGTCCTCAAGAAGTTCACTGAAAAAGCAGCGTACAAAAAAGATCTTAAACTCTATAAATTTGTTAATGTCTTAAGAACTCGAGCATTTTTATTTGAATGAACTGCATAAGAACTATATACTCATTCAGAATTTATTCTTATAAACACTGTAACACTGTAGTTTTATGTACATACTTCTCTTGGCACTTTGTTGCGGGATAAGCGCTTCACAATCGCTCTATTGCAATAACGAAAAACACCCTGAAGACGATACTGATGCATCTTCATTTGCCCTAGAAGCAGAAGATGAAATTTATGAATATCAAACGCAAGCTCATGATATTTTACATACTTTTCAAGAACAGCCATGGATTGGGCGTGAACACATTCGAGCAATCGAATTAATAATTCATCGCCTTAATAACACCCCATCACCACACATACTCAAACCAATCCGCCAAGTACTCAGATGCTACCAAGCACTTTCCTTGCTGTGCACCGATAAAAAAAATGTACAACAACCATCTAAAAAACAAAAATATATGCTTGCACTCCTTGCTCAACGCGCCACAATAATCACTCAAATTGCACATGCTTCCTATCCCTCAGCCCTCGCAGCATTAGTTGTGCATAATCTAGCTTCTTATCTGAAAAGACCCCCAACACCAGAAGAGTTAGAACGTTATGCAGACCAAGAAAAAATTCTGATACAAAAACGGAATGCCACTCTAGAAATTCTCAACAAACAATTGTTTGAAGTAGAAAAAAAAATTCTTACCGACCCTCGCAGCATGGTAAACAGATACGGCACTGCAGCACTTGCCATTACCGGAGTAGTTGGAGTACTTCTTGGTATTGTGCGCACCGTTGAGATGCTTCGTTCACGAAAAAAATCAGTAAACAACCCTGTATTTATTACCTAATAGTTCTTGTTAGTGATCTATTGGACAGATGATAAAAATGCAAGTGCCTGACGCAGCAACACATTTAATTCTGGATACGATGATCCTTCGTATAAACTTGCCACATGTGTAATTGCCCGTGTAGTCTCTTGCTTGGAGTAACTCAAACTCAAAAGCGCCTCTTGCATGTGCTGCAACTGTAGCGCACTAGAGTTATGCATTGCTGGCAAACCTGCAAGTCCTGAAACTTTATCTTTGAGCTCATACAAAATAAGTTCTGCTTTTTTTGTGCCAATTCCCTGACAACTACTAAGCCCTCCAACATTACCGGTCATAATATCTTGAATAATGCCTACCGGCTCTTTCTGCCGTAACAATGTCAACGCTAGTGCGGGACCAATCTTTTGGCATGTTAACAACAAAATAAAAAGCTGCCGGGATAACTCATCCATAAATCCAAAAAATGATTGCCCTTTTTCCGCATTCCAATGGGTATACACATACACCATCATCGGTGTATTACATGTAAAACGTGCACCATCTGCAACCTGAAGCCCAAACCCAATACCACCAGCCATAAGCGTAATAGTTCGCTCACCCGTCGCCACTACCGTTCCTTGTAACCGCTCAATAACCATATATATCCTTTACTGCATCTCAGAAAAATCAAACGTAAGATCGTGTGGCGCCATCGCCCGCGCTGATATAGTGAGCGTTACTTGCTGTCCTCGCACATCACGTTTGGGAATAAATAACAAAGTATGAGTATGCCCATACGGAATCGTAGTAATCTGTGTTAAACGATGCTCGCCATCGGCCACTAACAAATGTTTTTCAAACTCTTGATATCCTTCAATACCCAGCGATTGGGACTCCACAATATGAAGTCCTAAGTTGAGTCCAATAAATCCCACAAAATAACTCAACGGGTCGGGGGCAATAAATGATAATCCAATCCCCGCAGGAATAATAAAAAGGAAATGTGCTACTGAATGCAAAAAGGTATGTGGATTGAAAAATGAACCAATTTCTTTGCGTGTTGGTAAAATTTGGTCTACTACCTGCAGCGTATAAGTCTGGCCGCCTGTATTATGAGTACGGACATAATACACATTATACATTTTGAGCAGCGTATTGGTATCACAAAATAATTCTTTAACTTCCGGCACTGAAACTTTTTTAACCCCCACAGAGACCGATTCATACTGTTGTTTTTGCTGAATGTATGGCATATCAAATAACACCTCGTGCGCGCGCTTAATAGGCGCTCGACCGCCACACCCACTAAGCAGTACGATTGCTGCTGTATATATTGCTAGTCGTTTCATGTTGCATCCCTTTTGAATATGATTGGCTCGCCTGCCAAATATAGGCAGTCCCCGCAGCCTGTCATTGTAAGCACAGCGTGAAAACCCAGACTTACTTTACAGAAGTGATCGCATATCCTGTGGATTACCCGGTCGTCGCCTGAGTTTGTGAAAGACAGGCTTTCGTCGACAAAACCAATAGTACTTAAAATCACTCCTAAAACTCCTCGCAAAGACGTTCCATTAAAGACAAATGTGTCTGTTAATTGGAAAAAAATAGTACGAACTCATGTAACTATGTGTACCAAATAACCACCATCAGATGCGATACTTTAGCTGCAACCACTTCACTCAAAGCAATCATTACTCTTCTCTAATACCATCACTTTGATACACTACGCCAACTATGCATCATGCTTTAATAGAAGGAATCTCTTGTATGAAAAACGTACTCATCGCTTTTACTGGGTGGCTCCTCTTCTCCACCACGATGCCTGCTACAAACTCAACCCATTCAGCAATGGAATGGTCACCAATCCCTACCCCCGACACTCGTTTAGAACCATCACCAACACTCCTTAATGCCTATTCGGTTGCTGAAGCAGGACTTCCCGCAAGTATCCATGAATTACCAAAAGATCTCCTCATTGGCTCAACTGCAACCTACTCTGATTATGCATTATATAACCGAGATTCAGGTATCATACTAAGAGCTCCTGAAGGAGATGATATAGCACTCGGTGCATGCACCCTTGTTATTAATGGTGAACAGAAAGGACTCATCTTTTTTAATGGCGCAGGCACACTTGTTTGGAATACACAACACCTTACATCTATTCAAGAAGCTCGCAGATAATTATACATACTGCGGCTTAAGTGTCAGTGACACTTTTTCCATATCATATGTTTTATGATTATATACCCCCATAAAACAAGGTGTTGTAAACCCCGCGCGTGGGGTCATAATCATAAAATCAACTGTGCCAAATGGTTCACACGATATCTTTTGATTTTGGGTTAAAAAATAACTCTCTGCTTCCCGAAAAGCATGCGTACTCCGTGACCGCTCCCATAATAGTCCAAAAAGTACCGGAAACAAAATCGCCCCCACATACAATCCGGTCAGCCACCCAAATGAACGAGGAATAACTAAATCAGGATAGGTAAGATACGGAGGAGTCTCCACCGCAGACTTCAGCATAGAAATAGCATACACAGGGAAAAAAACAACCGCATTTAAAAATCCTAAAAAGATGCCTCCGCCATTGGTGTAATATGAGGTATAAGGGCGAAGCACTTCGATTGAAGGAATAAAAAAAGAACATTCTTCTGCATATAGAGTATAGCGAACATAGCCAGTATTCACCGCACGTAGCTGCAGAATATGGTAATAATGATATAAATCCTCTGCGCGATTAAACCACTTACTCACTTCATCATATGACGCTATTCTAGCATATACCTTCATGTCATGATGCAGCGTCTGCGTAGAAAATTGGACCAACGGAGTATCAACAATAATCGAAATATTTTTGCGCCCACATCCGCTGGTCAATAATCCCAATAAAGCCAGCATTCTTATTGTTTTTTTCATAACTAAAAACGAAATAATAATTCGGTCCCTTGATCCTGCTCTTTGAGCAGGATAGTCACGTGATGATGGAATTTTTCAAGTGCTACAAACAATACCTTATGCATTCTGCTATGTGGTGCAATAACAAGCTTCTGCTTAGGATTGATGCAAATACTGGTTATATCATTTGCTATCTCTTTATTTGCTTGCAAACAAAAAAGAGTGTCTAAAAATAAAATAGGTAAAAAGAGCTGCCACAGGAATGCTATAGTTCCGGTCAACCATACCAGCGAGCGCCCTATAATATTTTTATACAGCACCGCTCCCACATCGCGTTTCCCCAGAAGTGGTAATGATATATCAGTGGCATTCAGCACATAATAGAGATCAGAGTCATTTTGAATATACAACTGAATAGGTTGAATATTACGAGAAACAAGTCGGTTATCAAAATAATAAGAACACTCAAAATCACGAAGTAACTTGGTGCGTACCAGTACTTTTTTAATCGTTTGATCTTGTCCCTCAGTTGGTGGAGTCAAGACTGATTGTGGTCGGTAATAGCCACACCCAGCCAAACATATAATCCCTGCAGATAACAGAAGAAAACGCATTGCTTTGGTCATATTCTCAACTTTCAATCTATGACTTTGATAGGATATATAAAACAAGCTACAAAAGCTGTCTTGGGGCGTTCACTATAAAGTAAGGGATTCGTACATGTCTATGCAACGATCTTTTTTGACATTTACCGCACTCATCATCTTGCCAATCTCGAGCGCAAAACCCCTCCTCCTGGATGAACTCAATCGATTGTTTTTAGAAAACATTTGGTCAATTACCAATGACCCTAACTATGACAATAATCATGCATTCCCCGCTGAATCAAATTATGAAAAACCAATCCCTGAAGATGAGTTACGTGATCATAATGAAGAGATGCAGCCCGCAAAAAAACCAAACCGAGCTAAAAAAACCATAGTCCTTAATGACGAAGATATTCGCTTCAATAATATTGTTGGACAAGATGAAGCAGTTGCAAACCTGCGGGGAGTTGTAGAACAATTTAAAGATCCTGCACGCCTCCAGTTATTTGGCGGTGAGCATAAAAAAGGAATCTTGCTTGAAGGTCCTCCGGGAACTGGTAAAACAATGCTCGCACGAGCAATTGCCAATGAACTTGGCTATACCTTCCATGAATGCTCCGCATCATCATTTGTAGAAGTTTTTGTAGGAACGGGAGCCCAACGAGTACGTGAGCTCTTTAATAATGCACACCAAACTGCCCCCGCAGTTATCTTTATTGATGAAATTGATGCGGCAGCAAAAAAACGTGGGGGAGATGGAAATGGTGGTGGCGGAGAACAAGAATATCGCCAAACAACACTCGAGCTCCTCACTCAAATGAATAAGCTGAACCACCAAAGTAAAATCTTAGTAATCACCGCCACTAATTGCATTCAAGATGTGGATGATGCATTTAAAGCACCGCATAGGTTTGATGTCATCACGATTGGGCTGCCTACTGCACAAGGACGCGCCGCCACCCTTCGCCACTACCTCAATCGGCTTCCTCGCGTTGCCGTAAGTGATGAGACCATTGCTCAAGCTGTGGAAAAAACAAAAGGTTTTAGCCAATCTCAGATCAAATCGATAGTAAATGGTGCAGTCCAACTTGCCATCAGCGATGTACGCTCAACCAAAGTAGAAGATGGGCACATCCTTGTAGCACTTGAGCAAGCCCGCAATGCAATGAAAACAAGTATTTTTGGCAGCAAGCGGTCAGAATACGACAAACTCTCTTTCAACGATATTGGAGGGCTTGAGGATGTTATTAGTGAATTTAAATTCTTAGTATACAGCTTGCGCTATCCAGAAAAACTCAAAGAATTTGGCGTCAATCCACCAAAAGGAATTTTACTGGTTGGCCCACCAGGAACCGGCAAAACAATGCTGGTGCGGGCACTGGCAAACGAAGCTCATTGCCAAGTCATTAGTGTTTCAGGAGGTACCTTTGATACCAAATTTCTGGGAGAAGGAGCACAAGAGATCAGAAAGCTCTTTGCAAGCGCAAGCATGGTAAGCCCCTGCATAATATTTATTGATGAATGTGACGGGATAACCAGCCCACAATCAGTCAACGAGCTCCTTACACAAATGGATGGCTTTGTAAAAGAAAATGCGGTTGTGGTAATTGGCGCAACAAATCACCTGGAAGCCGTTGACTATCGCCTCCGCCGCGAAGGCCGATTTTCACGAATTGTTCCTATTTCACTTCCTTCCGATAATGAGCGACGTAAAATCTTTGAATTATATATCACCAAGCTCCCCAAGGTAGATCTTACCGATGTACCATATGACTCACTAGTGTTCTATACAGAAGGATTTAGCGGCGCAGCTATTCGCAATATCGTCAATGACGCTGCAATGTACGCATGCCTTGACAATGCAGAACAGATACAAGCTCACCATTTTCATGCAGCGCTTGAGAGATCTCTGCAATCAAAACATCAGCGTGCTCAATAAAAAATCACTAGACTATAGTGTTTTATCCCTGTACTTTTATATACATGTGTTGAAATCTAACGCATATCAAACTTATTTCTTGGGGAAGAAATTTATGTTTCGTTTATATTTTACAGTCATACTTGGCTGTTGCCTGCTTGCAGCGCAGCCAACAATGAGCCATGCTGCACGCAGCACAAGCCAAAAAACACTACAATCTATGCTGTCTAAAAAAAAGAAAAGGCACGCAATCTATATTGCCGTTGGATCGACTGTCCTTATGGCTGTTGCCGTTGGAGCAGGTGTTTTATTGTATAAAACACGAAGACGCAGTCAATCAGTCCATCCAAACGGTTCAGATGCAAGACCGGCTGATGAAGAGAATCCTGAAGAGCGGCTTGTTATTCCCACTCTTCCGGTGCAAGGCACAAAATTAGCTGACACAACACATTCTTCACCAGGCCTTATACCACGGGTCTGGACAGGCCCCCCCGTTCCTTCGGACTCACCACCAGGATTGCCACAATCTTTAGGCAACGCAGACTATTTAACAACTCCCTACCGAAGACCCGTCTCTATGAAAACGCCAGAGAGTGATCCACTAAATGAAGGGCGCATAGAACAAACTCCAACTAACGCAGGATGTGGGAGCACCGGTGATACTCCTCAGTCATCGCCAGCTAAAAAGAACAAATTTACTCGTAATAAACAATGGTATTTGACGCTCAGTCTCGGCGCTGACTATGCAACGAATGATAATAATTTTCATAGATATCCCAATCGTGGAAATCTTTTAACATTTTTTGAGCCAACTAACCCTTCTAATGAAGAACAGTCATTACACGAAATGAAACTTGCGCTCGAATTACTCAATCCTACATACCAATCACCATTGTCCACTAAATCGACTCAATCACTACATCTCCTTCTAGGATTGCAAAGGCAACAAACCCCATTCCATCGCGACCAATCCCCTGGTACACCTGGTGATCCAGAGGAATAGGAAGACAGCGCATATGATCAGCTTGATCTAAATACCCATGCCGCCGATTTTGAAGACGCTCATGGCGGGCATATTTTTCTAACATAGTGCGTACAAATGGCGATTGATAGGTATAATCCACTATTTTTTCTTTGGTATGCTGCACCATAAAAAAATGTGGCTTCCCTTCTTGCCGACAAAGCACTATAGAGTATGATTGCTTCATGCCATCAAGCCAAGGCAGATATGGTTTTGGTTTTAACTCTTCTTGATTTTGAATCATAGGAACATCACCTGAAATCAGAGCACCGCCTGCTGAGTATACCGTCACCACAGAATCTGGCCGCTTTTGACGAATCTCAATACGAAAATCATAGCTACCCTTTTCTCGGGACTCTGCACCGGCAATATACAGCACAACGCCAATACCACCAGTGGCATCAATGACATCACGCGCATGGAGCACAAAATGAGTACTCAAATATCCATCACCATCATCTACAAGTGAGATGCTTTTACTCCAATCAACAGAAGCAGCTGGTGGTTCCAGCGTAAAATTTTTAACTGGAGACTCCGGGGCTTCAAAAATTTGTATTTTTTCAACAGAAGCTTTCTGTGTTCTAAGCGGGGCAACCGATATGCCCTCAGGATAACTAAACACATGCGTACTTGCCAAACGCCCAATCGTTGCATCAACCGAAAGCACATTACAAACTATCACAAGCCCATATAAAGTTTTCATCATTCTTACTCCTTTGGAAACTAAATCGTTCTCAAGGATATAGCAGATGAATTCCTCTTTTGTGTATACTCTACAAAGTTATTAAAGCTGAAAGCATCCAGTAACGCTACTCAACCACCCGCTCAACACTCAGCTCCTTGTGAGCAAAGTTAAAGCTTAAGCCAACCAACACTATACGTTTACCAGATGCAACGTATGGTTGAGCATATTGACGCTCTTTGATCTGAGCTAATGCTTCTGCCGGAGATTTATTAAATTTACATTCAAAAATGTACTATACGATGTTCCATCTCAATAACCATGTCAATACGCCCAACACTCGTCATCACTTCGCAATGCATATCAAAACCAAGCAGCGTCGTCACCACTTTTAACAATGAGTGATAATACGACTTTTTCTCTATATGCAACGCATACGGAATATCGGCAAGTAATGATTGTAGCTGCACGCAGAATGCATTAATGTCAGCATGCAAAAGCGCACTTCGCATACTCAGTAATATGAGTATCAATAGCAACAGATTTTTATACAAAAATACGCCAAGGAGATGGGCACCCAAAGAAAATTCAACTTCTTTATTGGGATAACGTAGCTGGTACTTCATTGTATGAGGAGAATATCACTCAATCGTCAAATATCCGGTTTGGTAAAGTAAAGTAAAGTAATGAGTCCGATGGAGTCTAAATCAAACGTATTAAGCTCTGACTGACTTGCCTGAATATTTTCAAGGACTGCAAACGTATAAAAACCATCTGTTTTATCAATATATAAAAAATTATCTGCCTTAATAGCCCTAAACGAACTCATTCCCAATGGCAGTTGCTTTTTGTTTATACTCATCTCCTACGCAAGCAAGCGCTGCAAAATCTCGGTCATGACCTTCGGATTTCCTTTACCACCGGTCTCCTTCATAGCAAGCCCAACAAAAAAACCAAACATGCGCTGGTTGCCTTCACGGTACTTGGCTACCACATCTGGATGTGCATTAACAATTTTTTTACACAGCGCTTCAAGCTCAGCGGTATTACTTACCTGCTCAAGACCTTTTTCTTTTACAATAACAGAAGCCAATTTTCCTGTCGCAGCCATTTCAGCAAACACCTCTTGCGCAACTTTTGTATTAATCACATCGGAGTCAATCAACTGAACAAGTTCGCCAAGCATGTGCGCAGAAATAGGACTCTGTTCAATACTCAGCTTATGTTCTTTTAAGTAACCCAAAATATCGCGCAAAACCCAATTGGTAATGAGCTTTGGATTATTGTATGTACGACATGCGTCTTCAAAATACGCAGCAACTGCCTGATCTTGAATAAGCACATCTGCATCATACTCAGAAAGACCAAGCTTATTCATAAATCGTTCTTTTTTTTGAAAAGGAAGCTCTGGCAAAGCAGCACTAACCCGCCCAATCCATGCATCATCAATACGCACCGGCGCAAGATCTGGCTCGGTAAAATACCGATAATCATCTGCATCAGTTTTAGAACGCATGAACATAGTTTTTTGATCTTTTTCATTCCACAAACGAGTTTCCTGCCGTACTATACCGCCCGATTCAAGCAACTCAATCTGCCGCTCAATCTCATAATTAATTGCCTGCACAATAAACTTAAATGAGTTCACGTTTTTTACTTCAGCACGAGTACCCAGCTTAGTAGCAGTTTTCTCTTTGACTGAAATATTAATATCTGCGCGAAATGATCCCTCTTCCATATTTACATCGGAAATACCCAAGTACTGCATAACCAGTCGAAGATTCATTAAATAAGACTTTGCTTCATGTGCATTAGCAATATCAGGCTCACTCACAATCTCAAGAAGCGGAGTTCCCGCACGATTCAAATCAATAAGACTTTTCCCATCTGCGCCATGAATAGTTTTGCCCGCATCTTCTTCCATATGAATACGACCAATACGAATCTTTTTCATGTCTCCGGACAATGTTTCAGCAGGAAGCCATCCATTGTGACATATTGCCACATCACCTTGGGTGATTTGATAGTTCTTTGGTAAATCAGGATACGCATAATGTTTACGAGAAAATTCACTCACGTGAGATATCGTGCAATTTGTTGCAAGCCCTGCCATAAGAGCATAATCAAGCACTTTTGCATTCAGCATAGGGAGCACCCCAGGATAGCCAGCACAAATAGGGCAAATATTATGATTTGGTTCTACCCCAAACAGATTAGGACACTCACAAAATATTTTTGATTCCGTTTTAAGCTGTACATGCACCTCAATGCCAATAGTTGCTTCATATTTGGGAAATGCAGTTAAAATATTTGGTGTTTGCTCCATGAGCCACTCCCTCTCCTAATACGCTGTCGTAGTTACTCTGCGCGGCCAATATTATATTGATCGTGCGCTAATGTTTCATTCAATTCCAGTATAATGCGAGAACCCACTTCTTTCTCCAGTGCTAAAATTGCATTGTACTCATTATGAATAATGTGATGAAAAATATCAGGCGAGAAGACAAATAAATATGGTCCTTTTAATGCTTCTTTAAAAATTCTGCTTTGACACTTTGCAAGCAACTCATGCGTTAAGGTTGCAAGTGACTTTACATAACCCAAAGACTTACACGCAGGACACGCACGCAAAAGCTGCTGACTCAATGTCTTACCAGAACGCTTGCGTGTCATTTGGACTAATCCAAATTCAGAAATTTTGAGTGTAACCGATTGAAACTTATCTTTCTTTTTCAATGCACGTTCTAAATGAGCCGAAAGCTTTTGCCTATTTTGACTTGAAAACATATCAATAAAGTCGATAACAATAAGTCCACCAATATTACGAAGACGCAATTGACGAACCACCTCGTCAGCAGCCTCCAAATTAGTCTTCAAAATGGTTTCTTCCATATTATCTTTACCGGTATAGCGACCGGTATTCACATCGATAACCGTCATTGCTTCTGCGCTATCAATCAACAGAGTGCCACCACACCTCAATTGAACCTTACGCTGAAGCGCCGCCTCAATTTGTTGATCAATTTCGTATTTTTCAAACAAGCCAGGCTTTGTATCATGGTACAAAAGCTTATCAGCGCTTTCTGGCATTAAATTTTTTATGTAGGTAGAAACCGTCTGGAAGTCATTTTTATCATCAATAACAATCTGCTGAATATCTTCACCAAAATGTTCTCGAACTACACGTAAACTGAGAGGCAAATCGGTAAATAAACACTCGCCAGGGGCTGCTTTAGAAAATTTCTTTTGAATAGTAGTCCAAAGTGAAACCAAAAATGCGACATCTTTTTCAATATCACTAGATGACCGAGACTCTGATGTTGTTCTCACAATAGCCCCCATTCCTTTTGGCAAGCAGCCAGTCAGAATAGTACGGAGCCGAATCCGCTCATCACGGTTTTCAATTTTTTTTGACACTCCAATTTGTGGAATATTTGGCATCAAAACAATAAATTTGCCAGGGAGCGTGAAACAGGTGGTCAGCTTTGCCCCTTTTTCATACACCGGTTCTTTAATAACCTGAACCAGCGTCGCTTCACCTTCACGAAACACTTTACTAATATCCATGACTCGCTTTACTGAGTGAGCGGTATAGACTAATTCGTCCATACCCTCTATTTGCTGAGATTTTGCAATCCTATCAGCTGCAAGCGAGCGGTCTATTTCTGAAATATGCAGAAACCCTGCCTTGTCTTGTCCAATATCTACGAACGCAGTTTGAAGCCCCGGAATGAGCTTTGAAACAGTTCCTTTATAGAAACAACGCTCTAACTCCATATTGCTTTGGTCATCAAAATATACGTCTTGCAATTTGCCATCATCGATAATCGCTGCACGAACCTGCCATGGCGAGCGACTTATTACAATTTTCTTCAATCCGTCCCCTTTAAAAATTTTTTGGGCTAAAAATAATATGCTGCAACCTCCTAAACCATCCACTAAAACGGCCTATAAATCAAGCTATCCAAGAAATAGATCTAATCTATAGGAAAAAGAAACTGAATATGATAACGTTTTTTGCGTGTGATGGTAGAACAACACGTTTAGTAACAGAGGTTTTCACTCAGTATACAGAGGGTTAAGTATTATGAAAAGTTTTTTATACGCCGCCATGGCAGCTAGTTTATTGATGACAATCGGCTGCGGGCAAAAAAAAGAAGTTGCTCCTGCTAAAGCGATCGAATCCACACTGCCAGAAAAAGAGCTAACCGATGATGAGTTCTTAGCACTCTTTGAATCAGGCGCCGATGCTTTGGAAAGCGGCTACGAAGGCGACGAAGAAGACGAAGAAGACGACGAAGAAAAAGAAGACGAAATGAAGCAAGTAGAAGAAATGCTCAAAACTCTAAGTCCTGAAGACCTAAAGAAAATTGAAGCAGAAGCTATGGCCGAACTTGCTCGTCTCATTGCAGAGGAACAAGAAAAAACAGGCAAGGCGATTGCCATGGGAGAAGACGAGTTTCCTCGCTCATTCGATCTGGACGCAATGAGCCCAGAAGAACAAAAACAGTTTGTTGCATGGCAAGAAGAAGCTGCTGCTTGGGCAACTGATCAACTACGCACCGCACAAGAAGAAAGCGCAGAAATGGGACTTCAGCCAATACTGTTTGCTCACAATAGTGCAGAGCTAACTGGTGACCAAGACGAAGCTTTAAAAACAAACATTGCCGTTATTCGTGAAGCCATTGAAGAAGGACGCGATGTTGTTATTAGCGGTAACGCAGAACAAGATGCTGAAAATGCATTAGCGTTGTCACAAGCACGCGCAGAAACATTAAAAAATGTTCTGGTAGCTGCAGGTCTTGATGCTAATCATATCCATTCAACCGGATACGGCAGCGCACTTGCTCATACACCAAGCGTAGATTTTCTTGTCTGCTAAGTTTTATACAGCTTAGAGAACCATACACCTAAAAAAGGCTCGGAATAGTCCGAGCCTTTTTTAGCATCTATCATAATACATACTACAAAGGATGAACGGTCACGCTACTCGCAAAAGGCTGCACGAGTAGATCCATCAGCACCGCGTGTACCTGGCTATACCGAGCGGTCTTACATAAAATTTGGCGATAATACATGTGTTGTATTTTAGCCACTAATGGGCGCGCCGGCCCTAAAATCAACGTACTTTCTGGCACCGCTTGCTTGAGTAACTCCTTAATCCGCTGCGCATCGGCAATAACTTGATTTTCGTCCGTATGCCCTATCTCAAGCGTAATCAATCGAACAAATGGGGGATATCCAAACTCTTCCCTCGCAGCAAGCTCTTGCGCGCAAAACTCAGGGTATTTTAATTCATTGATATACGAAAACAACTCATGATTCTCAAAGCTTTGTACAATAACAAGTCCATCATGCGTCGCGCGTCCTGCCCGGCCAGCAACCTGAATCATCTGCTGAAGAGCAACTTCATGCGCATCATATGAAGGGAAATTAACACTGCTGTCAGCCCATACAATACCCACCAGCGTTACCCCAGGAAAATGAAACCCTTTCGTAATAATCTGCGTGCCAACTAAAATATCAATCTCTCCTGCAGAAAACTGATCCAGCATTTCTTTCCATGCTTTTTTCTTTTTACTCACATCAGCATCAGCCCGTGCAATCCGTGCATGAGGCAATAACTCTGCAAGTACTGCTGCCAGTTGCTGAGTACCTATTCCCTTTGATTTACTCCGATCAGTTTTTGCTTTACATGAAGTACAATGAGCCGGAACAGGCATACGAAAATCACAATAATGACACGAAAGCATACGTTCATATCCACCCGCATGCTCATCATGATGCACCGTTAATGAAACAGCGCAGACTCCACACTCAAAAATAAATCCACACTCTATGCATTGTAAAAAAAAGCCATATCCACGCCGATTCAAATACACAATCGCCTGCTTACCCTGAAACACTCGGTCTGCAAGCGCGGTCAGTAATTCTTGGGAAATCCAAAAGTGAGGCCGCTTTTTATGTGCACTCAAAAGAACATGCTGCACCGCGGGAAATGATCCTGCAAAACGCTCAGTTAAAAAACAGCGCCGCCACTTGTTCTGCTCTGCATGATACAACGTTGGCACACTTGGCGTGGCAGAACCCAGCACAATAGGGATACTATAATAACGCGCACGCAGCAGTGCCGCATGTTTACTATTAATGCGTGGATTTTGTTTTTCTTCATATCCTCCATCGTGTTCTTCATCAACAATAATCAAGCCCACGTTTGAAAGTGGTAATAATACAGGCTGATGAACCCCAACAACCAATAAAGGATTTCCAAGAACTGCTGCCTGCCAGACAGACTGCCGCTCTTTAGCGCTTGAACTGCTATGCCACCCACCCACAACCATCACGTCAGCAAAACTGTCCTGAAAGCGTTGTTGCATTTGCCGGGCTAATCCAACCTCAGGACACAAAAATATAACCGACTTACCTCGTCGTATCAGATCAAGAATAAGCGCTTTATATACCTCTGTTTTCCCCGATCCGGTTACTCCCTGAAGAAGCGTAGGTTTATACACCCCGGCAAGACTATCATGTAAAATTTCAGTAACAACTTGTTGTTGCTGTTCTGTTAATGTCGCTTGCTGCTGCATAATGCCGCTAAATAATGGCATCTCTGCAGGCACCTTGTCATCAGCGACAACAAATGATCGCAGCCGCTCCATGAGCACCAAAGGCTCAGTAAAATAAATACTTGCTAGTCGAGAAAGAAATGCTTGGTACTGCGGATCAACAGGCAGCGCATGCACCGAAAGTAGTGCTCGTATGGCATAAGAAGCAGACGGCGCCTGAGCAAGCACTTCAATAACTAATGCAGGAACTTGCTTGGTACGAAGCGGAACCTCTACAACACTTCCCAGCACCACCGAGGAACTCAAATATTCAGGAACCGCATACAAAAGAGGTCGCGGATATCCTTTGAGTACTCGAACCTGTACATACATTACTTTTCACTATCCTGCTCAACAACTTCATGTTGCTCATTAAACACATAATGACAAGGCGAATGAAGGGTTATAGTAATGGTGCTAAACGGAAGTGGAACTTTTAATTTGTCCCATCGCTTGGCAAGAGCCAAGGCGGTTGAGGCACGGCACTCAATATACACAAGAGGAACACCACTCCGCGCGCACATATAAGGAATCTCACGCTGCAATTCATGGGCTGGGCCATACGTTCCATCTCCCACCACAAATAACCGTTTATTCATATCAAGGACTTCTAAAATTTTTTTTGCAAATGATATCTTGCCGGTACTATACATCACATGCAATCCAAGCTTACGTGCAGCAAAACCAGCCAGCTTACCCTCAATAGTTTCATCACTAATCAGATGCCCAAAAACGCCCTGTGTATGCAAAAAATATAACCCTGCAATCGCATGCTCATGCCATAAATAATACACACCAGGTCGGCTATTAAAAGGAATTTCTCCTCCTACTTCATCCACAACTTGGAGTCGATACGTCTCAAATAAAAGACGGAGATACCAATACATGAATGTTTTCGTAATAACGTTGGTTTGCAAAAATTGAATAATAAATTTCATATACCCTTCCAGGGACTTACGCCCACGATTAACTGTATGACAGTATACCATAAAATTAATTTGTAAAAACATCTCTACACAAAGCTTTTTATCTCATTTTCTCCACCTATTTGACTTTGGAAACTGCTCCAATCCTATACTCTGCATGTGTAATAATACATGCGTACGCGCTATCCCTAACGCGAGTACGATACCACACACTAACGTTAGTCTTTGTAGGAGGAATAGGGATGGTTATAATTGAAACAGAAAAAGTTGCGATGCAAGGCGCCACGCAAGATGGCCCTGTGAGCATGAGTGGAGCGTCAGCGTCATCTGCTGGCACGCCAGCTCCTGCTAAAAAAAGCGGCCGCAAAGCGGCAGCTAAAAAAACTACCAAAAAAAAGGTAGTTAAAAAAGCTGCACCTAAGAAAAAAGTAGTTAAAAAAGCTGCACCTAAAGCTGCTCCAAAAAAAGAAGCTGCTGCTGAAGCAACTCCTAAAAAAGTAGCTAAAAAAGCAACAGCAAAAAAGAAGGTAGTCAAAAAAGTAGCTGCAAAAGCGGCTCCCAAAAAGACTGCTAAGAAAAAAGTAGCTAAAAAAGCTACCGCTAAAAAACGTGTAGTTAAAAAAGCTGCAACGACAAAAAAAAGAGTAGTCAAAAAAACTGCTAAAAAACGTGTAGTTAAGAAAGCAACTGCTAAAAAGCGTGTAGTCAAAAAAGCAACGACAAAAAAAAGAGTAGTCAAAAAAACTGCTAAAAAACGCGTTGCTAAAAAAGCAACGGCTAAACGTGCTAAACGTACTGGCGTAAAACGTGTTGCTAAACGTGGTGGCGCTCGCAAGAAAACTGCTGCTAAGAAAAAATAAATAGTACCGTGTAATAGAGAAAGGGCCGGGTTAACCCGGCCCTTTCTCTATTACACCAATCTACAGCTGCTATGGAGTACGACCACGAAACGGCACTCGTAATTCCTGCTTACCATTGCCCCGCAAGCGCTCGTACTTTTGCCATAGTTTGCTCTGCAACCGCATGCGCTCGCCTTGCACCATCTGCAAGAATATCTCTAATCACATCGGGACGTTGCATTAGAGCTTCATAACGCTCACGAATAGGAGCGATGATGCTATTCAAACTTTCAAATACATTTGTCTTACAATCCATACAGCCAATGCCCGCAGTTCTACATCCTTCAGCCATTGCGCGCTGCATGTCAGGTGGTGACACCAACTGATGCCAACTAAATACGTTACACACATCAGGGTTACCTGGATCAGCCCGACGCACTCGCGCAGGATCTGTGGCAGCTGCACGCAGCTTTGCTTTAAGCACCACTTCAGACTCAGTTAAAGCAATGTAGTTATCAAAACTCTTACTCATCTTACGGTGCCCATCAAGCCCTAAAATTTTAATGGAGGCAGAATGCAAGGTCTGAGGCTCTTTAAACAAAGGAGCATCCGCAGGACAAAATCGATTATTAAATTTATGAGCAAGAGTCCGCGTAAGCTCCAAATGCTGGGCCTGATCAATCCCCACCGGCACCATATCAGGCCGATATAATAAAATATCTGCTGCCTGCAAAATAGGATAGGAAAATAATCCTACATTTACCGCCCCAGGATTATGCTCAGACTTTTCCTTAAATTGGACCATTCGTTCCATCTCACCAAAAGGAGCAAGACACGATAAAATCCACGAAAGCTGGGTATGTGCAGGAACCTGTGACTGCATAAAAAGAACTGATTTTTCTGGATCAATCCCCGCAGCAATCAATGTTGCAGTAAGCTCTAGAATCATCTGTGGGCGAAGGGTCGCATCATATGGAATGGTTTGTGCATGAAGATCTGCAATAAAAAAAAAGCACTCTTCTCCTTTATTTTGAAGGCGTACCCAATTATAAATCGCACCAAAATAGTTACCTAAATGAACCTGACCAGTTGGCTGAATACCAGAAACAATGCGCATACAAATACTTTCTTTAAAAAACTAGAGACGCCCGGCAGTGTATCAAGTGACCTTCAGAAATGCCATAGACAATCCTGAATAACCCAGTACACTAGTACACACTATAATAGTGCGCACGATAGCCGCGCATACACTTGATGTATGTGAGGAAAGTCTGGACTCCTCATCGAAAAATGCCTCACGAGGCCTACTGCAGGCACAAGTGAGGAGGGCGTGAGCTCATGGAAAGTGCAACAGAAACAAAACAACCTCTATTGAAAAGTAGCGGAAATGGTGAAACCGTGTGGTAAGAGCACACGCATTGCGTTAGCAATAACGCAGTGGGGCAAACCCCATTTGGAGCAAGACAAAATAGGCCAGCGTTTGAATGTATCGATGCAGAGTTGGCGGGTTTGTCGCGAAGATAGATGGCTATCACGACGCAAGTCGAACAGAATCCAGCTTACACGCGCACTATTATGGTACAAAAAGTTTAATCCCAGCCAGCCATTTCAATCTCCATAAAAAGTTGTTAGCCTTCAGTCCTGCATCGTTCAGTCTTTTGCGATAAAGGTTTTCAATAAATAAAGTACCCATATCTCTTGCTGTATTATTAAAAGCACAAAAAAAGTTTGAATTGTTTAACGCCCATCTCTCAACCGAGCAAGAGAAAGCTGGGGCTATTCAGGCATTTCAATTTTGTTTTGAACTGGCATGACGCACACTAAAAAAAGTTCTTGAAAAACAACAAACCGAAAAACTCATGGGGCCTCGCGATACCATCAGAATGGGCGCATTGCATCGCTTCATTGGAAATCCTGCCCAGCCTATGCATAAAGCTTCGGCGGGCGGCCGTCATATAAAAAATTCATTTACTGGCGCTGCCGGACATAGCTCGAAGAGCGTCGGCCGGTTTGAGTTTCTTGATTGCAGAAACCTCACATCGCACACGTACGAAGAAGATGTTGCCGATGAAGTTATTGCAATGTTTCCATTATTTTCAAGTGAGCTTGCACCGCTCGTCAACCAACTTGAAAAATCAGCGATATGATCACAATCGAACCACATCATTATAAAATTGTGATGGATATACTGACCAAATATCCCTATAGCTTCTATGCATATGGGTCACGTACCATCAGATCTCGATTTATGTTCAATGACCCCGATTCCACGCCAAGTTATAAGCGCCATCAAAGAAGAATTCTATACCTCAAAACTGCCATGCACCGTCGATCTTATAGATGTTCACTTGAGTTTCAAGCATGTATTAAAAATGATCTTGTGCAACTCCCCTGCGAACTAGCCCCGCCCACAACCTTACCGATATAACTGATCAGCAAGTCGGAGCAGCCCTGGAGTAATAACCATACCCTGAGAAGGTGCGGTATTCGTATTGAGAGCAAGTTTACGCACTTTATCAATAAATAGTACCGGCAATGTTCCTGGATGAATATTTTGGGTTAGAATCAAATCAGCATACTTCATAGCCGCAGCACCAATTTGTACCGCATACACGCCATATCCCAGCGCAGCACCAGCAGCAACACACTCAAGATCTTTTGCAAATAAGGTAACATTATGCTGAGTACACATTTTAACAAGCAATGTGTTAACATCATCGATGGTATCCCCCTCAAGGCAAATAACCGTATCAACTTTTGACATAAACGGAGCAAGTACTGATTTTGTATCATTCACTTGATAAATAGGAAGTATATAGACAGTAATACCATGGCTTTCTAAAAAAGTACCAAGCGCACGAGCCATCGGCTCAAGCATACCACCTGAACAGGTCGGATTAAAAGGAATAACAACCGATTTAAGCGTTGGCTTACATTTTAAAAGCAGCTCACCCTGCTTAATGCAATCAATAGGAGATAACGCCACTCCCGTTACAAACTCTTCTCGAGAATCAAGCGCGGTAACTAATTCTTGCTCCAAAGGCTTTCCGGGTCCTGCAAAAACAATCGGTGTTTTATACCCACGTTTTCGAGCAGTTTTAACGCACAGCTGAGAAAACGTCACCCCGATAGAAATAATCACATCCGGCTTGGACATAAACACTTCATCAACAATTGCTTGAAGCGCTATTTTATCCATATTAATGCCATGAAAATAAACAAACTTGTACGCTGTATTGCTACCAGATTTTGGCTTTAAGAGCTCTATACCTTCAGTTACTTGCGCAAAAAATGGCGCATCAAAAGTCAGCACTGCTACCGTATAGGTACGCACAGAAGTAAAAAACCCGCTCTGCCGCATATAGAAGAAACCAGCAACAAGTACCAGCACAACACCTAAAATTATTTTATAAGAATTCAGCACCATGTGCATATCAAATCCGGCCATAATCCCCCCAGGAACATTTATCTTATTACATTTTTTTTGATGATATAACATAAGGACTCCTTAAGACTATAGTGTTACTATTTTGCTTGTATACCCCAAAATAGATCAGCTTGAGTCGCCACCATCTGTCTTTAGTGTAAGCCCATTCTCAATAAACGCAAGTAAGAAAAGAGATATACTCTCTTAAAGTCAGCTTTTTAAGAATAATAACTATACTGCTTTATTACTCTTATATTGGTACCATGCGGCAGATAAAACGCCACTTCCACATAAAAGCACGTAGGGCACAGAAACTCCGTGCAAAAAAATTTGATATAAAGTAAGACTAAAAAGCCCCGCCGTACTCAAAACGGCAGCTCCCACAATAAAAGGATGTATCAGCCATGTGCCATCTGTTTTTCTGGCTCGCACGGCGGCAAGCATGGCGCAGAAAAAAGCAAATACTACACATAAAATACACATTTTTTGCAGTGGAACCAATTGACTAGTAATCCCCACTGCAAGTACCGCAATACATACTTCAACAAGCAAACTCACCCATGGGATATTACTACGAGTAAGACGCGTCAAAAGGTGCGCGCCTGGCATATGTCCATGCACTGCCAACCGATACACATTCCAACAATTACTCGTCAAAATACTAAACATCCCGCCAAGCACCGAGCAGTACACACAAACACTCAGCACAAGAGCAATTAATGAAACCCCGGGAGCATACACACCAGCAATGCTTACTAACTGAGCCGAGGGATTAGAAGAAGCTACCCCCAACATATGAGCAGGGAGAAGCGCAGAAACTGAAAACTGAAATGTCGCAAGAAGCGCAGCAACAGAGAGGAACCCATAAATAAATGCCCGCACAATAGTATGCTGAGGACGAACAAACAGGTGCGCAATGGTGCACGTAACCTCAAATCCAATCATTGCGTACAAAGCAATAGGAACCATGCCGCTCAAAGAACCTCCTGTAATTTCAGTGCATGATAGTGGTACCTGCACCCCATACCACAGCAAAAACCCAATCATACAAACCACAGGCACTACTTTTGCCGCAATAAGTATACGCTGAACAGGTCCTTGAAGTGATGCACCAATAACGTGGGCTCCAGCAAGAACCAATAAGAGGCTGGCAACCAACATTACATGCGGTGCGACCAACAATACAGGAAAGAGCTGTTCACACAAGTTAACCAAGATATGTGCCATCATTCCAAGCGATACTGATTTCCCCACAAAATATCCCCAACCACACAAAAACCCGACAAACGGATGTAAATAGGTCTTTGCATACACATACAGCCCCCCGCTCTCTGGATGTTCCCGGGCCAAATACGCAAGAACTACCACCACAGGCAGCAAACATGCAGCTGCCACGATGTATGCAAGAAAACTTCCCGTTCCCCCCATACGAATAAATGGATGAAGATTGATAAAAATACCACTTCCCACAATGACATTAATGTTAATCAAAATAGCGGAAAACAATCCGATGGTACGCATACTACTCATGAGAATGCCTTAATTCTTTATCAACCACTGCAGTGACGCATGAATCAGACCAGACATTAAGTGCGGTTTCAACCATATCGATTAATGCATAAATCGGAAGAATCAAACCCATTAGCTCCAGTGGCAAATGTAAGTGTGAAAGAAACGCGCTCGTCAAAAAGAAACATCCCATAGGAACTCCTGCATTCCCCACCGCAGCAAGGGTTGACAAAAGTACCCATGCAAGCAAATCAAAAGCGCTTAACTGCATACCGCTCGAAGCAGCTACAAATAAAACGGTAATTAAAATAAATGCAGCACATCCATTCATGTTAATGGTAGCACAGAGGGGCAAACAAAACCGAGCAATCCGAGGGGAAATTCCCGCCGCAGATTGTGCACACTCAAGCGTTACCGGCAAAGTAATGTTTGATGATTTTGATACAAAAGCAAGCCCAAGCGCTGGCCGAAATGCTTTAAATAATCGATAAGGAGAAAGTCCTTTCATCCATACAAACAATGGCAAAATAACAAAACCTTGCAGAATATTAGCAGCAATGACCGTTACCACATACCATCCAACCGTCACGAGCTTGCCAGCATTTCCTTGAGTACTCTGCACAAAAAGAGCAGTAAATGCCCAGACTGCCAAAGGCATAATGCGTAAAACAAACCGGGTAATCGTAATCATCATACTAAATAGCGCACTAAACCCGGTGCTCAGCACAACTCGCTCTGGGGTAGGTAATGAAATAATTGCAGATCCAAAGAGAAGTCCAACAAATACAACCGCCATAACGCTTCCTTGTCCGCTAAATACTTGTACAAGATTTGAAGGAACCATTGCCAATAAAAAATCCATATATGAAGCGCCATGCGTATCAAGCGGAATAGAAGATAATTTAGAAACGGCTGCGCTTACTGTCCCAACCGGGTCAATTAATAAAAATAACACTAATCCAACCAATGCGGCCAAAACTGTGGTTAAAACTGTATAGCGCAAAGCACGTGACCCAATAATACGGGCGTCACGACCACTCTCCATGCCGGCGATTGATGAGACGATTGAAAGAAAAATAATAGGGAGACTAACCAGTTCTAATAAGTTTTTAATAATAGTCGCAGCATGATCAGCCAATCCCATAACAATAGGCTGCCCCCAAAACCCGGATACGACACCAACAAGTGCTGCAATACTTAATTTCCATGCATTCATATACTCTCTTTCTTTTTGTTTTTGATTGTGCAGCGCTAGCTTTCTAAATAAAAATAGACGAGCACACAACACCACTTGTTTCGAGTATAGCAGATGCAAAGTCAAGTTCAACAGCAGGTATCACTTCGCTCGCTCTCTGTATCTATTCTCAATCATACTGCAGAAGTTAAAACTCTTGAGAAATGTCCAATTTTTGAGCTCTAATCGGCCGCTAAAATAACTGTTTTTAATACCAAGTCATTAAACTAGTGTCCCGAACTTAGGCCCTGTCCGAAAGCTGAACGCCTCTTTTCTCATTAAATTTTGACATTAGACGAAGGCTGCTTTAACACTATATACCCACCACACCATCTTTACTGCCTGCCCGTCAAAGCTATTACGCGAAGGCTGGGAGGTCTGGATTACCCAGTCGCCACGTGCTATGACGGGCATGCCACAATGACGCATGGTGCACGCTTGTACCTTGTGACAGCTAAAAGCTTAGATCAGAGTAATTTGGGACTATTATTTGATATTGTTTTCTCGGACACAGCATTACTTAAAACCACTATGCAGGCTCCGCACAAAGCTGCACATACAAAAAAGAATATGGTGTATATGCTAAAAAAACATATGCACCATACAAACACCAAGAGAAAATCATTGCGGCTTACGCGGCATCATGTACTTCGGAAACTTCAGGTTCTGCTTGGATAGATCGAATAGAGGTTCCATTTTTAGCAACGGATATCTCGTTGTCGCCACAAAAAAGTGTTACCTGTAAACACACACAGGCAATCAATGTTCCCAATCCTAATCTTATATATGTCTTGATACTCATATAATATACTCCTTGTGTATTACAATACTATTGCTGTACGAAGTTTTTTGAATTTTTCAACAGAGGCTACCCACTCATTCTGAATCACAATATCAGGGTTATTTTGCATCTCTTCAACAACTTTAACAGGAAGGGTAGGAAGCATAAAAGGATTAGCTACAATTTCTAAAGGCTGTTTTATAGAGTAAGGAATTGTTTTTACTGGCTGCCGCCCCGGCCACAGGTGCTCATACCACCCCTGCCGTACCATCTGTATTACATCAGGAATAACAGACAACTGTTTTTTAGGTCTTACGCTAAAAGCCGCACCATTCATAAATCCATCATCTCCATTACTACTAATTACCATACGCTTAGGGTAAGCCATAGCACACCGCTCTACGAGTGCTGGCTCCCATTCTTGAGGAAGCCAAGCACTTGAGACAGTATAGCACTGGGCAATGTTTTGACTAACGCAAGACAGCATTTCGTCTATCCCTGACACTTGATGTACAACGGGAACAAAACCTATACGAATTAAATCAGCTACCGTTCCATCAACAGCTAATTTAAGTGCCTCTGCTTCTTCCTCACCCCATGCAGTAAGATTATAGGGAATCAAAACTTTAGAAACCGCGGGCAACAAAAATCGCCACCGCTCTTGAGACCCTTCGTAAGAATTATTCTCAGGCATTATACTCAGTCCACGCACGCCTGACAGCCAGCCGCCAGGGCGCTCAAATGAATCAATAATCCCCAGATCAAGCGCCTCATTATTTGGCAACCCAAAAAACGTAGTAGGAAATGGATTAATCTCTTTATACAAATCACGGACAACTACTGTCACGTCCCGTCCAATCGTCACCACCCAATTGCACTGTGCCTCACTAAGCGCCTGTTTTGCTGTTTCTCGTTTCTCATCAGGAAGCAGCATCCATTGAGGCTGATACGCTTCTCCTTGTCGCAAGTCACTAATCCCCTGAAACGCTTTTATCAGCTTCATTGCATATTTTTTATGACTCAACCGTGTTGCGTAGCCCAAAATATACACATGACATACAGGCGGCTTAGATACTAACATTCCAATATCCTTTCTCAGGTTTACAGCTCAAGACAATTTGCATCAAAGGCAGATTTCATACAAAGCAATTCAAACCTGTCTTCAAAGAGAAGCGAGCTTTTGGCTTCAAAAGCACTTTCATTAAACCGCATAGCCAATTGCTGCAAAATGCTATGAAGCATCCAGCCCATGCTGTGTTCTAATTTCTGAATTGGCTCAAACAAGTATTCAACCATGAAGAGCATGCAGACCTTTTTTGTATCCGGCAAAGCAGCCATAATAAAATTGATGTAACGTTCTAATAGTATACGCATGTTATGCACACCACCAAGGAGGTACTCTTCTTGCGACTGATTAATAACCACTGAAAAAAACGGACTGGGAATATCGCAAGCAAGAGCCATCAGAGTATCATTCCACGGGAATGCGGCACCTTTAGCCCATTGAGAATATTCTTTAAGATGAATAAAAATACAATGGACCGATTTAATTGAATCAAGAAGCTTTTTTACTTTTTGAGCATACTTTGCATTCGATTCTGTATCAACGTCATTAGAGTCAAACAATAACTCCATTTCAATATTATGAAGAAGTTGTTGTGTGTCTTGCAGCATGCGGCACCTTTTTTAGTACTGTCAACAACGCATACGCAATGCTATGCGCATACGTTGAAAGTCTATGCCGATCTTAATAAAAGTCAAATTTTGAAAGGTGAAAACAAAAAAGGGCTCACCTTTTACTGCTGTTTTATGGTTCAACACACCGAACTAGAAGTTCATTTGAAGGAATGCGTGCGGTATAAAAAAGCAGCCGAACATTTTTATGAAGCATCTATTCTCGATCATACTGCATGGCTCGCTCAATCTCACAGCGATCGTAATGAAAATATCTTGAACAAAACAAAAACAATACTCTAAACTACTGCTTTCTCTTTATACAAAGGTTGTAAGCTGTATGTATCGTCTTCTTGGTATTATCATCACAAGCACGTGCCTAAGCCTTTCTGGAGCAGATATTGGGAAGATAGATATTGCAAAAGAAACAAGAAGAATTCTGACAACAACTCCCCTTTCTTTTAAATGCGACCATCACGCTGAAAAAAGATTAGGTGCAAAACTGCAACACTTTATAGATATAACTGCAGGCTCATTTGAAAATCGAATGGGACGAATGTTTTTCAATAATATACCGCTTGATATAATAGCACCCTCCCTCGCACCCCTTGCCTGTATTGAAGCAATCGCAGAATATGTTGCAAGCTGGTATTACCACTTACACACACTCATTCAAAACCCAAAAACAAACCCTGCAACCGCTCTTGCTTCCTACTCTCTTCATGTATTTGCGCAGCAACTCAGACAGTTTACTTATTCAGAAAAATTACAGCCCCGACTTCTCATGCTTACACTCTGCCAAAATGGTTTTATGTATGTCATACATGAAGCGCGTATCAGAACATATCGAACGATCGAATGGGCACGCGCCATTGCAGAAGACATACCAGATATGAATAGCGCTATTGAGCGCATAAAAAGTCTCCTGGAAACCTATACTCACGTATTGCAAGCTGAACCAATAGGTGCCGAACTCAATCCAGACTATCTCCCTCATTTCATCAGAAAAGTCTCAGCGCTATACCGCATTGTTCTCGCCGATTCACGAAGATTTACACCAGAAGCTTTTGAGCTGGGAATGCATATCGAAGATTTTTATAACGCAATTATTCCTCATTTTATGGGCTCATGTGAAATCATCGATATCACACCACTTCTTGCAATTCTCCACGACCCAAGACATACAGACATCGTTGCATCTCCAACAAGTAGTTTTCTATCAGACTCTGACGCACTACCTGAAGCACACTCATCACCAGGATCAACAGCATCTTCAGCAACATATGGAAGCTGTTATTCACGAAAAAACAGCCTAGAAAAGCTTTTTAGCCTTGATGACTACGGCGCCGCAGCCGCGAGTACACATCCTGAAGATTAAATGATATCAACTTCGTATCGCCCAAAGTAGCTAAAAAATTAGTATCTCCGCTCCAGCGTGGCAATACATGTAAATGAATATGATCAGGAATGCTTCCCCCACTTACTGTGCCAAGATTAAATCCAATATTAAAACCATGACATGATAATGCCTGCTGCAACACACCGCTCCACTCAGTCGCTGCCTCTATCATGGCAGCTCTAATCACAGGCGTTAGTCCATTAAGTGCTCCACAATGAACCGTTGGAATAACCAAAAGATGCCCTGCATTATATGGATACTTATTCAAAAGCACCAAAACATCTTGCGTGCGAAAGAGTACAAAATGAGATTCATCCTCCGCGCTTGCTACCGCAACACAAAAAGGGCACTCAATAGTTTTTTCTTCGGTAATATACAAAGAGCGCCACGGCGCATACAGTCGATCCATATTTTTCTTTCAAACGTTATACTTATGCAGCTGTCACTTCATGCGGCATTACTGCAACAAACGAAGCGTATGCTTTAGCATACAACGCACGCATTGCTTGCACCATTTTTGCACACGCGGCCTGTACCTGCACAACACCAGCAGCCCCACACGCAATCGCCTGCTGCATCCATACACGGGTATACTCTGAAATTTGTGCAAGCACGCCAACATGTTTGGCTTTTACATTGATCGGCTCATATTGGAGAGATGATTGTACATCAGAATCTTTTTCTCCCTCGCTAGAAACTACTCTTTCTTGCGGTACATACACACACCCCCATAACTCACGTGCTTTTTGATACACATTCGCGCAGAAAGCAAAAGTGGCAGTTAAAAACGTCTTATATAGCGATGATGAACGAACACATACCTCACACGCCACGTCTCTCATTCTGTCATCACTCCCTTCAACCGAAGTTTTGACCGATTCATACGCTTTATGAATATATTCAAAGAGCGTGCATACCGCTTCAGCTGTGTATGTTTTGCCTCGTTCCATAAGAGGATGTATAAGTACATAAGCGCGATGCCCCAAAGAAATCCATGACTCAATAATCCATGACACTGCTGCATACAGCGCTGTGGTAACTACTCCTGCTGTTTGGGGCATAGACTCAGTTGCTTCGGTAGCCCGCACAGCAACATGATCGGCCGCTTTACCCGCATCTTGAAAGATACGATGTACTAATGCATATATCGCATTCCATACAGCAACAACCACATTTTTTGAAGCTTGATACCATTCGCCTGAAATAAGCATTCCCCATGCGGCACTTGCTTTTTGATATAACATATCATGAAATAGGCGTGCTCGATCACTTAATGTTGCTGCTGCATCTACTAATGCCCCCGGCACTGTTTGAAGATACCGCAAAGAATATTTTTTCCAATCCACAACAGGCTCTGTAATTTCGACGCCTGCCAAAGCAGCTTGCGCATCGCGCACCGTACACAACTGCTCGTCTGCTAAATCGCGAACGCGTTCTTCAAATAGTTTTTCAGAAATCGGACCTGCCCCTTCAATAAGAGATTTTGCCTGAAGCTGGGCACTCAATTGAACAACTTCATCACGAAGCTTACGAATTTCTTGTTTCACCGATCCACCCTCACTGGTTTCACCAAGGCCAGATTCTCCAGATGCCAACATGCCAATAAGTGTATCCATTTGATTTGGTTTCAGTGCTTCTTTTGCAGCTACATAGGCACGATCTGAAAACTCTTTATTATCACGCTTTACCAAATTTGCCGATCTCCATGTGCGGACACACTCTGCATCCAGCACACTCAAAGTTGAAATAAGCGTAATTTGGTTCTTCTTCAACGCATCAAGAAGCTTCATACTTCGAGCATACACTCCAAAGCGTACGGTTTTATCTGCCTGCTCTGCAAGCTCGGTAACCCGTGACTGCAATTGCTGCAACGTGCGATATTTTTCATGCATACGTTGAATAACAAGCTGCAACAAATCGGCCCGTGCATGAACATGTGTTGCTGGGTACGATGTTATAACCTGCAGCATCTGCGAAATGCGAATCGGTACCAAGCGAAACACTGTTGAATATTTAGCAAGCACCCGCATCAATACCGCCTCAGTTTCATCTTGTGCAACTACAGGAGCAGATACCACTCCTTCCTGACTACACATCACTAGTACAGCCAAAATACTTAGAATTCGATGCTTCATAATCCCTCCCTCTACAACACTACTCCCTACACTCAGTATGAGCATATCCCATACTGAGCATGATAGATCGACGACCAAGAAGTCAATCGAGAAACAGAACAACTAGTATTACAGCGATTTCTATCGTCTTTATGTTTTCAACTATTCACTTTTAAGAAGTAATTTTGCTGGCAACTTAGTTTGAATATATACCTCTTTAAGCTGCGCCGCATCTACTTCGCATGGCGCCTGCATTAACGGGCAAATTCCAGCTTGATTTTTAGGAAACGCAATTACTTCTCGAATAGATTGAGCACCTACTAAAAGCATAATCAATCGATCAAGCCCTAATGCCAAGCCTCCGTGCGGAGGGCATCCGAGTTGCTGCGCTTCAAGCAAAAAACCAAACTTTTGCGCTGCTTCTTCTAACGAAATGCCTAACAGATCAAATACTTTAGATTGCACAACACTATCATGAATACGAATTGATCCACCACCAAGCTCTTCTCCGTTATACACCAAATCATATGCACGAGCGGTCATATCCCCTGGCTGCAGCTGCTCCCAACCTTCATTTGGTGAAGTAAATGGATGATGTGTTGCAAAATAACGTTTTTGATCTTCAGACCACTCAAACAACGGGAAGTCAGTGATCCAAAATAAATCGTGTGTTTCTTTTGTAATAAGAGACAATTGATTACCAAAATAAAGCCGCAACCGACCAAGACTGGTCCAAGCCTCAGTGTAGTTTCCTGCAACCAAAAAGAGCGTATCTTTGACCGTCAAATCAGGAAATATTGCTTGTGCTTGAATAAAGAAATCAGATGGCAAAAACTTAGCAACCGGTGAGTCACACTGCCCTTGCGCATCAAAACGAACATATAACAGTCCTTTAGCTCCAAAATCTTTAATAGTAAGAGACACAATACGCTCAAGCTCTGATCTGCTAAAAGTATAATCTTTAACACAAAGTGCACCAATGCGGCCGCCTGCCTTCAACGTATTCTTAAGAAATCCAAGTTCAGTATGAGCAAAGAGTGGTGTCACCTCATGAATCAACAACTCAAAGCGACGGTCAGGCTTGTCACTTCCATAAAGCGCAAACATCTTTTTAAACGTATGCTGTTCAAACTTTTCGGGCAACATAATACCAAAAACTTTGCTAAACACATGACGTACCATGTTTTCAACAACAGTTTGAACTGCTGCTTCGTCCACAAATGACATTTCCAAATCTATCTGCGTAAACTCAAGCTGCCGGTTTGCACGAAGATCTTCATCACGAAAACATCGCGCAACCTGAAAATAACGCTCCATACCTCCCATCATAAGCAGTTGTTTATACAGCTGTGGCGACTGTGGTAGCGCATAAAATTGGCCTGGCTGTAAGCGAGAAGGTACTAGAAAATCACGTGCACCTTCCGGGGTACTCTTAGAAAGCATAGGCGTTTCAATTTCAAAAAAGCCTTGCTCGTGCAATGCTTCACGAAGCGCAAAAACAACTTCATGACGAAGCCGCATAAACCGCTGCATTTTTTCACGGCGTAAATCTAGATACCGGTACCGAAGACGCAACTCTTCATCCACATTCTCCGCCTCATCAAGTTGAAACGGCAATGGCTTTGAGCTGTTTAGAATAGTTAAAAAAGAAACAGCAACTTCAATACCCCCGGTTGCAAGTTTATCATTGACCGCTTCTGGAGAGCGAGCAATAACTAATCCCGTAGCTGAAATAACAAATTCATTTCGCAAGGTGTGTACTAACTCCATAACAGTCACAGGAGTATTTTCAGGATTGAAGACCAGTTGCACAATACCACTACGATCACGCAAGTCTATAAAAATGACCCCACCATGATCTCGTCGACGGTTTACCCATCCATTGACGGTAACTACCATACCAATACGAGAAGTAGAAAGGTCCAAACAACGATGACTGCGCGCCAAGTGACTCATATACATATCCTTTGTAGAAAAAAGCAGCAAAACTATGCCCAAAAACGACCTCATGCTAGCAGCTTTTGGGGTAAAAAAAAAGGCCACTATTGATTGCTCAACACTGGCCTTTTTGCATTTCTGTAAAAATTAAAACTTATATTGCAACGCAAGACCCATAGTAATTTGTGGATCATTGCCCAAGCGAGGAACTGTTTGCGTAAAGCCGGTACTATCAGCCTGATCAAGCGACGTTACTACAGAACCATCAAGCGGCAAGCCTTTTACGTCTTTATAGAATGTACCTGGTAAGAATACTGCGGTATCACCCAAAAGACTGAGTCCTGGAAGTAACTTCCATTCAAAGCTTAAATTCAATTCAAGACCCATATAGCGGCGAGCAAAAGTTGATCCAAAGCCACCAGTATTTGCAATCGAATTATATATGTAACTCAATGAACGTTGATCCTTAAAGAACACCAATGCGTTTGAACAGATTTCTAAGTCACGCTTTGGAAGACGCCATGTGACACCAGAACCCAAGAAACTTAAATCCGTAAATGAATTATCAAACAATTGCTTGTTATTAGGATCAACTGTCAACGGTGCTTGAAGCTTACGAGCGCCCAGCGCCAGAGAACTCTTTACACGTTTACCAGCATAGTTTTCGTTCAAGCCTATAAAACCTTTGTATGATTTATTGCTTTCAACAAGATTTGGGTTTGCATCACCAGACGCATGTCCCGCAGCAACAGCAAACTTCATGTTTGCTGGCTTCCAGTTATAAGCCGCATCAATTACACCCATCCAACCAGCGTAGGTGTTTTTATATGCAGAACGAAATCGATTATCTTTATTCTTCAACGAATACTGAGTATCAGCCAAACTGTTTGACGTTACGCCAGTCTTAAACGTAATACTGTTTTCATTTCCGTCATATGCTTCAACTGCAGTTTTAATTTCATTCACCACCGGCGCCGCTTTACCATTCCGAAGAGCGTCCCCATTAGAGGTTGCTACAACATGGCTATACGTACGAAGAACCTTATCTTCTTGCCCAGGATATGCGCCACCCAAAGCAATCACATTGCGATCAATGTTATAAACATACTCAGCGCCCATATTAAAAGCTACTTCTCCACCAAGCTCAAAGTTGCCTTTTTCATACTCAAAACCTGATCCAACCGTTACCAAGCGGCTTTCGCAATCGTTTGGCCGTTCAATCTGTTGATCCAATGCTTTGCTATACATAACGTATGAGGTAGTTTTAATATCACCAAGGCGCGGTGTGTCATAATGTCCTTTGATGTTTGCCGCAAAGACGTCGCTTGAGATTTCAACACCAGCAGCACCACTTCGTTTGTTGCCTACAATGTGCGTTTTTGTACGGGCATTAATATCTCTAAATGAACTGGATTTTTCTTCCATACGAGCAAAATAAAATTCGTATTCAAGTCGATTTTTAATCATTTCACCATTAAACAAAATGCCGAATGGTGCAAATGCATTTCCACCGTTATAGACACCCAAATATTTTTTAGGAGTACCATATGCGGCGCCATATGCGATGCCGCGACCAAGTTCATACTCAAATAAACCAACTTTTACAAAATGATCGGTACTAATTTCACGACCAATTAGTGCATTCATTAAAAGTTTCATATGAACAGACTTAACCCAAGGAATAGTAGCATTAACGCTTACTCCTGGCACATCAACCACTGCATCGGCAATTTTTACTGATGATGCGTTTGTACTCAGCACTTTATCAAATCGACCTGCTTGATATTGCTGACGCAACCGGGCAGCAAGTTCAAGCGCAGCCTTACCATACTTCTCTTTTCCGTATGTAACCGCAGTGCCAAACTCAATACGACCATTATATGAGCTGACACGATCAAGCTCTTGTGCATTCAATGTTTCAGTATTATATGAGCGACCATAATCAACACGCGCTGCACCGTCGAAAGTCAAATCAACATCGTTTGCACCTTTAAAATAGAAAGAAGGCTTTTTATTATCAGTAGCTTTTTTAGCTTCAGGAACCGCAACTTGAGCGCAGCTTGCTTCGATACGATCAAGTTCCGCATTAAGTCCACTCACCAGCGGTTCACCTATAATTTGCTCCGCAAAAGCCATGGTCGCACTTGCAGCAGCAATAGTTGCAAGTATCAGTTTTTTATTCATGCCTGTTTCCTTTCTTGGCTTAGTCAAACGAGTACAGTTGTAACGGTAGGCGCATTGTCCCCTAAGACACAGTAACTGTCAATAGCTCTCCCAGTAACGCAATCACACGACAGAGAGGACAAAACCAAAGATTTGACTCCAAACAGAATCGCAGCCAAAAACAATGCTTCAATCCTGAGCAAAATACTCCTTGTCCCGAGCGTGTTTTGACAGATCTCCCGAATGCTCCTATACTCAAAAAACCTCAGTATAAACCGTACATATTTACATCAAGGAGCAGTATGAAGAAATTCTTACTACTTATGATAATCCCTTTCTGCATCTCACCCCCCTCCATATATGCGCTGTGTGCCATGCCCCAAACAGAAGTCAGATCACCAGACCATGCCATGCCCGCACGCCTTTTTTTACTAAAATCTCTTTCAAAAAAACGAGCTCGATCAAAAAAACATACTATAATTGCGTGCAGTGTCATTGCTACAGTTGCTGCTGCAAGCATATGCGCGCTTGCAGGTCTCCTGCATACACAAAATACTTCAGAGGCATCCCTAACACGCACAAAAGCACCAACAGATATGGTAGATACCCCCTTGGCTACACATGCCACTCCTCGAGGATCACAGCCAGCTATGGTCAATCCCTTAAAATATTGCGGGCCATGCTCGCCGCTTCCCGCCAGAACAAGTGTAGATACCACAGCAAATATCAGTCCTGGTATTCCAGGGACCCCCATACCCAAAACTGGCAAAGAAGCTTTTACCGCCGATGCCAGAAGAGTAGATACGCGAGAATTAAAAAGTTTATTAACACAATTCCAGAATGCAAAAAGACAGCAAACTCCAAACACACAACTTGCACTAGAAACTGAAAACACTAAACTCATGCTCATTCACAACGCAGGATGGATACCAGACATATGCGCTCAGAAGCTTGGTGAATTAATACTTAATGAAAGACCACCAGTCGTAAAATTTGCTGAGGTATTACGAAAATTATACTTATCTCCAAACACAGCGGTAGAAATTATAAACCAAGCATCATATGCTCACACGGTGACAACCCTATCAGATTTAGTTTCCAGATCACCATGAAACTCTGCCGCAGTAGCCATTTTTGACAGATGCCATCCACATACTTATACTAAAATTCCACAAATCCCTACTTAATACAATTAAGGAGCCGTATGAAAAAACACCCTCTCCTATTAGCCCTCATTATCTGCGCAGGACTCACACCAACCATTCCTACTCATGCAAGCTCACAAACAACACACGCCTTCAGTTATGTCAGCGCTGGAGCGCTTTTTAGTATCAGCGCAGAGCGACTTATCTCTCTCATCGGTTCTGAACGCAAATACATGCATCTAAAAAGAATTCTTGCAAATAAAGTCTCACCAGATCGGGGCAAAGCAATTGCTCGTCTCATGTTAAGCTCAGCAGGAATAACGGTAGCAGTTCTTATTGCTCTCATTACAGGAAAATATCATGTGATGCACAATAAAAAAAATGCACAATTAAAGTCTCAACATCTTGCTCTCTCTGTCGCAAACAGTCTCAAAACAGATTCTGGAAAGATACCAGGACCTGTTTCATTCACCCCAGACTCCTCTCAATTAGTCCACACAACAACAAATTCTGGACGATTGCCTTCGACTCAAAAAGATGTGGCCAAAGAAGAACCATCAGGCTGGCCACAACCAGAAGAAAGAATATTGAGTGACGAATTTGCTAAATCAGATGCCAACAACAATACAAGTAAAGCCTCAACACTGCATCGAGCTACTACCCCAACACCCCCTGAGGCAGATCGTACCAGTGCTCATATGCCGGTAAAAGTAGGCGCCGCGCCTAGCGAAGAATCTACCCCATCATCAACTCCAAGGGCGTCCCGTCACTCTTCTCCAGCACGAGCGGGTGCAGGCTTTGGAGTCGGGGCTGCAGTAACCTCACCAACCGTAACCAGTGTAGCCCATAGTGCAGACAAAACAGCTTCACCAACGTCAAGAAACTCCGCTCGTCACAAATATCTCGAAAAAAAACGGCGCCAAAGATTCTTTGCTCTCAACGCAAAAGCAAAAGAAGAAAAAGTAGAAGCGCTGAAGAGACTGCAAGAAACGCATCCTTCTCCTTCTTATCAAGCGCCAACTAACGGAGGCTCTGCTCAAGCAATTGCTGCAGTAAAAAAATTCAGCGCATATAGTCCCACGCAAAAAAAAAGATTAAAAAGACTACAGCTCATAAGCGAAAATAGTGATGTACTCAAAAAATTTAATACGGAACAAAAAAAAGAGTTAAGCTGGCTGAGTGAGAGAATCTCACACAACAGTATGAAAGAATTTTTACAAAGACTCCGCAGTAAATTGAATTCAACGACAACACCCTCATCCCCTACAGAAAAAGATATTGTAGAAATGATTAATCAAGAGTTAAAACAATATAAACTTACATTATTTTTTGGTTTTAAAAAAAAAGTAAGCGAATCGAGCGAAGAGCTAGTAAAACGGAATGCAGTATGGATTAAGAAACTCACCCCAGATCAAAAGTCTTATTTAAAAAAACTTGTTTATGCCCTAAATACAAATTATTTTAAAGAAATACTTTGTACCATACACCAAATTTCAGCTCACCAACTTTATTCTGGAAAAGAATTAACCGAAAAAGAAATAGGTGCGATTGATGTTATTTTACAAGGATTAATAGCGAGTAATTGCCAACCCTCAACCCCTACCCCAACATCATGAGCCAGCACATCCTCTCTCACCTCCACAAAATACTTCCTCAAGAGCATGTTTGGAAAATGAACGTGCTCCAGCAGTGGGAAACAATTTTAGGGCCACTTTCTAAAAAGGTTGTCCTCCAGCGCATTGACTCCCACGCGGTCGTCCTTGCGGTCGCTCACCCTGGCCTGGCGCAAGAGCTTCTCCTTTTAAGCGACCTTATTCGAAGTAAAATCAATGCAGCTATTGGACATGAGGCCATCACCAGCATTCATTTTAAAACCGCTAGCGAGCGCAGACTTCCTTTGCCGACTGCAACAACTCCTCACGTGCCAGCACAACCGGCGCAACCCAAGGCTTCCCTAAGCCCCGGTGAACACAAGCAATTATCTGCCATAACCAATAAAGAATTGCGCGAAGCTCTTGCAGACTTTTATGCTACATGTAAGGAGCGAACCGCCCATGAAAACAAATCGACAATACCTACTCATCCTCGCCAGCCTGGGAATCTCTCACGCCGGCTCCGGTAAAATTGAGATTATCCAGCATGCGCCAAGTGAAAATGAGCAATATTACTTCTTAGCACTTACAGGCGCACATGAGCACCTTGCTGGGCACTATCAACGGGCCCAAGAAACATATACTCATTTACATAAAACCACTCCCCACGACCATGCGCTGATGAGCGCCGCTATTCGCCTCGCCTTTGATCACCAACATTTTACTGCAGTGACTGAGTACGCAAACAAAGTTGACCCCTCTCACTCTCGTGACAAAGACCTTGCTTTTTTAATTGCTCAAGCATATTTATTTTTACAAAAAGATACTGAAGGCATTGCATTACTTGAAAAGCTCCGTGCACTCTATCCTCAGGATGATCTCTTTGATTATTTTGCCGCAATGGCCTACGTCAAAAAAACACGGCATCAAGAAGCGCTCAGTATTATTTCCAAAGTTCTTGCTGACCCTACTAAGCGCAGTCGACACTATTTATTCCATTTTTTAAAAGCAAAATATCTCTTTACATGCGAGCAGTTTGATGAGGCACTTGAAGAAATAACTGCTAGCCTGATAAACAACCCGTCGTTTGCGCAAGGTTTTTTTCTTAAAGGGGCCATTCTTGAACAAAAGCTAGAGTATAAACGCGCTCTTGCCGCGTATCAGCGCTACCAGGCTATTAATCGCAGCGATACTGCTGCTACAAAAAAGATTGAAGAGTTGAGAGAGCGAATCGCACGCACATCTGAACGTGTCATGCCTGTAATTGAGCTATCTTCTTAGCAGCAGCTTTTTCAAACTCAGACAACTTATTTTGGTAGATACGAACAAGATTTTGCAGTCCCGCTGGCAAAAGTATCCATGCAGCATTGCGAGCTTTAACCGCTTCAGTTAATTCTTTACTGGCGTCTTGGATATCTTCCCATTCGTCTCTCAGCCCTATTTTTTTTAAGAGTGCCATAAAAGCATTACGCTGGCTGCTGTCACTTGATGCTGCTACTTCAAGTGCGCGAAGCTCTGGTTTTTTTTCTTTGGCGCAATACGCATCTTTTTTCGTTTTATATACTTCTTTTGCTTTTGCTACACGCGCCTCTGCATCTGCACTTTTCTGATTTTTACTCAAATACTGTTTTACAGAGCCTGCTGGATCATTTTTTTTAAGCACTTCATCGAGTTTACGGTTAATTCTACCAACAATATCTTTTTGAAGTCGCTCAACATCTTTAGCGCGAACCAGTAATGGATCTGAAAATACTTTTACTCCATCAAACATCAAAAGATATGATTCAGGTTTATCAAAACTCTCAACAGGAAGTGCCACCACTGAAGCAGCTGGCACGTTTGTATTCGATCCCACTGCGGCAGTAGTATCGTCTGCTACTTTCGTACTTCTACCCTGCACACAGGCGCCATTCAAGACCACAAGACTGATACTCAGATATGTACTCAGACGCATACTATCCCTTTTGCTCAAAGATTTTTTAACCTAAAATACATGCACTCTTGCAGTAGATACTTATTATGATGCATTATTAGGTATACTAAACACTATGCACAGCAATAAAATCAACAATCTTAGTGAGAATACACAGTATGAAACAGTCTCTTTTTTTATTTTTTATATTGCTCTGTATCTATACCATCCCCACAATCACTGGGGTAGTAGGTGCTATTCAATCAACACAAGCAACTTCCCATGCCTATCCAAGTAAACCAACTCCACATCACTCAGTACGTGATGAATGGCTTGATTTTGATGATGAAGATGAAGAACAAGAAACAATGCAACCACAAACGCGTTGGCAGCGCTTCATGGGAGGTGTTGATAAATTTGCACTTCAAATGAAAGCACTGTGGGCATTTAAAATAAAACCATGGTGGAAAGAAAAACATGGTAAAGAGATTACAATTGGCACTATGACAGCGATTGCAACACTTGTAGGCGCATGGATGATGTATCGCAAAATGAAAAAAATAAAAACAGTGAGTGAGCTTGCGAGCTTGTATACAGACCCAACCCTTAATCCATTTGCCACATCTTATGATAAAACCTCCAACTAATTAATTTCTATCTCCGCACAGGCTGCAATAGCCGCGTACGTCATTGCGAACGAAGTATGGCAATCCAGTCTTACTCTCTAGAAATGATCGCATACTCTGTGGATTGCCTCATCGACACAGTGGATTTCAGGCAAAGTCATCATTCCAAATGTAAGCGGACATACCCGGCAAAGCCATAAGCCAAAAGCTAAAGGATTATGTCCCATAAGTGGCCAAGCCCCCTCCTCACACGTTATACTCCACTCCTACTAAATAACAATTCACGCAAAGGTCATAGCATGTACTCAAATACCCACCTTTTTTCTTTGTATGTCGGCACCAATTTTGAGAAAAAACATTACGAGCCTGATACACTCGTAAGCATCCGTTCGCCAGAACTTGCACGCCGCATGTTCACCATTCTCCGTCTGAATACTGGCGAACGTATCCAATTATTTTCAGAATCCTGTGTGTTGATTATTGCGCTCGAACCATCACAGCGACCCAAAGATACTATTATTGGTCGGGTTATTCACTGCATGACAATCGCACCACAGACACACCGGCAAAGTGCCTATATTGGACTTCTAAAAAAAGAATCATTTGAAGAAGCGGTCCATCACGCAACCGTTACCGGAGCAACACACATTATTCCCCTTATTACCGCAAAAAGCAGAAAGAGTTTGCTCAATCCACGGGAAGCAGAACGGCTCACCACCATTATGATTGCCGCATGTGAACAATCAAAAAACTACCACATTCCAAAACTTGAAAACCCACAACTCCTTGCCACAGCACTCTCTTTTCAGCCCAATACTCATGCGATTGGATTTGAAGCAACCGGACAATCTTTCCTTCACATGCTGTCAGCTATGGGGCAGACGCCCATGCATGATCTTCAATTTTTTATTGGACCTGAAGGCGGATTTACGCAAGAAGAATGTACACTGATGAAAACAGCAGGTGTTTCTTTTTATCAACTCACGCCAACCATTTTACGAAGCCAAGAAGCAGTATGCCTTGCGGGAGGAATGCTTTCAGCACTCAGAAATGGACTTATACACTCTTCTTAAATTGGGTCTCTTTTAAATACAATGGCGCTAATTCATGCTTACGTTCATCTTGATCAACCCATCGCGTAAGCGCCCATAAAGCAAGCACGTGTAATTCTTTTTGGCTAGGCTTTTCTATAAAGCACTTTAATGCCTGTGGTGAAAGCAAACGCCAACCCTCACCAACCAACACACACAACGCCGTCTGAGCACACAATGGCGCTAAAAGATCCTCTACAAAGGCAACCGACGCATAAGCAGGGCCTGCAACTACACTGCGAGCTTTTCCTTGGACTCGTTCAATACGATAATGAATTTCATTGTTGTACGCATTATACACATTTACCACAAGCACTTCTTTGTCACTTGTAGCATATACCTGAGCAGCAATGTCACACCATGCCTGCAAATAATCAATACCAATTAAAGAAATGTTAGTCACCGCGGCAATACCGTTACACGTTGCCAACAATGCACGCAAATGGCTAAATAAACCAGGCCCCTGAGATGCTGCTATAAAATCAAGATCTCTCAGTAACACGCCCCCCACCATTAACACTTCTTCAAGTACGAGTACTAGATGTGCACTCATACGAAACTCAGTTTTTTTTGTTTCTGCTAGAAGAGTGCTCCCCCGAAAGAGGCCAATAGTAATGCTGGCATCAGGTCCCGCAAGCATTACTAAGTACAACACATTCTCAATTGTTTTCATCTTTTATTTTTTGTCGTTGGTAAAAAACACCAAAAATATCAGTTTTAATAGTTACTTTCTTTTTCTCTATTACATTACCACAATTTAAACATTTCCACCCTTCAAAATTGACTGACTGGTTGAAAAACGATTGCATGACCATCATACCGGTACATTTTGGGCATTTCATAGCGCGATCCTTCTTGCTTAAGAAAAAAATAACACGACCCCGTGCTGGACGCATACTATGAACAGTCACACAAAAGAGTAAACACATTTGTTAATCGATTTCATCTGCTAGTGGCATTTTGCTGTGCAAATAATCTCGCAGCAAGAAAGCGGCCGCAAGAGAATGTGATTGCCGCTTGCTCTCAGCACTTCGCTTTTGATTTTTAACCACCTGTTGATGCCCAACCGCAAGCTGACTTGTGAGATATTCATCAAGCAATTCCCATGAGATCTGCGGAAAAGCTTTTTGACATTTTTCAAAGAATGCACGTGTCTTTACTGTTTGCTCATTCTCTTGCCCTTGAGAGCCTGCAGGAAGGCCAACAAGCACCAGTCCAACATGGTGCTCAGCAATTGCTTTTACGAGAAATGACATAAGCTCTTTTCTCATGACCGTTTCAAGCGGTCGACATACAATTCCAAGCGGATCTGAAAGTGCTGTCCCGACCCATACATCACCTAAATCTAATGCTAAAATACGATTCATAACGTTCCTTTTTTGTTATTTCAACAATCTTACAGTACTCTACCAGGGTGTCTAGAGCAAAATAAAAGGATTTATCCATGAGCCCACAATCACTCTTCATTATTGACGGATCATCTCTTGTCTATCGCTCATATTATGGCGTGAAACCACTTCATACTGCTGCTGGTGTTGCAACACATGCTTTTTATGGGTTTTTTAAAACACTTAAAAAAATTACAGACGAGTTTAATCCATCACACCTCATTATTGTTTGGGACAGTAAAGGACCTACAATACGCCAGCAAGAATATGCTGACTACAAAGCCACGCGTCAAAGCGCTCCTGACGATCTCATCATGCAAAAAAAAGCTATTATTGACTGCGCAGAGCGCATGGGAATTGCGCAGTTAATGCGCACAGGTCACGAAGCAGACGATTTAATATATTCACTTATCTATGAATACCAAAGCACCCCCATTACCGTAGTGACCGGAGATAAAGATCTTCATCAACTCCTTACTACACAAGTATCTATCTTTGATCCATTTAAACAAAAAACTATTACCCACGAGTCATTCTGTACTGAGCGAGGTTTTTCTCCGACAGATCTTTTACTCTACCACTCACTTCTGGGAGATAGTTCAGATAATATTCCTGGAGTGACAGGAATTGGAGCAAAAACAGCTCAAATTCTCACAGAGCGGTACCATACCATGGCCGCCCTCTACGAAAACATTGAAACCGTTACTCCACCACGTATTCGCGACATCCTAACAGCACACAAAGCTGATGCCCTCCTGAGTGAAAAACTCTTTACACTGCGCTATGAACCAACCGCTACCGCCTATGACACAACCGCATACAATAAGGAGCGGTGGACAGATGCTATACCGTTCTTTCAGCAGTATGAAATAAAACCATTTCTTCCCAGCGGTGTTACGGTTCAAGAGCACGCACAGACATCACTCTTTGCCGCGCCACAATCAACTTGTAAAGCCCATCTCATCACCACGCAGCAGCAACTTGATGCGCTCATCGCGCTGCTTGCAGCAGCTCCCCTTATAGCGTTTGACACTGAAACCCAGTCATTGCAGCCATTTAAAGATGGCATTATTGGCATTGCCTGCTCTCTGAGCGATACAGAAGGCTACTACATTCCGTTTGGACACAGCGGAGATGAAATCCAGCTCTCTGAGCACATCGTGCTAGCTGCATTCAAACCGATCCTTGAAAACCGGCTCATCCCGAAAGTATTTCACCACGCTAAATTTGATATGGCCGGTTTTGCGTATTACGGCATTACCGTACAAGGAATTGTAGGCGACACCCTACTCATGGCCTCCCTTCTTCGCACAGGTAGTGAAAGCATTGGATTAAAAGCATTGTCTGTACGGTATCTCAAAGAAACAATGACCTCGTTTGATGATTTGGTAAAAGGGAAAAAAACCTTTGCCGATATTCCTCTAGCCATTGCTGCACCGTACGCAGCTGACGATGCCCGCCAAACACGGCGCCTCTATACTATACTCTCCGCAGAACTGGCCAAAGAACCTCTTCTCTTAACACTCTACACACAGATAGAACTTCCTTTGTGCATGGTTTTGTTTGAAATGGAATGTTATGGCATACGCATACATACCCCGTACCTGGAAGCACTTGCACAGCAAGCCCAAGAAGAACTTGCGCATATCACCGCCAAAATTACCGCATGCCTCAGTGGCGGCCAGCAATCAATTATTGCGGCAACAATTAATCTTAACTCGCCGCAGCAACTTGAAAACCTTCTCTTCGATCAACTCAAACTCCCTTCCTTTAAAAAGAATGTAAAAACCGGCAGCAGGTCAACTGATAGCGAAGTGCTCTCAGAACTCGCAAAAATTCACCCCATTCCTGGCCTCATCATTCAGTACCGTGAGCTTAGCAAGCTTCTTAACACCTATTTACTCCCCCTACCGCTCGAGCTAAATAACCGCACTCATAAAATTCATACAACCTACACTCAAACGATTACTGCTACGGGGAGACTTTCCAGCACCGACCCTAATCTTCAAAACATTCCGATTAGCCATCCTCTCGGCAGCAAAGTACGCAATGCATTTATTGCCCCAGAAGGATATGTCTTCATCTCGGCTGACTACTCACAAATTGAACTCAGAATTCTTGCACAGTTCAGTCAAGACAGTGCGCTCCTGACTGCATTTGCTCGCGGCGCAGACATTCACCGACAAACAGCAGCGCTTATTTTTCATAAAGAAGAACGGGACGTAACGCCGGCAGAGCGAAGCGTTGGAAAGAAAATAAACTTTAGTATTATGTACGGCCTCACGCCGTTTGGACTTTCAAAAGATCTCGGCATCTCTCCTGCGCAGGCAAAAGCATATATCGAAGCATATTTTGAGCAATATGCCGGAGTAAAAACATGGATGGATGCTGTTATTGCGGACGCCAAACAAACAGGATACGTCAGCACATTACTGGGCCGTCGCCGATTTGTCCCTGGGCTTCATGAGCGCAATAAAAACATCCAAGAAGCAGAGCGCCGTGTAGCAATCAATACGCCAATTCAAGGAACAAGCGCTGACATAATAAAAATGGCAATGCTCAAGCTGACCCAAGAACTTAAAACGCGCAATCTCCCCGCTCACCTCGTCCTCCAAATTCATGACGAATTAATTATTGCTACCCCAAAAGCATATGCTGACGAGGTTCGCGCGCTGACCATTGCATGCATGAGCGCGGTAGTTAACGGCTGGAACGTTCCTCTTGAAATTACCACACGAGTTGGCGCATCATGGGGAGAAGTCAGTAAATAGATTTCTGAGTCTGTTCTTGCAACTTCGACCATGAACGAACAAGCTTCCGTCGTTTCAATGTATCCGCCATAGCGGTAGCAACGGCCGGACTCCTGGCGCAGATGCGCCTTTTGGCGCTTAAAAATAAGTCATTTAAAGCAGGACAACATAATAAAATAAGAAAAGTGTCAGACAATTTTGTAATTTTTAACAAAAATGTATGGCACTTTGTTGCAACACAAACATAATTTCGGTACAGGCATAAGCGAATAAAAGCGTGAAATAAAAGGATTTATGACCGATGCAGGCCTTGCTTGCTACCTCCAAGGAATTCGCGATCCTCTTTCTCTTCTCGGCAGCTCCCGCCTTGGCCAACTCTTTGAGACATATTGCGTCAATCTCATATTTAAACAGCTAAGCGGCCTCCTCACACAACCATTTGTCTACCACTGGAAAACCCTTAATGACGCCGAAGTTGATATTGTGCTTCATATGAATGACAAGCTCTATCCGATAGAAATTAAGTCCACCGATACTCCCAATAAATATGATGCTCGAGGAATTCTCTCGTTTCATAAAGACTATGGAGATGCGGCACAGCACGGAATCATTCTCCATGCGGGAACACATTGTTATAAAGTCCATGAACATGTTACCGCGCTGCCATTCAATGCACTTATAAAAGAGAGCGTGTAGAATTTGACTTTTCCCAAAAATCGCGTCATTCTTTACCGCAGTTCTTAAAAAACTCTTAATTTTTCATACATAATATTTATTACATGTATCCACGAGGAGCACACGATGGCAACAAGTAAAAGTGGTGGTTCTACTCAGAACGGTCGCGATTCAATAGGCAAACGTCTTGGTTGTAAAAGATTTGACGGTCAAATGGTAAACGCAGGCGAAATTTTAGTACGCCAACGCGGTTCAAAAGTAAATCCTGGTCAAGGTGTAATGCAAGGGTGTGATGACACATTGTTTGCAATTATTCCTGGCAGCGTAAAATTCTACCAAGGATTTAAAGGTCGTAAATTTGTAAAAATTGAAGGCGCATAAACGAGTTCTTCTATTATCTTTATTTCTTTGCTTTTTTAAGGTACAAAAACCTTGTCTTTTGAAGTAACCACACAAATGAGGAGATTGTCGTGATTAATTTTCTGCGGTATCGTTATATTTGTTTAGCATTTTCTATTGTATCTTTACTGGCAGGTGCGGCAGCATATATCTATCACGGTGGATTTAATTACCATATCGACTTCGTGGGTGGGACAGAACTCCAAGTAAGCTTTGAAAAAAAACTTTCAGTAGAAGAAGTACGTAACGCACTCACGAGCTCTGGCTGGCAAGACCCTGTGGTACAAAGTTTGGGATCAGAAGGAAATCAATTTTTAATTCGTGTAAAACAAGAAGGCAAAACCCTTGAAGAGCGATTTTTAAAAGTTGTTGAAGACAAACTCTCAGATAATACGGTTATAATTGATCATATTGCATGGGTAGGTGCAGAAGTAGGAACCGATATTAAATGGGATGCTACAATTGCAATGCTTCTGGCGCTGCTTGGTATACTTCTTTACATTGCAATTCGGTCACAATATCGTTTTGCAATTGGTGCAGTAGTTGCACTTGCTCATGACATATTTATGGTGCTCACCGTCCTACTACTTCTTAATGAACAAATTTCACTCAACGTACTTGCTGCACTATTAACAACTCTGGGTTATTCGATTAATGATACTATTGTAATCTTTAGTCGCATCCAAGAAAACTTTGCACTCCTCACTAATAAAACTGAAGAGGAAATTGTAAACATAAGTATTAATCAAACATTGCGTCGCACATTGCTGACCAGTTTGACAACCTTTTTGGCCGTCTTTGCCCTCTACTTGTTAGGTGGTGAGGCACTCAAAGGCTTCTCGCTCTCAATGCTTGTTGGTATTGTTGCGGGCACCTACTCATCAATTTATATTGCAAGTCCGGTAATGCTTGCGATTGGTTCTCACAAGAACTAACTACATGGATTGATGAGAAACAAAAACTAAAAACAACTTCATACTAAAGTTATTTATTATAAATGCTTTTCCCGTGCATAGTGCCGAGTGTGGATTGTTGTTCATGTATAAACATTCTCATTAACCCATTTCTAGCTTGCGAGTAACGATGACAGATACATTACATTCTCAATTAACACCTGATGCGCCAAACGACGCGTCTCCTGCTGCTACACCCAGCACTGAGCAAGCTCCTCAGCAAGCACAACAACCATCTCAGCCGCAACAACAACGGCAGCACCAGAGTGGAAGTGGGCACCATCAGCGTAAAAATAATCAGCACCACGACCGTCGTCGCGAAAATAACAATAACAACAGACCCTCAAATAGTGGACAGCACAGCAATAATCAACAGCGTCGGTCTCCGCAGCAACATACACAGCAGCAGGCAAATCATGTGCATCACCAACGTATGAATGATGATATTGATGCCTACTACGAAGAACCACAAATACTGCAAGATCAATCTGGGCCTCGCCGCTCTGTATCAGTTCAAGAACTCACCGAAATGAGTATTACTGGGCTGATTGAATACGCAACAAAAATTGGCATTAAAGAGCCCAGTTCGCTCAAAAAACAAGACCTTGTCTTCCGTATCGTCTGTGTCGAATTTGAAAGACGCGCTGATGTTCATGGCGAAGGTATTTTAGAAAAACTTCCTGATGGCTTTGGTTTCTTACGATCACCAAAATTTAATTATGTACCAGGCCCTGATGATATTTATGTATCACCTGCGCACATCAAACGATTCAGCCTTCGCACAGGGGACTGGATCAAAGGCATTTTACGCCGACCAAAAGAGTCTGAAAAATATTTTGCGCTCCAGCGTGTAGACATGGTTAACTACGAACCAGCGTCACAAGCGGTTCGTAACACGGTGTTTGAAAACTTAACCCCTCTTTTTCCTAATGAGCGATTTAAGCTTGAAGGCGATCCACTGTGTATTTCGACTCGTATTATGGACATGCTTACCCCGATTGGTAAAGGGCAGCGAAGTTTAATCGTTGCGCCACCACGAACCGGTAAAACAGTACTCTTAAAAGAAATAGCAAACATCATTGCAACACAGCATCCAGAAGCAATTTTGCTTATTTTGCTGATTGATGAACGTCCTGAAGAAGTAACCGACATGCAGCGTTCTATTAAAGGAGAAGTCGTAAGCTCAACCTTTGATGAATATGCAACGCGCCACGTACAGGTTGCTGAAGTGGTACTTGAAAAAGCAAAGCGACTGGTAGAATGTGGAAAAGATGTAGTCATTATTCTTGATTCACTTACCCGTCTTGCACGTGCATACAACACTCTCTCGCCATCAAGCGGCAAGGTACTGAGTGGTGGTATTGATGCAACAGCACTCCAACGCCCAAAGCGATTCTTTGGTGCTGCACGTAAAGTAGAAGAAGGCGGCTCGCTTACTATTATTGCAAGCGTATTGGTTGAAACAGGATCTCGTATGGACGAAGTTATCTTTGAAGAATTTAAAGGTACCGGTAACATGGAAATTCATCTTACCAGGAAACTTTCTAATCGCCGTGTCTATCCTGCGTTTGATATCCAAGCGTCAGGAACCCGCCGTGAAGATCTTCTGCTCAATGAAGCAGAACTCAACCGCGCATGGATTCTTCAAAAATTCCTTGGTGGCATGAATACTGTTGAAGGTATGGAACTACTCATTGATAAAATGAAGAAAACAAAAACAAACGATGAGTTCTGGGAACTCATGAATAAAAAGAAATAGAACGATAAAGCACGTCTTTGCAAGGAGTCCAGCCGTCAATAAATTGAAATGACAAACCCCTGGATTACCACGCTATGCTCGCAAAGATGTCTCAATACGTTTATCACCCTGAACCTGCATAGTGAGATAGAACTCATGGCTCTGATACTTGGTATAGAAACATCGTGTGATGAAACCGCTGCTGCCGTATTTGATACTACGCAGCAGCGTATCATTGCTCACTTTTTATACTCTCAGATTGATACCCATAAAGCATATGGGGGCGTGGTCCCTGAAATTGCATCACGGTCGCATCTAGAGAAAATTGGTCCAATTATAGCACAAACGTTAGCGGCTGCCGGTTGCACTATTCATGATATTACTGCTATTGCCGTTACCAGCAAGCCAGGGCTTGCTGGGTCACTGCTTGTTGGCTTCTGTTATGCAAAAGCAATGGCATGGGCGCGCGGCATTCCGCTGCTCACTATTAACCACCTTGAAGGGCATATATTCTCTGCGTTACTGGAAATTGATGGCTCTCTCCGCGCCACCGTACCCTTCCCTCATATCTGCTTAACAGTCTCCGGGGGGCATACCGCCCTCTACCGAGTCAATGGGCTAGGCAACTATACACTCATTAGCAACACGCGAGACGACGCAGCGGGCGAAGCATTTGATAAAATTGCCAAGCTCATAGGATTTGGATATCCCGGAGGCGCTATTATCGAGCAATACGCAGCAGCAGTAGGATTTGAAGATTTCTTCCAGTACCCACGCAGCAAACCACAAGCTGATTTTTCATTTAGTTTTTCTGGGCTTAAAACTGCAATTCTCTACGACCTTGCAAAACGAGGCTGCATTAACATTCAAACCGGCATGCGCACACCGCTGCTCACCACGCAAGTGCAGCATCAAGTGGCCAGCTCACTCCTGGTTTGTATTGGTGACATTTTTGTTAAAAGCGTTATCCGTGTACTTGAATCCCATCCAGACATTAAAGCATTAACCTTTGTTGGTGGTGTTGCCTGTAATAAATATTTACGCAAGCGGCTTCAAGACGTAACCGATGCACATGGCATAGTGCTTCATATGAGCCCACCACAATTTTGTACCGATAATGGAAGCATGATTGCACTGGTGGGCAGCTATCGCTGGACACAAGGAGAACACGCGTCGATGGATTGTGATATTTTTTAGGATTTCTTCTCAGATGGTAGAGCCATCATCGCTTCGCGTTCCTTACTTTGGAGTAACCTCAATATTTCATCATACACACCATACTCCACATATGCGCGGACACCAGGAGATGTAAAAAAATCAACCATATCTCGGCATTTTTCTGCACCTGAAACAAAGAATGAGGCCGTTCTGATAGCCCATTTTTCTTGCTCATGTAACGGAGTTTGGTCTTCTTTCAATATTTGCACGTACTCACCATCTCCTCGCTGGACAAAACAGACTGCGTCACTCCTCCCACTAGATTGAGGGGAATAAAAAATACCGAATAATTTAATATCTTGACTCTTAATCTGGTCAACAAAGGGAAGCAAATCATTATACATATCAATTAAAAAAAATGGATTCATAACCAAGCGGCCCAATGCTTTCCCTTCAGAATATGTTGCAAGCCCAGCGCATGTAGCAAATCCGTTCAATTCTTTAGGAGCCCTGTGATTTGATAAGAACCATCCACGTTCTGGATTCCAAAGAATGTCAAAGTAATAATCTGGGGGCAGAAACTCTCTTAAACGCTGTTTGAACAAATTAATCTGCATTTTTTGAGCAAACTGCAGATCTCGCTGTATTGACGGCTGCATAAAAAAACCTACTGGCCGGGTTGCCTTGACGCGAGTTATTGCTTGCTCGAGTGACAAGGGCCCTCTCTCTGGACCAGCAAAAACCAAATCTCCAGGCCTCTCGCAAGTAACTGGGCTTGCAGCTTCTTTCAAAAATCGCTTATAAGCAGCCCAGTTTTCCTTCTGCTGAGAAGTCTTATGCTTCATTTCTAAAGCACGTTCTTCTGAAGCCTTCTTACGCGCATTCCACGCCTGTGCTACCACTATCGCTGCTGCAAGCGCAAGCGCTGATGCTCCCGCTACTGCAATGGCATGAAACCTTGTAAATTTCTTCTTACGAGAGGCTTGCTGTGTGCGAGCAACAAATAACACAATAAGCTCTTTTGTTTCATCATCAATGTTCTTATCTTTTTCAAGTGCATCTAAAAATTTTTCTTGAAGTACCATATCTTCAGGGCCATATTTTTTTGTCTTGAATGCCCACGCCTGAGATGTAATAAACAATTTTTGCATCGCTGGTGATACAGCTTGGAGCAACTTAGAAAGCATAAAAAATTCTTGGCGAAGTGCTTTCTGTGAAGCAAAAAAAGAATGGGGTGCAATTACTGATGAAGAGGTTGCTACGATAAGACCAGAACAAAAAGAAGTACAAAATAACCACACGATCAAACTTTTAATACATCTGTATATCTTCATCCCATACGCCCTGATGCAGCACCTGTTGCGTCAGTAGCACCAGGACCGGATGGAGCGCCTGCTCCAACTCCCGTACCACCTACACCGCTACCAGTACTCACAACAGTAGTTGGCGGAACAACTGATACCTTCGGCGCACGAGTCAAAAAAGCAATCAAATCTGTTAGTTTCTGCGCTCTCGGTGTATTTGCAATACGACCAAGGAAATCAAATTTTTTGATGTCTTTAATCTTCAATCGCTCAATTTCAACCCCCTCTGAGTCAAAAAAAACAATCTTATCTTTAAACTGTGATGTACCGTCAATAGGAGATACCGTCCGCAGATAGTAAAAAATATTTGGAATATCAGGGAAATTAGATATCCCTTTACCTAAAATTCCTAAAGAAGCAGCTGTAAGATCACTCTTCGCAAGGCTCATCCGTTTATTTAAAGCACGTTGGGCGTCTTGCCACATCTTAATATCGTGCCATCTACCGCGAGAGCGATCTCGTTTTATATCTATAATTCTCTGTATTTTTTGCTGGGCCTGAGGCATACAAATTGCTATATCCTTACAATAAGCGTTCCATATAGCTGTTTCACGAGATTCTATAAGTACAGAATTCTCCGCATCGCTAGTACCACTCTCAATACCAAATAGTTGTTTCATGTCATTCAATTGAGCAGGTGTAAGACGAGAGGCTGCTCCTAACTCTAATACTGGTAAAGGACTACTGCTTGTCTTAACTCTATGTTTACTCAAAGACGTGTGTTTTTGCGTTTCTAAAATATCAATATCCTCAAGGGCTCCGTCTATTTCCCTTAATATTTTTGCAGCACTTTCTTCAGTTGCCTTTGCTTTTTGATAAGATTCTATGGCATTCGCCTTAGCTTTATTTCTGGCTTGTATAAGAGATCTTAGCTCAGAAGATATCTGCACTTCATCTCCCGGTATTGCTACCAAAATTCGGTCTTCTTCGAGAAGACCCTTGATGGCTTCTAACTCTGAAGACTGTCGTTGCAATGCAGTATTCAACGCTTTATATTGCTTAATACCCCTTTGTGACTGACTGACTAAGTCTTCTGAGATCTCTAAAACAACCGGCCTTAAATCTGCCAAAATTTTTTTAACACTTTCTTCTTGCTTTTTGAGCGCTTCATCCGTTTGCTGCATCCGTATTACTACTTGCTGCATCTGATATTGCTCTACTCTATCCCGCTCTACTCTATCCCGCTCTACTCTATCCGAATCAACTCTCTCCTGCGCGGCTCGCCTCTTATCCCTATACCACATTCCTGCTGCAACTAATGCAGCGGTCGCTGCAATACCCCCAACACTCCCTAAAATAATTTTCCCCCAGGGAGAGGGGTGCATATCTTCAGAAAAAGTAAAAATCGCTTCTTTATACACAGGAGCTAGTTTGGTATCGGCCTCTAATGCATCAAGCAATGCAGTTTCTGCTTTTTTATCGGCATCAGATCGTGTAGCTGGCTTAAAACCCCATGCAAATGCTTTTTCAAAAGCTATTTTTATATCTGGCGCTTGTTTGGTAAGAATTTTTACAAAAAAACCATACTGCACCTTAAGCCGTGGTTTTTTTACAAATAATGGCACAACCACTTTAGGGGCATTTCTCGATGACACCACCCCTTTGGGAGCACTTCTCGCACTGAGTGAACCGGGAAATACCGCCACTCCAGAAATCAGTATACTCAGTACTATGAGACTCTTAACTACCATGAAGCGCACAAATAACCCCATTTTGAGTTAACGTTTGAACTCTTTGCGGCGCAGTATGTTGGCGCATATCAATAGACTCAATAGCGCACTTTGTTGATGCGCGGCTCAAAACTACCGGATCATCTTTCAGCACAATTGTCGGAAGCACCCCATCAATCCTTTCAGCATTGAGCGCTAAGTGCGCAGTATCTTGCACTGCATCAACATACCGACTACTCATCAGCACCAATAAACACTTCTCAGGAACACAATCAGTGTCTTTAATTTCTTGTTGCTCAATCTTCCAATAATGTTTCTTGAGCGCTTCATCCCATTCACGATCAAGCTTATACCAGACACATTTTTCAAGCTTTTTAAGCTTCATGCCCGCGAGAGTATGCCCTTGCTCATAATCAAGCCCAATCCGCTTACAAATCATAAGTGAAAAATCATCAAGCCGTCCGGCAGCAACATCTTCTTTTGAAATGGTAATGGTATACGCACCTGATGTATCAGAAGTCACCAAATTGCCATCAAAATAAAGAGTAAACGGCGGAAGAAGCTCGCCTGGCTTGTCTTTAATCACAAATTCACCCATCAAAGTCACTGATGCTGAACCAATAATCTGCTGGCACTGCATGCTGCCTGCCATGGCAAGAATTAAAAGTATACCACACTGTATTTTCATAAATACCGCCTCCTTGTTTTTTTAAGTTACATGATATGTAACTATTGTACAAGAATCTCCTTATAAAAGAAGTACTTTGCCGCAAAGCAAAGACGTTTTTCATTACACATAACGTATCATAATAAAAAAATTTTATTTAATCAGAGGGATGCTCAATATCGGTTTTTGTGTATACTTATAATCACTACAGACACTTACACGCTTCATAGAGATCAGCATGAAAATAATTACCGTCCATAAACGCGCTCGTTTTGACTACCATATCCTTGAAACACTTGAGGCTGGTGTGGTGCTTACGGGCGATGAAGTAAAATCACTCCGCGCAGGCAATAGCAACCTCAACGATGCATACGCCACAATCCACGACGGTAATCTTCAAATTATTAACTGGTACATTGGACCATACTCACATGCGTATGCCAAAGATGACTTCACCCGCCGTAGCCGCAAACTACTCCTCCACAGAAAAGAAATAAACACAATTGCTGGAGCAATTTCTCGCAAAGGCTCAACTATTATTCCTCTCAAAGTTTATTTCTCTAGTCGCGGCTTTATTAAACTGGAACTCGGAGTGGCGCAGCACAAAAATGCACCAGATAAACGAGAAGCCATTAAAGAACGGGATATTGCCCGTGAAACACGACGCGATTTAAAAAACCTTCGCTAATGGCTCCTGCGACAATGCTTCTACCTGTTTCAAATTTTCTTCAAGCACATAGATACAGTATTTCCAGAGCGCATCACTCTCAAGCAATGGAGCCAGATGTGCTGCTGGCAAAAACCGTCTCATTTCATCCCTAAACTCCATGAGTGATGCTGAATGAGTTACAACCGCTTGTACTCGCTGTTTTAATTTGTACATAAACACACTGAGTGGTACAGATCGCTCCTGTAGTTTTTGAGGCGCTAAGGCAAGATGTGGCCTCACCTGCTGCCCTTGCAGCCACATAATATCCCATATATCACGATACTTTACTCGATTTGGGCGCAGCGCAATTGCCAGTAGCTTATCTGCATAAATCTCTTCACGACTTTGGGCTTGAATAATCAAACCACTCGTGCCCCGCTCAACACCATAAGGATTAAGAAGCATCATTGAGCATGGCTCGTATGAGGACACCGCGCAAATATCAATGTTGATTCTTTGTACTGGCAGATCTTTCTTATGCATACGAGTTTCTACTTTTATTTTCCATGTATCAACATTGTGAATATCTTTCACCGGCTCAGTCACCAACACGGGTAGCCCATATTTGAGCATCAAATCATCAACGATTGCTGTGCCCAATGCAGCCATTGTACTTCGAGTAAAATTCAAGCCACCGGTAAAATCTAAATCTTCACTGAGCCGCGCGCTCCCGTAACACGTCCGCAGGCACGTCCCTCCGATAAAGGTAAGACCTGTAAGAAGTTCATGTTGGTTTAAAATTCTTAAAATATCATGATGCAATAGCTCTTTTTCAACCACTGGCCTCAAAGGTGCCAGGTCTGGTTGAGTCTCAAGAACTTCGGTTACCAGTTTATCGAATAAATTCATCTGCTACGCTCCAATCGACTAAATCAATAGTAGTCCTTCGTGTTGCTTTCATATCCCTTAAAGCAAGCGCAACCTTTGCTCGCCATAATCGACACTGTGCGTCATACACCAGCTGATCAACCAAATCAGCTGCCTTTTTCTCAGTATGTACAAATTCTATAGTGCCAAACTTACCACATGAAATAATGGCACTTCTCCCTGATGACATCAGAGAAATGTAGTTAATAGGAATCTGCGAAACAACACCCATGTCACTCAAGGCTGTTTCTAAACTGATGTAATTAAACTCACTAGACCGAAGATGCGCTGCAACATGAAATAACACCAATCCATTACGAGGATACCTTTTTGCATGCATATAAATGCCGCGACACACACGAATCAAATAACCAGAACTCACTGCGCGACTCAAGAGTGTATTAACCGCCACAAGAGACTTGTCGGGAAATAACCCCCGAAGATCTTGCGACGAAAATAAATACCGATCCCGGTTAGTATATCGTTCAAGCCAATCATTTAATTGTTTTAACGGTTGCATATCACCCCATAGCTCTACATTAACTTACACTAAGTGTAACATACTGTAGAGCGAGCGACATAGGATTTTGAGTAGTAGATAGATTCGAGTGTGATAACAGCGTCTTTGTGAGGAGTCTTTTAGTTCGTCTATGCTGCCTGCCCGCCAAAGCTGTTACGCGAAGGCTGAGAGGCGCGTAACAGTTAAGATGATATGCAAACCCGTCATTGCGATGAGCAACGCGAAGAAAGCCTGCCGGTCATAGCAGGTAGCTCGCAAAGACGTTTTGCGCATTTTATATCTTTTTACGGTGAATCAACCCTGACCAGCACAAAATAAGACGAGGACTGTATGAGTACTTTCAATTAAGAAACATGCCAAGCACCCCCTACTGCACAGAAACCGACGAGCCATCATCTGGATCAGTAGTCAACGGTGAATCAACCCATATGCGGTATTTTTCAATAGCAGGGTCATCTTGAATTGCCTCAATCACCTCTGGGGGAAGCCATGGCAACCCAAACATATTTACGTGCAATCTACGCACATCAGAAAGCATTACTACCGGCTGCGTCTCCATGCGCTGGCCATCCCGCCAAAACCGCTGAACCATTGCCACTAATTCAGGCATCAGCGAAAATGTTTTACTCATACCATAGGAAAATGGTGCACCATAAGCACGCATACCATTATACCCATTGCTGCTAATAAATATGCGGCCTGCAGCGGCACACGTATACGACACATATTCCGAAACCGCATCCCCTAAATCACAATCCTCAAGAAGAAGAACCGCATCAACAAGAGAGATGGCCTCTACAACTGCATTAAGCCCTTCTTGTGGCGTCTCAACAGGTTTAAGCACCACAGTAAACCCAACTCGGTCAAGTGCTGCACAGAGCAGCGCTGCATATCTTCCAACATTCCCACCAAAACTCTCCGGCATATACGGAATAAAAATTTTTGATATATATGGATGCACTATTTTCAATTGTTCTGCATGATGCTGAGGTGATTGAATAGCAGCTGCTATTCCAGAATAAGTATGACCAGTTCTCTCCAATGAATCAGCAATTCCTAACTCAACAGGAGCACCGACACCCAGAAACAATGATTGAATTAGACCTGTTTTTTCATAAACAACAGGAAGCATCTGAGTTATTGTCAATCCAATACTAATCAGCAGATCGCACGGGCCATTTGGATGCTTTATAATAGCATTTTGAAGTGATTCCGGACTTTCATCGCATTCTAAAATATGAGTAACATATTCTTCTGTAGCTGTTTTACCGGCTGCAAGAGCCTCTACTACTTGCGCAGCATACAAAGCATGTTCTGTTGCTTCTCGTAATGTCAAAATAAACACCACACAATTTTTTACCATACCTACCTTATTTTCGCCCATTTTCAATAAGCGGCTTCAACCAATTCACCAGTTACTCTAATGCCAAGGCCTTTACTTTCAGACTGACTCCAAGACTCACCCGAGGCACATGTATTCCCCTGAATAAAAGCTGCTAATCCGCAGAGAACTGCCATCATAAAAGCCACTCTTTTGAGTTCATCCATCATCACTCTAGCTTGGTCAATCTTTTTCAATAACATCTTCAGATGACTTTATATTGACCCCTTTGCCATCCAACTTACTCACAGCAGATTCACCAGAGGCACATGTATTCCCAGGAGTACAAACCACAAACCCACATACAACTGCCATAAGAAAAACCACATTCTTGAACTTATCCATCATCATCCCTTTCTTTGTTAACGGGGCATTGGGCCCACTCAAACACTACATTAAATTCGGCATGATTTTTTATCTTTTGCATAATCTGTCGCGGCAACCAAGGCAGCCGAAACCGATTTACAAATACCCTACGACTATCAGGAACTGTTATTACCGGCTGCATTCCAACTGGTTTACGATCTCGCCAAAATCGCCTGACCATGCCAATAACTTCAGGCAATAAAATATTGTTTGTGCATCCATATGAAAAAGATGCACCATGCCCGATTCCTGCCTGACCGCTGCTACTCAGTAAAAGCCGCCCCGCCATACCACACATATAGGCAATCGCTTTTTCTCCAGTTACTGCAATAGAGCATCCTTCAATAAGCAGTACCGCATGAACAGTATTGGTTTGAGCAGCAACAACTTTAAGCGCCTCTTGCAAGTTTTGCACGTCATAAAGACAAGCCTCAAACCCGGCCACCCGCAAAGCACTAAACATCAAAGCTGCTCGTTTCTTAACCAGCCCCCCCAGACTTGCTGAGTCATAGGGAATACAAATTTTCTTTACGTACGGGTGCAAAACTCGTAGCTGTTCTACATAATGCTCCGCATTTGGTTCACCCATACATACCCCCGAAAATGTTCCCCCAGGTTTTTCAAGCGACTTGATTATTCCCAGCCGCATGGGATCAGCAACGCCCAAGAATATGGTGGGCAATAGGCCTTGCACTTCATACACCGTAGGAAGAATACTGGTTATTCGGTATCCCGAACTAATAAGAACATCACATCCCAATTTCTCTATGTACTCAGCAAGCATGCTCTGAACTGCCTCAAAAGAATCATCGCATAAAAGTATATATGGCTTATACTCTTCGCTTGATGTTTTAATTTCTTTCAAACGATTCATCAAAGCGAGCGCGATCAATTTATGATCATCGTATTTACTGAGCCCTAAAATAAATACATTACACTGTTTCATTAGAGGTCTTTCAGGTAATTAGGATAATTCCTCACAGCTTTCATCAAATACTGACTTCATCTTGAGTAACGCTTCTTTTTCATCACTCAGTGCAATCCCTTGCAATCCAAATACTGATTCATTGCAACGCATACCAGATTGTTCAGGAATTTTGTACACATTCCATCCGGCCCATGTCTTAAGACTAAAATTATGGATCAAATACTGAGTAATTAAACTGGCAAGCGGAATACCAAATGAACCACCGGTCACGCCGCCGCCAAGCGCAGCACCAGCAAACACTGAATCCAGCTCTGATGCACAAATAAATTTACCCAAGGCATTACACAAAAGAACTAATTGCTTGCGATGCGCAAATGCAGCAGGCTCATTTAAAATAATTACACTGTCGGCCCCATCATGCAATATTGAGCGCAACTTCTGAAAATTACCTTCTGTAGGACTCCAGCAATGCCGCACTACGTTAATACCTTTTAATACACATGCTGCCTCAAGCGCCTGTACTTGCTTAGTAATATGAGCTCGTAAGAAATCACTTGCTGGGGCAGGATCATAGGCAATACATACTTGTGTTGCATCGGCCTTAAAACTAAGTATGGAATTAATATATTTTTGCGCAGAAGTGTGCTCACAATACACACCACCATAAAATTTATTGTTTTTCTGTTTCACTACTTCATTCAACAACTCTCCAGGACTTCCTGGCAAGCAAAACAGTTGTGGATAGGGCAAAGTATCATGCGAATTTGTAGCGCTAATTAACTGGCTTTCCTGCCATCCAATAGTTACCAAAAACGTTTGATCCGCCTGTTTTCGTTTATACTTTTTATTATATTTTCTCAACGCAGTACGCACGTCATCTGCTGTTTCACCAACAGGCACGAGGCTGCTGGTAATTTTTATGGCAGGGAAAATATCATGCAACGATTCTGTCAGCTGTGCATTTATATGCGTTGCCCAATCGCGATGCTCTCCGCCATGCGCCATAATGAAATGAACTGAATTTTGTTTTTTTGGTGGTTTTTCTTTAAAAACTTTAATTTTAAAAGAACCCAGTGAAATACCGAATAAGAATTTTTCAGTCGCATCATCTTGTCCAGAAAACTGAGTTTCTCGCCAAGTTTCATGACCAATTTCGGTAATTTTTTTGAAATCAAATCTAACGCTTTGATTCAACGGCATAGCCTACCCTTTCAGTGTATTAACAAACTTTTTTACAAGTCTGCGGTGGAGATCTTTGGGAAGTAATAACTATAGGCCTGTGACATGAAAACTTTTTCATACAAAGCATACATGCCATACATAAAAATTCATGTATGGCAAAAATATATACCCATCGTGAGAAAAATCAAATTTTTTTCTTTATCATACTTGTGTCAACACCAATTTAAGATATTGACTCTCAAAACAACTATTACATCAGCGCAGATCACCATCATCGCGAGCTGCCGGTCCACCGCAGCCCCTGCTGTCTACACTCAAGTTTTGACGGGTAGGCTTTCATCATTTCAATGTATCCACCATAGCTTTAGCGACGACTGAACTCCTCACAAAGACGCGCCTTTTGGCGCTTAAAAGTAGGTCGTTTGAAAACAGTATTTTACAGTGTGTTAACTGTATAATCCTCTACAGCAGGTCCTAGGTCAATGATGCTTTTAAAGTAATTGTAACGGCTTGCCAGTGACTGATTAGTCCCCATTATACCCAAATCATACTGTCCTTTTTCCAATGCCTCCTTGGCCTGAATTTGCATCTTTTCAATATAAAGACAGGCCTTGCGCCGCTCTTCAGGAGTCAAATCGACCAATGTGCTCGTCAATTGCTTAGCAATTAATAAATCACCCCCAAAATCTTCTGTTTGGCCTCGTTGAAGCGCAGCAACCATAGCAAGCCCATTTTCAGCGCTAATAAAAGCCGCAGCTCTATCGGCAGCATGCTCATATCTTCGTGCTAAGAAACACCAATACAATGTTGCAAAAATACCATACCCACCAACCATAAGGCTCGACCCAAAAATATGCCACCACGAAAGCTGAGGAGAACGGGCAAGTAATTTATAGGCACCTACAATCATCAATACAAATACCGCAATAGCAACCGGCGTAAAATAAAACGCCATTTTTGCTTGATACCGTTCAACAATATATCCCATTTCATGGGCTACCAATCCACAAAACTCTTCTTCTGATGTTTCCTCAAACACTCCTCTACTGAGAATCAAAAAACCACTACGATGCGTCCAGGCTGCCGCACTAGCATCAAACAACTTGCGATCATCCACAAATAAAATAAGCGGTGTGGGGATGCGTAAAATTTTTGCATATGATTCCACCGTGGCATAGAGGAGCGGTGTTTCTTCAGGCATTAAAACATAGCACCGGTCAGCAACCGACTTAATCTCATTCTCCATAAAAAAATAGCCTACTCTATCTCTAAAACCTGGCCGTCGCTGCTGTGTCCGAATCAAATAATTACGCCATTGCGCAACTCGCAATACCGCAAGAGCTTGCCCGCTTCCCAAGGTTGAAACTTTCGCCAAAGTTGTATTGGTATTTTCAAGCGCTGCTTCAATTTCATCATAATACTTATTTACTTGGTGTGGTAAAACACTTGCCGCTACGCACAACGTTACCATTATTCCGAGCACTCGACGCATGCTTCTCTCCCTCTTTTTTGTACTATAGCTCAACCAATGTAAAATAAGGACTTTCAAATATATGTATACTGCAGGTCAACGTGTCAGCCATAGCTCAAAAAGCGTGGGTTAATAATTGCCGGCCAAGTATGGCAATCTTATCCAATCAATGCCTTCATACACAATAATTCTGGATTGCCTCGCCGCTTCGCTCCTCGCAAAAACGCTTGTATTACCCGTGAATCTACCTACTAATTAACATCAATATTTTAAACTTATTGAAGACCAGTTATACAAACATAGAGAGCTGGCCAGACGCAAGTAAATCATACTCGCTACAGTACACCGGTTAAAAATTGCTGAAGAAACGTCACTCGCTTGGTCCCCTTAACATTACCGACCCCCATCGCAATAGCACGTGCTTGACCAACAAGTACACAGAGTTTCTTGGCCCGAGTGATAGCGGTATATATTAAGTTTCTCTGCAGAAGCATAAAATGCTGCATAAAAATAGGAATCACCACAACATCAAATTCTGAACCTTGCGACTTATGAATAGAAATAGCATACGCAAGAACCAGTTCAGACAGCTCGAGGAACTGATACACCAATGGTCGTTCACCAAACGTAACGGTCACCTCTTGGTCTTCTGCATTAATGCTGGTGATGTACCCAATGTCTCCATTAAACACAAACTTGTCATAGTTATTACGAATCTGCATAACACGATCATCAACACGAAATTCGGTGCCATACCGTGTAATGGTTGGACCACCTGCTCCTGCAGAATTTAAAATCATTTGGAGTTCTTGGTTAATTCGCTGTGTTCCGGCAATTCCGCGATTCATAGGTGTCAAAACTACCGCCTGCTGCCATGAAAAATGATGTTTTTTTTCGATGTCTTGAAAAAATGTTTTCAAAAAAGGAAACAGCTCTTCAGGCTGATCTTGTTTTGTATACATAAAATCTTTTTTGCTCGTTTCCCATAACCCTTTAGATGAAGGAAATTCACCACTATTTACTCGGTGAGCATTCACAATAATCAAGCTATCTTGCGCTTGACGAAAAATATGTTTCAAACGAGTAACCGGAACTTTTTCTGAATTAATAAGATCATGGAGCACATTGCCGGCGCCAACAGAAGGCAACTGATCAACGTCACCAAGAAGCACTAAATGTGCACGCTCAGGTAACGCGCGCAATAAAGAATGCATTAAAAAAACATCAATCATTGATGCTTCATCAACGATAACAAAATCTGCTTGAATTGCATTCTGCTCATTACGCATAAAATTCATAGTCACAGGAGAAAACTCAAGCATACGATGGAGAGTCTCGGTGGAACGTCCCGTTCCCTCAAACATCCGCTTTGCCGCTCTCCCCGTAGGCGCAGCGAGCTTTACCGTTACTCGTTGCTCTTCAAGAACCATTAATAATGATTTAAGAAGTGTTGTTTTCCCCGTTCCCGGGCCACCAGTTACCACCGAAATAGGGTTTTGCACACACATCATAACACCACGCTGCTGCTCTTCGTTGAGCAATACCCCATCACCACGGTCTGCAGAAAGCATTTTGTATGCCGCATGAGAATCTATACCCCATCCACGCTCGCGTGGCTCCAAAAAAAATCTTATTTTTTGTGCAATACCTTTTTCAGAAAAATAATACTGCGGCAAGCTGGCATAATGAACCGACTGATAGGTAACAATTTTTATTTTTTCCGCATCATACAGCAAGCGCATTGCATTCTTAATAAGCGGCTCATCATGCTCCGGACGCAGTTCTAGTAAAGCCAAAGCCTCACTCATCACATCGGCAACCACTTTATATAAATGCCCATCAGCAATCGCAAGTCCAATAGTATGCACAATGCCTGCTTGTATGCGAAGGACCGCATCAACGGCAAAACCTAGTTTCAACGCGAGCGTATCGGCAGTCTTAAAACCAATCCCCCATACATCCTCAATCAAGCGATATGGATTTTTTGATATCATTTCAATAGAGGCTTGGCCGTATGCTTTATAAATTTTAGAGGCAAGCCCTGTTCCCACTTCTTTGTCTTGCAAAAAAACCATGACACGTGAAATCTCTTTTTGCTCTTGCCATGCTGCCATAATCTGCTCAATACGCTTAGGGCCCACACCCGAAACCTCAGACAACCGATACGGCGTTTTTTCAATCACTTCAAGCGTCTTCTCACCAAAATGTGAAACAAGGCGACGTGCAAATGTAGGTCCAATTCCCTTAATCAGCCCTGACGCCAGATACTTTTCAATCCCACTTGCTGTTTGAGGAAGCTGCACACTACACTGCGTTGCAGCAAATTGTTTGCCAAACTTGGGATTAAACTGCCACGTCCCCATAAGCACAACCCGCGTGCCTTCATGCACATCGGGAAAACAGCCGGTTACCGTTACGGTTTCTTTTGCATTCAAAGCAAGTATAAAAACCATGTACCCATTTTCTGCATTTTTAAATAAACACTTCTGAACAGTACCAACCAGCTCCGCAGTAGACATTACACTTTCCACAATGTCATAAGTGCTTTAAAGGAAACAGGAAACAAGCGCTCCATTTCTTTAGCAATACCAGCAGCAACTTCTCGAGTCTCTTGCTGTGCATCGGGAGCAAGGCGTAATTTGCACACTCGTGCAAATGCAGCAAGCGACCCAGACCAAATCCACTCAGTCATAGTCCCCTGTGGCAGCACCAATCGTGCTTGCTCAGGTGCAACGCCGCCTGCAATTAATTGATTATAGGCAGCAACAGCATCTGTCGTAATTTTTTCATAAATCTTATGTGCCGCACCTTGTTCAAGCTGTGGTTCTCCTTCGCTCCCTTGTTTTGCATTCACAGGAGCTCCACGCCATGAATCAACCATGCATACTTCTGGTTCATATGAAACATACCGTCGAGAGACCTCATTCCAACACAAACCGACACTGCTTTTAACTAATTGCCGAGCACAAATAATAGATGCTTTTATACGAAATGAAACAAATGCATGACCAAATGGACTCCAATGGTTATGCATCGCAAGATACTCAATCAATTTTTGATCCCGCACAGAAACTATTGTTTCTCCCGGCGCAAGAACACTTTGCTTTGCAAAACTAACCCGAGCAGCATTAACTACTGATAAATCTGAACCCATAAAGTCAACCAGCGTTACCACGGTCGTGCTATATTCTGGAGACGTGAGTAATCCTGGTGCTTCATGCTGTTTTTGTAAATGATGAGTACTCATGCAACACTCCTTCTGCTCTTATTTTGACTGCTCTTCTTCAGTAACTATCTCTTCATACGCGCGCTTAGTAAAGCCAAACGCATTCTCACGCTGGATAACTAAATGAGGATAAGGAATACCAATATTATTTTCTTGAAACATTTTAAGTAACTCAATGCGAACTGCTGCCGCAATATCCCACTGCTCTCGCACACGACGCGAACTAATAAATGCACGCACTTTATACTCAAGACCATGATCACCAAACTCTTCAAGGCGGACCATCACTGCCGGAATACGAAGTACTTGTGGATTATTAGAAACCACTTGAGCAATAAGATCTCGCACTTTCTGCGCATCAGCATGATACGAAACAGTTACCATAAATTCAAACCCTACCGCATAGTACCCACCACCCCAGTTAATAATCGATTTAGAAACCAGCTCACGGTTAGGCACAATCACAGAATAATTTTGAGCAGTGCGAATTGTTGTAGCACGAAGCGCAATATTCTTTACCGTCCCCCGCAAATTACCAGTTTCAATATAGTTACCCGGCTCAATAGGACGTTCAATCAAAATCCAAAGTCCAGAGAAAAAATCTGCTACCAGATCTTTAGCACCCAAGAAAATACCCAATGCTAAACCAAATAAGAGCCAATTTCCCAGCTGCCCAAGCTTAATAGCGTGCAGCCCCAGAATTACTGAAAAGAAAATAATAGCATAGTGAAGAATGCGCGATGTAGTGTTTTGAGCTCCCGCTTCAACACGAAAAATATCAAACAATTTTGAAAGCACAAACTTACTAAATACCGAAGAAATTACAAAACCAGAGACCATAAATAAACTGATTGTTAATAACCCACCAAATCCAATATTAACACCGGTGCCTTCAATAGTAAGAACCCAATCATACGTAAGCCCCTTCCACAATTGAGCTAAGGTATACTGAATACCCCAAATATTAGTAACCGCAAAAAATGCGCAGACCAAGGCCGCTAAGAATGTAATAAGAATGAAGACACCATAATACATTTTTGCATGTTCAAATCGATCGGTACCTTCATCATCAGACCCTTCTTCTTCTTTAATAAAAAGCGCCATTGAATAACGACGAATCCATGAATGCAGGGCAAATAAACTATACATAACCATAACCGTCAGCGGAACACAGGCCGCAAGATACATCGCAAGATTTGAATAACCTACATACGGATTAATGAGAATCAGAAAACCCATAATAAAAAAGAATACTGGGTAGTAATAGCGCCCAACTCCAGTACTAATAAATCCGCCTAGACGCCCATGAGAGGGAATCAAGCGAAGCACATCTTGTTTATTAAAGAACAACAAAAACACAATTGATATTGCCAGCGTCCACGCACCATAAATAACATTAGGCACCGGAGATAACGCGCGATCAAATGTATCGGTCACAACCGTGCACAAAAACACGCGCCGCAAAGGAAGTAATAATGCACTCACATACAACACCGAAGAGAGTAATAATAAGAATTTAGCCTGAAGCGCTTCGGTAAAAAAGAGAAAACTCATCCGTTGATTAATCGTCTTTACTTCACGCATCAAATGATACGAGAGATAGACAAAATAAGGTATCGAACTCACATAAAAAAGTGCAACAAAATAAGGTCCATACACCGGCTTGAGTCCAGCAAAAATATAATATTTACAATCAAAGGCTATATGAAGACGAATACACAACCATGCAGCAAGCCCTCTTCCATACTGCTCAATAAATCGGACAAACGCACGAAAAATAGTGAGATAAATTGCCCACACTTTGCCTTGATAAATATATAACAACCGATCGATATATCGGCTAAAATATGCAATTGCCAGCTGAATAAGAGCAATGAAAAATAAAAAAAAGAGTACAAAGAAAAGCAGTAAAAAATAACTTGAATACTCAAAGCCAAATCCTTCGCGAATTAGCGTTAAAGGAGAGATCAAATAGAGTGTTCGTTGATACATAACAAATGAAAAACTACGAATATCAGACCAGGCTTGTTTGAGCTGAATATATGATACAGCACGGCGTGATCGTTGCCAGATATTAATCGCTCGTTGTTCACGCACCAGCTCATCGGAAACAAAATCAATATCAGTTTTCATAATTTTATACAACTCAACATGCTGAGAGTTAATCGACAAAATTTCTTGATCAACCTGACGAAGCTGACTTGTTATATCCAGAAGAGCTTCATACACATATTGAGCAGACTGACTCAGTTTTCCTTGCAACTTAGTTACCACCGTCTCACTATATTTTCGATGTTCATCTGCCTTCAGCGTCCCATCTTGAATATAATCATGGAGCTGCTCAAGCTGAGAATCAACTTGTTTTCTTATCTGATTGATCTCTAAAAACCATCCATTAATTTTTTGGGGAACCACTGTGCCGGTATAATCATTTGCCCGCTCATACATCAAGGTCACAATAAAAAGCTGAAGCTTTTTTTGCTCAACTTTTGCTTCAATAAAATGATGCTTATGCCCCAAGAATAATTCACGCTCATGAAGTAATTTTAATTCTTGATCTATTTTTTCTTGTTCTGCTGTCGATGTTTCATTTTTAACTTTTAATGTTTCAATCGACTGTTTACGCTTAATCAATGCTTCTTTTTCACTCCGAACACGGCGAAAATCTCGCGCCAGCACGCCTATGCCATCAGCAGTTTCTTTTTTCTGAGTACGTAACTCTTGCTCTGCAAGTGCAATATCTGTTTGCTCAAATATCATCCGTTCTTGTAAATCAGGAAGCTTATGTTCCAATTCGTGAACAATATATTTTTGAAGTGAATATTCCGTATTCTGAAGAGCTTCTCGCTGTGCGTGCAAATCTTGTTCATATTTTTGCGCTTGTGTTATTTCTTCAAGCAGCGCCCGCTGTAAACCAAGAAGTGTCAAAAAATATTCTCGCTCATTACTGCTTGTTGCTCCATCCCTGCGCGCTTCAAGCTCAATAATATCTTGCTCTAATTGCTTATTACCAAGTAACGCTTGGTCATGCACCCGAGCCGCTTCCCGCACAATGAGCCCACGTTTTTCTTTAGCATAGTCAAGCTTGGCTACTTCTTCAGCAAGGCGCTTTTTTGCATCTTTAAACTGCTGCCACGAACAACTCATTTTCTGCTCAGTGCCTTGCTGCTGCATATCGGTGCTCAGTACCGCAATAAACTTCTTTAACAGTGCTTCGTGATTTTCTAAAATTTTAGAAATCTCATTGGAAATCTCAATACAAGTGACTGCAGTTCTCTCCCGATCAATAAAAAGCGCGCGAATCTGCTCATCAACAACCCCTTGCTCTCCTGAGAGCATCATTTTTTGTTTAAGGGCTTCAATCTTCTCACGCGATTGTGTATGAATACTTGCAGACTTAATGGCATGCTCTTGAATATACGCCTGCAATTTAACCAGCTGCTCTTGGCGGCTAATATGCTCTTTCTGCCGTGCTGCATCAGAGCTTTTGAGAAACGCAAAACTAATATCAGAGCCTCCACCCATCATATTAAAAGGAAAGCCAAGCATAGAAGCAGTTACAGAAGATACGCTCATCAGAGCAAGAGAGAAACTATACGCTATTACTAAGAATTGTTTATTACTGTTCATACTCATTCACCCTGCCGTACCATACAATTGTGGTAAAAAATGTTGCGTCTTTAAATATTTAAAATGATCATGCTGAACTACTAAACTCACCAACCACGAATCAAGCTCTATGCTTCGTAAAATATACTCTTCTTTTATCTCAAAGCGCAACACATCTTTGGCACTATTCTGTTGCATAAATTCATCAACACTCTGGAGCACTGTATTGTACCACAAAAGAGCCTCGGGTACGTAATATCCAAGCAATGAAAAGAAGCGCGCTGCGCATAGTTTAAAAAGAATAATTGGCGCTGTCGCAAGCTGCAGTACAAAAAGTAATAATGCAAATAATTCTTCGCTCGGCTGCTCAAGCGGAACATAATAAAAATACATATCTAAAAAATGGTGCCGCCAATAAAACGATTCTGTATTTGTTGTTTCTGCACGCGCAAGCATTGACTCAAATGAATCAAGTATCCATCGCCTTCCCTGCTGCATAAGCACCACATATCCCACATCACCAACAACCAAAGGAAACCGCTCGCGTGTTCGACGCATATCGTGAACATCAAGTCGTCCATACACCGATGTATATAAAGAATAACGCGATCCACATCCATCAAGTGAACGCAATACAACCGCTTGAATAATAGTGTGCATTCGAGTACCTTTTCACTTAACTCATTGTGAGTATCATACCATAGGAATGTTTATGAACATACGTTTTAACTTCTTACTGATTACTATCTGTGCAAGCAGTATACTAACTGCAGCAGACTACACCGGCAAACAAAAAGCTATTTTATTATTGAATGCACTTCCCGACACTCCGTGGACAAGCACTGCTGCTCACTACGATATCGATCCACTTTTTATATTCAAGCCATCGCTACTTACTCACCCAGGACTACCCGCTTTTGCAACATTTTTCTGTATGCGCAATCCACGTGTAGTAGAAATGCCACTTCTTATTGATCAAACAGTATTTGAAGAAACATCTCTTGCTCCTTTTCTTGCTCACACACAAAATCTCACCCTTCAAGAACATATATGCGGCCTGCAATTTGGACAAATGTGGCACCAAGAAAATTTTGATATTGGCTGGAATTGGTGGGTAGGCGCCCGTGAGCGCAACTGGTGGCTTTCAGAAAAAGAACGTACTGGTTGCGAACAAGCTCTTGCGCACTATATCGCTTCATCCACCAAACAGACTCATCGTGATCGCTATGCCGCAGCAGAACCTCAGCACCGATTGACCTATTGGCACGCCACCGGAACAACATTTGGTATTGGCGACATACACCTCTATCTTCGCTATCGCATTCCACTCAGCTCGCATCTCTACTGCTCCGCTGGCGTCTATGCAACCATTCCAGTTGGAACCAGAGCTTCACGAGTTACGCCTCTGGAAACAGAAGACACCCCTCCACTGAACAGCGATGAACTTGCAGTACGTCTTATTAACCGCGCACGTGATTGCATGCTCCATGTCCCTTTAGGAAGCAACGGCCATCTTGGCCTGGGAGCACAACTCACTGCTGGCCTTCGACTAAACAGTACATGGTCTCTACGTGGCCAAGCTACACAGCTCTATTACCGCAGCGGTATTGAAAGCCGCTTCAGCCTGACGCCAAAAATCGCACTTGGCAAATTAGAAGAAGGGTTTCCCGGCACCATGGAGGGAATTAGCTCTGATACCGATATTACTGCGCACCTTAAGCAAAAACTCTATCCCTGCGACATTAAAGTTGAAGTGATGCCAGGGATGCTTAGAACGGCTTCCGTTGGGCTTCATTATGAAAGTAGCACGCTCTACGGCGCAATTGGCTATCTAATTGATACAATGCAAAGCGAATACAGCGAAACCGCACCACTTGCAACGCTCACACGAATGACGCGCAGCACACAACGAATAACCGGATCTGTTGGCATTAGACGTCGTTATAATTGGGGTGAAAGCTCATGGTACATGGTGAGTACGTATGGCGCTGAAGGGTCAGCAAAAGATGCATGGAGCATTGGTGTTGGAGCAACCATTCAAGGGTAATACAAAGGAATTATTAATAACTGCTTTACCTAATCAGCTCGCTTGGCTCTCTAATTTCTCATACCCCTAGCCGCGTTCTTCTTAATCACCCAATACAGCATGGCGTGGCTGCCAAAAAAAATTCAACCAACTTAAAAAAGCAGAGAGCGTAAGCGCACCTCCAACCAAACTTGAAATTGCTGCAAAAACTTGAAGAGCTATATGCCCACCACGCTGCAACTGAAGTTTGCGAATTTGTTTTCTGAGTCCTTTATTCGTACCGCGGCCAAGCTGCTGTTTGAGCCGACTAACACGCTCTGCAATCTCTCTTTGCTTGCCACCATAAACTGACTCCAAAATTATTCCTAATGCCAACAACGGGACACCAACGGCAGCCTGTTTTCTACTCACAGGCTGCCGATTATAAAAACTACGCAGTTGCTGGCATCCAGATCTCAAAGACACTGCATGCGAAGGCATAACAGTTACACAACTCATCACAGCAACACAGATATACACGTACATATTTTTCATATAACACCTTTAAATTTTATACGGCCTTCTTTCTGCAGCTTTTCAAGCCACTCAAACGCACTGCGAACTTGTGCTTGGCCCTGTAAAGATAGCCCAGGTTTCGGAATCAACCCAAAACCTACACGCAGTATCACAGTAAGAAGAACCGCTACCGTAGAAAGTGAAACTACCGCAGCTCCCGCGCCATGCATCCTCTTATATTTACGCAACGCTTTTTTAAGGCGAGTAACTTTTTTGGGCCCAAAAACTTCTAATAAAGCACTTTGTTTATGCAATTTTTTTCTTATCTTGTGCATATGTTTTTTAGAACCAGCGACAAGACCAATTCCTGTTGCAAGAGCAGCAAGAGATACAAGCACTCCTAAATCTGCTTTTGCTTTATTCTGAGGCAAATTATTCTGGACACTTGTATACTTTCTACCAGCATAACTAATAATTTTTTTTCCCCAGTCATTAGCCACACTCGTGGTACTACATGATAACGCCATACATACTGCTAGCACTAAAAAGATTATTTTCACATACTTCCTTTTTGAATATCACAATAAAATACACGTATAAGTATACTAAGAATACTATATAAAAAAATAAAATATTTATAAAAAAGATCAAGTAAAATCTATATACTCGCCATCAACAACAAAACAGATTTGGTGTTTTTACAAAAGTATGTACTACTAAATAACACTAGACAATCTAGAACGATAGCCCAATCTACCTGTAGCTGCGATCTACGGGCCTTCAAGGAGGCGCTATCCTATTACTGCGCACTTCACTTATTTATTTTGCACAATGTGCACACGCATACGTAACATCTGGCGATCATCTGTAGATAAGCTCTTTTTAAATCCACCAGCTGATTGAGGAATCAGTAATCTCTTTAAAAAAAATCTGCGTTCTGCCCTGAACTGCTTACATCCAGAGAAGCTAAACAGATCAGGCAAGTAAGCTTGTCTAATTCCACTGAGCGCATAAAAGCTGCCCAGAGACATCAACGCTATTGCTGCTCCGTAACACACCTTATATTTAACAAATTCTTTTTTAAGCTCGTTTAAACCTACTGGGGCTGATGCACGATCATCCTCAGTACCATCAGTGAGTCTTTTAATTTCTGCCTTCAATGAAGACATCTTCTTTTTTGCATGCAAAAACAATGGAACTCCGCTTGCCAAGCCAGTCGCGCCCCACAAGAAATATGGTGTTGAGAGAGGAAGCCCTCCCGCAAATGGCGCGCCATCTTTGGAACCAGCAGAAGGGTTTTCTTGCGCAGCACTCATGACGCAGGACATTTCCATGCACCCTATGAGAGTTAACATTATATATTGCGCATACATTTTAGTACTCCTTTTCAAATCTATACTAATACAACGCAGATATATTATTGCGCTACTATTAATTATACATAAAGCTTAAAGTAAAAGGGAGAGTTTTCAGAAAACTCTCCCTTTTACTTTAAGCTTTATTATTTTTGACTACATCGTCGCAAGAAGCAACGCAATAATAGACATCAATTTAATTAATATATTTAATGATGGACCAGACGTGTCTTTGAATGGGTCCCCAACCGTATCGCCAACAACTGCTGATTTATGAGCTTCAGAGCCTTTGCCACCAAAATTACCCGCTTCAATATACTTCTTCGCGTTATCCCATGCGCCACCACCGTTGGCCATAGACAATGCAAGCAAAATACCAGAGAGCGTAGCGCCAGCCAAAAAGCCCCCAAGCGCTGCTTTACCTTGTGCACCAAACATAATCCGGACCGCCACTGGTGAGAAAATAGTAATCATGGCAGGCAAGAACATTTCGCGGAGCGCAGCAGTTGTACTAATTTCAATACAACGCTCATAATCAGGTTCTGCAGTGCCAGCCATAAGGCCAGGAATGGTCTTAAATTGTCGACGCACTTCTTCTACCATCTTCCATGCAGCAGATCCTACTGAACGCATAGTAAGGGCTGAAATAAGATAAGGCATCACGCCGCCAATAAACAAACCAGAGATAATGACCGGATTTAAAAGATCAAGATATTTAACGCCTGCTTGTGAGCAATACGCCGCAAACATCGCCAACGAAGCAAGAGCAGCGGACCCAATAGCAAATCCTTTTCCTAGAGCAGCTGTCGTATTACCAAGCGCATCTAAGCGATCAGTAATTTCACGGACACCATGGCCGAGCCCGGCCATTTCAGAAATACCACCCGCATTATCAGCAATTGGTCCATACGCATCAACCGACATAGTAATTCCTACCGTAGCAAGCATAGATACTGCTGCAATAGAAACACCGTACAAGCCGCCACCGTATTCAAATGAAAGGTAAATCACCCCTGCAAGAGAAATAACTGGAAGCACAATCGACTCATACCCAAGCGCAAGACCATAAATTAAGTTGGTTGCCACACCAGATTGTGAAGCTTCAGCAAGCTCACGCACTGGACGACCACTCGTGTAATAATCGGTAAGCATACCAATAACCACACCAGAAACCCCGCCAAGAAGTACTGAATAAAATAATGCTATATCAATGCCAACATAGGAAATATAACCATATGAACCAGCAATAAAGAGCGCAATTGCAACGTATGTTGCATTATGAAGCATTGCAGCAAGCTTAGTACGAATCACAAATACTGAAAGCAAGCCAACAATAGAACCCAATAATCCAATTGCAGATAAAACAATGGGCAAACTAATATAAAGAATGCTGCCTGCGTGGCCTTCTATAGCCAAAACCATTGATGCAATACATGAACCAACATACGATTCAAAAATATCAGCGCCCATGCCAGCAGTATCACCCACACAGTCCCCTACGTTGTCAGCAATTACTGCAGGATTACGAGGATCATCTTCAGGAATCCCCATTTCTACTTTACCCACAAGATCTGCCCCTACGTCTGCCGCTTTAGTAAAAATACCACCACCAACGCGAGCAAACAACGCAATTGAACTTGCGCCAAGACCATAGCAAGTAATAAACTGAATAAAGCTTGCTGCGGTCCCTTCAACAAACAAATAAAACAACCCGCCCAAACCAACAAGGCCTAAGCTTGCAACCACAAACCCCATGACTGATCCGCCAAATAATGCGGTAATGAATGCGGCATACTCACCGTCATCTTTTGCCGCCATAGTTGTGCGCTCATTTGCAATAGTCGCAGCACGCATACCAATAAAACCTGCAAGCATTGAAGACAACGCTCCCACAACGTACGAAATAGCTGCAATCAAATTAAACACGTACAAAAGCAAAGCAAATGCAACTGCTACTACTACTGCCAAAATTGAATATTCTTTGCGTAGAAAGGTCATAGCACCGTTTCTAATTAGCCGCCCAATATGAGCAACTTTTTTATCAGTAACCGCTCGGCGTGCAATAACGCCAAACAATACCAGGGTGGTTATCATACCCAGTGCAGACACTGCACCAAACATGATTAAGTAACTCAAAATCTCCATTTAATCCTCCTCATACTCATAATAACATTGCAACTTATAGACTCTGTACACACATGCTTGGTGTTTAAAATAGCAAGAACCGTATGTACCGACTTTTTATACGAAAGTGACAATTTTAAAGGAGTAGCCATTTTTGTAAAGCAAAAGCTGCTTGATGTACTCTTTGTTCTGCAAAAGCTCTGTAGTATTACGACCTCCCAAGAGTAATAAATGACCACCCGGCAGGATCAAAGTATTTCTTGATAACTGTGTTAACTTGTTCAACCGTCACATTATGAACAAGCACATCAAACTGTTGTTCATAATTAAATGGCTTTGCTTGCTCTAATGCATCAATAGCATTACCTGTAAGTGTCATAGCGTTGTGCACGTACGTCCCTTGTCTGCGCATGCGATTTTCTTTAAAGGTTTTCAACTGCTCATCATTCAATCCCTGAGTATACAGATTAACAAGCACTATTTTCATTTCTTCCAAAATATTTTGGACATTGCCGGGAATAGTCATTGCAGCAAGTAGAGCAATGCCTATATGCATACTTGTTCCTTGTTTTATAGTAGCTCCACACGCATAAAACAGCCCAGTGCGCTCTCGAACATCCCACAATTTATATTCTAAATATTCTGCCAACAGAATAAGCGCAGGCGTATCATAATCATCCTCAAGACAGGTTGGTGCCAGCGCATACACTAATGAATTTTCATGTGCTACTTCTACATGCCCAGAAACAGTACGTGTAATCGGTGGTACAACATATGATTGTATAGTACTCAAACAGTCACCCTGCAATGAACCAAAATGCTTTTCTGCAAGCGCGTAGGCTTCTTCTTGTGTACAATCACCAACCAAAACACCAACAACATTGCGCGGGTCTCTCATTTCATCAATAATATGCTGAATATCATGCATGGATGTAGCTTGAATCTGTGAAGCCAAGCCAGCAGCAGAAAACACTCCCGGCATATCTTTTAGCAACGTACTATCTACATAATCTTTAAATCGATACTGTAAATCATTTTGGGACTGAGCAATACTCTCAATATACTCATTTTTTTTCCTTTCAAGAATCTCAGAAGGGAGTAATGGCTCATCAAGAGAAAGACGGAGTAATCGAAGCGCTTCATCAAAATTATTCTTTAATGCATTACAAGAGATCTGCCCGCCCCCTGCCGCCAACACTATCCCTCGCGTTGCACAATATTCATATAATTCTTTTTTAGTATACCCACTATTTCCATGCAAAAGCATATCACCCCAGTATGCCAGTGCGCCAGACGCACCTGCAACTTTTTTAGTCAACATCCACTGAGCAGCATTTTTATGAAGCAAGCAGAACACCCGCCGATCACTCGTTGTATCTTGATGATAATATACTTGAATCCCATTTGAAAGCGTGATGCATTGATAATCAATATCAGGCTTTTGCTTACATAATTGTGGTTCTTGAATTGCTATAAGATCGCTCCCTTTTTGATCTGGCGCTACCCGTGCTCGCGCGCTCAATAATTGAGCTTCATGAACTCCTGCTGCACGTTGAATATTCTCCCACGTACCCCATTCTGATAAAGGCAATGGAAGACGAATTTCAGAATTCATAACAGCAGGGCGCAAATAAGTGCGAGCCGCTTGGACTATCATTAAAGGTGTCATTGTACGCTGCGCAACAGCAGTACGAATAACCTGAGACCGTATATCATCATATCCTGTATAGTGTGCGAGCTGAAACAAAAACTTTGCAGGATTTTCAAGTGCTACAACAAGGCCTTGTACAACAGCCATAAACACAGCATTATACTCTTCCGTGGTTACTCCTTGGTCAATTAAACGAGCAATTTCATCGGTAAGCAGCGCATCAAAGTCTATAGCATACGATGCTTCTTTAGGCTGAAGAACAACTGAAAAAATTCCAGCATATTTAAATGAATCATATTGCGCCCGTACACTAAAACACATACCCGCTTCATCAACCCACTTGTCATGTAGCCGTTTTGAGAGAATTGCCGCACACCATTGAAGAGCAATCTTGTCATACAATGCATCACCACAAGCACCTTGCCACATAAACGAAAGCTCACGGTGTAGTTGAGGATGGTAAATAGTTTTTTTTGTTAATGAAAGTCCTGCATAAAATGGCAACACAGAATTAGTATCGGCTCTTTCAGACGAAGAACGACGAGTAAATGAGCGAAACGTTTGACGAGCGTACTCAAACACTTCTGACGGATTAACATTACCACAGACAAAAAACACTGATTTGTCAGCGACATAGTATGTATTATAAAAATTCATCACCTGTTCAGCCGTATACGACAAAACATCTTCTTTATAACCAATGCCTAAATGGCTATAAGGATGATTATACGGATATAAATCCCCAAAATTCAATTGATTTTGGTCATATCCATGAAGTTTAATTTCTTGTGCAATAGCCCCAAGCTCAGAGTGTAATGCATCGTCAGTTACATCTAAATTTTGTAATAAATCTGCAGCTATATCACCAAACGTTCGCCAGTTATTGGAATCAGTATTAAAAAAATAAAATGTATGATCAGGAGATGTATATGCATTAAAGTCACCTCTACTCAGTCCATACAAAGCAGCAAGCCGATTAATATATCCCTCGCCTTTTGTTTGAGTTCCTTTAAACATCATATGTTCAAGAATATGTGCCAATCCAAATTCATTCTTCTCATCTTTAAAGCCAACATCAACTGCAACAGCAACCGTAACCGTATTGGTGTTATCCGCTGTATAACACACAACACGCATGCCATTATCAAGTGTTTCTATATGAAGCCTATTATCTTGTTTTGCCACTAATTCAGCGTGGAGATGAACATCTGTCTGAGAAGCGTACACAAGAGATAGTGAAACAATAGCCCAAAAACTCACTAAGCCCAAAGGCCTTATTCTGCTCAACATAGGGGGTTCCTTTTTAAAATTAAGAAAAACAAAGAAAGAGTGTACCAGGCTAAAACCAAATTGCAATCAAAGAGAATTACGCAAACGATTGATATTTTAAGAGTCCCAGCCCCACACTGATACTGTTGCTTTTTCCATACTATAAGGAGCTTATTATGTTTACCATTCCATTTCTTACCATCAGCCCAACTGCACTAATTGTCAGCATTGCTGCGCACATGCTCATTGGAATGCTCTGGTACTCACCACTCTTATTTGGAAATTTATGGCTCACTCTTAATAAATTTAAACCTGGCTCTGTAACCATGCACGCTGGACATATAATTGGATCTATCCTTACGGCAGCAACAGTAGCAATCACCTTGTCTCATCTCTTTAAAATGCTTGCCATTACCACTTGCCTTACCAGCATTCAATACAGCCTTCTCCTTTGGCTTAGCTTTGTAGCAAGCGTTCAATTTGGCGCAGTACTCTGGGCACGACAGCCGATTGGATTATTTATGATTATTACTAGCCACTGGGCAACAATTATCACTATCACCGGATGTATTGTTACGAAACTGTAACATACCTTACATAACAAGACCGCAAGAATCCTGATCGCCAGGCGTTACCATGAATCGTATAAAATCTGCCCGTGTTGTATAAAAAACTACTATCGCAGTATTCTCATAGACGTATCTTCGATTACGATATCGTTGCAAGACAGTTTTTATCTCCTCATAAGTCATAGAAGATGTAACAATCTCATCCTCAAGGCGACCTTCTTTTCGCGCCTCGCCAAGATTAATCGGAATAAAAACACTCTCACCTACGCGCCACAAAAAATACAAGCTCCCAATAGAAAGACTACAATAATACGTCCCTTTACTCAGAAATAATCCAATCCCTTTTATTTTAAGAGGACCTTGCTCACCAATCCTACGAAGTATGGATCTCACTTCAGCACTCTGTAAAAATTGCTTCAATACAGAAGGTATACTATCATTCGGACAATATGAAAATGAGCTAATATCACCACGAATCAAAGAACCAGACCGATCTTTCCATTCTGTAAAGAAGGGAGTTGAGTTCTGAAGTGTGTCAATTGTGACGCCAAAACTGTGAGCATTTAAAACTAATGAAGACAATTGATCAGGGCTAAAGCCGCCCAATGGATCTCTTCTTGCTATATTAACATGCGACCACCGGGGAATAATTTGCTGCCTACCAACAACTCCGCGTCCCGCTCCAACAAGTCGCAGCCCCTGCTTATACTGAGCCCTCTTTCTAATGCCATATGCACTTATTCCTAAAACGCTCACAGCAACAGCCGCAGCAATAAGCACCTTCTTCCAGGCAGCCATTTTCTTCCCCAATCCTTTTTGCGCCTGACACCACGCAAGAATCTCATCCAGCAACGGGTCTGATGCATATTTTTGCACAAAAACAATCTGGCTTCTTAATTGCTGCGCCATGCGTGAAATAATTTTCAATGACTTCTGTTCTTGCATCATTATCTGCAAAGAAACAAAGATGTTAAAAATTTCTGCATATTCAGGTCTCTCGCTCAAAGCAAGAGCCAAATCATCGGCGGAGCGCCCGCTTACAACATCATGAGTAGTAATTTCAAACTCAGGAAGTACCGGCTTTGAGGTTGTTGATGCGCATAAAAAAAAACTACTGCCCAGCAAGATAGGTAGATAAATAGATACGTACATACATAAACCCCAGGCCCACACCAAAAGATACTCGTAATGCTGAGTATACTCAACCGGCATCGGTAACTTATAGTTTTTCTACCTATTCAATAAAAATTGTTTTATCCAAAGACATTTTTACAAGAGCCGCGCTTGCCAGCGAGTCAAAGTGGCATCAATGGCCCGAGAGAAAATATAAGTGACCCCCGGCCGCAATTCGTTTTGGCATAACTGTCGATATGTCCCCGCATATTCACGCGCCATAATGATCACCGATGCCCCTTTTTGCACTGCATGCTCGATCAACATTTCTGCCTGAATATGCTCATGTGCAGCTAAAGCAAAAATAACCACCTGTGTTGCACCAATTTTTGGGTATAAATCAGAAAAGTAAAATGCGGAAGAAATCATTTTAAAACCTTTGTTTTTATGTTTCATATATAAACAATGTATCATCTTTAAAAATAGACGTACAGCCCCAAAAATGAATCAATTTTTGCATGCTGCCCCCAACCAAAATATGAAAGAGAAAAAATGCAATCCCATTCCATTTGAAACTGCCCCAAAAAAATACAGGTCGAGGAAGAACTTTATTTCTATGCAAAAGCATCTCTTCAAAGAGAAGTTGCTCACATTTTTGTGTATAACTTTTTAGTCGACTTCTTTTGAAACACTTCTTGTTCACAAAATGATTGCTGCACTAAAAAAAAGATGTATTTTTTTCTTTGAACGCAATTATATCTTCCAAAACTGTGATTACAATTAGAAGCTATTTGCTGCATTCTCATTTGCTCTCTAGGCTACATGCATGTGTATTTACTTTTTATTATAAAAACAAGTAAAATCTTGCCTCGTATAGCACATTTCTAATGCATAAGGAGTTAGCATGCAATCGCAAAATATATCTGAGACACCACAAACAAACGAGTCTCTTGTACCTCAAACATACCGTGTAACAATTCATCCTATTACCAAAACAGAGCAGCGCGCAGCGCTACAAGAAGCAATTGATCGCATCTCTGGAACAGACGCAACTCTTTCCTATTTTTACGACAGCATTCTTCATGGATACAAAGAAGCAACCCACTTACTTCAAAAACTACAGAAGGCCCAAGTAATTGGAGAAGAGCAAGGACGAGAGCATACCGACAGAAGTGTCAGCACCTACCTTGCGCTGTTAACAGAAATTAAGTTTGAAATGAATCGAGAAAAAACAATTTTACAAGAACTCATGACAACACAAGAACCAAAAGTCATTGAAGTATTTGAACAAGCACCAGAATCATTCGATGTATTTGTCTCTCAAAAAATAAAAAGCGCAAAAACTCAAACAAAGAAAATTGAAAGTTCTTTGCGCGTAAGCTTTTCGCGTTATGAGCACTGGATAAAAGAGACTATTACGCGCATGCAGCACATTCAAAACGAACTCGGTATTCGCTAATTTTTCTTATTTTTTTTCGATCGCAAATGGTCGTAGATATATGCAATACGATCATCGAGAGAGGATCCCATATGAAGCAGGCTTGTTGTTTTTTCTGCAACAGCAGGCCTGCCTGTTTCTTTCATATTGTGGCGTCCCAATTCATTTTTCAAAAAGCAGACAATATAAGGATGAACACTCTCTGTCAGTGAATCAATCTTGTCTGCAACATAGGTATAATGTTTTTTATACTGATATTGCACTTTTTGCCTCAAAGCACCTTCTTCTGTTTCAACAATTCGAAGCGCATCTAAATATTCATCAGGTGAATGACCAAATCCTTTAACAGCAAGCATGTCAGCCTCATGCTGATACTTTCTGCTTAAATAGGCTCCAATAAATTCTGCTCCAATTTTACTCCCAAACACCAATACGGTGCTTCCCAAATACCACCACCAATTAGCTTTAACAAATTTTATAAATGGCTCTGAGAATTTAACTACTTTTTGCGGCAAATCATTTCCTGAATTCACCGTTTTATAAATATGTCTCACAAGTACAGCAGCAAGAATAGTAAGAAGTGCTGCTAACCAGATTTTTTTAGCAAGCTTTGGAGTATGACATTTTCGTTGCGCAATACGTGCAAGCTCATGAGCGACAAGTACGCGACATTCTTCTGCTGTGCGTCGCTTAATGAATGATCGATTACACACTAGACCATAAAAATTACCTGCAAGTGAAATAGCTTGAATTGTTTTGATAGCATTATGTTTTCCAGTCAAAAATAATAAAGGTGGCTCAATTTTCATACGCTGAGCCATAACTCGCACATCAACATAGGTGTTATGAGCATATTCAGGAGAAACATAATGCCATGAAGAAGGAATACGAAACCCATTCAAAAGCTTAATCATTCGATCAGACCATGCAACATTTGATCCTATCTCTTCACGCGCAAGTGCGAGTGGAATAAAAAAAGGTCTCAAATCAACCGGCACTTCTGTTTGTTCATACAAAAAACGAGGATTATCCTGCACCGCCAAAAACTCTTTGTATGGCTCAGCGCTCGCAGAAGCAATATTCACGCAGCACAGCACCAAAACCAAACTCATAAGATGCATTGTTTGATTGCTTTGGAGCGCTCGTAATAACAATGTATTAGAAGTTTTCTTTATCTCATTTGTTTGAAAATAAATATTTTGAATGTGCTTTGCTATAACCATTTACACGCTCATAACAAAGTTAATAAGTTTGCCAGGTACTACAATCACTTTTTGAACAGGATTCACAAGCCACGGGCCAACATGTGCTTGAGCACGAGACACCAGATCATCTTGCGCAATCTCTTTTAACACAACAAGAGAGCCGCGCAGTCGACCATTCACCTGCACAACAATCGTCATCGTGTCATCATGAAGATATGCTTCTTCAACAATCGGCCATCGGCACTGCGCTAATGTTTTCCCCAGCAACGATTCAAGAAGTTCTGAAGCAACATGCGGAATCATGATTGAGATAACAGACAGCAGATTAAAAAGCAGCTCGTCATCAAGTTGTAACTTATGCTTTGTTAAAACATTTAAATATTCCATCAACGACGCAACAGCAGTATTCACTTTATATGATTCAATCCGCTGTGTGTATGCGGCTAAAAAGCGGTGAAACGCTTTATACGATTCTTCTGATGCTTTTTCTGTGCGATTTGCTGGTGTATGAAGAAAATGCCATAACCGACCAATAAATCCATGAACGCCCTTGATTGATTCCATCTGCCACTCAGTATCAAGCTCTGGCGGACCCATAAAAAGCATATACATACGAAGTGTATCAGCACCAAGCTCCTGAACAATGTCGTCAGGATTTACGACATTCCCTTTTGATTTAGACATTTTTTCAACACGCCCTGTTGCCGGAGACAACATGCACACCATGCCTTGATTAAATAATTGTTTAAATGGTTCAGAAAATGGAAGATGCCCTAAATCATAAAGCACCTTAATAAAAAACCGAGAATACAATAAATGCAAAATGGCATGCTCAATACCACCAACATATAAATCAACGGGCAACCATTTTTGCATATCTTCAGAAGAAAATGCAGCGGTCTCAAGATGAGGGTTTGGATACCGCAAGAAATACCAACATGAACCTGCCCACTGAGGCATTGTATTTGTTTCACGCTTACCAGCGCCGCCACATTGTGGACACTGAGTATTAACCCACCACTCAATACCAGCAAGGGGCGACTCTCCTGTTCCCGTTGGTTCATATTCTTTTACATCGGGCAACGCAATAGGCAGCTGATCTTCAGGAACAGGTACAATGCCGCATGATACGCAATGTACTAACGGAATTGGTTCACCCCAATAGCGTTGACGCGAAAATAACCAATCACGCAATCTAAAACTCACTTGTTTTTGAGCAAATCCTTGTTTTTCGCAGTATGCAATGATTTCTGATCGGCACTCGCCTGCCTTGCGCCCAGCAAAAGGAGTTGGCTCAAGAAGCACACCATTAACCATATCGGTATAACACCATTCAAGGTTTTTAACCTGAGCAGCAAGTACTGGATCTTCTGGAACGAGAACCGGCTTTAAAGGAATAGAATATTTTTTAGCAAACGCAAAGTCACGCTCATCATGCGCAGAACACTTCACAATACCAGTTCCATATTCAGCAAGCACAAAACTTGCAACCCAAATAGGCAACTCTTTTCCGCTCACTGGATCAATAATAAACCGACCAGTAAAAATGCCTTCTGACTCTTTCTCTTCTACGCGACCGCGCGCGTTGCGCCGCGCAACCATATCAGCACAAAACGCAAGAATCTCTTGAGCAGTATCAACACCCTCAAGTAACTGCGGCAAAAGCGCATGATCAGGCGCAATAGTAACAAAAGTATCAGCAGCAAACGCCTCAAAGTGAGCATTAAACGTCTGTATTGAAAGGTCGAGCCCTTTGACCGGAGCAGTAAAAAGAAGCCCTTCGCTTTTTCCTATCCAGTTTGCCTGCATTAATTTTACTTTTTCAGGCCAATCAAGGGTATCAAGATCTGCAAGCAAGCGGTCCGCATATTTAGTTATACGGAGCACCCATTGGCGAACGTCTTTTTTAAGAACTTGCGCACCACAGCGCTCACATCCACCATTTATTACTTCTTCATTTGCAAGTCCCGTCAAACAGGAAGGACACCAGTTAATAGGAAGAACTGCTTCATATGCAAGCCCTGCCTTATACATCTGTAAAAAAATCCATTGCGTCCATTTATAATAAGATGGGTCGGTTGTATTAAGTTCTTTAGACCAATCATAAACCGCACCAATAGTAGCAAGTTGACGTTTAAACGTTGCAATATTCCGTGCCGTACTAATACTTGGATGAATCTTTTTCTTAATGGCATCATTCTCAGCAGGCAAGCCAAACGCATCCCAACCCATAGGATGAAGAACCGAATATCCTTCAATAATCTTTTTGCGCGCATACACATCAGAAAATACATACCCCTTCCAATGCCCCACATGAAGACCAGAACCTGAAGGGTACGGGAACATATCTAAACAATAATATGTTTTATCTAAGTTAACTTCATCAGAAGCAAGGAACGGTGTTTTTTGCCATAATTCACGCCATTTAGCTTCAATATGCCCATGATTATACGACTTCATATTTAGTGTTCCTTATCTACCAAAAGAAGAATTTTTTAAAAAGAGCCGCAGTATACCACACACCTCAACTTACGACCAGATGGGGCAAATAAAAGCTTTTTTATCTGACCGTTCATTTTCTGCCTGAAAATTAATTATACTAATCTAAAAGGTTCGTAGCAAAAAAAACATATCAACAAAGAGTTTTTTCTTGTTTTTACGACAAAATGGGGCGGTATGAAAAAATTAGCAAAAAAAAGTTTTTTTATTTTCTTCCTGATGTTTTTTGGCGCCAAAACATATGCAGGCGCAAACGATCACGCTTATTTTTTTTCCCATGAACGACCAGCGCCTCGCAAACCAACCATCTCCAACAAACCAGGACGCGTGGTGTCCCCGCCAGCAGCAATAGCGGAATACACGTTTTTAATTTTGGTTCACGCAAGCAACAACCTTGAAAGTTTTGCGCAAAAAAACATGAAGGAGATGATGAAGTGGGGTTCTACACCAAATGTTAATATCTTAGTTGATCTCCATAAAACAGGAGATAAATCATGGCGGTACAAGATTGAACAAGGTGCGTGTGTAATAGACTCTGTCGAAACCAGACATAAAAACGCTACAATTGCAGAAGAAGTTTTAAGTACAGCAAGATGGGCAATAACTCAGTATCCTGCGAAGAAATATGCTATTATTTTCTGGAATCATGGCTATGGATGCATTAACCCACAATTAGAAACCAGCAATCAGTCGTACACACAAGTTATGAATAATAGCTGGAGATCACCACTCAATGATACTGACATACAAACTATTCAGGCCTCACGCGCATCTCGCAACAGCATTCCTATAGATCGCAGCATTTTATTTGACGATGAACGCAATATCTATTTATCAACTGAAGGCTTACAAGAAACGCTCAAAACTATTTCCCAAACCCTTTTGGGCGGGAAAAAAATTGATCTTGTAGGCATGGATGCATGCCTTATGGGTATGATGGAAATTGCCAATCAAATCAAAGAGTACGCTGATTATTTTGTTGCATCCGAAGAGTTTGAATTTGCTCACGGATGGCCATACGGAGCTATTATTGAAAAGCTGACAACAGAATCAATCACCCCCAAAGAACTTGGACAATATATTGTTACCTCATATGAAAATTATTATACCAACCGGACAAGCTATTTTACCCAAGCCTGTATTGATTTAAGCAAAGTAGCAGAGCTCAAAAACAACATAGATGTTATGTCCCAACTTCTCTTACAAGGTCATAGCCAAGACCCTGATCGCATGAAGCTATTTATTCATCAAGCGCGCAGCCAAACTCTCTCATTTAGCCTTGCAGATTATGTAGACATTCACTCTCTATACCAAGAGCTTTTAAAAGTTACTCAATATGCGCTTGATAACCCCTACAATAAACCAACCCCAGTCCCACGCGTCAATCAAACCATCATTACAAACCTTCATGCAACACTCTCTGAAGGAATAAGACTCCTTAATGCATGTGTCGTACAAAATTGCACGGGCCGCTACCTCTCGCGTGCTCGTGGACTATCATTATATTTCCCACAAAAAACACTTGACCCGTCATACATTCAAAACGACTTTGCGCAAACCACACAGTGGATCAATCTACTTATGAAACAAATTTACTAAAATCGCCAAGATAGCCCAGCAGAAACTTGATGCATTTTGGCAGCATGAGAATTGCTAATGCAGTAATGTATTCCAATGTTCAATACTGGTGCGTAACGCATACGAGGAAATAGGTCGCTGAGCTCATACTGTGCGGCAAACAGCAAATACATTCGATACCATCCAGTATAACTCTTTTTCATATTTTTCTGAGCCGCAAGCATACGCTGTGCATCATTGTAAGGAGCAGTACCCCCAAAGGAGTTTTCTGGAATTGTTTTACGTGTTAAATAACTCTCAACAAGAGGCTTTTTGCGAGCGTCAATCAACGTATCGCTATAATGCTTAAGCCATGAGAATCCAAATGAGAGATGAAGATTATCAATAAAATGTTGCAGCGTAAAAGACGGCTCGCACGAAATACTTACCCCCGGAGAGACACGCACTGGTGCAATAAGAGCACCAAACTGGGCTGCTTCTGCATACACAGGAAGTCTCTGAATTTGCTCTGCAGGAGTTTGACCAGTAATAGTAAATGGTACCTGTACCCACATTCCTTCCTTTACCTCAAACCGCGGAAGGAGCGAATAAGAAATCCCCCATGACCGCCCATTACCTACATTAAATGATGCAGGGTAGCGCGTGTCATTTTTTGCTCCTGTAGGAGCACCTACCGAAAGACGGCCTCCACATTGAATGGTCCGCAGTAACCACACACGTGACCATGTCTTTACGTACTCAACCCACGCACTAACATCTCCACACCCATTCACAATCCAATCCTTCTGCATCATTCCCAAGTCGGTATGAACCATTTGGCGAAACCGATGAGCTTGTTCAATTTGAGGAATAGAATCAGACATAGTTTGGTCGGCAGCAACAACAGGGAATTGATAGCGCTGTCGGGCTTCTACATGCCAAAGAGGCAAAGATGCACCACATGAAAATCCATGCCATAGTGGCACGCGCGCCGTTATATCAAGACCATACAACGAAATACTACTTTGGGCTCCAAACAACAATTGCCGTGATGCAAGCGCACTTCCGCCCGTTTCGCGGACAAACGGAGATACGAAGTTAGGCAACGCTTCTGATGCAGAGGCAACCAGTTCATGTAAATCATACCATCCACCCATCTCCAGTAAACCATCAAATCTATACATCTCTTGTGACTGATTAAACAATGGAGAACCTTTTGATGCATGGCCCGCACTTGCTGTTGTTGTTATAGTTGGGCGAGTATCAGTACTCATAATTCTATCAGTGGACATCATACAGAACGAAGGGATATAGCGATTCACTAGCGGACCACTTCCCCACAATGGGGCAGAAAAAGCAAAGCTCAAAAGAAAAAAACGTATATTCATAGAAACCCCCATGAAGTGGTGTGCTAATAGAACTTAGAATAGGGGTAACATATCTGATACGCCAAAAAGAACAAGAATTTTGAGTGATGAGTAACGAAGTTTTTCACTCGACATTCCATTTTAGGCAGAATTTACTCGTAATGTTTGAATAAGAAGAAAAAATGAGTAGACTGTTGGCCTTGGTTTTGTACATTAGCTTTAATACAAAGGTCCCGAATATGATTATTTCGCTTCTTATGTCTTTCTTCATTTTTTTCGCTTTTATTTTAGGCATCCTCGTCATGCTCCAACAAGGAAAGGGCGATATGGGCCTTGGCAGTCTTAACAGTAGCAAGCAAGCATTATTTGGTGGATCTGGCGGGCAAACATTTTTTCAAAAAATTACTTGGATGTTTGGCGCTATTTTTCTACTCGGCTCATTAGGGTTGACCGTCCTAAAAATGCGACAACTTGACTCGTCTCGTGTAATTGTGTCACAAGAAACGTTACCGGCGCCAGTCGCACCAGCAGAGGAATCAGCCGAGTAATAAACCTCTGCTCCAAAGAGAGCTTATATGGTAATACATTCGATTAACACGTTGGGGCTTTATTCCCAAAGAGTTGTCTATCAATGCGGCGTATTTGCTCTATTTCTTCTTGCAACACTTCGTTCCTTTATAGAAAAAGGAGTGAGCACTTCAAAGCTGATTGCTCATGCCAATTTTATTGGCGTTAATTCACTCTTAGTTGTTATGACAACTGGTGCATCAGTAGGCTCAGTGCTTGCTCTCCAAACTCACCTAGGTCTCAGCCGCTTTGAAGCATTTGAATTTATTGGCCCAGTAGTATTCATGGGAATGGTGCGCGAATTTGGACCGGTACTAAGCTCAATTATGGTCGCAGGACGTGCTGGATCAGCCATTACTGCAGAAATTGGGACCATGCAAATTACCGAGCAGGTCGACGCGCTGCAAACTCTTGGTATTAACGTCCAACAATATCTCATTGTGCCACGCATTGTAGCCGCAACACTGACCATGCCTCTTATCTCACTGTTTTGCTCTCTGTGCGGCATCATTGGAGGATACATCGTGGCGGTGGGCTGCTTAAAAGTGAATCATGAGCTGTACATAGCATCTATTCAAAAAAACGTCGTCGTTGCAGACATTTTTCATGGGCTTGTTAAATCAATAGTATTCGGATTTCTGGTAGGCAGCATTGCGACCTTTAAAGGATACATGACTCGTGGCGGTGCCCGAGCCGTGGGTATTGCAACCACACAAAGCGTGGTAAGTGCATCACTCGCAACACTTATTGCCGATTATATTCTCACCTCAATCTCCAATTCCCTATGAAAAAGCCACCCATTGTCCAACTCATCAATCTCCACAAGTCATTTGGCTCAAAAGTCATCAGTAAGAATCTTGATCTTTCGGTGATTGATGGGGAGTTTCTCGCTATCATTGGACGATCAGGCGAAGGCAAATCAGTTCTTCTAAAGCAAATGGTCGGCCTCATAACACCAGACAAAGGAACCGTCATTGTTGATGGAATAACCGTTAATGACCCAAGTGACCCCAACGCTCACACAAAAGTATTTGAATCCTGTGGGTATGTTTTCCAATTCGCCGCACTCCTCGACTCACTTACCGTATTTGAAAATGTAGGCATTACCCTTCTTGAACAAGGAGTTCATGCACGAGAGGTGCTTCCCAAAGTAAAAGCAAAACTTCTTGCTGTTGGACTTGACCCTGCAATTGTCCATCGCCACCCATCAGAACTTTCTGGCGGTATGAAAAAACGAGTAGGGCTGGCACGCACCCTTATGCGAAGCCCCAAAATTTTAATTTATGACGAACCAACAACGGGACTTGACCCTATTTCTGTCCGCATGATTCATGAACTGATGCGCAAAACACATGATGAAAATAAAACAACCACTATTGTTATTTCGCATGATCCAGACATATTTAACTACGCAGATCGTGTCGCCATGCTTCATGAAGGACGCATTTTATATATTGGAGATGCTAAAACTATTTGGCAAGAAAAAAATCCGTACATCCATCAGTTTGTTCGTGGCCTTTCAACCGGCCCAATCACCATGACCTCTGAGAAAATAAAAACGTAATCTCTCTTATGCAGCGGCTTAACCCAACTCTTCACTAGCCCATTCAATCACAAGCTTATTGCTGACAAAATTAAACGCTACACCAACCAAAAATAAAGATCGCCCTGAAAGCAAAAATTTTTGATAATATTGCCGCTCATGAATTTGCCTAAGCGCTGCGTCTACTGGCTGATTGCACTTTAGTTCAAAAATAAAAACTGCATCGGCAACCGTAATAACCATATCAATGCGTCCATTACTCACATGCACTTCACTTTGCATATCAAGCTCCAGCAGATTACATATAACTTGCAGTAGTGAATGATAGTAAGATTCTTTTTTAATGTGGTGCTCATAAGGAATATTGGCCATGAGCGCTTTAATAGCATTCATATACAGAGCAATATCATGAGTACGCAATCCATGCCGAAGAAGAACTGCCAAGCTATTCACTGCATTAAGCTCTACATCCATCATTAAAGAAAGTAAATTTTCATTCATTGAAGTCCGCACTTCATAATTAGGATAATGGAGGTAATATGCATTTGAATGCGGCACAAAAGACTTAATAGTAACATACCCTGTTTGATACAATAGTACATCAAGACTTGGTCTGCTTTGATTCAATACCACCAATGATGACGGAACAGAAAAGACATTATTGAATTCATTTTCTGTATACTTTTGTGTTTTTAATATATCAACTAAAAACGTCGGCGTTCCTGATAAAAACCAATAATTATTAAATACTTTATCGTAAAAATAATTCAATATCGAAAATGGATTATAAACAGTCAGCAAATCTGATGAAAAACGGTATCCATTATACCAATCTTGCATTGTACCAATAACCTCAGCCGGGGTACGCTGTTGCCTGTCCGCAGCCTCTTGAATGTACGAATCAAAATTAGTACGCAACTCTGTATCAGTATACCCAGTAAGTCCCGCATACTCAGGTTTAAATGAAATATCTTTTACGTTATTAAGACCTGAAAACATAGATTCTTGTGGATACTTACTTATCCCGGTAATAAACATAAAATGAATATACTCATTTAAACTTTTAAGAGCGGTGTAAAATGCGCGCATAACACTCGCATTTGCTTCCATCTGATCTGGCTTACCAATTTGAGCGGTCAGAGGATAATCATACTCATCAATAAGTATCACCACAGGACCTTGTACGAAGACATTTTTAATTAAAAATTCAATCTTAGACGCCGCGTCAACGCGTGCGCGAACATCAATACCATACCCGTCAGCAATATCTACAATACTTTCTTCCAAGCGTTTTGCCAAAAGTCGATCACAACTAGTATCCATGCTAGAAAAATCAAGCCGTATTACAGGATATCGCCGCCATTCATAATCAGCATGCATCCCTATCCAGAGGTTCTTAAATAACTCTTTGTTCCCACGAAAAATCTCCTCTAATGTAGAAACTATGAGTGATTTGCCAAAACGACGAGGTCTGGTGAGAAGCGAGTATTTAGGAGCACGCGTAATAACTTCGTAAAGTTGTAATGTTTTATCAACATACAATCGATTGTTGGTGAGAAGATCTTTTAAGTTACTAAAACCTATCGGTAAAGCTTTTTTTTCATTCATAACAAAAAATCCAATAACCAGTTTTGAGGTCAATCATACTAATACGGAAATATAACACTATGACACTACCATACACAATCCGGCAAAAGAAAAGAATCCATATATTCATCAATTCATTCGCGGCCTCTCAACCGGCCCTATCACAATGACTTCTGAGAAAATAAAAACCTAGTGAACATACGGCGTGACATACAAAATCCCACAAGCACCCGCAAGAGCAAAAAATGTGATTGTTAATGTTTTATAGCGATGCCGTTTTTTGAGTCCTGCTCTTAATGAAAGATATCGCTCTTTACTCCCTATATCTTTTCTAAATAAATTTTCTAAGCGTTCAACAACATCGTTCTCTTTGAGCCACTTACCCCAAAAGACAGTCGCAGTTCCTGTAAAAGCAAAAATACTAAGAGCTGAGCTAATTGCCATGCCTCTCTTACAATTGAATCGCACCACTGGCAATGCGTTTGCCTCGCTATAACACGTATGTGGGTCAATCAAAGAGACAAAAAGAAAGAATATGGCAAAACAAATACTATTTCTAAGCATATACAAATGACACTACGAACCTCCATTTAAAAGAGTCAATGCATACAAAAAGCTAATAAGGCCCATAGACCCTCCTATAAGTAAGGCTGCCCTGCCTTCATTAGACGCATACCTTCCACTAACATAGAGAGCCGCAATAAGAGCCGTAATAAGAGCAGCAAGCCCCACTCTTAATGTATTTCTTCTTGAGATCGCTTTTTTAAGCTTTTTTTGAACCTTCTCATTCATAGAATCAGATTCTAATTTTTTTTTATAATAACTTACCAACGAACAGGCTCGTAAGTGTTTTTTTTGTAAAACAACAGCTCCGCTAAAGGCCCCAATTGCAGCCGCTACTCCGCCACATGACTTCCATGCACTCTGGTACGCTCTATTATTTACCTCATTGCCATGTGTTAAAAAGATATATGCTAAAATTGGTTGGGCCCGATCAGCACAAAAACCATTAGTTTGATACAAACAAATTCCGCATAACCAAAAGAATAAAACATGCAGCCACATATTTTTCATAAGAGAATATCTCAATGTTCTAAAACTTAGTTTTTATTAATTAAACAAATATTAAACAATCATAATGTATAATATTACATGAGCTTTAATACTCGAGTCAAATATATAAAAATACATTTTATATTCAAAAATTGGGGGGCAAGTATTTATGCCGTGCCAGAGAAATCAATATCAAATAAATGTCAAAATCTAATGAAAAAAGATGAGTTCAGTTTTGTCTATAATTCTCTTACAGGGCCTTAATAACCAAACACATACCGATTGCAAATGATAAACCATAACATAGTCTAAAACACACCCTATTCTTGCATTTTGTTCCATACCTCTGGTATACAAAGCACCTTCATATAACATATCTGCTGCGTATATAAAACGAAGAGGAAAAATTTATGAGTAAAATTGTTGCTCCAGAAGTTATTGAACAGATCAAAGAAGAAAGTGCGCACTGGCACACGCTTAAACAAGAAATAAAAAAACGTGTGATTGGCCAAGAACACATCATAGACCGGATGCTTATCGGCATTTTGTGTAATGGACACATTCTCCTTGAAGGAGCTCCAGGTCTCGCAAAAACAACTCTTGTTACTGCCGTCGCTGATGCGCTGGGACTCGATTTTAAACGAATTCAATTTACTCCAGACCTTCTCCCCGCTGATATTATTGGAACTCAAATTTATAGCCCAAAGACGGAAGATTTTTCTACAAAAAAAGGGCCGCTCTTCACCAACATAGTTCTTGCCGATGAAATAAACAGAGCCCCTGCCAAAGTACAATCAGCACTCCTTGAAGCAATGCAAGAACGACAAGTCACCATAGGCGATGATACGTTTAAACTTCCAAACCCATTTTTTGTACTCGCGACACAAAACCCTATCGATCAAGAGGGCACTTATCAGCTACCAGAGGCACAAATGGATCGGTTCCTGCTCAAATTAATGGTCACGTATCCAACAATTGAAGAAGAAAAGAAAATTATAAAATCGGTATTTGAGCCAGAGAAAATAAGTCGCGTCCTTACCACCAAAGAAGTTAAAGCAACGCAAGAGCTTATTCAGCAAGTGTATATCGATGAAAAAGTTGTTGATTACCTGCTAGCAATAATTTTTGCAACACGCCAACCTGCCGCGTACAAACTAGAAAGCATAAGCCAATATATTATGCATGGAGCTTCTCCTCGTGCGACGCTTGCCTTGTTTCAAGCAGCCAAAGCTCATGCATTCTTAAAAAAGAGGCATTTTGTAATCCCAGATGATATTAAAGCAATCGCACCCGATGTTCTCAGGCATCGCATTCTCCTGACGTACCACGCAGAAGCAGAATCAATGCGCACAGATACACTGATTCAAACAATTCTTAAAACACTCCCTTCACCATAAAAATTAGGCCTCATACGCATGGTACATTATTTTTAAAACAAGGCTATTCTGCGTTAAAAAATGATACTGTTTTTGCATGACTTGACACTATTTCTTTAAGAAACGTACGCTGACGCTGAATGAGTACAAGAATTGCAAAGGTCATACTATGGTAAAGCAACAATTATGGATCATAAATAGCGGGCTCATAGCCCTTGCCATGATTGGCATTGCCTGCATTCCCCTAATTGAGCAAGAATTACCCTCTCCTCAAACACGGAGGCGCGCAGCATTTCCTCTTGACACCAAACAACCTCGCATACTAGTGAGTCCAGAAAAAATTTATATCAATGACTTATTTGATACCTTTACTCCGCCTGTTGAGCAGCAACCAACTGCAAAAAACTTAGTCACTCCAATACCCCAGCTCAATATAAAGTCCACCAAGAATCCAATTAAAAATCAAAAGGTTGATTTTATTCCCCCACTTGATATCACCATCAAAGGGATTATCATGTCACAAGACCCACAAAGCAGTATTGTGATGGTTGCCGACCCTACTGGAAAAGAGCAGATGTATCACATTGGTGATAAGATTAATGATGGACAGGTACTCAAAATAACTAAAAACCAAATTTTAATTATTCGAAGTAATGGCCAGCAAGAAACCTTTTTCTTGCGCAAGACAGATAAATTAAGTCCCGGACTTTCGTCATGGGATGCTGCAATACAAAAAATTGATGAGCTTTTATATCATATAGATCCTGTTGAAATCATTAAAGAGCTCACTAGTATTGGAGAAGTTATTGAAGCTCTGGACATTTGTGGTGCATATAAGAACAATGCTTCAATTGGTTTACGTGTTGGCTCAACAAGACACCATCCACTCGGCGATAAACTCGGCCTCAAATCAGGAGATATCATTACAAAAATTAACAACTTACCAGTAACTGATTCCAAGGAGCGTATTGCCGTATACGATGCGATTGCGGCATTACCAATGGGTGGCTATATTCATGCCACGCTCCTCAGAAACGATAAACCTATTGAGTTGTCATACCTACTCAAACGAATTGAGCGTCCTTCGCCATTCGCGCCTCAAAACAAAGCGAAGGATGAAAATACAAAGACCCCGGGAGAAGATTTATTTAAACTAAGCAAAGACTCGCAACGTCAACAAAATCGACGGCGCTTTGAACAAGCACATCGAACCCAAGAACAGCATAAAGAAGCTGTATCTGAGATGCGTAAAAAAATGCTCGACGAAATGAAAACAAGAGCACCAAAAAGAAGAGTACTGTGAGCAGAGAGGATATGACGTCATATGAATAAAAAATTGCTTTATAATCTCATAATCATCTGCCTTATTGCAGCACCAAATCTGTATGGACGAAGGCCAAGTGCTGTTTCACCAGAACAAACTATCTCCCCTGCACAAAAAACCACAGCATCAGCACTCCCTACATCAGCGCAGATAGAGGAAGAAGGATTTGATGACACAACATTTGATGTGTTTGGTAATGAGCTTATGGAGCCGCAAGAAGAAGATGTGCCGCCAGCAAGCGCTACCAGCACAGGGGATCCAGATAATGCCATAATTTCTGCCTCAAACGCTCTCAATTCTGCAACCGAATCCCCATTAACCCGTGAGGCTCAAAACAATACCGATCTTTACGCGCCGACAATAGAAAAAAAAGATATCTATCTCAATTTTGAAGGCGCTGAGCTAAAAAGCTTTATCGAGTACATTGCAGATATTAAGGGAATGAACATCATTCCCGATAAATCAATTGCGGGAAATAAAATCTCGCTCAATTTTCGTAACCCCGTCACAAAAACAGGGGCGTGGAACACCTTCTTAACCATTCTTGAAATGGCAAATTTTAGCATTATTAAAGTAGGCAACTTGTACCGCATTGTTGCAAAAGACAAAAAATTCCGCCAACCACTTCCTACTTTTATTGGGGTAAAATCCAGCACCCTTCCTGATTCTGACGCAACCATACGCTATATTGCATTTCTCAATAACTTGCCGGCCCAAGATGTAAAACCGGTGCTACAAAGTATGCTCAGTACCGCAAATAATCTTGTTGACCCCCCTAATATTAATGGATTTATCATCACTGATTGTGCCTGCACAATCAAAGCTGCCATGCAAGTAATCGAAGAACTTGATCAAACAGGGCTCCAAGAATCTATTTATGTAATGAAGCTCAAACGAGCAAATGCACGTGACGTTAAAACATTATTTGATAACCTCACTAAAAAATCAGATAGCAACCCTTTGGCAAAGTATTTAGGAAAACCAGAAGACTCTAGTGACTACTTTACTCCAGGCACTAAGCTTATTGCTGAAGACAGAACTAACGCACTCATCATGATGGGGCAGCGACAAGCATTAGAAAAAATAAAAACTTTTATCGTTGAGCACGTAGACACAGAGTTAAAGCAAGCACAATCCCCTCTCCGTATTTATGAATTACAAAATGCCTCAGCAACAGAAATTGTAACCATTCTGAGAGAAGTAACAAACTCGTCTAATTCATCTGCTGCAGGCCAGCAAGCGGCTAAATATGGTGCTATAAGAGATGGTGTAAAATATTTTAAAAACATGACATTTCAAGCAGATAAAGAAAGTAATCGCTTACTCGTATCTTGCACAGATGAAAATGACTGGCAACTTCTGAAGGAAACCATTCAAAAACTAGATACTGCGCAACCACAAGTTGCTATGCAAATGCTTATTGTGGCAATTAGTGCAAAATCAGTGAATGAATTGGGTGGCCAAATGCGCAACAATACACATGGGCTGCTGGGAGGGAAAATTGATTTCCAAACAGCCCCACTCGGCCAAACAGTGTTTGAAACTGATGGCGGCGGGAACAGCAAAAGTTTGCTCGGAAATCTACTTCAATCGCTGGTAGTAGAAAGAGGGTCATCGATGTTAAGTATTGGTAAGCTTATAGGTGGAGAAGGAATCTGGGGCATTTTAAAAGCACTTAAAACAGAAACCGATGCCTCCGTACTTTCACAACCATTTGCCATAGCAGGAAACTGCACTGAATCAAAAATACTTGTGGGGGAAGCAACCTGGATTACCGATCAAGAAACTGGCGGTACTGTAGACACTAAATTAACCAGCCAAACAAAAGCGGTTGCAAATACAACCATTACTTTTACACCACAAGTAAACACTGACGGAATTATTCGTTTAAAAATATCTGCTGATATTACAGAATTCGTACCCGATTCTAATGGTCTGAGCACTCAACAAAAATATTTAGATACCACAGTGAGTGTCGCTAATGGACAAGTTCTTGCAATTGGTGGATTTATTAAAACAAAAGTCACTGACTCTGGTGGGCAAACACCATTTTGGGGTTCTATTCCAATTTTAGGGTGGCTTGCAAAAAACCTAGCTCGCAATATTGAGAAGGAATATGTCTTTTTATTTTTATGCCCCACTATTCTCAAGCCACGTACCACGCCAGGAATTGGTATGTATAGCAAGATAAACCTTCATGCAGCAGCAAAAGAAGTTGAAGATACTATTCAAACCACCAAAAGTAACGACCCAATTCATAATTTCATTTTTAATTCGAGCAATGAAAACTACTCACACAAAGTTATCGATTTTGCCAATGCGCGGTATCAGCCAAATAACGTTGATATTCGTTTTGACCCGTACTATCGCACAACAACTGTAGACAGCAGTAAAAACACACAAGTATTGCATGTAGACGATACCCCTTCATCACCAAGCACCTATGTGCGCAATGAAGCGCTCAAAGCAGCTCGAACCAAAACAAAAGATCTGCCATCAATTACGCAAAAACAACCCATACAAAAAGATTCTGAGCCTGCACCAGCTAATTTTACAGATGGCAATGTGTCAGGTAAAAATCAATCCCAAGAAATACTTCCGCCTGCAGCAACAGAACGTACAGAGCCTGAGAATGTTGTATTAGAGCAAAGTATTCCAGCAGATGATATTGATGTAACCCCAACTCTTGGACAATCAGATGACACAGACTTTGATCTTGAATCTTCAATCGCAGAAAATCGATCGCGCTTGCGGGCACTGCTTTCACAAAATTCTCTACCCAATTTATTGAGTGGTGGCATTGAATCAAAAAAACCTGAGCAGCCTGTTGCGGAAATAACATCTATTGAACCAGCCCCTCTCCTCCCAACTGAACCTATAACAGAAGCTGCAACCACGCAAGAGATAGAGCCGACATTTATGATGTCACGACGACAAGGTATTAAAAATTTATTAGCTCCAACTCAAAGCCCAGTGTTACCATCATCATCGCCACTTACTCAGCGGAAAACAAGTGGGCTGCAAACACTGCTGGGAGGTCCTCAATCATGACAATTTTTCGCTCCTTATTCTTCCCCTCTCACCTCAAAGGAAAGCCCCTTTTCGCTCTACAAAAAGTAGCTATTCATATTGAGCAAACAGTGGTCCAAGTTGCCCACATTAAAGACACACGTTCAAAATCAATAATTACGAGTCTTGAAGAATATCAAATCAATCCTGGGGATAATCGCACCTATACTCAGAGACTCACTGCTACATTGAAAAAAATAGCCCCTAAAATTGAAAAGACTGCAGAAGTTATTGTCACCTTCCCTTCATCAAAAGTAGTTATTAAAGAGCTCACACTCCCGTTTCTCGATGCAGAAAAAATTAGAATGGTTATCGAATATGAAATCGAAGCAATCATCCCTTTTAAACTCGATAACGCACTGATCGATTTTATCATAATTAGCCAAAGTGAAGTCAAAGAATCATCAACCATTCTGGTTGTCGCGGCGCAAAAAGAAGAAGTAAAAAGACTTCTTGATCAACTTGCTAAAGCTGATATTCAGGCACACTCTATTACTCTTGATCTGTTCAGCTCACTCTCATTATTTCATCAACTCCCTGCCTATAACAAACTCAAACACGCGTATGCGCTTATTGATATTGGGCCACAATCAACACGCATGATTCTTATTAACAACCAAGTCATGATTGCTACACGAACGCTTACCAAAGGAAGCGATACACCTCTCAAGCATACTGACGAAATTGAAGTATCAATCGATACCACTGATCATCTCGCAAAATTATTTGCCGAGATCGCATTTACGCTTAATTCATTTGAAATGAAGCAAGTAAAAGGGGGTGATATAGAAAAATTATTTTGTATCAGCGCGCCTGAGGTGTATGAAAAGTTTGAGCAATATGCGGCCAAATCAATTCATATCCCGTGTGAAACGCTTGCAACTGAACAAATTATAAGTAACTCAGCCATACAATCAACCGTCGCTCTAGCGCCACAAGCTTGGCAAGCCTACAGCAGAGTTCTTGGCGCCGCACTTTTGAAACCATTATTTGAATCATTCACCCTAAGACGCAAAGAATTAGAAATTTCTCCACTTCCATACATTACCCGTAATCTGATTACCGCAAGCAGTATTATATTCTGTATCTGCGCACTTCTTGGTGCCCATATATATCTCCAGATACAAGAAGAAATAGATCTCATTACAACACTAGAAAACAAAGAAATGAAACGTCTACGCAGCGCTCTGCCTGTCGATTCACCAGGAGCGAAAAAACGTAATTTAAAAGCTCTTGCAAAAGAGGTAGAAACTCATATTCAAGAACAAGAAGAAATATGGTCAACCTTTGCCGCGCAGCGACTGCGACCTCTTGAAATACTCCAAGAGTTAACCGCTTTGTTTAATAAGAAAAAATTTGATATTGATATTGAGCATATTCACATTGGCGGGGATTCTCCACAACAAAACCCTATTGAAGTAAAAGGTGTTTTCCGTTCAAAAACCAGCCCAGGAAAAGCCGATTTTAAACATTTTAGTGAGCTCGCCACCGATATAAGCACCAGTAAAACATTGATGCTCACTGAGGAAATAGATCCAACACAACTGCCTGAAAAAGGAGTGAGCTTTGTGGCTCGATTTACCGTGCGTGAGGAATCAAAATGAATTTTTTAGAAACAATCGCAACTCATATTGCTTCACAAAACACCAAGCAGCAGCACATTTTTATTGCAGCAGTACTGTGTAGCATAACTCTCGTGATCGGAGGATCTCTCACCTATTTATATATGCAGCGCGCTGCTGATATTGAAACGATAATCCAAATTCAAGAACAGATTAAAAAAAACGAACTGCTCATAGCGCAAAGCGAACGAGTAAAAGCAGAAGAAGAACGTATTAAAGAACTGCTCGATGAGAACAAAGGCTTTAGTATTAAAACATTTTTTGAAACTCTTATGTTAGATCAAAAACTCAAACCTGAGCTTGGTTGGGACACAGAAGTGCGCTCTATTGAAGGCAATGATACATTTGATGAAATAATACTGACCGCACAGTTCAAAAAACAAACAACTCAATCTCTCGTCGCTCTTCTCAATGTTTTAGAGCGCAATGAGATCGTCTATATCAAAGAACTTGATATCAAAAAAGAAGAAAAGAAAACAATAAGTTTTGAGATAATATTGGCAACAAAAAAACGAAAACAATTTTGGGAAGAATAAGCCATGATCGGATTTTTGATATTTTTAACACTATCCTGTACCGGCATATTTCCAGCCACAGAAATTACTCTATCCTCAAGCACACCCAGCAAGTCGCTTGAGGAAGTATTAACAAGTGCGCCGACTCCTGTTATTGAAGCAGCGCCTGAAATCAAAATTTATCTTAATTTTGATAACGCAGCACTATCAAGCGTACTCAACTACTTAATTGATCAAAAAAATCTCGATGTCATTCCGCATAAAGATCTTCAAAATATCAAAGTGACTCTCATGTCTCGTGAGCCTATGACTATTGACCAAGCATGGGAAACAGTACTTATTTTAATGGAAGCAAATAACTTTACAATCGTTAACGTAAACGGTGTAAGCCGGGTAGTACCGCTTGGTACTGCACAGCAAAACGCTCTTCCTTGCTACAGCTCTGAGCGAGGTATACAGCCAGAAGATCTTCCAGATACGAATGCAATTTGTCGCTACATTTATTTTTGTAAAAATCTAAAAATTAGTGTTGCGCAAACTATTCTTACCCCTCTGCTTAATGATCGCGCACTGCAAATCAATAACCCACTACAAGCATGTATTATTACTGACAATTGCAATCTTATTAAAGCAAGTATGCGCATTATTAAAGAGCTTGATATCGGCGGCATGAGACAAGCGGTAAAAGTATTAGAGCTTAAACATACTGATGCTGACCAGCTGGCGCAATTATTTAACGAACAGATTTTTCAACAACAACCACAGGATAATAAGCTGAGGATAATTGTTGCCGATGATAATCGACGCGAAATGTCATTCTTTGCAAAAGATACCAAGATTTTTACAGATCCGAGTCATAACCGAATGATTTTTATGGGCATGGAAGATTCAATCAATAAAATTATTAGCTTTATAAACAAATATTTAGATGTGCCACTTGATAAAGCACAATCACGAATTCATGTGTACGAATTAAAGCATTACACCGCAGATGCTCTTAAAAATTTGCTCGAAAAAATGATTGCGCCGCCACGTGGGCAAGGCGGCCAAGCAGGAACCATAGAGGGACAGTATAAATTTTTCGAAGACGTCGTAATTACTGCAGAATCTTCCGATGGATCAGATGCTAACCGAGGTGCGGGCAACAGACTTATCATTGCATGCAACAATGAAGATTGGAAAAGACTTTCTTCATTTATTGATCAACTCGATAAGCCACAACCACAGATTGCTATTGAAATGATGATTGTAGACGTACGTACCGATGATATCAAAGGAATGGGGGCACAATTTAGATTACAAGATGGCCTCTTGGGAGACAAACTTCATGCATCAAGTTTTATGATGCCCTCATCAAATCAAGCTGACATGATCAAGCAAAATCTTCTCAATACCACTGCTATTGGTGACAATTCATCAATCCTCTCATTTGGTGATGCAGCAGGAGATAAAGTTTGGGGAATTCTCCGCGCTATGTACTCTACCAATCATACCAACATTATTTCGCAGCCTTATTTGGTTGTTAACAATAACACAAAAGGTATTGAGCGAAGCACCGTGACACGTCGCGTTGCAAGCATGCAAGCAAACACTGCTGCCCAGCCGGTAAAAAAATATGAAAACACTCCGGCAAGCATTACAACTGAAATTACACCTCACGCAAATGCATCAGGAATCATCAAGCTCGAAATTAAAATAACCGTAGACGAATTTAAAGAAAGCTCAGTGAGCTCACCCAATACCACCAACCGAGAGATCATTACACAAGCATCAATGGCTGCCGGAGAAGTGCTTGTACTTGGTGGTTTAACCAGCAGCAAGCATGCAACCTCTCAGTGGGCAGTGCCTTTCTTAAGCGCTATTCCTCTCATTGGAAACCTCTTTAAAGATACTTCAAAAAATAGTGTAAAAAATAACCTCTATATTTTTATACGCCCCACAGTAATTAAGCCCCATGTAGGCCTTGGCGCTGACGCATACACACAACTTAAGCTTGATTATGCTAAATACCAAGTGCTTAACTCTGATCATATAACTCTCAGTAAGGATCCTATTCAGCGCTATTTCTTTAGCCCTGCACGCTATGATCAAAAACAAAAAATTAAAGATTTCAAATCAGGTCGTATGCCAATTATTGATGATTTTGCCGAGCGGCGTCGCATGCCAAACGAAGTAGAAATGAGTAAAGATCCTTTCTTTAAAACAATCGTAGAGACAGATACTATTACATATGAACCAGAAGAAGGTTTTGCAAGCCTGCCACATCTTGACCCTGAAACATATATTGCGCCCGGCCTTATGGATGATGAATTTAATACAGAGTTTATGAACGCATTCAATATCCCCCAACAGAAGAATCTGGCAACGCGGCGGCAATCAGTTCTAAAATAACAACTGTTTAGCTTTTGAATCCATGTAGTTTAAGCAAACAGCTCCACAGTCCCCATATCGATAGTACAACAAAAGTTCTCGACTGCGCTTACCCGTCATCGCGAGCGAAGCGATGCGATTCAGTCTTACTATTTAAAAGCGGTCGAGCAGTGGTACTGTATATACAACGTAATCATACTCAGTCGTTGTTAAAAAATATCCCAGCTTGTGACAAAGCACTAATCATTGACTGAAGTAGTCATAATGCTTTACAAAAAACACGGATCAACGGCGACGGAACACATGACCCTCCTTTGCCTTCTTGAATATGCACAGCGTGCGTGCAATGTGCTTGCCGGAGTTGCAAGCCTTAGCACACTGTATATCTATAGTTATTATGCAGCACAGCGCGCCCTGATGCTCAACCCACTCTCGTGGTGTATACCAGTTGTTGCCGTTCTTATGGGCATTAGTATTTCTAGCAACCCGATGCTCATTCTAGGATACATCCCTCTTATCGCCACTCTATGGCATATATACTATAAATCAAGGTATCGCCTTTTATGGATACAGGCATTTTTTTGCATGCTGAGCAGTGCTGGCATCCTCACACTAGACTCTTTCTGTTATTACACAAAGCAAGATCTACTCTGCAAAGGGACGCACACTGTGCAGGGACTTATTATCGATCATACACCATGGACAGATCATGCTAACGGGTGTGTTATTACCTGTGCGCTGACGCACATTGACCATCAGCCTGCCGATGGATTGCTTAAATTTTTTCTCTATACGCCCTCCAAAGTCTCTGTAGGCGATTATGTCTGCATCTTTCGTTTTAATCTCTCTGTCGCTATAAAGCAAAAAAGTTTTCTCCAAGCGTATGCTCTACGTGAGCACCTCATAGGCAATTTTTATGGCCCCTATATCTCTACAAAAAAACTCCCTATTGATTCATTCTTAAGTAGCTGGACAAAATGGTGGCATGACTGGCGCAAACAATTGTACGAGAAACTTCAAAAAACGCTCCCTCAAAAAACATTTACTTATTTTTCATCGCTCTTTTTAGGCAACAAACAATGTAGTGATTATATGATCATGCGACTTTATTTTACTCGTTGGGGGCTTACTCATTATCTTGCACGCTCAGGACTTCACATCTCAATACTTATATCACTCTGGCTCTCTGCATTGACACTACTCCCACTTGGAGCATCACTGAAGGCGCTTATTCTAGGAACTATTTTGATGCTGTATGATCATTTATCCTGGTGTAGTATCTCATTTAACAGAGCGCTTTGGTTGTGGCTTCTCTATATTGGATCTTGGCTCATACAAGCACAAGCAACACCTTTTGTTGGATTATGCAACGTACTCTTCATACTTCTTTTGCATAATCCATGGTATGCATTCTGCTTAGATTTTCAATTAAGTTTTTTCCTCACCGCCGTCCTTATGCTTTTAAGCTACAGAAGAGAACAATCGTTTCTTCTGTCTTCTTGCATCACAAAAAAAAAATAGAGTATACAAAACACCACTCTTTCTTTTGTGTATCAATATAAGGACTAATGTATATGCAGGCACTACCGATATTTGGATGTTTTCTCAGCATACTGTTGGTATTGATACCATCACTGGATTGTAAAACAACACTTCTTAAAAAGCAGACACTCCCTCTTTCACGCATTCAAACGCCTGCACAAAACGCTACGCGAGAGTACGAAACATTTGATGAAAAAGAATGGAATATTTTTGTGTATATGGCGGGACAAAATGACCTATTTTTTGCGATTGATCAAAACCTCGAACAGCTGATGAGTGTAAGCTTTGGCTCCTTATGTAACATCATTGTTCAGATTGATAAATTTGGTACACGTGATGTAATACGCGCACGCATTAAAAATGGAGCTCTATCAACGTATTGGCGAGCCTCAGATACTCCCGCATCTGAACGAAGCAGAAATCCGCGTCTCTACAATAGCGGAGCGGTAGAAAACTTTATTGATTTTCTACAAACTGGAATGGCTCAATTTAAAGCAAAAAAACAATGTGTAGTAATATGGGATCATGGCTCAGGGTGCTTTGATCCACTTAAATGGCGCAGCCTTATATGCAGGCCAAATGAAGAAATTATTTCTGGAGCTACTACCCGCGGAATGGCCTTTAATGATACCTACAATTATTATCTTTCCAATCAAGATCTCACCTATGCCCTGGAAACTATCTCACGCACCGCACTCAACAACAAAAAAATAGCAATGCTTGGTCTTGATATCTGCCATGGCGGCCAAGTGGAAATTGCAGCACAAGTGAACCATGTGGTTGATTATATTGTTGCCTCAGAAGAGGTAGAATTAGCATCTGGCTGGAACTATGCCAAAGCATTTGCAAAGGTTACTACACAGGTTCGCTGTCCAAGTGAGCTGGGAAATGATATTGTGACAGCATATAAAGATACATACATCTCAAGTGTTGATTATACACTTGCGCTATACGACCTCTCATCGAGCCCAGAAGGACAAAATACAACCTACTTCGAATTACTTACGCAAAGCATCGACTCACTTGCACTTACTCTTCAAGCATTACTGCGGTGCCCTGAGAAAAAAATCATTGGTCCTGTGATAACTGATGTACGCATGAAAAAAAACCTATTTTGTGAATTTTACGACAATGAATATATCGATCTTCATTTGTTCCTACTTAATCTTCAAAACAACTTGCGCTTACTCCTTAACCAAAAAAACTTTCGTTATGATTATCCAAGCTCAACTATAATGGTACAACAAGCTATAACGCTCTGCCTCACTTCTCTTGAATTACTCTACAAAGTTGTGCCCCTCTATACAGCAGGCATTGCATTTATGGGCAATCCAATTCGCGCACGCGGAATGTCTATTACCTTTCCTCTGCGCTCACTCCATTGGTCATATACCCAAACCGCTTTTGCACAAAAAACACATTGGTTTGATTTTGTAAAAGAATGCGGCGCCAAAAGATCAGCAAGCTCTCCCTGCATCTTTTAAAGCTCATTTGATACACTATCCTGGACTACATACACAGAAAGGATAGCATATGACGCGCAACCTGAACCCTTCGCTTGCAACGCAACTCAATAATCTGTACGCCCAGGACAATCCACAATCGCTGGCAAGCCTTAAGAAGCAATACACTGCCTGCATCCAATGCCCCCTTGCCACACAAGGCCGCACACAGGTCGTTTTTGGAGCTGGGCCAGAAAACGCCCAGCTCTTTTTTATTGGAGAAGCTCCCGGCAAAGATGAAGACAACCAAGGAACTCCTTTTATTGGCCGATCAGGAAGGTTACTGCGGACCATTCTTGCAGAAATAGGCTGCGATCCTGCACATGTGTATATATCAAATACTACAAAATGTCGTCCGCCATTCAATAGACCACCTACGCCTAAAGAGCGAAATACCTGTAGCTCGCTTATTCTGCTTAAAGAAATTGCGTACATTAAACCACGTGCTATTTGCACCTTAGGCGCAACCGCAACAACACTCTTTTTTCCCCCCTCACCCCCAATTTCTCAATTGCGTGGTCAAATTACACAAACAGAATACTTTGCCATAATGCCCACCTACCACCCATCCTATTTACTGAGAAATCGACAAGCCATAAACATAGTCAAAAATGATATTATGCAGCTCAAAGCATTTTTGGCGGCAAACTCATAAACAACAATACAAATCGAAATGATGGCTTTGTCGAGGTTGTAATATCACAACAAACTGAATTCCATTGTGGATAACTCTGTGGATAACTTGTGGATTCGCTGTGGATCCATTGTTGAAAGAGCTTGTATTAAGCCTCCAGGAGAGCAAATCCAGCGAGTGCCGATTCAAAAATAGCTCCTAGAAGCCTTATCCGAGCACCCAAAATAAGTTATCCACAAGTTGTCCACACGAATCCACAAGTTATCCACATTTTTAGCCTCGAAAGAAACACGCACTACAAAAGGCTTTTCTGCTATTCTAGGTCGACTTATCCACAATTTTGGCTTCCCTTATTATTATTAATACTACAATCATATATAAATAAGTAATAAGAAGGCTGGCTTAAAAACTAAATATCTTGGTTGCTTCACTTTCTCAGCAAAACAGGTAGAATGATACTCATACCAAAGTACAATAGTATCAAGCCTCCAGGGTTTTACTTGCTTCCCTGGATTTTTCTTTTAAGCATATTGGAGTCTATATCGTGAATCTTGCTGAAGTCATTGAATCATTAATTGATGAGCGGAGCCTTGACCGAGAAAAAGTCATTGCGGTAATTCGAGATGGCGTTGCCATGGCTTATCATAAAAAATTTCCTGAATTAGTATTTCAGACTCGCTACAACACAAAAACTAACGTAGTTGAAGTCCTTGTCCAGCGCCATGTAGTTGCCGGTAGCCCAACGAGTTCTACAGAGATTTCGCTCCGCAAAGCAAAAATGATTGATGATGCGGCAGTCCTTGGGGGCACTGTATTCGAGCCGTTTGACCAAACAATCGGACGTATTGAAATGTCTGCAGCTCGTCAATTTATTGCTCACGGGATTCGCGCGCTTGAGCAGCAAGCGGTTTACGATGAGTTTAAAGAAAAAGAAGGCACCATCGTTAATGGTCGTGTGCACAAGCGTGAACGAGCAGGGTTTGTGGTTAAAATGGGCGAGACCATGGCGTTTCTTCCAAAGTCATGTACTATCCCTGAAGAGAATTTGCGTATTGGCTATCCTGTGCGAGCATTATTGAAAGAAGTGCTTGTTGCTGCTCGTGGCGATCATCAGTTGGTGCTTGATCGCGCCTCAAGTTTGTTTGTACAAAAACTGCTTGAGCTTGAAATACCAGAAATTTTTGAAAAAGTTGTTGAAGTAAAGCAAGTGGTGCGAGTTCCTGGGTACAAATCAAAAGTGGTTGTTGCATCAAACAGCACTGATATTGACCCAGTAGGAACGTGTGTAGGCGTTGGTGGCGTGCGAATTCGTCCCATCCTAAAAGAACTTGGCCAAGAAAAAGTCGATCTTATTGAATACACAGAAGATCTTGAGCAATTAGTTGCGACCGCATTAAAGCCAGCAGAAATCGATCGAGTTTTTGTTGATGAAGTTCATGGCCGAGCAACAGTATGGCTTGCTCAAGATCAACGCTCTTTTGCAATTGGTAAACAAGGACAAAATATCGCCTTAGTTTCTCGTTTGACTGGTTTACATGTGCAGTTGCAAGAGGATACGTCGCAGAAAAATACTGAAACAGAGAGTTTTGGTGTTGTACAAGAAAAAGAGAGCACTGCTGTCATTGATAGCGATGCTGAACAGTTAAAGGAGTAAACGCCCAGTATGCGTATTATTGAGTATGCCAAAGCGCAGAATCTATCAAGCAAGGATGTTGTTGAAACTCTAAAGCAAAATGGACATCAAGTTACTGATCATATGTCTGAATTAAATGCGGACATGGAAGCATTATTGAATCGTACTATTGGGGGCAATAGAAATTATGCACGTCCTCGTGGGCCTCGCCCTGCGGGAGCAGAAGGAGCGCCGCCGCGTGGGCCTCGTCCTACTGGTAGTGTTTCGAGCGATCGGCCTGCAGCGCCGTATGCGCGCACTCCGCGCCCAATGGGAAGTGGTGATGCACGTTCTGATGTTGCTGGTGATGACAAGAAAGCGCCGTGGAAGCGGCCAGCCGGAGCAGGAATATCACGTGATGTGGTCCCGGCGCCAACAACATTGCTTGAAAAAAAAGCATCGACTAAAAAGACTCCGCAATCTAAAAAACGCACCGCAAAAACAAAAGATTTGCATGATGAAGAAGTTGAGTCAGTACAAGTTCAGCAGCAGACGCGCGCAAATCGTGAAACGCTTATTACGCCACCACTTGTTGCTAAAGTTGCTATAGCAGGAGATTTGCTGCTTGTTGATGCTGCGGTGCTTCTTAAAAAAGCAGTAAGTGAAGTTATTTTTGTTCTTCTTAAAAATGGTATAGCAAAAAATATCCACGCAACACTCTCTGTTGATGATATGAAGATGCTTTGCAGCGTCTTTACTATTGAGCTGGAGATTAATGTTCCCGTGAAAGGAGAAGCGACTTCGCTGTTAATGGCTGCCGATAAAAAAGCGCAAGCTCCTACAGATAAAACATATGAGCAAAGGCTTCCTGTTGTTGTTGTTATGGGACATGTGGACCATGGTAAGACAACACTTCTTGATTATTTGCGCAAAACTAATGTTGTTGCAAAAGAAAAAGGTGGTATTACTCAGCACTTGAGCGCTTATGAAGTAAAAACTGGTGGTCGTAGTGCAATTTTCTTAGATACCCCAGGGCATGAAGCGTTCTCTGCAATGCGAACTCGGGGAACTCGAGTAACTGATATTGCTATTATTATAGTTGCGGTAAATGACGGTATTAAACCGCAGACTGTTGAAGCAATTAAGCTTGCTCAGCAAGCAGAAGTGCCTATCATTGTTGCTATTAATAAAATCGATCGTTTATCGTCTGAATCTCAGCTTGAGACTTTGCGTACACAGCTTGCCCAGCATGGCTTAACACCAGAAGAATGGGGTGGCGAAACAGTGTGTGTGCAAATTTCAGCAAAAACTGGTCAAGGCGTGAGCGACCTTCTTGATATGGTTGGGTTGGTGGCCGATATGTTGGATCTTAAAACATCCAAAGTTGTTCCTGCGCGTGCATTTGTTTTAGAAACACGTCAATTAAAAGGACATGGGCTTGCAGTTACCGTGATCTGCAGAGAAGGAACACTTCGTCGAGGTGATCATTTCATTTGTGGGCAAACAACGGGGAAAGTTCGGTTACTTATTGATAGTTATGGTGAATGTATTGATGAAGCCGGGCCATCGATTCCGGTACAAGTTATTGGATTTGATGAAACGCACGGACTTGGAGATTACTTGGAAGTGGTGACTGCTGCTCAGTATCAAGATGCGCGTGCGGAAACGCATACACGCAAGCCTGTTTCTATGGCGAGTGCATCATTGCAAACTCAGCCGGCAGATATGCCTGGAATACGACTTATGTTTAAAGCAGATATGCAAGGGTCGTGCCAAGCTATTATTGATGCGGTTAATAAAATGGAGCAACACGCAAAGAATAAATCAATTCGTGTTGAGTTGTTGTCATGTGAAGTTGGGCCGATTACAGAAAATGATGTTATTCGGGCTGCAGATACTGGTGCGCGGCTATTTGGACTTCATGTTCGCGCGGATAAAAATGCACAATTGATGGCCAAAGAAAAACGTGTTGAAATTGTTCTTCATGAGATTATTTATCATCTTTTTGAGCAAGTGGAAGCGCTTATTAAAACAGAGCGTTGCAAGATTGTTCATCTAGTTGAAGCGGGTAAGGCAGAAGTGCTCAAGATATTCCCAATTAAAGGCCATAAGGTCATTGCCGGTTGTATGATTAAAGAAGGCATATTGAAGGTTGGTGACAAGGTTGTGTGTATTCGTGCTCGTGAAGAGATTGGTAGCGGTAAAGTAACCACATTGCAGCGTGATCGTAAAGATATGAAAGAGATTTACGCAGGCTTGGATTGTGGATTTGTTACTGATACATTTCATGGCTGGGCTGTAGGTGACCGCATAACAATTTTTACTCATCAGCAAGAAGAAGAATAGTCTGCGCCGCGATTCAATCGGGTCTTTTAGATGTAGAGAGTATAAAACGGGGGGAAATATCAAAGTTCCCCCCCGTTTTCTTAAATTATTTTTCCCCTGTATAGTTAAAGTTAAAAATCTAGTATTATTGTAATCTTATCTGATAATATAGATACTATACCATCTGTATAGAGCTGGTAGTGCAGCGCAAAAAGTTTACTAAGGAGGAGTATATGCAAAAATATGTAGGTATATTGTTTATGCTAATTTTAGCGCCATCTGTAGTTGAGTGTGCAGTATTTGCAGCGCCGAGTTGGATGCATACGGTTAGTCGCAATCTTGAAGGGCAATCGCTAACAGCAAAGTCAGCTGAAGAGTTTAAAAAGAAACAATTAGCAGCTGCAGCGGCAGAAGGAAAAGTAGTTCCGCTGGCAGCAACGGGTGCGGCCGCAACGACTGCGGTTTTTCTCGCGTTAAGTCCTGGAATGTATAAGGATCTTAAGACTTTTTCATTAAAACCTTGGTTGCGGCCACTTATTATTGGTGCAGGAATGCTTGCTCCTGGGGCTGCATATGCTGCAAATATTCCCGGGTCTCTTAAACGCAAAAAAATGCACGAATTACACGCAAAACATGCAGATGTATTGTATGCGCTGCTGCAAGATCCTGAGTTTAAAAAGAAAATGGGTGTGGAGAGCTGGGAGAGTGTGCGTTGCCGCCGTAAGAAAGCGGAGGCAATTGGACTCTCAGTACAGACTATTGGTTCTGTTCTAGCCTTGTTAGTCATGCTGTGTTTAGATGAAGATGCTACGTATAGGGGGCATTATATATCAAATTTACATCCTCATGGTATCCTGACGACCAGTGGCTGTGCTTTACTACCGCTTCTCATTGGCCTGGGGGCAAAACCACTTATTACCCGTTTGATGCGCAAAAAAGGTGGCGCGGAGCAATTGAATAAAGAATTTGCAAAAGCAATCGCAGCTGCCGAAGCACGCAAGAAGCACAAGGATGATGGGTTTACAGAAGTAGATGTCGCACAGACAGGTATAGCTAGATGATCAAAAGGATTAAGCTTATGGTATGTGCAAGAATAATTATTTGTGCTGTTGTGGTGTTCTGGGCGCCATCTGTAGTTGAGTGTGCAGTATTTGCAACACCGAGTTGGATGCATACGGTTAGTCGCAATCTTGAAGGGCAATCGCTAACAGCAAAGTCAGCTGAAGAGTTTAAAAAGAAACAATTAGCAGCTGCAGCTGCAGAAAGAAAAGTAATTCCCCTGGCGGCAACAGGTGCGGCCGCAATGACTGCGGCTGCTCTGGCAGTAGGTGAGAGGTTGTATAGGCTTGAGAAGCGTTTCTCCTCAAATAAATATTGGTTGCGCCCACTTATTATTGGTGCAGGAATGCTTGCTTCTGGGCCTGCATATGCTGCAAATATTCCCGGGTCTCTTAAGCGCAAAAAAATGCACGAGTTACACGCAAAACATGCAGATGTATTGTATGCGCTGCTGCAAGATCCTGAGTTTAAAAAGAAAATGGGTGTGGTGAGTTGGGAATATGTGCATCGTCGCAACAAGAAAGCGGAGGCAATTGGGCTTTCAGTACAGACTATTGGCTCTGTTCTGGCATTATTTGCCATGGTCCAATTAATGCATCAATCAGAAGTTCATGTTCGCAACAAGGGATATTTTAGCTTAAATACGCATCCCTGTGTTATTGCGACAACTAGTGGCGCGGTGCTACTGCCACTCCTCATTGGCCTTGGAGCAAAACCACTTATTACCCGTTTGATGGGCAAAAAAGGTGGCGCGGAGCAATTGAATAAAGAATTTGCAAAAGCAATCGCAGCTGTCGAAGCACGCAAGAAGCACAAGGATGATGGGTTTACAGAAGTAGATGCCTCTTTGGCACAGAAAGTTTCGACATAAATTTTATTGCAAGCATTGTCTAACGCCCTGTCCAAAAATTATATACAAAATAGAAAGCATCTATTTTATTATTATACTACTGGAGTCTTATCAAAAAAATCAAAATCTTTATTTTTGCCTATCAAATAGTAACTGAGTTCATGCAGAGAAATATCATCCTTATCAACCTCTTGTTGTTTTGTTGTTATTTCAATAACTTCAAAAGCAATGCATAGAGAGTCTTTAAAAAGCTTGCTGAGTTTTTGCATTTGAGTTTTTGCGTCAACATTATTTTCGTATTCTTGTAATGTTTTTATTTTTGAATACATAAATGTGAAGCAATATTTGATACTATGAGCGCTCGCATTCTTTATCTCTGGATCGACTGGCGCTTTATAGTATGTGTTAAACAGGTAACGAATAACTTCTTTGAGAACCGAAAAAAGTGCAATTTCATTTCGTTGTACAATCGCAAGAGGCATTCTTCGCATTCTTTCTGTTTTTGGCTTATAGGTTGCCGTTTCCCATACTTTAAAAAAATGATACCAGAAATCGGTTACAAGTTTTTTTGAAGAGTTTTCAGGTAGCAAGCTGTCTTCACGCCCAACACTTTGTATTGTTTCAAATAATTTTTCTGTAATTCGCTCTGCTTCTATGCAGCATGCTGCGAGTTCTTCACCTTTGTTAAAATCTTTGCAGCTTTCAGTAAAAGTGCAGCTTTCAGTAAAAGTGTTTTCGCTTGATTTAATAACAAAAAATGTACTTGCGGTGAATATACAAAGAAATACTCGTATCATAAAAGTCCCTTTTTAAAAAATGCTGTTGTCGGGGGGACTAATGTTTATTTACTGAGGTAGATAGTGCGCTGCTGTAATAACACCAACTTTATTCTTACGCGGTTTTACAAGCCCTGCAACAATAGCATCGTGACATGCCTGGGAACAGGTATAATCAAATTTTTCACGACAATTCATGCACGCAATAAATTGTACGTTACACTGTGTGTTCATACAGTTAGTATAGGTGTCTGCTGGGGTGTGGCACACATCACATTCAGTTAAAATATCGTTATTAACAGGTAATGCAATTCGATCATCAAATACATAGTTTTTGCCACGGAAAAAACCGTCAGGATATTTTTCTACATAGCGGCAGATACCACCATTAATTTGGTATACTTTTTTAGCAACTTTTTTCACATTCAAAAGCGCGGTGGCTCGTTCACAGCGCACACCACCAGTGCAGTACATGAGCACTTCTTTGTCTTTAAATGATTCTAAATTTTCTTCTATGTATTGAGGGAAATCTCGAAATGTTTTAAGAGGTGGAATAAGTGCTCCTCTAAATTTTCCAATACGAGATTCATAGTCATTGCGCGTATCTAAAATAATAAGGTCTTTGTTACTTGCAATGAGAGCATGCGTTTCTTCTGGGGTTAAATGAATGCCTGTGTCTTTGACAGTAAGCTCATCGGGCGCAATACCCATACCTACAATTTCTTTTTTTACTTTGACCATGAGCCGTGGAAAGTCGTTTGCAGATCCAGGACTTTCTTTAATATCAGTATCTCCAAAGAGAGGATGCGCTAAAAATATTTTTTTAAATTCTTCAATTTGTTCAGGAAGCCCGCCCAAGGTTCCATTAATACCTTCAGTGCTTATGAGAATACGACCCTTCAGATTTAGTTTTGTGCACACAAGTCTTATCCATGCCATGATATCTGCCGGATTATCGATAGTTACATATTTGTAGTAAAGAATTATAATGCCGTTCATAGAATGTGTCCTTAACAAGGAAAAATATTAAAAATTCTTAAGAAGTATAGCCAAAAGAATACTACTTTGCGAAGAAAAATAAGCTATGGAAAAAAGAATGATCGAGTTTGTTGAGACAATTACAACATACTATAAGGACAATAAACGTATATTTGCATGGCGTGATGTCAAAAATCCTTACTATGTTTTTATCTCAGAAGTGATGCTACAGCAAACGCAAACACAGCGGGTAATGAGTAAGTTTGAACAATTTATTATGGCATTTCCTACTATAGAGATTTTGGCGTCCGCATCACGGGCCGATGTGTTACGTGTGTGGCAAGGGCTTGGATATAATAGGCGTGCAAAATTTTTACATGAAGCGGCACAAAAAATTGTGCAAGAGCACCATGGTATTATTCCGCAAAGCCATGCAGCTCTTAATGCCCTGCCGGGCATTGGTAAAGCAACGGCTTCTTCCATTTTAGCATTTGCTTATAATGAGCCTACTGTGTTTATTGAAACCAATATTCGCGCGGTATATATTCACTTCTTTTTTAAAGATGTTGATGCTGTGCATGATCGCGATCTAGAGCCACTTATTAGATCAACACTTAACACAAAAGATCCTCGCCAGTGGTATTACGCGCTCATGGATTATGGAGTTATGCTTAAAAAGAACCACAAAAATCCAAGCAGGCAGAGCAAGCACCACACGCAACAGTCTCATTTTGAAGGTTCTGATAGACAGATTCGTGGGAGCATTATTAGAGCTTTAACACGTGTGTCTGTGCCGCGATCAGTAGATGATTTACGTGATATTGTTATGCATGATATTAAACGGGAAGTTTCTGCAGTAAAATTTGCTTCCATTCTAAATGGGCTTGGGACCGAAGAAATGCTGGTGATTGATGATTTAGGCTTTATATCATTGGTTGTTTAGGGCAAGGTTTTGAGTTTTAGGCTTTTTTCTTAAGAATCAATATTAACAGTGTAGGCAGGCAGATAAGCTTGTTGTAAATATGGACATGTCTGCTGTCATCATTACAGTGGCAACGTTTGAATCTTCCAGTTTAGTATATAATGGGGCACAGCTTTTTTATTGAGCAGCTTTCGGTTTTATGAGTCGTTGTGGGTGTGCTGTGGCAATATTTGATTTTACAAAACCTTCTGAGGCAACATTTTTTGGAGTTACTTTTTTGTTTCCTTGGTCTTTGACTTGACGGAGTTTTATGGGGCTTGTCAAAATAGTTCCTGAGCTATCAATAAGTGTAAATTTGTTCTGACTTTCTTGATTGTATGCAAGCGCATATTTACCATTATTAGAAAGAGTTTGTAGTGTGATAGCTTTAAAAAAGTCATCATATTGACCACTTATTGCGTACTCTGTCGCTGTTTCAGTAATTACTGCTGAGCCGTATTTTTTATATCCAGGATGATCAGGGTCTGATTCTTGTCTGAGCATAATTACAGGTGGTGGCGCGAGCAAAGAATATTTTCCACTATCTGTCATGTCGCCGACAAGGGGTTGAATAGAGGTAAGAACTGAAATGGGTTGCGGTGAGGTATAGTTTGTGCGAACAAGCATAACATTTCCTCCGCCTTTAATGAGTGTATTTTTCTTTTTATTCATAATAAGCCGATAGAGAGTGCGTCCGCTGTGTGGCCCTATAGCCCAGAGCGATGCGTTGCTATTATTTCCATCAGCTATATTCTGGTGCCAGAATGTTCCGCCTTGCAAGTTGAGTGTAATATTGCCGGTATTATAAAGGGATTGTAGTGTCCACGGATTACTTGATTCTGTTCCGTTTATTACCCCTTCTTTGTTTATAGAGCCGACTCCTAAGCCAAAAAAACCTGATCGGCCTATAAAAAATTGTGAGTTTTTTCCTAAAAGTGTCAGCGTAAAGTCAATATGGGTGGTGCGTGGTATAAAAGGGTCATCTAAAGATCCATAACGGGCATGGGTTGTGTTATTAGGGTAGTTGTCTATATCTAGATTATTACTGCCTCCATCTTGTATGTTCCCTATTTGAAAACCTCCGCCAGCTATTGTGCTTGTTCCTATAAGCCACTGGCTATCTTCAGTCATCTTTAGTTCGAGGTTAGTAATATTAGAAGTATAATCTGCCTCAACACTTACTAATGCTGACTTAAGAATTTTTGCTTTTGCAGATCCTGAAAATTCTAATATGCCGCAGCCTAAAATTTTTGAACGTACAAGGTCTGGGCCATTAAGTGCATCTGTAAAGCTACTCATATCATAGTTTTCAATTCCTTCAAAAATGAGCTCTGCATCATCTTTAAATGCAACAGTAAGGCAATAGGCTCGTTGATTTTGTGGGGTATATGGCAGTCGTAGTCGAGTGTTTGGCTCAAACACGAGCTTAACTTTGCCCGCAAATGTAATTTTTTGGCCATTAAGTACCAAGCCTTGTGCAAATGCACTAAGGTCTAGTTCGGTTTCACTTGCAATAGTAATAGTACGTTCTACTGGTGAATAGAAGGTAATTTCATGATGACCACGTTGCCTTGTTGGAATTGCTGGTATGCACCGTGTAGCATTTGTAAGATCACTACCAAAACTACTTGAAGGGCTTAAAAAATTGGGGCCTGATATAAGAATATCACTGTTTAGGGTAATAACACAGTTGCCTTCAGGGGTTATTGTTGCTGCACCAAGCAATGAAAGAGCTTTTCGTGATTCTTTTGTGTAGTTACCATTACCAAGAGCGATTAATGCATCTTTAATATAAATACGAGAATACGCTTCGGTTTTTGGTACATCAGCAGCAAGAATTTCTCGAATAGTGGTCCGCATTTCGGCGTCTGAGGCGGTTGTAACACCTGTATTTTTAGGATAGTTAACGGTTCCCGCTTCCAGATCTTTTTGCTGATCGGCTACGGTTCCTGTGTCTGCCGAAGTTACTGTTTTTACCAGATATGTTTCATTGCTTTTTAATTGTGGGTTTTTTTGAGTGCCCGCAAACGGAGGCGCAAAAGTATTACCAGTCGTTTTGAGGAGGGGGTCAAGATCTTTAATAATTTTACTAAATAATCCATAGAGGTATGTATGCGATCGTAAAGGCGATCCAGGTGCGGCTATGGTGTGGAAGGTACTATAATTATTTGTGTTGATATAATCATTAATAGTAAGTCTTATGTTGTCAAAGTTACTGTTTATAAAGAAAAGCATAGCAAGAGCTGTTGCGCCAGCAAATGGTGTTGAAATTCCATCAACAACACGCTGTACTACCGCATGTTGCGTGTCTATTTTTGCTTGAGCCTCTGCTGCTTTAAGTTCATCTAGTGGCGTGAGGCCAGGGTCATTTTCTGGCGGCCCAACAGTAACCGGAATTTCAGCAAAAAATCGCTCAAGCATAGGGGGGCCTAAAATTTCAAGTCCTGTACTCATGCATTCAAGAATATCGTTTTCTTCATGAATAAAGGTGCGATACGGAATAAAATCTGTATTTTGATCGCTGCTTGTGAGTGAATCAAGGTCGTTTTCGAGTAATGTAAAAATACCGTTATCTGCAAAAAGTGTAAAATCTAAAATGGCACGACTTGCCGTATCAAATAATGCTTGTTTGCTATCAACACTTAACGGCTTTGTGCTTGCAGTAAGTAGTGCGGTAATACTATCGTCATATGCATATAATTTTTCTGTTGCAAAATCATTAAACACTTTTAATGTCTCAGTGCCAAACAAGAGGCCTGAAGAAAGATAGTCATTATATGTCTGTGACGCAGTACTGAGTCCTTCAGCACCAGGGGTTACTCTTCGTGCTAAAAGATCATCGAATAATGTTTTTGATATAGTGCTTTTTTCTCTGTAAGTAAGTCCATAAGTCGTTACCGCATTGAGCTTTGCTTTAAGCGCTGTCCATTCAATGTCAAAAGGAATCAGCCGTACATAGTCTTGGCAGGTATTGAGTACATCAACGATTTCGACTTGTGCAGAGAAGATATCGTAATTGTAGCTTTGTATGCAGGCAATATCGCCGGTATGAAAAAAAGTGGTAAATGATTCAGGATCGTATGATCCTTGTGGTACGTAGTTGTCAGCAAATGAAAAATATTGGATAGCGCTTGGCGTATCGCCATCAACAAGTGTGTAATCAAAAAGTAAGCCTGTACCATGTTCTATACGCAGTGCAGTTAAAGGGTCTCCGATGCCTACCATAATATGACCATTATTGTAGGTGCACCACAGTTTAAATCCATCAGCTCTCCCCGTTTGGCCAACCGATAAGTATGGTTTTCCTTGCACTGATAATTCAGTCTCTCCTTTCATAAGTGTTATAAGATAAATAGTGTAGTACTCTTTGTATGTCTCATCTAAAGGGAGTTCTGCGTTTGGATTTGTATTTTGTTCAAGATATATTTTGAGTGTGTAGGGGGCAGAGCCATCTTCTGTTGGCTCTGGGGCAAATCCTATAACACATCCTTGTGGACGTGTTACTTGAAAGGTAAGAGCGCCTTTTCCAGGGGTATCAAATTTCCATTCTATTTCATTCCAGTGCGTGAATCCTGCATTCGCAGTCGGTTGGAACGAAGACCCTTTTTCTTGTAAGGGGTTAGTTAGATGATCATACTCTTGAAACAATAAAAGATTTTTTTTTGCGGCATAATTAATCTGAGCAAGAGTAGGCAAGAGTGCTTCCTGGAGAGTAAGACCTGTCATGGTGGTAATAAGATTATCTACTGATGTTGTATGTGTTTGAATTTCTTCTTTTGCCTCAGCAATACGAGCATAGATACCATGTAAGGGACTAAGAGGAGAGGTAGATGTGGTATCAGTTTTGCTGAGCTTTTTTATATATTCAACATATCCACTTATAGTACCTGGGATACAAGGGAATATCTCAAGGCCGTTTGTATTTGGCTCTTGTGTAGAATGCCAAAGATGCGTGATTGGATTGTATGTCCAATACAGCTGGCTACTGGGATCAAAAGTATTTGTAGCATCAATATACATGGGGAGCATTGTATTATCTGAAAAATATACAGAAGGGAACCAGGAGGTGCCGGTTGTTACATTTTCCCAGAGTGGCAATCCATCAGATTTCCCGCGGGTTTTGCCTTTTGGATATTCAGGTTGTTGTTCTTTATGTCTCCAGACTTCTCCAGAGGTCAAATTTTTCCATGTCCAGGTTTGTATGTCAGAGTTAAATTCATAGCGCCATTGTGTATGAGTTGCCGTATTTGTCCATATACTGGTATCCGGATTAAATGAGTAGGTAAGTCCTATAGTATTTTCTTGCCAAAGGTCATCGGCAGACTTGTAGCACCATTCAAAAGCTGTTCCTGTAATTGCCCAATGGCCTTGTGATGTATTATGACTTATAAGATGCTGTGTTGTTATAGTAGTACTTACGTTAAGGTACAAAATATTATTTGCAGTACCAATTGTTGTGGGATCTTGCCGCCATTTTTCTCCCCATGACGTTTCAAAGCTTTCGGTATAATTATAAAATGTTCCTCCTCCTACGTGCGCAGAAAGTGTTGGCAAAGTAAGATTAAAAGAGCCATCACGAGCTATGGTGAGAATATGGGAGCCATTATGTAGCTCACATTCACCCGCAAAGTCTGGATCGAGGAATGTATGTAATTCAAGCTCTCGATATAAAGCAACAATCTCTTCTGTTTGTATGGCAAATACGGGCGGTACGAGTGGGGGGAAATAGCGAGAGGGGCCACTCCCAGAAAGAGGAATCCATTGCTGTAAGTTTTCATCAAATGACCACTCTTCTTGTGTTGTTCTATTCTTCCATTTACTTATAGATTCTGCTTCAGGGCGGAGATATTCCCATTCAATACCAACTGCTTCTTCAAGCCAAATATTTTTAGTTATATGACGCCATCGATTGCGTGCAATGTTTTCACCAATAAGAGAAAATGTTTCAAGAAGGGGATCGCATTCCCACACTTCTGGAGTAGCATTGTGAGACCATCGCATTGTTTCCTGATTAAATCTCCAGGTGTTATCAAAAACAGTTTGATTGCGTGTGATATTCTTCCATTCGCCAGTTGATCGGTTATAACCCCAATACTCTTTGTATGGGGGAAGCGGAGAATTTGATGTTGGGTCACCTGTATCAGTTATGACGTGTTGCCAGAAGTGTGGAAAATTTTCTCGCGGAACAGATGTTTTAAAAATCCATGAATCTTCTTTTGCCGCATGCATCCACAGATGTTGTATTGTTCTGTCAGTGAGAGGATCAATAGTACTACTATGAAACCAAATGAGTTGGTTACCAGTTACCCCCCATTGTCTGGTGGCCGCATTATAATGCCACTCAGTAGAGCCAGCACGCCAAAAAAATTCACCCAGAGCCTGATACGGAGATGTTTGAATATTTGTTGTCCAGCGAATAGTCGTTGCGGTATCAGCATAAGAGAGTGAGCCTGAAAATGCTTCATAATTTACAATGGCTTCAGGAGTGTATGTATATGTTTGTGTGGATAGTGTTCCGATTGCACCAGTTTGTGTTTTCTGCCATGTGATTGGTGCATTTGTAATGAGCGGAGTATGGGCCATACAAAAGAAGATAAGAAGACTTTGTAGCATGCGATTCATAGAGGTCCTTGTAGCACAGCACTATTGTGATTATACGGCATTGGTTTATCTGCGCAGTATTGGCATTAGTTGACTCTTTTTGTCGATCGTTTGCTGAATTTATCATTTCGTACTTTTGAGCAGCGTTTTTTAGTGCTTGGTAATTCTTTATTAAACCATTGAATCGTAGATTTTTATTATACTAGCATGCTGATTCATTCGGTCATAATGCGCCGAACGAAGGAGCGGTATGATAAATCAAAAGCGAATGATTTTTGTCTGTATGTTTTTTAGCAGCATCATGTTGCATGGTGATGCAGCTCCTGATCAGGGGCCTTTTTTATTAAAAAAAAATATTGAAAAACGCGTGCAACAGAGTGCATTGTTTTTAGCAAGTTATGATGTTGACGTGGTATTAGGTGGTCGCGTGCGTCATGAGACATTTAACTTTACTTCCCCGCTTGTCTTTCGTTCAGACTATTTTGATAAGTACACCTTCCAGCGAGCAAAATTTAATTTTGATATTGAGAGTAGTTTTGGGCGTCGTCGATATGGTGCGTCAGCAGTGGATGCGCGAATACGAATTACCTCTTTTAATGTTACTGATAATTATGATGTATACACACCAATTGTGCTTGAGCCTATTGCGTTTCATTCAAAAAATTATATTCGTAAAAGTGAGCTAGGAGAACATCAACACGATAGTACGGTGACTCTTGCATATCTTGAGGACGGGTACGTAGATATTAAGCTGGAAAAATTTTTACCACTTACGTGTAACACGGCAGTACGAGTTGGATACTTTCCATTTTTAGTGGGTCGCGGACTTGTGCTTGGTGATTATTATGGTGGCGCAGTTGACATGCTTGGATGGAAAGAAGAAGGAGATGTTGGTAATACTACACAACGCTCGCCAGGATTTATTATAACGTGCGGAGATCCTGAGCATTATGCTCTGCAGGCATATTATTCAAAATGGAAGAGCCATTCTCAGGGCCCAGATCATACTCGAAAAGAATTGCGAGCTCGAAGGCTTGATAGGGATGAATTTTCAGATGATCCACGTGCGATTCAGCGGGGTTATTCTGCTGATCGAGATTTATTTGCTGTACGAGCAATGCTTTCTCATTCATCAGGTTATCAAGGATTTTCTTTCTATGCAGAGCCATACGTGGTGTATGTGAATGCGCCTGAATTGAAGGTTGAGTATGAAGGTGATGCGTGTGCGCGTCTTGGAACAGTTGGGTGTATGGTTGATTGGCAGTACAATGGATGGCGTGTAAACGTTGAAGTTGGTTTGCAGTTTGGTCACCAGACAATGCATGCAATAGATCGTAATCATAGCGTGTTTGACGACGCGTATTATACAGAAACAGCGACACAGTATGGCACGGGTGATACCGGTTCTACTCCCCAAGAATCAATTACTTCAGGTCGTCTCGATGTTACACGAGGTACTCCTGCTGCGTATCATAGTCATATTATGCTTGGTATTACTGCGACTGATCCTGAATCAGCTGCGTATGTTCACTCTGGTGAATTTTTGCCATATAGAGCGTATTATGTTTCAGATGAGCTGAATCATGTGAATGCGAATCGCTCAATAGAAGAACAAGGAGCAATGATACGGCGCGGTGCTCCGACAAGCAAAACAGACACGCACATTGCAGGAACTATTCATCAAGTAAAAAAAATGAATACAGAGCCAGGAACTGTTCCTGGGAATGATTCTTTGTATAGTCCGTATACCTTTAAATCTGGAATAGCATACTATGACGATCTCTTTACAGTGCAGCCGCATGGTACATTATTTAATGCAAACATTCCGTTTGGTGGCGCAACACGTTTTAGAGATGCGTATACGCTTGATCTTCATGGGGCGGTAGCGCTTTTAGATATTTCATACACGTTTCCCTCTCAAAACATTACTTTTGCGGGAGCATTAGGATATATCAGTGGTGATGATGATCCTTGCAATAATGAGATTGATAAACGATATAACGGATTTATTCCATTGCGTGACGCAAATTATGAAGGTCAGATTGTGAAATCGTATGCTGTGCTTGCAGCGCGTAAAATTGCACGGCCAAGTACTTTCTCTGAGCGGCTTTTGTATGCGCAAAATAATTTTGAGAGCAGTACAAATTTACAATACTTTGGTCTTGCAACAATCATACGGCCACTTGCTGATCGCTCTGAATTAACTATTGAAAGCAACCTGTTGTATTTCTGGGAAGATGTTGCTCCTTTTATATGGAATAAAAATGCGGTACGTGATTTTGGTAGCAGTGTACTTAATGGTATATGGTCAAAACTCCAAGATGACTTGCATTTTTCTGGCTATCAAACAACTAAGCGGGCGAGTCAGCAATTAGGTCTTGAGTTTAATACAGTTGTGTCGTGGCGCCCTATTCCCAATATAGAATTGCGGGCATTATTTGCAACATTTGTACCAGGAAAATTGTATAGAGATATTGAGGGGACACCAAACGCATATGCTATCCGCTTAGATGCTGATGGTGAAGTACATCTGGAAAGTTTAGGGCATACAGTGCCATTTGGTGGCATGGTGCGTTTGACATATTTCTTCTAAGGAGTGAGTTATGAAAAAAGTCTATCTTATTTGTCTGCTTGGCGGTGTCAGTACGTTTCTTACTGCAGTATCACCAGTCTTGCACAATCCTCAAACCTCGGTGTGGTATACCAATAGTTTTGGTGCATCAGCAGAAGATCAGTTCCCTGTTTTAAGACCAGAATTATTTACAGCAAAAGCAGGAGATGAAAAAGCACATAATACATTAGGGCTTTCTATGGACGATGTTGATTTTTTGCTCAGTGGGCGTGTGCGACAAGAAGGGCAAATGTTTGACCGTCCTTTGACATTGCGTGATGACTATAATGATCGATATGGCTTTGTGCGAAGTAAACTTAATCTAGATTTTACCTCACAATATGGTCGGCGTACGTTTGGTAAACCTGCTGCACAAATGTTTATGCGATTGACCGCGTTTTCTATTTGGGATGACCCATATCTGTATACACCGATACTTTCTGAAAAAGTATATTTTCATGGTACTAACTTTTTGAAAAAAGCAGAAATAGATTCTCATACACACCGGGGCGTTGTGCCACTTATGTTTTTAGAAGAAGGATGGGTAAAAGTTCATTTTGATGCATTTTTGAAAGGGATTAATTATCCCCTTTCTCTGCAGGTTGGATCGTTTCCGTTTATTGTTGGACGGGGAGTGAGTCTGGGCGATTATTATGAAGGCGGCGTGGAATCATTTGGATTTGAACGTCGTGGTGATATTGGAAATGCACCTCAAAAGCCGGCAGGTCTCCTTATTTCAATAGGGGTGGGCGAACGTGGCATGTTTGAACTTTATTATTCAAAATGGCGCAAGCGTTCACATGGCCCTGATTGGACGCGAGAAGAAGTAAAAGCAAAACGTCTTGATCGAGATGAAACAGTAGACCCTCGAACTATTGAGCGGGGACAAAATAATGACACAGATATTTTTGCTGCCCGCCTTGGGTATAATTTGAGCATGCCAGGACAAAGTAAAAAAGTGTATATTGAGCCGTATGCGGTATTTTTAAATGCCCCCGAGCTCAAAGTTGAATTTGATGCAGATTCAGGTATGCGTCAGGGCACCATTGGCTGTATGAGTGAATATACTGTGGGAAACTGGAGTGTTAATTTTGAATGTGCTGCGCAATATGGTAAGCAGTATATGTATCCTATAGATCGCAACCATTTAGTTATTGATGATGCATACTATACACAAACCGCAACTGCTTTTGTTGATGGTGAACCATCAGCATCTGCAACAGCAGGTCGACTTGATAAACAGATTGGGCAGCCGGTTAAATATCAAAGTCATATATCATTAGGCTTTGTAAATCCAGAAACAGGAGAAGAAGAGTATCTGCCATATCGCGCGTATTATGTTTCAGATGAAATGAAGCATATTAATGCCTACAGAACGCCAGCAGAACAAGGTGGTATGGTTCGTAAAGCGGCTCCTGAAAAAACTGATACACATATTGCAGGTGAAAAGTATATAAGTCAAAAGCATACACCAGGCGATGCATTCTCTAACGGCTCTTTATATAGCCAGTATCAATTTAAAACAGGGGTGACATACTTTGATACTATTTCAGACATTACAGGGTCTACCCCAAATGGAAGATTGTATAATGCAAATCTTCCATTTGGCGCTCAGCGGCGATTTCGCGAAGGGTATACAGTTACCAATATGGGCGTTATGGCGCTCTGTGATGTACGGTATACTATGCCATCTAAGCGTATAAATGTTTCAGGAGCAATTGGGTATATTGGTGGTGATGAATATCCTTTTACTACTGATGAAAAAGATAAGCGCACAAAAAACTTCATGCCTTTGCGTGATTCAAATTATGTTGGGCGCTATGTTACTTCGTTTGTAATGCTGTATCCACGTAAGTTGCCTCGACCAATGGAGATGTCTGACAATGATCTGTACGCCCATAATAACTATAAGACCATGCAAAACCTTCAGTATATTGGATTTGGCTCTCAGTGGTATCCGCTCGCAAGTGGTGCATTGATGATTGAAGGAAACGTACTTTCATTTTGGGAAGTAACTGCTCCTCATGGTTGGAACATCCATAAAGACCGTGAGTTTGACTATAATTCACGACCAAATAAAGAGAATTCAATATATAAATATATCCAAGAGAGTGAGCTTCATTTTTCTGGTTCAGCAACAGATACCTTTGCAAGTAAGCATGTGGGGCTTGAGTTGAATATGGTTTTGAGCTGGCGTCCATATAAGAGTCTTCAGTTTGATCTGCGTAGTGGTATTTTTTTTCCTGGCGCATTGTATACCGATATTCAAGGGTGTCCAAACAGTAATACCAGGCGGGTTGATGAGAAGGGTGAATGGCATCATGATAGCCTGGGTACTCAGATGGTGAGTGGTGGGCAATTGCGGGTGACGTATAAGTTTTAAACTATGCTTTCTGCCTAATTAATTCTTGTAAAATGTATATTCTCTGGTACTTTCAAGCTTTGGCTGTTTATAATAAAGTCAAAGCTTTTAATTACAGGGGAGCATATGAACACGCGTAAATTATATATTTTAGGGTTGTTTTTAGGGGTGGTATGCGGCGTATCTGCATCTATGCGGACTATGACACTTTTGAGTGACTATGGGGTAGTATGTGAAAAAGGCTCGCGGCTTGCAAAAGACGCAAAACTTTCTGAGTTGTATAGCCTTACGCTTGCTGATCTGTCTGAGTTGCAAGGCACTGCCGAGATGGTAAGAGAATTGCATGCTCTTACTGACTGGACTGGACTTAAAAAAGGCGAGGCGCCTCGTCATTTTCATAAGCGATTGGATGCGCTCAAAAAGATGGTTCGGCACAATGAATGGCTTATAACTGAACAAAAAAAGCTGCTAACATCATTGATTGATCGTTTGGGAAGAAAAAAACAGCGGCATAGTACCGAAGCGGCGGTGTTTGGAAGCCTGACGGCCGCTGCAGTTGTTGCTTGTTTAAGTGCAGCAGTGTTTAACAATATGAAAAAAAATACAGAAGAAAACAATAATGGGGGGGGTAATGAAGCCAGAGACAACGAGACGAATGGCAGTCATTCTGGTGGCATAGGCAATTCGCTGCCATCACAAAATGTTTCTGGGTTTGATTTAACAAGACTTCCTGATCCGCCAACAAGTCCGCTTGTCGATACATACGGCCCGGTTCCACAGCATCACGTAGGTGTGCCGATTTGTCTGCAATAAGTATTTCTTTAGATTCTTATTATTTTTTGCAATGAGTTGGGGTGGTGTATGAATAAAGTTAGATTTGGATTTCTTGTGAGCTTGTGGGTAGTATTGCAATTGGTGTCATCTTCTTATGCTGCTGAGCAGCATGCATATATGCCGGGGTCGGTGCTTGCTCAAGATACGCAGCTACAAAGTTTAGCTTTCAAGGTTTTTGAAGAGCTGGAAGTAGTTGGTACAGAATATAGTGATGTTGCCTGCAAGCTCCATAACCTGATTGACTGGATGGCTTTTAAAGGAGGCAGGCCACCAAAAAACTTTAAGCAGCAGTGTTTACAGTTTAAAAAAGAACTTTCTCTGGTGCCGCTTGAAAAAGAGATACAAGCCTCCATGCTTCAGTTGATTGATAAGGCCTTGCGCAAACGGGTGGGGTTGAGTGCTACTGCAAAATGGGGAATTGGGCTTGGGAGTGCTGCAGTAGTTGCTGTGGTTACTGCATACTTGGCAAGAAGGGTGCGTGGCCCTGATGTACTTGTGGAGACATCTGAGGGGCAGCGTATTTCGGTGCGTGATCCACGTGTGAAACATGTGTGTAACAAACTTTCTGCAAAACCTGCTCTTAATGGATTATTTAAGATAAGTTGTGTTGATCATGATGCGCCAGATCTAGTCACTTTTGCTGAACTACAAAGACGTTTTGCCGAAAAACAAAGAGAGAGCGAATACAATCAATTCGTGGATGAGTTGCATAAAAAAATCAATGGCGCTCGATATGGCGAACGCGATTTTTATGATACGTCTCGGAAAGAGGATGCTGGAATGGCTATTTATGATTGCTTAAAAAAAGTTGTAGATTGGCCAGACCTACAACAACGCAAAAAATTTGTTACTGATTTAAAGAACTGTCGTGCGTTCCAAGGTCAGGATAATAAAAAATTTCTCCAGGACTCTTTGAATCATGCATTTGAACCAGTGATTCTCTGGAATATGTCTAATGAAGACATGCGAAAAATGGTTACATTCTTTGCTGCAGAACTGGGCTTTCCAACTTATTCTGAATTGTATACAGGGACTAAATATTTAATGAAAGCTATACGCTGGCATAACACACATATGGTTACGTTATTGATTGAAAATCGTGTTCCAGTTAATGGTTCACCTTCAAGGGACTATCAAAGTGCTGCTACGCCGCTTGCAGAAGCAATTTATCAAGCAGTGCTGATGAATGATGATCGCTATCCTACAAAAGAGACGCGTGATAGAGCTCGCGAGATCGTGGTGTGTTTGCTGAAGGCTGGTGCTAAGGTTAATCAAATTGATAGTTATTATGACGCAACACCTTTGTGGATGGCTTTTAAAGCAAAAGATCGTTACCTTATAGAGCTGCTTTTGAAGCATGGCGCTGACCTTAGACTGAAAGAAAAGAGATGCCACCCTGCTACATCTGTTTATGAGGCAGCTTTAGGCAGCAAAGATTCAGAGTTTAAAGAATGGTTTCTTGAGTTGTGTGAGCAGCGGCATCGTTACAGCCCGCTACGCCAAGCATGGATTGGCACGGTTACGCGTGCGGCAAATTCTCGTGCTCCAATAGTTTCCTCTGATGGATCTATGCAACATGGTTTCGTTGGCAGTGTCCAAGTTGCTGAGCGCACAGCTGAGATGCAACGAAAAGTAGCAGAAGCTTCTGGAGAACTTTAACCGAGGCGATTTAGCTTCTTTAAGGCAGTTATATTTGAAAAATAGGGAGCTGCTTTTGTTTAATTTTATTAGGGTATAGCTTTTATCCTTTCAGCACCGCATCAATTTTCTTGCAGCGCGCAATGACTTCCTCTTTGCCTAGTAGTGCAGCAATCTGATACACCGCTGGTCCTTGCCCAACACCAGAAATAGCAAGCCTGAGTGGTTGAATAATCGATCCCATACTAATGTTCTTATGAGAAGCGTATTCACGCATAACTGCTTCAATTGCCGCTGCATCAAATGATGTAAGAGAGTCAAATAGTGCAGAAAGGTCGGCAAGGGTTTGAGCAGTTTCCGGCTTCCATGTTTTTGCGACAATCTTTTCATCATACGTGGTAGGCGCGGCAAAGAAATAGGCCCCATTGCTTAAAAAATCAGGCAAAATCGTCACACGCTCCTTGAGGAGCTCTAATGCTGAGGCTAGGTATGCATCGTCTTTTGGAGTGAGTCCTTGTTCTTCAAGGAGTGGCTTGACGCGTTGTAGTAGCTGGACGCCTGACATGCGCTGAATGTATTGACCGTTAAGCCAATCAAGTTTTTCTACGTTAAATATAGCGCCTGCTTTGCTCACACCGGCAAGTGAGAAGTCATGGATCAGTTCTTGCATGCTAAAAATCTCACGGGTGTCTCCTGGGTTCCAGCCAAGGAACGCCACAAAGTTGACGAGTGCTTCAGGCAAGTATCCCTTTTTTTTATAATCTTCTACGGCCACATCCCCTTGGCGCTTGCTCAGTTTGCTCCGGTCACTGTTGAGAAGGAGTGAAAGGTGGGCAAATTGTGGAGCCTGCCAGCCAAAGTATTGGTAGAGGAGGATATGTTTTGGTGTTGAAGAGAGCCATTCTTCTCCACGAATAACATGGCTTATATTCATAAAATGGTCATCAACAACAACGGCTAGATGGTACGTAGGAAATCCATCTGATTTTATAAGTACTTGGTCATCTACATTTTTGTATCCAAATGTCACGGGGCCACGAATCAAGTCATTAAAGGTCATTTCACCTTCAAGGGGAACTTTCATACGAACAACAGAGTATGAGTGGGATGATTTTTTTGTGGCCACTTCTTCTGGAGTTAAATTTCTGCAGAGCTTGTCGTATGCCGGCGGTAATTTTTTTGCTACTTGTTCTGCTCGCATGGCGTCCAGACGCTCAGATGAACAAAAACAATAATAGGCATAACCGTGCGCAAGTAACTGCTCAGCATGTGCTTTGTAAAGGCTCAAGCGCTCTGATTGAACATACGGCCCGTGGCCGCCATCTTTGCCGGGACCTTCGTCAAACTCGATGCCAGCCCAATTGAGTGAATCTATCATATTTTCAATCGCACCAGGGACCAGGCGTGTTTGGTCGGTGTCTTCAATACGGAGTAAAAATTGGCCGCCATGCTTTTTGGCGAGTAAATAAGAGAAGAGGGCGGTACGCAGCCCGCCAACGTGAAGATAGCCAGTTGGGGAAGGGGCAAAACGAGTTCTGATAGTGTTCATATAATCTCTTTCAATTTGATGATTTACCAGTATTTTACGACATTGCAATGTCGTAAAATACTGGTAAATCACTTTTCACACAATGTCATAAGTGCCGCATAAACCTCAAAGTTTTGTTTTTTGAGTGCTGCTGCAATCGCATAAAGCGGATATGAACGTATTTTATCATAGACGGAGTAGTTTTGCGTGGAGAATTTTATGCCATAGGGACTTGCTGGGTGGGCGGTTAAGAAAATTTGCGGCCCACCTGGAGTGGTATTTGATTAAACACAAGTTCTACGTATTTAATGGCACGGGTTCTGCTCTATTTTCAAAATCGTGGCGATACGTATTAAGCAGTGGCCAGTGATGTTTTTGAATGGTTAAAACATTTTTTTCGTGTATCCATGAGGTAAGGGCATAGGGCATGCCTCCTATTGCAAGATATTCGCCAAGTAGGCCGATCGCTTTTGTATGCAAAGGTTCGCTTATAGTCTGCTCTGGCGCATGCTCCATAATAAGACGAGCGAGTAAATGGTTTTTAGTAGCTATGAGATATTCCATATACGAGAATGGGTAGACATATAACGATTCAATACGGCTCACCGAAATTCCATGCTCTTGGATGGTAAAATCGAGCAATGATCCGGCTGCAATAATATGAAGTGAGGGTATGTTTTCATAAAAATAACGAAGAGCGGTGAGGACGAGGGGGGCTGATTGAATTTCATCAAAAAATAACAATATTTCGCCAGGGATAATGGTTTGACCGGTAAATGCAGAGAGTTCTCTAAGAATACGTACAATATCAAGGTCTTTGGTAAAGATAGTTGCAGCTGCCGGAATTTATTCGAAATTGATTTCTATACAGTGCGTGAAAGTAGTGCCTAACTGCCGTGCTGCATATGTTTTACCTACTTGCCGGGCGCCGTGAAGAAGAAGTGGTTTTCGATAGGTATTTGTTTTCCAGGCGAGCAAAAAAAGGTCAATTATGCGCCTTATAAAGTTGCTTTTGGGTTGAAATTACTACTTTATGGTGGCTATATTTGGTCGAAATTGTAAGTTATGAGCCATCCTACTCAACTGGCAACCAGAATTCGGTTGGCCGACCAAGCCTTTGTTTGCTTCCTTTAAGATAGCGAAAATCAAGTGCATCACTCAATGCGCCATCACGAATTTTATCAGAGAGTAATGGCGTTCGCCCAATAATTCCTCCGCTGACTGAGGTAATTAAGGTTGTGCCATCCACCACTGAAACAGGAACAAAATTTTCTTTGCTGATACTGTAATTAAAGAGCTTGAGCGCATAAAAAAATTCTTCGGTTGGCCCTGCAAATACGTAGGGGGAACCTGTTTCACTTTTCACAATACCGCGTCCAAAAACAGTGTAGTCAGTTATTCCAGGTATCTTTTCACTCCGCTTGCGAGTTGATGAGCTTGAGGCAAGGGGAGCATACACCCCCGTATTAGAGGTGATAAAGCTGATATCAGCAGCAGTATCGGTAAGGTCAGTAATAGTATGAGGAGAAGGGATAACGCTGCCTTCTTCGGTTAACACCATGCTTGCATCTTTATCAACAAAATACAGCATTCCACCGCCATAGATACACGCTTTACCAAGATCACCAAGACGGAGGAGATATTTACTCTGCGGGAACGCGTTTGCCAGTTTTCCAATAGCAAGGAGCGAGCAGCTGCTTGAATCGCCATCAGCACTGATGCTGTGGTCAAAATATCCTTGTGTTACATCAAGTGTTATGTTGCCGACATTGTACAGCCTTTGAAGTTGCCATGCGCTTCCATTCATACCATTTATACCATTCGGCCCACTATTGCTCGAGGCAGGTGCGCCATCTTTATTGATAACTCCTGCAGCAAGTCCAAAAAAACCTTGGCGGCCAATCTTAAAAAGAGCATTATTTCCTCCAATCCGTAGCGTAAAATCAATGGTGGTTTTGTGGGGAATAAAAGGGCTTTCTTCTTGGCCATAGGCTGGGTTTATTGAACTGTTCGGGAAGTGTGCATCGGGGGTATTGCTGTGCGGATGTTCTTTACTGCCTCCTAAAAACATATTACCAATTTGAAGTGCTCCTCCTGATAGTGTATCCGTTCCGAGAAGAATCTGCGCCTCTCCTTGCGCGCTCAATGTAATATCTGTTTTTGGTGTTTTATAGTCAGCTTCAATGCTCATGAGCGCTGGTTTATGTATGGTCATTGTTGCATTTTTGCTTAGCCAAATTTCTCCCATACCAAAGATTTTACTTCGACGACAATCGCTTCCAGCAATCAATAAGTCTTGCCAGGGATTTCCAATAAGGAGTGGATCTCCTTGGATAACAAACGCTGATTCATCATTAAAATAGAGTACGACTGTTTTTTTTATATCGGATGGATCGACATGAGGAAAGCGGATTTTTGCACCTGGTTCAAGCACTAATCTTACTTTGCCGGCAAAAACAATTTGCTTGCCATATTCAGCATAGCTTTGTCCCACTGAGCCAAAGTCTGTGAGGTCCCAGGTAACATTTTCAAGAACCGTAATTGTTCTTGGAACACTCGATGTAAATGTGATTCGATGCAGAGACGTTCCAAACATATCAGTAGGGATAAGTGGTTTGCTCCCCCCAATAATAATGTCTGAATTGAGATCAATAATGCAGTTGCCATCTGGCACAATTTGTACTGAGTTGAGGCTGTCTACATCGTTGCCTCCTAGTAAATTTAGAGTCTGTCCTGAGTTGCTGGTATTGTCTGTACAGGCGGTTCCAAGGCCGAGTCTGGCGCTATTGTTTAAAAATATTTTTACATCAGCAGTTAGTTTATTGCTGATGCTGCTTGAAAAATAAGCATCTCGCAATCGGCCCGCAAGAGTGCCTGTTCCTGTAATGAGAACAGTGTCGCCATTCTCTAATTGTGCATTGAGCATAGTTGTATCAGAAATAGTTGTAGAAGGATCGTCAGGGACTATTTTTGTTGCAGCGACTGTTGCTGCAGCATTTGTTCTTATAGTTGTGGGCTTTGCCACAGAACCGTTTAATATTTGAGGAATAAGGCTGAGAAGAATTCTTTGAAACTCAACGTTGCCTTGGGCAATAATTTTACGAACACTTCCATTTGGTCGCTTAATAAGGGCGGTTGCTTTGAGTATAATTGTTTGTGCATTTGTTTGATCACTAAATAAATTAGTAAAAAACGGGGTCTCTTGTGCGTTTGTAATGGCTGCTAATGCTGTAGCGCTAATAAGAGGATCTGTTTTTGTAGCATTGAGAATTGTAACAAGCTCATTCCATTCTCGGACATAGCCTGCAATCCTATCGGTAAATGAGGTTAAGTCGGAAAGAATCGAAATTCTATCGGTAAGCCAATCATTCATGACGGCTCCTGTCATTTGAATGTAGACTGCTGGACTGAGTGTTTGAATGATGTTATCAAGTTCTGATTGTGCAATAGAGGTGTTTAATGATTCAAATATTCCTCTAATTTTTTGTTTCATTGCATCAATATATTCAGTTGCTTTTGCATCAACTATCACGCCCATATTACTTCGTTCACCTTCTGGTGCTGCGGGAGGAGGTGTTTGGTCAAATGGTACTTGTTCAACGCTTATAAGGGCCGCAGCTGCAGTAGCTGCGGCGTTAAGGTCTGCGGTGGCTGTTGTTTCTGTTTGATAGGCATTAATAAGTGCAGTCTTAATAGTATCTTTTGCGGTAAAATCTGCAGCATCAAATAGTAGCTGTCGCTGTAGTATCCGGATGGCAACACTACTGGGGGCGGCTTGAGCACCAATTTTGCGAGCAGTGAGTTCTTGAGTAAACTGATTGATTTTATCTTGCACCTTAAACGCCGCCTGGGTAATAAAATCAATATGCTCACTTCCCGCTTGATCGTTCGTTGTTAAGAGTGTGAGTATGGCTTGCGCGTCAGACAAATGAGCAAGCGCAGTAATTGCTGTGCTTTTAATGGTATTTTGTGCTGCAAGAAAATTGGTATCGTAATCAATAATTGTATCATCTTCAGGGTCTGGCAAAGAATGTACGGCTTGCATAAAAACGGTATAGTCAGTACTGCAGACATTGAGTGCTGTTGCAAGATTATACGCCGTGGTTGCTCGTGTTTTTTCGACTAAAAATTCTTGCCATGATGATTCTTCTAGAATTCCTGTATCATGGCCAATACCTAGCGCATATGCAGTAGTATATGTTGTTTTTGCAGTGAACAATGCTTCTTGTGCTGTTGTTATAGTGGCTGCAATGTCTGCTGGATCTTGCTTAGTATCAATTGCTGCAAGTGCGGTAAGTTGGGTGGCAATCGCTTGGTGGGCATTACCAAGAAAGATAGCATCTGCGCATTGATTACTTAAAAGAGTAACAGCATCAAGTTGCGCGGCCAGAAGAGTCAGTTGTCCTGTAGTGCAAGCGCCTAATGAGCCATTTATCACTCCAGTAATATTATCACTCAGGGTGAGAAGTGCATCACCCGTGTTTGCGGCGGCTGATGACCTGAGGGAACCAAAGAGCTGTGAGAGATTTGCAACTTCTGTTGTATACGTGGTGGTAGTCGTTGTAGTAGTTGTTATAAACGTATCAACAGCACCTGCATTAAGACAAACACTTAAAGGGGCGCAAAGCACAAAGAGTGCTCGGTAGAGGTAATTCATAAAAAGCTCCTACAAAGAAATAGTGCAAGCAATTGAACCTTCAAGTGTTTGCGGAGTATTGCGACCGCCCAGAACATAGCCTGCTTGTGCGGAAAATGTTACATACGGCGATGGAGTGTATGAAGTGTATACGCATAGAGCGTGCCTTACTGCTCCGGTATGCAACGCTGCAAGTTCAGGGTTAAGAGTAATGGTATTTTCAATATCATATGCGCGTGTAGTGGTATTAAAAGTTTTTCCGAGAAAAGAGGGGACTTTTGGATCTTGAAAAATAATTACATCATCTGTTTTTACATACCAGTCGTATCCAATCCCAAAAGAAACAGCTTTTGTTTTGGGATGCTGCATATGAAGCCATACATTGCCGTTTGCACTGTGCCATGAAACATCGGCGGTTGTCTCAGGGCCCATATTTTTAATGCGAGCGCCCCGCGAAGGTGCGGAGAGATATTCAAGAGCACTGAGTGCTGTTGTGTATTGTGCTTCAGTGGTGATTGAGAAGGAACTGTGCGGAATAAGAAGCGTTACACCTCCGCCTATAAAACATTCTACATGTCCGCGATTACCTAGACAAATGGCGTATGGGTTCTTTCCTGTTGTTTTTTCGCGAGCTGTTGGAGCGACCAGTCCTGCTTTAAAACGAACCTGAAATGCTTTAAAGAGATCGCAGGCGATATATGACTCTATTATTATGTCGCCAATTCCTTGTTCTTGTTCAGATTTAAGTATGTAGTTACGGTCATGAAACCATTCGTAGACGTTTTCGCGGTACTGATTTACTTTATCCAGGAGGAGTTGATCTATAGTAAAAAAGCCATCAGTTGCGACGCCTGTTGTGTCGTATGTTCCCACAAGCCAGAGGGAAGCTTTGGTATCTTGATCTTTAATACGCTGTGCAACTGTTTTATCTGCACTATCAAGCATTGCCGTGTATGCTGATTCTCCTTGTGCAAGCTGATATACGGTGTTCTCTTTACTAAGCATAATTGAGGGAGGAAGGCTTGCTGCAACAGTACTATCTTGTTCACCAAGGCTTGGGTAGAGTGTTGCAACCGATTGACCACGAGGAACCTGTGTCTCTTTTCGACGAATAATCGCACCATTTATACTGCCATCACTCGCGCTTACTGCAGTGTCAAAAATAGTTGTTGCGCCTTCTGTGGCGTCATATTTGATGCTTTCATCAAAATTAGCGTTATTGGGAAGTGCTTCAATGAAATCGAGACGATACGCTCGTGCATTAGGGGTTGACGTTTCTGAGTCTGCAAATTGGATTTCTGCTTGGCTGATAAGGTCTTGTTGCTCGGCAGGCCCTCGAGAGCCGGTATCAATACGAGAAATGGTTCGTTGTTTAAGAGGGATGGAGGCACGTATGCCAATGTGAAACCATTTATTATGACCAAAGGCCGCTTCTAGGCGTGCTGAGATAAGAGTACCGACTTCACTATACGTGATGTTTGGCTGGAGACGAAGCACGCGCATGTAGGGATTATAAAATTCGGTGTTTGTTGGAACAAGGCAGTCTTGAAAAATTGTGCTCAAACGAAAGTCGCTCGCATTAAAGTACAGTGCGCTCAGCGGTTCTTTGATGCGGAGATCATCTAGAAAACAATGAGATGCTTGTTTATTGTATACGGTTGTGTTGGTGTCGATAAAAAATGTTGAGTCGGTATCATTATTGAGTTGTATTTCCGGATAGGGAGCTGGCCTGAACTCGGTATAGGGTTGATAGCCGTTAAGAATGGTGCTCGTCAAAAAAACCGTACAGACGGCCTCTGTTACGCGACGTCTCATATGACAGTCCTTTCGTGCGTAAGATGTAGTTGGGTAACGAGGGGGCAGTATACTGAGTAATCGATTTTCTCTGTCAATGCTTACTGTTTATTATGGATCTGTTTCGTCTTTTTGAGGTGCTTTTTTTTAGAATTTTTTATACAAAACCTGAGTTTATTTTTTTGTAAAAATCTTTTTTTTGAGTGGCAAGTTTTGATAAGATAAATAAACGATATAGCATAATTTAGTTAATATTGTTTTTTATATTTTAGACATATGGAGGATTGTTGTTATGAGGATGCTGAACATAGTACGAGTGATGAGCTGTGTACTTCTGGGGAGTATGGGTGTATGGATGCCTACACACATGTTCGCGGCGGCAGACATTGCTCCAGCACAAAAAACTCCGCTCTCATATGCGGTTCCTGATGCAGTAAGAGCAGCTGGATGTGGCGCAGCTGCAGTTTTGTCTGGAGCGAGCTTTGCCTCTGAAGTTGTAGATATGAAAGATGCTTTTAAAGCTTTGAAAAGTAAGAAAATAGCGCTTGCAAAGTTGACAGAAAATCCGCAGGCAAATGTTTTAGAGCAAGAAGCTCTTGCAGCAGAAATCAAGCAATTGAAAAAGCGCTTATTAAGAGGCGCCCTATTGAGTGGAGGCTCTTTGGGATTGTTCTTGGCATCTGGTTCAGGTAGTTTGAATTATGGAAAAAATGCCTACAAAATTAGCAAAGCAGAAAAAAAGAGTGATCGCAATACATGGAGCAACCGCAAAAACCAATCAAGGTTCAGTCAGATATTCTCTGAAAAACCATTTATGCAAAGACCTCATAAGTCGTTTACACCAGAAAGGTTGTCCGGTGGTATTGCTGCACCGGGTTTTACTCCAGAGGGAATGACTTCTGATTATCTTGAGGATGTACATCAAGCTGTTAGGGGTCCTGCATTGGGCCGTGGGAGCGATAAAAGAGACTCATAGAAGACCTTTCTCCAGGGTTAATCCTGCTAGATATAGAAGGCTATGATCGTACAAGTTTATGTAGATTATGAGGTGCTGGGTATATGTTTGTGGTGAAAACTCTTTTTTTCTAGCGTCCTACTTTGATAAAATTGAGATGTAAGAAATTCATTTACTACAATCAAAAGGTATGAAGGATGGTTTTTATGAAGATTACAAAGATGCTTAGTGCTGGTTTGATGTTGCTGTGTGCTGGCGCTGCGGTGTACGGATCGGAACAAGATAGCTCGGGCAGTACTGTAAAAAAATCTATCTTGCCATATCATACTCCGTACACAGTACGAGCTGCTGGATATGGCCTAAGTACCCTTGGGTTTGGCGCAGGTGCTATCAGTGGGGGAATAAATAGTAAAAGTGTTATGAATCGTTTAAAGGAGAAAGTTAAAGCTTTTAATGAATGCTCATCTTCTGATTCTGAAAAGAAAAAGATTCTTCGGGCAGAGATAAGAGAGTTGCGAAAAAGCTTATTGCTTAATTTGCTAACGTGTGTGGGCTCTAGTCTTATATGTGCGGGATCTCTAGGGGAAGCAGCAGGCAATATACGAAAGTCTTATAAGGTAGCAAAATCAGAAAAAAACAATGATCGGAACTTGTGGAAAAATCGCCAGAAACAGTCGCGATTGAGTCAGATATTTTCCACTGCTCCGTTTGAAAAAACACTTGGAGATCATATTTCCGAAAAGAAATTCTCCAATTTTGATCAGGATATTGCACGTGGACATACTCAGACCATTCCTTCCGCCTCCCACGATACGAGCGTACATGCTAAAACTTTTGATGCCATTCTGCAATTCGCAGACGTACAGGCTTTGGAAGGTGCTAAAAGATCGCAACTCCTGGCCCAAAAACTGTCTCCGGGGTTAACGGTATTGAATATAGATGGCGATTAGCGGCAAAGTATTATGCACAACGCTTCTCTTGCAGTACGTGGTAAGTCGGTGCCTTATGCTGAGAGTTATATAAATGACCTATTACAAAATCTTGCTAAAGAAAAAAATATACATAATTTAAATGAGCTTATTGAGCAAGAACTAGAAAAACGTAAAAAAGCTGCAACCCCATATACTTTGTAGCAGAGATTAATTTTTGAATCGCTGTTTTGTCGGCGAATGATAGTGTAGATAGCAAAATACAGCGTGACCTTGCATCATGTTTCATTATAAGCATTCCATATTTTTTAGGTCTTGTTCGAGCAATGATGTGTATTAGCAAAATACGGCGGGTGCTGGTAAGCAGAGCCGCCGTATTTTTTGTTGGGAACAGTGTTCTTTTTAGTACATTCCTCCGCCAGGATTCATTGGTTGTGGAGTGTCTTTCTTTTCTTCTGGCAGCTCGCTAATCATTGCTTCTGTTGTCAGGAGCATGCTTGCAATAGAAGCAGCGTGCTGAAGCGCAGAGCGTGTAACCTTTGCAGGATCAACAATACCAGCTTTTAACAAATCAGTAAATTGTTCTGATCGCGCATCAAATCCAATAGCACCAGTTGCTTCTTTTATTTTGTTTACAATAACCGACGCATCAAATCCGGCATTTTCTGCGATAATGCGAGCAGGAGCTTCAAGTGCACGTCGTACAATTTCTACGCCCAGTTGTTGTTCTGCTGGAAGCTTAATGCCATCAAGCGCCGCTTGTGCACGAAGAAGTGCAACACCGCCGCCAGGAACAATTCCTTCTTCAACTGCTGCGCGTGTTGCATGGAGCGCATCTTCTACACGATCTTTTTTCTCTTTGAGCTCAACTTCAGTTGCAGCACCAACGCGAATCACTGCAACGCCATCAGAGAGTTTTGCTAGACGTTCACGCAACTTTTCAATTTCGTAGTCTGAGGTTGCTTGTGCGATTTCCGCTTGTAGCTGCGCAATACGTTGCTGAAGAATTTGCTTTGATCCATGTCCATCTACAATGGTGCATGATTCTTTTGTAACATGAATCCGTTTTGCGCTTCCTAAATCTTGAGGAGCAAGCCCATCAAGTTTAATGCCCATTTCATCTGATACCAGTGTTGCACCGGTTAAGATTGATAAATCTGCTAGCATTGATTTACGGCGGTCACCAAATGCAGGTGCTTTGACTGCAACCACATTGAGCGTTCCACGAATTTTGTTTACAACTAATGCAGTAAGCGCTTCACCATCAACATCTTCAGCGATAATTAAGAGGCCTCTTCCGCTTTTTGCTGAATGCTCAAGCATAGGCAGCAGATCTTTTATAGAGCTTATTTTTCTATCACAGATAAGAATGAGTGGGTTTTCCATTGCCACTTCCATTTTATCATTGTTGGTAACAAAGTATGGTGAAAGGTATCCACGATCAAATTGCATACCCTCAACAACTTCCAGTTCGCTTTCAAGCCCTTTTGCTTCTTCAACAGTGATTACGCCATGTTTGCCTACGCGGTCCATTGCATCAGCAATCAGCAAGCCAATAGTTGCATCAGCATTTGCAGAAATGGTTGCAACTTGGGTAATTTCTTCTTTGTTTACTACGGGACGAGATATTTTTTTTATTTGATCAACAATTACAGCAACAGCTGCATCAATGCCGCGTTTAATTTCGATAGGGTTTGCACCTGCTGCAGTATTTTTTATGCCTTCGCGATAAATTGCTTGCGCAAGAACTGTTGCAGTTGTTGTTCCATCACCAGCAACATCAGCAGTTTTTGATGCGACTTCGCGCACCATTTGAGCTCCCATGTTCTCAAACTTATCTTTGAGTTCAATTTCTTTTGCTACAGTAACACCGTCTTTAGTGATGATCGGATTTCCATAACTTCGTTCAATTGCAACATTACGTCCTTTGGGCCCGAGAGTTACTTTGACTGCGTTGGCAAGCTCATTAACACCCGCCAAGATTTTGGTGCGTGCTTCTACGCCAAAAATAATTTTTTTCGCCATAAGTTATTCCTTTAAAAATGCTGAATTATTTGACGATAGCAAGAATCTCATCTTCTTTTAAGATAAGATATTCTTCTTCGTTGTATTTGAATTCTGTGCCAGTGTATTTTCCAAAAATAACCGTATCACCTGTGTTGACAGTCAGCGGTCTGATGGTTCCATTTGAGTCAATGCGTCCTGTTCCAATAGCTTGAACAGTTCCCCAGTGAGCTTTTTCTTGTGCGGTACTTGGAATAATAATTCCAGAGGCGGTACGTTCCTCTTTTTCTGTTCGCTTTACTAAAACTCGATCATACAGCGGTACTAGCAATGCCATAGTGTTAACTCCTGATTAAGACAACAATGATGCTCATAGTGATAATGAGATCGTGTGACATACATACGAATGGATAAAATATTACCGTAATGTGAAAATAAAGCAATATCTCTTCAGGGCCGACGCATGATTTTTTAAGCTACGAATTTACTTTGCATAGATAATTAATGTACTGAGGAGTCACACACAGTACATCCCACAACGCCCACGCCACGTCATTGCGAGCTGTTTATCGTAGCCGTGAGGCGTAGGATGGCTGCGTGACAATCCAGCCCTAATAGTTTTGGATTACCACGGCGCTAAGCGCCTCGCAAAGACGAAAGAGCAGATAACTTGCAAAGAGGACAAAAACACAAGTCCTGCGCTTAATGAGCCTTATCTGTTGTGCTACATCAAATTGATATACGTGCCTTGCCCAATAATGCGTCGTGCTTCTTCAAGATTCTTTTTATACTCACTGTCTCTATGTGATAAAAGTGTAGGCGTTGTTTCATCGTCCAACATCACCAGAGGATCAACGGCGCGCAGCTTTGGATGTTCACTGAGGTCATATGATTCAGAAGAGTTTGTTTTTTTGTAATACGCACGGGAATTATAACATTTATGCATCATTTCTTTGATATAGGAATCATCTGATGTATTAAGGATATTTAGTATTGATGTGTCTGTTCCAAAGTGAATATCATCAGAAGTAATAAGATTGCGTGCAATACCTTGTTTTATTGCGCTGCATAACCAGTGCCGCCATGCTAAATTTTCCGCAGTTGCCCAAAAATTGTGAGTAAAATAAAGCGATAAGTCTGCAAGTGCGCGTGCATTTTTTTCATTTGAAAAATACCAACATGATCCATCAAAATGTAGCGTCTGCATCATGTCTGAAAGTTCTTCTCTGGTTATTTTATGAAAAACTATAGCGGTGTGTAGTATGTATTGGATGCGGTCAGCACACAATTTGGGAGACTTTTGTTCGAGTGCGCAAAATTCTGGTTGGTCAGGATTGATGGCGTCTATGCTCAAATTGTGTCTGGCAAGTACCTGAGCAAGGCACATTTTATCAAGGTACCATTCATGGATAGTGTCTTGATAATTAATTTGATTGCCAGTTTTAAAGAGGTGGTCTGCAACGTGTGAAAATACTGTATGCGATACATCATGCAAGAGTCCCGCAACTTGTTCTATCAGTGGCCTATTGTAGAGCCGCAGGAGTGCAAAAACTCCTATGGAATGTTCATACCGAGAAAAGGTTGGTTGTTTTGCAAAATAGGTTGGTGGCCCATGCTGGTCTATATCTTGTGTTCTCAGCATGACTGGATGGTTGAGAAGCTCAATAAGTACCGGTTCTGTTATGCGCACGGGTCCGAATAAGGTTTCTATGCTCATTTCAGTAGGCAGGTCGGCTGCTATATGACTGTATTTTTGGGCTGCCGCCAGAGAAGAAGGAGTACTCTGTTTAAGCTTCAGTTGAGGTGTAATTATAGTGCCACACGACAGCACAATGAGAAAAAGGAGCAAAAAACGTTTCATGAAAAATCCTTATGTAAAAGCTATGTGGGGTACTTAGTATAGAGTAAAAGTTTGCACATATAAATCTTTGGTGCTTTGTGTGTCGTGTATCTTTTTTTAAAAAAGTATGTATAATTCCGCATATTCTTTCACAGTGAATCAGTCATTTTTTTATTTTCGGCCATGGGGGTGGCTTTTTATGATGACTCAATGTGGATTGTTATTTTCCTGTCTTTTTTTTGTATGTTCTATTTTCTCGTCAGACGGAGGAGATTTTCCGTTTTACGGAAGACGCTCGCTAATGAGCGACTATTTTTTTGTGTACAATCCAAAGTGCCAAAAAGCGATAGTGTGCTGGTATGAGGACTCACGTTTTTATTTTGAGCAGGCAATTGTTGCTGCAAGTTCGCCATCCTATATCACGGTTTCTGTGCAATCACGTACTATGATAGTTGGCTTGCATATAATTCAAGAAAAATTTTTTGGAGAGACGATTCTCGGGTCTTTAGAGCAATATCCATCTCAGACTATTCTGTATGCTGATCCAGACTCAGAAATAAGGCAGGTAAACCAGTTACTTGTTGTAGTACTGCCAGTGATTATTGCGCAAAAGCAGATTTCATTTTCAGAGTCATCGCTTGATGATTTTTTAGCGCATTTTCCTATGACTATTTTGGGAGAGACAGTTGTTCCTTTGGCACTGTTGTTTCTTCTTGATAATGCATGGCAGAAGGAGCCGCTGCCTCCTGTTGCCATTCGGAGCGCATTTTCTTCTGTGCCGAGCAGTGCTAGCAACTCTCCTGTTATTGCATCTGGTTCTCCAGCCAGTGGATCAACTATTGTCGTTGATGATGATGAGCTTGAGGGTGAGTTTTTTGTGGGCGATAATGGAGATAAAGGCGATAAAGTGGTGCGTCCTGGAGCTCCTGGTATTGACGCACGGCGGAATTCGAGCGCATCTTCATGGTAAAGATTCGCCCGCCTAGCGAGTGTTGAGTCAAGGTGAGGAATGTTTTTCAGTACACTACATATTATAAATATATTGCGATAAGAGGGAAATGGAAGAGTATGGATATAAGATTGATAGTGTTGAGCATAATGATCTGTTCAGGTGGGTGCCTGTGGGCTGTTGAGGGGAGGAGTGCATTTTCAGTATGCGATATGCCGACTGATGTTGTTGCAGATACCAGTAAAAGTGATATGCGCACTCGTTTTTTTTATATTACACAAGATATCGTGCGAAAACATAAATGTGATACGCATGCATGGTTATTTTGGTACGACAATAAGACGCTTGCATGGACATACTCTGATGTAAAGTATGTAGCTGTTGGTAAACCACTCGGTCCGAGAGAGCAGTGTGCTGTTGATATAGCATGTGGAAATTATATTTTTTCATTGTGGCGGATGAAAGATGGAACAGTATGCGCAGGTTTAAGCGAAACTCAATTGCTAGTTTTAGAAACTCAGCGACGATGCGCCAGAAATTTAAAAGGCAAGTGTTTGGCGGTTATGAATATTGTGAGCATTCCCACGTTTATTCTTCATGATCTGGCTGCTTATCGCCATAAGTTGCATGTTGCAAGTTGGCTTGCCTGTTATGGTGAAGATATTCCAAAATCAATTGCGCCTTTACGTCGAGAGTATGAAAAGTATGTGGGGAATACTATTGAGCACTTCTGGACAGAGGTTCTTACAAAACAATTTACTTCTGAAGAAGATAGCAGCAGTAAATTGTTTAGGCCGTTTGAGTTAGACTCTAGTGTTGTGCCAAAAATAGTACCACGAGACGTTTTAGGTTGAGAACATTGTAAAAGGGTATCTTGTTTTATAATGCCCTTTAATATGGTATCGATGGCATAAAAATTAATCTTGTAGTAAAAAGACGCTGTCTTTACGTAAAGCGTGAACGCAGTGTCTTTTTCTTTTTCTACAAGGAGCGTGTATGACAACGCATACAATTCTACTATTTGGCGCCAGTGGCGATTTATCAATGCGTAAATTAATTCCGGCTTTACATGAAGTGATGAAAGCTGATTCTTCTGTTGTATGGCGATTGATCGGCATTGCGCATGATGCAATTACTGTCGATGATATGATGCAGCGCGCGCAGCCACACGTAGTACAGTTTGATGAAGAGCTATGGAAAAAGCTGTGTAAGAATGCGGAGTACGTTCAAGCAAGTTTTACTGATGCATCACTATATACAAATCTTGCTGAGCGTCTGGGTGATCACAAAATACCACTTCTTGTGTATTGTGCCACCTCATCAGATTATTTTGTGCCTATAACGCACGGGCTTGTATCTGCTGGTATTATGACAAAACAAAATGCTCACAAGGATTGCTGGCAACGGATTGCATATGAAAAGCCATTTGGATCTGACGCAGATTCTGCCCATGCATTAAATGATGCACTTTTGGGACTTCTGGCTGAAGGGCAAATTTTTAGAATTGATCATTATGCGGCAAAAAAAGGACCGATGAGCATTTTGGGTGCGCGTATTTTGGATCCTCATTTTAATGAAGTCTGGCAAGCGGTGAATTTTAAATCACTGCAGATTGTAGTGAATGAGCAGGATGGCATTGGACTTCGGGGTGGATATTACGACGCACGGGGTGCGCTGCATGATATGCTGCAGAGTCATTTATTGCAGTTTTTGGCATTGGTTACAGTGAGAGAGCCTGTGCTGGACCAACCGTATTTAGGATTTAATAAAGCAGAAATACTTGCCGCATGCAGCATTCAAGATGTGGTGTTGGGGCAATATTTGGGATATCGCAAAGAAGCGCATGTAGCTCCGCGATCAAAAACAGAAACATTTGTCGCTGCTCGTCTGTGTATTGACCTGCCACGGTGGAAAGATGTTGCTATTTTTCTGAAGACCGGGAAAAAATTGGCGCAGCCCGGCAACGTGATGTATGCAATATGCAGCGAAGTAGATCAAACAGATTTGAGTATTGGGTGCGTGGTGCAAGGTGATAATGGTGCGGCATTTATGAGTGATGTATCGTTGATACGGCAATCATTACAAACGGTAACGCCAACTGCCGCCGCAGAACCGCTCCGTGCGTATGGCCGCATTTTAGAATTTATGATTGCAGGTGAAAAAACATTCTGTTTAACTATTGCCGAAATCGCTGAAATGTGGCGAATTGTTGATGCAGTATCATCACAAAAGCATCCGGTTTATTCGTATAAAGCAGGAAGTGTGGGGCCCGATGAGTTTACAGAGTTTTCAATCAAGCATGGTATTGAGTGGATTATATGAGTAAGCCAGTTGGAGTTGTCGGCCTTGGCCGAATGGGCGGGGGCATAGCACGGCGGCTTGCTCAGGCAGGACAACGCGTATATGGGTATGACCTGTCTATGCACACACAGACCCCTGAAGGGGTTATACGGGTGGCATCGCTTGCCGAGTTGTATAACATGGTTTCTTGTATTTTGCTTTTACTGCCGGCGGGTGAAGTGATTGATCAAGCCCTTGTGTCCCTGGCGATGGCGGCGGTGAATACATCAAAAGGCCCATGCTTTGTCGTTGATTGTGGCAATAGTTTATATACCGACACTATTGCGCGCCATGAAGCACTCAAGCATTCTGGTATTCTCTTTTCAGATGCCGGAGTGTCTGGCGGGGTGCACGGAGCAATTGATGGATACTGTGTTATGGCTGGAGGTACTGCTGAAAGCATCCAGGCTGTTTCTTCATATTTACAATTGTTTGCCATGCCTGGAGGGTATGCGCACGTAGGCGGCGTGGGCTCAGGGCATTATGTAAAAATGGTTCACAATGCTATTGAATATGGGCTACTACAGGCTTATGCTGAGGGGTTTCATATGCTGAGTGAAAGCGCATTGGTAGAAGCTCCTTCTGCTGATATTGCGGCGTTGTGGCAGCACGGTTCAGTTATTCGGTCACATTTGTTGCATTTATTGCAAGGGGTGTTGAAAGATGAGCAGCGCATAGCAGAAACGAGTGGCGTTATTCATGAAAATGGAACCGGCCGCTGGGCACTCGCAGCAGCGGAAAAACAGAAAATCAAAATGCCGGTAATTGCCGAGTCACTCGCCGTGCGATCACGGTCACGAGAGACTGGTGGAGACTACGCAACAAAACTTGTTGCGCTCCTGCGTAACGCATTTGGTGGTCATGCAGTAGAAAAAGAACGACAAGGGTAGTTATATGTCACATCGTTTTATTGATATTAGTTGGCCTTTGCATGGCAAAACCGTTTCTTATAAAAACAGACATCCTATTGTTATTGAAGTACTGCGTACTATGGCTGAGCATGGCATCGCAGATTCTCGTTGTGGCTCATTACATATGCATGCCGGAACTCATATTGATGCACCAAATCACTGTATTGAGGGCGGTAAGTCCATAGAACAGCTGCCACTTGAGGCTATGAATGGCATGTGCCGCGTGCTTGATCTTACCAGTATTGTTGGTGATCGGATTGAGGCAGATGATTTGAAGCAGTTTGCAATTCAACCGGGTGAACGGATTTTGCTTAAAACAATCAATAGCAGTATGCCAGCAGGAGGTGCTTATTGTTTTGACGAGATGTATGTGGCGGCAAGTGCGGCGCAGTATCTTGTGCAGTGCGGCATAGTGCTTATTGGAGTGGATGCTTTGGGACTCGAGCGTAATCAACCAGCGTATGACTCGCATCGTGCATTTTTTAATGCAGGAGTTGTTATTGTTGAAGGGTTGCGGCTTGCGCAAGTGAATAGTGGCATGCAGTATACATTACACCTGTTGCCCCTTGCATTTGTGGGGACTGAGGCGGCGCCAGCTCGAGCAGTTTTGAGTTTTTAGAAAAGTAAGCCTTTTACCGTGGTATTGGTATTAAATTGCCAATTATTTGACAACTGTTTAGTGGCGCCTTAGTCTATGGGCACTTGTGGTTACACTGTGTTACTTAACATCAGGAGCGTATATGGAAACAGACATCATAAATTGGACTAAAGCAGCGGCAAATTTAAGCGCTGGAATATGCATGGGAATCGGGGCGTTGGGGCCATCTCTTGGACAAGGATACATTGGTGGCAAGGCGTGCGAAAGTATCAGCCGAAATCCAGAAAGTTACAATTCAATTTTTAGTACAATGATGTTTGCATTAGTCGCGGCTGAAACCTCTTCTATTTATGCATTTATTATTTCATTGATGTTGCTATTTCGTGCATAGAGATAGTTCAATTTTGGGGTGCCATGATAGCGTTTAATCTCACATTGATTGCTCAGATTATTAACTTCTGCATCGTGTATTATTTTTTGCGTCGCATGATATTTGATCCTGTTATTGATGCATTGATTAAGCAGCGTATTGAAGAGCGCCGGTTAACTGAAGAAATTATTCTTAAAAAGCAAGATATTGCCAGTTTTCAGCTTGAAAAAACATCGCAGCTTATTCAGTTTCAGCAAGATGTGAAGGTTCAGCTAGCAAGTGACACAATTCATATTCCTTTGTGTCCGCAGTCGACAAGCCGCGTTCAATTAAAACCGTTATCGGTTGAAGAATTGCTTGTGTTTAAAAAACAGTTAGAAGAGAGGCTGCATGCTGGAAACTAATGGAATTCCATTCCTGACATATGCGGTGCAACTCATATTGTTTTTTTTGTTTTTAATGAAAGCTTGGGGATTGTTGCAAGAATATATTCTCCCTCGGCTGCGAGAGTATAAACAGCATGTGTATGAAAAATGGATGCATTTGCAAGAAGAGCATTTATTGTTGGTTTCTCAAAAAAAACAACTGGCCACTCAGTTTTTGCAGCAGGAAAAGCAAATTGCATTGTTAACAGCAAAATTGGAATCGTGGCATTTAATTTGTTATCACAAAGAAAAAGAACGTGAAAATATACTGAATGATCGGGCGCGTCTCATGAATGAGCGCGCAGCAGTGCAGCAGCATGTGACTGCTCAAGCACGACTTGCATCGCAAGCTGGCCATGATTTAGTGGCAATGGTTGCTGAAAGTGTTGAGCGCGATGCTCATGTTTTGTTTGATCAGTATCTTGTGCGAGCGGTTGAAAAATTATCAGTTATTGAGAAAAAGGATACGGTGTATGAATCGTCTTACGCAAAAAAAACAGAAGGCGCGTAATTTTGCTCGTGCATTTTTGCGCGTACAGCAGATTCATGAAGATGAGTTATTCCTTGGTATTGCGCGCTTAAAAGATTGTTTAGAGAAGAGCCCTATGGTCTTTCATGTTCTTGAGTTGAGTAGTATGCATGTTGAAGAAAAATACCAAGCAATCTATGTGCTGGCAGAACGACTGGGCATTCCTGCTGTGCTGGGTGATTTACTATGCGCAGTGCTTAAATATAAAGAATTTGATGTATTGTCCTGTATTCTTGATATGCTGCAGGAAGAGTTTAAAAGAGTGCAGGGAATTCATGAGGTTGTGGTGAGTACATCTCATATCATGACTCATGAAGTGCGTGCCACAATTGAAGCTCATATACGACTTAAAATCCCCGGGGCGTTGCGATTTATGTATATTGTAGATGCGGCACTTATTGCGGGAATAAAAATTCAAACCCCCTTGTATTACTGGGAACATAGTGTTGCCAGAACTATACGTCAGTTGCAACAACAGTTATGCATACAGGAGTCCTCATGAAGCAAACAGCAGGTGTTATTTCTCTTATTGAAAAAGCATTAACACCAAATGCTCAGAACGCAATAGAAGAGATTGGTACTGTTATCGGAGTGGGTGACGGTATTTGTAAGGTATATGGATTGACCAATGTTATTTACGGCGAGCTTGTTCTGTTTGAGTCGGGAGCTCGGGGAATAGTAATGGATCTTGATGAAGATTATGTCTCTATTATTTTGCTTGATCATGCCGCCGATGTATTTGAACAAGAAGTGGTGCGCCGCACAGGGCATTTATTTCAAGTTCCTGTGGGAGATTCGCTTCTAGGTCGTGTACTCAGTCCTTCAGGAGATCCTATTGATGCTATGGGTGACATTGTGCCGGCTGAAATGCGCTCTATTGAACGAACGGCGCCAGGCATTATTACGCGTACTCCGGTGTGTCAGCCTCTTGAGACCGGATGTTTAGTTATTGATGCGCTGATTCCTATTGGTAAGGGGCAGCGTGAATTATTGATTGGGAATAGAAGTACCGGTAAAACGACAACTGCTCTCAATACCATCATTAATCAAAAAGGTAAGAATGTTATTTGTATCTATGTAGTCATTGGTCACAAGCAGTCTGATACGGCAAAAATGGTCCATTTGCTGCAGCAGTACGATGCGCTGTCATATACGATTATTGTTGATGCAAGCGCAAAAGCAACGGCACTTGAGCAGTTTCTTTCTCCGTATGTGGGCTGCACCATGGGTGAGTATTTTATGGATGCAGGCAAAGATGTGTTAATTATTTATGATGATTTAAGTAACCACGCAATTGCGTATCGTGAGTTGTCACTCTTACTGCGTCGCCCACCAGGACGTGAAGCGTATCCTGGCGATATTTTTTATATTCACTCCCGGCTTTTAGAGCGTGCAGGTAAAATGCATTCTGATCATGGCGGAGGCTCGATGACCGCGCTGCCGGTGATTCAGACACAGGGTGATGATATTACGGCGTATATTGCTACCAATCTTATTTCTATTACCGACGGCCAGGTCTTTTTTGATACGAATATGTTTAATAACGGCATTCGTCCTGCAATTAGTATTGGATTGTCAGTGTCTCGGGTAGGGGGAGCGGCTCAAACTAAAAGTATGAAGAAGATCTCTGGGTCATTAAAGCTTGAACTTGCGCAATTTGAAGCGCTTGCCGCGTTTATGCAGTTTGGCTCTGAACTTGATGCTACGAGCCAACGAGCGATTGATCGTGGGCAACGGGCGGTACAGCTTTTGAAGCAAGATTTACATGCAACGTATAGCCAGGCAGAAGAAATTATTTTCCTCTTTTTACTGCAAGAAAATTTCTTTGATCGCCTTGATATGAGCCAGATAAATATGTTTGCGCGTCAATTTGTGTCGTATTTGCTTGAAATCTACCCGCAGGTGTTTCATGCCGTTGAGCTTGCAGATGGGCTTACTGAGCCGATTGAATCGGCCATTAAGCGAGCGGCTGAAGAGTTTATTTTGGTATTTTCAAAGCCAAAAGAGGGCGCGTAAGCACAGCTACTCTGGCAGCATTTTGGCAAATTACTCTTGATTTAATACGGTTATATAGCGCATACTGAAAGTATATGGCGTATAAATATGTGGGGATAGTTGTGGTAAAAATAAATGGTTTTCAGTTGTTTGCATGGGGTGTATTGGTTTTGGGTGTTTTTGGCATCTCTGCGCAAACACCTGAAATACAGAGTGGCTCATATTTTCATAAAAACCTTAAACAGGTAGTAGAATATAAAGAAGCCCAGGATGTTCTTGCCCAGCAACCACAACTGCATGAGGCCTTTATGCAGACTACCGCATGGATGTTTGAACGCACAAAACCAAGAGTGGCTGAGCGAAATGAGGCGCGAGCGCTTGCAAAAATGGTTGCAGCATCTCAAGAGTTTTCAAAGTTAGAAAAGAAGCAGATTCAATCAGTCCTCCGCCATACAGCGGCAAGCACCTGGAAAACCGGTCATACTATTGGTGTCAGTGCTGCTGCTCTTGCCACGGTGGCGGCGCTTGTGGCTGCATGGACGTTTGGTAAACGTGGGTTTGGGATTGAGACTGGCAACTCATTTAAAACACCTCGAAGCACACTGTCAAACACGAGTGCTCCTCTTGCTCAGACCGCAGGGAATCCTGCTCTAGAAGCTGGGGCCAGATCTAGAAGTGCAGCGCCTACTAAAGCCCTATTGCAATCGAATCCGAGTACCCCTCTTGCTGGTGCTGGTATGGGAGGGGTGATAGGCGCACTAGCACATACTCGACACACAGCTTTAGGAGTTAGTACAAATATGTCGGGTGTTGATACTGATATTGCTACATGTCATGAAGCATTTATTCGTGGCAATGGAGAGATTCCTAAAGAGCTCCAAAAACGAGTTGGCGTGTGTGAAATGCAAGGTCGTCGCCGTGATGGCATGGAAGACGCTGTTATTGTTAAAATGAGCCAAGATAAGCGATTCTGTGTGCTTGCGGTGTGTGATGGACATAGCGGAGCGCAAGCAGCTTTGTATGCGCAAGCACATTTATTTAAACACTTAGAGCAATCTTTGTTGGATGACAATGCTATTAGTAATGGGCGTATTCAAAGAAGTATTATTACGTTTGATGAAACCTTAAGAGGTCTCTCGGGTATTGATAATTCTGGAACAACCCTTGCTGCGGCGTTATTTTTACCTGATGGTACTCTGAGATTGATTAATTTGGGGGATTCTCGTGTTATAGGTGTTGATCGTGATGGGAAATCTGTATTCGCTACGACTGATCACAAGCCTCATGCCAGTGAAGAATTGCAACGAATACATCATGCTGGTGGAATGGTAAGTACGGAGACCATGGAATTTGGTGGTGCATCAGAAGTGCGCCTGCTGGGAGCAGCGTCAGGTTTGGGAGTTGCGCGTGCGCTCGGTGATTTTGATTATAAAAGGGGTACTGATCAGGGAATACTTGATGACGGAACATTTGCCACAAATTATATAGTTAGTAATGTTGCTACTATTACTACGATTAGTTCTCAGCAGCTTGCTACTGCACGATATGTAGTTCTTGCGTGTGATGGGTTGTGGGATGTCATGGACAACGCGCAAGTAGCCAAATATGTTGTTCGCCTGCCTACCCAAAACACGCCGGATGAAATTGCAAGTGCTCTTACAAGAAAGGCTTATTGGGAGAAGCTTCCCGGGGGTGCTGATAATAGAGATAATATTTCAGTAGTTGTGCTTGATTTAGGTCCTGTGAGTGATCGCTTATCGTTTACTCTAAGAAAGTGAGCTCCTGATTTATAAAAAATCGGAGGGTTATAGGTGCGGCTTAAATTAAGAGTAGAAAAAAGATCTTGTGTTAATTTTTGGCATAGGTCAGATTCGGCTCTGAACTTGATGCTACGAGCCAACGAGCGATTGATCGTGGGCAACGGGCGGTACAGCTTTTGAAGCAAGATTTACATGGTATGTTTGCTCGTCAATTTGTGTCGTATTTGCTTGAAATCTACCCGCAGGTGTTTCATGCCGTTGAGCTTGCAGATGGGCTTACTGAGCCGATTGAATCGGCCATTAAGCGAGCGGCTGAAGAGTTTATTTTGGTATTCTCAAAGCCAAAAGAGGGCGCGTAAGCACAGCTACTCTGGCAGCATTGTGGCAAATTACTCTTGATTTAATACGGTTATATACCGCATACTGAAAGTATATGGCGTATAAATATGTGGGAATAGTTGTGGTAAAAATAAATGGTTTTCAGTTGTTTGCATGGGGTGTATTGGTTTTGGGTGTTTTTGGCATCTCTGCGCAAACACCTGAAATACAGAGTGGCTCATATCTTCATAAACACCTTAAACAGGTAGTAGAATATAAAGAAGCCCAGGATGTTCTTGCCCAGCAACCACAACTGCATGAGGCCTTTATGCAGACTACCGCATGGATGTTTGAACGCACAAAACCAAGAGTGGCTGAGCG
>Ga0214921_10000036_pt1 | contig 267009 bp, 236 predicted proteins | sample LL1505_MetaG_FD_177992 | JGI IMG/M metagenome (GOLD analysis project Ga0214921, IMG submission 177992) | Freshwater microbial communities from Lake Lanier, Atlanta, Georgia, United States - LL-1505 | ecosystem: Environmental > Aquatic > Freshwater > Lake | place: USA: Georgia | collected... | reverse complement strand
ACTACGAGAACTACGACTACGACTACGAGAACTACGAGAACTACGACTACGACTACGAGAACTACGAGAACTACGACTACGACTACGAGAACTACGAGAACTACGACTACGACTACGAGAACTACGACTACGACTACGACTACGACCACGACTACGACCACGAATTAATGTATCAATATCATCAATATCAAAAATGTAAATACGGTCAATCATATTCTTTATCTGGTCTTTTTCAGATTCATCGCGCGTTGATAACTCTAATTTTTCATATAAATAATCTTTTTTTTGACCACTAGGAATCATAATAAATTCCTTTTTATTAATATTCAAATGTCGTATTACAGAGTTAATCGTATTAAAGTCGGCAATAAACTCAGTCGCATGTTTCTTTATATTAGAAATATCACCGTAGATTAAATAACCGTAAGTCATACCCCTTTCGTATGTCGATAATGGTAAGCTCGGCTTTTTCCAGTTACTATAATATGGAACAAGGCCTGGACTGGCAGGTTGTATTTTTAGTATATATGAATTATTAAGAACATATGTATCATATACATAGTCTAATAAATACTTACCAAGTGGCTTCCCATCCATTCTAAACGATTTGTTTTCATTTCCACATAATAAATTTAATGTTATATAACCATGACTTTCATTTGTTCTAATTAAAGCGAATGCCAAAATATCGTATTCAGAAACGTTAGTTTCTTTACATAAATAGATAATTGTAAAATCATCATTCATATATTTTGCGGATTCGTAGTCACTTGCTAATTCTGCAAACAACTCTTGAGTTCGTTTTTCCTTATTAACACATAGCTTATCTTGATTCTTTTTATAACTATCTATAAATGTATCAAACGTTGTTTTATCAACATCAACAATATTTATTATTTGTAAAGAAATATTATCATGTTTTGATGCAGACCATTTCCTCGAACTCATACTAATAATATATATATATATATATAACTATACAAAAATTATAGATTCATTTTCTTATATTCAGACCAAGAAATTGCCTTACCATCGCTAGGCTTTTCCTTCTCTTTTTGACTCTCCATTTCTCTGTCAATATTATCAGCACGCTTGACTGCACTATCTAAATATAATTCTTTTAACACTTTACCAATCATATAAGACCCTTCATGTTGGTCTGTCTTTCCATCTTCAATTAATTTCAAAACAGTCAGTAATTTAGTCATAATGGTCAAGTCTAATTCATTCTTTATCATTTTATTGAAAATATCCGTATAGTTATTATATAAAAACGAGCATTCTTGCTGGCACATTTCTAGAAAAGCCGGGAAATCAGAATCCTTTAACGAATCGATTTTGTTTTTCAATGTATCTAGTTTTCTAATATCGTCGCGTATAAGAACACTATGTTTCAATTTTCGAATGTTTTCGGTATTATTTTCACAATCCATTTCATTGATGAGCTTTTTTAAATTTAATCGTTCGTCAGCATTCATATTTGCCATAATTTAGTATTTTAGACAATAGTATATAGATTCTAGAACATTTATATACTTTTTCCATACAGATTATATTTTATTTAGGTCTATTGAAAATATAATCTAGTCACTATGTATAATGAAATTCGATAGAACGACGTGTTGCATACTTTGTGGAGTAGTATTTTTGATAATCATTGTAAGTTTATTTTCCGGTTCTGGATATACACCATATACTCCAGTAAATTTATTCGCTAAACAATTTCCGTATGAAGGTTTTGCCGATTATTCTAGCACAAGTTCAAATAGCTCGATGGATTCTTATAAATCGTTATTGATAGATAGTTCTCAAGGTGGAGATTGTAAGAAAGTAGATGGATTTGATGGACTATTCTGCCAACCATATGTAGCCGATAATAAAATCGACCCTTTTGCCGATACTCCTGGGTCATTAAGTTGCTATGGTTCTAGTTCAGGTTTATCGAACTCAAAGGGAAGTTTATGTCTTACCGATTCTCAGAAGAAGATGTTAGCTACTCGTGGTGGAAACCAAACGGGTGCTCCATCTTCGCTAGGATAAAATAATCGAACTGTCGAAATATAACCTTAGGGTCTATCGAATGTCGTCAAACAATATTCGCAATAGAAAATAGTTTTTGATTTGTCAGGGTGAATATCTATACTATCTTTAATAATACTATGCTTACAATGTTTTTTAATATAGTTTGCCATCATGGTTTGTATATTAATAAATTCATTGTTACTATAACATATGGGCATTGTATCTAATATGGATTTAGCACGAATTACGCATTCAACTGAGTGCATGACAATAATAATATAAATAATAATTTATTTTTATGTGATTTTTGAAATCAAATAAAATGTAAAATATATAAAAAATTGAAAAGATTTGATGAGATATCTTAGCATACTAATACTAACAACGCAAATCCTATTTAGAATTAAAATGACGACTACTTTGAGACCCGTGACTGAAACAATCGATAGATTTATGAAAATAACTGAAAAATCCGCAAATGTAGTATTAGTAAAAGAACGTGAGGTTATACAATGGTTATATGCTGACCTTTCTTTCCTTCCTTCGATTGAAAAAAAAAATAAAAGTCATGATACAAAAGAATATAAAATCATGGAAGATGAATGGGGGCAAAATATGCTTGAAAAACGACGACCAGATTTGAAGAAACATGGTCAATGGACAACGAAATTGGGAGAACACATAACGGAAGAATTATTAATACTTATGGGAAAGACACCAAGTCATCCACGAAAAATCAACGGATATGCTCCAGACACTGAAGTAGAAGATGCTATTTGGGAAGCGAAAGCACAAACATTCAATACTACTGGAACAGCCGGTGAAAAAATTCTAGGAGTTCCTTTTAAATACGCCGACGTTCCTGAACTATATGGGAAACCACTGAAAATTCTATGTATGGGTTGTGCAGAAAAATTATGTAGAGAACATTATGGTAATTTGGACGGAGAAAAAACGACAGAAAAAAAAAGACGATTTATCGAATTTTATAAAGAGAATGGAATAGAATGGATAGGTGCTACAGAGTTGATTGAGAAAATCGTCGCCAATGAAATAGACGCCAATGAAATAGACGCCAATGAAATAGATATCAATAATTCTTAATAATAATTTCTTTCGTTTTCGATTCGGGATGCTTTGAATGAATAGAACGATTACATATAATACTATCAATATTATATGGGTTTTTATTGAATACTTCTCTAATCATTTCTACGTCAGCATTATTCATGATAAACCGTACTTTTTCATTCGTTAAATGATAACATAAATCAAATAATTTTTTATGTTGTTCTAAATTGAATCCATTATCAGTATAACCAACAAATGAATTTTTCGTTTCTGGGACATAGGGTGGGTCAAGATATGCAAAATCACCTTGTTTTAGTCGCGGTAAAACATCCGAAAAATCCGCACATTCAAATATAACACCTTGTATTAAATCATGTATTTCTGTGAGATGTTCCAAGTTCGCAATTTCAGGATTAGAATAATGTCCATAGGGAACATTATAACCATTCGGACCAACTCGGAATACCCCGCGAAATCCAGTTTTATTCATAAATATTAACATAGCTGAACCAGTAATACCTGTTTTTTCTTCTTTGGATAAAGAATTATATTGACTACGAATCCAATAATAGTAATTTTCTTTGGATTCCATTGCTTCATCGATATTTTTAGGTTTTCGATTGATGACGGAGCTTACGCCACATGAATGATATTCATCAATGATTTCCTTTATTTTATTATAAAGGACAATATGATTTGATTGAATATTTTTATACATATAAACAAGCGGTTCGTTCAAATCATATGCATAAATAGAGCCATTCACTGTTAAACCTCCATTTTTAATATAGCATAGTAGTGCAAGCAAAACACTCCCGCCACCTAAGAATGGCTCATGATAATTATTTATTTCGCGCGGGAATGAAGGCATCATATAGTCTAAGATTTTGGTTTTACCACCGACCCATTTAATACATGGTTTAATATACGTAGTCATGTTTTATGTATAAGGTACATAAAAAAATGTTTAGATTCAATTTTTTAGTATTATTTTTATTATTACTAGACCTTAATGTCTTTTGGCGGATAAATATATTTATCCTTCGTTCCTTGTAATAGCATATGGGTCTCCTGTTGATTTGTAGCCAAATGGCTAATCTTCGATTATCCACCGATAGACCTTACTCATAGACCTTATACATACATTGCTAACATACTTTGGTTCTGGTGTTCTTCATTCTTAATAAATATATCAACATATTTCTTGGTAACGGTAAATGGAAATTCAACTTGGAAATCCAATTCTTTACCGAATAGTGTAGAGCCTGGCTTCATCAAACGGAATAAATTCAATTTCGTATAAATGATTTCTAGACATCGTTTCAAATTACGAACGCCCGATTCACCCTTGGTCAGTTGAGTATTGGTGGTGATATATTGAATAGTTTCATCTGGAATAATAACATCTTCTTCTGCAAAATTGACTTGCTCGCGAATCTTTGGAAGTAAATAATTACGCGCAATTGTCACTTTTTCTTTGGATTCATAACCCTTGGTTTGAATACGATACATACGGTCTTTTAAAATAGGATTGACTTTGGATTCGTCATTATAACTAAAGATAAACAAACATTTGCTCAAATCGAAATCGACTTCAGAGAAATACTTATCGTGAAATTGCGAGTTTTGTGAAGTATCGGTAAGATGAGTCAAAATACCTACGATTTCTTCGCCTCTAGGAGTATCGCTGATTTTATCCAGTTCATCGAAGTAAATGACTGGATTCATACACTTACTATCAATAAGAATCTGTACGATTTTACCCCAACTACTACCTTCGTAAGTATATGAATGTCCTTCTAAAAAGCTACTATCTCCAGCACCGCCCAATGCAATAAATGCGAATTCTCTTCCCAAAATCTTACTGATACCGTCTTTGATTAATGACGTATTATGTGTTACTACGAAATTACCAAGAACATAACGATGATTGTTATCTAATTCGAAGCCATAATATGTACCGCGTCCTTTTGGTACTACAGTAATTCCCGAGACCAAAGCGTTTGTTGCTCTAGCTTTAGCAACTGCTTGTTTGCGAGGACACTTAGTCGGAATATCATGTAGATTTTCGCCGTAGATATTAACGCGATAATAAATACCATATTGTTTTTCGCCTTTGTACACACAATATTTATCACACTCATTCTGTGATGCGGCAAACCCTAATGACCTAGCTAGAAATAGAATGTCATCAGATAAACGTTTCGATTTTTGCGTAATTTCATAACTACGATTATCAATATCAAACCAACCGTCTGTATCAATAATTCCAGCTAACATTTGTAATCGAATTTGGCGATTGTTTGTCAAATAATCGAATGGAATATGTTTGTTATTCAATAAGTCATAATGAATCAGTGTTTTGGTAAATATGTTTTTATTTTCATACGGAAGACCAGTTTTCTTACTAATTCCCGGATGTGGGCGATTTGGCTCATCGGATGCAATTAAATAATCATACTTACTAACGTAATTGAGGTTCAACCTATCTTTCTTAAGCTCATTTCTTAGATAGGATAAAATCGAAGAATCCTGAGAAGTGATTTGAGGTTTTGATGAAATTCCGTCACCTAGCCAAACACCAATAATATAAGGGTCAAATAGAATGGGTTTTGTATCGAACTCAACACCGGTCGAATAACCCTTCAAATGTTTTTGAATATATTCGGGTAATTTCAAGAATTCTTTTACAGTTATTTCCACGATTTGTTTTGATTGATTCGCAACAAGATTATGTAGATAATTTTCTGCATCGTCTTTATTATCAAATGATTTATATTGATATTTATAAGTTTCTAGATGAAAGAAGAGTGTTTTATATGAGATTGTTCCATTTTTATTATGAACTGGTTTAATACGATTCATACCCGAAGGTTTTAAACAAAGAATATGCTCAGAATTTACACTATAACTAGTATTATTATTTGAAATTACGTCGAACATCTCATCTTCACCTTGACCAAGGGATAATACTCGTCTAGGAGTAGAATCGTCGCCCATAACTAAATCATCAACAATAATGTCTTGTACCATTTTGATGGAACCATCATACATAAGAATAGGTGTATTAAATCCATGACATTTACCTGTTCCGGGGGGGCCGTGTATAGCCACGGCCGTTCCCATTGCCGATGGGTTTGATATCCATTGGCCAATCATTTGCATAATCTGCATTTTTGCATCATTCAATCCGAAAACGCATGTATCTAGAGTTTGCATAGCGTTATCCATGAAATTATGACATGTTTCTACACCATCAGCCATCGTAACCGATAATGACTTATACATACCAAACGGAACTCGCATAAAAGTATCTACCCAATTTTTTATTTTATAATATTCGTTATCGCAAGGGTCCATTGATTTCAATACATTCAACTTCTGAAGTGCAGTTGCTTTGAATTTGGCTGGCATCTTTGAATCGAGTAGAGTTAGGCGATATGGTTTAATAACATTAATATGACTATTTATTTCTTTCAAATCTTTCATAATACGAAGCTGCTCCTTATTAGAAAGCTGTTTTTTAAAATAATCGATTTCATTCGCTTGTTTGTTACCACCGTGAATGAGTTTGTGATATGTCTTAGCATTCTTAATACGTGCCTTCTTGACCAATTTTTTAATTGAATCGTCACATTCTTTAATAGCTTTCTTCAATATCTTACTATTCGGTTTCTTTGTATATTGTTGCGAAAGTTGCTTTTTAGTATCTACTAATTCCAAATACTCTTTTTCAACATCTGGTAATTCTTCGGATTCTTCTTCCTTTTTTTTATCGGATTTCGATGATTTTTTTTCGATTCTTTTTTCCTTTTTAGTAGGAGTTGTTTCTACTTCTGGTAATTCAACTTTCTCATATGTTTCTTTCATAAATACCTGCTCGTCGTCACTGTCGCATTCGACGCCTTCTTCGTCTTCAATAAACTCTTCGTCTTCGACTTCTTCACCCCCACCCATGAAAACGATATTAAAGACACCATCTTCCTCATCTTCGTCTTCATCCGATTCGTCAGATTCTTCAACATCTTCGTCTTCGTCTTCGTCTGATTCGTCAGATTCGTAACGTGGTTTCTTAGAGTGTTTCGACTTTTTCATGACCTTCTTATTCTTGTTCTTTTTTTCTACAGACTTCTTTTTCTTGTTCTTATCCTTGTTCTCTTTTTCTTCTTTGATAGTATTTTCTAGACGGTTTTTCATATACTTGGAAGGAAATATTTTTGAAATAATACTTTGTAGTGCTGAACGGCCTATATCTTCTTCATCTTCTTCATCTTCTTCATCATCATCATCTTCATCCTCGTCATGTTCGTCGTCGTCATCTTCGCCATCTTCATCCTCGTCATCTTCGTCGTCATCATCTGTCCATTCATCCTCATCATCTTCAGATTCTTCAATAACAATGCGCTTATTTTTTTTAGAACGTTTGGGTGGATGATAAGATGAGTCTGAATCGTCATCTTCTTCGAAGATTTCAGACTCGTTATCACTATCCGAATCACCCTTATTTTTTCTCAAACGATTACGAGTGTTATATACCTTTTTATTATTTTTGGATACATTCTTAGTAGAAGACTTCTTGGTTTCGCGAATAGATGACATTGTAGCAGTTATGATATTATAATACTATAGATTTAAGCTATTTTAACAATCATTTTTTCTGGATATTTCATTTTCAATTTTTTATAAATCAAAAATATGCCAAAAATACCAAATCGTAAAATTGAAAAAATTGAAAATAACAATATAAAAATATATAAACAGTATAATATAAGGTTAAGGTGAAATGTCTAAACAATCAAGAATGAGCGAACACAAACCAGCCTCCAGAATTATTGGTGTTCAATTTAGTATGTTATCACCCGATGAGATTCGTAAGAACTCTGTGGTCGAAGTAACCACGCGTGATACATACATAAATAATAAACCGGTGATTGGTGGTCTATTTGACCCAAGAATGGGTGTATTAGAGCCAGGTCTTATCTGTCCAACAGATGGCTTGACGTATATCGATACACCCGGATACTTCGGACATATAGAATTAGCTAGGCCAGTGTTCTTTATTCAACATATTAAAGAAATAATGAAATTCTTGAAATGTGTTTGTTTTAAATGTAGTAAGCTTTTGATAAATAAACAGCGTCATAGACATATTTTGAAGATGAAATCTGAAGACAGATGGGACTATGTAGTCACCGCTGCTACCAAAGTAAAGCGTTGCGGCGAATCTATCGAAGACGGATGTGGTTGTAAGCAACCCGATAAAATCAAGTTGGAAGGTATGGCAACAATTTACGCGATTTGGGAAGGCATGGAAACCGAATCTGAATCAGATAAATCTAAAATAAATATGCGCTTAACGCCTGAAATTATCTTAAAAATATTCAAACGTATTTCGGATGAAGATATTCATTTTATGGGGTTCAGTCCTACATGGTCAAGACCAGATTGGATGATTTGTCAAGTATTGCCAGTAGCACCACCTGCTGTCCGCCCATCGGTAAAACATGATGCTCAACAACGTAGTGAAGACGATTTGACGCATATTTATAGTAATATTATCAAAACCAATCGAGACTTGGCTGATAAGATTACGAACGGTGCATCACCTACAGTAATTGAAGGTTTGACAACTGTCTTACAATATTTCATTGCGATGATTGTGAATAACAAGGTAAAGGGAGCAGTCCCTATGGCTCAGCGTTCCGGTCGCCCACTTCAATGTATCATGGGTCGTTTGAATTCGAAAAATGGACGTATTCGTGGTAACCTGATGGGAAAACGTGTTGATTTTAGTGCTCGTTCCGTCATTACTGGTGACCCGAATTTATCGAGTAGGCAATTAGGTGTTCCTAAGAAAATTGCCATGAATATTACAAAACCGGAAACGGTGAATTCTCGAAATCGAGCCTTTCTTTTAAAGCTTATACAGAATGGACCTGACGTTTATCCAGGTGCCAAAATTTTGGAGCGAAAGAATGGCGAGAACATTTCCTTGAGATATGTTGACCGAGCGTCTATACGTTTGGAAGACGGCGACGTGGTCCATCGTCACATGATGGATGGAGACGCTGTTTTGTTTAACAGACAGCCTTCTCTCCATCGACCTTCGATGATGTGTCATATCGTAAAGATAATGCATAAAGGTGACACATTTCGAATGAATGTAGCGGTAACAAAACCGTACAATGCCGATCGAATTTTCCCATCAGGGTCGGCAACAGGGAGCGTGAAAAGCGTGCAACTCCCTAGTGAATTAGTCGTATAAATGCTTTGAGTAAAAAATATAAAAATAATATCTCATTATAAAATATATGGATACTGATACGAAACCTTTAGTCAAAAGTTGTTCGAGATGTGGAGAAACAAAAGAATTCGAGAAGTTTATTTCTAAGCGTAATATCTGTAAAATTTGCTCTAATCGGCGTGACAGAGAAAACCGACAAGCAGTAGTATTATCCAATGATATCAACAAAACGTGTACCACTTGTAACCAAGACAAACCACTCACTAGTTTTAGCAAACACCGTGCTTCATGTAAAGACTGCTCAAATGAAAAGCGCCGAAATCGTTATCAAACCGATGAAAACCATCGTAAGAAAGCGATACAAGCTGCTCAAGAATTTAAGCACGCAAAAGTACTTGTTCGACGACAGAAAAAACTAGAAGAGATTGGCGAAGGTAACAAGAAGTGTAGTAATTGTTCTATAAACAAACCAATTTGTAGATATCGACATAACCGTCTAAAATGTAAAGATTGTGACCGCGATGAACCAATACAACGTTTTAAACGCAACGTTCGAAGTCGCATTTTCATAGCCTTGAAACAAAACAAGGTTATGCACACAATCGAATATCTTGGGTGTACAACACCTGAGTATTTAGCCTGGATGACGAGTTATAACGAATGCTTTACACTTGGCAATCAAGGGAAAGAATGGCACATTGACCATGTAATTCCTCTAGCCAAATTTGATTTAAACGATAGCGCACAACAGTTGATAGCTTTTAATTGGAGAAATACGATGCCTCTGTCGCCTGCAGAAAATATGAAGAAGAACTCGAAAATCTTACCACTACAAATCGAAGAACATCTAAAGAAATTAATCGATTACCATAAAAAAAAAGAGATAATAATGCCTCAAGTATTTATTGATTTATTTGCGAAACACCTTGTTGACGGGAACCCCCTAAAGCAATTGCTACCACTCCAATTTGGAAACTCTTTGGAGGAACACGGTTAGTAGCCGTACCCAATGGTAAAAAAGCGATTGATTTGTCTTATAAAATCTCCTCAATTTTATAGTAAAGACAGAATGGGCAATCCGCAGTGGAGTATCTAAAGCCGATATGGTAGGCCATGATACCCTCTCAGAGACTGCTGAGGTGTTGGTGAACGATGAAGGACTAGCCATCCGGAGTTTGCTTAAGGTACAGTCCTTCCCCTTTGGAAACATTGGGGGTGCTGCATATATGCTATCCTTCCAAAAAAATTCATTCAATGAATTTTCATTAGCGTATATGCAGCGAAGTTTGATGGCGATGAGATGAATATGCATATGGCACAGAACGTGCTAGCAGAAACAGAACTAAGACATTTGGCAGCGATTCCTTACCAGCTAATTAGCCCAGCCGGTAATTCCCCTATTATCGGTATTTTCCAAGACTCCCTATTGGGTTCCTACCGATTCACTAGACCCAATATAAAATTTAGCCCTAGAGACGCAATGAACCTGTTGATGATGTTTTCAAAAGTAGATGCCAATGCACTTAGACAAGCGGCAGAATCGAATGAGGGCAAAATCACAAATTTCGATGTCCTTTCGCAAATATTATATCCTATGACTATGAAATACAAAACAAAACTATTTGAAGACGAAGAAGATTATAATACATCCAATAATGTACTCGAAATCAGAAACGGTAAATATATTCGCGGTCAGCTAGAAAAATCCGTCCTTTCATCTACAACCAAAGGTATCTTACATAGAATCTGTAACGATTTTGGTAATATGCAGGCGTCTCAATTTATCGATGACCTACAAAACGTAGTCACTGAATATATGAAATCGAGTGCATTTAGCGTGGGTATTAGTGACCTGATTGCGAATACTACAACTCAGGATGGTATTATTCAAGTTATTGCAAGACAAAAACAGGAAGTACAATCACTGATTAACCGTGTTCATTTGGGAATTTTCGAAAATAAAACAGCGAGCACAAATATGGCAAAATTCGAGAGTGATGTAAATAATATTCTGAATGATGCTACAAATCAAGCGGGTAAAATAGGTCGTAAGTCACTCAGTAAAACAAACCGTTTCGTGATGATTGTTAATTCGGGTTCAAAAGGTACACCTGTAAATATATCACAAATGATATCATGCTTAGGTCAAACGAACGTTGATGGAAAAAGAATTCCTTATGGATTCGAAAGTCGAACATTACCCCATTTCAGTAAATTCGACGATAGTCCAGGTGCGCGTGGTTTCATCGAAAATTCTTATATTTCTGGCCTAACTGCACCTGAACTATTCTTTCATGCAATGGGTGGTCGTATCGGTCTTATTGATACTGCAGTAAAAACCAGTCAGACTGGTTATATTCAGCGAAGATTAATTAAGGGTTTGGAAGATTTGAAGGTCGAATATGATATGACCGTTCGCAATAATAAAGGGCGAATCGTACAATTCGCCTACGGTGATGACGGATTTGATTCTACCCGAGTAGAAAATCAGGTGATACCCTTGGTCGGAATGAGTACAGAAGATATTTATGTATATTATGACATTGTAGGCGTGAATGATGAACATAAGGAACTTATCAATATTTATAGCTCTGGAACAAAGAAACGACTTAAGTCACAACAACCAAAAGCCCTACAAAAATGCCAAGAATATATCGATAAGATGTTAGTCGCACGTAGAAATATTGTAGAGAATGTATTCAAATTTAAGAATGAAAATATGGTACGTCTTCCAGTAGCTTTTCAAAGTATCATTGCGAATATTCAAGGACAGCTTAATCTTAACTCAAATTCGATAACGGATATCACTCCGCTAGAGGCATTTGAGCTGATAGAAGAGTACTATCAAAAACTCAATACGATACAGTATGTAAAACCCAAATCTTTGTTCGAAGTGATGTATTACTTTTATGTGACACCCAAAGATTTGATTATTAATAAACGTTTCCATAGAAAGGCACTCATGTTACTTTTGGAAACAATTGTTTTAAAATATAAACAAGCGATTGTGCATCCCGGTGAAATGGTTGGCGTGATAGCTGGTCAGAGCATCGGGGAACCAACTACGCAATTAACACTCAACTCACTCGTATATGCAGCGGAAATAATTGTAAAAAATTCCAAAAATGAAATTCTCAGGCTAAGTATTGGTGAATTTACAGATATGCAAACCAAGCTGTCACAAAAAATCGACTATATGGCAGACAAAGACACCACTTATGCAGAGCTCGCAGAATATTATGAAGCTCCTTGTGCAAACGAAGAGGGACAAACAGTCTGGCGTCGCATTGAAGCTGTTACCAAGCATCCAGTCATCAATGAAGACGGAACCAATACTATGTTGAAGGTAACCACTAAGGGAAATCGAGAAGTGACCGCTACGAAAGCGAAGTCGTTCTTGCAGTTGATTGATGGAAAGATAATCGGTGTGAATGGAAAGGACTTGAAGGTTGGAGATTATCTACCGGCTTCTAGAAAAGCATTAGAATACAGTGAAATTACCAAATTGAATCTGAGAGAAATATTACCTCCAACAGAGTATTTGTATGGCTCCGAACTTGAAAAAGTGAAGACAGTCATGCATGAAACCCACTGGTGGAAAAATCATGCAAATATTACATTTATTGTGCCGCATAAAACAAGTCAATGTATACTTCCACTATTCAAAGATATAGTTAGACCAGGTCGAACATCAAACAAATCACAATATTTGAAACCAGGAAACATTTATATGAAAAGCATGGGTTGTTCAGACTATACTATACCAGAAACAATTGAATTAAATTATGAGTTTGGGTATCTATTGGGTGCATATGCAGCTGAAGGTTCAATGAATAAAAATACAGTAGGAATTTGTAACAATGATGATGCTTATTTGAAACCCATTGAAGACCTTTGTACAAAATGGAACATCCCACATCAAAAACATAAGCGCGTAGGGAGAGGGGGCGAAGGATGGACAAGTCAAGAATTGAAGATTCATAATACTATTCTATGTCGAATTCTAGAAAACCTTTGCGGAAAGATTAGTGATAAGAAACGCATTTCATCATCTATTGTGTTTTCCAACAAACAATGTATTCTTGGTTTCTTGGACGCATACATTGGTGGGGATGGGTCTATATCACAGTTTAAAAACAAAAACGGTACAGTTAGAATCAGTGATATTAAAATGTGGTCTTGTTCCCGTGACCTATTGACAGATGTCATGGTAATGTTGAGAAACCTCGGTGTATCTAGTCATATTTATAAAATTCCTACTAGAAAAGCAAATACTCATACGATTCAACACAAGAAACAATCTTATAGTTTGGATGTCAAGAATAGACAGACGCAGAAGTTGGCAGCTTTACTGAATCTGACAATCAAAGAAAAACAAGACCGACTTAATCTGCTATTGAAGCAAGAATATTTCAAATATGAACATTCATTGGAGGATATGATGGTTCCTAACATAATTGATGGAATTACAGTCATGCAACCAAGAAATGGTAATATGATGGACATTGACTTCGACCAAATAGTATCCATTGAAGAAGTACCAAATACAACAAATTATGCCTATGACTTAACTGTCGAAGATACTAGAACGTTTGACTGCTATAATGGTCTCTGCTTAAATGATACATTTCACCTTGCGGGGGTTGCATCAAAATCGAATGTGACTCGTGGTGTCCCGAGAATCGAGGAAATCCTACGCCTAACAAAAAATCCTAAGAATTCATCCATGACTGTACATTTAAAACCAATTGATGAACAGCAACAAGAAAAAGCTACACAATACGCGAATATGTTACAGCATACTAAATTAGTAGATGTAGTCAAGTCCGTACAAATATGTTTTGACCCCAATGACAAAGAAACTACAATTCATGATGATAAAATATTGATGGAACAGTATTACGAATTCCAGAATATGTTGGAGAGTTGTGTAGATGTAGATACGGACAGTAATGGACAAAAATCAAAGTGGATTATTCGCATGGAAATCGGTCCGGAAATTCTACTCGATAGTAATATCACAATGGATGATATCCATTTTGCAATTACAAATAGTTATGGAAACGAAGTGTCGTGTGTATATTCAGATTATAATGCAAATAATTTGGTTTTCCGTATTCGTATGAATAGTAGCGTATTTAATAAGAAACTGAAGAAGGGGACACCGGAGACACTTGACCAATCAGACGAAATATATATGTTACGTAATTTCCAAGAAAGTCTATTAAATAATATTGTTTTACGTGGTGTGACGGGTATCAAAAACGTCATTCCAAGAAAGTTACAAAATAATGTAGTAAAAGAAGGCGTGGATGAACGTAAGGTAGAACGCGATGAAGGAAAGTATGTACCCAAAGATGTATGGGTATTGGATACAACAGGTTCAAATTTAATGGATGTGATGGCACTCAGTTTCATCGACGCGAAGCGTACATTTAGTAATGATATCAAGGAAATATTTAATGTATTTGGTATTGAAGCAGCAAGAAATGCTATCTTTAATGAATTGGTTGAAGTGATGGAATTCAGTGATGTGTATATTAATTATCATCATTTGAGTCTTCTATGTGACCGTATGACATCAACCCAAAATATGGTTTCGATTTTCAGGTCGGGTATATTGAATGATGATATTGGACCGATTTCGAAATCTACGTTTGAAGTTCATACAGAAGTATTATTAGGTGCCTCTAGACATGCAGATTTTGACCATATGCGCGGTGTATCAGCCAATGTCATGATGGGACAAATGGGTATTTTCGGAACGGGGGCATTCCAACTCGTCTTGGATATGGAAAAAATGAAGAACATGGAAGATATACAAGTAGATATGCGTGATAAAAACAAGGAAATAGAGAGGTTGTTTGGTGGGTTAGAAGACAAAACCGATACATGTTCAAAGGCGAACACAGAAATCAAAAATAACTTGGCTGCAATTAAACAAGAGGAATCTGGTCAATGTGACGATGATTACGATATCGGATTCTAGTTATCAATAACTCCAAAAAATACCATAATAATAACAATATGTATGATATTTTTTATTACATCGTGATATATTTAGAAATTACTTTTACACCCACACCCTTGAAGATTTGTAGCCTTTTGGTTACGAATCAACCAAAAGGCTACAAATTTACCGATAGACCTTATCGATGTAAATAAAATATTTTATCTTGATAATATATAATGTCGAATGATTTATTTATATTCTATGAACAAAATGCCGATATTCTAAGACCAAAGATAAGTTTAAGTGAAAGAAAAGTAGAATCAGCAAAGAAATCAAGTAAAAGTGTATTAGATGACGCAACATGGGATGAAGAAGACGAAGACGAATCTACAAAAAGTAAGGAAAATGAGAAAGAAGAAAAGGAAGTAAAAACGAATATTGATAAGGCATCCAAAGTCATAACAGCAAAAGATGTAAATGAAAAATTAAAAACATCGCCTACAATGGTAAGTTTTGATATGTATAAAAAATACATAAATAGCATAGTCGATTATATCAAGGAAAATATACTGGATTACGCAGAAGCAATTGACCGAGTAGTCAAAGAAAAATGGGATATTTTAGCAATACAGAAAACATTTGGTAGGACAGACAATCAGATAAAAAATGATATGGTAAGAGAAATCTTTATTACAAAAGTAGGATTAGATTCGATTGATGCAGTAGTCGGTGACAATATATCGGAAGCTAATTTGAACATAAACGAATGTTACAAAAATTTCTTATCTTCATTAAAGACACGAGGACCCAGTAAAAGTATATCCGACGATAAAGATGCAAATTCTCATGAAATGATTGATAGGAAACTCGAGATATTATCAGACAAAATCGATAAAATGGATAAAGGATTGGAAGAATTATATAAGAAAATAGAAACAAAGTTGGACGAATTAACAAAATCAAATTCGACCAATAGTCAAGACTTCCCTGACTTAATGAACTTCACTGGTGGTAGCGGAAGTATTATAAGAAATGTGAATAATTTTATCAGAATTTTACGTTATGATTCAAATGATAGTAAAAAACAAATCGACGAAAATCTATTATTTTTTATTCCATGTCGCTTACCTAAAACATTGTCAGCAGTTGAACATAAACAAATTTTAAATGCGGATTATTCAAATAAAGTGAATATTGATGAACTTTGGTGGCCATCGCCCCTATTAAAACTAATAGTATGGTGTTTAAAATCGCTATTGGAAATACATGTAAATAACAAACATGATAATGATATTTATTATCGATGTTTAGATTTTAACTACCGACGATTTAGCACAAAATTAAATAGAGTACAAGCGAAACACTGTCCAAGAATTGACGATTTATTAAGAGGTAAAAATGGTAAGAAAGGTATATTTAATGTTGATTTTAATATATTAGATGGCGAAAATATAGAAAACACAGATGAAAAAAAACTAATCGATAAATGCAACGACAAATTTAAATGGGACTTTTTAAGTCGTGGTAGATGTAAAAGCATGGTTAAAACGCGTATGAAGTTCGATAATAATTGTAATATAAAACAGAAAGGTAGTGTAAAATATCGTGGTGGAAAAAGATACAAATTAAAATCAAAGAAATTAAAATCAAAAAGAAAAAGAACAAAAAAGATGACAGGAGGCGAGAATGAATTTGATGTTATTTTTTTAATCATATTAATGATATCTATCATTTTGATGATAGCAGGTTCAGCTGCGGGTAATCCGGGTGTATTTACTGCTGGTCTTATTATATTTTGTCTTTTGATGGGACCCCGGCTTATATTTGTTTTTATTGCAGCAAGTGGATAAGGTCTATCGGTAGATAATATTTATTAGCCAAATGGCTAACCTTCGGTTATCGACCTCTGACCCATATGCTTTTCGGGGATAAATATATTTATCCCCGAAAAGACATTAATCATATATAATATGACATAACAACATAAAAATATCATATTATAACAAGATATCGTAATGGATAGTCTTATCGTAGTCGAGAATCCACAACCAACAGGATATACCATTTATAGTAAAAATAAATGTCCATATTGCACAAAAGCAAAAGCACTACTTAAAGATGCACATATAATTGAATGCGATGAATATATATCAGTAGATAGAAGTACATTCTTGAAATATATGGATGCATACAGCCGAACCGAATATCGAACATTTCCCATGATTTTCTATAATGCCGAATTTGTAGGCGGATTCAAAGAAGCAAAGGTACATTATGAAAAACAACAATGTTTCAGTGACGAAGCGTGATAAGCAAAATCGACATTTGTACAATTGTAACTACAAATTACAATTGTAAAATAAATTATCGCAGAATAATGTATAATGCTAGGAAAGATAATAGCGATAGTACATTTCTTCATAGCATTCTTTTATTCATTTTATGCATTTATAATATCGAAGAATATTCTTTATGATTATTTATATTTCACAGCATTAGTCATACTACAAATATTATGGATACTATTCAAAGGTGAATGTATATTTAGTTATTATTATAAATTATATCATTATGAAAATTATGAATGCGGTGATACTACGACATTAGATGACTTCAATGAACTAGATTTCTTTTCGAAAGAAGGCGAAAAGAAAAATAAAAATAGTAATTTAACCGATTTAGTAAATGCTCTGTTCTGTATAGGCATTATTCTTTCTATTTGTATAACAGCAATTCGTTCTCGAATTGTGCATCCAGTTATAGTTGTATTTGTATTAATATTTTTACGATTCTTCTATTTATTTTTTAATAATGCTACAGGATATGACACGAATAGTATAGGTAAATCGATGCTAGGAGAAAACTATAAAGTGCTAGAAACAACATATTATGAATACAATTTCGATAAAATGCATAATGTAATCAATAACGGCATTTTAACATTATTAGTTATTTTTTGGGTGTATATGACTTATATTAATAGAAATAGATTGATAAAATAAATATGTATATTAAATATAATAATAAATGAACGATTTACACATAGTAACCGTTGCAACTGAATCAAAATATTATTTTCCATATCTTATAGAGTCATGTAAAAAATATGGAAAAGAATTAGAAGTTCTCGGATATGGTGAAAAATGGTTAGGGTTCAATTGGAAGTTTAAAAAAATGCTTGAATATTTAAACCAAATACCAGAAAATGATATTGTATGCTTTGTTGATGGATACGATGTATTGTGTCTTCGTGAATTAAATGAAATGAAAAAAGAATTTATACGATTAAAAGAGAAATATAATTGTAAAATCATTGTAGCTGAAGATAAAACGACAAACACACTGTTTACGTACATTGGTTCCATTATATTTGGTCAATGCAAAGGCATAAATATTAATTCGGGAACTTATATTGGATATGCGAAAGATTTATTGATTATACTAGAAGATATATATACAAAAAATCCAGATAATAAAAATGACGACCAAATGCTATTAACAGAGCATTGTATAAATAACGACCAACTATTTCATATAGATACGGAAAGTGAATTATTTTTTACACAAGTAACAATATTGGGCGAAATAAGTGACTATATAACTATAAAAAATAATGAAGTCATTGCGCGTAATAATAAACCCTTCTTTATTCATGTTCCTCATGGATTTCTTGATAAACTTATCATAGAACTTGGCTATGATTATAATAATATAGTGCGAAATGATATATTATTCGAAATTTTTACAAATAAATTATGGAAAGGTGCTCTAGCTAATTATATTTTATTTTTAATATTTTGTATTTTTATTATTATTTTCATTTATGTATTAATTAAATATAAAGTTATAAAATATTCAATAAAAATACCGAAAATATATTAATTGAACCATAACAGTAATATTAAATACGGATAGACATGATATTATTGAATTGTTTCTGTTTCTGTAAAATATTACGCAAAATACTAGTATTTGTAAAACATGCAAAAGTATAACAGCATCTTTATTATAATAGATAAAATCTTCATGAGGAATATACGAAATATCATCACCTATTTCATAATTTTTATTAATTAACCATTTTTCAATACAACTTATGATGCATTCGTTTTTTAACAATAACCAATGGAAACATTGAATGCTTACTAATACTACTATATATATATCATATTCTTTTGGTGCAAAATATATGTAAGCAAAGGGTATCATATCAATTAAAAAATGAAATATGTGTAAAATTATCAAAAATATATTTTTCATTTATATAATACCTATATAATATATAGATGGACACGCAATACAATACTAAATGTTACTATTTTGATAAAAAAGAATATAATTCAGGATTTTTAGATAAGAGTGTGGATGCAACTTATATTATACATTTGGAAAACAATGGTCGTATTGACCATATAAATGAACAATTGTCCAAATTTCAACCTACAAAAACTGTTTACATAACACGTAACCAAGGATTCAAAAAATGCACAAAAAGATTAATAGAACAAGTATCCTATCAAGATTTAACGGATGCTTTCCTACAATGTTTTCAACATGCGAATACACATGGATACGATAATATTTTAATTTTAGAAGATGATTTTATTTTTAGCGATGAAATAACGAAAAGCGAGAACATTGACATAGTAAATACATTCTTAATAAAAAATAAAGAAAATGCGTTTATATATTACTTTGGGTGTAATCCAATACTTATAGTTCCTTATGACTGGAATCACTATTATTCATTTGAATCTTTATCTGCACATGCAATCGTATATTCTCGTAAAACTAGACAATTGCCACTGAATACAGAACTAAAACATTGGGACGTTATTATAAAGAACAGTGATACTAGTAAATATTTATATTATAAGCCGTTATGTTATCAAACCTATCCCGAAACAGAGAACAAAAAAACATGGTCAGAAAAAGACAATGCATTCATATTTGAAGCAAAAAAATGGATTATACAAACATTGAATTTAGATAAAACACCCGAACCAGGGTTCTCTATTATCTACATGTTGGCAAAACTATTATTCTTGCTGTTTATTTTGTTTACTGCATTTAAGATATGGTTCTCATACAAGTATATAATAAAATACATGAAGGTTTCTAATTATAAAAGTAAAAAATAACAATTGTAATTACAAAATCACAACCGTAAATTATATAGCAACAATATAAATGGGCCAAGACCAGGTTCTCAATATAATACAATTTTTGCATGTTCTAATCGATATTTTCAACTGTAGTTACATATTTATATTTAGTTCAAAATACGATATCTATTTTGCAACGTGGATATTACTACAAACATTACATTGGTTATTATTGAAAAACGAATGCATAGTAAGTTATATTGAAAAGAAAATCGAAAATCCGTATTATAAACTAGGGTCTGACCCAAAACGTGTCCCTCATAATGAAGTTTATTTCAACGAATATACACTTACCGCAAAAGCAATCATTATTCTATCCACACTGCTAATTATTATTTATAGGGCAAAAACGAAAACTGTTCAAGGAATCGCTGGATTAGCCATTGTATTATGGATTTATTTAACCTATTTTCATAATGATATCATGAAAAAAATAAAGAAACCCAATTTGTAATTACAAATCTACAATTCTATTTCATAAGCACAGCTATATGTACCCCTTACAAGATTATAATTTATCTAGACAAATTATAATTTACAAATGAGTCAAAACTGTTATCGATTCGAACAAATAAAATACAGTGACGGATTACTATCTGATAGTATAGATGCCACATATATTATACATTTAGAGAACAATGGTCGCATAGAGGATATACAAAAACAGTTACAAGAATACCATCCAACAAACATAGTATACATTGTTTACAATAAAGGTTATAAAAAATGCAGAAAACAGGATTATATAAAAAACAGTGCACATGATTTGGTAGATGCAAATATTGAAATCTGTAAACATGCCGAGAACCAGAAATACAGTATTATCTTGGTTCTCGAAGACGATTTTATGTTCAGTCCAAAGATAAAGGAAGATGAACATACGAAAAACATTTGTACTTTTTTGAAAAAAACCGAGAACTTTCCGGTATTCTATTTACTTGGCTGTGTTCCTCTTCTACTTATTCCATATGATTTTAATCATTATCATTATAAATCATTGGTGACAGGTGGAACACATGCAGTTGTAATAAATGAGAAAATGAGAAACATAATATTATCGGAAACGCAAGAAGAAATCGATGATTGGGACAAATTTCCAGGTTTGAACTATTATAATTATAAATATACGTATCATACGCCATTATGCTATCAATTATTTCAAGATACAGATAATTCCAAAATATGGGGTGGCGATAATATTTTTTTCAAATTATATTGCCGACTAGCTTTTTATATATTTTACGTATTGAATATGCATAAACAGGTCGAACCAGGATATTCATTGTTTTATGCTTTTTCAAAAATCACCATAATTCTTATTACAATGCTAGTTTTATATATAATAGTCAAATATCTAGTTCTCGGAAAGAGGCGTAATCGATAAGGGTTCTGCTATAACATCGGGTATCGACATGTCGAGCATAGCCAATTCATCCAATCTGAAAAAATCAAAAACCATTTCATAATAATAAATAATTAATACAACAATAACAAGAAGCAATATCAAATCAGAATAAAGAATATTATAATCAAACAAACGCAGCGCCTTGAAATTTAGAAACGGATGTATATAAGTGAATGGATTTATCGACGGTTCATTTATTTGATTATTGGACTTGACTGTTCTACCCCATTGTTGTTGAAAGACTATCTTAGGATTATTATAAATCACCATATTCGAAAATAGTAAATCGAGATCCAAGTGATAATAAACAGTATGGTCTAATAATTTACGAGCACTGTCTTTATTTAAAATATACGCAGTCATTACTACAGATGGGAGACGATTATACGTATTCATATTGAAATTCGGTAAATAATCCAATTTAATAATTTCCCAATCTGACGGGGCATTGGCTATCGATGCAACGACTTCCTCCATAAAATTACTATTGACTGGTGTAGCATCGTCTTCGAGAACCAATGCATACTTTTTGACAGACTCCTGTAAAAACGTATCGGCTGCTTTTCGATGACTTAATGCACAACCAAGTGCAGATTTAGGTGAAAATATTTTGCTTGTTATAAAAATTTCTTCATAATTTGTAAAATCGGTTTCATTTCCATAAATACCCTGAATTCGGATAAACTGGTTCGGAGAGAGTTTTTGTTTCATTTCTTCGAGTCTATCAGCATCTTTATCTAGGTTGATAACATAGATATCTATATCGTTGTTGTTTGACATGTAAAATAGATATATAAATTTATTATAATGAATAAACTTATTGTCTTTTGGTGGATAAATATATTTATCCACCAAAAGCATATGGGTCTCCTGTTGATAACCGATAGACCTTATATACACCTTTGAACATTTACACCTTTTTACGGTACGAAACCGATAGACCTTATACATTACTTACAGGTACTTGTGTCATCATACTCAGCTTTCTCGTATGATGTGTTTCTAGATAACTTTCTAATGATAGATTATTTTCTATATAATCTAAAGCCCGTTCCCCTGTACTAACCATAGAATCGAAACCTTTTAAATCCCTTAGTAAATAAGCCGGTTTTACTAAATGATATCTGGGTTCGCTACCATTATATATACTTGGACTTCGCACACAATAATAACGGTCACTATTACGGTTTCCGCCCAAAATTAACCAATTGACCGATAACGATAGAGATTTCAAATTTCCGGATGAAAAAAGCATAATAGGAAGTGGAATGGCAGACGATATCATCCATAAATCTAAATCTGTCAAGGAATAGTCATCACTCATTATCCAATCTTCTAATTTATGCGGGTTTGACTGTAATGCAGTAACTATTCTTGTTTTCCCCTGTAAAGACAAGATTCCGAGAATAGTCTCGGCATGTTTATCCATATATTCTTTATATTTATTCCATAATATGGTTTTTAATACTCCGACGTTATATGTTTTATTGAATTTATCATTGATAATACTTATAATAACATAAAATGTACATAATGGTGAATTATGAAATATAATTTCCGTCGCTTCTTTTGGAAATGTACGTACCCAATAACTAGCGTCATTCCCTATAATAGGTATCGGCTTTCCATGAATACATTCGGCAATGAAACTATCAGAACTCGTTTGTTCAGAATGAACGGTTTTTTGTTGTTCCAATGTTATATTCAAGTCATATCTTTGTGAAACAGAAGGACCCGCCAAATCATATGTTATTTGTTTAACATAAGGGTTCATTTGAAAGGGTACTAAGTTATCCAAATAATCCCCATCTAGAATGGATTGTAAAAGAATAAGTTCAGTTTCATTGATTTTATAGTCGGTATTCGAGATATTCAAGTATTTTCTCGGTTCTAATAAAAAGAGCCGTATTCGTTTATATCTTAATAATTCATCTGCTAGACGAGCATAATATATAGGTTTATTCTCTTCACCCGATACTAAATTGGCTTGTGGTATAATAAGAGTGCATATATCATCTTTCATAATACAATATTTTTTATCATCACATTTACCGGTACTACTTCCACACACAGAAATATCTTGTAATTCATTTAATAACTCTGGTTCAAGATGTTCGAATACGACTTGTTTATTCATTAAATATTCCAAAACATATTGTACTTTCTTTAACTTTATTTTATACAAGATACTGGGGTCATCTAGAATATTTACAAGAAAAGTACGTATTTTACGATTTACGAAATCATTTAATATAGAGCGTAGCATACTACGAAATGCACTATAGAACTGCGACTCTAACGTAATATTTTTTATGGTACTTGTGCGAGTGATATCCGGATTTCGACCAACCGCCAATGCCTTATCTGCTTCAATATAGCCATTGTCTGCAAAACTATTGCTTTTATATTCGGGTAACCCGTCTTCGATATCGTTTGCTATAGGTGGATTTATTTGTACAAACTGATTGGTTTCGGTTAAAATACCAATAATTAGCTCTTCTTCCACAACTTTTAACATCGGTTCACATAGAATCTTTTTGTTCGACGCCTTACTAATTCTTAAAAGCATATCTCGTGTCCATTCGTAACTATTCCAATTGAGGTTATCCATGTAAGCAACTGGAACATATTTTAGTATAGCTGATGGAAAACAAGGTAAAAATAAAGCTTTTTTACCAATAATAATATTTATACCTATTACTTTGCCACGATAATTAATACATTGGTTCAGTATCGTAATAGTGTCAGTTGTTATATTTCGTATTTCTTTCATTAATTCATTCGCAGAAATGTTCTTTTTATATGTATACACATTTGGCATACTAGGTTTGGCTGCACAATAACGTAATGTAGTATGTTTGATATTATTTAATATGTTTTTAGTGGGTTCGAATCGGTCGTGGAAAGTAATGGTACTGTTTTCTATCTTTTTACCACCTTCTATATCTTCATCACTATCGATTCTATATAAATAAATGGGTTCGTAATATTCTTCTTTCTTCATGATAAGTACAGTTTCTTTACGAGAATCATAAAGGTTATCGGAATAAGAATTCGTTGGGCATATTAATTCAACATTATCGGTAACATCATTTTCGGAAACCTCCATGATAACGAGATTGAGCCCGTTAGGAAATAAATTAGGGTTTGGTGTAGCAAGAATATCCCATAAATAGGTATGGTCTATCCATGCATCGTCGTCACGTAAAAATGCTAGGAAGTTTTCGAAAGATGCGACGGTATCTTCGTAAAAATCCATTTGAGCTTCTGCTGATTTATTCAGGGATTGATAGAACTTGCTTTGCATATGTTTATTTAATACTTCGGTTTCTACCTGTATTTTTTTTGGTTGAAATACTGATATCAATGAACCGTTATGTAGTTTTAAATAGTTATCTAAATTTAATGATTCGCTAATAATACCCCTTATTTCTTGGATGGTTGGTATAGATTTACCCTGTTGTCTGTATTTATGTACGGAACCGAAAATATGAGCAATTGAACCTAAAAATGACTGATGTTGTGATTGCTCTACACCATATCTTAAAAATACGTTGATGTTTGGTTTAATAAGAGCGGCATTCTTTTTAGTAATAGCTTTTGCGTAATCTACTTGTAAAAATAACTGCACAGAAGGTGGAAGAAATCCCCATCTATCTTTACGAATAGGATATGTATCGAAACTAACTATATAAAATTTTGGGTTTTCATCCATTTCTTCAGCCTTGGGTTTTTTTGGGTTTGGTTTATATTCTTCTATCATATCTACGTCTGCCTCTTTAAATTCATTAGTCGAATTTGGACCAGTAAATTCTTCATCCTGAATATTACATTGGTTTCTACGCGTTATTTGTAATTGACTCATGGCATTTTTAAAGCAACATGGTAAGCAAGATTTAGGGTGTGCGTCTTTTGGTAAGAATCCAGGACTATATTGAATATATTCTCCTTTTGCGTTTTTATGCTCTTTGCTTGTAAATTCGTGCATATTATCTGCACATTTTCCTTCTTTTACTTCTTGTTCTGTCAATGGCATATTTGTAGTCATACACCAATATCTTGGACAAATATACCAGTTTTTTTTATTAGGGTCACTTCCGTATCGCATAGCGTATCCGTACGCGCCTTCATGGGTTTCATCTATTTTACGTTTTTCTTCATCTGTTAAAATAACTGGTTGCCTACTCACATTTGCAGGACAAACTCTAGAATAAGTATCATATTTACCTTCTTTCTTCTTTAATATTAAGTTGGGTTCTAATCGCTTTAGTTTATCAACAAAAAGTTTTTTTTTGTTACCACCAATGAGTTCTTTTTTTGGTGTAGTAGATGGTTCTTGATTTGATTCTTCGGAACTTTGTTGTAATGGAGCCATGCCTTCAGACGATTCGAGAGATTCAGAAGTTGGTTGCGATTCTTGTTGTATTGGAGCCATTCCTTCAGATGATTCGAGAGATTCAGAAGTTGGTTGCGATTCTTGTTGTATTGGAGCCATTCCTTCGCTACTATCGGTTGATTCAGCAGACGGTTGTATTGGAGCCATGCCTTCAGACGATTCGAGAGACTCAGAAGATGGTTGCGATTCTTGTTGTATTGGAGCCATGCCTTCAGACGATTCGAGAGATTCAGAAGATGGTTGTAATGGTTCCATGCCTAAGTTAGAATCACTATCGTCAGAAGAATTGGTAGATGGTTGCGAATCATCTTGTAATGGTTCCATACCTTGATAAGAATCGGGAGATTCGATAAGGCCTTCGACAGACTCATCAGAATTTTTTATAGGAATCTCAGTATCGTTCGTTTCCAAATGCTCGAGCCAGTCATCATTTTGTGGTGGAATACTAATATCTTCATCGTCCAAATTCTCGGCTTGTAATGTTTGAATCGATTCATCATCGCTATATTTAGCACCATCAAAATCATCATTTATATTATTTTCAGGTTCTTCGACTTCATCTTCATCTTCAGCATTATTGACAGCATCTTCTAAATCGACATCTTCATCTTCAATCGGTGCTAACCCTTCAATATAATCTTCGCCGTCACTTTGTTCTCCATCGGTGGAACTCTCAATATCAGAATCCTCATCATAAATTTCGGTAACATCTGGTTTTGCAGTAGTTATTAAAACTGGCTGAGTTTCTATATTCTGACCTGTTTCGCGTAAGCACATCAATTTAATTTCTTGGATAGGTAATTTTATTGTATCAGGTGATTGAGTAATACGTAAAAAACTTTCCAAATAAAGCTCTAATACAGAAATATAATCAATCCCCGTTATTTTATCGACTTCAACAGTAATTCGCTGTTCAAAAGGAATAACACGTAATATGGTAGGGAAACCCGGGTTTTCTGCAATATCTAATGATTTATTCACAAATCTACCTTTCGTACGAGTAAAATTATTTAAATAATCCTGAAATTGTATCAACGCCTCATCTTTAGTCAATTCGTAATTTAACATCAAAGCATTCACAATAGTCGCCAAATCATTTGTGGTTTTATATAATTCGGTAATGGTTGCATCAATTGCGTCCATTTTCTTGAAATTATCTACACGTTTAAACCTTAATATGGCGCCTTTTCTAAGATTATCATCGATAATATCAAAAATACCTGTTAAACATTTATATTTCGAAAGCGAAAAATCTTTGTTGTATGACATTTCGAAAACATATTTCAAATTAATAAATTCGAGTAAATTATCGCGTAAGCTATAAAAGGAATTGACCTTGTAACCACTTTGTATCAAATAGCTGTTCAAATTACTGATGATTTTATTAACAGGTCCTAATAAAATTCGTAGAATATCGTCTTCTAAAATAGGTTTTTCAATATCACAACGAACGTTTATATTTCCATTATAGTCAAAATCGATAAATACTTCGATGGATTGTCCATCCAATACAGATTGATTATATACTGAAATCTGACGTACTTTACCAGTAATCTTAGATAAATTGATAATTTGGGATTTCTTTAAATAGGGTATTTTTTTACCCGATTTGGAGATTTTTTCACTATACAAACGATATATGTTCTCGCGTTTTGGACCAGGATTATATTTAATAAAGGGACAGAATTTAGTAGAATGTATGTTTTTAAAAATAGCATCCAATGGTAGATTACTTTTAGTTTCCGGGTGTAATGCTACATGGAAACTCGTAATACCACGATTCATACTAGGTAATTCACCCGTTTTATTATAATATACTTCATGAAACATATTGATAAGTTGATATTGTTTTGTAGTCTGTTCAGTGATAGATTCATCTGTTTCACGTATCAATCTTTGATGGTTTGTAATAAAATCATTTTTTGATAAAATCTTCTGATTCTCCAATAATGGATAATAGAGAGATAATACGTATCCTACGTCAATTCGATTATTAATAGAATATTCGATGACATCTCCAGCTAATGCAAAATAGATAGTATTATTCACTAATTCCCCATAATTCATTAATAGATGGTTCTCGAATGTTTGAATCGAGTTTTGCATAGTTTGAACAAATACGGGTAATGCGACTGTAGTAGATTCCGGATTGGGTTTTAATATATCATACGGATTAGCTGAAAATAATAAATCACGAAAAGACGCGAATTTTTGCCCAATTGGATGGCAAATGTTATAATCTACTAAATTGAAATAGTGTTCTATATCTTCATAAACATAAGTATCTTTGATACCTTTACTTTTTACAGCTTCAATCGTATCTACACCTACTTTCAAATTACATAAAAGTTGTCCAAGCATCTGATGCGTAAATTCGAATTTATCACGTTTCGAAATTTCTTGAAAAAACTGTAAAAGATTCAATCGGTCACGGATAAATGAATATAAATAAATTTCTTGTAATGACGTGGTTGCAGTATCCATTTCCATAACCAATTTTTTTTTAATAGTTTGAATAGTATCATCCTTATGAATAAACTGATTCGAATAAATGATTTCTGGCGAAGACGAATTGATGTATGTAAGTTCATTGTCGCTAAATATTTCATTCATAGAAGGCTTTCCTTTTTCTTCTCGTTTTCCATGAAATACGAATACGCGTTTTGGAAGAGAATTACCGTCATTTGTTAATTCAATCAATTTATATATAGGGTAATGCATTGAAATAGTATCATTTTCAGGAGAACTCTTAAATAAATTCAAAACATCCATACTTTATATACAATGGTATTATACTTATATACAATGGTATTACATTTTATAGTGAGTTCTAACACACAAGGTATATTGGTAGATAATTCACGAAAACCCCAAACGTATATAGTGTTTCGTTCTTTACTGTCTATTGGTGGATAAATATATTTATCCTTCGTTCCTTTCATTCTTTTTCATAGCATATGGGTCTCCTGTCGATAATATTTATTATCCATTTGGCTAATAAATATTATCTACCGATAGACCTTATGCATGGCCTATAATATTTCGTATTTCTTATAGTATGATTATAAGATATACTTTATGCGAAAAGCATTACTTATAGGTATTAATTACACCAGCAATGCAGTAAATAATGTATCCGAAAATCCGCATATTCGATTACAAGGATGTATAGATGATATTCTGGCGATGAATGATGTTCTTTGTTCTCATTATGGTTACGATTCTAGTAATAATATTCTATTAAGAGACGATGAAACAAATTCGTCGAAAATACCCACGAATATAAATATTATGAACGAAATCGAAAACTTGGTAAAAGATAGCGAAATGTTACGCGAAATATGGATTCATTATAGTGGGCATGGTACTAGAACACGTTATACAACTAGTGAGAATATTGACCTAATTGTTCCCAGTGATTATCTTACAGGCGGGTATATACGTGAAGACGAATTCTTTAATGAAATAAAAAACGTGAAATGTCCTATAATTTTAACGATGGATTGTTGCCATAGTGGAAGTTTATTAGACTTACCATGGTCATTTGAATATCATTTATCAAATAGTTCTAAAACGCGGTTTTATTATTTGAGAACACGTGTCAATCAACATACAATACCGAACCCAAATATATTTATGATAAGTGGCTGTAAAGATGATGAAATAAGTGCGGATACATATAGTATTGAAATGAAAGAATCTATGGGTGCTTTCACAGATGCCTTGGTTCATTGTCTGAAAGAAAATAAAACAACGATAACTCTTATGAACTTGTATAAAAATGTACGTGAATTTTTAGTACATGGTGGATATAAGCAACAGCCGATTTTGTCTAGTTCTTCAATAGTACCCAAATATAGTTTTGATTCGAGTAATATTACGTAACATATTATATAATTATATAATATATGATAATGAATTTTCCTATAGAAATCATAAGAAATATACTAGAATACGATAATAAAATCAAATATAGAAATGGTCGATTTATGAATCAACTACAAATAGATAACGATATATCTACGATGTTAGAGAACATACCAAAAAAACATAAATACTTTACCGAAATGCGGTCAATCTATTGGAATTCCTTTGTAGAACTATTTGCTAACAATGGTCGTAAAAAGTTCATTTTAGAGTATAATAATTATTTATCGAACTATGACCATAATGGAAAACTTGTTCAAAATAATATCACTTTTTCTTTTATTACGAAAAGTGTATTGAATAAACGTATTGAACGATTTACTGGATAATTTCCTGTAGTCCAAACGCAAGGATAGTCGATAATACTAATACTAGAAACTCGCCGATATATACAGTTCGCCAACCCCAAACGGGTAAGCAATTTACATTATATAGCAGAACCGTCTAAATATATAGACGTAAAATTACTATTTACGATAGACCAACATCTATGAAAAAGAAAGGCCACTGTAGAAGTAAATAAGGTAATATGATTATGCCAAAAGTAATAAGTGACTACTGGTAAAATTATATGTATAACTACATCTAACATAAGATAATTTGAATAAGACATGAAAGTTGCGAAGTTATTGATGTAAAACTGTTTTGTCAAATTAGGTTCGTGACAACAATTATATATATAAGAAAAAACATAATACCCGATAAAAACGCAACAACCGCTTGCTGCACAAACGCCCTTTACAAAATTAAAATAGTCTTCCAGATATTCTGGTTGATAATAACTAAGAAAGTAGCAAAGTGTTGTAACTTTTAACCACCATTTGGTCATAGCTTCATTTGCAGTAGGAAAAATCATATGAATAATAGCTAATCTATTATTCATACAAAGAACGTTTTATATATTTTTTTTATATTCTATCCTATACCTCTGACCCATATGCCTTTTCAAAGCATATGGGTCAGAGGTCGATTGCCGAAGGTTAGCCATTTGGCTACGAATCTACTGATAGCACTTAAGCATTCTTTCTGATGCGTTTATTTTTTCTAGAGCATTTGTTTTTTCTAGAGCATTTGTTTTTTCTAGAGCATTTGTTTTTTCTAGAGCATTTGTTTTTTCTAGAGCATTTGTTTTTTCTAATAGACCCACCACGATTTGTCTTTTTTTCAGCACAATATTCGATAACTTTTTGTTTTCCTTCGCTAGGGTCTATTTTTACTTCAATATTATTTTCATTTACTTTCTTTGATGCTATCTTTATAATGCTATTGTATTCACTTGCATAATCATCCGGCAAATCTTTCAATTTATAATTTTGTATTTCATTATTTACTATAACCGGTCTAGTTTTCCCAAACCAATCTCCTTCTTTATATAAATTAACCCCTAAATCATTACCAAAACCGCTGCGGGTTTTACAAAAAACTTTACCTGACATATATTGTTATATAATTTAAATTATATATATAATAATGCATAAAATATTATACACAACGTTTGATAATTTATATTTAATGTCTATCGGTAGATAAATACATTTATCTACCGAAGACATATAGAGAAATCCACCTTTTTGTAGCCAAATGGATACAAAAACACGGATAGCCCTTAATGTCTTTTAGTGGATAAATACATTTATCCACTAAAAGCATATGGGTCAGAGGTCGATAACCGAAGGTTAGCCATTTGGCTACAAAAACACGGATAGCCCTTAAAAAAATCCATTAGGTCTATTATTCTGTTTCATCTTAGGGTCCATAGACATATCGCGTGTTGTCATTCCACCTCGTAACCAACCATCCAAAGCCGCTTCTTGTACGACAGATGATGCATTATTAGCGCGTTCTTCCATCTTACTATCGGTAGGATAAAGTGAATAGGGTGCGAATGATTTTTCCATAATAGTACTTACGCTCTTCTTATCACTTACGTTTTCGCCTTGTAGAATCTGAGATTCTAGTGTAGGGTCGCAGCTACCACGTCCAAGATAAGGAACTGTTCTAAAAGGGCGTTCCATGAGCTGGAGTTTTTCGATAGGTCGCTCTTGACCAACTTTAATTAATAGCGCTGAATCAACATCAACTGCCTGACCATTCAAGCCATGTCCATGTACAACATCTTTAAATGTCATTGTAGGTTGCTCTAAAGCGAATCGAACATGGCTAGTCGAAAGATTATCACTAAAGTAATTTGAAAGAGTATAGTTAGCAAAACGTGTATTGTATACGTTTGTTTGAGAACGGTCGGTTACATCGTTACCGATTCTATCCATATTATTAAACATAAAAGAACTGATAGTTGCCATCGTTTATAATTATACTATAGTAAGATAAATTATAATTATTATAAAACAATATTATTATTATATTTTCATGGAATAAATACACTCAACATCGAGAATACCTCTAATACAACGTGTAATGACTCATATTACGTGCAGCAGCGAATGCATTACCCTCTTTATTACTAATCATACCACCATAACAAAAATCAGCAAAGGCTTTCTGGTCATTGGGTATTGTGGTGGCAGGATTAGAATGGAATGGTCGAAGAGATTGTTCAAAAACCAATTGATCGCCTAAACCTTTGAATAGTTTATCGGCAATATCTGGCTGGTCAGGATTTGCTTCACTTACTAATTGTTTTGCTTGTTTTAAAATTTCGTTGTTTATGTTTGTGTTAAATGCAGGCGGAGCTGGTTTTTTATTGGGATTATAATCATAGTCTGTTACGAGAACATTATCGAAAGGGTTACTAGAACTAGGTTTATCGAATACATCATCGGGAATAGGAATGTTTTGCTGCTGTAAATAAGCTATAGCAGGACTCGATTCAAAACTCTCTTTTATGGTTTCTACTATTTTTTTTGATTCGTTTTTCTCTTTTTCTTTAGTATGATAATAATAAACAAGAAATATTGCACCTAAAGTTATGGCTCCAATGATAAGTAATCGAACACTCCGGCTAATAATGAATAAAACCATAGTCATCAATAATACTGACCTTGATATTGCATTTAACTTTTGTTCATAACTCATAGATTCTACCGGAAAAAATTCGAATAAATATTGCTGTTGAAATAGAATATTAGGGTCAATTGACCAGAAAGGAATTGCTGGTTTAGACTCTTTATTATTCTTGTTGTATGTAGATTTTATTTCTATATTCGAAAGGTCAAATTGCACACTCTGACTCATTACTATTACTATATATATTCATGCTAATATATTTCTTTGATTTTTTACTAAAGAAAAGTATAGAAAATATCTAATAAGTATATAGTAATTATAATGGAATCTGAATATGGATTTATTGGACCATTGCAAATAATTCAACCACGTTTTGTAATAAATGATATAAAGCAAAGATGTAAATATGACATTACTACATTTTGTAGAGAAAACGGTACAACCAATACAGCTGGAATAAGATTTGAAACAGCATTAACTAGTATGGCAATATTAAAAAATACAATTTCCAAAATAGTTACAGAAATAAATGATACTTTAGAAGAAAAAAATTATGTTGATGAAATATCACACAAAGGAGTTAAAGTACAAAACCATTTGTGGATATTAAGAACATATCTATTTTATTTATTATTAATTTGTGTTACAATAATACTTGAAAATGAAGAACTATACAAAGTAGAATTTTCGGACACTGATGCTTATCCATTCAGAAAAGATATAAGCGTTCAATTGCATGATTTTAAAATGGGGATTTTTGGTAGTATTACACCAACATCTGATATAGACATTGGAGTACAATACTCAGGTAATGGATTGGAAAAACCAGGTCTCTCATATATTGTATCTAGATTCGAAAACTTGTTTGTTTCGCTTACTGGTAAAGAAACAGGTAGTTTGGCTTATGATATTGAAACATATGCAGATATGATGACATTGCCTAATCCAGGTGAAGATAAGGAAAAATATCCTGATTATTTTTATTTGGATTCTAGTATATTTACAGAAGAAAACTTTAAAAGTATGTTAGCTTGTGCTGGTAAAAGTATAGTAAGAAACGTTTTACTAGCATATAAAGATATTGATAAAAAAATAGAAGATTTAGCCAATATTACATTCGACTCTATTAAACAAAAATTAAATGAAATAAAGTTACCTAGCATTGATGAATCACTAGGAATTGAAATAATGGGTTTATTGAATGAATCAACATGGTTTGAAGAAGCAAAAGACGATGTAAGTAAATTTTTGAATATGAAATATGAAGAACAAAGAAAAGCATATTACGAGAAAGTAGAGAAGGCGGAAGTTGTTAAATTCGAAAAAACCAAAGAACCAGTGTATTTAACATCTGATGATATATGCGAAATGATGGTTTTAATTGGCGATGCATTAACATATCGCATGGAAAGCTATACATGTTCTCCTACTGTTGTTCATGTTGTTCGAATACTACAAGCATCAAAAGATAAAAAAGATAAATATATTTCATTAAAACCTAAGGAATATTGCATAGGTGAAATACAACATTTAGACCCTTTCTGTTCTATAGGAAAATATGGATATATTTTGAGTATGTTGGAGCAAATGGGTTATATATATAGGTTTTATTTGACTTACTGTGAAAAAGATAGTGGTTTTAAAATAATTGGTCATTATAATGAGGGTAAATGTAAAAAAAAAAGAGATAAGTATGTTGAACGATATACAAACGCATTAGACTATATGAATAAATATATTACAGGTGGTGGCAATAAGAAACCAATATATAAAAGGACTCGACGCCGAAAAATGAAACTAAGACGAACAAGAAATAAAAGAAGACGAACTAGAAAATAATTGATTTATCGGCGTATAAGGTCATCGGCGGATAAATATATTTATTCGCCAAAAGACAATAAAGATTCTAATAATTATATCAACCAATATTTTGATATAATATTTTACGCTTTTACATTTCCAACATCATATAACGGCTTCTTCACACATTTATCATCTATTTCCAGTGTATCGCATTTTGTATCTTGTGGTACAATTTTCAATATACATTTCGCCTTCTCACCATATAGTGGTACAGTACATCCTTTTTCTAATTTCTTCTTGGTAGCATTTTTCTTCGTTTTCGCGCATCTTGCCCTAAAATGTTCATATCGTTCTCGAACTTCTTCATATGACAAACCCGATTTTTTCCCCAACATAGTATTTATTAATTCATGAAGGTCATAGACATATTTAGAGAATGTTGCACGTGATTCCATATTAGATATCTTTAATGGTAGGCGCTTCAGGTTTTTGCACAAGTTTTTACGACATTTGCCACAAGGCAAAACATATCGAAGACTATATATAAAGTCAGAATAACGGGTTTTATCCTGACATGTCGGTTTAACCGGATAATTAAAACTCATTGTATGTAAATAATGCCACATACCGGGGCCCCATACAGTTGTTAACATTCCGTCATTGCTTTGATAATCCGCATCAGTATATATTTTATGTTTTAGTGTATTTTTCTGTGTTTTTCTTTTCCCTGTTCCCATTCTTACTATATATTCATATTATATTATTATCATAAAAAATTAGTTTGTTTTCATTTTATTTTTTATGAAGTAATATATATAGTAAATAAAACATGGCTAATGTCGTTGAAATATTACGTAGAATTATTTCACCCTATTATAAGTACATAATAGCGGTTGTCGTTTTTGCAATTTTTACTTACGTCGGATATTACGCATATAACGAGTATTATTTGAAGCCTAATCAGAATAGACAGTTTAATGATGTTGCAAATTCGAATAGACGAAATCCGGTTATCATATATTTCTTTCACGTAGATTGGTGCCCACACTGTAAAAAAGCCCAACCCGAGTGGAATAAATTCGCCGACCAATATAATGGTAAAGAAATGAATGGATATACTATAAAATGTCAGGACGTGGATTGTACGCAGGAAACAAGTGATGTTACACGTGCTATAAATCAATTCAAGATTGAATCTTATCCTACTGTTAAAATGGTAAAGGACGAAAAAACAATTGAATTTGATGCTAGAATTAATCAGAATACACTTGACCAATTCGTAAATACCATGTTAAATAATTAGACTATTACTGGAATCGATTATATCATCATTACCGTTATGTCTATTTACACCGATGAACATTTGAAATGGGACAAACCGCCTATGGCGGTTTGCCTTTCAATTGATTTGTTGCGAAGCATAGGCAACGTTTCCCTTGAACATCTTGTGGGACGCTTTTAGCGTCCCATTATAAATATTCAAGGGTGTATGATTATATCACTACCCATTTTTACTAATCTGATGCGTTCTTCTATACTTATCGAAGTATGATACATACTATAAAGTGATAGTGGCAACGAATATACGGTATATTCATGTTTTATTTTCAGCAATTCTTGTGTGAGAACCATTTTCATAATTTTTCTAAAAATAACCATAATATAATCCAATAATGTAGATGATTCAGTAATACTATTTTTAGGAACAGTATTTAACGAGCCATCCGTTTCACTATTAAATGTCGATGTTCTATTTACGCCTATTATTTCATCTGGGTCGTGACCATGTTCAAAACATACACGTAAAGGATAATTTAATAAGAATCCTCCATCACAAAAACAATACTCATCTCGTAATAAAGGAGTAAAGATAAATGGTAATGCAGATGATGCATAAACCGCATCCATTAATCGCCAATCTGGATGAGTTTTATATGAAATATCGATAATCTCCATACTATTGATTTCCGTAGTGAAGATATGAATTTCTTTTTTGTTAAGTTCATAAAATTCCTTCATTGTAATATTTATCGAAATATCTTTACCATTAAATAACGGTAAAAATGTATCTTCTATGTTTTTAATAGTAAATATTCCACGCCTATTCATTGCTTCAACAACAGAATACATATTGAAGGAGAATACGTTATTCCATGGTCGTTTTATTAAAAAATCGTCCATTGTTTCCCAATCGTAATTTAGCGATAACATTACCGATAGAACAGAACCGACCGAAGTTCCATAGAACGTCTCTATATCATCGAGGTTCCATATTCCTGCTTTGTTTGCTTCGCGTAAAATTCCGTAAAAAGCGAATCCTGTAATACCCCCACCAGAACACACAATATGTCTTATTTTTTTAGTCTTATCTAAATCTTCCATATTTTTATACGGTTATAATTTCTATGTTTTTTCTCTAATATTTTATATTATGTCCTGTTTTTTATTTAATACAGACGAAGAGTCTAATACGAAGATAAATATAGATGATTTATACGAAAAACAGCAACGGCGTGATATTAGACAATTATCTATATTTAATAAAATTCTTGCTCGAGTTCAAAAGCGGATTACAGTAACTAGTCGTAGTAAAAATAATGAAACACATATTTGGTTCACTATCCCTGAATATATATTTGGAGAACCTATTTATGATAAGGGAGACTGCACAGGTTATTTAGTAGCGAAACTAGAAGAAAACGGGTTTCATGTTCGATATATGCATCCGAATACCTTGTTCGTTTCATGGAAGAATTGGGTACCATCCTATGTTAGAAATGAGATTAAGAAGAAGACCGGTATAATATTAGACGAAAAGGGAAATATTATAGAAAAAACGGAAGAAGAGAAAAAGGAGGAAGAAGAAAAGAAGACGAGCGAGAAAAAAGGAAACGGTAAAACATTCACACCAATTGGTCAATATAAACCAACCGGAAATTTGGTGTATAATCCGGAAATGTTTGAAGGTATTGAGAAAAAGGTTTCATTTTCTTGATTTTCTTGATTTGCGTTTTTTCATAGACTGTTTTTTTTTGTTGATGGGCTGTTTTTTTTGTTTTGGTTTTCGGGTTCTCGTTTTACGTGTAGTGGAGTGAATAAATGAGAGTTCAGGTTCGAATGAATAATTTGCACCGCCATTCCACCACGGCCAGCCTGTTGATTTTGTTGTTGGTTTATTTTGTTCTAGTTCCGGCAAAGGTGGTTGTATAGGTGCCGGCGAAGGTGGTTGTTCAGGTGCCTGCACACCTGGGTTTTCTGCATTTCCTTGTGTTATTGTCGGTTCAACTACATTGTTCGGAACAGGTGAAAGTGGAACCCAATCTTTAGGTGTCTCTCTTACATTCTTATTTTTTTGTATTAAATATCTCTGGTCCATATTGACTTTTGCTTTTTTAAGTAGTTCATTCATTTTATTTAAATCCATTTCGTTAATAGAACTTAAAATCTCTACCACCATGGTTGCAGCTACCTCAGGATTTTTTGACATTTCTTTGACAATACCTTCACTTAAAGATTTAGAAAATTCTTCCATAATAGGTTGTTGACTTACATGTTTAATAATGGAATCTTTTAGTGGCATCCATATATTTTCTATATTATTTCGGAGTTGTACACATACTTCTGCTGCTGCTGCGTCTGCTATTACCTTTGCTTGATTTTCTTTCTCTTCTTTTTTTTCAGCTTTGTCTTCTGGGCTGCCTAACCCATCCGCCGCTTTTCCGACAGTATTTGCAACTACACCTGCTAAAGCTTCCATTTTCTTTCTATATTAATGATTCAACTTATATTATCACTATAAAAAAATTGAACTCCACCCCCTAAAAATAATAAACCACATATACTATTCTATGACAGAATCAATAAAAATTAGAATTAAGGTAAAACGACCCCAAAATATATCGACAAACAATGTAATATCAATGGAATCCGAAAAACAGTCAATTGTCATAGCATCATCTAAATCGATTACATCTACGAATCAAAAAACGAAAAAAAAGAAAACGGAATTATCCACCATTGATAAATCCAAACTATGGGCTATTTTCGATACAGATAAACAAGAACTTTCAACAGACTCCGCGCCATTAGAATGTGTTTATGAAAAACAACAAGAAACATGTAATTTATGTAATTCTTATCTAATGATTATGGAAGACGGTTTTCCTACATGTACTAATAAAGAGTGTGGCGTGATGTATAAAGATATTTTAGACTATTCACCTGAATGGCGATTTTATGGAGCGGATGATAAGAATGCGAATGACCCAACTAGATGTGGTAACCCAATCAACCCACTCCTCCAAGAATCATCTTTTGGGTGCAAAGTTCTATGTAATACTAAATCATCCTATGAAATGAAGAAAATCCGAAAATGGACAGAATGGCAATCGATGCCACATAGAGAAAAATCGCTTTATGACGAATTTCAGTTTATTACAATCATGGCGCAAAACGCGAGTATTCCAAAGATATTTATCGATGACGCAATGGCTATCCATAAAGAAATTTCCGAACAAAAGATGTTTAGAGGTATGAATAGAGATGGCATCAAATCCGCATCGATTTATATTTCTTGTCGATTAAATGGCTGTCCTAGGACAGCACATGAAATCGCCGAAATATTTCATTTAGACAAAACGAGCGCCACTACAGGTTGTTCCATGGCTGTAAATATCTTACATAACATAGAACGAAATATAGAGCCCTCTCAACAGGCAGACCTATGTATTACACTACCTAGCTCATTTATCGAGCGTTATTGCTCACGATTAAATATGAACCAAGAGCTCACTATGTTATCCAAATTTATCGCAATAAAAGTGGAACAAAATAATATAATAACAGATAATATTCCACATGCAATTGCAGCAGGTATTGTATATTTTATAGCACAAAACTGTCAATTGAATATTTTGAAACAGGATATTAAGGCTGTTACTGGTGTGAGCGAAGTGACCATCAATAAATGCTTTAAAAAATTAGAAGCAATACGTGATAATCTGATTCCAACCGCAATATTACATAAATATTCATCGTAGGAAAAGTTTGTGTATTTAGAAATAAAACCGTAAAACAGTAACTAATAATATGATACTATATTATATATAATATCACATGGGAGATTTTTCCGAAAATATAATTCTAGAACCAGAAGAAGAAAAGGACACAGAAAAAAACATTATTGATATTATACCGGAACCCGAAAATTCCGTACCTAAGCTCATTTTTATTGTACCTTATAGAGACCGTGTTCAACAACAGTATTTCTTCGCATCTCATATGAAGGTTATATTAGAAGATATGGCAAAAACCGACTATAAAATATATTATGTACATCAACAAGATAGTCGCAATTTCAATCGTGGTGCTATGCGAAATATCGGTTTTTTAGCAATGAAAGCGAAATATCCGAATGATTATAAAGATATTACTTTTGTTTTTAATGATGTAGATACAATGCCATTTACGAAGAATTTTTTGAATTATGAAACTGTGCATGGCAGCGTAAAACATTTTTACGGATTCACGTTTGCTTTGGGTGGAATCGTTTCCATAAAGGGTAGTGATTTCGAAACAGTGGGTGGTTATCCTAATTTTTGGTCATGGGGATATGAAGATAATTTACTACAAGTGCGTGTCTTAGACGCAAAGTTGAACATTGACCGTTCTCAATATTATCCTCTTATGGATAAAAATATGTTTCAAATGAAGGATGGGCTAGAACGTATTGTAAAACGTAGCGAATTTGACCGTTTTTTGAGTGATACTACTGAAGGGTTCTCCTCTATTACAAATATTCAATATAATATTAATGAAGAAACCGGATTTATCGACGTTACCAATTTTACGACCGCTTTCGACGATAAACCCAATGAGAATGTAGTACATGATTTACGAAATGGTAATAAACCATTTCAACCACCACATCAGCAACTGATACAATTAAAAGGACGCGCGAAACGACGACCTACTATGCGGATGATGATGTAATATGATTTTTGTGGGTAAATATATTTTATCCACAAAAAGACAATAAGTTACCATGTATCAAAATCATCAAAATGACACTCTCGTGATGCATTCGGTGGAACATATCTTTTTGTAACGTCTTTTATAATGTGTTCTCTCGTTTCAGCATCAACATAAGGGTCATGTTTAACAAACGTAACTTGTTCAGGATGTATTCGATAATATAATAGAATTTCTTGTAAATTATAAACAGCACCAAATTTATGCATAAGTCTTAGTTCTAATTCATAATCTTCCATATTGAATTCATGACCCTTACCATGATGTCTATAATTACCGATAGCGAGAACAGCACTTTTACGAAAACATAATGTTGGATGATTCATTATCCAACTAGGGCGTTGTTTTTGAGAATAAAATTCTTGCCATGTTATTTTATCCGTATGATGCGTTTCTTCGCCAGGAATTCGCCTTCCCTTATCACTCATAGAGAACATTTGCATATTTGTTCCACAAACAACACAATCTTGATGATGTTTCATAAAATTTATTTGTTTTATAACACGGTCGGGTAACATTACGTCATCCGAATCCATGCGAAAAATGAGTTCATGGCTACATAATTCTACACCTTTGGCGAGAGCTTTTGCAACGCCAGAGTTCTCATCCATTTTATGATACGTTACTTTACAGAAGCGACTTTGACATGCAAATCGGTTTAGTTCTTCTTCCAAATAGGATGTATATTCAGAAGATGAACCGTCGTTTATCCATACTAATTCTATACCAAAATGTCCGTTTTGAGAACGTATCGAATCCATGCATTCCTTTAAATACTGTTTTTTCGTATTATAACTCGGAACTAATATAGAAACCCAGAACTGCGGTTCGCATAATTGTTTCGGTAAGGTTATTTCATTCATTTTATCATAACTATCATTTGCAGTCCCCCATGCTTGATATCCATATACCTTTTTATGTCCCTTGTATGTTTGGCCAGTAAAATGAATTGGTAAAAAACAATAACTAGGATAAACAGTAAAATCCGGATATTTACCTGTTGCTAAAAATCGTGTAAGTAAGCCTGGTCCGACTGACCCCCATGCTCTTATTTGTTTAAACATTTCGGCTGCTTCATTGCCTTGTATCCATTCAATAATATCGACTAATAGGTGATGATTTGGTATGAAACCCATTGTTCCGGTGGCAACTAATTTGTCCCGAACGGATTCGTTTTCAAATGTAGCAAAACCTAATTTATTTATAAAATAAAGGTCAAATGGTTCTATACAAATAGAATCCGCATCTACAAAATATCCTCCATATTTATTCAGGAGTTCCCATCTCATTATATCTGCCTTACCATTATATTCAGGCATATCGTCAATTTGTTGCTGACATTGAAATTTTATTCCACGTTTTTTAATTTCTTCTTCGTTCCAGAAAATATATTCGAAGTCAGGATGCTTTTTTTTCCAAGTATCCATCATATGTAGCGGTGCAGGCATTGGACCAATCCATATTTGATGTAAGATTTTAGGTATCATATCTGTATTATATGATAACAAAACAAAATAGTAATGCGTAATATACGAATAAGACTACCGATAGACCTTATTGTCTTTTAGTGGATAAATACATTTATCCACTAAAAGCATATGGGTCAGAGGTAGATAACCGAAGGTTAGCCATTTGGCTACGAATCTACCGATAGACCTTATACACGAAATAATTTAAAAGTGAGCCCTATTTCATTCACAGTTTCCCATATTCCCGATATTTTTAATATACAAGTTATGTTGCTTATATCAATCGCCTCATTTTCCACATGTTCAATGTTCGAATAATTATATTCTTTATAAATTTTTATACTACCACTATTCAATTGCTTTGCTAACGTATGAACTATTTTACTATTAGATTGATGGTTTTGTCTATAATAGTCTATAATAGCTGCCTCTAATTTAGAGAAGTTTTGAATAATATGTGAATTCGTTTTCGATTGTGGGTTAAATAGAATAGTTGTTTTGTTCCCGTATTTCTCTAAATGATTGATTTCTATCGGAAATTCAAAATAAGAACCGTTCATAGAAAAGTTCTCATTAGAATAAATCATTTTCGTAAAATTTCCATCTATGATTACATTTTTCTTTGTATCTAAATAATAAAAATTTTTTATAGAAACTTTGTTAATATCTAATAACAAATTCATACTAGATACAATATGGTTGTGTATTTATTACATTTACATAGATAAATGTATTTATCCTTCGTTCCTTCAATCTTTTTCAAAGCATATGGGTCAGATGTCGATAACCGAAGGTTATCCAAATGGCTACAAAAACACGGATAGCCCTTAATGGTATATAGCGGATACATTATTGGATTCTACATTCGAAAGATTCATACCAGTGACTCCTTCACTGAATTTAGAAAAATAATAAAAAACAATAAAAAACAGATAAAATGCCAAAAGTGACCACATTACTATACAACGAGTATTAGTTGGAAAATCCATAATATTATAATAATATATATATTATAGTAATATAATTATAGCGATATAATTACCATGGCAAATTTGGTGAATATGACTAAAATTACATCCACGATTAATGATGTACCTATTGTTCAATGGAAAGGACAGACATTTGCGCAAATTACTAGTTCAATTCAAAAAAATGGAAAAATCTTAACTAGTAAATCATTGAATAAAGGACTTTTTTTTATACCTCCTCCTTTGAAAATATATAGACGTGAAATAGCTTCTCAATATGATAATAGTCATTGTAATACGAGAACTTCTCTAAAAATCGACGAATTTGATAGACCAGGTGGTTCGATAATTTATGCAACTAATAAGACCGGTCTAGCTCCTTCATCTAGAAAAGGTTTAGTAAGCACAGAACACATCAATTTGACTGTAAATGCGTCTCAGAGACCTAGTACAACTTTCGCAACATCGAATTGTACGGTTGGCGTGGATGATGCACAGAACGCAAGACGCCGCGTAAGAAGTAGCGGTAATGTAAAACGAGCATTTAACCCCGCAAATAATACATCGACATATTATACAGATAATAAGCAATACCTAATTAGTCGAAATAAAACCTTTCATCAGAATCAATATTATTTTATTAGACAAGGAGTTCCTACTGCAAAACCAGGTGATAGTTTATCTGTTTCTAACATATACTCTCCCAACGGAGAAGTATTATGTCCAAAGTATTATGTGGTTAGTGATTGTAGTTTCCAATATCAATGGTTAAATGGTAACAACTACAAAGTTGATATATCTGGTGGTAGTTATTATGACACAGCCGCTATTAATAATATATTACAAACAACCATGTTATACAATGGTCATTATTATTTACACAAAAACTATGGTACAAAAACTACGTTGTTAAATTTATCTTATAATAATTTTTATAATAAAGTCGAGCTGTTATCAAGCGTTGCGAGTTCAAGTACATTTCCGTCATCGACGTATAATGTTGGAACTGGTTCTCAAATATCATGGACAACACCCACAAACGCTACAGTGCCACGTATTGTTTTTAATAGTTCCAAAGCAGCAAATCTACTAGGTTTTGTCGCATCAACATCTTACCCTACTACAGCCGTTTCTTCATCATCATCAAATTACTCATCGAATCAAGATATATTATCACCTAATAAACCATTGGTTGGTCCAACCTATTCTTCCGTTTACTATAAACCAAACAATCCTCAATTTGCTCAACAAGGCGCAGTATCATCAAGTTCTCATATTACGCGTAGAAAATATGATTCTATTACACATTCTTCTGTTTTATATAGAGCAGCATATGGCTTACAGGTGGCGAATGCCTTAGCCTATGGTGTATCGGAAAATGGATATACCATAAAAGATAAATTAGGATATCCAACCAAACAGACACCTATGGTTACAGCTACTGGACAGTATAGAAAGTGTGGATTGACGAAATTTACTCATCAAATATAATATTCGCAATTTCCACATCTTCTTTCGTATCGAAGGTTGCAATTACATCTTTTGTATCTAAAAATATATTTGATACCGCAATAGGTAAATGATTGAATGCAATATTATATTTGGTACACCATGCTATGCATTTTTGTACATTGGTTTTTATAAGATGGAGAACCTTTTCTTGTTTATATTTGTTCTCAATAAGAGAAATAGTAAAAAAAATGTTTTCAACTTGTTGTTGTCCGAAAATAGCATTATATTCTTCTAATTTCGAAATAAAACAATGCGAAATAGGTATATTTAAAAACCGTGAAATAGGGTTCTCGGCATTCATGGCTTTTTCGAAGATATGAAATATATGGGGTAAAAATGCGATAGGAGAAGTATGTAAAAATCCTTTACATATAATATATTTTTCAGAATTGGCATATCGACTGGTATATGGTTTCATAATATATACCCTTTCATAGAATGATGAAAGAATATATAATAAATCAATAGTATGTTGCATAAAACAATCAAATATTTTTAAAATAAAACTACCACCACGTTTTTGCATCGTAATTGCAAAGCATATTTGTGCGAACAGTAATTTAGTGATATTGATTTCTTGACTATTAAAATCGAGAGAAAAATCGAAGCCACCATCAGCCGTAATTAAATCCATTGCCGACCCATATTTCTCTTTTATTCCAATCAGATTTGACATAGATAGAATATTTCCTGTGCCATCGTACCCAGCTTCTATATATACATTTGGGTTTTCTTTTAAAAATTGTGCAGTTTTTTTCCACCCAGGAATATTCGGGTCATTATGTTCGTCTAATATCGTCATTCCTACGTATGTATCATGTGGGCAATTACGAATATGAGCTAATGCTTCGATAAATCCACCGGGTCCTTCGGCTAAATGGAAAGACCGAATGGGTCGCGAATCGCCTTTCAAATTAAAAATATTCATGATTTCTATCATTTTGAAATAGGACCTTGATAATGGTTTATGTGTTGCTACGCATTTTTTTTTCATAGGAACCATTGTATGTATATATTCATATGGATTGGTATATTTTTTATATATATCCCATTCCCGCTCATGTTTATCTATTTTTTCCTTGATGTCGTATAAATAATGAGAAAGTGAGTTAGAAATGACTGGACATGGTGCGTCTTGCGTTTCTATACAATCTATGTTTCTATAAGTTAATATCGATGTTCTCTGTAATAAGAAAAAAGACATGGTTAATAAGTATATGTCAAAGCATTTATATAGTTTCTTTTTTAGATATCAAAAAAATAAACTATCATAAAAAATATATTGATGATTGATGATATTATTGTCTCTTCGTGGATAAAATATATTTCCAACTTATTCGGTTTCGGATGGAGCATCAAACTGTACTAGCTTCAACTTTCGTTTGATTTTTTTAGGAGCTGTTATTACTTCGACAGTTTCCGCTACTTCTTGTGCAGGCTGTTCTTCTTTCGCTACCACTTTCAGTTTTAGTTTTGGTTTTTTAGTAGGAACCACAGTTTGTTCAGTAACTTTCGCTTCTGATTCAAGGGCTTCTTGACCGACTTTATCTACTAACTCAACGCGCTTACCTATAATTTCATCTAGGCGTTTGGCATCAACCTCTCTCATTTTCTTGAAAATAAAATATCGATTCATAAAGGAGATTCTGCGTTCTTCGTCTGACATATTCATTGCAGTCCCATAATCTTCTCGTTTCTTAGGATTGCGTTTCAGCTCATTTAACATAAATGTATATAGCTCACCGAATAATCCTGTTCCATCAGGCATATTCATATGTCTAGCTTCTTCTTTTGAAACAGGGACAAATCCATAATCAAACATTATTTTCTTGAAATATTCGAAATTCACCAAATATTCGCGAAATACCTTTCCAATACTTTCCTGATATACATCGATAGCATATCCCAAACTCATCTCATCTTGTGGGAATCCTGTTTGGTCGTATGATTTAGTGATTTCATACATTTTACGTCCATCCTTCATTATTGTGAGACTATCACCTTTTTCTTTATCATTTAAAACATTGAATACTGTTTGACCGTCATAACAAGTTGCTATAAAATATCCATTTATCCGGGTACATTCCGTTAAATTTCGTAGAAATTGATGTAGCGTTGTAGAATTCTCAAAGAAATAATGCATAGCAAATTGACAAGAGCTGATTTGGAATCCATTTTCCGCGACTCCATATTGTTTATATACCCCAGCCCCTAATCGTGTTGCGTCTTTCGGTCCTTGACCAAAAACCGCTTGAGTTACATCTTTGTCTTTTTCTGTCGCCAATGCCTGACCAGTTCTAATATTTAAACCGCTATTTCCTACAACGAATAATGCTCTGGGCATATCGGGAAATTTTCTACGTGCTTTCAAAAATCGAGTACATGCACCATCGACTTGATTATGAATGTTATCTTTGGAAACATCAATACCAAATACGAAACTTAGTTTTCCAGCTATCCATTTACTCAAATCGCCGCCCTTTCCAACTGCATAATCAATCAATGTATCATTACGGCGACTTACAGCCATGATGAGATTCTTTTTCACATATAAATTATGAAAGTCACGTAAGCCTCTCGTATTCGTTTCATTTGAACGAATATAATAAACTTCACTATCGCCATTATCGCCAACAATATCGGTTGGAATACCTTCGCCCGTCTTCAACATGTCTTCGGTAATAGGTTTATGTATAGATTGCCAATTATTATTTGCGACATGATAAGCATTACCATAATTATGTAGTCCCGCAATTAATTCCGCGGTTTTATCATAACGAACACGTAATGGCGTCCATTTCCAACCTTCTTCTTTAAGGGGGTCATAACTAAATTCGACAATCATATCTTCTTCGAAATATTGTTCTTCTTCTGTCATCATGGCCAATTTTGGGCCTTGTAACCTAATATTACAGAAACATGCATTAGAATCACTTGGTTCAGTTGGCTGAAAAGGAACCGGTTTATAGGTTTGGTCATTATCCAAATCGGATGGTTCGGGTAATTTATCATTCAATATATCTTGAAAGGGGTTAATAAACCCATGTTTCCTTTCATCGAAACCACACATTAATATCAGCGTTTTATATTGCTCGACGTCTTGCTGCCCATCCATGTTACGACTTTCTTGGAAAATATGATGTATTTCGTCTTTACCGTTTTTATCTTTTTTCACGGAAACTAGGAAATCGATAGTATTATATGAAGGCGGCTTCCATTTGAATGACGCAGCCCATGTAGATTTATATAACGGACCAGCCTTGTCTCCTACTTTGATAGCTCCTACTGCTAGATTTGTAGGTGTGAAAATGAGTCCATCAATATTATATTCATATACTGAATCTTTCGTATAAGATAATACTCTTGCACAAGATTGAAATATAGAAGGCTCAAAATAAAAGTTTTTACATTGTACTTTGAATTCGGTTAAATGTTTTGGTTGTTTTGATTCCACTTCGCCCTTTTCTTCTAGTACGGAAATGGGTTTGATGAAAGAAGTAAATTCTTGTAAAAGATGAAGGCGTTGTTTTGATACAGGAACATCTTCATCATTCGATAAGAAGATGAATTCGCGAACAGATTTCTTATTTACATAATAAATATCAAATGCCATATATCGGTGCATATATTGTCCTTCTTTATTGAGCTTAATATATTCGCCATCTAACAGACTTTGAAAGATGGTTTTTTCGCTAGTTCTAGCACCAGTGAATTGAACATTCATATTGGTATCGATTAAATATATTTTTCCCGTTTCTGAAATATATAATAATTTACGTTCTCCATCTGCCTTTTCAGTGACTGCATAATTTCGGCGAATATTCGGAACATTCGTACTGGTGGTTTCATCTACTTCGACAATATTTTCAAGTTGAAGTGTAAATGATGCCGGACCTATAAAATCTTTTGGTAAAATACGACGGTATTTATTTTTTGATTCTTTATCTTCTTTCTCTTTCTCTTTATCTTCTTCTGGCTTTTCTTCTTCATCATCCGAATCTTCGTCTTCATTTTTCATATGAATTAATCGCATGTAAGATTGTAGAATTATTTCGCGTTCTGAATAAGCAATAGGATATTTGGTTTCTTGTAACCCACTTAATACAGTACGAATACTTTTTCTTAATGCGACCATAACAGATTCAACCGTATTAAACACGGTAGCCGTCGGTCCTACGCGTTTATTATCAACTTCTAACTCAATCTCATATTGTTCTACATTATCAAATACTCCTGCATCTTGAATCGTATATTGTGGAATAGCGACATAATTCGATTTTCGAGAACTCTTTACAATACTTAAATCCGCGAATATTGGTAAATCCGGATGATAAAATCGCACACGATTCATACAACGAAACAATTTCTTGGAATCATTCCATTTCGATATGATGTTTTGTACAAAAGGTGCCTTCATATTATAATCTTGCTCGGTTTGATAAGATACACGAAAATTAAAATCATCCATATCTAGACGCTGAATATTGACACCGGATTTATCCTGAGCCGTCGTTTTCTGCGTAAATTTCAATTTATTATGTGTATTCGATGGTAAGTTCATGAGATGTTCAATACTATTTGTTCTACAATATTCTTGTATCAAATCGCTCCCCATAATCTCAGCACGAATATTTGATATTTTTGTTTGTCCAGTACGACTATCCGTATATTCAGTATTAATACGTAAGATTTGTAAGCCATCCTGGTTGTTTATTTTAAAACCACATGAGTATAATTGTTTTATTACATTATCATAATTAATTTTACTAATGGGCCTAGACAATCGTGTATTCGTACCAAAACGTATCTCCAATTCACTCGATTTACGATTGGTTTGAATATACGGGTTACTTTCTAAATAATGACGAACTATCGTTTCAAATTCTTCTTTTTTTTGTCTGATAGTCTTAGTCTCAATATTCCTGTTTTTACCATATTCCTTTCGTTCTTTATTCATAATATATAGTTTATATAGTAAAACCATATATTATTTCTATATTGTTTCAATTTTTTAGTTACACTTATCGCCATCGAATTGCTTCACAGATATCATTATACAAGTCGGCCTTTTTATATTTTTTCGTCTCATTATACAACTCAAATCTTCGTGCGATATCTTCTAGTTCAGATACTTTATATAATGAAATAGCTTGTAGTGGCTTTAGATAACTCTCTAAAGCAAAACGGCTACTTTTCCATTGTGCTAACGCTTCTTTCGATAATGGTTCTAATTGTACCTTGTATTTTCCAAATGTGTCTTTTTGAATGATATAAGTCGGACTTTCATCCATATCTTTATCATAATAATATTCCAAGTAGAATCTGTCAGTGGGGTCAGTAAGTAGAATATGAATATGATATTTTATAATCATTGCTAATAAACACATTATGGATGTTTCTTTTTGACTTGTTAATAATTCGGATAATATTTCTTGGATTGCTACTTTCGTTACTTTGATATTTGAATTTTTAAATGCTGTCGGCGTTTTTTGTATAAAATCGGCAATTTGTTTCTTGATATCAAGCTCTTTCACACCATAATTACGCGAGACCTCTAAATAGTCATTATAACCGAAAACTGCAATATAAATACACCAAAATAATGTGTCTTGTTGCTTAGGTACAATGATGTCTAGTATAGGTTCAGTTTGCACAGTTTCGGATTGAGTGGTTTCTATAATAACTTCTTTATTTTTAGTAGGTTCAATGGTTTCGTCTATGATTTCATGAGTATCTATTTCAACTTTGTTATACATTTCCTTTTCCTTATTGGAAACAATTAGCATATAAGGTAATAGTTCATCAATACTAACTGGCCGACTTCCAAAAAAAACGGAATTACAGTAAGCTGACATTTATTTCGCGACGTTATTTACTGAGCTATATGATACTGTCAAATTATCTTTATCTTCTTTTTCAATAAAGAAAGCGTTTTTGAATTCTTCTTTTTGATATTCCATAGTAACTAACGATTCTTCTTGGTCATTCGTGTAATCTATGTATTTTTTCAATTCATTAACTGTTTGGGATGATAAAAAAGATAAATTCACATATACACCACTTTTATTTTCATTTAATTTACATGCATTTTTATTCAAAATTTTTAAAATCTCTATTTGATGATATTTGTCCAAATTTTCGATACGATTTTTTATATGTTCTAGAACATCTGGCGTTTCCAAATTTATGGTCGTCATTATATAATATAGGTTACTAACATTTATATTTTATATCGTTTTCATTCATCATCTTCTTCATCTAAATAATTAACCACTTCTCCACCCAAAATAGAAATGGGAGGTTTTCTGAAATTTTGTTGTCGTTCATTCTGTGTATTCTCTGGGTTCATTAGCTTTCCTATTACACAAATATATGGGTCATTTAATTCAAATCGAACACCAATCACTCTCACCACTATTTTCATATTTTCTTTTATTTCAGAAAACTGTTTATCTGTATAATGATGGTCACGAGCTATAAAAACGGTAATAGGTATATTTCCTTCTTTATCGATTACTTCGGCATGAATTCCTGCCTTTGTAATAGTTTTTGACATACACTCAATCCACATTCCTTCTACTGGATGGCAAATTTTACATTCGAATACAGTTTGAAACTCTACTTTATTATTATTTATAGTTCCTGCAGAATAACTTACTACATTTATCGTACCTGGTTTAATAAAACCTTCAGCAACACATCTACCTTCAATATTCTTACTAATCATTCTTTCTAAATTTTGTTTTATGTTTCTCCCTACTTCATTTATAGTGAGTGGAATTTTCATAGTAAGTGTAGAATTAATATACACATCATGAATCTTTTGCTGATTTGGGTTCTTGATTCGTAGTTTTCGCGCTTCTGCCATAATAGTTACTATAGTATTATAAAATAAGTTTTATGTTATTTACATCTTATTATTTTATAATACAGATTCAATTTTTCAACGAACAATCAATTCTTTCAAATTTACGATATTATTAATAATCGTCTTTTCAACGTCGAAAAACCATTCTTTCCCTTTATATCCAATATCATTATAATATCTTAATAATATTTCTAATATAACACAGAGTCCATTTCGATATATTCCATTTTCTACACGTTTTTTAACCCTTAATCCGTCCTTTACTGCTACTTGGTCATAAAACTTTCGAATATTCTCATTCGTATACATTGGTTGTTGTCCCTCTATCAAAGAGTTAATTCTATCCAAAACATCTTTTTTACCAAGAATATTACAATACACACCTTTATTTCCCCATCTTCCGGGTAAAATCTTCGTTTTAAATACGGTTTCTCCATTCCTGAAAACGTGCATAAATCCTATCAAACTATTGGTTGATTTTTTTATAATAAATTTGGGTATATCTCTTCTGTACTTTGTATAATCCAATTCATCTATCTCTTTCCATATAGATAAGTTCTCTTTGTTTTGTACAAAGATTTTCCATTTCGTTTCAGTATCACCTAGATACTCCATGACTAGTACGATTGCTCTACTTCCATCTGAACCCATTACTATTTTGTTATCGAAATATACTTTTATAATTTGCTCTAACTGGTTCAGCTGAGTTTCTGGGGGCCTACTATATATTGTTTTTATGAGAACCATACGTTCTTCGAATACTAACGTATCTAGGTTATGGTAAATCATATATTTTGTAAGAGATTCTTGTGGTATTCTATGGTTTTTTATGATAGTTTGAAATACATTACCCATGTTTTTATACCAGTCGGTTTCTCCAGAAGCGATTACTTTATCCTCCGTTAAAAGAGCATTACTCATATTCGTTTTTATTTGTTCCATAATCTCATTATATTTATCACCGAGTCCATTCGTAGTTTGTTCATCTGATGGTTCTCCAGTGGTATTTAATTCGTCCAAATTATATACAGGTTCTCTTACCTTTTTGGGCAATTCTAATTCCAAGGTTTGTGGTTTAAATTCGACCGGAGTAGTTCTTTCATATAAAGATATATGTTCATCTGTTATTTCGATAGGTTGAAATACATAATATTTATCTTTATTTATGAGCCTTCCTGTTCTTCCATATTTGTCTGTTATATATTCATTATCATGGTCGATAAATCTTGTTAAAACATAGTCGATTTGTTCTATTGGGTATGATTTAATGTTATTGATTGAATGAATCAGGTTCTCTCTATCATACATAGTATGTTCTTTGAATAGGTCGCGAATGCGTTTTACAATCATAGAATAATTCATTTTAGTGTATTCTTCAGAATAAGTAGTTTTCTTAATATCTTCGTCTCTTATTTCAGTCATTGGAGAACATGTAAAATTACAATTATCCATATAATCACATATATCACTGTAGGGTTTGTCACCTACTTTAAAATCGATTTGTTGATTATTTGTTGATAAGTTCTGCTTGATATTCTGATTTTGTGCTATGCTTAGTAATTTATCAACTGTAAAATTAGTTTGTTCTACATTCAATATACAATCTACTGCAATCTCTTTTAATAGACGAGTCACTTTTCCTATTTGAATAGCTTTTGCTTCGGCGTATCGATATACATATAAATCGGCAGATTCAACAGAGTCAAGTGATGATTCTTCTTGTGATGGTACTTCTTGTGATGGTTGTTCAGAAGATGGTTGTTCTACAGATGGTTGTTCAGAAGATGGTTGTTCTACAGATGGTTGTTCAGAAGATGGTTGTTCTAGAGATGGTTCAGAAGATGGTTGTTCTAGAGATGGTTCAGAAGATGGTTGTTCTACAGATGGTTGTTCAGAAGATGGTTGTTCAGAAGACGGTTGTTCTACAGAAGATGGTTGTTCTACAGAAGATGGTTGTTCAGAAGATGGTTGTTCTACAGAAGATGGTTGTTCTACAGAAGATGGTTGTTCTTCAGAAGACGGTTGTTCTTCAGAAGATGGTTGTTCTACAGAAGATGGTTGTTCTACAGAAGATGGTTGTTCAGAAGATGGTTGTTCTACAGAAGATGGTTGTTCAGAAGATGGTTGTTCTACAGAAGATGGTTGAGCAGTTGGCTCTACTGATGCCTCTAATGACGGTTCAGAAGATGACGATTCATCAACAGATTTTTCAATTGGTTTATTCATGTTCTCGTTTTCATTAGCACCACCACTGAAAAACCCTGTACTAATAATATTTACTTTCGGTTTTGTCGCATGTAAATATATTTCAACATTTCTATCTTCAAATGGTAACTGGCAGTGACTAAGATTTCGAACTCCACGACCAATAATCTGTTCAATTCTATTCATATTATACCATGGGTCCATAATATGTACCTGTCGAATATTCTTGAAATCAAGCCCTTCCGCAGCAGCTTTGGTAATAAGAATTACCTTCACCATTTCGCCATTTTTATTATTTGGATTTGTTACTAATTTCATATCAGCCAAATTATCGGGCGAAAATGTGGGGTCACCAGTAATCATAATATATTTCGCAGGTTTAAACGATTTATCTTCGGCTGTCTTTGGTTTCATTGTGAGCGCACCAATTGCAGGAACAGGTGGAGTTTTAAATAAAGACTTCGTATGTGATGCTGCGCCGGCTCGTGTAAAACCAAGTTCTTCTAAGCATAGTGCAAGTGGAACAACACCACCATCTACATATTGAGAAAATACAATAACAATACCGCGACTCGACATAATAGAATTACAAATAGAAGATATTTTGTTACTATATTTGGGTATTTCGTCTTTACTGAAAATACGCCCATATTTCGATAATATGTCAGGTTTATATTCAAACTCGTGTCTCAAAAAATATGGGGATTGCATTGTTTTAAAAGAAACAACGCGAGAAAGTCCGTGTTTTCCGACAGTGTTTTTAATTAATTCATTCTTACTTGTACTGTCATACGAGTTTTCTGGAGAAGTCATAGCAACCCCGTCTAATTCTTCACTAGGATAAACCATATCTAATGCCTCTAATGGTCGCTGTAAGCGAATAAAACCGAACGTCTCCATATCATCATAGTCCGCGAGTTCTCCACCGTCAGCTTTCATTTGTTTAATAATATATTCATACCCCTTTTTCTGATATTCGCCAATTTCACTCAAGAAAACTGGTATATGCTGCATTGGGTTCTCGATTTCTTGTCCGTTCAATTGTAACGTAGGATATTCAAACTTACTTATGGTATTCTCTGGAGAAAATACATCGGGATAAATACGATAAGGAAACGTATAAGGGTTTTCTCCACGAACGTATGATACGTATCCTGTTAATTTCCGCATTAAAAGTTCTTTTCCACCTTCGATTTGCCTACCATCCTTACCCTGACGCGGTTTTATATAATTACCATTTTTATCGAATACATCGACTTCTTTAATCGTGCTACGTTTATCTACTAAATTTAATAGATTGGTTAGCCATATTATTTCTTTATAGCTATTGTACATCGGTGTGGCCGATAATAGTAATAATCGCATATTTTCTGCATATTTTACAACCTCCATTAATAACGTGGCTGTTCGCTGATTTTTTTTATTATCATCTGCTATGCGAATATTATGTATCTCATCAATGATAATCAGTCTATTATTAAAAATCGTTTTTAGTTTTTTTATACGTACTTGTTTCTTGGTCTCTTCATCGAGCCCCTCGCCAGATACAATTGTTTTACGTTTGATATAGTTAGCAAACTCAAAATAACCCAAAAACAAATAATATTGATTAATAAGAGCATTGATTTGTTTGATAACATTTTCTTTTGTTAGTCCAACCATATTTGTAGGGTTAATATCTTTTAATAAACTCGCACCAATACATGTATCTAGATTCCACTGTTCTCCATCTAATTTAAGTTTTCGTTCATCGAACAATTGTAATCGAAAATTTTGTTGTACATTAGGTGAAGCTACTATTAATATACGTTGTCCAGATGCATCACTTGTTTGCTGATGTAATCCTATTTGTTTAATATAGGTTCTCATTTCTTCTGCTATACCAATAGCACTACATGTCTTACCTGTACCTAATCCGTGATATAAAAGTAATGCATTGTATGGTGTTTGTGCTGATAAAAAATTTTTCACAAAAAGTTGATGTGGTAGTAATTCAAAATCGGCTTTACATAATAAATCAGCATGTTGTTTAATAGGTCTTATTTTACCATCATACTTCGTATCATTAAATTCTTTTCGCTGTGCAATTTTAATATTGAACTTAGGGTCATTTAATTCGGGATATAAAAAATCGTAAGAATCATCTACTTCTGCGTTCTCGTTTCCTATTTTTTCACTGTTGAATAAAAAATCGTTATATTCTGATGAATCTATATCATTGTTACTTGGAACACCTAGTTTATCTTGAAATTGTTGTTCTGTGCTGGTAATATCTATATTTATTTCTGGTATTGAAATCATTTCACCATGTGCTTGTGTATTCGTAGTTGGCAATAATAGTTCAGATAACGGTGGAATAATATTTTCTTCTAATGTTGGACCCATAATAAGTTGATTCGATTCTTGTACAGGTTCTTGTGCAGGTTCTTGTGCAGGTTCTTGTACAGGTTCTTGTGCAGGTTCTTGTGCAGGTTCTTGTACAAGTTCTTGTACAGGTTCTTGTGCATTTACTTTTTGCTCTAAATCAGGTTGTTGTCCTAGATTACGTTTCTCATTTTCACTACATAATATAAATTGAATCAATTCAACATTGCTTTTAGCACCAGGAGTATATGGTCGCCATGGCTTACCTTTTATTTGCCAATATATTTCTTGTAACTGACGTCCGCTCATTGTTTTCAAAACCTCTAATCTTTCAGCATCTTCTTCGACTGGTTGATAAGAACTAGTACAACCTAATACAGTCTTTCTACCAGTCTTTTTGGGAATAATCTGTTTGGCACCTTCAGATAACATATCTAATAAGGTTGGTGTCTCAGTCACGGTTTCAATTGGTTGTGTTTGTCCTAGAGCATCGAAACTTTCTTCTATTTTACCAACGACGTTTTGAAATGGCTCGACTATGCGTAATTTTGGTTTTTTCTTTGTTTCTACGACTAGTGCTTTTTTTTCAGAAACAACTACTTTACCATTTTTTAATGATATTTTACCTTTTTCAGCACATATAATTGCATGAATTAATTGATACTTTAGTCCAGCACCAATATGTTTTGTCCCTTTCTCTAGAGAAGGATCTCCCAGTAGTTTTGCTATCATATTTCTGAGTTCGGAACCAGACATACTGTTTAACTCTTGTATTCTTGGAATATCAGACTCTGATAATTTACAATATTCGTCGCTTTGTAAAATAGTATCAGCAATATCACCTCTATCTCGCTTTGTTCTATTTTTTCTTTCACCAGTCGCGCTATTTTTTTTCGTAATATTATGTTTAGTCTGACCAGTTTTATTTTCCATGATTTAAAATAAGTATATATATTTGTTATACATATTTTACTTATACACAGATGAACATTTAAAATGGGACAAACCTCCATAGGAAGTTTTCCTTTTAATGTCTTTTAGTGGATAAATGTATTTATCCACTAAAAGCATATGGTTCAGAGGTCGATAATCGAAGATTAGCCATTTGGCTAATAAATATTATCTACCAATAGACCTTAATTGATTTGTTGCGAAGCATAGGCATCGTTGCCCTTGAACCTCTAGTGGGACGCTCTAAAAGCGTCCCTTTTTAAATCTTCAAGGGTGTAATTTTCTCATATCAGAATTCCCCGATACACCCTAAACAATGTTACCAATGATAGAAAACTGTGTAATTGTATTATGTATATTCGTAAGTAATCGTTTTTTTTCTAAATTATATGGTCTTATCACTTCTATACATTCATCATATGTTTTCCATTCCATTTTGCTCACTTCTGAGCGTTCAAACGGTTTTGTAATAAAAGAATTCTCATAATTCATATATGTCAAATAATATTTATGTTTATATGACTTATAATTCGAGCCAATAAATATTTCTTCGAATGGAAGGAGATTTTTAATATTATGTATTTGATTTCCACGATACCCAGTCTCTTCAGTGAATTCCCGAATTGCACATACATAATCTTTTTCTTGATAATTACGCCGCCCTTTCGGAAATCCCCATTCGGGTTCTTGCCATACCATTTCATTATTACTTTCGCCAATCATTGTTTCCAGACTATAATAATCATTCTTTACCATAATTCCGTTTTTTAATATATTGAATTTATCTCTAGAAACTGATTCTTCAGATTTATATTGTAATGAAATCTCTTCATTCCCCCAAATATCTGTCCATAACTCATCAAAGGTAAGACATTTAATACGTTCTTTCTCGGATTGTGTCATTTGTTTTAGCATATTCATTAAATAATATTTATTATATACTGAATACTTTCCACGCATAAAATCTATATATCCTAACGTATCTTTTCTACATATCATTAAATATTGTACGATTTTGGTTGTTGGTATAATTCGATATACGATTAAGCCAATACTAGTAATAGGCATTTTACACTGATGATACAAATGCCCCGGTTTCCCACAATTATTACAATATCCTTCAGCCATATTTTTTTATAATTATGCGATTATGCTAGTTGAATAAAATAAAATGTTTTTATATATTTATTTTTCTTGTATATAATGTCCGATGTCAAATTTGACCAAACTATATGGGGACCACATTATTGGTTTTTCTTGAATACGGTTGCGGAATCATATCCCAATCATCCTAATGTTGTTACTAAGAGGAAATATTATGATTTAATACAGAATATGCCATTATTTATTCCAGTGCCAGATATGGGAGATACATTCGCTGAAATGTTAGATAAATATCCGGTTACGCCCTATTTAGATTGTAGGGAATCATTTGTTCGATGGGTTCATTTTATTCATAATAAATTTAATGTGATGTTAGGAAAGAAAGAGATGTCTTTGGCTAAGGCATTGGATACATACCGTGCTGAATATAAACCAAAACCTATTTATTTAAGCGAAACGATACGTATGCGTCGGCACTATCTTTATATTTCGTTTATATTGATACTTTGCTTTCTGATATATTGGTATTATTGATGATAAAGATTTCATAAAAATTGAAAAGTAATAAATATTAGTTTTTATAATAAAACAATAAAATGGAAACTGTAAGACAAATCAAGCAAATTTGTGTTGAAACTAATAATGAATGGTTTTTATCGCATGATTTTACACAAATTGCTTTATACGATTTACAAGTAAAACACGATACAAAGTGTTACAAAAAAAGTATATGGATTATACCGGAGAAGATTAAAGATGAAGTTCCCGGATTTATACTGATAAAGACTTGTGATTTAGATAGCGATTTAGGAACGCACGAACTAGTATTTGCGTGTGTAAGACCTAAATATAGAAAAAAGGGTATATTAAAAAATATGATGAATAAAATTCCAAAAGATTGGGATATATGGTTGGAAGCAAGTGATTATGAAACTAGAAATATTGAAGAAATTTGGAAAAAATGTGGTTTTGAATACTTTAAGAAAATTCGTCGAGACATATTGTATAGAAGGCGAGGGATTTATACACTCGACAAATTCAACCTTCCCTTATTCAAAGTAAAGAATTATAAGTTTAGTATGAGCAAGGTATTGGAGGAAATTAATAAGCGGGGGATAGACCGAGATGAAAACAACTTTACAGTAGAGTCGGTAGGAGAATATAAAGATAAAGGTGTTACTTTTGAGAGTTTGTATGGCGTCTTTTAAAAAAATTAAAAATGAAAAGGGGAGGCGGGGTTTTAACGAAATCAAAGCTTCGTAGGACGTTTGAAATGTGATAATGATTTTATAACCATTTCTATAAAAAATTGAAAAACTTTTTTATGAAAATATGATACGGCACGGCAAAAGCCACGAAAGTATATTTAAAAGCAAGGAACAGTAAAACTGTAACATGTCGAGTATTGTTTTGTTTGTAACACCCGTTCACGCGAGTACGCGATGGCAAGTCATTGCGAATGAAGTATATGCGACCAAAATTGGAAATGTTGGACATGTCTCGATTAAACCGGGTAGCAAGAATGGCTATGCTATCGTTACGGTTTATGAACCCGTTTCTGGTTTCAACCCTTATTTGATGAATTTACTCTCTACAGGAAAATTTATCAAGATTTGGAATCAAGATGGAACACGTTTTCGAAAGGCTTATACATACAAGCCAACTTACAACCAATCTCTCTGCAAACAAGCAGCTATCGAATCCGCTACAACACTATTGAGTAATTTATCGATACTAGAACGACCACCTAGCCCAAGTACATCGCCACCGCCGTCTATGGTGACACTACAAGAAGATACTCAATCTTCACCGCAGCATTATGATTGCGAAGACGAGAACGAAGATGTAGTGAGCACGTTGAGTGGTCATAGTTATATTGAAGATGTCGATGCACCACAAGAAGAAGCCGGAGTTTTATTAGATTATTCAAATGCTTCATTCTTAGATAAACCACCTGCAAGAAGAAAGAGAATCAAGATTGTAACAAAGTAGAAATTCCATAAAAAATATAAAAATCATAAAACACGAAACCCAATAAAAACTATCAAAAAACGTAAAAACTATAAAAATTTTTTATCGTACAAAAGTTATGTAATTATATATATATATGAATGTATATTATTTTTATGAAGGACAAGACTCCAATAGAAAATCTATATTGGATTCTATTTTAGATGAATATTACTCTGTCCAAGGAAGAGAAATTCAATTAACAAAATCGGATGTGAGTGAAAAAAAACACGTTACAGAAGAACTTCGACAAATAGATAATATAACCCCTTTTTGTAGGGGCTTAATCGATATAGAAACAATTACTTCTATGATAGAAGAATCAGAAGATACATGCGGTGAAAAAATCATTTTGTACATCAAAGATGGTTCTGACCGAATCTCTGGTATCATGATATTTACATTCGATTACTATGATGAAAGTGGTAAATGGACAAACAGTAATGATTTTATTTATATACATTATCTATGTACTCCATTTGCAGGTGGGTTTGGTAAAATATTAATGCAAATATGTCAAGAGATAGGCAAAAGAGCTAGAGCAAAACAAATAAAACTATTGTCTACGCCACCAGCTGTATCATTTTATAAACATATGGGGTTTCATTTGATTCCTGACAGTGAAATAGAATATAACAAAAAATCAGTTACAACTCGTCCCCGTTCTAATTTTGTTAGTAGGGTTACATCTTCTGTTTTTTCATCATTCTGTATGCCGAGAAGAGTGCCAAAACGAAAACATGATTACGAAGTCTATGAAATGGTGTATAAATATCCAAAACGTAGTAAAAAGGTATCTTTCAAAAGAAGACGAGGAAAATCATTAGACAAACGCCTACGTTCCTTAGATAAGAAACGAACACGAAGGGCGACTATTTGAGGGATATACATAAAAAGTTATGCTCTAACTAATTATCTGATGTATCAAAAAAGTTATTCATTATTTATATAATAAAAAATGAAAAACGCTTTGTAGAGGGATTGAACCTCTGACCTCACGGTTAACAGCCGTATGCTCTACCTACTGAGCTAACAAAGCAGAAAATAAATAATATGTTTTTACCTTGACCTAACGGTAAGTGAATTAGCCGTATGCTCTACCTACTGAGCTAACAAAGCAGAAAATAAATAATATGTTTTTACCTTGACCTAACGGTAAGTGAATTAGCCGTATGCTCTACCTACTGAGCTAACAAAGCAGAAAAATAATATGAACGAACCTTTGACCTAACGGTAAGTAAATTAGCCGTATGCTCTACCTACTGAGCTAACAAAGCAGAAAAAATGTAAATAACCCTTGAATGAAATCAAAAAATATTCCACCCAATGTGGGACTCGAACCCACGACCACTAGCTTAAAAGGCTAGCGCTCTACCGACTGAGCTAACCGGGTATATGTGTTTTTTTTGTTCTTACTACAAATACATATATATTACATAAACTTATGTAACGACACATTACCCTCCCCCCATTATTATATTGAGATTATTCTTTATATTATTTTTCAATATATTATATATTTTGTTTCAAAAAAAATATAGCTATATATTACATCAAATGAGAATAGAAATTTTACTATTTATAGTTGCTGGATTTATTATAGCAAATATTTACTCTGACGGCAAGTATATAAAAATGCTTTTTTCCTATAAAAAGTACTATCAAATGGCCGGTGTTGCATTTGGAGCACTTATGTTATATATATTAATCAAAAGAAATCCTGCACGAGCACAAGAAATAATGGCAACTTCAAATGAATATGTAAAATACTTACCAATAGACGGTGCAACATCTGCGATGATATCCCCCATTTTAGATTTCACGTCAAAACATAACTTTATACCAAATCATATTTCGAGCTTAGATGGCGGTTCATCAACATCGTTCAATTATCCTGTTTTAGCAATGCCTGACAATAATCAATTAGCGTCTGAAGCAAAAATCATGAACTCAGGAAAGAAGTCCAATAAAAGGTCGGTAAGTGAAACGAAAAAGAAATTTGTGGCAGCAAGACAAAATTGGAAATGTGGCGACTGTCAAGACCAATTGAATGCATGGTTTGAAGTAGACCATAAAATACGATTAGAATATGGCGGTAGCAATCATATAGATAATTTAGTAGCTTTGTGTAGAGATTGTCATGGTAAAAAAACTACTATAGAGAATTTATAACGTCTATCGATAGATAATCAAATATTTACGAAAGCTCTATTCTTTTATTATAATATGATATAATAAAGAGAAATAATATGTCAAAACAAGGTGCAGAAAAATTAGCAGATGATTTGAATCCTGATAAAAATGGGGTTTCAGATTGGTTTATTGACACATTCGTAAGCCACAACACGTTTTATATCATATTGATAATCGCCGCATGTTTGATAGTATTATATGCACTATTTTTAACCGTAACAAATACAGCCGAATATTTTTTCATAGGTGATTTCTTCAAACATAATTATGATATAGTAAAATGGCTCATTAGCACACCTTTTATCATTTTATATGGGATTTTTTCTGGTATGGCTACAAAAATGGCTACCGAACCTGAATATAAAAATTGTGTAATAAAGTACGGTGGATTTCTCAGTTTCATTATTTTCATGAGTGTTGCACTGTATTATGCTTCGAATGACCCATCGATATTTATGTCTAAATCATACATCTATTCACTAGCTATTATAATACCTCTTATCGCACTTTTTGCATTTGTTGTTCCATTTGCAGATTCTGGGCCTCTTGTAAAACCGCTTATTATTGGCGCAGTAATTACCATAATCGCCTGTGTCATCTATTTTTATAGTAAAGCAACTTCGCCTACTACTATTTTTCTTGGATATTTATTGAATACGATTATGGTAATAGGTACAATAGCTGGTTTAGCTATATTCTTTTATTTGTTCAGTAATTATTTAAAATCATCGGATGGATTTCTAGGCATTCTGATTTATTTGATATTTTATATTCCATGTCTTTTTATCGATTTTACAAAATTTATTATCAATGAATTTAGAATGACGACAAATGTCGTGTTTGTTCTTTTTGTATTAGAAATCAGTTTAATATTACTATATATCTATTTACCACAAATAGTCGGTTACATATTTAAAGTAAATGGAGCTGCATTATTGCCTGGTTCTGTATTTTTAGATAATGAACAAATTATATCAAATAGTGAGCCTTTTAGAATGACGGATGAAGAAAAAAAGAAATTAGGGATAAATGCAACAGGTACAATGTATCGTCGTGAATATAGTATATCAATGTGGGTATATTTAAATTCACAGCCATCCAACTATGCATCTTATGCGAAAGAAGTTCCGGTTTTCTGTTATGGAACATCTAATAATTCTACGAATGGAACAGGAAAACCTAAAATAACGTATTTTAATAATAATTCAGACCCAGATAAATTAATTATCTATTTCACCGATTCTACTTCGAAACCATCTACTTACGAACATACGATAGAAAAACAAAAATGGACAAATATCGTTTTCAATTATGGGTCTAGTAAATCCGATTTATTTATAAACGGTAATTTAGTAAAATCATTTTTATTTGACACGAATGAACCTGATTATGACGTATATGATAGAGTATTCGTCGGTTCTAAACAAGGTGTTGATGGAGCTATTTGTAATGTAAAATATATAAATAAACCGCAAACGAAGGCACAAATCGTAAATAATTACAATTTATTAGTAAATTCAAATCCACCTGTCGAAAGTTTATAAAAATAATATTACTATTGTTTTTGCGTTGATAGCGTAGTTGCATGATTATATTTATTGTCTTTTGGTGGTTAAATATATTTATCCACAGTTCCTTTCATTCTTTCCGTTCCTTTCATTCTTTCCGTTCCTTTCATTCTTTTTCAAAGCATATGTGTCCATCTACCTATAGACCTTATCGGTGCATATTCCATCATTTAGCATTTTGAATAAGAAAAAATACAAAATAATTTGTCCCGATAAAATATATAGATTACTTATAAAATGAATTTGGTATTAATTATTTTAGGAATTATCATCGTATTTTTGGTATATATTCTATATCAATATTTCTATGCAAGCTCAAGTAGTTTGTCATCAACCGCTAATTTAAATGGTGCTCAAGCAGCCATTACATCGTTAGCGAGTCCGGCGAACACTAGTTATGGATATAGTATTTGGATTTACGTAAACAACTGGGATTCTTCAACAATAAAAACTATTTTTAATCGCGCTAAAAATTTGAAACTATATTTAGACCAAACTGCTCCCACATTAAAGCTCGATGTTACCATGTCGGATGGAACTACGCAAACCGCCGTTGTCACCACAAATTTCCCTATTCAGAGATGGGTATTTTTAGCGGTCAGTGCAGACGGACAATATTTCGATGTTTATATGGATGGAAAACTCGTGAAATCACAGAGAATGTATACTGGCGGTGCTACTAGTGGTGTAGGGCCTGCTGTTCCTGGAGATGCAACCGTTCCTATGTATTTAGGAAATTCTCCTGCATCTGGTATGGATGCGGTTGTTGCAAGTTTCCAAAGATATACGAATCCTATTGACCCACAAACAGCATGGTCAACTTATATGGCCGGAAATGGAAGTAGTAGTTGGAATCCCTTTTCTGGAATCAATGTCAATTTAGACATATTGAAAAATGCTTCCACTTATTCAACCATAACATTATGGTAATTATGAACGATTATTCTTTCCAAAGATAATTATGATATTATGATATGATATTATTTTGTATATATTATAGTAGAAATATATATACAAAATGAATGTTCAAGCACCTGTAGCAAATATAACAAGTGGGGTAACAAATATAACAAGTGGAGTTACAAACGCAATGTCTAATGCGAAGAATAGTGTTTCTAATATGTTTGGTAAGTTTTCTCAGGGAACTACTGCAGGAATTGGTGCATCCCAACAATTTTTACAATCGAATACTATTGTTGCAAAACTCGGATTCTTAATCTTCGTAGTCATTATGTTTTTAATACTACTCATTTTAGGAATAATGATGTTATCATACTTTACTGGTCCTGCAAAAGACCCATACATAATTAGTGGAATGGTTAGCGGTGCGAATCCTATGACAATACCACAAGACCCGAATGCTTCTAATTCCATACCTGTTCTTAAATCGAATAATCAATCATATGGTCTAGAGTTCACATGGTCATTTTGGTTATACATAGATAATTTACCCGATAAGGTAACTGGATTACAAACCATTTTCTGTAAAGGAGATGGAACAGTAAATAACGGACCAGGGGTTTATTTAGGACCCGATTTGAGTAATGGTGTATTACATATAAAGATGGATACTGTTGTGTCGAATGATGCCAACAATACAATTGATATAAAAAATATTCCTTTACGCAATTGGGTGCATATTACTATACGTTGTGAGCAGACGACTATAGATGCTTATGTAAATGGCACAATAGCCACAAGATTAACACTCAGTAATTTACCAAAACAGAACTATAATGATGTACTTATCGCACCCAATACAGGGTTTTCTGGAAAAATATCTAATTTAAGGTATTATAGTAGAGCATTGAATATTTTTGAAATAAATGCAGTTGTTCTAAGTGGTCCAAATACAACATTGATTAATACTACGAAAACTAGTTCTGGTGCTAGTTATTTATCTAGAAATTGGTATTCTATACAACAAATGTAAGGGTTTTTTGTGGATAAATATATTTATCCACCGTTCCTTTCATTCTTTCCGTTCCTTTCATTCTTTCCATTCCTTTCATTCTTTCCGTTCCTTTCATTCTTTTTCAAAGCATATGGGTCAGAGGTCGATAACCGAAGGTTAGCCATTTGGCTAATAAATATTATCTACCGATAGACCCTAAGCATGGCCTATCTATCGATATACCTTGTGATTATAACAAAATAAAAATAAAGAAAATATAATATATTATTGTTTGTATTATATTATATAACAGAATGACTGATTTATCCTTATCCACGATTTGTAATCAACGAATAAGACAAATGTTATTTACAGTTCCACCACAGCGATTTACGCCGATATCTCCTTATCCACAATATACTCAATCACAATTGGATATGCGTCGTAAAGCAGAAGTACTAAGTTACAGTGCGACAAAATCGAATACAAAAACAAATAATTATACGAAAGCTGAAAAATACGCATTATTTATTAGTGGAAGAAACCAAACAACGTCCTACCCTACATTAGTCCAAACAGTATCGTCTGAGCACTTTATTGCTGGAAATTTATTTTATGGAACATCCGATGTATCTCTCGTAACGTTTAATCGGGTTATAGTAAAAGCAAAGGCTAAAACATGTCCAAAAATAGACATTCCTACGCCAACGTCATCATCCAATGTTCCTGGACCTATCAAATATTTATACTATGACAGAACAATCCCTCTCTATAATTATGCGACAAATGAAAGGTCTTATTCATCTGAACCAGTATCAGAAACAGACATGTGGAGAACTCTTAACAAACAAAATCAACTATGTTTGAATGGTATAAATGCAACCATATCTTCGGTTGGAATACTTAACCCTATCGATAAACCATCCTATAATTTTACATATACCACGCCTATCGGATTATCGTATAGTGCTATCGTTTCCAATGTGTCAAATAGCGGACCCATCGATATTACAAATATTACATTATCTGTTTCGAGCGCAACGGTACAAGTATATTATAGTGGGCAGCTAGTTCAATATGTTAGTCCTATATGTATATTTTCTAATAATAACATGATATTTGATATTTCATATAGTCCTCTAGGAACTGACAGCACTGTAGTATCTATTTCTAACTACATTGGTAATTTATCCATACAAAATTTACATTTATTTACAAGTCCAGGATTTATTTATGATATACAAATCAATTGTATTATGAATATAGTAAATAATGCATCTCTTATAGGTAAATATACTATTTCTAATGAAAAATATGGTGTTATTTGTAACTTTAGTGGGAGTAATGTATTTAATAATTGTACGTTAAAATCGAGTCCTGTTTCTACATTGACGAGTTTCTCTTTTACACCGATGAACATTTGAAATGGGACAAACCGCCTATGGCGGTTTGCCTTTCAATTGATTTGTTGCGAAGCATAGGCAACGTTTCCCTTGAACATCTTGTGGGACGCTTTTTAGCGTCCCATTATAAATGTTCAAGGGTGTAAGGGTATATGAATTTATACTACAATTGCAGTGTTCAGTGATTCACGACACATAGGGCACTCGGGCTTACTGAGCTTATCTTTACAATCCGTGCAAATAAAATGGCCACATCCGGTTACATACAACTTTTCGACACATATGTCTTCCCAACATGTTGGGCAGTTTTCTTTTGTAGAACATGCTTCGTAGATTTTGTTAATCACTTTCTTCATATTAGCCATATAATTCTTCGTTTTGCCTATAAGCATATTGTTTTTCTTGATTAATCTATTATTATTGGTTTTTACTTCTTTAAATCGCGTTGTAAGTTTTTTGTTGTCTTCTTCGATTTTAGCAATCCTAGAGTTTAATTGTAATATTAATCTTTGGTCTGGGTTTATAACAAATTCCATAGTAGGAAAAGGGACATGTGTCTTATGATACTTGACTTCAAATTCGGCTACAATATAAGGAACTGACGGGTCAACTTCACTTATAGTAGTATCGTTTCGATAAATGGATTCACATAGAACATAAGACACCATGCGATTACGCCCTACGATACACTGATATGGCGCGAAATAATCGGTTACTTTTCTTAAGAACTCCTCAAATACAATGACATTAGCATCCGACATGACCAGTATATAACGCAGGGTACAATTGCGGTTTGTACCATGAGTTAGCATTACTTCTGGTTCTATCATTTCGGGAAATTCTTGTTTGACCATCTCCATAATAGCATCTTTGCCACGTTCTATTCTTGATTTCTTGGCAGGCATAATATATAGTATTTTTACCACATATTATACTTTCAAAAACTTTTTTCAATTTTTTGATTCGGTTTACATAATATCAGTAAAATACGTATAATCTATATATTCTAAGGAATAACGAATTCTCCTTTCAAAATCTTCCGGATACTGTTTCAATGAAAATCGGTAATCTTCTATCTTATTTATAATACAATTTATCATATATTCAAATATTTCGAAAACTTCAATGGCTATAGTCTTATATTTCTCGGAAATAGTTTGCTTAGATAAAGCATTTTGTTTATGATAAATGAAAGTATCAAATATTAATCGAGGGTTTTTATAAAAAACACTATATTTTTCTCGTGCTACATCACAAGAGCATCTCGGTAAATCTTCGCTAATTAATTCAAAACGTGCTTTTGCTGTTTCAAATAATGATAATAGCATGGCGTATCGGTTCATTCGGTCTTTTTTATTCACCCATACTTCTTCCATATCATTTGTATCTATAATCTGCATTTTTAACCACTCCAAGTCAATAGAGCAGTCATAGAAGTTTTGTCCAAGCGCATCATACAAGTATTTTGTATCCTCGTATTGTGTCCATTCTTTTTTTAAATAACTTTTTTCTAGTTCCATCGCATGTTTTATACTGGCAGGTTCATCGATAAACTCATATTCACGGCGCCATGTTCTCCATACTTTGATATCATGTGAAGTCCAATTTTGTATGGATTCGTATTTTCTACAAATCTGTTCAATAAACAAGGGCATCTCGTAATAGTCCTTTTGTATTTCAGATTCCAACATAGTTATTATAGTTGATGGCAAAAACACATCAGAATAGTTACCACCTCTTACATTTTCAATACCATAGCATCGCATGTATTTTTTAACATACATATCAATTTCCAAGTCATCGGCAATCGGTATAGTCTCAAATATACGTAAGGGGCAATTTGCTTTCACGAAATCGTACATAAAATAACATTCCATGAAGATATAATATGGGTCGCTAGTAGTAGATGGATGTAATATCCATTTCTCATTTTCTAAAAATAAAACGTATAAATGTTTCATGTATGACATGATTTTATTATTATTAGATAGTCATATATTTTTATGTATGTTTGTAACAATTATATTGTTGTGAGCCAACATAAATATAATAATATAAATAACATGGGTTTAGTGCTTTCATTTACTGCATATTTTGCCATTTCTTTTGAGTAGTTATATCGTTTGACATTTATCAAATTATATAAAAAGGGAATATAGACTATGAATAAAAAAACCCCTTTTGATAAATCGAAGAGTTGTGTCATTTGATACATATTCAGTAAAATATTTAAATTCGTAAAGATATATACGATGGTCCATGTATTTTGTATTCCATACACTACAGGAACTGTATTGATTTGATTCAATCTATCACCGGTTTCATCATATATATCTAATAATAATTCATTATGTAGAGAACCGAAAAAAACCATCTGCGTAGCCATTTGTAATAATGCCATATTTATCGGATTCGATATCATCATATTAGATAGTCCTCCGAAATAGACTGCGAATGCTACTATGGACGCACATGAAACGTTTTTAAGAAACAATACGGGTTTCAAGTACTTTGTATAAAATACTATATCTAATATGGCGATATGGACGATATGACGTAAATGTTCAGGTAAATAGACGCAGGATATATATTCAGTGACGCCTAATAATACAGCCGTTACTATTTTAGCTTCCTTTATAGTAAGCTCACCAGTTACTAGTGGTCTTAATGGATTATTCGTTTTGTCGATATCTATATCGTATATATCATTGATAGCCATACTAGCTGACATAATACATATTGTACTAGTTAGTGCTGTTAAAAACATAGGTGATGTTAGCATTGATTGCATCGATGGATTTGTTATCCATGCGCCGGAGAAAGTAAGTAGTGCGGTTGGAGCTATATTCTTATAACGAATGAGATTCAATATAGATTGTGATTTAGGTTTCATATTGTTTCGAGAACTCGAATTCATATATAATACGGTTTTTGGTTTCATATTACATAATGCTGTAACGTTGAATGGTGTTAGGAAATAGAACAATAATAGTATCCAAGTAAATTTCATTATATTGTATTATAATGAAATCTTTATTGTATTTCCGTAAATGATTATTATTTTATTCTGGTATGCTCTTTAATGGGCTTGTTGGAGTGTTTAATGTGGGATTCAAACACATTTGTTGATTCGGGAATACTTGACCGGATAAGCACTTATCTTGGTCAGTAATGGCTATACAACCGCGTCTTCCTTCATATTCACCTACTAAACACCAATTTGTTTTCGAAGATGCAATCGGATTTTGAATTGGATTAGTTGTACTATCGGGCATTGGCTGATTATTTATTATTGCGCCCTGGTTGTTTAAATTCGGGGCACTCGCATTTACCAATAAATCGCCGCCTGTATGCAAAATATCAGCTGATTTATCGATTACAGTTCCGGTAACATATCCAAATATAGAAAGAATTTGTAAAACGAGTGGTTTGAGTAATAGTACCAAAGATGTGAAAAAGTTTCCGACAATTCCTAAAATATTTATTCCTAAAAGAGAAAATATAAGTAATATTACTAATACGACTATCAAAAAGTTCTTTGTGCTAAATATATTTTCACCAATTGAGCCAATCGAATTCGAAAAACTACTTGAAGAAAAAGAAGGTTTGGATGAAGATACAGCTGGTCCGTAGTTATTCTCCATATTATGTTAATAAAGATGTATATAATATTCTAGATATTTTCTTATTGCCGTTCTTATAAATAAACAAATCTGGTTCGTTTGCTTTTAAACATTTATTTGTATCTATATAATAATTATGGGACTTTTTAACTTTATCGAGACATTTTTTTTCATTAGTTTAGGAATAACGTTCGTATTAATATTGTTATTGGTATATCATTTTAAACAGCGTCTTTCTTCTTTAGAAAATAAATGTGATACGATGTTTGAAATTATTAATAACGTAGTTCAAGAGATTACTATTGTTCGTGGAGCGACAAATCGTATTATGCAAGAAATACCTAACGTAACTATGCAACCTGTCATGTCATATGTTCAGGAAAAGGTCGAATCTATCGAACAAGAAGAAGACGATGATGAAGATGAAGACGATGAAGACGATGATGAAGACGATGATGAAGACGATGAAGACGATGAAGACGATGAAGACGATGATAATGAAGTCGTCAAAGCAATGACCATCAAAGACGATATTGTTTTAGAAGAAATGATTATAGAACCTGACGTATCTTTAGAAGAAATTGTTCAACAAAATGTTAGTGATATTATCGAACAAATCGAATCCGAAGATTTTTCTACAGAAAATTCACAAGAACCGATTGAATCTACTGACTATAAAAATATGAATACTCAGACACTAAAATCGCTGGTTGTTGCAAAAGGTTTAGTAACAAATGCTAATAAATTGAAGAAACACGAATTATTAAAAATATTAGGTGAAACCATCTAATCACCCGAAATTCGAATCATAGAATAATATATATTATATTGGATTATATATATTATTATGTTCTCTAACAATGCAGCTTCTTTAGAATGTGCTTATCCTGTTATAAAAGAAACCGTTCCACAATCTTCTTTAGGATACCATGCTAATAATAAATATGACGGTTTCCCACCACTGATGAACGATGGTCGTTCGATAACTGCTACTTGGCAGCCTGAATCTACTATCAACGCCGATTTAATACGCTCGAATGATATCCAATCCAACTGGCAATATCGCCGTTATTTAACAAAGAATGCAACAGAAATCATGCAGTATAATTTTCGCGAATCTTCCAATGATATTGGTTACTATAAACGACCTTTGGATGTTCTCGACATCCAGTCCAACTTAGTTTCTGATATGAATCACACACCTTATACATATAATTCTATTTTAGATAGTACAAAACCCATCGGGTATTCTACATCCGATTTGAAGGATACTTATTTGACGAGAGAACAATTGAGCGCACGTAAGATTTCACCTGTTATTACACAGGAACAACTATTGAAAATGCAATAATCGAGCTCACGTTTAACTTTTGATATAATATTATGTAGAAATAACATAATACTATTATGCGTGTCATTAGTTTTGACATAGGAATCAAAAATATGGCTTATTGTATTCTGGATATTTCGAGTCATCTTGTCATCAGAGATTGGACTATATTGAATCTTATGGAAGCAGAGATACCGAAGCATGTCTGTAGCTGTACCATATCGAATAAATCGAAAAAGAATCTCGTAACGAAACTTTGTACTAAATTGGCCAAGTACAAAAAAAACGAAAAATTTTATTGTGATAAACATGCAAAATCGGATACACAATTTATGTTACCAGCCAAACAATATTTATCTACAAATCTCAAAAAACAAAAAGTACAAGAACTTATCCATCTAGGAAAAAAACACGGCCTAGAGAACCTAGCTGAACAAAAAAAGGATAAATTGATTGAAATCATGGTGAATTTTTTTGAAAACCGTTGTTACGAAAATATTACAATCGCCAAATCAAAAACTGCCGGTGAAACCGACTTGATACAAATTGGTCGTAATATGAAAGAACAACTCGATAAAATCGACGTTATAGAAACAATAGATTATGTTGTCATCGAGAACCAGATTTCTCCCATCGCCACTCGTATGAAAACAATACAAGGTATGTTAGCGCAATATTTTATTATGAAGGTTCCTAGATGTCATATTGATTTTGTATCTTCATCTCATAAATTAAAACAGTTTGTCGGATTAGAGAAACCGGTTTTAGAGAACACGATTGTTACAAACTCTTATAAAGAACACAAAAAAGACGGCATTCATTATTGCACAAAATTACTAGAGAAAAACACAGGCCTTATAGGTTCTCAATTATTCGCTGAATCTCCATCAAAAAAGAAGGACGATTTAGCGGATTGTTTTTTACAAGGCCTTTGGTACTTAAAACAAAAAAATATAATAATTTATGCGGATGATTTAAAAATAAATATTGTATGATTATCATAATACAATGGAAGTAATCGATTTAGGCGCATTGAATGATTTAGAACCTATTTCGCTTAGTTTTGATGAACCAAAATCGAGTGTCGGTAGTTCGAGTTTCGGCGGTGGAATAGAACTTTTAATGAATGATAAAAAACGCTCTAATTCTAGTTCGAATTTGAATCTCGGGGAACTGGATAATTTAGAGAACGAAATTAACAAGGGTTTAGGACAACCAACATCGTCTAGTTCCGGTGATACAAAAACATTGAGCGGGTTTGCTTCCAATTTATTCAATTTAGGAGGTTTTGTATCGGCTTCTGAAACAAAGTCGGCACCAAACCCTAATGTAAATGAAGCGACTGATTCAAATATTGGTCATGCCACTAGAGAAAGTGCTGGTAATACAAAAACATGGGACGGGTTCTCGAAGATGGGTGAAATTCCTTTATCCGGTGGGTCTTCTACGAAAATGACGGAGCGAGAGCGACGCCAAAAGAAACGTATGATGATTAAGAAATTGGAAGAATGGTATGAAAAAGGTTCTATTAAACAAAATTCCCATTTTAATATGGATTCTGAATATGAAGAAATCGAAGATGAATATGAAACCGCATTGGAAGATAAACGAAAAAAAGATAGTATTAAGTTACAGGGATGGTGGTTCATGACATTTATTAATTCTTTGGAATATGCGAATACCGTATTCAATCCTTTTGATTTGAATCTGGATGGATGGGGAGAACAAATTAGCGAAGATTTAGATAGTTATGAGGAGATTTTTTCGGAATTACACGATAAATACAAGGGTGGTAAATTGGCACCTGAAATATCTTTGTTGTTACGTGTTGGATTTAGTGCGGCCGTTTTGAATTTTTCCAACAAGGCACTTTCGAGTGCTACGCCAGCATTCAATGATGTCATTAAACAGAGTCCTGAACTCATGCGAATGTTTACAAATGCAACCGTAAATAGTATGAGTCAAAGTTCTCCGGGATTCAATATGGCAAATCAATTTGTACAGGAACAGCAAAATAGACCCCGTGGGCCACCACCACCGGCACCAGTAGAGACCAAGAATATGGGTCCTGCACAAAAGCCTAGCATGGTATTTACAAATGAACAGTCCCAACAGTCAAATCGGCCCGATATTAATGCTGGACGCGGTGCGATGTTCCGAGAACAAGGAGTTTCTGTAAATGGTGGTTTCGAAAACGTGAATGTATATCAACAACCGCAGACAATACCGATGTCTGTTCCATCAATGCAACAAGAGCGTAGTATGCGACCACCGATGATGCAGCAAGAGCCGCCTATTCAGCGACAGGAGATGCGTGGCCCTGCTAATACGGATATAGATAATATTTTATCAGGATTGAAGACACGTAATGTAAATATTCACGAAGAACCACAATCGACCAATATGGATAATGATTCTATGATTTCAATTAGTTCTCTCAAAGATATGCAGAACGGAAATATGCCCAAGAGTAGTAGGCGTCGTAAGAATAAGTCAGATAAGAATACAATTTCATTAGATATTTAGGGTCTATCGGTAGATAATATTTATTAGCCAAAAGACATTAGAATTCGAAATAAAAACTGGAATAATATATATATATGAAAACCTCTGTTTGCTTACTTATTTTATTCATTTTGGTCTTATTTGGATGTTTATATTTTATTAAGGTCTATCGGTGGATTTGTAGCCAAATGGCTACAAATCGACAGGAGACCCATATGCTTTTGGTGGATAAATACATTTATCCACCAAAAGACATTAAAACAAAAGAAGGTTTCGATACTCCACCATCATCGACCAATACAATAAGTAGTATGACAGACAATCTAAAAACACAATTGGCTGCTAATCCTACTTTATTATTGGCTAATTTTGATAGTGCCGGGAACTTGAATCCTACCATAGTCAATGGAGCGATTTCTACATTTACAAGCACTCTAAATAATTATACCAATAATATGAATAAGGACACACTTGTTAAATTATTGACAGACATTAATGCTTTGATAACAGTGTTAATCAATGGATTATCAAATGCACCGCCCAATGTTACTGTAAATCCGACTGCAGCATTTGACGCTGCAATTAGTAAATAGAATAAATAAACATAAAATAAACATAAAAAATAATATAAACCATAAACATAATAATATAGTATTATTACGTTTATAACATGGATTACTCAATACAAACGGGGAATTTTTTTATGTTTATGCACGCATTCATAAATATGGGACTGAAAACTATCATTTATGCCATTCGACACTTCGATTATCAGAAAGCTGGTTTGACTATTCTAACTTGGTATAGCGAAACAGTCGAACGATGCAAGTACGGGATTCGTACTGTTTATAATATTCCTTTTGTAAAAGGTTTATTCGATGAATGTGTATATTGCTTACAATATGCAAAATGTTCCATCATTGGACAGCGTATTCAGCCTATGAATAGTGGGTGGATATGTATGACCATTTTAAAGGAACATGCCACATTAGATAAGAATAACCTAGAAATATATGAGTATTTGGACGAAAATAAGTTAGTAGAAGAAGAATTTTTAAACAATTGTGATTCCATAAAATCCACTGTTCAATATAATGCGAAATTTAATAATAGTTTGATAACTATGAAAGTAGAAGATAAATATTACTGCAGGCATTATGATTCGGCTAAGTTGAATCATGAACCTGAAACATTTCAGTTGCAAGTTTGTAAGCCAGTGTTGTTAGGAAAATTCTTGAATATTGAATATACTCATCCAGACATGAGTCAGGGCATTGTTATTCAATTGGATAAAGGATACTGGGTAGAGGGGAATCATATTTTATCGAATGTATTTATTAAACGATGGCTAGAATATCAAATGTTACCCTATAAATTTGATGAACGCTATTGTGTTACTATTTTGGATGGGGATGTGAATGTTGTTTTATTGAGATGGGGGCAAGGAATCGTTTTAGGAGAAGGTGGTGGATATGAAATTATATGATAAATTTTTTGTGGGGGATAAATATATTTATTTATGGAAAGAGATTAAAAACAACTCGACCTATAAAGTACGGGGGCGTAATCTCAGAAAAACAAAATGGATGCACTGAGTATTCCTTCCCCACAACATAACCTGAATGATAAATGGAATTTGTATTACCATTTACCACACGATAAGAACTGGGAACTAGCCAGTTATACAATTATAATGGGTTCTATCGATTCGGTAGAGCAAGTTATTGCACTAAACGATAAGATACATGAAAACATTATTAAAAATTGTATGTTATTTGTTATGCGGGATGGGATTACGCCCATGTGGGAAGACCCACGAAATAGAAACGGTGGGTGTTTTTCCTATAAAATCATTAATAAATGTGTTCCGGAAGTGTGGCGGAACTTGTTTTATTGTTTATGTGGTGAATCACTTTGTGTAGATTCGCAACATAGTAAACATATTAATGGTATTACCATTTCTCCTAAGAAGAATTTTTGTATTATTAAAATATGGTTGGATACGTCGGCGTACCAAGACCCGAATATGATTGTTCAAATACCGAATTTGCTGAAACAGGGATGCTTGTTTAAGAAACACGAACCGGAGTTTTGACGACGGAAGGAGTTTTGACGACGGAAGGAGTTTTGACGACGGAAGGAGTTTTGACGACGGAAGGAGTTTTGACGACGGAAGGAGTTTTGACGACGGAAGGAGTTTTGACGACGGAAGGAGTTTTGGTATTGTTCAATTCCCTTTTTTCTAATACATATTGACCACATGGACCACAATGGTCTTCATTCGATAAATCTATTTTATTGTTCATTTGTTTATTACAGTTTTCTATTCTCCACCTTCCGACTGGCTTAGGCAAATCTTTTGAAATTAACTTTGTGATAAATGTTGTTATATACTTCATAATATATAACAATCGTGTTATATTTAATCTCTTTTGGAGGATAAATACATTTATTCTTGAAAATATCGATACTTCAAATGTTGAAATGAAAACCCATATAAAAATATTCAGCGATATCATCTATTATAAGACATGTACTCTTATTTCACTATAGCACTTTTTTGCGTCTCATTCTTTTGTTCAGGATTAGGATTATCATTGAACGAGCCAAACCCAAATAATTTTACAACCGTAACAGAATTAAATGTTTCACAATATACAGGACACTGGTATCAAGTATATGCGGCGCCTGTCGATTTCACATTTCAAGGACCAGGTAAATGTATTACCGCTGATTATGGAATTATAGGAAACAATAATGTTTCTGTATATAATTATCAAGAAAATTTACAAACTGGTTCTCCTGAATCTATATCTGGATATGCATTTTATAAAAATTTATCTGAGCCAGGTCAGTTGTCGGTTTATTTGGAAGGAGCACCTTTTATCGCACCTTATTGGGTACTCAACTTAGGACCAGTATCAAATAATGAATATGCATGGTCTATTATTTCAGTGCCATTTGGTTCTTCATTATGGGTATTAGCAAGAAATGTAGAAATATTCTTTTCGAAATATGACGACGATGTTGTGAAACTATTAAACCAATATGGATTCAAATATTTTATAGTAGAGCAAGATGAATGCTAGAGCCTACCGATAGACCCATATGCTTTGAAAAAGAATGAAAGGAACGAAGGATAAATACATTTATCCACTAAAAGACATTAGCCATAGTTCTTTGCAATAGGAACACTACGTTCCATTTCTTCGATTTCGTCTATACGTCTCTCATCTCCTTCCACAGTTCTACAGCTATAATCAACTATATTTATTATATTAAATCCAAGCGATTTTAATAACATCAATATTTCATTTAAATGTATTATACCTTCGCTAAATTGCTTAGCCACTCTTTCACCAAATAATCGTTTTACATCATTCGGACTTGTAAAATCTAAATTATGAATATGAGAATTTAATTCTGATAATTTATCCTTGTATTTTTTCATACTGGATTTGGTCAAAGGGTCATGATGTATAACACATATTCTATGTTCTGGGTCCGTTTCAGAAGCAGAATAGTTTTCACTGAAATCATATGCCTTTTCTACGACGGGTACATATGTGCGAATATGTTTTTCACATCTGATACTCGCCTGTGCTTTCTTGGTATCTAACATATCTTTTCTTATTTTTTGGATAGATAGTAGTTTTTCTTTACTATGACTAGCCGACGCAGAATCTTCTTTTATCTCTTCTCTCATTTTACTAGCCAAATTACGTAAATGTCCATCCACCAAAATGCCATAGTTTTTGATTTGACTTGATAATATATCCTTCAACATTTTATACGTAGAATTCTCATATTCTTCATGTAAAACATCATCGAAATTCTCTTTCAATATATTTGAAAAGTCGTTTATATCCTTTCGCACTACACACGAACAAACACCTAATTTACCAGCTTGACTAAAAACCCGTACTTTTACATCTAGGTCTAGTAATGGTTGGTCAATCATCTCTTTACCATGGCAATTTACGAGAATAGTAATACGTTTATCTTCTTCTATTAGCTCACTCGTTTCTTCTAATAAACTAGGTTGTCTTTTTAATGGGTCGGGTTTATATGGCGATTCTTTCGTCATTTTTTCTATAAAACCTTCTAATAGTCCATGTAATCCTGACATTATATATATAATTATATAATAAAAAATTGATACTATTTACACATCATTACTTCTATTTCATAAAAGATGCCACGTATTATTCAAAGATATATCGATTCACTCAAATTAGATATCGAATACCATGTTGGTCAAAATGCAAGAGATAATATTGATATTTTACATGCTTCACATGATAATGATATTTGGTTTCATATTGATGGCGAAGCATCCTGTCACGTGATTGCAAAAATGAATGATATCGTAACATCAAACAAAAAACAGTTGGGGCATATTATCAAGCATGGTGCCGTATTATGTAAGCAGTTTTCTAAATTTAAATCTGCAAAAGATGTTCCTATCGTATATACGAAAGTGAGTAATGTATGTCCAACTGAAAAAGTGGGTCAAGTTATAACAACGAATACGAAGATAGTTATCATTTAATATTTATAAAAAATTGAAAACTTTTTTTATAAATTATTTCTTCAACATAAAATAAATCAAAGATATAGATAATGTGCGACGTTGCTTTCCAAAATGCTTATTCAGATATTATGAACGAAGAAATTCATAGAGACTTAGAAATAGAATTAGATTTCGAATCAGAAAAAAAGACTGACAATAACGAGAACGATGACACAGTTTGGACGGATTATGATTCGGAAGAAGAAGAGGATGACGAAGAAACATTTATTGAGCCATGTAACTGTCACGAAATCGTAGCTGAACCATGTTTCGAAGTAGCCAAAACATTTGACCCGTGTGCTATTTGTTTCGAAGATATAAAAACGGTCAATATGACTGTAACTCGTTGTGGGCATGTATTTCATGCTTCGTGTATGTTCGAAGCAATAGTCAAGAATGAGAATTGTCCTTTATGTAGAACACAATTAATCAACAAAGAATTGGGTGATGATGAAGAAGAAGAACAAGAGCAAGAAAACAATGACGAAGCTGTCGAAGAAGAGGATGAAGAAGAAGTTCGTGTATCATGGACGATTGATAGAAGACCAAATGTGTATAGAAATCATTATAGATATTTATAGATACCTTGATTTGTTTTATTGTAAATTCTGTATTTTAACTAAGAGATTTGTTTTATTGTAAATTCTGTATTTTAACTAAGAGATTTGTTTTTATTTTTTTAGTACCAATGCCATGGATGATGACGATGATGATGACGATGACGATGGTATCTACGCGATTCTATATCTCTTGGTTGTGGTGGCATTAGAGGGTGTGGCATAGGTGGTTGTGGCATAGGTGGTTGCTGTATAACAATGCCACGCCCAGTTGGCGGACGTAGATGACTTGTTGAGCTATGAGGATATTTTGATGGATATATAGGATGTACTGGGGGGACCGGAAAATGCGGTTCTGGGACAGTTCTGTTTTGTTCTTCTGATAAATCATAATCCAGATAAGGATAATAAGGGTCATAATATGGATAATAATAAGGATAATATGGGAAACAACGACCAGAAACATCAGTTGGCGGACGTAGATGACTCGTTGAGCTATGAGGGTATTTTGATGGATATGTAGGATGTACTGGGGGGACTGGAAAATGGGGTGCTGGAACACTTCTGTTTTGTTCTTCTCTTACATCATAATCGTCATATAAATAATCATTATCTAAATAAGGGTCATAATATGGATAATAATAAGGATAATAAGGACCATAATAAGGATAATAAGGGAAATATCGACCTGAAACATCGCAACGATTAGTAATTGGTGGTGTTAATACACAAGGTATGATATTACCAGAAGCATCTGTATGAACACATGGAATGAAATTACCAGACGCATCTGTCATTACACATGTCATATTCGACCCAGACATATCATATTTCGACATGATAAACGAGTTCAAACATTCCATATCATTTTGTAATGATTGAATCATAGTCATAAGCTCATCACACTTATTACAGAGACATTGATTTTCATATTGAAGATGCTGGTAAGAAATGAAGGCGTTTTGGTTATGACGAGGCATATATAATAATATTGCAAATTTTTTAATGCTAAATATACGTGACTCCGCTGCATATATGCTTTGTGATGAGTTTTGTGTAGTACAAAGTTACAATTGTATTTTTTGTAAAGTCAGTGTGGAAAATGAAATAAAATTCTGTTTTTTCTACTGCATATACAATAATATTTTAGAATATTCATATCTTTCACTATTCTATATATTATTTTAATATATGCCTTGTCGTTCATGTGAAGAAGATTATTCGAGTGACGAATCACAATATTGTAATGATAGACATGATTTTTGTAATAGGACGAATGACTGTAATAAGACGAATGTCTGTAATAGGACGAATGTCTGTAATAAGACGAATGTCTGTAATAGGACGAATGACTGTAATAGGACGAATCTCTGTAATAGGACGAATGTCTGTAAAAAATGCGAAAGAAATGAATATGTAAAATACGATTGTTCCAAGAAATGTAAATCATGTAAAACAAGATATGAAAAACCAAAATGCGAAAAATCAAAGCACGAAAAAACACGATGCGAAAAATGTAACGATAATGATACTAAGAATACTCATGGTAAATGCATTGTTATAACTATAAATTGAACTTGTACCGTTGTAAATACAAGTTGTGTTGCTAACCCTTGGCTGCATATATCTAGCCAAATAATATTATTGTTAAAATATTTTTTAACAATAACAATATATATATAATATCATTATATATTCCCCATGTCCGATTGTTCTGATTATGAATCCGATTCAAACAAGTGTTCTCGTAACTGTGATAATAAAATAAATCACTGTAATTCAGAAAAAAACTGTAATCCTAAAAAAAATAAAAATTGTCGGTCTAAGTGTAAATCTGACAAATGTTATAAACATAATAATTCGAAATGTCGTGATGGAAAAGATGGCAAAGACGGAAAGCCAGGATTAGATGGACGAGACGGAAAAGACGGTGAAAACGGTAAAGATGGTAAATGTGGTCGTGATGGAAAAGACGGGCGTGATGGCAAGGATGGTAAGGATGGCGAGGACGGCGAAGATGGACGCGATGGACGTGATGGAAAAGATGGCCAAGATGGAGAAAATGGCCAAGATGGTAAGGATGGCGAAGATGGACGTGATGGTAGAAATGGAAAGGATGGTAGAGATGGTAAGGATGGTGAAGATGGCAAAGATGGTAAGGATGGTGAAGATGGTGAAGATGGTGAAGATGGTAGGGACGGAAAGGATGGCAAAGATGGAAAAGATGGGTGTGATGGTGAAGATGGGTGTCCAGGAGAAAAGGGTTGTCAAGGTGAAAGAGGAGAAAAAGGTTGTCCAGGCGAAAGAGGAGAAAAGGGACGTCCGGGCGAAAAAGGGCCAACCGGTCCTACTGGACCAGAAGGAAAGCAAGGTCTTATTGGACCTACTGGTAAAATCGGACCAGAAGGATTACAAGGACCTACTGGACCAGAAGGAAAACAGGGACCGGAAGGAAAGCAGGGACCGGAAGGAAAGCAGGGACCGGAAGGATTACAAGGACCTACTGGACCAGAAGGAAAGCAGGGACCAGAAGGAAAGCAGGGACCGGAAGGATTACAAGGACCTACTGGACCTACCGGTCAAAACGGACTAGAAGGATTACAAGGACCTACTGGACCTACCGGTCAAAACGGACTAGAAGGAAAGCAAGGACCTATCGGACCAGAAGGAAAGCAAGGACCTACTGGGCCTACCGGTCAAATCGGACCCCAAGGATTGCAAGGACCTACCGGTACTTGTGATTGTTCCGGAACAATATCATTTTTCCCCCCAGCGCAGCCAGAGATTTGCGGAAATGGACTAGATTGGGATGGTATAGAAGCAATAGAAGGTGCTAATAAAACCGGCAATTCCTATTATGTCGGCGTCAATATTCCAAATCCAAGTAATTATACAGTCACTCCAGCAATAAATAGTTTTAAACAAGCCACCGCAGAATACACATATAGTGGAACAACATCACTCATCCTTTCGAATTTCAATGTTGTTGCTACATTAAATGGAGAACCAGCAATTGCCGATGCAGTAGGATACACATATTATTTTTTGATAAACGGTGTAGTTAAATCAACCATTATTTTGAATGGCTCGGTAACTCCACAATCTGGAACTGATACGACGTCATTTATAATAAACCCGAGCGATAAAATAGTAATAAAGGCTGTATTAAATCCAAATGCAAAAAAACCAGATGACCCAGATGATTTCACATTCGAATGGTGTATCAACTACGGTTCTCCATAATCATATCTCGTATGGCGATTTAAAATCAAAAAAGCGATTCATTATATTATACAATTCTTCGGAATAAGAATTATTATTATTTACACAAAAAAACTTGGGTTTCGTAGTTCCGATATTCCGAAGTTCTCCAATATCATTTTGATTAAACATATCAAAATAAAGATGTTCATCCGTATTTGCCAATATCGGTTTATAAATCCCCTTACATATCCCAAGGATATACTGCATTTTGGGTAAGCAAATACTATTACATTTTACGTCGGTATTCGTTTTTCGCAATTTCTGTTTCAGTGTATTTTTATAAACATCTGTCCATGTATTCTCAATTTCATACATGAGTGAGCGCTTACAAAAATGAGAATCATGTGTGGGAATATATAATTTTGCATTGGGATATTTCGTTTTTATCAATTGATAGCCATTTTTTATATTACATATCCATTCATCGTCTTTTTCGCTTATTTCAGTCGAATCAAAAAACGGATTTTCTTCATAATAACAAATATTATATACATCCCTTTTTGACACAAAATTACCGAAAAACACATCGTCATTTAAATAAAGAAAGTTCTCCGATAAATTGGGAATATGATGAATGTTTGCTTCAATGGCAACACTATTGAATACTGGTAAATATTCATGCGACATGATTTCAGAATGTTTCACAATTTGTATTTTCGGGTTCTCTATATTTACAAACATAGGACTTTGAATATCATCTACTACTATATAAATCTTATTTACCCAATTGGCGTATTTAAATACAGACCTTAATGAGTATTTCAATTCATCCATATTTTGATATCGGGCATCTTCATAGACTTGTGGTGTGATATTAGAGGTAGATTCGGCCTTCTTTTGCTTCCATTTCGGGTCATTACCATCTACCCATGTATATACAATATCTATTTTGATGTCATCTGTATATTCAGTCGAATCTTCAAATGATTCTATTGCATAATTTCGATATAATATTACTACTAAAAATAGTATAAATAAGATTAAAATAAAAATAAGATATTTACGGTTCATACTATACTATTGATAGATAATATTGAGTGTTCATAATATAATATGGTTATCTTATGAAACGTACATCTGCTTTATGTCGCATTACTGCTTACAGTCGCATTACCGCTTTCTGTCGCGTTACTGCTTTCTGTCGCGTTACCGCTTACGATGGCGGTAATGGCGCCAAACATAACTTAATTTCTCCTAAGGATGCGACATCATACTTCACAATAAGTGGCAAATCATTACCTAGATACATTTCCAAATGACTACATAATGGAGTACATTTAATAAAATGTGATAAACTCTTCAATGAAAACTCTCCTTGAATAATGACAGACGCATCTGATTTTTGCAAAAACTCCATATTACCATCAGACTCCGACCTAAAGATTCGAGAACTAGCGAAATTTCCTTCACACGAAAAAATTAAATCGTTCCCTACCGACTTGATTTCAATACGGTCAGAAATACCATTTAAATCACGTATAATCTTCTGGAAATCACAAGTAGGCAAATTAATCACCGTCGAATATTCAACATCGGGCACAACTAGCTCTTCAGTATCCGGTTCAATCAAACGTAACTTCTGACTATAACACTGCTTAATATCACCATTATCATATTGGAGACCTAGATGTGAGACGATTCCGTCATGATAATCCGCCTTATCGATATACATAGATAACGTATCATCATTCGACATCGTCGAAATGACTTTAAACAAATGAATCGTATTAGCACAAACGATGATTTTTTCCGGTTCGCAGTTATATTGCTCGAACTTATGCGAATGTAGGAGAACATTTACTAAAATAGTATGCGTTTTATCAAAGTTAATAATTTTCAAACCATCTTTAGTAAAAGTAATTGTGGCATCTGTAAGTATATCTTTAATGGCTGTAATCATATTACGGATGGGTTGAATTTGGACGGTTTTTATAGTAAGTACATTGTTTTCTTCGTTCATAGTCAATAGATATATTCATCATATGCGTTTGTTTTTATGTTTTATTTAGACAAAATATATATTTTACTTTTTTATTGCTAATCGTAATGCTTTACTAGAACCTGAACAACCTTCTTTCAGAATATCGTAATCTATTTTGCTTGACGGACCACCGGAAATCGCACTGGCTAAACGCGCAATACCCCAGGATTCGGCTGTTTGATTAGGTCTAGAACCGGACGAATAGTACGCTCCTTCTCCCTTATTTACGATTTTTTTGAGAGATTTTAGAGAACATCTTGTTCGTTTAGCGAGAAGGGGGGAAGGTTTCATAGAATCGATGTTATATAGTCTTTTGGCAGTAGCGACGTGTCCCGATGGTCTTGATTTGAACGATTTTACTTTGGGTCTTGTGTAATAGGTATGACGTTTATATAATCGTCTAGACTTCATAATATTATTTCGTTGTTTTATACGGTCTTTTCTAGATAATGTTCTTGGAATATAACGTTTAGGAATTTTATTCATATTATATTTTTGTTAGAAAAAAATATAGATAGGAAGTATATATATATCACATATATACAATGGCCACTGCATTGAACACTTCTACTTATGACCTTTTGAACAGTCAAATTCAAGCTATTTTGAAGACTTATGCTCAAACCGCTTTGATTACCATTTATTCTGATGCTGATGGAAACAATGTAGTAACTGATTCACATGGACCTATTAAAGATAGACAAGCCATGTCTGTTAGTTACACCAAGTCTTATCTAGGTGCCGATGGAACCCCTACATCTCCCTATTTAGAGATTTTCTTTTTGGATGGCTCTACATTCACTGAAATTTTCAAGACAGTTGATAACGAGCACGAATTTTGGTATACTTTATCAACCGGAACTATTAAGACATTGTCTTTTTAGGCGTTGTTTTGTTTGATATTTGATAAAATATAATATTTGATGTAATATTATATTTGATATTTGCGTATGATTTTTTTTGTGGCGTTTATGTATAGATAAGAGATAAATATGCCATTATCTGATTGGTTTGGAAGTAATACATTAGAAAAACAACTTAATACAGCTAAAGCTGCCTACCAAAAGTGTATGGATAAACAAGGGAGCAATATTTATGCAAAAAACGGATGTATTAAAGAAGCTGACGCAATTGGTGATGTGAATAGAAGGATGAACGGGGATGGAGCTGGTATTACCGGCGGAAAACGAAAATCCAATAAAAATCGAAAATCCAACAAGAAACGTAAATCCCATAAAAAGCGCATAACTCGCTCTCGCAAACATTAAGGTCTATCGGTGGATAACCTTCGGTTATCCATTTGGCTAATATTCGATTATCGAGAAAAGACATTATTCAATAATATAGACCCACCAAATTCTATATTATTATCGATTTAGGCTATTCTCCAGATATTTTTATAAACATTATTATATAAAAAGATGGAGTGCGGACGAATGATGATTGTGCATTCTGCCATAATCGGCATTTTGCTATACCTTTTTATGATTTTTATTCTCGGACAACGACAGGTTGTCGCTGAGAACCGAAGTATTCTATTGGCCGCTTTAGCGTTAATATACATGATTCTATTTGGCCATGGCTTACCAAAATCAATAAATAGCAACTTATTTTAGGGCATATTATAATAATTATTTAGCAATTATTATAATTATTTAGGGTCTATCGGTAGATTCGTAGCCAAATGGCTAACCTTCGGTTATCGACCTCTGACCCATATGCTATGAAAAAGAATGAAAGGAACGAAGGATAAATGTATTTATCCACTAAAAGACATTAGCAATCAATACAACGACTTACTATAATTTTACTAATCTATATTGCCCCTTATCATTTTCCAAGCGGCCGACCAATATGGGTTCTGTTCCAGAAACCTTGGCTCGATTATAGCTCTCCAAATCATATACTTCCATCGTCGCCTCATTCAGAGCGTAGTTCTCATCGCCAATCTTGATTCTGACTGCTCGCATTTTCACGGTTTTCATATCTAGACCTTCCACTACTGAATCACGGTCCTTTTCGAATATAGGATGCGTAGCAAATGCATTCGTCGAAACTTTACCAAATCCATAGCAAACTAGTGGCTCTTCACTTGACCTAGTACTAGTATATAAATTACAGTCAATCGCTGATTCTTTGACCGCTTGTAATATCTGATTATTGATACGCTGTTTCAAACTAGCGATTTCATATAAAGTCTCGTCTGTAGTTACTGGTGTTTTCTTATCTACACGACTCACATCTCGCACACGTAATCCAATATTTTTTTCATCCACTTTCTGTTCTTCTGATAATACCGAAATATATAAAAACACTTTTACTGTTCTCATATCTTCCGGTAAATCCTGATGTGAGCAAATACGTCTGGCACGTCCAACTACTTGTTCAACGCGTACCATATGCCAATAGGGTTCTACAATATGTACGAATCGCGTATTTTTCAGATTAATACCTTCTGCGCCAGATGACGTAATCATGAGTAATTTAATAGCTTCACCGTACATATTATTCGTGGATGTCTCTCGTAATTTAGTAGCAATAGCGGTAGGGATAAAATCCCATGCACCGTTAAACACATTACGAATGATTTCTTTTTCTTCCACGTTTTCGGTTCCCGTATATAATGCGAATCTCGGCTTACCGCTGTCTTCTTCGTTTTCAACGATTTCCCAACCATTGGCACCATTCGTTAGTTTAAATTCTGCGAATCCATTTGCCAATAAAATCAACCGTAAAACACCAATTCCTTCGATTGTTCGGAAATGACTATAAAGTAAATGTAATCCTTCGTTCTCTTCGCTCAAAATGTTCTCCATGATAGATGCGAATTTCGGACTGAGCGTTTGTAATGATTCTATCGATAAATATTTACTTGTACTCGTACCATCTTCGAGAACATTGATATCTTCCATCGCCTTTTCGATGCGTTTTATATAGGTTTTTGTATCGGCCTCTGTCATTTCTTCTTTTGCCATTTCGGCTTCTTCTTCCTCGCCAATTCCGCCGAATTCATCTACCTCGACTCGTTCTCTCACGGGCACTACATCAAATGTCGTTTCAGATAAATCTTCGTTCTCCTTTACATTTGGAATAGGTCTTTCTATACCATTCGGAAACGTAAAATTACAGGCGGCTCTCGAAAAAATACGATATGTTGATGAAATTGTATATAGGTCATCAGCCGTCTGTTTTAATCTGCGTTTTTTATTGGCTTTTTCGCGGTCGGCTTCTTCTTTACGAATCTTGGAATAGATTCCGAATTGATGGTCGCTCATTGGGCAACGAACCACATGATATATATCGTTTTCGCTAGTTTTTACGTAAGATGGTAGTAGTTGTTCTTGCGCACTACGGAAATAAGATGTCAAACCTAAAATACGGCGTTGAAATAAATTCAAGTTTTGGGCTTCGTCTGTTTCGGTATTGACGAAGGATGCGAAGAATTGGTCGGAATTATCGGGTAATGCTTTGAAATAATTCACTTCGATTGTCGCTTGCGGAACATCTAAGTTATTTTTACGTAAAATATTGACTACTGTGCCGATAAATGTTTGGTCAGACATATTACCGGTTTCGTCTAATGTTACGCCGGTATATTCGTCGAATGCTTTTCCGCCTCCTATTACCGTCGCCTCACTACGGTTGCCTCCTATTACCGTCGGCTCAATACGTTTGCCTCCTATTACCGTCGGCTCACTACGCTTGCCTCCTATTACCGTCGGCTGAACATGTCCGCCTCCTTTATACGGGTTATTATCAAAATTCGCTCCTATTCTTGCATTCTTATAAGCTACATCATCTTCTTCATTTATATCTTCTTCATTTATATCTTGATTGTTCGGCCCCATAATTCTTTCCACTAATCGATTAAAAAAAGGTAAATGTTCTCTATTTTTCTTAGTACCACCCTTTTTTTTTATCAAAGGTTCCTTCAATTTCAATGTAACTTTACCTTGTTTGACGGGATTAGTCATTTGGCTACCACTATTTGATATTTCTACAGCCTTTTTTCGCGTTTTTATATTCGTATTAATAAAGCCAAAAGGATTTCGCGTAATGGTGAGAACATTACCAGTATATTCAATAAAATCATAGGTTTTTAGACCAGCATCCGCCAACATACTAGTAATCGTATCCGTGTTTATTGTTTCCGTTGTTTTCACATTTATCGTCATAGACCATGTTTTTATATAACCCCTTAAAATATTATACAAAATACCTATTTCATTCGGATAGTTAATAATAGGTGTTCCTGTCAATAATACAACCTTTGCATTGGTCGCCTTCATCAAACAATCATATAAAATATACGATATCGAATCAGGTTTATTTATTTTATTCACAATACGACTCACTAAATTATGTGCTTCGTCAATAATAACAACGGAATTATCAAACGGATTCATGGTTCCTGAACCGGTCAATGCGTCGATTTTTCGACGATTTAAACCATTATAATTAATATCCGTATATTTGGTACGTATCATTTCGTCCAGCTGTTTATCTAGTGCAGTCTGTTGTATCGATGTTAATTCCGTGTAATTCGCCTTCTTATTTACATTCACTAACCATGCACCCTTATGTTTTCGTATATATTCAGTTGAAAGTGAAAGCGCTCTCGATAAAATACCAACATATTCCGGATTTCCATCAATTTCAACGAATTCCCAGAATTGATTTTTTTTATATAACGAATCACCGCATTTCTTCATTTCACTGAAAAAATTCATTTTAAGAGACGCGGGGGTAAGAACAAATACACGTTTATTCGATTTCATACCTTCGGCAATGGCTATTGATGTACATGTTTTACCTGAACCTAAACCATGATATAATAATAAACCTCTATATGGCGTATATAAATTCAAATAATCACGGACGATTTTTTGATGCGTTAATAGGTCAAATTCGGATGATTGACTACGACTATCACATGATGCTGTTGTAGAATCAGCAATGATATCACGGGAATATGGGTTGAATAAGGAAGTCAATTTCTGTATAAAAAATTTGCGGTTGTTCATATAATATTCCGAAGCCTTGATAATCACCTTTTCTCGTTCTTTTGGTAATCTATCTACGACTTTTTGAGTACGTATCACTGCGGTCGTAATATCGACCGGACCTTCGGTTTCTACTTCAGCCGCTTTTTTCCTAGGTCGCTTGATTTTTATTTTGATTGGCTCCTCGGGTAGGGCTTCCTTCTCAGGTTCTTCTAAAACATCTTCTACTGGTTCTTGTTTTTTTACCAATTCAAGTAAATCCTTATAATCTTGGTCCTCGTCTAAATTTTCACCCGTTGTTTCAGCTTCAGCCTTAGCTTCGCGAATGACTAGTTTTCTTTTTGTAGGAATAGGAACAGCGGATGGTTTAGCCATAGATAATTCTGGTTCTTCTTCTTGTGTAGTAGGAACATTACTTGTAGTAACTAAGTCTGACCTTGTAGTCATCATTTTATTCTCTTGTAGTTTCTTTAATATCTCTGCTCTATCAACGGTCGATTGTTTCCGTTTGTCTAATATGGAGATAGCCTGACGTTTTCTGACAGGTGTATTTTCCATAGTAGGTACGTCATCTTGTTCTTTCGCCACATTCTGTAAGGGCGCAAAATTTATTCTAATTTCTTCTTGTTTATTAGGTAAAACTTTTCTTTCTAGTAAATCTAAAGAAATATTCATATTCACTTATATTATAATAGTATTTTTTTTGTTCTACTAAACCTATTCATATGGTTGTTTGATATGGACATCCGAGAAGAATCGGTTCAGTTTTGCGGAGATAAAGCATCCGGTAAATCGTAAAAATCACCTTTTCCATAAAATAAATAGGAAAACACACGTTGAAACCAACTCATATCACTATCGCGACTCGACCTAATATTCTCTGTTTGCGTCAAATTCGCTATACCAGGAAACGTACATGATAATGATTGTTGCGCCCTTCTGATAAATCCTGGTAAAGAATTTGCTTGATTTAATACCTTGTTATAATTTTGATAGTAGGAAAGAACCGGTATATCATCTTTATGAGATACCTTCATTTGAATACGTATGTTATCGTCTTTTTCATTGAATGAACCGACATGAATCAAATTTGCATTAAATAAAATGATATCACCAGGACCACATTTGATATCCGTAAGTGGTTTTGTAAAATTAAAAAAATAGGAATTCGGATTTTTATGGCTCACTGGTAATACACTCAAACATTTCTCCATCTTTTCCAAATAAATTAACATTGTATAAGATGGATGTTTTTGACCGGGATTGAAAAAATCGCCATTGTAATCACGATGACACGTATGTACCATGGAACGTTTTATAATAAATATATAATCTTGTAAAATATAGTCGATTGACTGTGTTGTATTTGAAATTAAGTTTTTCAATTTATTACTTGATGATAACGATTTTTTTACATTCACATAATCATCGGCTTCACAATGTTTAAGAAGATGATTGACTTCATCTGGTGAAAAAACATTTTTATGACATACATAACCTGTATTTTCCAAAGTGGGGTATTGCTCACGCATTGAAACGAATTTATATACTTCATTTGAATAGGAGCTATAGTATAATAAAAATGATACTATTAGTAATAAAAAAATAACGGTAAATTGCGTCCTGACTTTCATGAATGTCGTTTATATTTATTGGCTATTTTACTAAAAACGGCTGCATATATCAAGTATGTTTGTAATTTAGAAGTGTAATTTTGTATTTACGAATAGGGGGGTTTTTATATCATATCACAGATTCATCAAAGTATCCATTCTTTTCTATCATCATTATCAAAATCAATCTCATCTTTTCTATCATATCTCAGATTCATCAAAGTATCCATTCTTTTCTATCAAAATCAATCACATCTTTTCTATAATATTCAATTTACGTATAGCATCTTCGCATGCCATTTGTTCAGCCTTCTTCTTAATTTTATATTTACCACCGCCTAAAAACACAAACATTTTATTATGCGCCGACATATACTGATGCATTTCCATATAAGAATGAAAATAATCAATTGGAATAGCGTGTTCGGGTTTCATATTATGAATTGGCTGACCTAAGCATAAATAAACACCCATCGCATAACCATTTTCCGCGCTATGTTCTTCGATTTCCAGATAGTCAGGTGTTACCTTGAATTCCTTCTGAATTTTCACTTGTAAAATATTCTTATAGTTATCATCGTTTCGTATAAGATTTATCCAATCCACATGTTTTTCAAATACATTTTCAATGAAAATCTGCGCCATTTGAAACCCCGGTCCTGTGATAAATAGGTTATCAAACCATTTACCATCATCATGAATCTGGATTTTATTAAAATCTAGAAATAACGCACCAATAAAGGCTTCAAACAAACATCCCAATTTTTTCAAATTAGTACGTATCTGTTTTGTTTCGGCATGTTTCGACATAACAAACCATTTATGTAGTCCCATTTCATATGCCATTTTACCAATAGCTTCGTTTTTTACTAATGCTATTTTCTTTTCGGTCATGAATCCTTCGTTTTCTTTAGGAAATCGACGATACAACAAATATTTCGTGATACAATCCAAAACTCCGTCTCCTACGAATTCTAGTCGTTCATTCGATTTAGTATAAAGTGGAAGACAGTTTTCGGGTTGTGGAACGATAGTAATATTATTTTGTTCGTTTTCGCCCATGGTTCGTTTCATGTATGACCGATGAATAAATGCGCGTTTGTACAAAAGAATATTATGTACAGGTACATGAATTCCATATGTCTTTAAAATCCCTTCTACTTCTTGGTCGGTGATTTGCTTGTTTAGCGGATTATAGGGGTCGAAGATATATACTTCCTGCCCTAATTGATTCTTTTCAATGCGTATGTCATCGTCGATATTCATTTTATTTTTTAGAAATAATATGAATCCGTCCTGAATATGTAACCGTGATTTCATTTATATTATTTTTATAAAAAGATAAATCAATTTTTTATAAAATAAAATGTTTAGCCAATATATAACCTAGATAAAATGGTTTTAAGCGGCACAAAAAAGACTACTTACAGGTCTAGTTTAGTAAATCAGAATCAGGGTGGTGGGTCGAAGAAAGCTGGTCTCTGGCCACAAGTCGGACGCGAGTCTTATACCAATGTTGTAATGGGCATTCAGACCGGTGTTCAGAACAAACACTGTGTTTGCTCTTTGAAATGCCTTCAGTATACTGCTAACCCTAAGGTACGTCAATCACGAAACATCGGGTCTAGCTACAATAGTAACTATGGTTATTGGAGCATTCCTGGAACTGGACATTAAGGTCTTTCGGTGGATAATATTTATCAGCCGATAGACCTTAAGTAACTAGCGAAAACTAGTAAATTTAACATTATACAAAAACAATATAATGATTTCATAATCATCATTATATTGTTATGCGTGTTATTATCGACGAACGCGAACGTGGGCTCTTTGAAAAATGCAACGAATTCTTACAACAAAGTAAAAACACGTCTATCGAATTATTTAAGGAAGTTCTCTCTTTAGGTGATATTTTACTCAGGTCATCTCAAACAAACGAGCTTTTATTATTGATTGAACGTAAAACCTTCAACGATTTATTGGCATCGGTCAAAGATGGACGATATGAAGAACAATCCTATCGACTTTCCAATTCGGATATAATACATCCACATTCTATCATTTATTTGATTGAAGGATTGCTATCTCAAATCAGAACACCTTTAGATAAAAAAGTCATTTATTCGGCCATGACATCTTTACAAGTTTATAAGGGGTTTAGTACGCATCGTACCGGAACAGTGAGCGAAACCGCGGAATGGATTTTACAGCTTGCTGAGAAAATAGATAAAGAAATCAGTAAGGGAAAACAGTTTTATTATAAAAAGGCGACTGAAATAGATATTGCGACTACAAATACTATTGATAATACGAATATTACACAAGCGGATTATTGTAAAGTTGTCAAAAAGGTAAAGAAAGATAATGTTTCTCCCGAGAACATTGGCGAAATTATATTATGTCAAATACCCGGTATTAGTTCAGTAACTGCAATAGCTATTATGCAGAGATTTAAAACATTCCCTAATTTGATTGTAGAGTTAAACACGAATCCTCTATGTTTCGAGAACTTGGTTATCGAAACGGGTGGTAATTCGCGTAAAATTAGTAAATCCGCATTAGATAATATTCGGCGTTTTTTATTGGCTACACCTACCGAGTCATAATTTATTGGAACAAGCCTATGTATATTGGCGTCTATATACATATATTATGTATATTGGACCGGTGGTTGATTCAATCCTTCGAATGTATACCAGTAAGCAGAATCATTTGTATCATTGTTTCCAAAATACGTACCATCACTGAAATAGGTGGTTAAATATCCATCCCATAAATTACCACAAATATCTGTATAAGGATATGTATATAAGGTTGTTGTCACTAATTTATTATCTATAGGATTTCCACTGGAATCTTGTGCGAATACTGTACCACTAGCATCAGTATATAATGACATTTTGATGTACCCTACAGAATGGAGAACTGTATTACTATCATTGAGAATCCGTGTATATTCTCCATCTATAAGTTGTGGTAAAGTTACATCATTGGTAGTAAATGTTGTACTCGTTGCAGAAACATCAGTAAAAGTGATGAATCGCGAATGAACTTCGGAATGATAAAGTACTAGAGAACGCGGTTTGTTATGGAAATCCATATATACTATATTTACTAAATAATTATATCAAATATTCTTACCGTTATGCAGTGTAATTACAACATATAATATTGTAATTACAATTGTACCAAATGTCTTTTCGATTATAATATATCAATAGGACCTTTTGTCGGCGCTGGTAATCCAGGGTAAAAAGCCGTATTTGCCGACTTTCCTACGACTGGGCGAGTAATATTATTATCCGCATATTTTCCAGAATCTATCATTTGTTGAGTATAACCAATACCGGCCCAATTAGGGTCCATTGGATTATCACTAATCGAATTTTGTTTCGTAGAATTATGTATTTGGTCCAAATTAGTATATATTCCGACATATTGACCTTGTGGGTCGAATCCTGCGTAATTGTTCTCGTTATATGGTTTATTCTCTCGACTAGCATCTAATACCGGTACTGGATGACTCATTTGGTCTAGTGGATTCATCGCTTGAAGTCCGCCTTGTAAATCAAACGGACTAGGTCTCATTCTTAAAACATCTTGGCCTTGAGCATTGTTCTCTTGTTGTAAAAAGAGAACTGGACATGTTTTTCCCTGTTTTCTTTGTACATCCACATAATTGATATATTCGTCTAAATTAAAAAATGGTATTGGATTTACCCCATCTACTATGGGTGCGTTCGTGTTATAGAGTAAAAGTACATTACCTTTTTGTATCAATAGATTTGGACAACTACTGGATGCTTCTGGTCCATGTCCTTGTTCAAATCCTTCACTAAATCCACCATTCAATGTCACATAAATTCCTGCTATAAAAGCTGTTATAAAAAACAAAGTTACAAATGTCTGGATTCTATTCATCTAATATATATTTATAGTATATTTATTATAGTATATTATTATATAATATATAATATATAGAATGCGCCATACACGAAAACACCATACAAATAATAATCATAGAACTAATCGAAAACACGGTGTTATTATTGGTCTTATTTTTGCGAACTGGTGTGGCCATTGCCAGGCATTGAAACCACATTGGCATAATATGAAAAAACATTTAGCTAAGCATCCTTCCTTTAGAAAAAATGGACATAAAATTATAGAAATCGAAGACTCGGATAAAGCAAAGGATATGAAGATTTCTCAAATAAATTCGGATGTAAAGGGCGAAAAATTAGTCGCGAACGGATACCCTACTATATTTAAGAAGAAGGGTGGTGCTATTCAATATTATGGCGGAGAACGCGAAACCAATGCTCTAGTTCAATGGGCGAATGAAAATAATAATCAGAGCGGTAATAATAACCAGAGTGGTGGATATATTTTGCGTCCAAGTCCGCATTCTCGAAACAGAACAAAAAAAACGAATCGTAGAGGATAATCAAAAAATTGAACTTTTCTTTTTGATATTATTACAATCAAAAAGAAACCTAAATACTATTTTCTATAATACTATAACCATGGCTACAACGAAACGGAAAATAGCAATTACAAAATCATTTCGTATATTCGATTTTCACGTCTATGATGGGAATTTGGATGAATCTGCCGACATGTCTGGTTCAGATGAAAATTCACATCAAGAAACCCAACAATTCATCATACAAATGTTTGGCGTGAATGAAAAGGGTGAAACCTGCTCGCTCTACGTGAATGATTATCTACCCTTCTTCTACGTAAAAGTCGGCGATAAATGGTCTTCGCTCGATGCAAGTCAATTCGTAGAAGATATGAAAACAAAAGTATCTAGTCAATTCAGAAAAAATATCGTTTGCCATGAACTCATCGACCGACATAAATTATATGGTTTCACTGGTTCTAAAACGAGTAAATTCATTAAAATCGTCTTCCAAAATCAAGCGAGTATGCGTAAGTATAAGAATTTATGGTATAATTATGTGGAAGAAATGTCGAGTGATGGTACAGAGTCTCGCACCAATAAAAAACTTAAAAAAGTGAAGCATAATGGAACGTTCGTTGAATTATACGAGAGTAATATACCACCCCTTCTTCGATATTTCCATATCAACAAAATCAGTCCATCGGGCTGGGTATCGTTCAAGGTCGGACACGTGATTAAATCCGACCCTAAGCAAACCACATGTACGTATGAATATATTTGTTCGTTGAAAGAGTTAGTACCACAGCCCCAAAAAGAAACGAGAGTACCCTATAAGATATGTAGTTTTGATATAGAAGCGAGTAGTAGTCATGGTGATTTCCCGCTTCCTATTAAAACATACAAAAATTTGGCGAAAAATATCGTCGATGTATTTTTGAAACAAGCTCAGTTTTTAGACGCGGATAAAGCAAGAATTTTACTGAAACGTTCCATTCTGACTGCATTCAAGTATGACGATTTTGATGACATCGACCTTGTATATCCTAAACAGATGTTGTCAAAAGAACGTATTTTAGAGCTTATACAGATTCTTCACGAGAAATCGATTCATGATGCGAAGAAAGTAAATTCCGAAGATAATTCACACCTTCTTACGATTGATGCTCTCTTTGATAAAATCAAAAGTGAAAATCCAGTAGCTGTTCAAGGTTCTGGTGAAGGCGACGATGCAACTGAGGATACAGGCGATTCAACATTGTCATCGAGTGCCTCCTTTGGTCGTGGTAAAAAAACCGTAAAAATAAACCAAACCAAATCTACGATTCTCGATATTTTGTTGAATGTTTCCTATGAACGCGACGAAAAAATCCAAATATTGAATGACGTTTTGACGCTTTTATTCCCACAGTTAGAAGGTGATAAAGTAACTGTTATTGGTTCAACGTTCTTGAGATATGGGGAGATACTACCATATTTCAATCATTGCCTAGTACTCGGTACGTGTGACCCAGTCGATAATGTAGAAATCCAAAGCGTCGAAACCGAAAAAGAGCTATTATTAGGATGGACCGAATTAATACAAAGAGAGAATCCGGATATCATTATCGGATATAATATTTTCGGTTTTGATTACGAATTTATGTTTCGGCGTTCCCAAGAACTAGCGTGTGAGCGAGAGTTTCTTTTACTATCTAGAAAAATGGGTGATGTATGTATCAATGAAACGAAAGACCCCGTAACAAATAAAACGGTATCTGCGATTGAATGTAGTAAGCTAGCGATTGCATCAGGTGAATATGACCTTCGTTATTGTAAAATGATGGGTCGATTACAAATTGATATGTATGCATACTTTCGCAGGGATTTCAATCTATCCTCATATAAATTGGATGATGTTGCAGGTGAATTCATCAGTGATGATGTGAAGGCGATTGTTTGTACAGAACATCCAGAGCATGGCGCAGTTACACAACTACATAGTAAGAATCTCATGGGATTAGGTGTTGGTGACTTTATCCATATTGAAATTAGTAGTTTTACGTCGAATTATTATAAAAATGGACAGAAATTCCGTGTTTTGACCATTGACAAAGGAGATGAATCGACGAATGGTCTGAATATTATTACTATCGCTGGTCATGAACAAATTAGTACATCAAAGCCCGTAAAATGGACTATGGCGAAAGACGATATTACACCACAGGATATCTTTCGATTGGCAGACCGTGATGCGAGTGGTCGAGCCATTGTCGCAAAATATTGTATTCAGGATTGTAACCTTGTACATCATCTTATGAATAAAATCGATGTTTTGACCGGCTATATTGAGATGTCGAATATTTGTAGTGTCCCGATAAGTTTCTTGGTATTTCGTGGGCAGGGTATTAAACTTACGAGTTTCGTCGCGAAAAAGTGTATGGAAAAAAATACGCTCATGCCAGATATTGAGAAGACGGGGGATGCTGATGGTTATGAAGGCGCGATTGTCCTACCACCTAAATGTGGTATGTATATGGATAATCCGGTTGCATGTGTCGATTATTCGTCTTTGTATCCATCGTCCATGATTAGTCAAAATTATTCCCACGATAGTAAAGTCTGGACGAAAGAGTATGATTTATCAGGAAATTTGGTTTCAGTAACGGGCGAGCGTAATAAAGCCGGTGTATTTATTTATGATAATTTACCTGGATACCATTATATTAATATGGAATTCGATACATTCAAATATATTCGTAAAACACCTACATCGAGAGCCGAGAAAACGAAGGTGGGGACTCTAGTATGTAGATGGGCACAATTTCCCGATAATAAAAAAGGTATTATGCCAGCTATCTTGGAAGAGCTATTGAAGGCTCGGTCGGATACTCGAAAAATGATTAAGACTGAGAGTGACCCCTTTATGCAAAATATTTTGGATAAACGACAGCTTGGTTATAAGGTAACTGCGAATTCTCTGTATGGTCAATGTGGTTCTAGAACATCGACTTTTTATGAAAAAGATGTTGCTGCAGCAACCACTGCAACGGGTAGGCAAATGATTATTTATGCGAAAACGATGATTGAAGAAGTCTATAAGGATAGAGTCCATCAGTTACAGTGCGGCGAATCTATCCGAACAAAAGCCGAATACATATATGGCGATAGTGTAGCGAGTTATACTCCTATATACGTAAAGGTCGGCGATGTTTTCGATATTTGTACTATTGAGGATTTAGCGAATCGTTATGGAAACTGTAATTGGACTGTCTGCTCAGAACAAGGAAAACAAGATAAAGAAATATGTGAATTATCTGACGTTGAAACATGGACAGAAAAAGGATGGACAAAGCTTTATCGTGTAATCCGCCACCAATTAGCAAGTCATAAAAAAATGGTTCGTGTTCTTACTCATACAGGCTTGGTTGATGTTACTGACGACCACTCATTGATTCTATCTAATGGTCAAGAAATCTCACCAAAGGAGGTTGTTGTCGGAACAGAGCTTTTGCATCATAGCTTACCAAACATATATTTTGAAAAATATTCCGAAAAAAAGATATCATCTGACCGAACTCGTTATTATTTCGATAACATGTTGGATGCTGCCATTTGTTATTACTATTTAACATCATACAATTCATATAACCTATACACTATTTCATACGACAATGACGATGATGACGATGATGACGATGACGATGATGACGATGATGACGATGATGACGACGACAAAAGTGCTTCAACTAATAAGATTAGTATATGCATTCGAATGATTCCGAAGAATGCGAATATGACAAATTTGGAAAAAACAAAACCTTGGAACGAGCCTTTTCCTGAAATATTTGCTGCTAAACTAAGAGCAAACGGTAAAACTATACCAACACCAGAAGAAAGAAAGCAATCTATTCTAAAAACAACTAGAAGAGAAGAAACGTTTATCGAGAATAGAAATAAAATAATATCGATTGAAGAAATTCCATATCAAGGATACGTATATGATTTGACGACAGAAAATCATCATTTTGCAGCTGGTATTGGTAATATGATTGTGCATAACACTGACTCTGTATTCTTTACATTTAATCTAGAAAATCCCGAAACTGGAGAAAAAATCGTCGGCAAACCAGCCCTAGAAATGACCATTGAACTCGCACAAGAAGCCGCCAAATTATGTAGTCAATGGCTAAAGCATCCCATGGAACTTTCGTATGAAAAAACGCTTATGCCATTTATTCTACTGTCTAAAAAACGATATGTAGGTATGCTTTATGAAACCAATCCGAATAAGGGGAAACTGAAATTTATGGGTCTATCTATTAAACGTCGCGATTCATGTGATTATTTGAAAGATGTATATGGAGGTATATTAAATATGCTCATGGATACTACTTCGTCCAATTCGATAAAATCAGCCATTGATTTCTTAAACCAATCTATGTTAGATTTGGTCGAGGGTCGAATTCCAATGGATAAACTTATGATTACAAAGGCACTTCGTGGCTATTATAAAAATCCGAATACAATTGGTCATAATGTATTAGCAAATAGAATAGGTAAGCGTGACCCCGGTAATAAACCTAAGGCAGGTGACCGTATGAAATTCGTATTTATTGTAAATCCAAATCCAAAGGCACTTATGGGCGATAAGATTGAGACACCCGAATTTATCATAGAGAATAAATTACAAGTGGATTATAATCATTATATTACGAATCAATTGATGAAACCTTTACAGCAGCTCTTTGGTTTGGCATTGGTTCAAATTTGGGATTATCAGAGTAAGCCTAAATCTGTGGTGAAGAACTATTTGAAGGACATGGAGAAATTGTCTAGTGAAACTCCTGATTTAGAAGAATTCATGAAATTGAAAGAGAAATATTGTAGTAAAAAGGTAAAGGCGCTTTTATTCGATAAGATTTTGACGCGTATTAACAATGATAAAAATGGTATGCAATCTATTAGTAGCTTCTTTTGTAAAGCATAGTAATATTTAGCTTGGTTCTCATAATAATAGTTATATTATTACTATTATTATTGTTTTTTGGTGGATAAGGTCTATCGGTGGATAACCGAAGGTTATCCATTTGGCTACAAATCGACAGGAGACCCATATGCTTTTGGTGGATAAATATATTTATCCGCCAAAAGACAATAAATATATTTATTCACCGTTCCTTTCATTCTTTCCGTTCCTTTCATAGCATATAGGTCAGAGGTCGATTACCTGCCGATAGATTTTATGTTACTTTCTATATTTTCTAGTTTTTCTGGAGTGTCTTTTTCCGCCAAGTGCTGCTGATTTACCTTCTAGTAATTTTTTAACTTCTTTACTACTAATTCCTTTATTCTTACTGTTCTTTTTACTCTTACTGCCTTTACTGCCTTTTTTATCTTTACTTGCTTCTAAAGCTTTTAAAGCTTCTTCGTGTTTTCGTCTATATTCTTCATCTTCTAATCGTTTTATCTCTTCTAAAGCTGCTCGGTCTTGCTCTCTAAGCCTGTTTGCTTTTGCGCGTGTTGCCTTTGATTGTACTACTTCATTCAATGTTTTTTGTCGTTTGGGGGTTTCTGCACTTGGATTACTACCATACGTAAAATCTCTTTGTGGGTTATCATTAAAACGTTGTAAATCACGTCGAAAAGACATTTCTTTTCTATACAATAAATAAATATTATATTTTTAGAATCAATAAATATTATATTTTTACTATATATAGCATTATGTCTAACGAAATCGAAGTATTTAGAATAACTCCAAAAGTTGGAAAGTGCTATATGCACGCAGAAGCTACTCGAACTATGATAGATAATAATGGAGATACTGTATATTATACTACGAATACGCCAACCTATGTAGGTAGATTAGTACGAACAGAAAGAAGTGGATTTGGCGATTCTTCTACAGTAATTAATTATTTTGACAATAATGGTAGAGAAACTCCAGTAGAATACTCTTATGAAGGAAATACATGTTTCATCGAAGTAAATTGTCGAAGTCGAAGCCGTAGTCGAAGCCATAGTCGCAGTCGCGGTCGTAGTTCGAGCCTTGGTCGTAGCACAAGTAATGCTCGTCTAGCAAGAAGCCGTAGTCGAAGCTCAAGTCGCGGTCGAGGCTCAAATCGTCGTAGCCGAAGTCGCAGTGGTAGGTCATAATTCTAAACATTCACACATTTTAGGTTTAAGGTCTATCGGTGGGTAATATTTATTAGCCAAATGGCTACAAATCCACCGATAGACCCTAATCATGTAAATTATAATCATATGTATAAACGATTTCATCAACAACAACATCGAGACCTTCATCATCACTATCATCCGTATCCAAATGATTTTCAGTAACTAAAGGATTATTTACATTCAAATGATTACTACTATTATCTAAATACGCATGAATAAGAGAATTTGCATACTCAGATAAAGTACGGTTTTCACTTACATCATTGATTTCTGGAGAACTTGTCCTAGTCTCGGATGTAATAGTAACTACTTCGCGTATGTCATGTCTGCATACTGGACAGCGTACATTTGTATTAAACCAATTTGTTATTGATGATTCTCGAAATGCATGACCACAATGCCGGATACGCATTATTTCATCGCCTTCCGCAAATTCTTCCATTGTAATAGGACACTGAGTATTCGACACTATACTTTCATTCGAAAAAATGAATCGTTCTGTGGCTTGTTCGATTTGCTCTTGTGTGGGTCTTACTACAACATTCTGAAATAATGAATTTGTATTTCTATTCCTATTCCAAGGAAAAATAGTATATGACAGAATAGGTCTATCATTCGTTGATATAATGGGTATATCTCGAGAACCTGTTCTAGCCGTCGATTCTCCTCTTGTATTCGTACTCGTTTCATTTCGGGCTGGTTCTCTCGGCATTGTTATATCTACATTCGTCGTTTGTCTATAAAATGTATTCAATAGTTGTAGCGACGATTGAATATTACTATTATAATCACGTACGTTTGTATTATATTCTCGCATATTCGAATTGTAAGAATTTAATATTTCGCGTAATGTATGTAATATTGCCATTTGCTCGGCATATTGTTGGTTTCTATTATTCGTATTCGGTAAAGGTACAGGACCAGAAGTAGGTCCTTGACCTGAACTTGGACTAGGATTAGGTATAATTGGTACTTGTGTAGGCACTTGTACAGGCACTTGTACTCTACCGCTATTTTCACTAGGATTTAAATAATTTTGTAATACATTTTCTAACATATTTTGAAGATTTTCTTCTAATGTTCTTAAATTAAATCTTCCGTTATTTCTATTCATAGTAATTAAACGTATAAAGAGATTTCTCTATATATAGTTATCTTAATATAAACTTTTACAATGAATCTCACGAAATACCATAACAAGGGATTAGTTGGTATAGAGAACCTAGGTAATACCTGTTTTTTGAATGCATCGATACAGGTTCTCAATCATGTCTATGAACTAAACGAATTTTTAGATTCCGAAAAATACAAAAAACTAACAAAGGGCTCTTCCGATGATGTCTCTATTCTGAATGAATGGGATGACCTTCGTAAAGTCATGTGGTCAGGTAATGGTATTGTAACACCCAGAAAATTTATTATTAATGTAAAACGTATTGCTGCGACGAAAGACCGAGAACTTTTCACCGGCTACGCACAAAATGATTTACCCGAATTTTTATTATTCATGATGGATTGTATGCATAATAGTATTAAAAGATGTGTGAATATGAAAATCAGCGGTAATGTCGAAAACAATTTAGATGAATTGGCAGTGACCTGTTATACTATGTTAAAAGACACCTATAAAAAAGAATATTCTGAAATCATGGACATGTTTTATGGTGTCTATGTAAGCGAAATTACGTCAAAAGATGGTAGTGTCAGACATTCTATCAAACCCGAACATTATTTTATGCTTGATTTACCGTTAGCCAGTGAAAACGGTAATGCATCTACACTTTATGACTGTATGGACCTATTTATCAAGCCCGAATATTTGGAAGGCGATAACGCATGGTTCAATGAAAAAACGAATCAAAAAGAAGATATTAGTAAGCAAATGATATTCTGGAATTTTCCCAAAATATTGGTCATCGCATTGAAGCGATTTACGCCGGATGGTCAGCATAAAAACGATTGTCATATCGATTTTCCCTTGACTGATTTAGACCTAGCAAAGTACGTTCGTGGATATAATCAATCCACGTTTAAATATGATTTATTCGGTATTTGTAATCATATGGGAAGTACGGGTGGCGGACATTATACTGCTTTTGTTAAAAATGCTCAGGACCAATGGCATCATTTTGATGACCGGAATATAGAAGGTGTAGCAAATCCGCAAGTTATGATTTCTAGTTCGGCATATTGTTTGTTTTATCGTAAAAAAAATAACTTGGTATAATATATTGTATTATGTTGGAAAATTATAGTGATAAGGCGACGAATTGGGCACAAGGACAACAAAATGACCCTAGTGGTAATACAAGTTCTGGTTCTAAAGGTAAATCTGGTTCGAATAGTAAAAACAAATATAATCCAGTTGATTTGAGTAATATATACGATGCTAGTTTTAGTGTAGGTAGTTTGAATACGAACAATGTTGTGAATACAAGTAATGGTGCGAATACAAACATTGGTGCGAATACAAACAATGGTGCGAATACACCATCTGTAGGGTCAGCCGCATCTACCAGTTCTACATCTGGTTCTAGTATATTTTCCACAATATTTAGTACATCAACGACCGTTATACTGATATGGTTTTTAGTAATATACTGTATTGCCTATTTTTTATTAGGCTCTGTTTTTAATACTCCGGGACAAGGTTCAAATCCAACCAATTCACTCAGTCAAATGTTGGACATATTTTTCGTAGGAGGACTATTACTTTTTATTATTTCTTATTATTTCTCTTCTACACCAGACCAACAGGCGAATTTCTTTAATAATGGTTATCAATCTGCCATTAAATACATTAATACACCAACATCGATTTTTAATATCACTATATTCATCGTTTCTTTTTATTTGATAGTCTATTTGCTCCGAATACCAATGACGAGTGAGGGGAAACCCATGGCTATATCCTTGGTGGAGAACTGCTCTTGGATATTATTCGTCATTATAGGCATCAACGATTTTTTCAAATATATTCTTCATATTGATTTATATAGTTTATTTTCTTCTTTTCAGTTATGGAATACACCGAATGATACTACTAAACATGTTGTTGATGTTAGTGCAAATACTGTGCCTGTAACCGTCAATGAGGTATTCAACATATCAAATAATTTATATACTTACGACGATGCACAAGCCATCTGTACTGCATATGGAGCAAAAGTTGCTACCTATGACCAAGTTGAACACGCTTATAATCAGGGCGGCGAATGGTGTAACTACGGCTGGTCCGATGGGCAGATGATTTTATTTCCTACACAGAAGGCTACGTGGCAAAAACTCCAAGACAAACCCGAACATAAGAATGATTGCGGAAGACCTGGAATAAATGGTGGTTATATTGCGAACCCCTACTTGAAATTCGGCGTCAATTGTTATGGAAAAAAACCGACTGCAACGACGGATGAATTAAATAGAATGACAGCCAAACAGAATCAAGTTTATCCCTTATCTGATGCAGACAAAGCATTACAAGCCAAGGTCGATTATTGGAAACAAAATGCTTCGAGTTTATTACAAATTAATTCTTTTAATACGAAAAAATGGTCAGAAGTATCGGGAAATTAAGGTCTATCCGTAGATTCGTAGCCATTTGGCTAATCTTCGGTTATTGACAGGAGACCCATATGCTTTGAAAAAGAATGAAAGGAACGGAAAGAATGAAAGGAACGAAGGATAAATACATTTATCCACCAAACAAATATTCGTCATTGCAATAATATGTGATAACCATTACATATTATTTACTTTCTAAAAACTCATGGAATACGTGTTTTAGTAGCAATAACGTGACTTTCAAAGAAACTAATAATAGTGCTATTAATATTACTTGTAAAGTTGTCTGACTACGACATCTTTTGATATTTTCATCACTATTATCATTCGTAAAATCGCACGTAATAAGTCCGGAATAGGTATCTACCATTGTTGTACCCAAGAATTTGTCTTCTAATAATGTAATTGGACAATCATGGAATAATAGATTCAATAATAGAATTCCGAATAAATGGATAGTTATCACAATTAAAATTGATATATCATTTGATAAAATAAATATAATTGAATATCCTGCGAATAATATCCAGTGTCCAGCGGCTATCAATATACCTATAAATACATTGTGTGGTTGTACATTCATTTATTATATTATTATTTTTCTTTTTCTTTAGATTTACGTGTTGTTTGTATATCGTGCTTTTTATCGTTATTTTTTCTTGTATTTTCTCTTCGTTTTTTAGTAAGAATAATAGAGTCAAATATTCGGTTAAATCTATTTTCATCTATGATTTCAGGTATTTTTTTTTTCCCTGTTTTTATGGCGAATTCTTCGCTACCACCACGATAATGAGTATCTAAAGATAATGGAATGACTAGTTCGGCAAATCGGCTACCCCCTACTTTTTTTGCACCGCCTAACATCTGGTTCGATAGGTTCTCGAATTCTATAATATTTGTCATTGGATAACCACCTTTTACTATACCCGTTTCTTCTGCCTCTTCATCATTTAATACTATTTGGTTTAAATAAGATGGTAAAAAGTTCATGTTTGGTATTTTATCTTATAGTATATACATATTTTAGTTTTTACTGTATATACGCTTGATGTCCGTAACAGTGGTTACTTCACGATTACTTTTAATATAATCCATTACGAAATCAATTTGTGTTTGGTCTTGTAAAATTTGTTCTAAACAATGTTCAATATAACCAAAAGATAACGGGGTTTGTTCTTTCTTTTCATAGAACTTCAGTTCTCCATCGCTTAGTTTGATGGTGCTATGAATAGGATGTTTATCTTTATATTCGCAGATTTTTTCGGTAAGTTCTCGTTTCATATCACGTATTTTCTTGGTTTTTTCGTTTATGATTTTGAGTTGGCTATCCAAAGTGACCCATTGTTTTGTATTTTCAATGAATTCTGCGCGGTCTATTGTAAGCTGATTATGTTCTCTGTTCATTATAATAATAGTATATTATTATGATGTTTTCATAACGATTTTCTGACGATTTGAGAATACTGTTCATTTTCGGTGCTTACGTGTTTTACGAGCAGTACGTCTCTTGCTCTTGCCGGTTTTTCCCTTCTTTGGTGCTTCTACTGCTCCTTGCGACTTGTAAGACTTGGCGGCGTCTTTTAACGCATTTTTAAATTTATAGTTGGGGTTTTTGGCGTGTTCGGCCTTGTAGAATTTGGTGACATAAGCGGTCCAGTTTGACATGTTATATTATAGCTAAAGATATTATTGTAAGGACAACTATATCTTTATTTTCTATGTTTTCTCGATTTTCCGTGATGTCGCTTTGGCTTTCTGGAACGAGTCGAGCTCATAAATATTTTGGGAATCATAAAACCAAATCCTAGTTTTTTACCACCAACGGAGCCAGACCTAGATGAACGAGAACTAGACCTAGACCTAGATGAACGGGAACGAGAACTAGACCTAGATGAACGAGAACTAGACCTAGATGAACGAGAACCATTATGTGTTCTAATCATATCATCCATCTGTTCGAGTAATTCTTCAAAATACTTTGGATTTCCTTGGTCTCTCACAATGGATTTCTTGACATCATCTGAAATACGACGAAGTAAACTCTTTAGTTTTTTATGATTGGATTTTAAATTCGCTAAATTATCGCGTGTTGGAGAACCAATATATGTTGATATGCTTGTTTCGATTCTCGCTATTTTCTGTATTATATCACTCATTTGAATAGTATCTTATATTATTCAAACATATTATTTTATGTGTTTATTTTCTGTGTTTTCTCGACTTTCCATGATGTCTCTTGGTTGAGCGTCTATGTTTTCGGGAACGACCCATACGCATAAACATCTTGGGAATCATCATAAAATTCATTCTAGATTTTCTTCCTCCACGTACTACCTCTGTTTTATATACTCCAACATCCTTTCCTGCTTCTATTTTTTTATCCTTGGGAAGTTCATTCAATGCATCTTCTACCGCTTTTAAATGCTCTGCATCCTTATTTATTTTAAAAGCACTAACTGCAAGCTCGTATTTAGTCTCTGGGCTCATTGTAAAAGGATTTCCACCCTTTTTCATGCCTCCACTCATTGCTACTCCTTTATTCATGGCTATTAAATTACCTTCTCCAGCTTGGGGGGTTGCACCATAAAGAGCCGTTCCATATTCCGATGCTCCACCGCCACTCATTCTTCTACGTGAATGTCTTCTGTTTGGCATTATAGTTATCTATAGTTATTCATGAGATTTTTTTTACATAAAATATAGTACTAAATTGTTTCAATTATATCATTGGATACTGTTTTCGATGATTTTGTAAACAATCTTATAAGTAATATTAAATTCGCTAAAACCAAAAATATCAAAAAAACATTATAAATACAAATAAACCATATATAAACATAGATTTCATTATAAATAATATGGACAATTGGTTTGATGATTTCACGGACATCCTTTCGGATGTCTTCGTTCTGGAAAAATTCTATACATGTATCACGTATGTTTTTCATATCAATTCTAACTACACTTTTCACACAGAATAATGTTTCGTTTGAAACGAATCTATTTTAGCTAAATTTATAATAAAGGCGAATATCGTTATGGAATCAATACTCGATACGAATATAGCATACGACTCTTTCGATTTTGCTAAATTACAATTGATTAAACCTACTTTGGTTAGTGGTGGGAATTATTTCATACGATGTTTAGTAGATGATTGCCCACTTTATATACAGCCTCCTAAATGTTATACGAAACAGGGAATTATCAAAGCAAGTGGTGGTAAGAAATTTTACACGGACCTTATGTTTACCAATGAAAATGAATCTTTCATTCACTGGATGGAGAAATTAGAAGCCCATTGTCAGCAAACGATATTCAAAAATCGTGAGCAATGGTTTGATAATGAACTCGAGCTAGATGATATTGAGTCCTATTTTACATCACCCTTGAAACTATTCAAATCCGGCAAATACTATATTGCTCGTATTCATATTTCAACAACTTTAGGAAAACCTACAATCAAAATTTACAATGAAGATGAGGAAGAGATAAGCTTCGATTCCATTACAGATAAGATAAACGTAATGACTATTTTAGAAATACAGGGTATCAAATGTTCTGCAAAGAGTTTTCAATTTGAGATTGAATTAAAGCAAATGATGGCCTTGAAACAACAGATAATATTCGATAAATGTTTATTTAAGACAAAGTCCAAAGAAATAGGTGTGCCAGAACCAGAACTCAGTGTTGGCGTGACGACCGAAACAATAGAAAATGCACAACTTGAAAAAGATGTTGATAAAGGTATTTTACCAATAACTTTTGAAACTGATAAAACTGACTCGGATATAACGAATGATAGCGCAGTTACAATTCCAGAAGAAAATGACTTAGATAACTTAGTTACAGATACTTCTAGCGAAACTGTTGTCCAACCAAAAAAGAAGTCCAATGATTTAGAAGAAATAGAAATCCATTTAGAAGAATTAAAAGAATCCGAGCCTGTTCAAATAAAACAACGAAATGAAGTATACTATGAAATGTATCGTGAAGCCCGTAAAAAGGCCAAAATAGCCCGTGATTTAGCACTTGCCGCTTATTTAGAAGCAAAACAAATCAAAAATACCTATATGCTCACCGATTTAAATAGTGATAGTGATAGTGATAATGGTAGTTTGGATAATGATAATATCGAAAACGAAAACATTTTAGAAGACGATATTGAAGAATTATATGAACCAAGCGAAAAAATAAAGATAGAAGTTTAGTGAAAACTATATTGAACAATGAACAATCAACATTGAATCAGAATAAAAATAAAAATACATAAATAATTTTATCCGCCGTTTATATAAACAGAATGTTTAAACAGATTCTAAGTGGAGCATCAAAGTTTTTTACAAAAGAAAGAGTTTTAGTATTGGTTATTTTCCTAGTATTAGCATGGGCACTATTCTCTTATTCTGGTTCTAAATTATCGTTTTTAGATGGTATGAATGATGGACAAACAGGTTCTCCTTTAGCATCTGGACCTGGTACTGGCGCTGGTCCAAGTGCTGGTCCAAGTGCCGGTGCTAGTGCCGGCGCTGGTCCAAGTGCCGCAGCACCTGGATATGCCATGCAACCTGTTGCCAATCCTACTGATTTGTTACCTAAGGACCAAAACAGCCAATGGGCTGCATTGAATCCTTCCACCATGAACCAAGGTGATGTTTTGATGCCTGATTTACTACAAGCCGGATACCATATTGGTCTCGATACCATCGGTCAGACACTTCGTAACCCTAATTTACAGTTGCGTTCCGACCCTATTATTAGTAAGTCCGAAGTTGGACCATGGAACCAAAGTACCATCGAACCCGATTACGGGCGTGTTCCTTTAGAATTGGGACAAGGACCTAAGTAATTGTATAAATTTATTGAAGTCATTAGGGTCTATCGGTCGATAACCGAAGGTTAGCCATTTGGCTAATAAATATTATCGACCTCTTACCTTATCCTCTATTAGAGATTAGTTATAATATTACTATAATATAACTAATCATGTTACACAGAGTAAGGTTACAGAATGGCTTACAAATAATACACGAAAAACCCTTTAGTAAATTACCCATTACTAGTATCCATATCATATGTAATATGGGTTCCGTATATGAAACTGACGATTGTCGTGGTGCGTCTCATATGATTGAACATATGTGTTTCAAAGGGACCGACCATATTTCGAAAGCCAGAAATATTTCTATTGAATATGATAAAATCGGTGCTGAGTTTAATGCATATACTACCAAACGTTTCACAGCATTTACTGTAAAATGTGGGGATGAATTTGTAGAGCATTCTATTGATATTTTATCCGATATGTTATTTCATTCGACTTTCAAAAAGCACGAATACGATAAAGAACGCGTGGTTGTTGTACAAGAAAGTGTGAATAATAAGAATTCTCCACAACACGAAATCGTACTGCGTTCTGACCAGCTTTTATATAAGGGAAGTTCATATGAATATCCTGTCGACCAATTAGAATATCATAAACAAGCAAATCATCTTCCATACAAAGAAGTAGTTAGATTGTATCGAACATTTTACATACATAGTCGTATGATTATCAGCATCGTTTCGAATTTATCGGTTCAAAACATTCAAAAGATTGTTTCAGCAAGTTATTTTGGTGTTCGCGACAAAGATAACTCTATTACAGATTCTCCTATTACAGATTCTCCTATTCATCATACATTATTACCCCAACAAGATATTCAATATTCTTTGATAAAAAAACGGGGTGTGAATAATACCTTGGTAACAATTGGGTTTCGGACATGTGGTCGAGATAATAGTGACCGTCATTCTTTAGAGATTTTGAAACGCGTATTGGCTGGAACTATGAGTGGGCGATTATTTACTATTTTAAGAGGTCAATATGGTCTCACATACTCTTCCCATATTACAACGGATTATCATGAAGAAACGGGCGATTTTCTTCTATTTACACAGACCGAGTCTGACTTTTTAATGAAGGACAGTGGTGTTCTCCCCCTTTTAGTAAAAATGATGATGGATTTAATCAAAAATGGAATCACCGAAGAAGAATTGAAAACGGCCAAGGGGAATTATAAGGGCGTTTTTTTAAAAGATTTAGAGAATATTGATGTTCAATGTGAATATAATGGTAATGAAGTACTGATGGATTCGAAACGCATTGTGCCTTATTCGAAATTATATGATACATTTTATAAAAATGTTTCTAAGGAAGACGTTTTAGCAGTAATCCGTAAGTATTTTAAGCGTATAAATATGTCGATTTGTTTATTAAGTGAAAAACTACCGGATTTACAACGCGTCCAGAAGTTGTTTCGCGATTTTCCTTGAAGTTTAGAAAAAAATATTAAGATACTATATAACAATGAATCTTATTGTTGCTATCTATTGCGCTGTCTTGTTCTTTGTTCTTTCGCCCAATGTATTCCTTCGATTACCTCCTAATGGTAGCAAATTCATGGTTACCGCTGTTCATGCCGCTATCTTTGGCTTAGTTTTGTATTTCACACAGAAGATGGTCTGGAAGATGTCTGTTGGCATGGAGGGACTTGAAGGAGTTATTGAAGGAGGCTCAGGAAACAAAAAAAAATAACCCAATAATCCAATACTAATTTTGTAATCACATCTCTATCATACATTTTCAATAAAACTTATGATATTCTTTAGCGCTACTATCGAAATATATTATATAACAATGAGTCTTGTCATTGCTATTTTTAGTGCATTTCTATTCTTTTTACTTTGTCCTGGCATCTTATTATGTTTGCCAAGTCGTACATCCAATAAATATACAATAGCCATGGTTCATGCTACCATCTTTGGCTTAATCATTTATTTTAGTCATATCACGACTACTATTATTGAAGGTCGTAGTGTTCGCTAGACCCAAACCATTGTTTTATTGTTACAACAAACAATATATAATAAATATATAGTAAGACATATAGTTAGAAATAATGAATAAATACGATATTTTAGGATATGTGGTCATTTTTTTGGTTCTCGCGGCCTCGGCCTATATGTACTTTGATAGTTCCGATAGTTTCAATCTCAAATGTATCGTATCGACGGTAGATGGTAACAAGTACTGTATCAGAGAACGTGCGAAGGAGACGGCAGCTGCGGATTTACTTGCCAATGTTACTGAAAAATGCAAAGAATTGGTAAAATATATGAATCAGAAGCATCCAGATGACGAACGCGTAAAACGATTGGTCGCTGGATTCAACCCACAGAAGGTTATGGAAACATTACCAAATAGTTCTTATACTGCATATAGCGAGAATAAGGGCGAAAAGGTGGCATTTTGTTTGAATCGTTCCAAAAATAATAATGATGATTTAATCGATATGAATACTCTTATGTTTGTTGCTATTCATGAGCTTTCTCATATTATGACTGAGTCTATTGGACATAAAAGTGACTTCTGGGAGAACTTCAAATGGTTGTTAGAAAATGCCAAGAATGCCGGTATTCATGACCCTGTAGATTATAAGAATTCTCCTAAGGAATATTGTGGTATGCAAATTAAAGATAATCCATATTATGATGTCTAGGTTTGGTTTTTGATATGATATTACTTGGATATTATATCAAATTAGCGTCTTGATTTGCGGGATTTTCTTGTGGATTTGCGTGATTTTCTTGATTTACGACGTCTTCCACCTTTCACAAATTCATTTACACAGTCGTTCATAAACTTGTCTTCATGAATTTCGCCTAATTCTGGGTTTCTATTAGCTATTCCATATTTTTCTTTACAAAAAGCTCGAGCTTTAACTAATTTATCTTCTTTATCTTTACGTTTTTTTCTTTCTTCATCACTTTCATTCATACAATTATCGAACTTATTTTTTTTTTCTTCAGGTGTAACTATTACTTCTTTCTCTTTTTCTAATTCTGCTTGACATTCCGCACGTCTAGCTTTTGTTTTGCCAGTTATCCAATTACTAAAACTACGTAAATGAGATGCCATTTATATATTGACACTATACATTATTCATTCGATGCACGTTCCTTCCTTTTCATATAAGCATTATGTCTATATTCCTTCAATTTATCTGGGTTCTCTTCTTTTAGTTTATCTAAGTATCGTTTCGCATTTGCCTTAATACGTGTCTTGTTCTTTTCATAATACTTTTTATGTCGGTCATTATTTGTATATTTTTCCAACTTTTTACTAGTTTCTTCTAAACATTTCTCCAACTCGCCGATTCGATTTTTTAATTGAATTATTTCGTCGGTTTGTTGCTGTGACATCTTTAATATTAGATTATACTTTTTAAATGGTAATTCTACGCGTAATATAACAAAGTGTGTTATTTGTTATATTATAAGGTTATCGATATAAATTATGATTGGTTTACGATACCATCTTGAGACCACCAATCAAGTTGGCACCGATTCCGAAACCTGCACCACCTCTAGCAGAAGCTCCCATTGCAGGAATGAATACATCTAAGATACTAAATGTGGCAGCGGCTGTCAATGCAATAATGACAATCTCCTCTACATTTAATTGCTTCTTAGGAATAGTGAATGCAACAACGGCTACTACTAAACCTTCCAACAAATATTTGATTGCGCGCTTTACTAGTTCGTTCAAATCAAAGCTCATTTGAGTTATATAATATTCCAACAAATTATTTCCCAGGAAATTTTTCCTAAAAACATTATAATAAACAAATCACTTAAATATAAATCCCGAAATAATAATATTAGTGAATCATGTCTGAGTTCGAAAAGAAGGTCCTTCCCAATGGCGAGAAAAATCCTAAATATATTGATTTATGCGACGAAGACCCCCCTATTGCCGGTCAAAAGTTTGCATGTATGTCATTTGTTTCTCCCGAAAAGATACTAAAAAAGCGTGAAGTCTATCTTTTTGAGCAATTCATTAAACAATGGGAATTTTCTAAATCTATGGAACGATATTTTGATTTTGTCCATTTTATCGCCTATAAATATAACCTAAATGTTTCTGGACTCATTGATGATTTTAATGAATTCGTCAGGGAAGAGACTGATAAGCTACGAAAGAGCGGTATTGAAGACGATTATAAGAACTTCATGGATAAGCAAGAGGATAAATTGAACGAACAGTTTTCTCGCGAACATGCGTTTCAAACATCTGTACGTGGCCTGAAGATTCGTGGTGTCTATCCTACTCAAGAAGAGGCCGAACTACGATGTAAGAAGATGCGTGAGCAAGACCCAAATCATGATATTTATGTTGGACCTGTTGGTATTTGGGTACCATGGGACCCTGATGCATACAAGACTGGTCGTGTTGAACATTTGGAAGATGAGTTGAATGCGCTTCATAAAGAAAAGATGAAGAATGAGGAAATGGCTAAAAAGGAATTCGAGGAGCGTGTGCGTGAAACCAAGAAGAAGGCCATTATGGAGAATATCGAGAAGGCAAAGAAGAGTGGAAACGTTCTCACTCAGACTATGGATGAGCAAGGAAATTTGGTGGGTGTGAAAGAAACCATCAATTTTGACGAACGTGACGTAGAAGAGACTGAATCTACTCAGTTACGAAATGAGCTGCTCATGAAACAAGCGAATAGTAATGATAATATCGATGACGCGAAAAAGAATGACTAAAAAGAATGATTAAAAAGAATGATTAAAAAGAATGATTAAGGGCTATCCACAATAATCTTCGATTATCGACACGGATAACCCTTACATAATACATTTATTCACTAACTTCACATACAATAAACAATATAAACATATAACATTATATTATACTATCTATAACATAATGAAGGTTACGCTACTATATTCATTTTTTATATCATTACTGCTTCGCGTAAGCGCTTTTACACCATTGCGTGTATCGACTATACAAAGACCTCGTCGTATTTACATGTCAGGCGCGGACAATAATAAATTCGATACTATTATCGATAAAACATCTCTTACTACTCTCATGAAAGATATCGAATCCGGAAATATTAACGAATATTACTATACTCCTGATATGAAGAATATTTATTTCAGGGAAAACAAACCAGCATATGGTAGTCAATTTAAACTAGTTGAAACTACACCGTCCATGACTGATAGAGTGTTAACTATGTCCGATAAGAAGGATATTTCTTCCTATGTTCTTGACACACCACCCTCTATATCTAGTCTATTTGAACAAGGACTAACGAATATTTATTATTTGACACAAGGACTCATTACAACCACTATTTTATATACAATAATCATGATTATTATTAACGGCGTACGTAGGCAAAACGGCGGCGGTAATCCATTTATGGGTGGAGGCGGTGGAATAAACCCTTTTTCACGTGGTTTTTCTGGCTCAAGTGACGCAAAAATCAATATGATAAAAGCGAATATTTCCCTATCAAGTTGGGCAGGGAGTCCGGAAATCTTCGAAGAATGTACTGAAATCGTATCCTATTTGAAAAATGCGACAATATATCAGGCCGCCGGTGCAGAAATCCCAAGAGGTATTTTGTTAGAGGGACCACCCGGTACAGGAAAAACTCTTTTGGCCAAAGCCATTGCAAGCGAAACTGATGCTAATTTTTTAGCTGTTTCTGCCAGTGAATTTATCGAATTATTTGTCGGTATGGGTGCGGCAAGAATCCGTGAATTGTTCAAAAAAGCTCGAGAAAACGCCCCATCTATCATCTTTATTGATGAAATCGATTCGATTGGAAGACAGCGTGGTGCTGGTGTAAATCTAGGTAATGATGAGAGAGAACAAACACTGAACCAACTTCTTGCCGAAATGGACGGTTTCGCACAAAATCAAAACGTTCTAGTCATTGCAGCGACAAATCGTCGGGATGTATTAGATTCTGCACTTTTGCGACCCGGACGATTTGACCGTATTATCAACGTACCACTACCAGATAGACCTTCACGTAAAATGATTTTGACATCTTATTTACAGAAAAAAAAGGTTGAAAATGGAATCAATGTGGATTTCTTGGCGGAAATCACAGGTGGGTTTTCCGGTGCGCAGATTAAAAACTTGATTAATGAAGCCGCTATTTATGCTGCGAGAAACGGCGAAACTGTTATTACACAAAAAAACTTGGAAGATGCTTTGGAGAAATTGATTGTGGGTATTATCAAGAAGACGGATACACGGTCTAACGAAACGTTGGAACGGGTTGCCATACATGAACTCGGACATGCTATCATCGCCGCCAAGTTCAAGGAACACTTCGTATTGAAAAAAGTCACAATACAAAGCACATATAATGGTGCTGGTGGATATACTTTATTTAATGAGCTACCCGAAATCTTGGAGGGTGGGCTATATACTAAAGATTTATTGAAAAAACGTATCGTCATCGCTCTCGGTGGGAAAGCGGCCGAACGTGTTTTCTATGGTGAAAATCAAGTCTCTGTCGGTGCCGTACAAGATTTGAAACAGGCGAATTCTCTTGCACAACAGATGATTGGAAATTATGGTATGGGAAATGACCTGGAAGTGTTTTATAATGAAAATATTGAGTCAGAACGAAACCCGTTTTTAGGTAGAAGTTTGGCTACTGGTTCTAAGTATTCAGAATATACAAAGCAAAAAATCGATAAAGAAGCCATGATTTTGGTGAATGATGCATTCAAAGAAGCCATTGATATTATCGTTTCACAACGTTGGAATATCGAAAAATTCAAAGATGTGTTGATTAAGCGTAAAACTATTCCTGGCGAAGAATTGAGTAATTTGAACTTGTAGCGTAAGATATAATATATATATACTATAGTATGTTCAGACGAATTCCTTTTTCATCTTTGGTACCTGCGGCCGGTCTTATAGTGAGTTCTGTTGCTTTACGTTTTCAAATGAAAGTATTATATCCTTGGCATGAAGACTTGAGTCGGCAAATCGAAGGGCTCGAACGAAATATAAAATTACTACAAGAAGAAGTCAAAAAAAATAATAATAAGGATAATAAAAAACAGAAATAATTTGTATGTTATTATCCATATAAGGTCTATCGGTAGATAATATTTATTAGCCAAGTGACTAATCATAGATTATCGACCTCTGACCCATATGCTTTGAAAAAGAATGAAAGGAACGGTTGATAATACATTTATCCACTAAAATACAATAATAATATACATCTATTATAATATAATATAGGACCATAATGCTGTTCCACTGTATTTGTTATTCCATGTATTCTATGAACAAGTTCGATTATGAAGAAGGCGATAAAATCATTTTACCATCGAATTTTTTATATGCATTCATTCATCTCATGGAATCTGGAGACCCCCTTACGTTTCGTATAACCACCGATTCTGGTAAGCAATATCATTCGGGTGTTTTCGAATTCTCGGCTGATGAAAATATAGCATTATTGCCATTATGGCTTTTACATGAATTAGGTCTTAGTGAAGGTTCATTTGTTACTATTGAACGAGTAGAATTGACCAAAGCGACCAAAGTATGTATATTACCCAAAACAGAGGACATATTCCGTTGTAACGATATCAAATCCGCGCTGGAAATCGCTTTGAAGAAATTCACATGTTTGACCAAAGATACTACTATCAAGATTCGACATGAATCAACCGATATTTTTTTATATATACATGATGTTTTTCCGAAGCCTTGTGTATCTTTATTTAATACTGATTGTGAAGTGGAATTCATAGAAAATGAGCGTCAGCCTGTTGTACGCACGGCTATCTCTGCGAAGCCTACTAATGACACATCATATAATACTGTACAACGTACTAGTCGTATTGGCACGAAATATTCTACATTATTGAAGGGTTATTCCGCTTTTTCAGGGAAACCGAATAAACTAGCATGATGCCGCAGAATGTATGACGTATCGCAAAATATAATATATAACGAAATATAATAAAGTTTTCGTTATATATGTATATAATATAGTATGAATGTATTTTTCTTGTTTTTATTGATAGCTGCGCAAGGTCTTTTTAGTCTAAGTTTTACACCATTGCGCATTTCAAATGTGCAATCAGCATCACCTTGCTCACTCATAACTGCCCACAAAGTGGGCGTTTTGAATGTGCAAAGGTGTAGACACCAACATATGCGCGTACCAATAAATAACAAAATGTCTAGTGTTATCACGCATTCGGACTCATCTGAAGTCAGCCGTTACCATCTACATTGGTATGTGATTGGTGAAACCACCATGTTTCGAAAAAACAAGCTCAAAAAGGTAACGATTTGGAACCAGGATTATGTAGTATGGAAGGAAAACGGCACTTTTCATGCAATGGATGACCATTGTAGCCATCGTGGTGCTTCGCTTTCAAACGGTCATTTAGATAGTGGTCGAGTTGTATGTCCTTATCATGGTTACGAATTCGACTGTAATGGTACTTTAGCAGTAGTACCCGGCTTGAATTTCACAAATACACCTTGTCATAACTTGGATACCTATAATGTTATCGAAAAAAATGGTTGGATATATATGAATACAGTCGGTAATACATTATTGGAGAAAAACGGGATTGTTATATCGAATTATTCCGATGGTATCTTTGAAGAAGAAGAAGCTAGGCGACCCGACTTATTTTCTGCTATTTATTTGAATGTTCCTTTCAAATCGTATGCTAGATTAGTAAGTGAAAATTCGCTCGATGTTATGCATATCGGCTTTGTCCATACATTTGGTAATAGGGCACAGCCTAGTCCTACGAAAGAAATACCACCCTATTTAGTCTTGGATTATCCTTATCATTATAAGACCGTATATGAATATCAATCTGGCGAGCAATCTATAGCGAAACGAGTTTTCGATTTTAACGATATTACTATTGAAAACGAATTCATATTACCACATACTACGGTAGCAAGAGTCAAGTTCGGTGAATTTATTAGTACGGTAATTACGTTTGCTCTACCTATTAATCAGACACATAGCCGACTTTTCGTGAAAACCTATCGTAATTTTTGGAGAAAGAATTCATTGAAGGATTCGTTTCTATGTGATTTGTACAACTATTTAGGTAATTATATCACTACTGATATGATGCGTTCCACTGTTTTACAAGATAAATCCGTTGTCGAGAAGATTTTACCGAAATACATGGATGGAAAATTTAATATGAAATTCGATAAATTACAAAATGTTTATAAAACGTTATATAAAAAGTTGGTGCATAATTTTACGCGAAATACATAATAAAAAAACCACTTAAAGAATTTGCCCGTCATATATCTATAAATAGCAAAGCATGACGGGCAAACAAGTAACCAGTGCTGTATGGTCAGTATCGTTCGTTGTTGATAAGATTGATTCTAATGAAATGAGGAAACCACATTTTCAACGAAAGAAAAAGTGGTTAGTACAACCTAAGGATTCTACTCCTAATGAACACGATTTTATTTTATTCTTGTATGAAATTAAACATAGTGTAGATGCTATTACATTCGGAAAAAGGATTGTTTCTGATAAAGTATATTATACAAATATTGATGGTAATAATAGATTGAATGCATTACATCACTATATGAAAACCCCCTTTGATATTTTCCCAAAAAAATTAGATAATATTATTTTGTTTTTTAAGTCGATTAATACTTTATCTCATGATGAAATTCATATCATTATTAAATCTATTCAAGAAACTACATACACGACTATTATCTGTTATAGAAGAGCCATCAACTTTTTTGCTACTTTGGGCCTATCTGAATTATACGATAAAAAATTACAGAGTTATGGTTACGCTATAGATGATGAAATGCAACAGATTAAAGATAGTATATTGGTTGATGGCAAAGATTTTAGTGAAGTTGTAAAAATAAACGTCAATTTATTCGAGGGTTACAACGAAGAAGAATTGAATAAAGTGTTTGCGGATACGAATAAATATAAATGTTCATTGACTGAGACCGAATTACTGGCTTCTTGTCTATATGATGTTAAAGATTTTATCATTCTAGATTCTACGATTCGAATGGAAATTAGAAAGAATATTCAACAATATTATATTGATAAAAGTAAAGGGGAAGCGTTAAGTTGTTTCGAATTTGGCGATGATGAAGACATTAATGCTCATGATTTTGTGGTTGGATTTCAAAACTATTGTGCTGGAAAATATAGCATTATCGAAAAGGTAGATACGAAAGGATTATCGTTATTTTTTAAACTCTATAAAACTATGAATAATGGGTTTGGTGGTAAATTTACTACTGATAATATTAATCGCTTTATTGATGATATGAATAATGCTTGTATATTACTCCAACGTATCATCGATAAAATTTTTTCTCAGCAAGTAAATAGTAAATTATTTAATGCAACCTGTGAAAAAAAAGTAACAACATTAAAAAAAAATAATATCTATATTATTCTTAGTAGTATTATTGGGTTTATAAACAAAGGCATTCTAGATTCTTATATAATCAATATAATCGAAAAAACGTTACTATATCACTTTTTTTGTAGCGATGTTCATGATAAAATAAAAAGGGAACAATATTCTATACATGATAAAATAAGATATATTGCCGGTGGTGCTTATATAGATGGCGTAGCAAAACATATGATATCTAATCCTGAATTGATTTGTACTATCACTGAAGAGAATATGAAATCTATTATCGCAACGCTATGTGATGAATCTGTTCATGAATACGATAGAACACTCGAAAATGGAAATAAAAAGAAAGATAAAAGAAGAGACAGGAAATTTTTTGAAAAAACACTGTTTTTATATTACTATAAAAGCAAAGTCCCTGTAAATTTATTGAATAATACATTCTGGTTAGAACATATATTACCATTCTCTTCTACATGGAATAATCAGATTGATATTGATAGATTAGGAAACGTTGTTCCGATTATTGATGAAATCAATATAAAACGTGGTAATAAACATATTAATGAATATGTTAAAATAGATAAAGATGGTAAATTCATTCGATTTATAGACGTGATACCAAGTGATAGTGATTATAATAATATTATCGACCATACACCAAGAACCCCCCATATTATTGATAATGAAAAATACAATCAGTTATGTACTAATAATGAAGCAATTTATATAAACAATTTTATACAACAAATGTTTCCATAGGTAATCGAATGACTGAAAAATTGAACTATTAAATTACATAAACAAAATATATTATAAAAACAATATAATATATCTTATAAGATGGCATTTGTCTATGAAAAACCATTTGATTCCACGATTTCGAAACCGTTAGCTGTTTCCGCGTGTTCCATTCCATTTCAGAATTTGACATCGACTGTTTCATCCGAACGAAATCGCAATACCTTTGGATTCATTCTATATAAACAGAGTCATAACGGAAAACGGTGTTACAATGAATTTTCTTCATATTCTATATTAGATGGGTTACATAGTAATAATATTATACAGTCTCATGAGGACCGAGTATTAGACATATTATTATCTCATTATCCAAACGAAAAATGTAAATTCGCTTATATGACTCATGTGATGAAGAATATTTTCCTTTCTGATAAAATGAAGGCTGATTTTATGTTGGCGTTTATCAAGGCACAGCGTATTTATCATACTATTTCTAGATTCGCGAGAACCATAAAATTCCGTTTATCTCCGCCGCGTAATAATGAGGATATGTTTATGAATCCAATTGACCGTAACCATAAAAATGTCATTTCTATATTACAACATGGACAACTCTACTTATTTACTATTACGGATTTGAAACGTATTATCGATATGGCGTTGTCGAATTCTCCTTGGTTCTTTCATGAGCCGCTACCTATAAAAAATCCCTATAATAATCTACATTTTCAAAAATCGGATTTATATAATATTTATTTCTTTATGAAATCGCGTATTATACATATGTCGGCCCTCTTTCATGAATATTTCATGTGTAATTTTCATCTTGGTTGTTTCCGAGATGAAAATCCGGCGTTGATACAGACTGCTTATATTAAACAGTATATTAAAAATATAGATACAAATGCAGCGGTTTCTACTATATTGAAAATCTTTAGTAAGATGAAGTACGCGAAACATCCGATTGAAATCGACCCTGATTTCCCGAAAGAGCGACTGGTTAGTATTATGCTACCTTATCTTAAGATGTATTATTATTCTGCATTTTCGTTTGATGTTATGATAAAACAGGCGAATACTATTCGACTAAAAAGTGCTTTACGTGAGTTTTATCGTTTTAATCCTATGTTTGGGCGAAAAATGATTGATTTGAAGAACCGTAAGATTAAATTTAATGATACACATAAACCTTATAAATTCTCTTCTACATTGATGGATTTTAAAACATCGCATTTGGCCGAACCGGATGTTTTGGACGAGTTACTCGAGAACGGTTCTGTTGAGCATGTTGTATCTAATCCGGTGGTTATGCCTTCGTCGAATGGAATACGAGTCGAGGTTGTAGCTGTTGAACGTGAGCCAAGTGAGGATGGCGATGGAAATAGTGATAGTGGTAGTGATATTAGTGACTTAGACGATGAACGCAATGAGGAAATGTATGACCCATGATATAGTTATATTTTATTGTTACGTATTTTCAATGATTTCGTATTCTTTTTTTTATTATTTTTCTTTTTTGACGTTTTTCTTTTTTTACCGCCTTTCAGCTTGCTCAAGGAAGTTTCAAGACTATTACCCACTTGACTAATTTCATAATCTTGTATTCCGTCTTTAAATAATACATTATCTACTACTTCTTTACATTTGTCTTTATTATAACCAGGAAGCGTTTTTGCCTTACTAAATATACTATAAAAGACATCGTTATCTTTCAGTTTTTTCAATATTACCATACTCTTTAAATTTTCTATTATATTGTTTAAATCCAATGCAGGGTTTGGATTAGCACCTTTATCTAGTAAGAGATGCATTATTTCTTCTACGGCTTCACTGTGTGGTTTGCCTGCGTTTTTGTCATACAACTCCTTGGTTAGCTTATAAATAGCAATAGATATAGGTAGTTTGTAAGAATCTTTACCTAAATTCGGGTCGGCTCCTTTGTCTAATAATTCTTTTACTTTAACAACATTTTCATTATGTACTTCTTTTGCCAATTCTGTATAACCTTTATCATCTAACTTATTAATTATTTCTAGCTTATTTTTTTTTATCGTTTCTGGGTCATTTACTGTAGGATATAATCGAGATTTTTCCCTTTCTGCTTTTTTCGCTGCTTCTTCATTTTCTAGATTTTGTTTATATTGTTCTTTTGTTGGTGGTGGTGCTCTTTTTCTTCTAGGTGCTTGTGCTTGTGAATTTGCTTGTGCTTGTTCTGGTGCTTTTGCTTTTGCTTGTGCTTTTGCTTGCGCTTTTGCTTGTTCAGGTGCTTGTGCTTGTGCTTGTTCTGGTGCTTTTGCTTGTTCTTCTGAAAATACTCCTCCCATAAATATACTGATTTATATATCAGTATATTTTTTCTAAATTATGTCATTGATTCCTTATTACATCATCATGTTGATATACAATAATAATAATCATTGAATACCACTTTATTTTTTATACTACGACTCATTTTGGCTGCTGATATTTTCTCTGCTTCAGCGGCTTTGGCGATTGTTTCCCATTTTCCTAATAAAACATTCGTATTTATTTCGCGTTTTTCTACGGTTTTTCCGGTGCTTGATGTTGTTTTATGTTTATGTTCGTCGCTCTTTAGACCTATACCATAATATCCTTCATTTGAACCTACATCGGTCCATACTGTTGATTTGATTACGTACTCACAAGAATTCAAATAGTCCTTCAATTCTTTCATATCATTCGCGGATTGTTCGATATTTACGCTCTGTTTCCATCGCTGGTACTCTGTAAGAAGTGTGGAATTTAATATTTTACCATTCGGTGAAAAGCGGCATACTTGAAATAGGAAGGTTTCGACGGCACTGTTTTCTAGTTTTTTCTTATACGTGATTTCTTTGAGCTTTACACCTATATAACCATTTACAACTTGGTTTTTGTTCTGTGTTGAAATTCTAGCGGGTCTAAATCTAGTATCCAAATAGTGTTTCAGTGCATGGAATGTTTCTTTTTTTGGCTTGGTTCTACACCATATTCTGAATTGTCCTTCTAAATTGGTGGATGATTCATCTACGTCGGCTCTGACGATACACATAGTATCTATAAACTCTTTGAATTTTTTGGTGGTTTCGTCTTCGGGTAGCAGTGTGTTTTGGTAAATAGGTTGTTGAATTTCGGTTGGCTGTTGTTCGAAGACAGATTGATTTTCGGTTTGGGCAATAGATATAGATATTTTTTGCTTTTCTATAAGTTCTCGTAATTCTACCATTTCGACGGCTAATTTCGAGGATTTTGTTTTATATTGTTCTAGCTCTTCTTTGAGTTCTCTGTTTTCTTTTTCTAGTTCGTCGTTTTGTTTCATGATTCTATTGAAATTATCTATACTATAGGTTTTCGAGTGAATGATATCTTTGATATGTTTGGTTAATTTTTCGATGGTGAAATTGGCGGTATCATATGCTATAATCTCGGTTTTTTGCTTACCATTGATTTCTATCGAGCGTATTTGGCGTTTGATTTTGGGATAGTTTTTGATTAGGTTCTCGATTTCTACTTTGTTTTGGACTCTGAATGCTTGTACTAAAATGAAGTTGTCGTATTTTTTTCTATGGTCGAGAACTCTCGTGGCCAAGTCGTTTGTATGGCCGAATTTGATGAGGTTTTCTTTGGCTTCATTGGTATTGTTTATTGTTCCAAAATAAATACATTCTGTATTTACTGGGAATTGTGTGATGATGGCTTGTTCTATGCCGCGTTGTTTTTCTTTTCTGAGTTTTTGTTTTTCGGTTTCTGATGATTCTTTGATTTGCGTGATGATATTTTCCTTTTGTTCTAATTGTTGTCGTAATTCATCGGTTTCTTCTTCGATGACTTGGTGTAAAATTTTTTCTAATTTCATATAATAATCATGAATTTCATCGGCTTTTTTTGTTCTTGCTTTGAGACATAGCGACTTGAAACAGTTTATCGTAAGCACGATGGTATTTCTGTTATGACCTCCCCATTTTCTTTCATTATTATTTGACAAATCTTGTTCAGGTCGCGACCTAATCAAGATTTTATAATCTATATCAAGTTTAAATTGCTTCTCTAATAAATCTTTTGCTGTCGCTTTGAATGTAAATCCTATCCATTTCCATATATTATCTAAATCTATAACAAAATCATCATTATCGTAATTCAAATAGCAATAAAAACTACTTACAAATAATTTTTGTTCGAATCCTGTGAATGTTTCTTTTATTTTTATTAGCAACTTGTTGTTATAAGCATCTGAAAGCTTTGCAATAGGGTTTTGTTCAATAAGTTCGACAATGTTCAGATTATTCATCCTACTATAATATAATCTGAGAAATTCTTTCTAAATCTTTTTAAAGCAAGTTTATAAAAGCGAGTTTTGTTATTATAAGCAGTTTTATAAAAGCGGTTTTACTGAAAATATTATACTATTGATTTCTCTCAGTACATTGGATAAATCAAACGAACTAACATTTGGATTATATCTTATAATTTTATTTCCTAGTGAAATTATGTAATCTTCTCTCACTTTCTCTTGTATGGGATTTCTATCGTCATGATTATTTTCATCGCATTCTATTACTAAGTTATAATCAATGAAATATAAATCGACTCTATAAATATCAATAACATATTGTCTTTTCATATTTACGATTATTGTTATATGCATTTTCAATAAATCCTATTGTTTGATTTTCAATACACATTCCGATATTTACACACTTTACTTTATCGCTTATATCTACAATATATCGATTTCGTAAGTTATATGAATTTTTTAGTAGTTCATATGCATCTTCGGTAAGTTTGAATACTATTTTATTTTGACCGCCATTCTGTTTATTTAATTTAAGTTTGCCTTTTCAATTATATAATGAATATTTTCTCTATAGTTTTTCTTCAAATGTTCTACGATTCTATACTTGCGTCCACATGATAAATACAATAACTCGTCCAAATCTCTAGTAAATTGATTCATTTTATAATATAAATGGAAATATTTATTTAAGTCGATTAACTTGCTTAATAATTTATAAAGCAGATTTTTAAAACCAACATGATTATTGCTTTGGTATAGCCCAAATCAAGATTGTTAGCATTATGGTAAGGTATTATTTAGCATTATATTAGTTTTTCAATTTCAGGCAGAACTTTTTAAAAAGCGCTTATGCAAGTTCATAAGCAAGATTGTTAGCATTATAGTAAGAGTTTATTTCGCATTATATTATTTTTGTATTTCGAGCAGAATATACAAAATCTTGCTCAGGTCTCGCCCTGAGCAAGATTCGCAACTCGATTACCATTTGGTTTTCTTCACATTAATAGCAGGACCCGTGCGTTTTTTGCCTTTACTTGGGTCATAAGCTTCGCCATCGTCGTCGTCTGTCATGTTCTTCGATATTTCCCAGAATTCTTTCGAGCCCAACTTGAAGTCTGGGTGGTCTTGTGCTTTGTACCAGAATATTTGGTCATTCAGTTTGTTCGACTTTGCGTTATTATTTATCACTAAGCATTCATAATTCTCGGTTGTTTGGTCCATGACTGCACAAAAGGACTCAAGTGTTGGAAACATGGATGCATAATTCTCCCATATACGTTTTCGATTTGTCAGGTAAGGTTCTCTCAAAATAAAAACATAATCTATGTTGGTTCTCAGGTTGGGAGGAATGCCTAACGGATATTGCATTGTGATGATTAACATGACCTTCCAATGACGTCCATTCATAAATAAAAGACGCATCATCTTATCACGTGTCCATGTAGCGTCATACAAACAATCGTCTAAAATCACAAAAGTTCTCGGGTCTATCGTCGTTTTCCTATAGGTTTCTATTTCTTTATTTACCTGTTTCAAAACGGTTTTTTGTCGCCTTAATATATTTTCAATCAAGACTGTATTATATTCTTCATGAATAAAGAGTTTAGGTACATGAGCTGAATAGAATCCATTTCCAGCTTCTGTTCCTGAAATCACTGTCCCGATAGGAATATCTTGATGATAAAATAATAAATCTCTTACTAAAAAGGTTTTACCTGTATCACGACGACCTATGAGAACTATGACTGGACCTTTGTTTTCATCCGGTCGAAACGTAATCTCTCGCATATTGAATTTCTTTAATTCTAGAGTCATCTCTTATGATATACTTTTATATTATATATTTCAATTTACTAACATTACGAATAACGTATTCGTAAGATTCATATTTCAAATATGTATAAAACACTTATACACATTTCATTTCTATATGAACCATCTCAACAAGTTCTCCATAGATTATGTAAAAAATCTCGCCATCGATTTAGAATCTTTAGATAAAACTTCATCTACTACCATCGAAGACATGAACTACGATTATTCCCCCTATCAAATTTCACACCTTCATAACTATAATCCTATTTTAGGAAAATTATTCGAAATCGAAGCCAAGGATTCTTCTACACCCTTTGCTCTAAATCATAAATACCATATTCGTGACCTGAATACTGTAATCGATATCGATACCAAAGAGCCCGTCCAAAAAGACGTCTTCGTAAAGTTCTCTCCATTACTCGACCCCATTCGATACATGATTGGAAAATATAAGAAAGACGAAGCAAAGTTACGTATCATGCCTTCATTTCATTCTACCGAAAGATGTCATCCAAAAATTATTGATGCGAACAATGCTGCATATATCGATAGTTTTTTTAGCTTCTTAACAAGTAAAATGCTCCACTGTCATGGATTTTTACACGGCACCGATTTTTACGGAACTGCTGTAGGCGTTCAAACTAAATATAAAATGAATGTTACGGATGACCTTGATTATCTGAATAGTTCTACGTACTTTTCCGAGAACACAAACAAATTATTTACCATCACTGATTTCAGCGAGGACGATTTTACGAACTTTGGTTCTAGACGTAATAAAAATCGTATCCTTATTGATGACGAAGACGAGAAGTTGGATATTTCGCCTATTCTTTTGGACGACGTAGAGAACATTGATTGCGAAACAAACGATACGATTGTTTCTGATGATATTGTGGAAGAATACGTAAAACACGATACTGATAATGTTTCTGTAACATCATCTTCATCTTCTGATACCTCCAATAATAGTGAGATAAACTATAGTTCAGATGACGAACAAAGGAATGAAGATAGTCATGGCGCGGATGATGATGTTAGAGATGATAAGTCCGACGATGTTTGGCAAACAGATTCGGACTCTGATGAATCATCAGAATCTTATGGCGTTGAGCGTTTTGCCTATATCAAAGATTTCCCCGTTCAACTCATTTGTCTGGAAAAATGCGAAGGTACATTCGACGAACTATTTGAAACTGGTAAAATGAACTCTGACCTAGCAGCAAGCGCTCTTTTTCAAATTATCATGATTTTATTGTCTTATCAAAAGTCCTTCCATTTTACACATAATGACCTACATACGAATAATATAATGTATAATAATACCGACATAGAGAACCTATTTTATAAATACAAAAACGTGGTCTATAAAGTCCCCACCTATGGTAAAATCTTTAAATTAATTGATTTCGGTCGTGGCATTTATCGATTTAATGGACAATTATTCTGTTCCGATAGCTTTGACATGGGCGGGGATGCGGCTACACAATATAATTGTGAGCCCTATTTAAATGAAAAGAAACCTAGATTAGACCCTAATTATAGTTTCGATTTATGTCGTTTAGGTTGCTCTATTTATGATTTTGTGATTGATGATGATGAACCAAACAAAAAGAATAAGCTCGACCCCCTACAAGAAACTATTTACCGTTGGTGTTTAGATGATAGTGATAAAAATGTTCTCTATAAAAGAAACGGAGATGAACGTTATCCTAGTTTTAAATTATATAAAATGATTGCTAGAACTGTACATAATCATACTCCAGAAGCCCAGTTAGAATTCCCTTATTTTAGTCAATTTGCTACCAAGGATGGATTTGATTTGGAAAATGGTATGGACATTGATGCCTTACCTGTATATGTTTAGGAATTATTATCTACTGATAGACCTTATGCGTAGTTTTTGTCATTTTAATATGTATGCTATAATATATAATATGCTCCTTTAGCTTAGTGGTAGAGCACCAGTCTTGTAAACTGGAGGTCGCGAGTTCAATTCTCGCAGGGAGCTTTGTACAATCTTCAAGGGTGTATTTTTTATGAGTTATTTGAATAACTTATAAAGATAGTATTATAATAACTACATGACAGATATTGTAGAAACTAAAAACGATACATGGTATTGTTATATTCTAAGAAACAAACAGGCCCAATATGCACATTTATCGTATAATGGCTCGACGAATAATCCAAAACGTAGGCTACGACAACATAATGAAGAAATCGTTGGTGGTGCGCATTATACCCATGGAAGAGGAGGTGGATGGGAAATATACGCATTATTGACCGGGTTTCCTGACCATAAAAATGCTCTTTCATGCGAATGGCGTATAAAACATACTCTGGGTAGGCCCGGTAAGCGCCCCTCACAACATTGCGGTGTAGCAGGTCGTATCAGGGGATTGAGTGAAGTATTGAAAACTGACCGCTGGACAAGTAAGTGTCAGCATATGAATTGCGATATGTCTCTGGTTTTATACTTGGCGGATGATGTTGTTCGATTTATCGATGTAAGTGGGCTACCTAGTTACGTAACTTTTGCAGGACCTATACCTGATTTTTAAGGTCTATCGGTGGATAATATTTATTAGCCAAATGGCTAACCTTCGGTTATCGACCTCTGACCCATATGCTTTGAAAAAGAACGGAAAGAATGAAAGGAACGAAGGATAAATATATTTATCCCCGAAAAGACATTGACCTGATATTTCTATAATTTTTTTTATAAAAAATTGAAAAACTTTTTATAAAATGCTTTTATCGGCACGCCACCGGCCAAATAAGTATTAATAATCTCGCAACTTTAAGAAAACCATGGAACCACAACTTCTCAAAGTAGAAACTCCTTTTAAGCCAGTAGAAATCTCTTCTGGTGTATTCATAAATATTATAAACATAGAACAACTTTTGTCAGACTTCAATAATCAAAAATATAACCTCTATCCAGTAGTGCAACGCGCGTTGCCTGCTTGGCCCGAGAAGACCGTTAATAAATTCAGAGCTACTATCTTGGTCGATATTCTCTATGGTAATGGAACTAGTATCAATCCAATCCTCCTCTACAAATATCAGCAGGGCCAATTGGAACACGGCGAAAACTATGAGTTCTTAGTCTTAGAAGGTGGCAATCGTACTCGCACTATAATCGCTTTCATTCTAGGCACTTTTATGGATTTCGGCAGTAAGAAGAATGTGGTACCGCCTTATTGCATCATGAAGGAGCCTGATGGCATAGACACCGCGTTCTTCTTCAATAACGCGGATTTAGCCATAAACCATCAGCAGCAGAAACGAATTCGTAGCAAGGTGCTTACCCCCGACCAGCAACATAAGTTCCTGTCTTATCGACTACAAGTCAATACCTATACTAAAAGGATGGAGCTCAGCGAGCTGGGTGAAAAGTTCCTTCTTGTGCAGCAGGGGGTTAAGGTTTCTGGTTCTGACCAGCTGAAGTTGGCGGACTGTCCATTCACTCTTCATATGTATCAACAAGACCCTCAATTTGGACAAGAGGGGATGATTTCTGCATTATCGCATGCGGATATGAAGGTTGAAAAGTACTGGTGCCAATGGCTAGCTAAGATATATCTTATGCGTTTTCCCCCAGAAGGCATGACCCATTTCCAAGTCTTCGAAATGGAAGACAGTAAAATTGCGGGGGTTATTTTGAATAACCATCCATGGCTTACATTCAACGAGGAACAATTCGCATCATTCAAATGCATGATGCGAACTTTCTATCGATTTATTAGCAATCTCACTAAAAAACTATCTCTACCAGCCTTCTTCGCTTCTTTTATGGTTCTCTCAATGAATGAAGTAACTGAAGAAACTTTGTCGAGTCATATTAACTATTTCGTTCAGCATGTTGATGTAAGAAAGTGCTGGGTAGGTCGCAAAAACGAAAAATCTGGGCTCAAATATACAGCTGATGAAGTCACTTTTGAGTACCGTAGAATTTACAATATCATGTCTCAATACACGACTCTCTTTGTAGAAGAAAAGAGGATTAATATCCCCCGAAAAACGCGAGCTATATGTGAATCTCTTGTCTTTTGTGAGAGAGATGAAGCTCTCTGTCCTATTGGGTGTGGCCGACTCATTAAGCGTAATAAAAAAAGAAATTACGTCATGGGGCACGTTAAGGCGCGTGCTCATGGCGGCAAGATGACACCCGACAACTTGCTTCCGATTTGTTACGATTGTAATAGAGACATGCATGACCAACATATGTATGAGTATCAAAATAATTGTTATCCCAATGCTAAACCTATTGCTGCTATAATCGAGTCAATTCGTCTGAGCGACTGCGATACCGATGATGAACCCGTATAGAATTTCTACAAAAACAAAAAAACAAAATCGAAACCCCGTACATTATTGTCTTTTGGCGGATAAATATATTTATCCACCAAAAGCATATGGGTCTCCTGTTGATTTGTAGCCAAATGGCTAACCTTCGGTTATCCACCGATAGACCTTATTATCATCATTATGTCGTGATTATGATTTTACATGATTTTTTTTTGTCGGCGTTTTCTCGTTCTTCTACCAGCACCACCTAGCTTTTCTAATAAATTACCTTGTTCTGTAATGGGTTTGGGTCGCTCACCTGTAAATAAATTCGATTCCATTATACCATTTTTTTTTCGTAATATATCAACTTCGGTTTCGGGTATATCACCATAAAGTGGGTTTGATAAAACTTCCATCGCATATTGTTCCACAACACCAAGATTTACAGGTAAATTCAAACCCGATTTATCCGTAATGTTAATCATTATCCTATCATGGTCTGGGCTTCCGTTTGGAACCACAGTCCCGCATAGTTTTTTCAATAGAATCTGGGTGGCAATCGTTATCTGTCTATCCGTTCTATAGAAATATTTCGCCACTACTTCCAATGGCATTTCTATTGAATCGAAAAAACCATTTCTCACCTTGTATTTTACAAACCCTAAAATACTGCCCCCTTTTTCTATACTACGTATAATTTTACCTTTTGCGTCTAACCTAGGAAATACGGTTTCTATTCCCGAATTTCTTAAAATAGTAGAACATATAATATCTTTATGCATTGGCATGGCATCTTCATGTGTGATTTCAAATAAAATAACCTTTATGATTTGTGAATAACCCATATCTATCGGATTTGTGTAGTCAATTTTCGAATAATCATCGAGACTCAAATGTTTTACTTTAGTTGTTTTTCGTTCTCCTTTTTGTGTTATTTGTGGTATGGTGATTTGTTCTACATTGGTTTTTGTAGTGGGTCGGTTTTCCAATGTATTATTCAAAATATATATGACTTCGTCCAAACATTCTTTCGATTTATCATAATAAGCAAGTTTTTCGTTAAAATTATTTATATCGATTTCACGTCTCGTCATATCAGATAGATTCGTTTCGAACATTCTACGTATATGGTTGATATCATGTACAAAGAATTCGACTGGTGTCTGAAAATATTCATCTACGTAATTTAACGTCAAACAAAGGCCAATTGGAAAAATGGGATAGGGTCGTAATTTCAGTAAATCCGTCGCACCAATATATGCAAATGTGGGGAACATGAATAGTCCATCTTTTGCCATTGAAATACAATATTCAACGAATCGTTCATATCGATACTTATGGTAATATGGGGGCACATTCTTCAATGTTCTCACTACTATATCATAAAAATCTATAATCTTCATAATTACACGAATAGTGGGCCCATATAAATAATTACTTTCTGGATTTGCGGTCACTGATAATATAGAGCAAGTTAGGGATTCACGCATCTGTCTTAATACTGGATTTTGTTCGCATTTTTTTTCTATGATAGGTATATCTAATCCATATGTTAAATAATCTATACAATATTTTAATTCTGGAATGGTCGCAGTTTCATGGTTACCATCAAAAAAATCTGTTTTATTTAATTCTCGATACTCTTGTTCTTGGTTATTTATAAGATTTCTTACATATTTCTCGTGCTTTGTAATGGTTTTTTTTAGTTTTCTGGCCTTTTCGCTATCGGATGTGTTTGAATATCTCGATTTTATTTGTTTTTCATATTCTACATATTCATCTTTTTCTACAGACATGGATTTCTGTGCGTCGGTATTTTCGACTAATTCGGCTAATGTAGCTGATTCAAACATAGCTGTTTGTGCCCTAGGAGAGCCTAAAGAAAGAGATTCAATCGTTCCAGATAAAGGCTCCGGTACGAATAGTGGGTTATCTAAAGCACCTATTTTACTTTCTTTTTTACTCCCTTTACTGCTTTTACTGCTTTTGCTACCTTTACTTCCTTTACTTCCTTTACTTCCTTTTTTCAATACAGTTGTTGAACTCATAATATATATTATATTAACAGAATATATTATGATTCTATACACCATTACACATTCAAATCGCCCAATATTGTGCAATTTACCAGTGGAATGGCAAAGGTGTAAATAATGTCTATCAGTCGATAAATACATTTATCGACTGAAAACATATAGAGAAATCCACCTTTTTGTAGCCATTTGGCTAACCTTCGGTTATCCACGGATAGCCCTTAATACTTACAAAAATTTTGTTATAAATTCACTCGGAATCATAATTGGAATATCATGCTGATTCGCATATTTGGTTTTATTCGACACATCATCTTTCGATTTGGTTATCAAGACAAATGTCGATTTCGATATATTATCATCCAGAATTCCGCCTACTTTCTTTAAACCATCTATAATCGTTTTATCGCGTACTTTGGTCATAACAATATGTTTATTATATAATGGATGTAATGGGTCGATTTCTTGTTTTGTAATCGGCTCTAATCCATCTACCAATTCTATCGTATTTAATATCGATTCGTCATTGGTTACTTCTTCCGATTTATTATGTAGCTTTTCTTCTAAACCACATTCTCTCAAAAATCCCATAAAATTCGGTATGTTTTCTACAAATCCCTTTGCGTTTTCTTTTCCGACACCTTTGATTCTCAGTAATAATTCGATTTTTTGTTCGGGTGATTCTGTTCTAGTTAATATATCCGGATAGGCATCCAAAATAGGTTTCATTTTCTTCATAGAAATACCACGCCCGAATTTATTGGAAGCATCCATAATCGTCAATAAATCGGCTTTCTTTACTTTATCTTTAATGCCATCGTATATTTTATCAATCATTTTTTGTTTGAATCCATCGATACCATCATAATCCGATTTGTTCATATGTAGAATTTTGGCGACGGTATTAAATCCAGCTTTCATCAAACGCTTTACATTTCCCGATGATAACCCATCCACCTCGATAGTCGTAAAGAATGCAGTGATATTCTTTTCACGCACAGTTTCATCTTGTTCTATATCGTCCATAATAATATCAATATGTGTTTCGGTCCAATGATAAGGAATGGTTGGCATTTTGGCATGTTCAGCCGGTGTCGTCACGGATTTGATATGGGGTATCACGTCTCCAGACCGAATGATTTGTATCACTGCACCTATACCTATTTTATTTGTTTCGATAAATTCGCCATTGAACCCCGTAGCATATTCGATAGTAACACCCCCTAATTTGATGGGTTCTATACGAACACGTGGTTTTAAATATCCCGATTTGGATGGTGTCCATAAAACATCGACAACTTTCGCTTCTGCCATCTGGTCTGATATTACCATCTTAAATGCGAAAGCGTGTTCTGGATTTCCCTCTTCTCGTTTATATATTGCGTCGTTCGATACAATCACACCGTCGATTTCGTATTTATAATTCGTTCGCCAATCCATCAATGTTTCAGATAGTAATTCATTCGTCAGATTCTCTGACGGTTCATCGCGATTTTGTACTACTTCAAACCCCAACTCAGCCAATTTCGCCATTTGTTCATGTGGTTTCAATTGCGGCTGTATGACTTCATACGCGACAAAATGTAGGTCTCTCGCCTTTTCATCAATGGTTTTACTATTAATAATCCCCGAAACTAAATTACGAGGATTTGCGAAACGTATTTTATATTTTTCATCGAATAGTTTTTTGGGGAGGATAAATTCGCCGCGCACAACGAAGCCCGAACCAACATCTAAAGTTTGTGGTAATTTCAGAACTTTTATTAAATGACTTATATCCTGTCCTACTTTACCGTCCCCTCTTGTATATAACTTTGCATCACCGTTTTCCGTACTATACATACCACTTACACCGTCTAATTTACACGATAGTACATAGGGTCCTTTGTATTTTTGTTTCCATGACGCTAATGCGTTCGTATCCGGTTTGATTTTATCCATTGACGGCATTTGATAAGGTAATGTTACTTTATTTTTCGTTTGAATAGGTGCGCCGATTTTATCCAGTACTTCATTTTTTGGGTATTTTTTTTCGACGAATTCTTTTACAATATCATATTCATTATCCGTCATAATCGATGTTCGTGTATTATAATATACATCGTTCGCTTTGATTAACATATCGGCTAACTGTTTTTCTGATAAATTTTCGAGAACATCGATACCACTTTGTTTGAAATTATGTATGTTTTGTTCAGGTGAGGTAGAGTTTTCCATCTTTGTCATAGTTTCTTGTGTAATATTTAAATCAGTTTGTATTTCAATTTTTGGGGTTTTTTGGGGGCGTATTTTCAATGTATATTTACGTTTTGGTTTTTGTTCGTTATCTAATCTAGATATTACTTGAACTATATCCGGTACATCATTTTGCGGTTGTTCTGGTGTTGGTGTTTTCATTCTGAACAAAGGTTCATATTGTGGTTCTTTTTTTTTAGGTACTCGTATTTTTAGTGTTTTTGCTTGTTTCTTAGGCTCTTTGGGATCTTTGGGCTCTTTTGGTTCCTTCGCTTTTCTCGTTTTTGGTTCTTTTTCTTTTGGCTCTTGTTTTTCTCTTGATTTTGAATCCATGCTTATTACCGCACGTCCATCTATACGCTCTTCCGGTTTTTTATATTTCAAATGTAAATAATCGAATATATCTCGTTCCGATAAAAACGTTTGCGCCACTTTTTCTTCTTTGGCTTTACCTTGTTCTTTTTTAAATAGACCATGTTCATTCAGAGACGTTCCTTGTTGTAATGCATGACCGCGCATCATTGTATTAAACGCTTTACTTCCCGTAAAATACAGAATTGCAAATGGGTATTCTTCTAGTGATGTATACATGAAATCCACACGTCTAGCATATTTATGTAATGGTAATTTGGTGATTACCAAACATTTCGTTTTCCCCTGCGATAATATTTCTATAATTATGTTTTGCGTTTTCAATATATCGATAAACTGTTTAAATAGTGTTGGGTCGGATGCAGTGACTATAACATCAATATCTCCCGATGTTTTTGCACCGCGTCTATAACTTCCCACAATCTCATATTTATCAACGGTTTTGTCTTGTTGTATCCCTTTGAATATATTATCAAATACTTCATTATATTCATCTATTTCGTCTCTTGGGATTCTTTCCATAATATCCTCATAATATTTCAATCCGGCTTTTTGATTCGTATTCAATAGTTCGTCTTGTCGTTCTCTCAATTGTGCGATGGTTCGGATACCTTTTTCGACCAAATCCTTGGCTTTTTTGGGGCCTATTCCATAAATATCTGTTAATAGGTTCTCAGGTAACTCCTTTTCGCGTTCAAAAAGTCTCAATGTTCCTGTTTCGATATATTCACTTAATTTTGATAGAATAGTAGGTCCAATTGCGGGTTTTCCTTTTAATTGATTGATATCGGTAATATCATCGGTCATGAGCATAATAGTCTCTTGCGCCTTTGCATAAGCACGACTACGCATCGGTTCTCCCTTTTTCGACATCAAAGTAGATAATCGTTCGAGAACATCGATACATACCTCATTCCATCGTTTTTTTGGTGGGGACTTCGATTTCGATTTTGGCTTACTATGCATAGCAACCAATTTTAACTTTCTGGTTTTTTTCGCAATATTCTGTTCTTTTTTTATGGTTTTATGTAATTTTTCTTCTTCATTTTCGATTGACTTTGGTGGTTCTCTTCGACCTTGGCTTTTATCTTGATTTGTCCATGCGTCTGCCCATAAATTCAACCATTCTTTACTCATTATATATATTATTAATATAAAATATATACTTCGATTCTACTCTAGAAACCTGGCTCATCTGTAAATATTTGTGTAGCAGCTGTACTAATTGTTTTTTTATCTGTAACTACATTAAAAAAATCCATCATAGACCCATTCAAGTTCATAAACACGAATAATCCTGAAATACTACATACGAGTACGATAGCTGCATCACGAATGATATGTTTCAAAGGCTTCCATTCTTTTTCTAAATATTTCATTTCGAATATTTTGGCAATACAAAACAAAAATGTAATCAGTAACGAAATCAGGATGAGTTTTTCCATCAACCACGGAATATATATTTTTCGATGATTTTTATTATATTATTTCTACGCATCAAAAGAGCTCTACGATATCATCCAATACAAAATCATGTGATTTCGTGGTTACTTGCGTAGTGTCCTGGTCTAAGCTCTCGAAACCACTTAAATCGATGGAGTCGCCCAAAATCTTTATTCTATCGTCTTCTTCCGCCTCTTCTTCTAATTTTCGCTGAATGGCTCTCGATGTACTAATTTCTTCCAATCGTTCAATTGTTTTGGGTGCTTCGACCGACTTCATTGAATCGCTACCGTCCAACACAGAATCTATATCATTAAATGATAGTCTCGTTACTACTTTTTCATCGTCTATATTTTGTATAGCCGGCACTACATCCGGAATCGTTTCGCTATCTATGATTGATTTCGATTCGTCCTTATTGGATTCGTCGCTACCTTTTGTTTCATCCGAAAATGTGTTTGTTTTTTGTTCCTCTTCTGGAATGTTCTCGATAATGACCTCTTCTTCATCTTCTATACTCTCATCTAAGTAGGCACGGATAATGGCTTCAGTCGGAATACTATCTCGAATAGCAATCATAATACATTCTTGTATAATCGTTTCTAGCTCACGCTTGTACTTCTGTTGCTGTAATGGACTTATCTGCTTCTCAAACAAATATACATTCGCATATACCTTTCGTGCGGCATTGATATATACTTTATGTATGAAATGGTCGAGTTTCGGTATTGATATATCGATTTTCTTCTGTTTATTCCCCACTCGAATACACGTAAGTACTTTCAACTGTATAATATGCACACATGAAATTAAATCTTCTAAATAATTACAACCGCTTCGTTCAATGATTCTCTTACGCTCATCTTCTACGATGACGTTATTCCATTTGGGAACTCTAGATAAAAGATTCTGAAATGTCATCAAATACTTATCGGCTTCATTATTATCTAAACAAAGCTGCCACGCTTCATTGAAGATGGAACGGAGACCTTCATGAACTAGCGGTGATAAAATATTTACTAAACGGCTACACCATTCATTACGAGATTCGTGTAAATTGGAAATCACAAAGTCGTCCATTTATATTGCTAGAATACTTGATTAATTAGATTGGAACGAATATTATTTTTCTGGGGACCTGGACTTTAATGTCGTTCGTCTCTTCTTAGGAACATCTTCAATACGGTTTCTCGGTGACCATGGGTGAAGTTCTACTGGAATATCTAGGTAGCTTTTGTGTGTTTTGTTCTTTGGTGATTTTTCGCCAGGTTCTAAAACAAGATGCTTACGTGGGCTACCGTTTTCTAAACGTTCATATTCTTCCATGTATTCTTGGAACGTTTTGTCTATTTTCTCTTTCAATGTTTCCAATAAGATATTTTTTTGATAACGTGGAAAAAAATCATGTAAGCTATCAATATGTGATTTTAACTGTGTATAATCTTTGTCTGCGTCTTTGTTCGCATCTCTGAGAAAGGCAAATTCGGTTTTATATTTTTCCTCCTCATTCAAATTATAAATCGTACCCCAGCCAATCATCGGTTTTAAATGCGTTAATGTAGTGTTCATGGAAAGGGATTTCATCAACTCTTGGTCGGCTTGGATTTCGCGAACTATATCAATCAATAAAAGTAATAATCTATAACGTGTGATTGGATACTCGAAAAAACGAAAATAATCACGTCTTCTACTAAACCCTCTATGAAAATAATATTTAATCATTTCAAGATTATAAACTCTATCTCGTAAAGTATTCAGTTTCGCGCCACTTTCATTTGAGTATTTCATTTCTTTTGTAAAACGTCGGTCACATAGAGGTTCTTTGTTAGTAGATGGACTTGCTATCATCTTCAGAATTTGCATCAATGACAAATCTGACAGGTCAGCTGACATGGGTAACATACCATCGTCATCACTTAAGCATTTTGTACCTCTTATATCAGGATCGAAAATATCCGGATCGACGACGAATCCCATCTTACGATAAAGACAGTATGCATTCATATTATAAAAAGCGCCTGCCAGTTCCAATAACCCCTTTTGTGTAAGAACTGTGTTTGACCGAATCGCATACATATAAGCTCCAATGAGTAAGCTCGCAATTCCGGATTCCCGAGTACAAATTAAATTGACTGCATAAGCAAGCGGATATTTTTTACACTCACCCTTTTGTGCTATCAAAAACCCACGGATTTTGCCCAATTTCTTTTCGCGGTTCAAATCCGTATAATTAATCTCCCAAAAAGGTCGATTTCGGCTATGAGTAATACGCTTACTGGGACGAGTGACGATTATTATTTCATAATTTGGGTCGCCAGATATACACTTTTCTAAAGACTCTTTTACATAAACTTCATTTATATTTGGACACATTTTTGAAGCATGTTCGTATAACTTAGTAATTACATTTTCACCTTCTCTTTTAATAGCAGCATCACGTTCATTTATTCTTTGATATAATGATTTTACATTTTTGCGCGTACCGACATTCTTGGACAATCCAATACCTTCTGACAAACTTAAAACGGCAGTAGATAAAGTTATTAGTCGATAATTTTTATATTTTTCAAATACATCTTCATCGTAGTACATTATGTGGCTTAATATTTTAGGTGTAAATAGTGACATAATACCCTGCTATTATATATTATTCTTATAAAAAATTATATCGTGAGAACGCTATTCGTATCTTTGTTTGAACGTAAAAACAAATAATCTAGCATGTATAACATCAATAACTTTTCACATCTATATTCGGATTTTATTTTATCAAACCATAAACATGCATCGATAATGGTCATTGGGTCGAATCGGGCTTTCTTCCGTTTTATCCATTCCATTACGTCTAAGCTAGAAAATGCGTTATCATATAGCGTATTCGATATTTTTACCAAATCTTTATGATGTAACGTCTTATCAAGGTCTAATAATGGCTCTATATAAAAATCTATCTTCTGTGACACATTGTCTATGTCGAAGTTACGATGTATCGATAGTTGGTGTAGATTTTGTATATCACCGTTTTCGAGAACATATTCAGGTACATATATTTCACAAAATCTCGATAAAATGGGGTTCAGTAATTTTTGTTTGTTCTCCACAATAATAAAAAAGCGCGTATTATAGCTGAATAGCTCGATACATCGTCTTAGGGCCGATTGTGCATCTATCGTTAAACAATCCGCATTTATTAATACGATAGATTTGAAGATGACTCCTGTATTCGCTTGAATATTAGTTTTTGCGAAAAATTTGAGTTCTTCTCTTATGAATTTTATGCCTTTACCATGTGCGCAATTTACGAACATCACGTTCGTCTTGATTTTATGTTTATCGTTTTCATAAATTTTATCGATGAAAGTATTGACAATGGTTCGTTTCCCCGAACCTGATGTTCCATGAAATATAATATGTGGTATTTTATTCGATTTATGAAAAAAATCGAGTTTTTCGTAGATTTTATCATGAATTGGTAATTGTGACATTGGATAGTATGTTTGTAGTCATATTTTTATATGGATTCATATAAATTTAGAATAAAATATGATTCCAAACATCTTATTATTTAAGGGCTATCGGTCGATAACCGAAGGTTAGCCATTTGGCTAATAAATATTATCTACCGATAGACTTTAACGTAAAAATATTATATAACATTATAATAAATGAGCAAACCTTCTATTGAAGAAAAGATAAGAGAGAATGAATTGTTATTAACGGAAGGTAATAAAATATTAAAAAGAAAGGTACCGGATTTAGAAAAACTAAAAAATGAAATAAAAGAAGCCGAAGAAATTTTACAAAAATGTAAACAGGTGCAGAATATTCAACAAAAACATGACCTTATCACAGGTATAGAGTATGAAATTTCTGTAACACGTACCGCGATGGACAGGGCTACTCGAGAACTAGAAGAGTTAAGGAATTCAAAATCGAAATCAAGGTCTAGTTCGAAATCTGGTGGTTCTAAAAAAAGACGTTCTACAAAAAAACACCGCAAACATTAGTATGCATTCAAATAATAATATGCATTCAAATAATAATATGCATTCAACATCATATTATTATTATGAAGATTCATCCGACTTTACTATATTCAATTGCTTCGTAAATAAGTAGCGCTCTGTATGCATCGTTTTTCGATGTAAATTACAATTTAGACATGCAATAACCACATTCGTTTTATTATGTCCTATACTATTATCAATTCTTTCCAAGGTCCATTGTTTGGGTTCTCGAACATACTCGTAGAGAACTTCTACCCTATTTTTACAATAATAACATTGATTCTTACATTCGGCCATTTTATCGAGAACCGTCTTACAATCTACAAATTCTGATTCATTATATAGGGCCTTTTCTATATCTTGGCTACGATAACCCGATATTTTTTGCCCGATTTGTTGTATAATGATGCGGCATATATTTACATCTTCCGGCGCAATACGTTCTTCATATATGGCTAAAATATATTCAAACTGATTATCTGCAACCACTTTTTGTCCTAATATTGTATTCGTCCATTTGTCAGTTTCTGTAATAATACGTTTTTTCGGGGGTTCTTTCGGTTTTATGGTTTTGGTTTCCTGTTTCGATTTCTTTGTCGGTTTCGTGAAATCCACTGCCACCGTTTTCAAAGCATTGTTTATCATAATAGTAATAATATAATACTTCATTTATGTTGTTTTTTGGTGAATTTTACGGAAAATCCGGAATCGTAGATTTTCTCTGAAAAAAAATTGGATGAAACTTTTTTATTTTTGGACATTTATAAAATGTCCATTTTTCAAAAGTAGGCCTGGACTTTTTCAAAAAGGCCCTAAAAATCTACGATGTGACTGAAATGCAGTAAATACCAAATTTTTAATGATTCCTTTCGCTGCAACTGAAAAAACGAGTTTTGGTCCGACGCCGACGCAAAGTTCCAAAACGCTTTGCGTCGTTTCCGCGCAAAAAGCGTTTTTAACGACTTTTTGGAGAAAACCTTACGATGTTTGCAGAGACGACCCCGAAATCCTTATGCAGCGGAAATAAAATGGAAATTTTTGGAAATCGATGGAAATGAATCCATAATGACAGCATAATTTTTAGGGGTTTTGTTATTTTGACATTTTCAGTCATACTTCATGTCGGATTCCATAGTTTCACGGAAAATATGGAATCGTAGATTTTTCTCTGAAAAAAATTGGATGGAACTTTTTTATTTTTGGACATTTATAAAATGTCCATTTTTCAAAAGTAGGCCTGGACTTTTTTAAAAAGGCCCTAAAAATCTACGATGTTACCATAATGCAGCGAATACCAAATTTTTAATGATTCGTTGCACTGCAACTGAAAAATCGAGTTTTGGTCCGACGCCGACGCAAAGTTCCAAAACGCTTTGCGTCGTTTCCGCGCAAAAAGCGTTTTTAACGACTTTTTTGAGAAATCCTTACGATGTTTGCAGAGACGACCCCGAAATCCTTATGCAGCGGAAATAAAATGGAAATTTTTGGAAATCGATGGAAATAAAGAATACTACGCAAAATATGTAATTAAATATTTCGATAAAATAGATTTAGACGCTTTTCCTTATTTCTTCTTATAGTAAATAGATGGAACGCGCGGAATGCGTTGAGCGCGCAAAAAACACGAAATTCTTCTGTTATTGCTGTAAATTCGCCACAAATCGTGTATTTGACTTTGAACGACATAATACAACAGCCAAACATAAATTAAGACTGGAATTGAGTACAATGACTCCAGAAGAAATCATAAAGAGAGACCAAGAAAAGAAAGAAAGATATAAATCCATGACATTTTGCTGTCAAATATGTACAAAAGAATACAAAACGTCGTCCGGATTATGGAAACATAATAAAATCTGTAAATTATCTGATGAAACGAAATCGACAGAAAATGAACTCGAAATTTCTACGGAACTCACGAATGTTCTCGATTCGAAACAGCCAGAGAATATGAAAGATATCATCGTAGAATTATTCAAACAAAACAAGGAATTTCAATCAACCATGATTAATCAATTTAAGGAAGCCATGGAACATATCAAACCAAATATTAATAATAACAACTGTACGAATAATAATCAGTTTAATATTCAAATCTTTTTGAATGAAAAATGTAAGGACGCCATTAATTTACAAGATTTTTTAGATAACTTGGTAGTTACTGCGGCCGATTTTGAACAAACGGGGAAATTGGGTTTTGTAAATGGTATTTCTAGAATATTCGTGAATAAGTTGAACGAACTCGATGTATATACACGACCCTTACATTGCACAGATTTGAAACGAGAGACGGTATATATTAAAAACGCGGATACATGGGAAAAGGAAACCGAAGAAAAGACCAAATTGAAGACCGCGGTAAAAACCATCGCCAAAAAGAATCTGAAAGCTCTACAGCCATGGAGTATAGAGAACCCTGATTTCCGTATAAACAATACAAAATCAAATGATGAATATGTAAAGTTATCATTAGCGGCATTAGGTGGAACAAATGAAGACGAAGAAGAAAAATTCGATAATAAGATTATTAAGAATATTCTCACAAAAGTGGTGATTGATAAAAATATAAAATAATTATTGAAAAATCATATAATAGAACACTCATAATATATTATAATATTGTATATTATGCAAAATCCGCCTGCTTTTTATTATATTACTGTTGCAACAAAACCCCATCAGGTTCTCAACAAAATCATCGAAACAGTAAATCAGAATGAAGATGAATCAATAATGGTGTTGGGTCAGCAAGAAAATCGATTCATTGGTTGGGAAGGAAACCAGAATTTCGGCGTAAAACTACGCGAAGTGGCCGATTTTTTGAAACGACCCGATTTAGATGCAAATGATATCGTACTCTTTACAGATGCATATGATGTCGCATATTTGGGGAAAAAGGCAAATGTTATTGCTCGATATTTGACGTTTATAAAACCCATCGTATTTGGTTCGGAACGATGCTGTAACCCAGACCCGCACCTAGCAGGCCAGTATCCATATCAGGATAATGAATTTCCTTTTTTAAATAGTGGAATGTTTATTGGACGTGTATGGGCATTACGTAAGTGTTTGGAAGATTATCAATACGATGATAGACATGATGACCAGCGATATTGGACAGACCAGTTCTTGAATAAACACGGCGATTTAATCGAACTGGACTATGAAAACAAATTGTTTTTAAATACGGTAGATATTGACATGAGGTTTTTTTATCAATTGAAACAGAATATGGTTACTTATAAAAATCGAAACCCATTGTTCGTTCATGTAAATGGGCCAGATAAACGAATGATATTGAATTTTTTGTAAGATAAAATAAGGTCTATCGGTGGATAATATTTATTAGCCAAATGGCTAACCTTCGGTTATCGACATCTGACCCATATGCTTTGAAAAGGCACGAAGGAACGAAGGATAAATACATTTATCCACTAAAAGACAATAAATATTATACATTAAAAAAACGACTTAGACTTAATTCAATATATATAGTAAAGAACGTAAAGACGACGACAGTTAAATATGTTTCCTACGACTTCAGATGAATCCGCGACAAATAAAATGAATCCAGATGAAATCACGTACCAAACCATCGAAACGATGTTGGAAAAAGAAAAACAACATAATAAGACGGAGACATGGAATAAATTGGACAAAACCATCAAAATCCAGAAATTACATCAATATGCGGAAAAATACGGGAAGGAACATACGATGCCGATGAAAGACGTAAAATCATTGAAGGCATTTTTTATCGATTGTTTGGATAAGAATAAATTACAAAAAACGAAGGATGTTGTGTATGATAAAGAGCGGCGTGAAATTATGGCGATACCTGCGCTACATTTCAATCAAATAAACCGCAATTTTACATTAAAAATATTGGATGCGAAGCGGGTTTCGACGTTGAAATCACTTACACCCAAACGTGTTACCGAGAAAAACAAAGAGGATTCTGAAATATAATAGTGAAATGAGTTGTGTATTATATATATTATGTAGCAAAACAGAATAAATACTATTTTTTATATCTATCTAGGACTAGACATAAAAATATGAGTGATTCTGAGTATTTTCCTAGTGATGAAAATTCGAATCACGAATCGAGCGATACAGAATCTATATTATCAATTTCGGAGCCCACCATTATAGAAACACTATCCGAAATTGAAATTACAGACATAACCGAAGATATCATGTATCTTATAGAAGAATTCATCAAGAACAATATACAATCGCTATCTTCACCCAAATTCTATGATTTAATCACGAATGATATTGTCGAAATTATTTTACTAGAATGGCAAGAATATGGATTCGTAGAAGATGACGAAGATATCGAATTTTATGATGAATTACGCGAATTTATAGACCAAATAATCGATTTCTTTGTTACATCTATGGGTCCTAGAAGGTCCATTCAATATACGAGCATAATGCCTGAAACCGCGAAAAATACAATGATTTCGCAAGAATTGATAAATAAAATAAAGGCTCTACAAAATATACCACAACCAAAGCAAAAAACGAGAGAATGGTACGAATTTCGCTATGGATTACTAAGTGCATCAAATCTTTGGAAAATATTTGGGTCAGATGCGCAGCGTAATAATTTAATCGCGGAGAAATGCGTACCCTTCGAATCCTTTCAAAATAAGAGCCAGTATATGAATACGGAATCTGCCATGCATTGGGGGAATAAATATGAGCCTGTTACTGTTGCAGTATATGAAGCCATGTTTGGAACGAAAATGGCTGAATTTGGTTGTATCAGACATCCGAAATATCCATTTATCGGTGCATCACCAGACGGGATTAATATTGACCCATCGAATCCAGCACTTTATGGAAGAATGTTGGAAATCAAAAATGTTGTAAATCGCGAGATTACTGGTATTCCAAAAGAGGAATATTGGATACAAACACAAATACAAATGGAGACATGTAATTTAGACGAATGTGATTTTATGGAAACCCGATTTTTGGAGTATTCTGACGAAGACGTATTTTATGAAGACGACGAACACGAATATAAGGGAGTGATACTACATTTTATAGAACGCAATTTAACCAAAGATTCGATGCCTATTTATAAGTATATGCCTGCCAATATAATGGGCGATATAACTAAGGAAAGTATTGATGAATGGATAATCGAAGAACGAGACATTGCAAAACAAGAAGGTTTAGTTTTGTTTAATAGAATTTATTGGTATTTAGAAGAATTTTCCTGTGTATTAATTGAACGAAATAAGGAGTGGTTCAAGAGCGTAGCCCCGAAAATAGAGGAGTTTTGGAAGTGTATAGTAGAAGAGAGAAACCAACAAAAAAAGGAAATTGTTGTAGTTAAGGTCTATCGGTAGATTCGTAGCCAAATGGCTAACCTTCGGTTATCGACCTCTGACCCATATGCTATGAAAAAGAATGAAAGGAACGAATGATAAATATATTTATCCACCAAAAGACATTAAAATGTAGAGTAATATTATATATTTGGTAAACTAATGCCATTTATAGTTGCGGCTGTTGGATCAATTTTAGGAGGTATAAGCCTTTTGTTTGGTACAGTAGCAACTGGTGTAGTTGTAAGTTCAACACTTAGTAGTGGTGATGCAGTTGGCCCAACTCCAGGAAGGATGCCGTCGAGAGCACCAAGTTTTGTTGTTGGCCCAGCTCCAGGAACGATGCCGACGGCAGCACCATCACTAAATGCCGTTACAGAGAACGATGTTGCAACAATTGCAGCAATTGCAGGGTTGGCTGCAATTGTTATTGTAAGCGGCATTAGATATTATTATTATCTTCCACCTAAGAATCAAAATGAAAGTGACGAAGAGTATAGAGAGAGATTAGAATATATTAGACCTGAGCCACTTACTAATGCAATGAAAGACCGGTTAGCTAGTGCCGGAGTTAATGAGATTTATCAATATATAGGAGTATTTGAAGAACTAATAGATAATGTTGAGTATGATGAATATGGAATTGCATCAAAAGTAAATATGTATAATCCAAAAGTTATTAGTAAGGATAAACCAAAAGTATATATATTTACAAATGGTTATGTAACTGTATTTGATAAACCCGAAAATTACAATAAGGATGAAGAAACGACAATTGACAGTTTAGAAAATATCACGTTCACATCAAGCTTATACAGAAATGTCAAACAAATTAATAAATTAACAGTGAAACAAGGGAATAACGAAATAGAACTATTGAATGGAATGAATTATAAAATAGGAAAAGGCGGATATCTAGAGTTCTTTTATGAAAGAAATGGTTCAGTAGGTATAAGTGGTATAACAACGGAGGCCATAACAAATAAAGAACTACTTAAACAAAACAAAAATATGTGTGGTGTGAAGGAAGGAACCGAGTATTTAGAAGGAAGAACAAAATGTATTGGAGTTGATATAGTACCACACACTGAAAAAGAAAAAGATGACCAACTTATTTTATACAATGGTGATTCTGAAAAGATGGATAAACTGTATACAGCAATAACACAGAGTATAAATTACGAAAGTGCTTTGAAAAGAAAACTTGAAGGAATTGAACGAAAGATAAAACAATATGAAAATGGCGAGAATAAAGAACAAATAATAAAAGACTCGAAAAATCAAGATAATGTACGACGTGAAATAGCAGAAGCACTCAATATTGTTACATCTGCACAAGCAGAAGTTGATTTATCAAAGCCATTTGGTACATGGGTAATGGTATTTGGTGAAGGTGTGCTTGGTACGGGAGTATTTTTTAAAAACGATACGAAATTAAGACGAAGATATGTCGTTATAAAAGACACAACACTATATTATTTTTCAAAAGATATTTTTAATGAAATGACCGATTCGACAGACGTAACAGTAATAGAAAACAACGATAATATCGAAATAACAATAAATGGAAGGACTTATAAGGCCGATAAAAAATTTACTGTAAGAAATGTAGATGGTCCAACTATCTGTGATTACGCTTCGGACTTAGAAACACGACAAATGGTAAATATAACACATAATAAGGGAAGTAAAGATTTGTATGGAACACAAACAAACGATGGTATTCAAGGATTATCAAAGTATATTAAACAAGCTATACCAAACAATATTGGTGGCATGAAAAATCGAACTCTACGAAAACGTTATTCAAATAGAATAAGAGCTAGCAAAAGAAACAGAAGAGCTAGCAAAAGAATTTCAGCGTTTAGGAGTAGAAGAAGTAGAAGAATGAAATTATTCTAGACCTTTGTATTATTGATAATTATATGATATTCGTTATAAAATCATATAATTTCTATGTATCGATTATCGTTTTTTAGATATTTTATTTCTACGAATCATTCGTTTATTTTTCTTACGGGTCATGCTTGTTGTTTTATATTTATGGCTTTTATGTTTGTAATATTTTGTTCGTCTTTTTGTTCGTTTACCTCCTTTTCCAGTAAGGAACTCCATCCATGTTCTATCTTTTGTTGCTGCTTCTTTTGTTGCTGCTTCTTTTGTTGCTGCTTCTTTTGTTGCTGCTTCTTTTGTTGCTGATTCTTTTGTTGCTGATTCTTTTGTTGCTGATTCTTTTGTTGCTGATTCTTTTGTTGCTGATTCTTTTGTTGCTGCTTTAGTACCAAACAAACCAAACGGCAAATTATGAAACCATGATTTTGGTTTAGATTCTTCTGTGTTATTTGAAATTACAGCTTTCACAGTATCTTTTGTTTTTTCATTCGTTATAACAATATTCTCTTTTCTTTTCTGAGATGATTTAATAAGTTCTTGATATACTTCAATATTGCTATTGTGATTTTTAATAGTAGTTTTGTTTTCTTCAATAGTAGATTTGTTTTTTTCAATAGTAGATTTGTTTTCTTTAATAATGCTTTTATTTTTATTATTTTTTTCCAATTCTGTATTAGCTTTTTCCAATTCTGTATTAGCTTTTTCCAATTCTGCAATCTGTTGTTCAATTGATTTTATTTTTTCTTCATAATTTTTTATTGTCTCGTCTATTAGGTCACGAACAGCGGTGTTAGATATCGAATTAGCAGTGTCGAATTCATTAACAACATCACCAAGACCAATTTTTTTTGCCCCAACACGTACAACGGAAGAAGTAACATTGCCAGCAAAACTAAAACTACGAGTAACAGTAGATGGAATCTTAGATACTAGTCCTACAACAAATTTAACCAATAAGTCAGCACTAATTTTACCTACAGCTTGAGTAGAACCAGGCATCGAGATTATCACATAATATGATAAACAAGCTATTAATGCAGTTAAAGACCCCCCACCCCCTACTATTGTACTTGATTGAAGTAACATCATTACAAAAGGATATAAAAAGCCAGGAATAATAGGAAAAAACCATGTACAACTATCTATAATGGCTTGCGTTTGCGCTTTATATCTTCTTTTATTTACAATATTTTCTTCTTCCTTATATTTTACATCTATAATTGCTGCATTTATTCGTGCAAGTCGCGCCTCTCTAGCTTGTATCTCTAAATCTTTCATATTACCCGTAGCTGATGTTTCTTCCTGTTGTTTAGTTATGTGTGCAATCGATTCACCAATGCTTTCAGCTGCATTGTAAATGTCTTTGTTTATTTCTTGTTGGTTTGGGTTATCTAATAAAGTGGCGTAATAACCACTGTTAATTTTATTAATAAATGGTCTAACTACTTCGCTAAATATTCTGTGTTTATTTCGAATTGCATTATAACTGCGAAGCTTTTCTAATACTCTTGTTTTTATATCGCTATCTAATTTCATATATTTATTACCAGCAGTTTCAAGTTTTTTTAATTCAGTATAATCATATTTGTCTATCATTTTTTGAATGTCATTAAATATTTCATTATTGTATAAAATGGCATCGACACTACCAGTTGCATCTATATCCTCCTTTATAATTCTCTCTGCCTCAGTATATCCGGTTTCAATAGAATGTATAAGTATGTCGTATTGCTCAGATGTAAGTTGTGTATCAATTGCAGTTAGTACCGTAGTATCTGTTAAGTATCCTTTAGTAGTAGTAGCATGAAGTCCGCGTGTTATTCTTTTCAGAACCTCATTATATAGGTGGTCAGTTGTTTCGTCTTTACCTTCTTTATTTTTTAAATTTATACCAAGTTTTGTTGCAGTATCTACTATTACATCTTTTAGTTTAAGAACTGAACTTCCTCGCATAGTACCTGTTTTTAATCCTGGTACGTTTGAAGGGGGTGATACGTCTGAAGGGAGAATTACATTAACATCAAAGAAAGACCTAACTGTGTGGGTTGTATAAGGTTGCTTTTTTAGGTTTGGCATATCAGGTCTAGTAGTATCTACAAGATTCTTAACAGAATTATCTAATGTATTGATTGACGCTACATAATCAGGATTACCAAGAATCTCAGGAAGTCTATAGTTTGTAAATCTTGCTACACCATTATTAGAAGCAGCAGTATCAGTAGTAGAAGCTGCGATGGAAACAGCGGCAAGAGCAGCAAGAAGAGTTTTCGCTCCAAAACCCCCTCCTTCTTGTTCATGTTCTTGTTCTTCATGTCCTTCTTGTTCATCTCCTTTGCGAATTGTTTTATTATATAATAATTCAAGGTTATCTTTTATTATTGGATGCATTTGTTTAAAAAATTCTTGTTGTTCTTTTATTTTTTCATTAAGTGCGAATAGTATAGTGTACATTTCAATTCCAGGAATAGTGTTTTCTAAATTTGATAATGAATCAAAATCATCATAACGTTCTTTACTTTCAGGCATTAACACGGAAGCAATATGATTAAATCTTCTATTGAAGGTTTCATTCTCGAACAGTAATTTAACTTCCGCTTTGGCAATCTCCTCTACGCAGTCCTGTTGGAGTGGTACATATGGAGATGCGTATGTAATTACTAACTCTTGCCAAATAGTATCATTAAATGATTCTTTTACTATAGATTTTTCTGTCATATAGGTTTTTACTTGTTGTTCTAATTCATTTTCAAATTCAGGTGTCAACGTCAATTTTGTATAATTCTTTTTAATAACAGTACTATCAGTTGAATGTATGCCGGGGCCGATGCCATAGATACCAACATACATAATTGTAAATAGAACATCGCCAATTTCTAGAAGCATAAAAATCAGCACAGGTGTTTCAACTTCAGATATAGGAAGTATACCAGTTACACTATATTTACGTTCATTATAAGATGAAGGCGGGGCGACAGGTCGTTTTTTAGACTTGATAGGCTTATTTATTATTTCATTTATGTTATCTTCTATACTTTTACTTGAATCAATATCATATACTTTTTTACCAAATAATTCTTCATTTCGTCGTTTATCTCCTTCTATTCCTTGTATTAATTCTAGCTGATTATTAGCTTTCATTACTTCAGGATTCAAAAAATTAGCCATTTCCTAAATATATATATATATATTACAAATATATTATTTCACTATTGCTAAACTTAATGTCTATTGGCGGATAAATGTATTTATCTCCGAAAAGACATATAGAGAAATCCACCTTTTTGTAGCCATTTGGCTACAAAAACACGGATAGACCTAAACAATCAAAACAATCAATAACAAGCAAAACAATATAGATATATTTTCATATATCTATATAACAATGTCAAGTCCGCAAAGACCCGCCGCGTTCCACGAGTTAATATCAAACAATGATGAAATGTATGTGACAAAACGAAACGGTTCGAGAGAAATAGTATCTTTCGATAAAATTCTAAACAGAATTAAAAAACTCGGTCAAGAAAGCACTATCAAAATAAACTATACTACGTTAGTCATGAAAGTCATCGACCAATTATATGACGGTATTTCGACCACTAAAATCGACGAACTTTCGGCGGAACAGTGTGCTAGCATGGCGTCCATTCATCCCGATTATAATGTGCTAGCCGGCCGTATCACGATATCGAACCATCATCGTGAAACATCGGATAGTTTTACCAATGTCATGACACAGCTCTATCAATATAAAGATAAACATGGAAAACATTCACCGCTAGTATCAGACGCACTTTACGAATGTGTCGTAAAATATGGTGCCGAATTAGAAGCAATGATAAATTACGAAAATGATTATTTTATCGATTATTTTGGGTTCAAGACACTGGAACGTGCTTATTTAATGAAAATAGATAAAAAAACGGTGGAACGCCCACAGCATATGTGGTTACGTGTTTCTATCGGAATCCACTTCGATAATACTGCTGTTCCTTATGACAACAATGCGATTCTCGATAAAATCCAAGAGACCTATCAACTCATGTCACAAAAATATTTCACACATGCTACTCCAACCCTGTTTAATTCAGGAACACCTCATCAACAAAATTCATCGTGTTATTTGATAGCACTAGAAGAGGATAGCATTGAAGGTATTTATAATACATTGAAAGATTGTGCAATGATTTCAAAGTGGGCAGGAGGAATCGGCCTACATATTCATAATATTCGTGCATCGGGGTCACATATTCGTGGAACCAATGGACAATCCAATGGCATAGTTCCTATGTTACGAGTATTCAACAATACTGCCAAGTATGTTGACCAAGGCGGCGGAAAACGAAATGGTTCTTTCGCCATTTATTTGGAACCATGGCATGCAGATATCGAATTTTTCTTACAAATGCGTAAGAATCACGGTGACGAAGAAATGAAAGCACGTGACCTTTTTTACGCACTCTGGACACCAGACCTCTTCATGGAACGCGTCAAGGCGGATGGACAATGGACACTTATGTGCCCAGATGAATGCCCAGGCTTAGCAGATGTATATGGCGACGAGTTCAAAAAGTTGTATTTAGAATACGAGCAGTTAGGTAAAGGACGTAAGACGATGAAGGCACGTGACCTATGGTTTCAGGTATTGGATGCACAAATGGAGACGGGTACGCCTTATTTGTTATATAAGGACGCGTGTAACAAAAAATCGAATCAGAAGAATCTTGGCACCATCAAATCAAGCAATTTATGCGTTGCCCCAGAAACAATGATTCTAACTGACCAAGGCCATAAAGAAATCCAGACTTTGGCAAATACGAAAGTAAATGTTTGGAATGGAAAGGAATTTAGCGAAGTCGATATCGTTCAAACAGGACAAGACCAAGAATTAATTACTGTAGAAACGGACGATGGTTGTCGTATTGAATGTACCCCATACCATAAATTTTTCATACAGAATTCATATAATAAGAAATCGATAAAAACGGTCGAAGCCAAAGACTTGAAAGAGGGCGACAAAATATCAAAATGTGAATATCCCATTATCGATGGTAAGGAAAAAATGAAATATGCGTACACACATGGATTCTTTTGTGGAGATGGTACGTACGGAAATGTAAATGATGAACAAAGTCCCTGTAAGTTTAAATCGCTATCTGGACATTACTATTGCGCTCGCCATTTAGATTATGAAACCGATGAAATGGTAGTCCAACTGACAAAACCTAACAATACAAAACCAAACAATCGTTGTAATGCCATGTCTTACGAAAAGAAAGCAATGATTTATTTATATGAAGATAAAAAACAACTAATAGACCATTTCGATTATCGTAGTAAAACAGAAAATAATGTATCTATTCGTTCTCCCAATACAAAAGATGGTGTAGAATTAGAAAATTCAGTACAATCGATGACAACACGTATAGTATTAAATTTACCTGTAGATATTGATGAAAAATTCTTTGTTCCAATGAATAACACGCTTTCTGACAAAATGGAGTGGTTTTCTGGTTACTGTGACGCAGACGGAACAATTGCCAAGAACGGCACAAATCTACAATTACAAATCTCATCAGTGAATCGAACATTCCTAATGAATATAAAATTGATGTTACAAACATGTGGTATAAATGCAAAGTTAAAATGTATGCGTTTGGCAGGTACGAGTTATCTACCTGATGGTAAGGGGGGTCATAAATATTTTGATACACAACCGGTTTATCGATTGTTAATAACATCAGTTGATTTACAGAAATTGGTCGATAATGGGTTTTCACCTAGGCGATTGAAGATTGATACCACTACACCAAATCGTGCGGCCAGCCAATTTGTAAAGATAAAGTCTGTTACAAATACAGGTCGCATTGATGATACATATTGCTTTACTGAACCAAAACAACACGCAGGTATTTTTAATGGCGTATTGACATCACAATGCAGCGAAGTCGTACAATACTCAGACGATAAAGAAACCGCAGTATGTAATTTGGCGAGTATTGGCCTACCTACATTTATAGTTACTGACCTTGAAACGGGTAAGCCATATTTTGACTACGAACATCTACATAAAGTGGTAAAAGTAGTGACATACAATCTGAATCGTATTATTGATGTAAATTTTTATCCAACGGAAAAGACGGAGCGAAGTAATAAGCGTCATAGACCTATCGGAATTGGAGTACAAGGATTGGCCGATGTGTTCATGTTACTAGAACTGCCTTTCACGTCGGAACAAGCCAAAACCATCAATAAACATATTTTCGAGACGATATATCATGCGGCGGTCGAACAATCATGTGAATTGGCAGAACGCGATGGACCCTATGAGACATTTGAAGGGTCGCCAGCACAACGAGGACAACTACAGTTTGACCTATGGACAACTTTTGGTGGAAAGGATGAAGGTGGGAAGACCGAAGGTGGAAAGGATGAAGGTGGGAAGACCGAAGGTCAGAATGTGAACCATAACAATGACCGTTATGATTGGCTAGACCTCAAGGAGCGTATAAAAAAACACGGATTGCGTAACTCGCTCCTTCTAGCACCCATGCCGACTGCATCAACGAGCCAAATCCTAGGATATAATGAATGTATTGAACCAATTACATCGAATATTTATAATCGACGTACGATTGCAGGTGAATTCATCATGGCTAACAAATACTTAATGAATGATTTAATCAAACTAGACCTATGGAATGAACGTATTAAGAATAGTATTATTGCTAATCATGGCTCAATACAACATATAGATATCATACCACAAGAAATTCGCGACCGATATAAGACGGTTTGGGAGATTCCAATGAGAAATCTCATTGATATGGCTGCCGACCGTGGTATCTATGTATGCCAGAGTCAGAGTTTAAATCTATGGCTCGAAGACCCGACATATAGTAATTTGACTTCGATGCATTTCTATTCATGGTCGAAAGGATTGAAAACAGGCATCTATTATTTGAGACGTAGGGCAAGACATCAGGCACAACAATTTACGATTGAACCGGAAAAAAATGCGACGGGTGAAGGACAACAATATGAAGAAATGGAAGAAGAAATCTGCGAGATGTGCTCAGCATAAAAAGTTATGCATACCCATTTAGTCACTTGTATTAATGTCTTTTGGTGGATAAAAACAATTATAGTTTTACACATTCCATAATATATTATATATAATCTATATTATATATAACAACATAACATTTGACTATGTCACAAAGTGATTATTTAAAATACAAACGTGTAGCTACAATTTTAAGAGTAGATAATACTACATCAAAACAACCACCTGTTCTTACATCAGATAACTATATGAACTTCAAAGAATTTAGTTTAGAAAATACAATCATTGGTACAAATATTCGATATAATCGTTTAATACCATCGGGAGATGTTTATATATTAGGAATGAATAAAGATGTGAGTAACTGTGCTACTTTCCCCGTATGTAAAAATACGCATTTGAGAACGAATCGAAAATCGAACTCGACTGTATATTTTACACCTACACCGCAACCATTAACAATTAACGAGCGTAATAAAGCTGCGAATTTGAAAACGGCATGTAAATGTATTAGTAATTCGGGCTGCCAGTGCTCGGTTGCCCGATTTGGAATTGTACGCTAACTAAAAAACTGTTTAATAGTAGGTGCAATCATTGTTCCAGCTAAAGTTAAATTACCATTTAAACTGGCATCACCAGATACAATTGTTTTCTCTGAACTACGACCCAATACGACTTGGTTAGAGCCAGTAATTAATGTTCCGTATCCGACTGCTGTCGAGTTTGAATAAGTAGAACCAATATTATTTGTTCCTGTGTTTGCACCTAAAAATGTCATATTTGAAGATGTCGCATTTGTTCCACTTGTTAAAGAGCCTGCTAGATATCCAATAGCAGTGTTTGAACCACCACTACTAATCGTATTTAATGTTCCATACCCAATAGCAGTATTTTGTGTTCCAGCGGAAGTAGTGCTTTGTAGAGCACTACCGCCACCGACTAGTGTATTGTTGGTTACATCTGATGCACCTGACCCGATTATCGTATTATTAACAGAAATATCATTCAGTGTTCTTAGATTAGTATTGATAGTAGTATTACCAGCTATAGTAAGATTTCCATTAATAGTTGCATCATATTGTCCTACGATACTTCCAGTTATATAATTTGTTGGTCCAGCCAAAACTGTACTGGTTGTTGCATTTCCTATAGTAACTACATTTGTACCATAAGTAATATTATATCCTGTTACTAATAACGTATTCAAAGTATTTACTTGAGCGATTGCAGTGGATACACTTGCTGGATAAACCTCAACATAAACGTACCCACCTGAAAGGGGTACGGCACTCATTTGATTAATGATACCAGACATACCAATATTATTACTAATAGAAATCGCATTTCCTATAGACATTGAACCTGAAATGGCTAGATTACCACCAAATGATGCATCTGTTCTACATACTGTTTGACCAGATATATCTAAATTACCATTAATATATGTTGAACGTAGAAAATTCGAATTAGATACATCACCAGACCATAACCATGGTTTTGATGGATAAATCGATGCATTAAAACTCATGTTATATATAGATGTATTTAGACATTTTTTCTCAAAAAAAAACGATGATATATATATTCGATGTATTGAAGTTTAAGGTTTATCGGTGGATAAATATATTTATCGACTGAAAACATATAGAGAATTCCACCTTTTTGTAGCCATTTGGCTAATCTTCGATTATCGACACGGATAGCCCTTAATTTGATAATTTATCAAGGCGATATATTATGTCGCATTTTCAAGTAACATTGTAAACATATTTCTACATCTACCATAGAATTATGTAGATTGGGCGGAATTTCTCCACCAAATAATTTTTGATAGAGCTCAGATAGCTTTGGAAACTTACGTTTCGTGGATTTTTGAGCATTTGCCAAAATTTGTGAAAGTCCATTGGTAGCCGGAACGGTAACCATATTGGTAGCCGTACTGGTAACCACATTGGTAGCCGGAACGGTAACTGTATCCGGTTCAAATAAAATATTACATAAAGCTGTTCCCTTACGCATTGTACAATAACGGTCAATATTATTTATTTTTTCATGCATGGGCTGAAACAGTACGAAACAGTCTGCCAAACCCATTTCGATTAAATTTGTACGATTTCTTTCTAGTTCTACTAATATCATTTTTGTATCAAATTCTAAATTATGTCCAACTAACCCTTGGCATGTTGTATATGCTTTATAAAAATCATATAGGACACTACAAATAGGCTTACCACGATTTTGACAAATTTCTTTATTAATTCCTGTTAAATTCACAACGTACTCACTTATTTCTACAGAATTCGCAATCTTTATATAAGAATCATATTTTTGTATTATTGTACGTGTTTCTAAATCATAAATGGCAAAACTAAGCTGTAATATATACGGATACTGGTCTATCGAAGGTGAAGTTCCATTTTTACTGAATTTTGTTTTTGGCAATAGTCCGGTAGTTTCTACGTCAAATACTAAATAATAACGACGTCTGAATGGTGCAGTGATAATAGTATTCATTTTGTTTTGTTTGATACAATGAATTGTTAATAATATAATAAATTCAATTTTTCGAGTGATAGACATTAAGGGCTATCGGTGTTTTTGTAGCCAAATGGCTAATAAATATTATCCACCGATAGACCTTAATCTAGCTTGAAATCATATAATTCGTTACATATTCCCTTTAAATAATCATAATAGGTTTTCAGTTTTTCAACATGTATATCATCTAGATATTTCAAATGAATATAGTCGGCTTTGAATTCGTGTTCCAGTATTTGATTGAATGAATTCCCTATCAAAGTTCTCAGATAAGTATCATGTAGATATAAATGAATATTTTTATGTAAATAATCATTGAGGGCAATTATATATTCTGGGAAATGAGGAGTGGCAAGAGCAGGTGGATTTGCCACCCAATTTGACCTTAATTTTTGTATAGTACCAGTAATGCTATCACTATTATTTTCGGTTTTATAATGATATAGAGGTTCTGTAATCCTTAAGAAAACATGTTTTTCACTCAATCGTCTTAAGTATTCACCGAAAAGGACATCGCAGCATTGATGGTCGAGAACATCTTCGTATTTATGAACGACTAAATAGAATCTACGTAAAATATCGATATGAACACAATAACACCAATATTCATGGCGTTGTTCTCTATGATTCTTCTGAAACGTGCTTTCATAAAGACCTGAAACGGAATATTCACTATAATCTCGAATAGCATTCATAAAAATTTTCACGCGATTCTTATCATAAATATCATCATCATCACAGAAAAATATCCATTCATGTTTTTTTTCTATAATTTCGGGAAATAACAGAGCAAAGTGCCGCATTTGCGGTGTTTTATTTGGACGTATAAACGCAAAAAAATAAGGATACTCGCCTAATAATTTATTATTATAAATTGTACGTATAAAGTGACGCCTCATATCTTCATTTTCAAAAGAAATCGATAAATATATGTGAGCCGAGTACGTTTGTTGAATAAGAGATAAAAGTGCATCTATGAGTAATGAAATACGTTCTGTTTTTGATATATGTGATGCTACTAGAATACAAGGAATACTTTGAGAAGGTAAATTTGACATATAAAGAACTCAGACATAAAATTTTTATATATTTTGACGAAAAATACATAAACCTATTTACGTAAAATTGTCTATCTGAAGATTATCTACATATATGAATAAACCCACTAATTTTACAGTTACGTTTGTAACATCTTTTATTGATGTATATGAAACACAATTTGAAGATAAGTCTGTTGAATGGCGGTTTGACAAATTTCGCGATATAGCTGAAACCGGAATTCCTTTATGTGTTTATGTAGATACAACAAATTATATTATTCTACAGCATTTTGCTCGTGATTATCCTAATATTCGAATAATGAAAGCACTTACTATATGGCAGACTGAAGTAGGTCGTATGGTACATGATATTCGTAAGGAAGGACATGAGATTACGTTACCACAATGGCGTAATGAACCGAAAGATATAGACGAATATATGATTTTGATAAATTCCAAAACAGAATTCATGGCGGACGCAATTACGAAAAATCCATGGAAAACAGACCATTTCGCATGGATTGATTTTTCCATTTCGTACGTATTTCATAACAAACCGGAAACATTGAGATATTTAGAAGTTTTATCAAAACGTAGTATAAAATCAAACAACCCATTTTTATTATTACCTGGATGTTGGGACCGATTGTCTTGCGATTTTGTTGAACCTATTATGGATAATGTATATTGGCGATTTTGTGGCGGATTTATATTGGGTGATGCCGTATCTATCATGGATATGCATAAACGATACCAAACTTATTTTTTGGGATTTTTGAAACAATGTAAGAAACTAGTATGGGAAGTGAATTTCTGGGCATGGTTAGAAGCGAATACTGGATGGATACCAACCTGGTATAAAGCCGACCATAATGATTGTATTATTCATATACCCGTTGATAAATTTTGTATCGACTTATCTGAAGATTTGGTGATTCATACATATGACTATCCAGTGATTGATACTTATGAACCCATGCAGGCGTCCTATGTGGAAGTGAATGGTCGGCACTGGCTAAATACGAGATATGTAAATTATTGGTATTTAGAATCGGGACATTGTCATATTAAACAAAGTGAGGATATTATTATTACGAAAAATCTGACTGTGGAGTTAGATGGTGATTCTCTAATACCGATACGACCTTTTGCTGAAATGCGTGAAGATACAATAGGATTACATAGTTATGGCGCATATTTCTATGGTTTGGAAGATATACGATTATATGAGTTTAATGACGAAATACGGTTTATTGCGACGAATATCAATTATTCTCCGACTGGACATAATATGATGATTATGGGAAACTATGAGCCGGATAAACAATGTTATTCGGATTGTCGATTAATTGAACCGCCTTACCAAAGTTGGTGTGAGAAAAATTGGATACCTATTATGCATAGCAATAATGGTCGGAGCGTGGAAAAATTCATTTATAAATGGCATCCGATGGAAATAGGTCAAGTCAATTATACGACGAATAAATTAGAAATAGTATCTCAGTATCAAATTCGAGAACCAGAATTTCATCGTGTTCGTGGTTCAACGCCCTTTGTACGATTAGGCGAATATTTAGTAGGAATAGTTCATTTTAGTGAATGTGTGCTACCTAGGAGATATTATCATATTTTAGTAGCATTAGACCCGGATACATTGAAACCGATGAAATATTCGAATATTTTTCATTTTTTACATGTAGGAATCGAGTTTTGTATAGGTCTCACAATACGCGACGATGATTATGTATGTTGGATATCGAAATGGGATAGAGAACCTGCTATGGTTCGTTTTCCGATATCTAAAATACCTTTATGTTTTGATTTCTTGTGATGATAGAATAAGGTCTATCGGTAGATAATATTTATTAGCCAAACGGCTAACCTTTGGTTATCGACCTCTGACCCATATGCTTTGAAAAAGAATGAAAGGAACGGAAAGAATGAAGGAACGGTGGATAAATGTATTTATCCAATAAAAGACAATAATATAATATTTTATGATGATATTATAGAATATTATGAGTCAATCGGATATGCAATTTGCGGAAGTTCGCTATTTATCAGATTTATTATCAAATCCTTTGAATGAAATATATAAGAACAAAATTATATCGATTACTATAGAACATTGTTTGTCGAAGGATTATGTCTCCATATTTTCTTTGAGAGAAATAATCGATGTTGATAATCCGGAATCGAATAATCAATCCAATTTATCGGAATTAAAAGGAGCCGCCACATTAGATGCAATAATAGGAGGAAATGATAGAGATATTATTGAAAAAATACCGTTAAATCATTCACTTACGATAAAAATAAAGATAGAAGAAGGTATTATTTATGTAGTAAATGAAGTGAAATTACTACAAATGAATTCGTGCTCGCAAGATGTAAGACCCGAAAATATTTTAATAGAAAATGCTAATCAATATTATGATAGTAAAATAAATGAATTCATCGGAAGTTTTAAAATGCATGTAGCGCAATATACAAGTTATGTACTTTCTTCGACTAATATAACTGAAATTAACAATAAATACGAAGTATTATTTAATTATATTGATAAAGTGGTTGAATTAATATTTATTGATGAGGGAAAAAAACAGGTATTGCAAAAAATAAAAGAAAGGACAAGAAAGTTTATAGATGCATTGAATAGTGGATATCAGATATCAGGTCGTGTTGATTATTGTAAGTTGGTATTAAACGAAATTATGGGATATTTGAAAGGCGTTTGTTATTCAATTCTTATATCTCCGACAAGATGGCCACCGGAAGACTTGGATGAAATATTATCAAAGATTAAAACAAGAGAGGGTGCATGGTTAGGAGGTTCTCGTGAAACAATGAAACGTACATCAAATCATTCACGTAAAACGAAAAAAGATAGACGAATTTTAGTCAAATAGTTATGTCATTATAGTATATATGACTCAAGTAATAGATACAAATAATTATGATATTCAGATAAAAGTAAGTGTTAGAAATGGAATTCCTACGTTCGAGATAATAGGTGATGTTGTAAAGAATGGTCTAGTCCAACCTACGAATGGTGTATCAATCGAGAATGCTCCGAAAAAGATTACTGATAAGATTATGAGTAGTTTTTATTCTGGTTACATTGCAAGCAATAATTATATTACAAATGCGAATATAACGCCTATACAAAATCCGAATTTGCTAACTGAAAATCAAATGAGTAACATAAATAAAAAAATCAATGCTTTACATTTAGAGCCAGGTGAAAAAGAATATTTTGATAATGTTCTTACAAGAACGACAAAGGGTAACTACCAAAAATTAAACGATTTTTTGGACCAAAAAAAATTCAATAATGAAAGGGGTAAAATCGAAAGTTATAAAAAAAATAATTATTATTTCGATAAAGGTGGTAGAAAAACAAAACGTCTTACATCAGATAGAGTACATAGTAAAACACAGAAGAGACAATAAAGGTTATATGTATGTTCGAATATCATAATAAAATATAATCAAATACTATATTATGGCTGAAATAGAACTTACGAGTAGAAACAATGCATCGAATACAACTCAAGAACATTATGAAAATATTACGGAAGCATTAGTAAGCAAACTATATAATAAATTAAGTATAATAAAAACTAGGACAATAGAGCAGAATATCAAAAAGAGAAAAGATGCAGAAGAAGCCGCTAAGAATGAAATAAAAAGACTATCAGAATTAGAAGAAATGGCCAAACAAGAATTGAAGCAAAGGGAAATAGAAGCAGAAAAGGCTAAAAAAGAAGCAGCGGAAAAAGAAAATGCGAGAAAAATCGCAGAACAAGAAAATGCGAGAATAGTCACAGAACAAGCTACTAAACAAGCTGCAATTACAGCAAGAGAAAAAGAACAAAGATTGAAGCAAATTGCTGACCAAAAGAAACGTGAAGAAGAAGCAGCTCGACAAGCAGTAGAAGCAAAACGAAAAGAATTATTAGCAGAACAAAACAAGAATAGAGCAGCAGAAAAGGAGCGAAAAGCGGCTGAGGAAAAGGTTCGAGCACAAATAGAAGCTCAAGAAAAAGAAAAAGAACGCAAAGATATAGAAGAAAAGCTTCGAGCAGAAGCAGAAGCTGAGAAAAAAGAAAAAGAACGAAGAGTAGCAATAGCAAGAGAAAAGGAAATTAAGAAAAAAGCAGAGAAGAAGATTATAAACGATGCGAAGAGTCAAATAGAAGAAATAGTCAAGGAACAGGTAAAAGCTATAAAAGCGGGTTTAGATGGAGTAATACATGAACAAACGCGAATGGCCGAGGAAGCTGCTGAAAAAGCGAGACAAGACCTTTTACAAGCGGAAAAAGAACTACTGAAAAGACAACGGGAGGAACAATTGGCCAAAGAAGCAGAGGAAAGGGAGAGAGAAAATGTTAAAAAAGCTCAATTAAAAAAACAAGAAGAAGATGCTATTGCAAAAGTAGCAGCAGAAAAAGCGAATGTAGAAAGATTAAAAAGAATAGAACAAGAAAAACGAGCTGAATTAGCCAGATTAACAGAACAAAATAATTCGACTACTTATTCTACGAATATTGGTGAAGTAGTTTCAGGGAATATGGAAGATAAACCCTATACAAATTTAATTCAACAAGTAAAAGGTCAAGATATGAATAATTTAGCTGTAGTACCGTATAATACGTTTGAAGTGTTTGGTTCCAAGAAACCGTTTCCTAGTGAATTACCATGTATTGTCAGTATCTACATAGATTACTGTAGTGGTGATTTTACAATAAGAGAAACTACCATGATTTCATCAACGGGTACCATGAATATAGATGTCGGTAATTTAGAAGAATTGTCTTCGGCCTATTTGGAATTATTATTGAATTTATTTAGTAAAAATCGTAATAACAATACAACGTTGAAGATAACCATGATAGTAAAAGAAAATAAAAAACTATATGTTGATAAAACGTCGAGTTATACGTTTATGAAGTTTGAAAACACATGTAAAGAAATTGGAAAAGGGGGACCGAATAGTAGAAAAGGTATGGGTAGTAAAAAATTACAGTTTATCGGTATATAAATGTATTTATCCACCGTTCCTTCCGTTCCTTCCGTTCCTTCCGTTTCTTCCGTTCCTTCCGTTTCTTCCGTTCCTTCCGTGCCTTCCGTTCCTTCCGTTCCTTCCGTTCCTTTTCAAAGCATATGGGTGTATCATGTTTAGTTGGCATTACTAATAAAAATATTATATAGTTTTATTATATAGAGTAATTGTTATGAGTGAATTATATATTATTCAAGCAAAAGTATATAATGATAAAGCAGATGTTACAGTTAAAAATAATACAACTAACGCTGTTAGTACTGTGACAATTGATAATGGAAGTAATACTGTTGAAAATGCAATAAATCAGATGAATCCTGCATTAGGTATTAGTAATATTAATAATGATTTATTTGCTAATGTTAATTATGATAAAAATCGACCGTTTGATGCATTTACTTCTGGAAAAAATCTAAATGCTAATCTTGTTGGACCACCTTCATATCCCCCACCCCCACCACCCATGTCGAATGTTACACCTAATAATTTACCTGCGCCTGCTGGTGCAGCTTCTGGACTTAACACTAGTAGTACTGCTACACAGCAACCAAACACTCTTATGTCGAGTTTAAGTAGTTATTTGCCATGGACGAGTAAGGGAGGCCGAACACGAAATCGCAATATAAAAACAAAATCAAACCGTAAAAATCGAAGAAAATCAAAAAAGTTGTATAGATTTTGATTATTACATCAATATATTATGGGAAAGGTTCTTTTGATAAAAAAACATTATATAATCATACTATTATAGTACTATTATATAACAATAAGTAAAAATAATATGAGCAACAATAAAAAAAATGCCGAAAATTTATATAAATTTTTAACGAATATACAGAAAACACCTTTGTCTTCAACATCTACTACCGACGAATCTTTAGAAAAAGCGCGCATGAATGCATTAATACAATTTGAGAATGAAAATAAAACAAAAGGAAATTCTAACAATATAATAGCGAATGTAATGAATCTTTTACAAAAATTAATACCTCAACAAAATATATCATTAAAAACGCAACCAATACAAGAATCTAGAAAATTCGATAATATTTCTACATTAACAAATGTATTAAAAATGATACAAAAACTGATACCATCAAATAGGTCAAATAACACTATAGTATCAAATCAGACTCAAGAAAGTGTAAAAAAATTAGAAAATGACGCTTTACAATCACAACGGGAAGCACTCGCAAAAGATGCTGAATTAGCAAGAGCATTAAAAGAACAAGAAGAATCAGCAAAGGCATCAAAACAAAATCCAAATCCAGAAAATGCCGCAAAGTTAGAGAAGGCCAAGCAAGATGTTTTAAAAGTATTAGAACAACAGAATACGATAAGCAAAGAAGCGGAAACGAGATTACAGCAAGCCACTGCTGCAGCATTGAACACAAATGTTCAATTACCACCTTCAATGCTACAAACGAATACACAATCACAAAAAAATAACAATACAAATATTTTATCAAGCGTACTACAAACCATTAAACGAGTCATACCATCAAGCAATGTAAATGCTGCACAAGTCATACCATCAAGCAATGTAAATGCTGCACAAGTCATACCATCAAGCAATGTAAATGCTGCACAAGTCATACCATCAAGCAATGTAAATGCTGCACAAGTCATACCATCAAGCAATGTAAATGCTGCACAAGTCATGCCATCAAGCAATGTAAATGTACAGGAAGAACATGACAAAAAATATAGAATGGAAATAGACGGTTTGAAAGCAAAACAACAAATGAAGCTAACACAATTAGAACAACAATTAAATAACGCTACACAAGAAAAACAGAACATTGAAGAACAATTAAATAACGCTACACAAGAAAAACAGAACCTTGAAAAACAATTGAATACAGCAAAAACTGAACAAGAAAAAGCAAAACTGAACTATGAAGAACAACTGAATACAATAAAAACTGAGAAAGCAAAAGAAGAAATCAGAATTGCTACCGAAAATGAAAATAGATTAAAGGATGAAATAGCGAAACAACAAGAGTCTATGTCACAACTACAAAGAGAAAATCAAGAATTTGTCGAAAAAGAACGAAACCGTAATAAGTTACAGATTTTGAGAAATGTATTGAAAACAATAAAAAAATTAATACCAACTAATCTTGAACAACAAAAAAAAGATGCAGAAGTCATCCAGAGATTAAATGATGAGTTATTCACTTCCAAACAAAACGAACAAAACCTCAGAGTACAAGCGGCTGAAATACAGCGTAAAATCAGTGAAGAAGAAAATAAGAGAAAAGAAATATCTAATATGGTTCCGACAGTCGTTAGTACGCCCACTAATGTTACAGGAGAACCTACTCCATTACCTATAAGTGTTATGCCGCCTACTATTGATACGAACAAAGATGTATTGTTACAAAATATATTGGCCAAGTTAAATGAATTGATTGCAAAACCCGGTTTACAAACGGATGATAATGAAAAGATAAAATCATTATCGAATCTAATGACACAAGTATCTGTAACCCCAAAATTAAATACAAACGATGGCCATGGTTGTTGTAATGTTACACAAATATGTAATGGTGCAGATACAGGTACAAGTAATGGTCCAAGTAATGGTCCAAGTAATGGTCCAAATAATGGTCAAGAACAAACAAATGTATCGAATCAAGTACCTACAGTATTACCAACATTAAATATAGTTCCAGGTAACAATGACGAAAATAATAAACAAATAGCAGAAATTATTAGTAAAATTCATGAACTTCTTATGCGAATAAGTACAGCTACACCACAAGAAAAAACGAATATTGATAACCAATTATCTGATATAAAACAATTAATACAGAAGAAACTAGCCGTAGTTGGTTCTGAAATAACGCAACAACAGAATAACCAACAACGAGTGATAAATGATTTACAAAAAGAATTGAGTGAAAAAGAAGCAAAGTATAAAGAAGATTTAAGTCAAATAAATGCAAATAACAGCGACCATACAGATTTGAAAAACGCATTTGAAATAGAGTCTAAAAGATTAAAAGAAGAATATCGACTTAAAGTTCAACAGTCTCAGAATGATATAAAATATCAACAATTATTAGCTTCTCAAGATAGGTTAGAATATGCACTAGAATTGGCGAATTATAAAAATGATATTGATAAAAAAATAGCAGAAGAACAAGCGAAGGTTGCGCAAGCGGAAGCAAACGCAAAATTAAAGGAACAGGAAGCAAAGAAAATGGATGAAGAATTAAAGAAAGCACAAGTAAATGTAACTTTGTTCAATGTTAAATTAAAAGAACTAAATACGAAATTACAAGCAGAAATGAAAGCCAAAAAAGATGCTATTGATGAATTGAATAAGTTAAAGAATAAACAAAGTCAATCAACTCCATCTCCCGCATCAAATAATAACCAACCTCCGCAATCTACAAATACCGGTAATACTGCAACAATTTATATAAAACAGGGTAATAACCCTGAAACACTTTTCAAACCAATAAATATTTAAGGGCTATCCGTGTTTTTGTAGTCAAATGGCTACAAAAAGGTGGATTTCTCTATATGTTTTCAGTCGATAAATACATTTATCGACTGATAGACATTAATGTCTTTTGGTGGATAAATATATTTATTCCCTTTTATATGAAAATATGATAATACAATTATATATTTACATATAAAAGGGAATAAATATAATTACATATAAGATTATATTTATTGAAACCATGACAACACAATATGTAATGGCAAATATTCAAATACCGATAGAAATCATAGACGATGATTCTTTCGAACTCATGCCTGAATATATTTCCATACAAATAGAAAACTGTCTAGAGTTACCAGAAAAGCGAAACCTAACAAATGTTCAATCCACATTACTAGAACAAATAAAAGAGGCTATTGAAAAGAGGCGGTTACAAAATGAAAAAGTACAGTTACCTCTTGATAAACCAGCCAAAAAAAGACCGCAAAATATAACATTTAAAAGATACACAAATGCTAGTTCTCGTAATACTATGCGAAATTATGAGTCGGAAACAGATGAGTCTGAATCGAGTGAAGATGAAGACGAATATTCAGACGAAGATGAAGAAGATGAAGAAGAAGAAAATATTTTAACTGCTCATAGCGATATCAATGAAACGGATAAGGACGCTGATTCTTCGCAACTACAAGAGGTTCAGGAACAAGAACAGGAAGACGGTCAATCACATGTAAGCTTAAAAGAGGATGAATATCTGGAATAACGGGCTCCTTTGGTTTTACTAAATTTGTTGAACCAATACCAAACAACTGTGATTCAATATCACAATAATTACCAGATAATTTTGCAGCACCAATACGACCAGTTAATAAGCCATCACCCGGAAGCATGGTTTCAACTGGATGTCCGTATGCGGAATTTGCATATTCAGAATAATTACAAATATCTTTATTTTGTGTTTGTTCTAGAACATAATCTCCTTGACAGTTTCGATTTCTAGTGGATGCCATATTATATTATAATAAGATAATATAATATTTTGTTATGTACGGTTATATCCTAATTTTGTAAATCGTTCGAGAACCGCCAAATAAGCAATATTATTTTCGTCAAACAACAAGGGTTCACGCATAAATTCCACGAAACATTTATGAAATACATCTAAATAATCATATGAAATCATAATAGCCAACCCAATTTCATTATTGTCGGAAAGCATAATTGCAGCGGCTTTTGAATATATTCGTTGAAACAGTGAGTTTTTTTTGGTCGATTCCCATATATAGTCCATAGTCTTAGACGCAGCGTCCATGTCGAATTGTTGTTCATCTAGTGTTTCCTCGTCTAATTCGAGGGTATTCATCGATGGGTCTAATAAAAAATTGGTCATTCCACATAGTTCTCTAAAATATTGACGATATTCTTCGTTCGTTTCGTAATTGATTTTCATGTTGAAATTATACGACATTTTTTATGATATATAGTAAATATATCGAAGAAACTTTATATATATTCAATAACAAACAACAAATCGATAAACTATCACTCACTAATCTCTATTAGAGGATAAATGTATTTATCCACCGATAGACATTAAGGTCTATCCGTGTTTTTGTAGCCATTTGGCTAACCTTCGGTTATCTACCGATAGACCTTAAACACTCGGGTAAAACACCCAATCTAAATCATTACATACCTTTTTCCATATCATATCCTGTTCCAACTGTTTTTCTCGGTCCTTCATCATTGGAATATAGGGTAAATACTGTGTTTGTTCTAGAAGAACGCATAACTGATATAATGTATATGTGTAGTTAAAAAAATTAGTACGATTTGCAGGACAATGTGTGGCCCATGGTTTCTGAATCTCGATAAACAATACACATAAGGTCTCATGTAGTTCTTCGTTCATAATGGGTGGTTTAATACCAAATAGTGAGTTGATATATTGAATATGCTCGAAATATTTATTGAAACCCAATTTTCTCAAAATATCGCGCATTTTATCGTAATTAATAAGAGACATATCTTTAATACGCTCTTTTTTAATACGCGCTTTAATAGCATCGATAACTTCTTCCGGAATTTGCGTGGTTTCTTTCGCTTGAAATTGTGATAATATTTCCTTGAAATGGTTGAGACGAATATATGCTGTATATGATACTTCATTTGGCGGTTCTTTATTGGCCGGTTTTGACCCATCGATAATATAAGTTACGAATTTTCCACAACCCGGGTTATTACATATTAAAATACCTTCTTCATCTTGTGGGATAAGTTCTCCATTTGAACAAATTTCGCATACATCAGTAGCTATGACGAAATCCTGAATATTCGTAATCTCATTACTTACATTTCTCCAATAATTCTGATAACTCTTTTTTTGTGATGTTAATTGTGGTAAATTTGTTGCCGTGTCATCATTGGCCGGTTTAATTTTAAAAAAGGAATTCAGTGCAGTGTTGGATTTTGTATGTGGAAGATTCGATGTATTTGAAATCTGTTTCTTATCTTCAAAATATTGAAAAATATATTTCGAGTTCTCTAATAAATAGCGTTTTTTTTCTTGTTTCAGAGATTTAATATTTTGCTTTAATTGTCTTATTTTATCACGAATGTCTAGAAATACGTCAATTTGACTATCATTTAGAGAAGATATAGATGCCTTTAATTTATCGATTTCTTTTCGGATAGTAGGAATCATGTTGGTTTCGATGTTTTGAAATCTGTCTAACATTTCAGTATGTTTTTCATCAATTGTGGATGCCTGATATGTGACTAATGTTTTCGGGTTATTCTTTTGATTCGTAGAACTCATCTCGATGGTCTTTTATATTATATAAATAGTTCGGGAAACTTTTATATAATATTTTCTCTTGATTATATAAATAATATGCCGTTTGAAAGATTCGAATATACAGCAGACGAAGGATGTTATACTGCATTTTCAGATTGTCATCATGATTTTAAAGCAAAGTTCAATCAAAATAAAGAACAAGTACAAGATTATTTACCTTCAATAGCAAATAAAGATGCGGACCATTGTGTAAAATCCGAAAACCAACTATTTGGTAGATTTTTATTGAAAGGTTTGGATGAAAATGCAAGTGCGCATGATGATGATGACGAAAGTGCCGAAAAAAAAACAGGAGTAAATGCAATATTGGACCCAACTAAACATAATAAATTTACAGCTGTTCCGATAGACGACCTATTTAAAGATGAAATAACCGATTTTTATGAAATATGGTCAATCAATGGTTCCGAACAGGATTATTTGAGCGACACAACTGGTCAATCGTATATTTCTAAATTGTTATCAAACAGAGGAATTACTGGAGAAGTATTTTTTATATGCGACGTTGGAGACCCAAATATATTTTTGGATTTATCTAGGGTAAAAGGCGAACAAGTATTCTATTGGCTGCAGAACAATCAAACCTTGTATGACCCTGCCACCAAAATACAATGGGATACCCCCGCAGGAATAAGATATGGGTTTCGAAAACCAGACACAAATTTCAGATTTTGTTGGGAAAAATTTAATTCAAGCTGCACTATTTATGACGATTGGGGAACTGATGCTAAACACGATATTACATATGACAATAAAGAGCTGATGTTTTATACGAATCGTCGTTTATATATGAGCATGTTATTAAAAGACAAGAATGGAGATGTGAATGATTATAAAAATCATAAAGCAGGTCTATTAATTACATATCCAAAAAGTCAAAACTTATTCGCATATGCTGATGGAGATATTGCTGAGATTAATTCGGATGGAAATCCCAAAGGTTACAATGAAAGTGCCAAAACAATGAAAGACAAAATACAAGAATTGGCCTCAACATTGCCAAATATAGCTGGTGTCAGGACTGCCGGATTAATTACATTACAAAAAGTGTCATTTACAAATAAATCTTTATCTAAAAGACTTGGTGACGGTGGGCAAGCTCTTTCTAGTTTAAGGGAAGGCGTCAAGATTCAGACATTCAAAGATAATGTAAATGGAGGGTTTTCGCCTTCAAATTTGGAAGAAAAGATAACAGGCAAAGCAAATGCATTTATATCTTTTGACCGAATTGCAATTGCCGCAGCCGTTATGTATCATTCGCCCATTGTAATACAATCTATAAGGGGTCCATTGCGTGACCCAGTGCCAGATGGTAGCCCACCTGGTACATTGGGACATTTACATAATAATAAAGGTGTTGGGTTCGTAATATACATTAGAAAGGATTTAATCGACCCTATAAAAACATTCAATGAAGTTTATGATAATGGGAAAATCGATGCTGGATTTCGCAATTTGAAACCAACATTTGATAATATTGCTGGAGTAAAAACGAAAATAAATACAATTAACGAGCGTCTCGACATTTTGTATAATCAACTTAACTTATTGCAGATGAAACCAATACTTGATTTAGTTGATTCACTTAAAATTGCACCCACATCTTTTGATGCTAAAAAAAGAAAGGTTTATGCAGAAATGGACACTAGAATACAAGAATTATTAGCATTTTATAAGAATTATCTAAATTTATTCAATTTACTTGGAAATATTAATAATATTGAAACTAATGTTTCTCAAATAAAAACAGATTTAATAAATGAAGTAAATAGTAATATAATAAAATTAAACGTAGAATTAACTTCAAACCAAATTACACTTTTAACGATGCATAGTGTTGATGGTGTAATTGATTCAGATGCTGGTTCGAAATTAATAACCGAGCAGGTTTTAAATAGCATTAAAGAAAAACTAGATAGTCTTACTAAAAAAGATGAAAAGATAGCCTTTGTAAATAAAGTATTGCCTTCAATAAATGTAATCAATAGTACAATTATGAATAAATCCGAGTTTTATGAAAAACAATTAAAAATGTTAAGTAATATAGAATCGATTATAGGCAATTCGTCAGAAGGAATAGTTGGAATTATAAATTTGGATTCAAATCCACCTCTACAAGGTGTTGATGTCAGTATTAGCGAATATGCTGATGTTAATAGAGTTATAGATAACTTAGCCACATTCCATGAAACATACGAAGATATATATAAAATTAGACGAGACCTTGTTGCTTATACGAGAGAGAATATATTAAGTTCTGCACTATGTGTAAATAATACAAGAAGCCTTGATATTGACAAACCTAATTATCCTTATTTTGTACAAATATACGAAGATGCTGTGATTAAACCAGATGAATCAGAACAAGAGAAAAAAAACAGAGAAGCCCGTAAAAAAGAAGAAGATGATAAATTTGCAGTAAAAATGGCGGAACGAACCAAAAATATAGAAGACGTCGCAGAAACACACCTTAAAATAACATCAATGATATCTGTAATACAATCTGTAAATATAAGTGTTTACTCTTATAGATTTTTGAAATTCTTTGTTCAGCAGGTAGATACTTTATTGAAATATTTTGAAGAAAATGGAACAAAATGGGGTAAATATATATTAACGCGAGCTAAAGAAGTATTTGATGATAATCATTTTTTTGATATATTGGTTATGCCTTTGCCAACAATAGAAGATAATGCATCAGCAGCACTTTCAGACCTACCTATGCCACCACAAAGATATAAAGAACCAGAATTGATACAACAACCGCCAACACCAGGAAAATATGAAGCGGAGGAGGAAGAACTAGTGAAAGCTGCACAAGTAGAACAAGGTAGAAGAAAAATAACTTCCTTTGCTACATTAAGAATAGATGAATTAATTAAATTTGCTAATCATTATGGTATTGATACTAACAGATTGAAAAAGCTAGATATTATTAAAAAGATTAAAGCAGTAGGAAAGGTAGCTTTAAAAGAGGAAGCAGAAAAAAACCTTATATCTATCGTATCAAAGGATACTATTGAAGACATATTAGTCAAAATATGGAATTCGCCAATGGAGTTCAACCAAACACTGGAAGGTGGTGCTGGTCCATACGACGAATCGGAAAATAAAGAGATTGAAGAGATTGCACTAAGAGAACAATCTTTAATGTATTATGAACCAAAATACAAAACCTATCCAATAATGGAAACTACAGATTCATTTCTATCTGAAAAGACAATCCGAGGATTACTTAATAAATCAATTAAGTCAAGTACATTATATGAAAAAATATATCAATTTGATATTTTCTTAGTAAGTTTGATAAAACTGTTAATCATTATTATAGAGAACGGTGTTTTATTCTCAGAACAAGTTGACCGCCAAGTATTGACTAATATTTATAGATATTTATATAATGAAGAGCTTCCTGACCGTAAGACATCTGACATAGACAAAACTCAATATTTTCCAATATGTTACGATAATTATGATGAAAAGTTATATTCAAGAAATGTATTTACGTTATCAGGCTATCCAGACATTAACATTGTTAAAATGTTATATAATTATATTAATATTAATGACGAACGATTGACACCAGAGTATAAAGAATTAATATATACTATTTTCCCCGAAGATACGGAATTTGAAAATGGAAAAGTAAAAATGCCGAGAACACAATCTGATAACGAAACCCAACACATAAAGTTTTTATTAACAATTCCGCATGAATTAAAATTATTTATTACAAAATACATTTATAATTATGATAATTTAACAAAATTAAAACTTTTTTTACATAGCGTTTGTCAAGAAGATTATAAAACTTTGAGAATATTAGAAACATTAGTATTAGGAACAGGAACAGGTAGCGTGTCATTAAAATCTGGATTAACTAATAGAGAACTAGAAAAAAAAGAAGGTGAACAATTCAATAGAATAGCAATGCCGGTCGGATTTGGTGGCAAACACCGAACACTAAAAAAACGACCAAGAAAAACGCATAAACAACGTAAAACTCATTATAAAAAATCGCATAAAAAGCGAAGTAGGAGAACTCGCCAGAAACGATATATTTAAATCATCAAAAATATATATAGAAAACGCCAAACGAAAACATGGAATTAGAAATGACGGATTCCATGGATATCTCAAAAATAGAAAAACCCATAATAAGAAAATTATTGTTTTTATCGAGTGCTTTGGAACAAGGATGGTCTATCAAAAAACAAGACGAATCTTATATTTTTACAAAAAAGCATGAAAACAAGCGCGAAGTTTTTAAAGAAAATTATTTAGAGAACTTTTTGGTATCTAATTTTTCGAATAAAACGCTCTGATTATTATATACACCGATGAACATTTGAAATGGGACAAACCGCCTAATGGCGGGTTGCCTTTCAATTGATTTGTTGCGAAGCATAGGCAACGTTGCCCTTGAAACTCTAGTGGGACGCTCTAAAAGCGTCCCATTTTAATGTCTTTTGGTGGATAAATACATTTATCCACCAAAAGCATATGGGTCTCCTGTCGATTTGTAGCCAAATGGCTAACCTTCGGTTATCCACCGATAGACCTTAAATCTTCAAGGGTGTAAAATAATAAGATATCCCGAAATATTATCTTATTATTAGCAGCAGCACGACCAACAGCTATTTTTAGGTGGAGGCACGATTGGAGGAGTGATTATTTTATTGGAATCCGATGGTTCTTCGACCATCTTCTTTTTAGGAGGTGGAGGTGGTGGTGGTACCAAAATAGGAAGAGAAATTGGTTTTTTCGACTGTTTTAGTTTCAATAATTTTATACAAGAATCGATAATATTATCACAGCATAATAGTAGTAATGTCGCATCTGTTTCATCGGATATTTTCACCAATTGTTCTCGAATAGCAACTGAAAATACGAATTTCAGAATATAACCACATGTATCAGCAGGTTCTTCCATTACAAAATCGGTTTCTCCTTGTATTGTCATTAAAATATTATATAAATAAGCTATAATCGAAATAATATAGGGTACATCCGTCGTCATAATTTTATTATCATTAATATTACGTAAAAGTGTGCTTTCTACCATACGGAAAAATTCGGGGTTCTTCTTGATGAGTTTTTCAATGACATTCAAACTATAGGGTGTTAATTTGGTAGAGTATTTCTCTTGTAATTCATAAGACGCCATAATTGCTTCTAATTTCTGAATCAAGTTACGATGAGCAGTAACTCGTTTATTCATAAGAATGGGAACAGTGAGTTGTTCGGGTTCATCGCCAACGTCGGACCAAGTATCCATCTATATCATGTCTATGTATTATATATTTTACTAAAGTTTTAATGCATATATGCTGCGACGTTGATTTACAAATGTAATTACAACTTCACACTATCATACTAAAATCATTATTTTTTTATTTTAATTTTTATTAGCTCATTATATGAAGACGGTTGATGAAATCGTAAATGAAATAAACAAACAAATAACGGAATTGAAAGTATTCACGCAACAAGCCTATCAATATTCATGTTATGTGGAAACGGATTTATCGAACTTTGAAGTTGTCAAATCGAAATATGTATCCAAAAAAAATGGAAAAAGTAGTAAATCTGGGAAAAATACTTCACCAAGGTTTCTCAAAAGACGTGGGTCGAGAATGCGTGATGTTGCATAAGGTCTATCGGTGGATAACCTTCGGTTATCAACAGGAGACCCATATGCTTTTGGTGGATAAATATATTTATCCGCCAAAAGACAATAAATCCGCATATTATCTCGGAATAATATTTCACGTAAAATTATATAGAATTATTCCTTTTTATAATATATTGTGTTCAATGCCTTTCTGTGTTACGTGTGCTGATGCAGGTAAAAAAACATCGGCTAGTTTTAATTCAGCAGGTACAACTCCTGCCAAGTTCTGCGCAGCACATAAGCTTGATGGAATGGTAAATGTAATAAATAAATTATGTGCTCATGTAGATGAGAATGGACAAGGTTGTATTCAGCGTCCTAGTTTCAATATTATAGGCGGAAAACCCATGTACTGTTCCTTACATAAGTCAGAAGAAATGGTAAATAGTTTAGAGAAGCGCTGTGAAGGTTTGTGTGTGAATGGCTCATTATGTGGAAAAGTTCGTATGTTTAATTTCCCTGGAAAAAAGGGTGGATTGTTTTGCTCTGACCATAAAGAAGAAGGAATGGTAAATGTTACGAATAAAATGTGTGAAGATTGTGGTGCAATCGTTCCAAGCTATGGATATCCAGGAAAATCGAAGACACATTGTGCGCAACATAAGAAAGAAGGTATGGTTGATTTGAAACATACAAAATGTGCTGAATCGAAATGCATGAAATCGCCCAGTTATGGATATGTGGGTAAAACAGCAACACATTGCGTCGAACATAAATTAGACGAGATGATAGATGTAAAACATTCAAAGTGTGAATATACATCACCAAATACTGGTAGATGCACAAGGGCATGTTCATTTAATTATATTGGTGAAACATCATCGCGATTTTGCTCGGAACATAAATTAGATTTGATGGTTGATGTAACCCGTAGAAAATGTGGTTATGATAATTGTAACCGAAGACCCTTATATAACACAATGATAGAAACAAAACCATTATATTGTATTTTACATAAATTACCAGACATGATTGATGTTTCGAATAAGAAATGTTTATCTGAATGGTGTGTAAATAGAGCATATAAGCCATCGAACGAGGGTTATTGTAATTTTTGTTTTTTACATTTATTCCCTGAAAAACCGCAAGTTCGTAATTATAAAACAAAGGAATTTAGCGTAGTCGAATACATAAAATCGAGATTTTCTGATGTTACATGGATAACTGATAAACGCGTCCAAGATGGATGTTCAAAACGAAGACCAGATTTGTTTTTAGATATGGGTTCGCATATAATAATAGTTGAAGTAGATGAAAATCAGCACATTGATTATGACTGTAGTTGTGAGAATAAACGTTTAATGGAAATATCACAAGATGTAGGTCATCGTAATATAGTATTTATCCGTTTCAATCCAGACCAATATTTTGATAAAAATAATACGAAAGTTCCATCTTGTTGGACAATAAATAAACAAGGAATCTTAGAAGTCAATAAGAATAATAGTAAGCGTTGGAATGATAGATTAAAAGCATTAGCAAGCCAAGTACAATACTGGATAGATAATAAATCCGACAAAACAATAGAATGTATTCAGTTATTTTACGATGAATACTGAATAATATGATTGTGGAATCTTATTGAACCCCAATAGTATTTAGGATAGTTTTTTTTGTAATTTGATATAAATATTTTCTAATATAATATTGTAGAAGGAACTCATAATTTAGGCGGTTTTATGAAATGATTAAAAAAATTGTGACTGAAAAATAAAAAAAAGAATTATTTTATTTTTCTCCGGATTCTTTTCTCAGCATAGTATATACGTAAGTATAATATTCATCAATGGCCGGTGGTTTAATGCAATTAGTCGCTTATGGCGCACAAGACGTTTTTCTCACGGGTACGCCCGAAATCACTTTCTGGAAGGTCTCTTACAGACGCCACACCAACTTCGCTATGGAGTCTATTGAGCAGACTTTCTCTGGACAGGCTGACTTTGGTCGCCGTGTAACATGCACCATCTCAAGAAACGGTGACTTGTGCTACCGCACATACCTTCAACTCACTCTTCCCGAGATTAACCAGTCCATGGCTACATCCGGAACTGATGGAGTCTATGCCCGTTGGTTGGACTTCATCGGTGAGCAAATCATTGCCCAAGTTGAGGTCGAGATTGGAGGTCAGCGCATTGACCGCCAATATGGTGACTGGATGCACATCTGGAACCAGCTTACATTGTCTAAGGAGCAACAGCGCGCTTACTACAAGATGATTGGTAACACCACCCAGCTTACCTACATCACCGACCCCAACTTCGCTGGTGTTTCTGGACCTTGTGCTGCCACCGGAGCCCCTACCCAAGTATGTGCCCCCCGCAATGCTCTTCCTGAGACCACCCTCTACATTCCTTTGCTATTTTGGTATTGTAGAAACCCTGGTTTGGCTTTGCCACTCATCGCCTTGAAATCTGTAGGGCAGAAAAGTATCCAACCCAAAAAATCTGAGCTCTTTTTTGGGAAAAATTTGTTGTGGTCTCAGGACAATGAAAATTGTCAGTCCCAGATGCTAGTTGCTGCTTGTTGCTAAGTGTAGGGAAACCAAGGTTTCCCCTACGACCCCTTCCTTTATCGGAAAGGTATTCGCAACAAGCAGTTGGCAACATATCCAAATTGCGGGAAACCCTTAAAGCCATAACTACGAAACCATATGTGAAAATATATGGCGGCTGAGATTAGAACTCAGGTATCGTAAAAATGTTATGGATGAAGATTCATTAGAATCTAAAATAGGCAATCCGCAGCCAAGCCTCTAAATCCATTATGATAAGGATATGAGGAAGGTTCAACGACTAAATGGTTATGGGCTTGAGAAGATTAATTCCCTTCTATGATGGCTTAAGATATAGTCTAGTCCCCAGCTACTGTTCTCAAATGTAATATGTTAATCGGTTTGAGAATGCTGATAAATATCCCGAAAGGGAGGGTATAAGTGATTCGTACAGTATCACGAAGTAAAGATTAACCTCGACCTCCGCCCTATTGGTGAGTGCTTGTGGGCCGTCAAGAACCTTGCTGCTACCACATCTGCAGGAACACAATCTGTCAGCCAAGCTTACCAACAATCTCTTGTTGCTGCCTCCCTCTACGTTGATTACATCTTCTTGGATACCGATGAGCGCAGAAAGATGGCACAGAACCCCCACGAGTACCTCATTGAGCAGCTCCAATTCACCGGTGACGAGTCCGTCGGTTCCAGCTCCAACAAGATTAAGTTGAACTTCAACCACCCTTGCAAGGAGCTCATCTGGGTTGTCCAGCCCGATGCCAACGTCGATTACTGCTCGTCTCTCGATGCTGGAGGTATCCTTTTCCGCACTCTTGGTGCCCAGCCCTTCAACTACACTGACTCCATTGATGCCCTTCCCAACGCTATCCATGCCTTCGGAGGACCCAAGGAGGTTAGCGGTGCCAATGGATTCATCAATGCATCTGGTCTTTTCCAGATGGCTGGTGCCGATGATGCCACACCCGCATCTGCATGGAACTACACATCTGCTGGTTCCACCGGATACCTTGCCTTCGATGCTCAAACCGGTTCCAACGAGGGATCCCTTGTCTCTGATGCAGGAACCTTCGTTCTTGCCGAGACTGCCTTGGACATGCACTGCTGGGGTGAGAACCCTGTAGTCACTGCCAAGCTCCAGCTCAATGGACAGGACCGCTTCTCTGAGCGTGAAGGCTCATACTTCGATGTTGTCCAGCCTTGGCAACACCACACCCGTGCTCCTGATACCGGTATCAATGTATATTCTTTTGCATTGAGACCTGAGGAACACCAACCTTCAGGATCTTGCAACTTCTCTCGCATTGACAACGCCGTACTCCAACTTGTGCTCTCGTCCCCCACAGTTGCCGGTACCGCCACCGCCAAGGTCCGTGTCTATGCAGTAAATTACAACGTTCTCCGCGTAATGAGCGGTATGGCAGGAGTAGCTTTGACGGCAATTCAGATGTATGTTATTACATTATTACATCTGATTGCGACTAGAGCAGAAAAACAACGCGCCACAAACAATCAGGCTATGTTTGTGGATAACTTCGCTTTGACCCCTGAAACTCACATGGTCAGTTGTTAGTAAAGGAACTTAGGTTCTTTTGCAAGATTACTTGTTGTTCGGGGAAACCCTTAGAGCCTTAACTACTAAGTATACTTGGGAAACCTGTATATGGCGGAGAATAGAACTCCGGTATAGTAATAATGTTAAGGATTGGGCAATCCGCATGGTTACAACCTAAAGACGCTATGTTATACGCTAGTCTATGGTTGGCCGTCAGAGACTGAACGGTAGTCGCTCGATGATGAAGGTGTAAGCAACCTGAGTCGGGTTAAGATACAGTCCATCCCCCTAGGGAAACTTAGGGGTAGTAGAGACTCAAATTAAAAATATATTTTCATAGTTACGTTCAAATGAATATGAAATAATAATAATATCAATTTCATATTTATTACTTTTTATTCCGGTTTTCGGCAATTTCTTTTGCACGGCGTTTGATTCCTTCAGAATCATTATACTTCTCAACTAATAAACCTTGTTTTATTTTCTTTTGTCTTATAAAATGTTCTTGTATTTCTTCTTTTGATTTTTTATTATAATTTCTAACAATTATGTTATTATTGGTTACGAGTACATTTTCACTGCATTGATTATTTTTGTGATTTTCATAAATTAAAATAAATTTGTTAATGATATCATCGAATTCGTAATCTTTTTTCATATAATTACATTCGCAACAACAAGAATTTACATTATCTATCAAATACCCTTTTCTGTTATCAATGCGGTCTATGCCATTTGTATGATTATCGTCATTTGGCTTACCACATAAATAACAATTATTCATTATAATATCATGATAATCCTGATTTGTAATACTAAATTCTAACTTCTTTTTTATTGCTCTACTTTTATAAGATGAATAACTTACTGAGTTATGATTTGCAAAGCATTCAGGGTATAAATTTCCAGTTATTTTATTCTGAAAAGTTAATATATGTTCCACACGTTTAATAAACACATCATCACTAGTTGAACCTTTCAAATAATTACACATTTTACAGCAACTTACACAATTTTCTACTATATATCCTTTTGTTTGGTCTTTTCTATCAATTCCATTAAAACCACGTTCTTGTATAATACTGCAGTAGTAACAATTTTGTTCGACAATATTTACATAGTCATCATAACTAATTGTAAATTCTAAATTTTTTATATCTGCATTTCTTTTATAATTCTTATAATTAGTTTCCTTGTTACTTTTCTTATCTTCATTTGCCTTGACCATTTTATCTGGATTATTATCTCTCCATCTCTTAGCTTGTTCTGCGTTTAGTTTCAAATATTGCTCGACGCCGAGAGCTTCTAACTTTCGTTGCCTATAATCCATCCATTTTCTTGCAACTTTGTCGTAGTTTTCTTCATTCCATTTTGCTTTTACTGCTTTTCTTTCTGGTTTCGCTTCGTTTTTACGAGCTATTTCATTACGATGCGCTTTGTCACGCTTAGAATCCCTTAGTTTATTAATTTCTCTACAATTTTTACATGTTTTTGTTATAGCAGTATGGCGTTCTCCTATAAACTGGTCCATTGGAAATTCTTTGTGACAACTAGTGCAACATTTCGATTCTAATAGTTCGGTCATACCGAATTTTTCCTTCTATATTATAACTGTAGATATTATTTTATATAGTTTCTATGATACTATATAAAACGACTAAATGTTTTCTATCGACGTTTTGTTCTTTTCAGCCTTTTTCTTCAAATAAGCCGTCCTCGCCCACATCTTTTTCTGTTCATCCGTAGGTTTGTATTCCTTTTTTTTTCTATTTATTTCGTCTTTGTTGTCTTCATAATATTTTTTTTTGCATGCTGGTGCAGTATATTTTTTAAGATGTTCTTTTGTCAAAGCCAATTCTCGTTTCGTATTTTCTAATTCTTGTCTTAATTGATTTATAAGTTCATCGTTATTCAGATTATCATTACTCATTCTAGTATAATAAATGATAGTAATAAGTTTTTATACTATTAATGTTATTAATAATTATGATATTGTAATGCTATGCTTTTGGTTTTGTAAAGCAAAACTATAGTGGAAATCTTTGCTTCGCAATTTGGCGAAGCAAACAGTAAAATAACATACAATATTAGGTGTAATGATTTTTAATCAATACATAATGCAGCGAAATTGTTTGCTTTCTCTTGAGAGAAAGCAAACATTATAATAAACATATATATTTTATGGTTTGCTTTTGTCGCAACAAAAGCAAACATTTTATTATTTCAATACACAACAAAATGCAGTGGAAAAGTATGCTTTGCAAGTCGGCAAAGAAAAGCGTAAATCAATTCTAATTATTGCTTTTGCTTTTGGAAAACAAACAACATCATATCATTATACCATCTTCTTACCATATGTTAACCATAAGCCAATAGATATTACACTACCAACAATAAATCCATTACCTGCACTAGCCAACGATTTTCCTACTAAATAATAGAATATCATTGGAAAGATAACATACGAAATGAGAATATAAAAGGCCATAATGCCTAAAAATGTCTGGAGTTTGGAATTCATTATATAGTATCACGAGATTTTATCTTTTTATCAGGAAAATAACTATCCACCATAAATTTTGTAAACAAAATCAATAACACACAAATATAAAAATCGAATACCAAAATCACATTCTGATTGGTTCGACTTTCTATTCCATAATAAAAATAAGGTAAAGCAACAAAACCAAATGCCAATTGCCCAACTTGCGCGCTCGTAATAAAAAACTTGTATTTACTAATATAAGAACGCATTTCATGAAACAAAGATACCAAATAATATAAATACATGACAGAATGAACACCGGAATTGATAAGGGATGCAAAAAACAGACCATCGAAAGAGAAAACATATCCCAAATGCCAGACAATCACCGCACCGCAATGATGGAATTTTTGTAAGAAAATCGGTTTCTTTCCCTTGGCCAGCAACAAAACGGTATCCATATATTCATAGTATTTCGATAAATAAAACATATATAATAACCTACGTGTTCCGGGTATATTAAAATAATATTGTGGCTGCCTGACAATTCCATGTTGGAGCAAAATCCCGAATAAATTAGCGAAAATATACACACTAAACATATGTAACCCCATGTTATGTATTATTGAAAAGGCATGCACAATGGTAGGATGAGTGGATTTGAGCGTCCTACTCCATTTCGATAAATTCATATATTGATAAGTGGCATAAGCAGGAACAAACATACTTAGAGCGAGTGCTGTATCTTCTACATCTCGTTGATGCTGCATCTTTCTACTACTAATATAAAATTGTGTAAATTTTTATATTAGTTTCTATAATCTATTTTCTGACTCTATATGTCTAAATGCCCTAACCATTCTCCTTCCCCGAATCCACTTCTCGCACCATTAACCATTTCATTAATAATATTTGTAGAAACACCTGCGTCGTTATTTTCAGAACATGCAAAAATACAACCGACAATACAACCTTCGAACCATCCTACTATCCATGCAATACTGTCTTCCATCGCAGTACAAAAATTACAAGTTCTCTCTTTCATACTATATTTTATCATATATTATGAATTTTACGAAAAAATATATTAGAGAATACATAACATAACACTTTATAATAACATAAAATATGGCATCTTATTGTTCGAATCAATTAAATACGCAAAACGATTTATTAATGAAAAATCTGATGGAATTTTATAAATGTCGTGAAAACCTAGATAAAATGATGGCGATTATTAACGGAGAATCCAAAATTTCGCTTCGTATTGTCGATTGGTTTGTTACGAATTATGCAAAAAAGAATTATACGGTTTATAATATTTCGGGTTCGAGATTCAAGGTATATAACGATTATAAACTCAAGCTCAAAGCATATGCAAAAAAAAGATTTGACCCATTCTGTAGATGGGACCGCATAACCGTACCATATGACGAAGAAAAATTTATGGAAACGACCATAGGACAATTAAATTTCTTTAAATGGGCTATCGAAAATAATATTATCGATTTTATTGAGACGAATTATGCTGTCATCGAAAAAGATATGAATGAGCGAAACAGTACATCGAAAAATCGAAGCCTTAGTACAAGTATTTCATCGAACGAATCAGAAGAATCGAGTGATAATACGAAAACACGTAAGCGCCGTGAAGAATTATCGGTATCAGCGTGTAAATGTATTAAAAAAGAGACGGTAAGTATTATTGTGAAATTTCATTGACGTGAATTATTTAATAGAATCTTGCAACTTGTTTTTACACCTTTTAACATTTCAAACGCTGATTTTTATATAGAGCAAATTATATAAAAATTATTTGTAATTCTTCTTTGCTTTTCTTGTTTTATTCTTTGATGCCAGAATTAGCGCACCAGGAATAAGAAATCGTATTTTGACAAAAGTTCATGTAGATAATTTTCATTGGATTTTTGATAAAATCGCTACTCATTACACATATTCTGAATAAAATCGATAATATGTTGTAACCAAACCATACCCATGTCCGATTCGCTATAACTAACATCTTGATTTACATTCAATCTTAGAATCGGTTGTTTCATATCAATAAACCATGATTCATGGTAATTATGACATTTTATAAGATAATCAATACCAATTTCACTTTCACCACTTCTCGCCCGATTATTGATACGACGCATACATATTTGTGGGTCGCTTTCCAAGTAAATAATGCCATCTACTTCAAAAGGATTATCTAAACTCACATGATTATATATTTGATAGTGAATTTCATCAATACAGCCATCGTCATGTAACATTTTCGCAAAAACATGTTTATCCGTTTCTAAACAACGCTCACAAATGATAACTAATCGTTCGCCTTCTTTCTGATTTTCCGAAATAAGACGCTTCAACATATTCATACGTGTCGCATATGCCATGATTTGGAAAGAAAACGCGTATTTTCTAGGGTCCATATAAAATTTTTGTAAAATGTTCTCGCCGGAAACGGGGTCGATTATCGTCTGCCATTCATCGACGGGTTCTTTCATGAATAAGATGCGCATATGTAAGTTATCTTTGGACGATAATAAGGTTTGTAATTTTTCTAGAATGGTTGATTTACCGGCGCCGATATTACCGTCACAAGATAAAATGATTGGTTTATCGGAAGATAAAATGATTGGTTTATTGCTCATTGTTTTGATAGTTTTTGTAATATCAATTGTCAAATCATGTTTGATTTCAATTTTTTGAATTTGAAATTGAAATCAAAATCAAAATCCAATATAAAAACCACCAAAAATACGTGTAGGTTTATACTTCAAAATATCCAATGTTTTCCGCGTACTGGGAAACTCGCCATCACCATAAATATCCTGTAAAAGTAACCATTCAAATAAACCACCAGAATATAAATAAACATTGGTAAATCCTAAACCTGCCAACTGGTCATATTTCGTTTCTGCGGTTGCATCAGAAGTATTTTTACCATAAACAATAATTCGCTTACTATTAAAATCGTATTTATTCAAAAGGTCGTTTATAATATTCTCTTCCATTTGATAGGAAACTGTGTTTTTTATCAAACAGTCCTGTTCTCCAACAGACAATGTATTGATAATCAGGAAATCCATGGGCGATTTTATGGCAAATTGTACATCTTCGAATGATATCTTATTATAGGGTTTTTTGAAGAATTGCGAGAACATAAAAATTTTAGAAACTACTATATTTACGACCTTCTTTTTTTATGTGTTTTTGAGCGAGAATGTTTATAGCGTCTTGTTCGAATACCGCCAAATAATGGCAAGACTAAGGGAACTTGTGTAAATTCATTTTTGTTTCGTAATTTGTTAATATCATTCGATTTCAAGGTTTTTTGCTTACTAGATTTCAGTTTTCCATTTTGATATGTTTTTGTGATTTCTTTACCCTTACCATTTTTGATTTCTATTTTATCCATTTTAGCATTCCCGTTATTTTGTACGAAACTTTGGCTAGAATAGAAGAAGGATTCTTTTGTTTTAGGCATATATATAATTTTACTAAATTATTTTTGGTAAAATTATGTGAAAATTAAGGTGTTAGTAATGTAGAATAGTAAGTTGTTGCAGTTAAGGTCTATCGACCGATACACCTATATGCTTTGAAAAAGAATGAAAGGAACGGTGGATAGATGTATTTATCCACCAAAAAACATTAAATTCATTTAACGACAATGTCTTCCTAGAATTTTTAGTAAAATATTATCTTGAAGTAAAGAAAGAGAAATATATATATATATATATATATTATAATCAGATGGATGAAGTACCAATAGCATACGCAGTAAATGCAGATGCAGTAAATGCAGATGCAGTAAATGCAGATGCAGTAAATGCAGATGCAGTAGTAATAGAAGAACATCATAATTTATTACCAGTATGTAGAGATTACATTAACGACCATTTAGTAGAAATACTAACTACAATATTGCTAGGAAAACTTACAGATAGAAGTTATGTGAAGAAATCTTATTTTGCAAATTTAATTACACGTGTAAAGGAATTAAATTGTAATATAGAGGATATAAATAGTTTGACATTTGAGCAAATTGAAAAAAAAAACAAAAAAGAACTTATAAACCTAATATTCGGAATAATTAGAAAATTAGCGTATACTGATTTTCAAAATAAATTTACAGCAGATATTTTAATAGAAGTCGGCAACTTAGGACAGTGTAAATCCATTAAAAATAATAATTCAGACAAACAATTTTGTAAAAAGCTATATGATTATTTTAAAATCCAGTATAGTGAAAAACATACGTTAGTAGAAGATTTTATCAATCGCAATAATCACGTTAAAGCATTATTAAAGAATTTTATGAATCCCGATTTGGCGAACAATTTGAAAGGGAAAAAAACTTGGATAGATTTGTTTGCCCACGAAAATATGATAGAGTTATTAAATATGTTAGATGTAAATATAAGTAAAATAGAAGAAGAAAATAACGTTTCTACTAGTTTATTATCTAATTATTTTGTTTTGTTTCTTTATTTTTTGACTTCAATTAACGAAAATATTACAGATTCGTTAAAAAACTATGTTTCGTCTAGTGATTATTCTATAAAAGAAAGCGATAAAATAGATGTTTTTGAATATAAAACTAAATTAGATGCTAGACAAAATTTGGCGATTCAACGATTTTCTTCCTTTTCTAATAAAGATGATAAATGTTGTTTTTTGTTTCATGGAGTTGGAACAGGAAAAACAATAACGTCATTATCAATAGCACTTTCATATTTGGAGGAACGTAATTTAAAAACAACAGTTAATCCGAATCCAATTCCGTTCAAGATATTAATAGTAGCACCTACAGGTTTATTTTATTCTTCTTTTAAAAACGATTGTTCCAAACTTGGGATATATACTTATGCACCAGAACTTGACCAACTACCGTTTGAGAAATTTATTGGATTCACGAAGGGGGAAAAAAAAGATACGGAATATTTGATAGAATTTATTGGATATGATTATGATTCGTTTTTTGATGAAAACAGACAAGATTATGGATTTGTTAAAAATTTATCAGGATTAGAATTTGATGCATTCATATGCGACGAATCACATAGACTTTTGAAAAAAAATATTGATGAAAATGCAGATATGAAATTCTTTTTAAATACTACTAATAGAAAGATGAATAAAGAAAAGGGTGTTGTGCGAAATACATTATCAGACCACAGATTTTATTCATTTATTAAACAAAAAATTAAAACAAAATCAATATTTTTAACAGGCACGCCGTTTCAAAAATCATATTATGACATGATATCGATAGCATTGTTTTTAAATACTGATATAAATAGTAGTAACAAGGATTCTATTATTAATGATTCGGTGAGATATGGTAATTTCACAGGATTGTTTCTACCACTTTCTAATCCGTCATTTTTTATCGAAAAATATGGACGAATGCAAAGCTTTGCTTTGTCAGTATTTGCAGGAACATTTAAATTATTTCAAGCATTATCAGATGGTCTTTATAAGAACAAATCTGCGATAGGTTCAGCATTAACAACATATTTATTTCATACTTATGGTCCAACTATATTTAGTTTTGTGGGAAAATACGGGTTTGAAATTATTACACAATTTATGCCAGTTATTATTAGTTATATTGTATATTTTAGATTTACAACGGATACACTCAGTAAATATATAATGTACTGTATTCCAACTATTATTATGTTGTCTACAGCAGAAAAGGACGAGTTTGTAGTAAACATGATTAAAGAATTGAAAGAACGGTCAGGCGAACTTCACGAATTTGATACATTGAAAAACGAAGATATTAAATTTGCACGTCAAGAACTTGGCTATGTCGATGATACAACCCAGATGACTGATGTTAAAGTGGTAAATGTATTATTGAAACCAGCGTTTGATGCAGCAATACAAAAAACTAAAACAAGTGAAGGAGGTAGTATGAGAGGGAGAGATGAAATACATGGTGGTGGTGATGTTTTCGATACAATACAATTTACTAGTAAATACTCTGAATCGGAATTAATTAATGCACCATTAGTTAATGCGTTTTTATTAAATATGACACCAAGAAATTTTATTCAAATTGCAAAAGCGAATGTTGTAGAAGACATACTTATCAAAATCGACCCAAACGATTTAATTACTACTGGCATGAATATACGTGACCGTATTTATAGTGAATTACTAAATTTGTTAATTCTAAAATTGATTAAGGACGAATGCATTAACGATACAAATGATGACAGATTTGAAATTATAGATGATAACCCAGACGAAGAATCAGAAGAAATAGTAGGAGGAGAAAAAAAAAATTTTTCAATTATTTTAGAAACTGTTCTTCGAGTTTTATTAGGAACAATTAGTTTTGGTGCTAGGAAGGCTCAAAGTATTCTGGATACAATAGTAGGATTTATGGATATATCTGGCGGTGGATTAACAAAGTTAATTAACCAGGTATTGCAAATACTGAAGGATACTAAAAAAATGGGTGAAAATGCAAACGTAGGTGCTTATGCAATTGATGTTATAAATTTTTGTGTTGTTTTAGTTGATAATGTTATGAAAGATTGGTTTGAAATTAATATGGATATGTTAGTAAAACATACTAAACCGTATGCATCTGTATACAATTATGATTATAATCTTTATGCTATAGATGAAAGTATATTCAATGAAGATATGACTAATAATATACAACACAACTTGAAATTCACGAATGCTAATGGTAACAAATTTAATTTTCCAAGAAGATATGTTGAACATATATTAGTTCCATTTACACTGAAACAAACGCACATGTTCTCGTTTATGGAAAGATTATTAAATTTAAAAGATAACGAAAACATCAAAGGTTTGCTACCAAGAATACGCAATTTTCAAAATAATGTTGCATGTGGAATTGAATACTCTAAAATAGATTTCAAAAAATATGAAGACGATTTAATTAAGAAATATCGATATACTAATGATGCTATATTTAAAAAGAAAAAAGAAGAATATGAATTAGAAAAAAAATTTAACGGTGAAAAACAAATTATAGAAGGAAGCCATGCAATGAACTTTGTGGATAATTTTAATGCATCTATAATAAAAGTAGCTATACAAGTAGCTATATTGGATGAGACTCATGAAAAAGCCACAAATGAAAGTGAGGAAAAAGCCACAAATGTTGTACAAACCAGAAAACGAAAAGGCAAATATGCTGTACAAACCAGTAAGCAAAAGTTATTCATCAAGATTATAGATAATTTATTGGCATTCTTTGAATCAAAAATAGATACAGATAATGAAATAAAAAATGGCACGCGGCTGGATAAAATTAAATATATCCAGAATATTGATATTTTAAAAAGTAGTGATAAAATGGATTCATCAAATTCAAGTGATGACACGCTAATTACTGAAGAATATAGATTTGAAAATATGTTATATTTATTGAAAGTAATAAGATGCGGGTGTGTGTTTCAAAACAAAAATTATCATCCACATCCACATTATTATTATAATAACACAAATTTTGAATATTATTTACCAGTAATATACCCGACTACAAATGAAATTATGTATTCCTTTTGCGACTTTCTTGATAAAAATGGAGAAAACTATATATGGTTGTGTAATAAAATGAATAAAACAGATATAAAAAATAACTATGAATACGGTTCTACTTTTACATACCCAATTACTAGTGAAAAAATATCAAACAATCCAATATGTATAATAATATCGCCTGACCACACAGAAGGTTTTAGTTTTACATTTAATCCTGCTATTTTAGTTCCTGTTTTATGCAATACAGCCGGAGACCAAGATCAAGTATATGGAAGAATATTACGCAAATATGGAAGCCATGGACAGCAGGGAATGTATAATAAAATGGTTTATCAATATTGTGGAGGAGGTGTTGACGATATAAATAATATAGATATGATAAGTTTTATTAACAAATTAGACGAGAATGATTTGTATTCTGATGCTGTAAATCGAAATATAATTAATTCTACTAGCGGGATAAGTTCATTGATAGGTAAGGATATGGTTCGTAATGCAGCATTACCAATAATTATTGGTATTCAATCAGTTAAAGGACTTATATTCAATCAACTTCCATATGAATGGCAAAGTGCAGCTGCTTATTGGAATGCAAGAATTAATTTTTATAATCAAGGCTATGATGAAGAAGCAACCCGACTTAAAAACGCAATACACAATACCACACGCATTTGGAATTTAGGACATATCAGTGAAAGTCGTAATTTACAAGAGTTAACAAAAATTATTTCGTTATCAAAATTATATTTTGATAAATTTCTTGAAAGCGAAAATATATCTTATTTGAAAACACAAATAATGATAGGAGGTAAAAATATCACAGTTACTCTTATAAAACCAATTGATTTAGAGTTTATAAATGAAAATAATGATAAAAATAAATCATATTGCAAAACCTCTTTTAATAATATTTTATGTATTAATCATATTGAAAATTTTAAAAATATAATTGAACCTGAATTAAACGAAGAACAAATAAAACGCAGAGAACTACTAACAGGACAACGAAAACCGCAATCAGAACGAACTTGGGTTGGATATTTTGGTGAAAGAATAAAAGATACGGCAAGCAAACTGAATAGTTATTTACCCATTTATTTACCTCGAGACATAGGAGGTAGAACGAAGAAAAAACATAATATCAAATTATCTCAAAAACGCCAAAAATGCAAAAAAACCCACAGAACAATCAATAAATATAGAAGTATCCGTAAATACCAAACCATTCATCGTCGCAAATCAAAAATGTTGAAACTACAACATAAAACTGAGAAAATGCATCATAAAACTGAGAAAATGCATCGTAGAAAAAGAAATTAAGGTCTATCGATAGATTTGTAGCCAAATGGCTAACCTTCGGTTATCGACCTCTGAACCATATTCTTTTACAAGGAACGAAGGATAAATACATTTATCCACCAAAATAAATTAATTCCTCTATAAAACTAATAAATCGAAAAAAACGAACATAAAAACTTATCTCACTACTAATATATCCTAAATCGATATGACCATCATTAATAACATCGAAATTGATGATATTCAATATAAGCGTAATGTTATCAAAGAAGCCATTCTAAATAATGAACCGATAGAAAACAAGCTTCATGTTATTTTAGTCATATCGAATCCATGTCTCTATGCTCGTCGATACATTCTTATTAAGGAAATGATACAACGTTTCGAATTAGAAGAAACCAATGTTCTTTTATACGTAGTCGAACTCGCTTATAAGAAACAGAGATTCATCATTACATCCGATAAAAATCCAAGACATTTACAGATTCGTACCCAAACACCTATTTGGCATAAAGAAAATATGGTGAATATGGGTGTCGAAAAACTATTACCTAAGACATGGAAAGCAATGGCATGGATAGATGCTGATATAGAATTCGAAAATCCTAGTTGGGCCTCAGATACTCTCAAAGTTCTCAATGGAACACGAGATATTGTCCAACTATTTAGTCATTGTGTGGATATGGACCAAACAGAAGCTACCATGAATATTTTCACAAGCTTCGGTTATCAATTCGTAAAAGGTCAGCCCTATTCTAAAAAGCTCATTAATTTTTGGCATCCTGGATATGCATGGGCATGTACGAGAAAAGCCTATGAAAGAATGGGCGGACTTTATGAGCGAGCTATTTTAGGTTCTGCCGACCATATCATGTCTCTATGTTTAATGCAAAAGGGATTGAAGTCGATTAACCCAGAATCAACCGACGATTATAAAGATTCGGTTGCCGAATTTCAAGAACGAGTAAAGACGCTACGTTTAGGATATGTACCTGGTATGATTCGACATTACTTTCATGGTTCAAAGAAACATAGAAGATATGCAGATAGATGGCAAATATTATTAAAACATAATTTTGAACCATCTACCCATTTGACAAAAGATAAAAATGGCATTTTAATACCTACCAAAACATGTCCCACTGAAATGTTGGACGAGATAATGCAATATTTCGAAGAACGAAATGAAGATGAATTTTATCAAACAACCCTCGAAAATGAGTTGAAAATTGAGACGTTGAACGAAAAAGATTTATTAAATTTATGTGAAGAAAAGCATACACTGCCTGAATATATTGATATGTGGTCTATGGGGAATGACCCAGCACAACCAGAAGACGAAGATGAAGACGAAGAAGAAGACGAAGACGAATACGATTCCGACACATCGTATGAAGACGAAGAGTGTGATTTCGATGATGTAACATCGCCCCATATATTCGCTAGCTTTCTAAAACATTGGTTTTTCCAAAAAAATTGAAAAAGTAAATAATATAAACTATAATGTTCATATTATTCAAGGAAATTATAACAATAACCATGGACCTATCTCAATCAAAACTAACGAAGTCAGAATGGCAAACCGCTGAAAAAAAAGTATCAGATAATGAACTTACTATTCTTAAGCTCATTATACAAGGCTATCATAATACCAATATTCGGCATAATGAAAACATGTCGCTTTATTCATTCACCAAAATAGAACAAACAGAAGAAATCGAGTCCTATCTTTTTCAAAAATACTTCCAAGAAATCTGTGAAAACATGATAAAAAAATATGCGAACAATACGCCTCTAGCTAGTATATCATTCGCCAATATAACAACACGACTCGCTAAAACACTCAAGACTGCTGATACGATTCGTCTTCAAAATCTCGATAACCATATTAAAGTAAATAAAACTCTTATCATAGAATTTCTATTACTAGACCTCACTCTACAATTATTGAAGCATCTTCATGAAATGAAACCAAAATATGCATTTTATTTATACACACTCTTACAACTCAAAAAAACGAGTATTCAAAATATCAATAAACATACTCTCGAATTCATAAACAAAATCATTGACTATAGTAATAATATTACCAAAACAAGCGATATCATAAAAAATGCCTACGATTTCATTGAACGAAATAAATATCTATTAAAATACGAAGATATGACACTCTTCCCGCATCAGAAACAACTTTTCAGTATTTGTAAATTGAAACCCGACCAGCCTATTTCACCAAAACTCATCCTATATGCAGCACCTACTGGGACAGGAAAAACTCTCTCTCCACTAGGTTTATCAGAAGAATATCGTATTATCTTCGTATGTGTAGCCAGGCATATCGGCCTAGCTTTGGCAAAATCCGCTATTTCCATGGAAAAAAAAGTGGCCTTTGCTTTTGGATGTGAAACTGCTTCCGATGTAAGGCTTCATTATTTCTCTGCAATTAATTATACGAAAAACCGGCGTTCGGGTGGTATCGGTAAAGTGGATAATAGTGTAGGAGATAACGTAGAAATTATGATTTGTGATGTACAATCCTATTTGACGGCCATGCATTATATGCTGGCATTTAATCCAGCAGAACGTATTATTACTTACTGGGATGAACCGACGATTACTCTAGATTATCAAGAACACCCACTTCATCAAGTCATTCAGCGTAATTGGGCGGAAAATCAGATACCTACCATGGTTCTTTCTTGTGCAACACTACCTTCTGACGAAGAATTACAACCAGTTTTCGCCGATTTCCGCTGTAAATTCGCCATATCTTATACAACAGAACCCCAAATATATACGATTAAATCGGCGGACTGTAAGAAATCGATTCCTATTTTGAACAAAGCGGGTGAATGCGTTCTACCACATTATTTATATGAAGACTATGATGAAATCGTTGAATGTGCCGAGTATTGTAAAGCGAATAAAACTCTACTGAGATATTTCGACCTTCAACACATTATTCGATTCATCGAGTATGTAAATCGACGAAATTTCGTAGATGAAGAGCTACTTATCGATACATATTTTGATGCAAATATTGCGGCGATTACAATGAATAGCTTGAAAGAATACTATTTGGAATTATTGTTGTATTTGAAGGCGGAATATTGGCCCACGATTTATACAGAACTTCGTGAGGCTAGACGAGCCAAGTACGATAATATTCTATTTACTACAAAAGACGCATATACATTGACCGATGGACCGACTATCTTCTTAGCAGAGGATGTCGATAAAATCGGGACGTTTTATATCCAACAATCGAATATTGATGCATCTGTTTTCAGAAATATATTATCTAAAATCGTGAGAAATGGCGAAATTATTCAGCGTATAGAAGAATTGGAAAGTATGATTGAAGCCAAAGAATCGAAAATGGTAACGAATGGCTCAGGTGATAAAGAAAAGGGCGCAGCTAGAGAGAGTGGGCGTCTATGTAAAGAGTCGGAGACATGGTCAGAAGAAATCAATAAAATACGTAAAGAAATTCGAGCGGTATCTCTAGACCCACAATATGTTCCGAATACGAAACCACATCAAGAAAAATGGACGCCGACGAAGGCGGTACATGAACAAGCATTCATGGCAAATATTGGCGAAGAAATGGCGAAGGAGATTATGATGTTGAATATAGATAATAATATGAAGGTTTTGTTACTACTAGGTATTGGTGTATTTACCAAAGAACCGAATCCGGCTTATATGGAAATCATGAAAACTTTGGCAGACGAACAGCGTCTTTTCATCATCATTGCATCGACTGATTATATTTATGGTACGAATTACCAGTTTTGTCATGGTGTATTAGGGAAAGATTTGACCAATATGACACAACAGAAGACTCTACAAGCAATGGGACGTATTGGACGAAATAATATTCAACAAGATTATACCGTTCGATTTCGGGATGATGATATGATAATGGGGCTATTTTCCAAGCCAGATTTCAATCAAGAAGCGGAGAACATGTGTCGATTATTTACAAGTTATTAGGGTCAGAGGTGGATTTGTAGCCAAATGGCTAACCTTCGGTTATCGACCTCTGACCCATATGCTATTACAAGGAACGAAGGATAAATACATTTATCCACTAAAAGACATTAGACATATATTATGATATATACACATAGATTTAGTATAATGGGTAATTTTTTATCTAGTCAAATTAGTAATCAAGAGGTACAATAAGTAGGTAAAGGAACACAATATATCGTAATCTACATAAGAAAGCGTTTAATGTCTAACGGTAGATTTGTAGCCAAATGGCTACAAATCAACAGGAGACCCATATGCTTTTAGTGGATAAATACATTTATCCACTAAAAGACATTAAAAACAAACGTAAAAATAGACGTACTAAAAAATCCAGATAATTATTTTCGTATTATATTATAATATAAAACGTAAAACATAAGACAATATGACAGATTATATAGTAGCAATTCCATCATATAAACGTGCGCAATTATGTAATGAGAAAACGCTAACCATGTTGAAAAAAAATAATATTCCCAAACAAAAAATATACGTTTATGTCGCGAACCAAGAAGAATTAGAAGAATACAAAAAGGTTCTCGATACCAGCTTATATGGAAAACTCATCGTAGGGAAAAAAGGTTTAGTACCTCAAAGGCAATTTATCATAGAGAGCTGGCCAGCCGGAAAAAACATCGTTTTTTTTGATGATGATGTAGCAAGTATTGACCTTAAAATGTCCGTCCTTTTTAAATCGAAAACATTGGATTATTTTTTTAAATACGCCTTCGCCGAATCGAAAAAGCAGAAATCGTTTATATGGGGCGTCTATCCAGTTTTCAATCCATTCTTTAGAAAGGGTCGCGGAGAACTTTCTACTTGTTTGAATTATATTGTAGGCGCATTTTACGGTATTATTAATCGCCCTAATCTGAAATCCATACAACTTACAATTACGAAGGAAAATGGACAAAAGGAGGACGTGGAGAGAACCCTAAAATACTTTGTCGAAGATGGTATTGTCTTACGATTTAATAAGGTGGGGTTTGTTACAAAATATTACGGTAAATCCGGTGGGTTAGGAACATTCGAAGCGCGATTGAAACCCATGTTGGAGGCATCACAAAGGTTATTGAAACAATACCCAGAATACGGGTCCATTTCGACGAAGACGGGTGGTATGACCGAATTCCGTCTAAAAAAAATACCTTGTAGAATATGTGAAAATGGAGAACCTACGAAGACAAAAAAAGCGAAAAAAGTTCTCAATAAGACTCAAAAAAACAAGAAATGAGGTCGTCAAAAATAAGATAATCACCGTATCTTATTTTTATGTTTTACGTTCTTTTGCCCTTTACACCAGAATTACGTACTGTACCGATGCCACCACTTGGTAAGCTTCGTGGCTTATAATAAACTTGGGAATTATTACTGAATAATGGTTTGTTTATTTTACGCGCAGCATGTGCAGTTGGCCATATTTTGAATTGAAATTGAATAGGATTGTTGAACTGAATATAACCTTGTGGTGACATTATATATATTGTAAGGAAAAATAATGAATATGAAATAAATATAAAATACATATAAAACTAAAATATAATATTTACTATAGTAGTTGTATAATGTTTTTACAAAATAAGTACGTTATTATTTATGATAAGGAGGACCCGCAAAGAAAGGGTTATGTTGGCTTAGTAAAGATTACAACGAACGGTTCTTCTATCTATGAAATACATCAGCATACTGATAAACCTAATTATTTCATTCATTTTGAAGATAGTAATAACATAAAAGACATTATGGGCAACAAATGCAAGGGATGGCAAATCTATTACATGAATAAATATAAAAATAGTATTAGCAAGGGTATTATACATAGCATCGAGGATGATGTTGTCAAATTAGAAAATATTGATAACACTATATACACGCCTATGCCATATATTTATACACATGATATTAAGGACATTGATTCTATTATGATTACAAATAATGCGTTTGATATTGTTCCTTTTTCAAAACTATAATAGAGATTAGATTCGCGATGTTTTTTGGATTATATATCAACTAAATATATTATTCTGATTTCGAACTTCGCATATTCTTCAACGTCTTTGTATGAGTCTCATAAAAACGGCGGGTTTTATTTTTCGTATTCAACCAAACCTTCTTTCTTAAATAACAAACAATCGATAAACGCACAGTATCGGCACTTTTTTTATGAATAGGTAGATTCGCGTGTGGCTGATGTACATCCATAAATAGAATATCACCAGTTCTCACATTGACACCTAAACCATATTGTGGAAAGCACGTTTCGCCGCCATCGTAATCGCCACGCTCAATAACTGCTAAATTACCAAACCCTTCATCATCATCGCCCTTGTCAGTGTGTATCGATGTCTGATAATTTACGTTTGTCGTTACTGTCGTAAAGGATGTCCCCGGAATTTTGAAATGGGTTTCGTTCGCCTTCTTACGCTGTAATTTATAGTGTTCAGGAGTCAATTTCGCATATAGTTTATCGATATCTTGAATGAGCGGAATCGTTTTTTTATACATTTCAGGATGGTCTTGGTTAAAACGGCATTCACGGACAGTAACCGACGGTGTTTTACCTAGCCTTTTAAAAATGACCTTATGTGAAGGCGACCATCTATCGAAATAGCCAAAAATATTCGACATGACTTTTGGATTGGCTCTAGTATTACGTGTTTTACTACCCGTAGCATTCCCACGATTTGTACTTATATTCCTAGCGAATTTAATGATATTTTCGTAAAATGCATCTATATGAGTAGCCGGTAATTCCTTTTTTCTAAATCGTAATAATAATCGACCTTCTTTATCATAAACATCGGCATCTTCATTGATAATCGTTTTAATATCTTCCGGTTTTATAAATGTATTCAATTTCTTTTCCATTTTCGCATCGTCGTATTCTTTATCCACATGATATACTGTTACGGAACCCTTTTTCTCTTTTTTGATAATCATGTACGATGTTATTTATATTATAATGAGATAATATTCGAATACAAAAATATATGTATAATATAAATATGTTACATAATTGGAAGCTTCGTCATATAGTATTGATTGTTTTATTATTAGCAGTATTATTCTATAATTTAGTGACTATGAGCCAATTCAGAGAAGGAATTACTGCAGAAGAAATTAAAGATACGGCAGCTAGTAAGGCGAAAGCTACAGTGGCCGCAAATCAACCACAGCCTGACGTACAACAAAAACAAATCAATGTAGAACTTCAAGATACTGCTACGTATAATGAATGTATTAAAAACCCCGCGCCGCCACCACCGGCGCCGGTATCGCAATTTGGATACGGATACGGTAATCAAGTAGTGGAAGACAAACATTACAACACTGGATATAAAGCTTTATTACCATTTAAAAATACATTTATACAGTTAAATCCAAACATGAGTTATTATATTTCTGGTACATCTGAAGGCGCACCTAGTCAAGATGCACGAATACAATCGTTTTCAATAACAAATAAGAATCCTATAAATGCAGCTGATTGTGATAATCCGGATAATATAAATGCCAAGTCGGCGCCTATTCCGGCAACGAGTCCAACTAACGTAACTATACCTATTGAAACGGGTAAATTTAATGGATTTATTGTGGTTGCACCGAGTACGAGTTCTCTATTTCCGCCAAATTTTACTCTGACTATTACCAATAATAATAATTTACAAATACAGCTTTATGGACAATATGCTTCCGGAATGTCTAATGTAAAACAAGTACCGAATAATAAGCCCGTTACTCCGAAGACAATATCGAAAAGTGGATTTTCCGAGGAAGTATATGATGCGTCCGATAATGTTATCAAAATTGCGGGTGTGAATTTAGGAATAGAGCCGTTAGTCATTGCTAGTGCAGGTTCGATAAATGATATGAATAATAATAATATAGGTCAAGTCAGTGCCACGAATAATACGATTGTAGTAAATTGTACGAATTCCGCGAATATTACTGGAATTATTATATATTTGGGTCATCCATATGTTTCGTAATTTTTATATTGATATATAGTATATTGTATTTATAGCAATGAGTGAAAATATGAAACCAGAAATACAAAACTATATTATTGTATCACATTCGAATCGTACGAAAACAGTGTTGAAAAAAATTGAGAAGACTATAAATCAAGTCGTTCCACGTGTAAAGATACTTGGAGATTATGAACCAAATTCTGAATTAAAGAGTTTTTCTATTGGTAACTGTGGTATAATATTAATAACTATAAAACCAGAAGAAACCGGTTTCACTATAGATGCCATAATATTAGATAAAGGGAATAGAGAAGATAATCTCGAAAGTAAATCGGAAGTTATTTATCATAGGAATCTCACAGTTAGTGATTCTAAAGATAGAACAAACATTGAAAAAAGATACGATTTACTAGAAAAATTGCTACCACCAAGAGAACCTGTTCCAAATGAATCCTTAGAAGGCCGGATATCCAAACATAGAGGAAAAAAATATAATTTTTTTATCGTAAGACACGGACAAGGAGTACATAATTATAAAAAAACCTTAAATGCTATATCTGAAGATATGCAAACTAAAATCACAAATATGAATCGTCCCGACCCTGAATTAACACCACTTGGTATATCTCAATCGCGACAAGCTGGAGAAATATTGAAGAAATACTTTGATAAAGAAAACTATGACAGAGCCACTGTAACATATTATGTATCAACTTTATTAAGAACACATCAAACGCTATTATATTTTTTATCTAACTTCTTAGTAGATAGTTATAATACGGAAGACACTGTCATATCAGCTATTGTATTACCAAACAATGGCGAAATTTCAGATAGTTGGGCTCCTAGTAGAGAAAACGAACCATTGTGTGCCAACAAAGACAGTCTTCCACGTTGTAAATCTATTAGTATGCCAATTGACAATACAGTTAATCATTTGTTTGCAATAAGCCTAGATTGGAAATATCTTGAACCTAATGTTAATTCTGAGGATATTAATATTTCTTTAGCTTTCAAAATAAAGCAAGAATTAAATAAAAATAATATCAGTGACCAAGATATAATAGATATATCAAAACAACCATTAGGACAACCTGCAGCACAACCTGCAGCACAACCATTAGGACAACCAGAAGCACAACTGGCAGCACAACCTGCAGCACAACCTGCAGCACAACTGGCAGCACAACCTGCAGCAAAACCTGCAGCACAACCTGCAGCACAACCGGTAGCACCTACACAAACTAATGAAAATATTACTTTTATAAAAGATATATTAAATAAGATGTTTACTACTACTAAAATAACAGGTGGAAGACATAGAACCAATTGCCGTAGGCAAATGGAAAAATATAATAAAACTATGAAAAAAGGTAAGCGTAGCAAAACCATAAAAAAATCATTCCATAAGAAATAATGTAAAAATCATAATATATGATATCAAAAAAATATGATATCATATTTCCGGCTTATCGGATTCGAACCGATGACCAGCAGATAACCACAATGAAACAACTACAGTCTGCTGCTCTACCAACTGAGCTAAAGCCGGTTCGCCTTACCCCCTTATATTATTGAAATGATTCTTTATATCGATTTTGTCCGATTATTTTTATTATTATTACAATCCTATCGTCTTTTGGACCAGACGATTATTATTATTACAATCCTATCGTCTTTTGGACCAGACGATTATTATTATTATTACAATCCTATCGTCTTTTGGACCAGACGATTATTATTATTATTACAATCCTATCGTCTTTTGGACCAGACGATTATTATTATTATTACAATCCTATCGTCTTTTTCCATTCATCATCCACAATCGAAAAACTAGATAATTGTTGAATATTGACAGAAATTATATATATATTACTATTGCGCGCTTTGTAATAAGCATAACATAAGTATCCCATGCCATTCGACCCAAATATTTTATAGGTAGTATTTGGTTCATCTACAATTTCATTGTAACACCGAATTGCAGATGGAATATCACAATTAGATATACTTGGCATACTCATATCTCTACCGGAATGAATAAATTGTTCTACTTCTTCAATTTGCGAATCTGTTAATGGTGACGCCATACTTTATATATTTTTGATACTAAAATTAGTGAGATTATATTTATGTCTATTTTAATAAATATAATTTTCAATTTTTCGACGAAAACATCTCAATGTCCATCGCAATCGATTCTTTCTAAGCAATCTTTACATCCAATAGCGCATTTGCTCATCGCTAGACATAACCCAGATAATCCGACACAGCAACATTCGATGCTATTCAATGAAAAAGCCCAGCTATAAGCACAGCATTTACAACAGATATGAACATCCGTTTTGACAATATTACAACACTTTTTTACGGCAACCTCGTCTCTAATGATGGTCTCTTGTAGAGAAGGCTTAACTGCTTGTACAGATACAGGGGCTTGTGTATTCTTTGATTTGTCTTCGGCCGATGACATTATATATATAATATTGACTAAATAAATTACAGAATTAATTACTAAATTACATTACTAAATTACATTACTAAATTACATTACTAAATTACATTACTAAATTATTTTATAAAGCATTCTTATAATTGACTACATAAGGGTTTCCTTTCAATTGTGACATAATATCAGGGTTTGTTCGGTCCATCTGTATATTAGAGTAAAGCTGATTCGACGAACCGGCTAAACGACCCATGTTTGCAATATCAGGTCCTTGGCTAGGCATATTGACGGCTAAAGAGCGATTATTTTTCAACATCGAATCCTTCTGTGCCTGACGCATATTAACATTACTGTTCAATAAATTCATATTTCCAGAAGGCGTATAGCTAGTCAAAACGCTAGATTTCAAATCACTACTGGTTTGATTATAACCAGACTCATAAGATGTGGTTTGACGTGTTCTCGCTCCAGCACTAGCAACACCTGCATAGTAAAAATCACTCGTCTCACTACGATAAGTAGATTCGGGTTGTTGCTCCGTAACCTGATAAGCTCCACCGCGTTGATTTGCATTAATATTCAAATGATTTTTCGAGTTTTCTGTGGTTTCGCGAATGGTGGCCGCAGGTCTATCGGCAGGGTTAAATATATAAGATTGTTTTACTGTTGTCGTAGGATTTTGGTAGGGTCGGAGAGAACCAATTGTATTCTCTTTACGAGATGGTCGTAGTACATCCAAGAGTGGTGCAATGGCAGCATTCAATCCACCGCTGACTAAACCGAAATAACCGTCTTGTTTATTCACAGTACGATTATTAGGATAAGCCATTTTCGATTTTATTCCATAATCAGAATCGGTGGCATAATTTCGCCCATTCGCGTTAGCAATACCGATTGGTACTTCACCGAATTGCTGGTTATGAGATGGCATATACTCACCGGGTACATAAGCAGCCGAGTTTTGGTATCCAGCACCACCTGCATAACTGATAGCGGTTTCTGGTCTTGATACATAGCGTTCAACGGGTACAGCGCGCATAGTAGGCGCAGTTTGTGCACCACCAGTTACAAATAATCGACCAATATCATCAGGGCCAGAGCGTTGGTCCAATGCGAAGCTCTGTTCAGGTCTATTTTTCTCATAAACACCCATTTGGTCTTGTGTTGCCATGGTTTTTATAAAACTATCGGCCGGTCCTTCATGTCCTAAAAGAGAATATCCCGATGCTTTGGGATTTGTTCCAACACGTAATTCATCCACCGTCTTTTCTCGCCATTGGTCACGAGCCATCATGCCAGAATTATAGCCACCCGAACCTTCGGTAGTATATCCTAAACCTAAGCCTGGACCTACTTTTTCCTCTGCAAAGGGTTTTACGTTGGCCATTCTAGAACTAGGATTGATACGCGATTGTATAAAATCGGATTGATTTGGCACACCATTCGCCCATTGAAGGTTTGTATGTGGTGCGAATAATGGCGATTGTTCTTTTTTAATAATAGTTTGCGAACCTGCGCCGGAATAACTATCTAAAAGACCTTCTGTGGCATTTGAATCTATATGTTGATTTCGTAGATTACTGCCAAAAAAAGGCACCATATTATTATGCTGAAAATAGGAGCCATCCACTTTGTTACCCGTCAGTGAATAATAAGTACCAGAACTATTGTTCGAATTTGCACCTTGACCTTCAGGATTAAAATATTTATCTGTATAGACTCCTCCACCATTATCATACCGGTTTTGTGTAGAAAGCTCGCTAGTCTGGTCAGTTTCGGACGAGACGACTGGATATTCAGAAGGATAATTACGATTTGGAATATCTATATTTGGTAATTGCGATTGATTCGTAAAATTCTCGCTTCTTCTTGTTTGATTATTCACAAAATATAAGCTAGCTAATGCAAAAAGTGGTATAGCAACTTCCATATTATATAATTATATTACGATTATATAATATTTCTCATATTTTATTACTAGCGTTTTACCATTTTACTAAATCTTCTTATAAATTTTTGTTTTACATTATATTTCTTTGTTTTCCTATACGACCTACGTTTTTTATAAGTCTTACGCTTTTTATAATGCATTCTTGTTTTTTTTCCACCAACTCTAGGATAATCTGAAGATAGTCCAAAATATTCTCCAGGTAATTCTACTTCGGCTAAAACAGTTTCCATTGATAACCCTGTTTCGTGTTGTACTGGGTCGACAACATCATTTATTTCCGCTTTACATATCGTAATCCATTTCAAAAATTTATTGAATACGGATGTTTGTTCTTGTGGTATTATTTCTTGCGGCATAGATTTATACTGTTTTACAATATCATAAAGAAGCGATTTATTAAACCATTTTACCGATTTTGATAATTTACCTATTTTTTCGATTATCTCATCTTTATCTAAAATGCCGAAGATAGATATTTCACCAGCCAATAAGCTTTCAATCTTACGTTTTCTTGCTTCAAATAATTTATTCAATCCATCATTAATATATTTCTTATTATCTTCTGCGAATTGAGCGAGTAACTCTTTTTTCATAACTAATATATCTTCTGGTTGTGGATGATATGTGTTAGTAGTAATTCCCATTAGTAATAAATACATACAATAATTTGTATTGGCATGGTATGCATTATATTCTGGTATAAGTTTTATTAATTTATCAAATATTTTCATTAAGATAGCGAAATAATCAATATACTCACCTTCTGAACTGACAATCTTAAAACGTTCATATGAAAATTCATTTATTTCACTTTTATTCATTGGATAAATTTGTCCAAAATCTATAAATACTGCTCGTCCTTTACATAATTCGTCTTCATCTCTTATCTTTATCTCATCATAATATGTATAATCCTTTATATATAATACATTACTTAATTTAGCATCAAAGAGTAGAATCTTGCTTTCAACAGCTGTCCTTATCAATTCGTGAAAGTACATAAACATAATTCCTTCATATTTTCGTAAGTTAGTATCACTAAATATAGATTCTACACCACCATCATGAGAAGATATTGTTTTTTCTAAAGTTTCTGCATTTTCTAATAGTTCCATTCCGATTACAGATAATTTAAATTTATTCTTTGGATTTAAACAAGTCACTTTAATACCATTTATAATTTTTTTTAGGTCTGAGTTATTGTTAGAAGAGTTAATTAACTTACTTATAAATGATTCTATCGTTCGTTTATCTTCATAAATTTTCGAAAATACAATATATGGACAAACCGATTCAAAGTTCAGATTTGTAGTCTTTGATACAACTATTTGTGTTGTTACTTCTAAATCTGCATCCATTTTTGTTGTAGAAGACTTTTCATAACTAGAAAGAGAGCCGTCAGCAAAGTTTAACTGAAATACTTTATCTGTCTCTGAAACAAATCCTATTTTTATACACAAACTATCGACCTTTTCTAATCCACCCTTATTAATAATTGATTTTGTGTTTAGCCGCCAATAATTCATTTGGGGGTCTTCAATAGTGACATTTTCCTTTAATTTACATTTTAAAATGATACCATATGCACTCGAATCCGGTTGTGTTAGTAATTCAATATTAGAATTATGTATAAAATTGTAAAATACCTTTTCTGGATTATCAGTTAATATAAAAACTCCGCCTTGTTGATTGTAGGTTGTATCGCCAGCATATATTGTTGTTTCTTTCAAGTTATTTTTACACCTTTTTTTATTTAATCCGCCCATGAAATTGGCAGATTTGAGTGAAAATGGAACGTTAATTTGTGCAATATCGTTATCTAATTGTTTCTTCATTACATTATTAATAATACTAATATCACTTATGCCGGTGCTATTTATATTCATATCATATCATATATTAAGATTATAATATATTATTACCTAGAGCCTTGTATGCCTTTATTCTCACAATTACTCCCCGCACAAACCGTTTTACCAGCTAAATAGTATTCCATATACTGTGTTCCATTAACAACAGGTACTCTTGGAACAAAGTAATCTTTCTCTAAAATACGTGTTGAAATGTTTTCCTGGAACTGTTTTTCTAGGCCATTTAAGGGGTTCAATAATGGGTTCTCCCATCTAGGCCTATCAATATCTCTAAACATCCAAGCAGGATGTGTTGCACGACTTTCTTGTACAAACGGTTCAGAGTTTCTATATTCAACTGTTGCACTAGATACTGCGTTTAATTTATAGTCATTTACATCTACTAAATCGCGGTTTAATGGTCTCGTCAGTCCTAGTAAATCACTCTCCAAATTAATAGTATTGGTTCTCAAATTTGCACCCCAACCCTGCATACGTATCTGCGGGTCTTCTACAAAAGGCAAATCGACACCTTGACCTGGCTTGTCTAAAAAATATCGTCCAGCATAACTACTTTCTTCCAATTGTTTTTGAATTCTATAAGGGTCATCATGAAATCTGGTAAATGCCATGATATTATTCTTATTTAATGTTACTATATATATTTATATTGGTAAAAAATATAAATATATGTAGGATACAATTCTATTATATTTTAGTCAATCATGTCGAAAAAAATCTGTCTAAATATGATTGTAAAAAACGAATCTAAAATCATATTACGACTACTAGAGTCTGTTTTACCCTTGATAGATTCTTATTGTATTTGTGATACCGGTAGTACTGATAGTACGACCGATATCATTCAACTTTTTTTCGACAAACATAATTTGCCCGGTAAAATCGTAACAGAACCATTCCGCGATTTTGGGTATAATCGAACATATGCATTACGACAATGTATAGGAATGGAAAATGCCGATTATTTATTATTGTTGGACGCTGATATGGTTTTACAATTAGGTAATATAGACGTCGCAGAATTCAAGAAAAACTTGTCGGCAGACGCATATCATATGTTCCAAGGTTCTCCTGTTTTCGTTTATAAAAACGTAAGACTTATCAAAAACGACCCAAGAGTCACCTATTGGGGTGTAACCCATGAATATGTTCAAACGCCACCGGACTTCAAATATGATGATTTACCTATCGATAAACTATTTATCAAAGATATTGGTGATGGCGGTGCAAAATCAGAAAAATTTGAACGCGACGTCAGGCTATTGACAAAAGGCTTGGAAGAATTACCTAATAATGACCGATATACATTTTATTTGGCTAATAGTTACCGCGATTTGGGTCAATATGAGAATGCAATAAAAACATATAAAAAACGTATCGAAATTGGTGGATGGATTCAAGAAATCTGGTTCTCCTATTACTCCATCGGTAAATGCTATCGAGATATTGGCGATTTTGCACAAGCTATGTATTATTGGTTAGAAGCATACCATGTTTTTCCTGATAGAATCGAGAACCTATATGAAATCATTACACATTACAGACAACATGGAAAAAATAACTTGGCTTATACATTTTATGAACTGGCACAACATGAGCGTATGCGATGTCAATCAACAGACCATTTATTCTTAGAGAAAGACATCTATGATTATAAATTAGATTACGAGTTTTCTATTATAGGATACTATTGTAATCGTAATGGTCATGATATTGATAGAGCATGTATGTGTGTTTTGGCGAATAAATCAGCCGATGAAGGAATACAAAAAAATGTTCTCAGTAATTATAAATTTTATGCTACAAAGTTGCGAGACCTAGTAACCAGTTCTATATTCACACTGGATATTGGTAATAGTAATATAGTAAATACGACTGATATGGTGTCTAGCACACCGTCACTATGTATTGATAAATCCACTGGTGAATTGGTAGTCAATGTTCGATTTGTAAATTATAAAATTGGAGAACATGGTGAATATATAAATAAAGACCGTATTGTTACAAAGAATGTAATAGCAACCTTTGATATGAAACAAAAGTCAAGTCAAATGACCAACCCATTAGGGTCAAGTCAAATGACTAACCCATTAGGGTCAAGTCAAATGACCAACCCATTAGGGTCAAGTCAAATGACTAAAACGGGTGAATTCGAACTGAAATACGAAGTAATATACGATAATCTATATGTAGGTTTGGAAGACGTGAGATTATTTTATAGTAATAATGGTGAAATTTTATTCAATGCAAATCGAGGCTTATCTTATGAATGCATGGTAATCGAACATGGACAAATAAACATGAAATCACATCAAACTGTATCGAATCTAGTCAAAAAAGAAAAACAGCGGCAAATTGAAAAGAACTGGACTCTATTCCAAGACCATGATAATAGTCTCATAAAAATGGTATATGAATGGTACCCTTTGACAATTGGCTTACATAGAGACCATCCTGAACATTTAATCGATGGTGAAAATCGACCCATTACACAATTAGATTGTAGGTGGTCAATTGAAACACCGCCTTTCTTTAAATGGGTAAGGGGTTCGACAAATGGCTTGTCCATGAAGAATCCGGAAGACGGTTCTCGAGAACTATGGTTTATTTGTCATATAGTGAGCTACGAAGACCGCCGATATTATTATCATATTTTTGTAGTTTTGGACGCGGTTACATATGAAGTCAAACGTTATTCTAGGCTTTTTACATTTGAGGGTCAGAAGGTAGAATATACTTTAGGATTCGTTTTTCTTGAACAAAAAAAAGAGTTTTTGATAGGATATAGTTTGTTAGACAGAGAAACAAAATATATGAAGATTGGCATGGACGAAATATGTAAAATGTTTATCTAGTTTTTTTGTAGCCAAAAATCTACAAATCTACCAATAGACCCTAATTTTACACAATTTCATTCAAAACCGCATTTTTACATGCTAAGCCAAACGTCTTACGATGCCACTGTGTAATTCCGTGTTCTTTGATCCCGGCTAAATGTGCAGCAGTACCATATCCCATATTACTCATCATACCATAGCGTTCTTGTATAGCAGGATATTCTTCGCACATCTGAATAACCCAGTCATCACGTGCGACTTTCGCTAGAATACTCGCAGCAGCGATTCCCATAAAAGTGGCATCGCCTTGTTCGACGGTAACATGTGGCATTTCAACAATGGTTTCATTCGCTTCATCAAATGTTCGATAGGAATGAAAATAATTCCCATCGACCACTGCCAAACACGTGTTCAGACATGGCTGACCCAATTTCATCAATGTTTCCTTGACGGCCTCATGCATTGTTTGCATGGTAGCTTGTAAGATATTAATCTCATCGACCTTATTCGCTTCGGCATATGAGACATGCCACGCCAAAGCATTGGCTTTAATATATTCCGCCTTTTCGCGTAACTTCTTTTTCGACGAAAACTTTTTACTATCTTTGATATCTTTTCCGTCGAAAGCATCCGGGTCTTTAGGTAAAACAACGCATGCTACATAAACACGACCAAATAGGCACCCCCTACCGACTTCATCTAAGCAAAGTTCATGACCAGAATCCTCACTATAAAATCGTTGTAACATGCCAATTTTATCAATGATATAAAATCATATAAATCGTTTTTTCAATCAATTTTTTCGATACATACTCTATAAATAAATATTAATAAGGACTATGAAAATTACACCCATGATATTATTTCTTATAATCTTGATAGTTTTAGTAATATCTATAGTTATTGGAAACCAATTTATGAACACAGAAGGATTTATTGCTTTTCAATATTCAAAACAACCTGCTGATAATGTTGCCGTAACATGTTATTCTTCAACGAGACAAGTCACGAAAATAGAAGATAATTTATATTTTGACCAAACAAATGGTAATTTAATCGAACTAGATGGGACAGCATATACAACAGCGGCAGATAGTACAGGAGCTACTTTAAAAGCAATGGTTGTTTTACCAAGAGTAGGCAACGAATTGATGATGTATGCAATAGATACTAGTAATGGAACAAAACCCCTTGTACAAGATACTGATACTAGTAAAATATCTACTTTAGCAAGTTCATATAGTTCTCGTATTTATCCCATCGTATCTAAAACAGCACAGCCTGCTACTATTCTATATGTTCCATGGAAATTAGATACGTATATCATTCCTGTATTCACTGGAACCAGTATGAATTCTATAAGTATTAGTAATATGTATTTATTTAGTTCAGGTAGTAATGTAATTCCTAGTTCTATTACAAGTAGTGCAATACCTTTAACCGGTTACTATGCGGATACAGATGCAAGTAATAATAGTATCGTAGTGGATAAATTATATGATGCATCTCGGTCTATTTATCAAATAAGTAGTTATGTCAAATTTGATATTAGGAATGCTAATTTAATTATCAAGAATGGAGACGGAACGTTGAGTGTATATGATAGATATAAGAATAAAGTAACTACACCTGTTTCTAGTGCTTCAAATCCTACCACCGTAGCGAATACTGGGTTTAGTCCATGGACTACTTTTGATTCATCGGGCCAAAACATTGTCATGTATATGCCTAATGGACAAAACACGGTAATCGCTTTAGCTGGATTTAGTGATACTACGAAAAGTAGTCTAACCTTACGTAATGTGACTCGATTTAATACGACTGGCCTAGATACAAGTTCGACAAATAATTCAAAAGGTACATGTGATTTAGTAAATCATGCATACTATGATGCAAGTAGTTGTAAGGCAGGTGGATGTAATTGGGACTATACAGGGTCGGGATATTGTACAAAAAATACTCCTTTACAACCATCTCCTTTAGGCAATTCTGGTAACAAAGGTAATCAAAGTAATCAATGTAACAAAAGTTATAATTTTGATGGTTCAGGTGGTCTAGATTTATCTAAATTAGGAGATAATGCTATATCAGACTATTTCAAGTGGTACTGGTATTGGAAGAGTGGTGCAGGTTCTCCAGGAAAAGATACAAGTGATTATATTTTAAAGACACAGATTGTTCCACCCGTGTGTCCGACATGTCCATCGTGTCAAAACTCCAGTTCAGGTACATGTACGAATTGTGGTGGAAAAGGTGGTTCTGGTACAATGACATCAAGTGGTATATCGATATTCGATGCTTGTGGCAATCCAACAACATGTGCAAAATTAGGTCCGAATGGTGTAGGATACGATGCTAATAAAAATAAGATTTTATGTTATCAAAATGGACAAGGAAGTAGTAGTGTCAGCAAAGGAAGTAATAGTGTTAGCAAAGGAAGTAGTAGCGCAGTAACCGGCAGTGCGAGTAATCAAAATGCTAATCAAGGTAGATATGGGTCAAATGGTGCGGGCGGTGTTGTAAATAATGCTATTTCTACAACTGGTGGAGTTATTGGTGGAACAGCTATGGGTGCTGAAGCAGTAGTCGGTGGAACCGTATTGGGCGCAGGTCTATTAGCAAACAAAACGATAGATACAACTAGCGGTCTTTTAACTGGTGCTGGAACAGGTGCTACAAATCTTTTAACTAGTGCTGGAACAGGTGCTACGAATCTTTTGAAAAGTGCAGGAACCGGAGTATCGAATCTTTTGACACCGGGACAAGGTGGTTACGGTCAAAATGGAACGTACGGTCAAGGTGGAACGTACGGTCAAGGTGGAACGTACGGTCAAAGTGGTTACGGTCCGGGTAATAATCAGCGTTCTACTTATTATGGAACACAAAATCAATATAATGACCAATATTCTTATTATGGACAATTACCTTCGAAAGGAGCTTCTAATTATATGCCGATAACAACTGATTTCAGTGCCTTTGGCAAATAAATTTTATACCCTTGTGCAAATAATTTTTTTATAAATTTTATAGCTTTGTGCAAATAATTTTTTTATAAATTTTATAGCCTTGTTACAATATGCGTTCAAAACATGATATAAAAAAATCATATCATACTAGTATAACCTAATATGATAATCCCAGAATTAAATAAAATATGTCAGCGTGAGCAAATCGCAAATGAAATAAAATCGATATTATCATCATTTGATAAACAAAACAAAGAACCCACATTCAAAAAAGGATTTTATATATATGGTAGCCCCGGTGCTGGTAAAACACAATTCGTAGTCAATTTATTAAAAGAAATGAATTATGATGTCATTAAATATGACGCAGGTGACGTTAGAAATAAATCCCTAATCGATACAATCACAAGTAATAATATTTCGAATCAAAATGTCTTACATATGATGACAAAAACGAAAAAAAAAATAGCCATTGTCATGGATGAAATAGATGGAATGAACAACGGTGATAAGGGCGGTATTACAGCACTTATCAAAATCATTCGTCAAAAGAAAACGAAAAAGCAGCGTCAAGAAACAATGACAATGAATCCCATTATCTGTATCGGAAACTATTATATTGATAAAAAAATCAAAGAGCTCATGAAAGTATGTAATACATTTGAATTAAAATCGCCCACACCAGAACAAATGGCGTCTTTAATTACGCATACAATGCCGACCATTACACCAAAATGCGAACAACTCGATATATTATTAGGATTTATACAAGGCGATATTCGAAAGCTGATGTTCGTTTATGACATCTTTTCAAAAAATCCGGCCTTATTATCGAAAAAAAATTTAGAAACAATTTTTCATATAAAATCGTATAATGAAGATTCAAAAAAGATAACTCAATCGCTTATCAATACGCCTTATAAAATGGAGCAACATAATCGTGTTATGAATGAGACCGATAGAACGATTGTTGCATTATTATGGCATGAAAATATCGTGGATGTATTGGCGAATTTACCAAAAGAAAAAACATTTTCAGTGTATTTACGTATATTAGATAATATATGTTTTGCCGATTATATGGACCGTATTACTTTTCAGAATCAAATATGGCAGTTTAATGAAATGAGTTCTCTCATAAAAACGTTTTATAATAATAAGATTTACCATGAAGAGTTCCCTGAGAATAAAAATAAATTCAAACCAAATGAAGTGAGATTTACCAAAGTTCTTACAAAGTATTCAACAGAATATAATAATATGATTTTTATTTATAATTTATCACAGGAATTGGATTTAGATAAGAAGGATTTGATTAGTATGTTTCAAGAATTACGAATTTTTTGGGGTGGTGATTTTAGTAATAAAATCGACAAATTAAATGAAGTAGAGAAATATTTTGATAATGATAATATTAATAAGCTAGATATTAAACGAATGTATAGATATTTAGACAAAAATATTAAAAAAGACGCGTCATTGGATATAGATGATGTTAGTGATATTGAATGATAATTTAGGAATTTATTATGTTAGGTTATAATATAGTAGTTGATATGGAAACAGAAAAATTACAAGGACAAGGAATGATTGGTGCTCCTGCTTATGGGGGGCCAGCAATAAATGAAAATGGAGAACCTATGTCTGTTGATTCACCAAATGAAATGGAACAACCTATGGAACAACCTATGGAACAACCTATGGAACAACCTATGGAACAACCCATGGAACAACCTATGGAACAACCTATGGAACAACCTATGGAACAACCTATGGAACAGCCCATGGAACAACCTATGGAACAACCTATGGAACAACCTATGGAACAACCTATGGAACAGCCCATGGAACAACCTATGGAACAACCTATGGAACAACCTATGGAACAACCTATGGACGTTGATTCATCAATTGAAACACCTGAGCAAGTTGAAGGTGTCCCTATGGATACTGAAGGTCAAGGTGAAGCAGTTACTGAAGTACAACCTACCTCAACAGATAATATGAAGACTGCATTACAAGAAGCAAGAGACGCTTTAGGAACAGCTACAGAAGCTCTTTCAAAAATAGAGACAGAATTTGCAAACGTTGAAGCAGGCGGCTCTGAATGTGAAAGTGTAAAGAAAGAAAATGAAGATTTACATAATAATATAAATATGTTTAAAGAGGCATTTAGTAAGATTCAATCCATGGGTGGGGCTCGTAGAACAAGAGGACGAAACGGAAGAAAATCAAAACGTGCTGCCAAATTGCGTAATTCACGAAAAACGCATAGAAGAAAATCTCATAGAAGAAAAACCAGAAAAATCGATAATTTCTTGTATGGACTATAAGGTCTATCGGTGGATAACCGAAGGTTAGCCGTTTGGCTACAAAAATATGGATTTATTGTCTTTTGGTGGATAAATACATTTATCCTTCGTTCCTTCATTCTTTTTCAAAGCATATGGGTCTCCTGTCGATAATCGAATATTATCCACCGATAGACCTTATCGACTGACATACAATAAAATAATTATATGAATAACTGATTGTTCATATAATTTCACGAATACTTATGGTGCATTTACATCAATCACTACTTCGGGTGCTGTCTTCGATACCATTATGGGAATAACTTCCGGCTTACTAAAAGAGTTTGAAACCTTCGAACTAGCTTCTTCCTTAAGTTTATTCATTTCTTTCTGTAACATCTGATATGCCTTTGTTTTTTCAATGAGCTGTTTCTGTAAATTAGTAACCATATTTTCCAATTCACCCGAACGTTTCGCAATTTCTTGTAGTTGCTGCTGTTGCTGCTGCATTAGTTCAACTACTTGTACTTGGGTTAGCTGAATCGGTGCTTCTCCTGGTCGCTGTAGAACGATAGGACCATTTGCCTGTTGCTTTGCCATTTCTTCTTTAATCATTTTATCTCGTTGTTCTTCGATTTCTTTAATCTGTTTGAGAACATCGGGTTTCATTTTAGGCTCACCTGGTTCGTATTTCTCTAATAACTTATCTATTTGAAGCATAAAAAAATCACGAATAGGTTTCTCGCTAGCTTTTCGGATGAAACTATCCACTGTCTTGGGCGACTCTTTCAAATAATCAGGGTGTGGATTTTCCAACATCTTACGTTTATCGAAAGTATTATGTTCATGAGAAAACACCAAAATCGTCTTCATTGTATCTAATTGTACAAATGGAATAGTATAATCCTTTAAAAACGCACGTTCTTCTGCGACTGCAGCATGTTCTTCATAACGAGTAATTTCCAATAACTTGGACTTGAATGCGAACGTGCCAGCTGTCGCATGGTTAGGTCCATAAGGCCCACATTGAATCATCTTACTAATATGCTTAAAATAAATATATATTTCACTTGCACCTGCACATAATGCATTCGGTGTTTTTTCCAACATTTCAACGGCATGTGAAATACGCTCCGGTGGATAATAATCATCGTCGTCCATATATACGATAATTTGACCTCGTGCGAATTTATGCATATAGTTTCGCTTAGCACCCAACGTCATTTTTTTATCAACTTCAAAATATCGAATTTGTGGAATGTTTGATTTTTCAATCAAATCACGAATTTTATCGGTTCCATCATCAACAATAATCCATTCAATTCGATGTTTTGGATAATCTTGGTTACGAAAACATTGAAACATATTGGGGATAAAAGGTCGGCGATTGAACGTTGGAGTACAAACGGAAACCATAGGTAGTTGAGGCGCCTTAGATTGTCCAGACTTTTTGTTCTTAGTCATTTGATTATAAAATCTATAAGATAGTGTTTTTATATATATATTCGAGATAATGTTTTTATTGTCTTTTGGTGGATAAATATATTTATCCTTTGTTCCTTCGTGCCTTTTCAAATCATATGGTTCAGAGGTCGATAACCGAAGGTTAGCCATTTGGCTAATAAATATTATCCACCGATAGACCTTATTGTCTTTTCGTAGATAAATAAAATTATATAGAAGCTGATTTATTATGAAGGTCTATCGGTGGCTACAAAAAGTGGATTTCTCTATATGTTTTCAGTCGATAAATATATTTATTGACTGATAGACATTATTTTTTGAATAACACCCATTGACCATTATATAACAAAATGTTAGTATTGATTATTTGCGAACCATTTATTAAATTATGAATTTTTTGTAAATTCTCATAATCACTTGCATCTTTTATTGTATTTGAAAATTTAATTACATCTTCTCTTACTGCATCCCACCCCCAATCATCTCCGAATAATATGCTATTATTAGTTAAACATTTCCAACATATTGATAATTCAATAAAAGTTTCATCTTTTTCATGTGCTGAATCTAAATATATATAGTTAGGCAATAAGCTAATTCTTTTTTGAATAAATAATCTCTCTAATAGTTTTATTCCTACATTTGTTGTAGTATTTATAGGTAATATTTTATGTTCAAAACCGCTATATTTACAATTAGCTAAAAATCTTTTATATATTGTTGGAATTCCATTTTCTAATCTTAAAAAACGCCAACCGCCGCCACCCGTCCCTCCATTTTTTTCCCAATCCCACATATTAACGTCTCCTGTAAATGGATCAATACATATTATTTCTGTAGATTTGTTATTATTTTGTAGTGTTTCAGCCATTCTAATTGCTGAACCACCTAACATACTACCACACTCAACAATATAAGTAGGTTCTATATTTGTAAATAATATTTGTAATAAATCATATAAAATATTTGTATGAGGATATCCGTTATCAATATATTTTTCTTCACAAGATAAATATGGAGAATTTTGAGAATATAAATTATCTAATAATTGTTGAATTATCATAATTAATATATATATAATTAATTAACTTTCTAATCTATTTTCGGGGATAAATATATTTATCCTTCGTGCCTTCATGTCTTCGTGCCTTGTCAAAGCATATGGGTCAGAGCTCGATAACCGAAGGTTAGCCATTTGGCTACGAATCTACCTAGACATTAACCGTTTCCGAACTCGTTTTCGCTGCGTTTTGCATCTCTCCCGATTCAGCTTTATAATGTATATACATGCCAGCTAATGTAAATATCAATAAAATAGCACTACTAGAAAATAATGTCAATCTCACACTTCGTATCTTTAAATTATACCAATAATCATACATGGCAAACGAAAGCATATAAATAAACGCTATTTCGAAACAGTATTTATACATTACATCAAATGTCGCATGAAACATATTTTCTATTTTCTCCCAAAAGGTTAAGCGGTCACAAAAAGTTTCTACTTTGATTTTATCTTTTTCTGAACGTGCATACTTCGGAATCTTTTCCCATATTAATTTTATCATTTCTTTAAAATCAAATCCATTGAGAACTGTTATACCAAAAAATGTATATGTAAAGAGATAGCCGAAGCATAGTGCAGCAGCTATAGGGACACCTAAAAAAACTACAAACAATAAATAGAAGAAATAGATAACTAAATTAAAAATCCCTTTTAATGGATTAATACTAGTTACAATGTCTGCGATTTGAGTCGTTACACTAGGTAAAAGTACCTTTACATCATCCCATGATTCTGCATTAACTCGAATAGGTGGTTTAAAGAAGGAAATAGCCAATAATGCAGTTATTATCATAAACATTATTGCCAATACAATATTTTTCATATCAAAACTTACTATTGCTATTAAAAGGTCTCGTAAAAAGGACATCGAATTATTCAAGACAAATATAATCAGGAAAAATAACATCGAAAAAATGAACGATGGATTAAAACTCGAACGTAGTTTCTCCGAGATTTTTACAACACCATACTGGAGATATTCTGGAAAAAATATAGAATGCTCTAAGAAATAATGAAGTAATTTATATGTAGGGTCAAATACACCTTTATTATATAATAACTTTCTATCGAGAATAGTAGGTAATACAGTAAATTTTTTTTCTTCGTTCTTATAAGCTACAATAAAGAACCAATTAAATATGACATACATACTGATGATTATACAAAAAAACCAACCTATATAATTTGCTATTAATCTTTGGTCATTCACTACGTCATTCTTTGAATAATTATCTGACTTAATATCCTTTCCTTTTAATTTTCCTTTTAATTGATTTATTTTTGAACTAACCCCTTCTATTCTATTTATAATTATTATCGCTATTTGGAGCGGTATCGAATGAAGTAGATTATAACAGTAATTGATAAATTCAGAAAAATTATGTATATTTACGGTAGATTTACCATCTCCTTCAAAAATATTATCAGGACCACCTGTATATTCGTCTTCACTAAAATGAGCTATACCGTCCTGAGATAATCCTTCGATAATTACTGGCTTTTTGGTATCTTTTTCTTTGCTTTCATCCTTTTTTTTCTCCTCATAATTGTTGTCCTCATAAATGTTGTCCTCATAAATGTTGGTCAAAGGTTCGATGTTCTTATAATTATGATTCTTTTTTTTTGTTTTTTTAATTTTCTTCATTTTTTGAAGAATCACTTCTGGTTCAAATGGGTCACTACTAAATTTTTCTTCTTCATCTAAATATTTCATAATTTTATGTCTTATTATATTTGTTATATATTAGTATAAGACATAAAACAATACACTCATACGATAAAATATGATAAGGTCTATTTTATCTAGCATAAAGCATTCCAGCATTTCCACCTACGAATGATAAAACGTTATATCGCTCTTCGAATACAGTTAAGTTGAAATTATAATCATACAATCGCCAGTTGGATTTACGTACTCCGACAGGGTTTCCGCTACCATCGCATATAATATCAAAACTAGAATTAATAGGGTCAATCGGTGGCACGTAGGTGGTAAGTTCTAGTTCGATTGTTCGAAATTTACTTAAATTAATTGCACCTGATGGTTGATATTCGAACGGACTCGTATTCAAACAAAAATTATAGCAATATAAACCTTCCTTGGCAAAACCTTGCGTTCTCGTATATTTTTCAACATAATCATAGATTCCGCGTGTTTGAACATTTTCTCTATATTCACCGTCTAACAGTATTCCCATTGTTTCTAAAATATCATATCTATTATCTACTACAAAATCACCAGTTTGTGTAATACCAGTGTTTATGCCATCTGGGTTGATAGACGGCATTACTGCTACACCTCCATTGCTTGGTGTGAAAGTTAATGCAGGGTCGAATGTTAATACCAAATCTGATGGAATCGATGAATATGGCCAGTTTGTATAATTCGACCATTCATTTCTTAAATTAACATCATTTCTTTGTAAATACCACATCCAATTCGCAATCATTCCATTCGATTGTAATTGAATTCGTTTTGCACCAGTAATGTTTTCAAATTTATATTCAAATACATCTTTTAATAAATATACATGGTCTTCCATGGCGAACATTTTGGCTTCTTCTTTTGATAAGAAACAAAATGTGGATATTAGATGAATATCAGAATTCCACGTAGAAATTTTATTTTGATAATTACTAGAAGTCAGACTAATAGCTGGTGGGGTCTGGAGAAATCGATACATCTGAAAAACGTTTTGATTAAAGTCGGGTTGAATATAAGGTCTATTATAAACAATATCATATACATCACGAACTTGAAAAAGCTCTTGTATAGGACGTAATGTAACACTAATATTGAGTTCATTGTATTGTAAAGCTATTAATGGGAATGCACAACCACTATTTAATGTGAACCAAGTATTTATTGGAATATACAAGTTACGCCCACGTATAGAAGGTTCTGCACCAGCAGAATTTGGTGTATAAAATGCAGATGGATAAGCGTTTGCACGATTAAATGCATTCGCGGGGTCGTAAAATTCGGGTATATTTCCTGTCATTCTATTAAATAAGTCTTTCTTTTCTGATGAAAAATCGCGCTCCACCATGGCAGATAAATAGGCACCACTGTACCTATGTAACGTCAGAGAACCACATGTAATCAATACCTCCTCAATCATCATTGCACCTAGATTTTTTATCCATCTGAATTCGTAAGGCGCCCAGTTATTTCCTGTTCCATTCTGTAAATTTACATCAGAAACAACTGGTTCATGTATAGGACTCCATATATCAGGTATAGTTACTACCAAATATGTATCCATCAGCAATTCCGCGTATCTAGGTATTTTGAAGGTAAATGTAGATGATTCGGTTAATCTTAAATCTCTTAAACCATCATAATCTATTCGGAATTTTTGAAGGCCAAAGTTACTGTATTTTGAATAAGTCACTTTAAAAAATGTTTTACTTGGATTTCCAGTAAGAATCACATTATTATTACCAATAGCAATTATATTTAGTAATCCACCTGGCATATTTTCTTATATTATAGAGAATGTTTTTATTTTGTTTTTTTCGTTGATAATATTATAGAACTTTTATATTCCAATAGTATATATGAAATTTTATAGGAAAGTATTGATTGTTATCATTATATTATTGTTTCTTTATATTATATGGAATTTTTTGAAAAAACGAGTCAAAAACATCATGCGCAACGATGAAGGTTTTGAAAGCTTACCAGCTGCCGTATCTGAAACTACAGGTGTAACGAGTTCTACTCCTGTAACAATAAAAAGTTTGAGTAATAAATTTGCCGACCAACCGTTACGCCAATACGTAATTAAGGGTTCATATAACTCTGCTGTTAGTGGTAGCTATGTGAGTACCGACATGATTAAATATGTATTGACTCGTGGCTGCCGTTTCCTAGATTTCGAAGTATTTTTGATAAATGATGATAATGGAAAACCACAAGCACAAGTAGCTTATTCTACTGATTCTACATTTAATACAATTGATACGAATAATTCTATTTTATTAGATGATGCACTCACTACTGTTGTTACGAATGCATTTGCATCTCCTTCACCGAATGGTTCTGACCCATTATTCATAAATTTACGTGTCAAGTCAAACGACCCATCTATTTATAGTTTGGTAGCGGCATCAGTGGATTTTCATTTGAAAACGTCTCTATATCGTGGAAAGGTTACCAATAATACGACTATGTCATCTTTATTAGGAAAAACCGTATTACTTATGGATAAAACCGTGAAACGTAGTTATGCGGATGATTGTCATTGTGCAAAAAAGGCACAATCATGTTATGATTTGACGAAATATATTAATATGGAAAGTGGCGGTGATAATCTTTTTATACAAAAATACGGAGATTTATTGAATCAAAATAGTATTCAAATTAATATTTTAGACAAATGTGACCGATGTACAGATATTGCGAATATGCGTCTAGTAGTACCTGATGGAACAAAGCAAAATCCGATTATTGATGATTTTATTACACAATATGGTTCTCAGATAGTTCCTTATCGTTTCTATATATCTGATAAGGGTTTGAGAAATTATGAATCTATGTTTGATAATAATAAATGTGCTATTATACCACTTTCATACGCTTTGACTTATATCAAAAAAATGTAAATGATGGATAAGGTCTATCGGTGGATAATCGACAGGAGACCCATATGCTTTGAAAAAGAATGAAAGGAACGGAAAGAATGAAAGGAACGGAAAGAATGAAAGGAACGAAGGACAAATACATTTATCCACCAAAAGACAATAAGTATGAAATCATTACTGATAGTCATCAATATTTTCTAATGATAATATAAATTATAATATGAGACAAAACAGATATACTAGAAGAAAATTATATAAGCCATATAAAGAAAAAGTCAAACGATTTAGGCAATCAGTGCGAAAACAGAGATATGATTCTGATTTATGTAACAATAAAATGACCTTTCAAGATTGTGAAATGGCGATTTTACGACATGCAGTCGATGAAAGTGAAGCCATCAAAGGAAAAAATGTAGTTGATAACGAAGACATCAAAAAGATTCTGAAAATTGTTGAAAGTTTTATTTATAAGAAAAAGGTCATTTGCTATGGTGGTACGGCCATCAATAATATTTTACCGAAAGAAGCTCAGTTTTATAATAAAGATATCGAAATACCGGACTACGATTTCTTCTCAAAACATGCCCTACATGATGCAAAAGAATTAGCGGATATTTATTATAAAGCGGGTTATAAAGATGTAGAAGCGAAATCCGGTGTCCATCATGGAACATATAAAGTATTCGTCAATTTTATACCTATTGCAGATATAACGTACTTAGTGCCAGAACTCTTTGATGCTATTTATAAAGACGCAATTACGATTGCCGGCGTGCATTATGCTCCACCAAATTATCTCCGTATGTCTATGTATTTGGAGCTTTCAAGACCGGCTGGTGATGTCTCTCGTTGGGAAAAAGTATTGAAACGTATTAATCTATTAAATCGTTATTATCCATTATCGGTAATGAAAGAATGTCATAAGGTCGATTTTCAACGAAAACTCGAAACTGTTTCTGATATAAATGACCATGAACATCTTTATTATATAGTCCGTGATAAACTAATTGACCAAGGAGTGATATTTTTTGGTGCATATGCGACCACTCTTTATTCCAAGTATATGCCAGTAGAACAAAAACATTTATTAAGTAAAGAGCCAGATTTCGATGTTATCCACGAAGACCCCGACCGTTGTGCGCTTATCGTAAAAGAAGCATTAGAACGTGAGAAATTTAGCCATGTGAAATTAATAAATCACGAACCAATCGGTGAAATTATACCAGAATCTGTTGAACTTCGCATAGGAAATGATACGATAGCCTTTATATTTAAACCCATTGCTTGTCATAGTTATAATAAATTACGTTTGGAAGGAAAGGAGATTTATGTTGCAACCATAGACACTATTTTATCTTTTTATTTGAGTTTTTTATATACAGATATGCATTATTTTGATAAAGACCGTCTCATGTGTATGGCGAAATTTCTGTTTGATGTTCAAGAACGTAATCGTTTAGCACAAAAAGGTTTGTTAAAACGATTTACTAGCGCGTGCGTAGGAAAACAGCCGACTATGGAAGAGATGCGTGCAGAAAAAGCTCAAAAATACAAGGATTTGGATAGAAATAGCGAAGAATACGAAGAATGGTTTTTGAAATATGTCCCTGCGGATAAGAAGGGGAAACGAACGGTTAAAAAGGTAAAAAATGACCAAAAAAATGAAGAATCTGAAGAAAAATCAGATAAAAAGAATCAAAAAAATGGGTTTTTCGGATTATGGTAATAGTTCCATATTTTATTATCTTTTAGTAGTATATAATAAAATAAAAATGTCTGCATCTTCAATAATAAAATCTGCTCGAGGTGCGCAAACGAAGCGCATTAGTAGGATTAAATTTCCTGCTCTTCCATCACTTAAACAAATGGTTTCACAGATGATGGAAGAAAATGTAAAACCTAACGTTGTTGAGGAAGCCAAAAAAGAAGTGAGTAATAAAAAAATTAAATATAGTCCGACAAGAAAGAGAAAACCCAATCAATTATCACCTATAATAGAATCAGAAGCGAAAGCTAATGTGAAATCTAACGCGAAATCTAATACAGATATTAAACTCCCACCACTAAAAGGAACGCGTAGAAACCCTTCTGCTGTTGCTATTGGGGGAAGACATAAAAAATCATGCCGAAAATATCGTAAATAGATACGCAGATGAAGATTTCAAGTGTTCATCGGTGTAAATATATTATGAATTGGCTATATTTTTATATAAAGGCCAAACATGTTCTATATCAAACTTATAATAAGTTGAACCTTGAAATACTTCTAGTGATAAGAACATACCTATTAATGCTTCCGGTATTTCACCAGCATTACCAATGAGTGGATGTCTATTGATATTCACGTTATCTATATAATATGACATTAACCATGACATCATTTTTTCAAATAATTTAGTACTTATAACAAATGTATTACATTGAATCAATCTATTCAATATAACATCCTCTGGTTTAAAATTTTTATTAAAAAAACGATTATAACTTAATAACCCACACTCGATATCATTCAATGTAGCGCGTATTAAATTATGACATCCTAAAAACCCTGTTTGTTTAATATCTGGAAAAAATTCCATTACAATAATAGGATTTCTATCCTTTTTTATTATATTTTCTATGTTTTGTATAGAATGCGAGAACATCTTCATATCATATTGTCCAAATCCAATATAATCATATTTTCTATATAATTCGCTATTTTTATATATATGATAGAAAGCAGAACCTTCATTATATATATTTTTTTGTAAATTTGAATTATAGATAGGTAAATCCATTTCATATATGATATTCATGGAAGTATCGATTCTATTCTTTACACCGTATAATGTTATCAAATTTTTATCATTAGGACTCATTTCTTCATATAAATGTTCAAAAACCATGTTATGGAATACTACATAAATACCTAAATTTATATTGCTCATACCTATATAAGAATAATTGGTAAATTTCTATATTATTATTATCTATATTATTATATTTCCACTAAAAATTCCGTCGTTTTATACATAAGATAGTACGTCGCGCCAAACAAAATACTCTTCAAACATAAACCAAAGAAATTGAAATTCCCATCATCGTTATATATCGATAAAAATGAGAACCTTTTGAATACTAGGTTATTTACCATAGGTAGTTGAAAGAAAAAGAACAAGAATCCTATAAAAATAGGGATTTGAAATTCAGCTAATAGTTGGTCCAATCGACTCACGTTCTTCTTTTTCTGCTCATATTCGCGTAAATTCTTTTCTGTCATATCTTCGTAATCTCTGACGTAATCGGAAGATACAGCAGCCTTCGGTACATAATTCGGTTTAATTTGTTCATCGTGATTATAATCAGATGTATCGTGCGAAATATCTCTCGAAGGTAGTCGTCTAGGTTGCTGATTTTGTAGCTGGTGTTGTTGTTCTTCTGTCAAATACTGCTGTTGCATAGGCACAGGAACAGATAGTTGATTTTGTGGCATCGATGTAACCTGTGGGTTTGGCATAATCGGATTTTGCGCGGATACACCGTATGGATTTGGGTGAATATTAATAGGACTATAGCTAGTGGGCATACCGTCACTATTTTGACCCTGGCCCTGTATTGGTTGCATGGTAATATTTTCTGGTAAATCCGAAATACGAGTTGTTGTTACACTCATGATTTGTTTTATAAAAACTATACAATGTAAAATGACTAAAGATTATATAGTTTGACGCATCGACCATTATTGTATTTTATCCACCGATAAACATTTGAAATGCGCAAAGATGTAAAATAGGACAAATACTTATTTCTGTTTATGATTTTTAAACAAAATGGCTATTATGAATATTATAGTAGCACCAAGTGAGCAACCTAAGACGATTCCAAACCATTTTAATGTTTCTAAAAGTAAATTTTTTTGTCTCTCATCTTTGCTAGATTCCGCAGATTGCGTGGTTTTAGTGTTATTTACACCTCCATTACCACCACCACCACCTTTGCCTTCGATAACAGAAAAAGGTTTTGTATAATGATATATACTAAATAGAACTATTCCGGCGAGAACAGATACAATCATAAAGTTCTTTTTTATGTTGTGTAATATCTTCATTTACATTATTCGTAGATTTCATTTATCGACTGAAAAAATATAGAGAAATCCACCTTTTTGTAGCCATTTGGCTACAAAAAGGTGGATAGCCCTTAAAATAATTTCGAACCAGCATCTTCATCCGATTTCTCTCGAATATCTACTACGCGTTTCATTGGGTCGCATTTTTCCGAAACAGTAGAATATTTATAACATTTTTCACCATGTTTATACACCTTTCCCTCTATTTCACTAATCACGGGACCATTAAATACTGTACAATTCTTATCTGTACATGCACGTCTAAATAATGTAGCCAGTCCAATTCCTAATAGTATGGAAATGATATTTCTTCCGACTGGTGTATTTAATAATCTTTTAAAATTCATATTATATATAGTATAATATGAAAAGATTTTTGCAAAATAATTATGATTTCGCTACGCTCGCATAGGTATTTTTGATATAACTGCTACGCTTGCATAGGTATTTTTGATATTTCGCTATCGCTACTTGGACATGTCACCTCTGTTTGTTTGAACGAAAAACATGTATCGGTTTTATCCTTGTATTGTAAAACTCCTACATTTTCAGGAGTAGGATAAACATATATTTTTCGCGTATCCGGTAATGTCACATAAACAGCGAACAAACCTATTACTAAACTTACTAAAAAAAGAGGTATATTAATATATTTACTGATACTCATCTATATACTAAAAGCTGTGAAAATAAAAAATCGTATTTGTTTGATTTACACCGATGAACATTTGAAATAGGACAAACCGCCATAGGCGGTTTGCCTTTCAATTGATTTGTTGCGAAGCATAGGCAACGTTACCCTTTCACATCTTATGGGACGCTAAAAAGCGTCCCATTATAAATGTTCAAGGGTGTATACTACTTTCCTTTCTTACCCTTCTTCTTTTTGTTACCTTCACTCGATTTCTTAGTAGGATTTGCCTTTTTCGCATCTTCCAATTCCATTTCTTTCAAAATGTCTGGATGAATATATGATTTCTCTTGATTCTCTTCGCCATCTATCTTAAATACAAAGTTATTTGTGGCATCAGTAGGTTGTACCGAGAACTTGGCTTGCGCTTCCTGTTTAGCTCGCAATTTTGCCAACATTTTTTCTTTCATTTCTTGTTGCTTCGTCATTCTATTCATAGCATTGACATCTACACGCATGTTTTTGCCCATGCCGCCCATTCCTTGCATCCCACCAATATTCTTGGCCATCTCCTTAAACATATCTCCAAATTTATCCATTCCACCCATGTTCTTCATCATATCTGTGGCTTCTTTCATAAGTTCTTCTTTCGAAATTTCGCCACTCTTCATTTTTGAATCTAGTTTTCCGCCGACTGTTTTCACTAAATCCATTATTTTCTTAGGATTCTTCATGAGTTTTTTGAGAACATCATCGGTATTCTTTATATCTTTCATATCTTCACCTAGTAAATCCGTAAATTCTCCTTGGATTTCTTCAGCCATTTCTTGTGCTAATGTTCCGATTTTACCGTCAAATAAGGTTTTTAGATGGTCTTGCATGTTCTCAAAGTTAGGTAAATCAGTAAAAGGATTGGATTTAGGGGTCTCTTCACTATCTTGACTTTGCTCTTGACTTTCTTCTTTACTAAAAAAACTACTAATTCCTTCCATCGTTTCTTTCAGTTTATCTTGTAACATGGTTTCATCGATTCCTTCAAACATATTCATGGCTTCGCCGAAAGATGTCTTGTCTTGAATACCACCTACAATAGTAAATAATATCAATTGTATGTATTTCCATAACGTTTTTTTAGTATTCTCGCTCACACCATCGCAATTATATAGTAATTTAAAATCGACGTTGGGTAAAAACATGGTATTTGCTAGGGCTTCGCTATTAAAAATTTCGTCATTTTGGTTTAATACATCAAAAAATCGTTCAGGATATACTGTCATACAATGTCGGAATAGGTCACCCAACTCATTTTCCGACAAAGCCGGGTTCTGCCATTTACTCCATAAATAGGCATATTCGGGGAAAGTAGCAGATAAATCCGTAGTGAAATCGACAATAATAGAACGAAAATTTGCGGGTATAGATATTGATTCAGAATTCATATCGTATTATATTATTTAATTCTATTTTTTATACTACTTTTGCCGGAAATCTTTTTTATTTTACGGTAATTGAGACATTTGTTTCATTGTATCTAAAATAGTCGGTGTAGAATAACATGTTGTATTACTCGGACTCGATATATAGCTATCCAATTCATCGTCATCGACTATCGATTCGCCCTCGATTTCTTGTGTCAAACTAAAACTTCTTGTATTGGGTCTTCTATAGTTCAAAATGACAGTCTCGCCGTCACTATCATAATCGTCTATATTCATTTGTTCTTCATCATTATTCAATGTAGTATTATATGTTTGTTGGCGTCCCTGTGATGAGCATCTTGCAACAGCAAACATCATTCCATATGCAGAATTCATCGTCTTATAAGTAATAAAGATATCATCACAAAGAAGCTTCAGCATAGGTTCTTCTAGCAAATCGTGGTCGCGCATATAAGTTCGCATTTCTTTAAATAAATTACGCATTTTTTGTTTGAGTTCTCGCTTTCCTTCGCTATTGAGTTTTTTCTTGGATTCGAATAAGCATTCCATAGTTCGCTGTCTATATATATATTTTGTTACATCTTCCAAACAAGAATGTATAATTGAGCCATCGACTAAGCTTACCATAGCTGGTAATGGTCGTACTACATCAAATGCTTCTGAATCGCCGTGTTGCATAATATCAACTTGTATTTCGGAAACAGAATGTAAAGAACGAACATGATATACTTTTTCGGATTCACTCACAATTACCGGTTCCGTCATTTGGGTTGTCCATGTATTCGTCTTCCAATCATATATTTCACCCCCAGAAACCCGAAATACTACATCTCGTAATGCAGGATATAATAACTGATGAATAATTTCGCCATATACCAAAGCTGTGTTTTCAATCTTATCGATAAATCTATATTCTGTATTATTTTTTTCTGAAAACTTATGGAAAAGATGGGCGTTATGGTCCAAGCCAAAACCGATAAAGGTATTGCTAAATTCGTCATTCACTAACTCGGCGAGTTGGTTAGGCGTCGTTATTCCACTCGTTGGAGACCCGTCACTCATGAAAATATGGCCGATTTCATGTTCGGGATTTGCCATCCTATAATTCTCGATAAACTCATTTGCGACCACAATAGCGTTCCCTATATCCGTATCATTATCCGCATCGAGAGAATTGATTTTTTCGATAATTTCCGTAACATTTTCTTCGCTTATATGTGTGAGATGTACCAATGATTCTACTTTACTATTGAACGATTGTATTTGAATATAAATATCGGCTTCTTGTTTTACTAGAAAATGAATCATATTTTTAAGGGTTGTTTTAACAAAAGAGAGTTTCGATTTACCGCGATGGGATTCTTCCATAGAACCCGAGTTATCGACGCTAAAATATAGAAAACATGTTTTATTAGTAATAGGGACCTTTGCTATCTTCAATTTCATAATACCAAAGTGATTTCCATCTTCATTCAAATCGGTATGAAATATGAGCTCGCTATCTTCAATAAGGTCTGTTGAGTACTTTTCGATAAAATTGGACATGATTGTTATAAAATGAGTATGTTTTAACAACGATTTATTAAATATTTTTTAATTCAATTTTTTTATGTAAAAAATTGAACTTTATGGAATCTATAAAAACTATGACAAACATTGAATCATGACAACGACCATTAAATTATACATTCCCAGAATTAGTGTCCATCCTACACATGCACATATTCCCATACCACAGCTATTAGAAGAGAATTTCAATAAATTACAAATAGGTAAGATTGTCTATCTAGATATACACGAGAGAACGAATGAAGCAGGACATCCCTACTATTTCGCATTTATAGATATCGAGAGTTTTGAAAATATATATTCTTTGTATGTGTTAGGTACCATCAATAAATACGGTAATTACCGAGTGGTTTATGATGAAGCCAATTATTTATATTGGGAAGTGAAGCAGTATATAGAAAAATCGCAAAGAGGTTCTCCCGTAACTATAAAATCCGATGAATGGCTAGCGTTTTCTTTATGGAAAACTCCATCCCTATTGAGAAAACATTACGAATTTATTGAGAACTTACCAAATTTTATATAAATCCATTGTATATAATGAATCATACCGATAATACATACGCTCATGCATTTCATATAGAAAAACTAAAAACCCATTTTAATAATATTATTACATTAAAACAAGAGGTTTCCAAGATAAAAATCGTAGTTTCAAATAAGCTGAGCGATTTGAAAAAGGTATATAATGATTTGACGAAAACGAATTGTAAGAAAACCTTACTTTTTTGTTTGGATTCTTTTTATTTTCAATATAAGACCTTTACACTAGAAATGGAACATATTGACCGATTTCGTGCCTTGATGAATAATCGTATGTACTGTGATTATTATAAATTATATAATATCATATTGGATTTCATTAAGGAAAACAAAACCGATTTAGAAATCGACGAACAAATAGTAAAAACGTATCCTGTATATAAGGATTTAGAACCCTTCCAAGAATACAAGGTCGAAGATATCAAAGATTTACATTCCAATATTTTGATTTTAATCAATCAACTTTATCTTAAAACAGAAACAAAAGATGAAGTAATTGACCATTATAATGAGAACCATCGGGTCGGGTTCTCGATATCTAATTTTTTGAATACACTTTCTTACGAGAACCGACTTCTTCGAGAACAAATCACATTGTATATTAATTATCTTTCGTTTTTCCATATTTCACAGAGAAAACAGTTGAATCGGCTTCATACACGTATGCAGGAATTCTATAAAGAAGTGGATGATAATATTAATATCAATCGTACTTTTTCTATTAATGATATTACCGATGAAGACCGATTACATCAATTCTATGTTATTGGTGAAGATGTTGAAATATCGAATATTTTAGAAGACTCGGAATTTTTGTTGGAAAATAGTGATAAAGTATTAGATAAAATAGACACTATGTTATCGAAAAATAAAATGGATAGTCCGGTTACTAATAATAATATAGTATTAGAATCTGTAAATACTGAGATAATTCATAATGATGAATAAAATCTCTTGTTGATAATAGAATGTTTGCATAAAAAATAAAATATATAACACAACTATATATTACTAAGATGTCGGAAGAGGAAAAGGAGAACTTGATTGAATTAAAAAAAATACATGCCAAACCAGAACATTTAGATAAACCGTCTAGACCGTCTGTAGATAATGCTGATGCGGTAAGTACTGTTCCATCCGGTAATACTGTACATGTGGAATGGTCCCCCGAAAACGAAATGATTATGGTGGAATGGTGTGATGTTGCCCAATGCTATAAATGGTTGAACGCGGAATCGCATGCACGCTACTCTTATATGCATGCCTGGTTCACTATACCTGCTATTGTTCTATCAACGATTAGTGGTACGGCATCTTTCGCACAAACTAGCTTACCGATTGCCTATCAATCTTATTCTCCGATGGCTATCGGTGCAATTAATATTTTTATTGGCATTCTTACCACTGTGCAGCAATATTTGAAAATATCGGAGTTAAATGAAGCACACCGTGTTTCGGCCATTTCATGGGATAAGTTCGCGCGTAATATACGTATAGAATTGGCGAAAAAACCCGAAGAACGTATGGACGCTGGACATTTCTTAAAACTGAATCGCCAAGAATTCGACCGTTTGATGGAAACGAGTCCTATGGTAGATGCAAAGGTTATCGCCAAATTTAATGCAACGTTCAAAGGTGCCGATAAATCGGTAGAAAGACAGCGTTTCGATGCATTGAAGAAGCCCGATATATGTAATACCATTATTAGCGCGAATGAAATCCGTCATCAGTGGTATCTTAATATCGGAAAATCGACGGATGATTTCGATTTCGAATCGAAAGATGCTATCAATACATCACTTCAAATCAAACTCAAGGAAAAAGATAGTGAATTGAAACGGACCCGAGAAACTATGCGAAAACAAAGAGAAGACACACTCGCAATAGAACGAAGTGTTAAAGAAGCAGAACAGGCATATATCAATGCTTGCATACCTATCAAAGAATATATCGAGAAATTTGAAAAAGAATTTGACCGTAAGCCATTAAGAGATGATATATATAATAATTTGAAAGAAGATGTCGATCCTGATGTCTTATTGAAATTTTTGAATAGTACGCAAAATAATAGCGATATGGTGTAGTAGTTTTACGTAGTCATAATAAAAATACCTATAATAGTTACTACGATACCGATGATTTTTTTCGTTGTATAATGTTCTCGAAAAAACAGGATTCCGACAAAGAATAAAAAGATGAGTGAAATGGATTTCAATATAATGGAATTTACAGAGGGTGTATTATACAGTCTATCGAATTCTAATAACATCAATGTAGAACAAACAGTGAATAATGATACAAAGAATAATGCCGCAACTTGTGAATGTGTTAATGAACAGCAGTTCTCGATAGTTTTAGTAAAAAATTTGTTATCAAACAAAAATTCATATATGAAATAACCCGATGTGATGAGTAATATCATCAATGTATTCATAAATAGGAATTCATGGTTTTCTATGTTTTTCATTACATGCTTTCTTAGATAGGGCTTTAACATGTCAAACAATGTTATTCCAAAGACGTAATGGTACATGCTTTATAATATAATAAATTCAATATTTAATATATTATAATATACTAAATATCGAGAACATATAAAAATGACTCGCGTTGTGCTTTAAAATTCTAATAGTGTAATCATATTTATAATTCAATAAATAAATCCGTTGTTTTTACTGATAAAAATTCGTTCTCATTTTCCCAAAAACATACACTCAATTTCTCTTTGATATATTTATATTCTTGTAATGGTATTTCTTTGTTTAATAAATAAACCGTATTTTGCGTAAAAGTCGCGAATCGTTTAATCAGATTTAGATTTGTTTGGTCAAGTGGATTCATGGAGAAAAGATTGGTTGTTCCGAAATATTCGTGAAAAACGGGTGTATTTACTAATGTACGTTGCTTTCGTTTTTCATCTTCTGATTCATAAAAAACGTTATCATATTCATTATTCGGTGCTTCTTTACATAAATAAACTACGATAGGGATATCAATACCTTGTCGTGTTTCATCGTCTAATATATACGTGATAATGGGGTTTTCGATGAATGCATTAAATACATTTTCGGACAGGGTCATATCGAATATTGGTTTTTTGTTTATTATTTCATAGATAGTTACTGTTTGCATGGACGATGTTGTTTCATTTTCATCTGTATATTCGGTATGGTCAAATATGGCTATGACCATATCATCGCCCACTTTTACGAATCCTTTATACGTATGTTTTGCTACATCGACGGAAAGAGAAGTGATTTGTTGATAAAACTGTACGCATTGTTCAAAAAACGGGTCGTCTTGTAAGGGGTCTTCTCCGCCGAATTGTTTGGGCATTTGTTCTAACGGGTTTTCTTGTGTTTGTGGTGGTGTTTGTGGTGGTGGTTGTGCTGGTGTTTGTGCTGGTGTTTGTACAGGCATTTGTGGTGGTGGTTGAGCTGGTGTTTGTACTGGTGGTTGTGCTGGTGTTTGTACAGGTGGTGTTTGAGCTATCGATTGTACAGGTGGTTGAGCTATCGTTTGTACAGGTGTTTGTACAGGCATTTGTTCTTGTACTTGTGTAGGTGTTTGTTCTTGTGCTGGTGTTTGTTCTTGTACTAATGCTTCTGGTTGTGCGTATTGCTCTAACACTTGTTCTGGTTTAGCAGACGATTGTATAGGCGATGGTTGCGCTAACGACTGCATAAATGTTTGTTCAGGTGATGTTTGTTCAGGTGATGTTTGTTCAGGTGATGTTTGTTCAGGTGATGTTTGTTCAGGTGATGTTTGTTCAGGTGATGTTTGTTCAGGTGATGTTTGTTCTGGCGATGTTTGTTCTGGCGATGTTTGTTCTGGCGATGTTTGTTCTGGCGATGTTTGTTCAGGTGATGTTTGTTCTGGCGATGTTTGTTCAGGTGATGTTTGTTCTGGTGATGGTACTTCAGCAGGTAACACTTCGGCAACAGCTATATTTTCTTCAGCTTTTTCTTCTTCTATAACTGGCACTACTTTACTAAAAGCCTCCATATCCAAATCTATTGTCGGAAAATCTAAAACTCCGTCTTGTTTCTTGAGTAAAATTTCTAAAAATGGTTTGTATGCGTCATCATTTATGTTATATAACATAATTCCTAATTTACATGGTTTTGTTATATCACGCTGAAACATAAAATCTCTAGATAACGGGTCATCTTTTAAATAATTTATTTCTTGAACATCAGATTCACGAATTGAATCAAGAATAATATCGCTTTTCAATGCATCAACTTCTCTCTTCTCACCATCCACGTATTCTTCGTCAAGTTCATGTTCTTCCTCTCCTAACTCTTCCTGTTCCAATTCACCAATAACGGGTTTTATTTCTCCCATGAAACTTTCAATAATCAGGTCTCTCGGTGTTTTCGCCATCTCTAATAATATATATTAGCGAGTGTATTTATTTTTTCATACTCAACCTAAAAAATATTTATGTGAATAATATAAAGATTATTCCATTATCTACTATATACTAGACTCTATTTTATAGCTCTATATACGACTCATTCAACTCCCTAAATGGAATACGATAACGACTACCAGATGCAAAACGAAAACGATTACTTGGACAATGATTCTTTCCACCAAGAAGATTCCTTCTATCAAGAAGATGACCTGGATTTAGGTTTCGAACCTGCTTATCCTATGAGCGATACTGCTTCTTCTATTATTTCTAAGCCACGAGGTAAGAATAAGAATAAGGATAGTTATGAATCAGCTGACAAGAATTATCATAAATTGGTGAGACAAGTGAATGGAAAGAAGGTCGAAATTGTGGTTTATACATCGCCTATTTGTCCAGGTACTAGTATTCGTGATGCGGTCAGCGGTATTAGATACCGAGAATATTTGGTAGGTTCATTGAATGAACATCAGTTTTTCAAAGTAAAGTTTGCTACTGGTGAAATGGGACAGGATTCCGGTTTCTGTTTCTTCGATAGTCCTGAACAATATGAACGTCATATGCATGCAACTATATCCACCGATGTTAAGAATAATTGGGCGGATAAGTGTGCAAGTATTCGAAAGAGATTTACATAAAACAAAATAAAAACAATACGTCAATAATAATATAATTTGAAATATTATTATTCTATCGGTAATATACAATGTTTTGGAGAACCTTCTTAATCAGTTTCGTACTGAATCATCGAGAATATTTCCAGACATCATTACATAATTCTAATATCATCGAAGAATACTTACCCAAACAACCCATTAAAATAGCGTCACCTGATTCAAGCGCAAATATAAAAAGACTACAAATGAATCCACATGTAAATGAATCGTTTTTTGCCGGATATGATATGAGAAGGGGACCATTTCGAAACGAGACACTCGATAATATGGTCATTATGAATATTACACGATTCAGAAAACAAATGGATTTATTATGTTATTTAGAAAACAATGGTACTTCTGAAATCGATAAATTGACTGCAATAGAAGATTATAACCGGATGAACTATCCGAATCAATTTAAACCGAATTTGAAATCGGGTGGATTATTAGGGGAATGGTCAGATGTAATTTCATGATGTAAATTCATGATATAAAATATCTGCGTTTTATATATTACTATGTTACCCATGGAAATGATAAACGAAATATTGGCTTTCAATAATCGAAAAATAGTTTTACATAAAACGACGAATCAATATCATATTTGTTTCTTATCGTTCGATTCATATCAACCTATTACTGATATTTATAAGTCTGTGAAATTCTATGGTACAACCCACTTCAAATCAGTATGTAATTATTTCGTTAAATGGTATGAAATTAGTTATAAAAATAAATGGCAAATGCGTCATTTAATCAAAATGCATAAACCATGTGGCGATGAAGAAGAATACAGTGGGTATGTGTATAATACAAAACCAGTTACGATTACGGATACGATATTGAAGTTAGTATAATTTTTTACCAATAATAGGGAGTTCTCCTAGTTAATAATAATAAGGGAATGATAAATCGATAATCGTCATCATAATAATAGTAGTGATAGTGGTAATGACGTTTCTTATGATGTTTATGTCTATGTGAGTCATCTGATGAACTGGATGAGCTGGAACTAGACGATGAACCGGATGAACTGGAACTAGACGATGAACCGGATGAACTGGAACTAGACGATGAATGCGATGACTTTGCCATTCTATATATAACGATTTCAAAAACTTTTTCTAAAATTTAATAATTCCTTAGCTATATGCATTTGTAATTAAAAATATTATTAATTTTTTAGTATAATATATACAAGAATTACAATTGTAATACAATCATTACAATTGTGGTATAGAAACAAATATAATATATGTATAAGAAATAATATGAGAAACTTAAGTTTTATTTTTTGCTATGTTATATTTTATTATAATGTCGATAAATTTATACAAACTATTTATTTACCATATATGTTACCAAACCCACCGACAGATATTCTTTCAACACATACTGAACTCTTATTTTTTACGAATATAACTAGTTATTTTATGTTATCCATATCTATGTATTTATTGATGAATCAAATGTTGATTTTTACACCTTTGCTCATTTGTAATGGGCATAGTAACGGTGCGACTCCACTGATAAATCGCTCAATGTTGGGATATTTAAATGTGCAATGGTGTAAAATAAAGGAATCCTATACTATTGGATTATTGTTCGTATATATGAAACATACAATAGATATTATCATTTGCCCAAATATGTCGATGATTGAGTATGAACTCGCTAGAGGAGTGATGTGGATATTTTCATGCCCATTAATGTTAAAAATGTATTGCGAAACGAATAGTTTATCATTATATGATATTCAAATTCATTATCATTATTTTTCACTTGTTCCACATGTATTACTTATTCCATTCAAACATAAAACGATATTTTTTGTATCTACGATTCTATCTTCTATACCAGCTTGCTTATTTTTGAAAAAATTATATTCATACAATCACTTACCTTTTACGAATATGTATGTTCTATTATGGGTAATGTTTGTAATAATAAATATGATAGATATTATACATATATGTAATCCTGATTATATTCATGCTTTATATAATATTGCGAGTACAATAAGTAAATTTACATGTGCTGTTGTTATTTCCAATTATAATACACAAGAAGATAATATGCGTAGTAATTTAGATTTACAGAGTGTTCAATTTGTTTCTCATGTTCTAAAAAGTATGAATGATTTCGAAGAAGATAATTCTACAAAAACACCGGTATGTAAAGATATCATAAAATACTGTAAAAAGAAATTCGTTGATAAGATTCCCAGAACAGATAGTAAATTAAAGTTGGAATTACTACAGAAAATTTTACCATGGAATTTAGACAGAGATTATATTAAAATGGGTGCGGGTGCGGGTGCGGGTGCGGGTGCGGGTGCGGGTGCGGGTGCGGGTGCGGGTGCGGGTGCCCGAAAAATGGATTTTATTTGTGTCATGTTTATGGATATTGTAAATTATACTGAATTAGCACATAGATACAGTAGTGATATTATTTTCAACTTATTAGATACTATCTATTTACACTTTGATACTATTATCAAAAAATATTCTTATTTACAGAAGATAGAGACAATAGGTGATTCTTATATGGTAGTAGGTGATATTTATAGACAAAATATGAATCATAACATTGTGGTTAAACAAATTATTTTATTAGCAATTGAATTTGTCAAAGAAATAAAAAATGTACCTACTCCTGATAATGTTCCACTCTGTATCCGCATAGGTATAAATATGGGTTCTGTAAATGTAGGTATTTTAGGGAACGAAATTCCAAGACTATGTATTGTAGGAAATACAGTAAATGTAGCAGCAAGATTACAATCTACTGCGGATTCTGATACGATTCAAATTAGTATGCATATCTATGAACAAGTCAAAGATATATATTTTAACGAAACCATTAAATTTATCGAAAAAGAAAATGTATTTCTGAAAAACATTGGTTCGGTTAGGACCTATAATATTATGCCATGAATACACAACGTTGCATTTTCACTCAGGTTTATCCGAGTGAAAATGTGTATAACAATAATCACATAATACATAATTATGGTACTTGTTCGGTTGTTGGTTTGGTCGTAATATTAGCCCTTCACAATGTAATATCACTCGCCAACATAAATCCAATTCTGTTTCTGACCCGGAATCTATCAATTTATCGATATAAGGTTCTCTAATATAAGATGTAGTTTATTTTTTTCCATGTAATATTCATCTCTATTCGATGTTACGATGAAATCTATCCGACAGTTATGACAATACATGATATATATAGTTTTGTTATATTATTATTATAAAAAATCTAATCCTATTATAGATAATAAAATATTATATATGAATGAGAATTCACTTCCGTTTATGACCTATGTATTTGTCGGTGTAACATCTTTAGCATTAGCTCTTGTTACAGTATTAGATAAAAGTGGCGCACAAGCTGATAATAAATCACCTGTATCATCTACTAGTATGCTACCGAATATGTTTTCTAGGTCTAGTTCAGGTCCTAGCCCTAGTCAATCATTATCCACGAATAATATTGCACCAACATCCATGTTTGGAGAACCCAAAATAGGTGGAAAGAAACGTAAAACAAAATCGAGACGTTCTAAACGCAATAATCGTACAAGTAGATAGGTTGTAAAGTTATTCAATATTAAGGTCTATCGGTAGATTCGTAGCCAAATGGCTACAAATCGACCTCTGACCCATATGATTTTGGTGGATAAATATATTTATCCACCAAAAGACATTAAAAAATTGAAAAATCTTATATTTTACTATAACATCCATAAAAATATAAGATTCAAATATAAGATTCAAATCATGCCAGAAATGACGATGACCGATGTATTGGATAATCCTATCCACGACTGCCCACGTATTCATATGGTCATTGGAAAGGACCTTTTCGGATTGAAACAAAAAATCCACGATGTTACCGAAATGATGGGTCGTTATACATCGATATATGTATCTATCGGTAGTAAAATGAACGAAAAATCAGTACAATTTACACTAGAAACAAACAGAAAAAGCATGAAATATCAGACCAATTCATTTAGACAGATGGTCCCCGCATTTCTTCAAACACAAAATCCATCCGAACATTCCCTATGTATTATTGTCGACCAATTTACAAATAAAGTGAATTTAGACCAAAATATTCGCGGGTTACAAACGATTACGGATGCAAACATAGATATATTCGTATTTGACCGCTGTTGCACCAAACAGTTCCTAACCGACTTTACGAGCTATATTGTGGAATTGGCCGTAGAACATTCTGTACCACCAGAAAAGCTCATGATATGTAATTTCGTGAAATTCTTAGGTACACCGAATACACAAGAAATGGCGACGGAGACTATGATTCCCGAAATCGTACAAAAAACATTGAATACATCGGATTATTCGGATTGCTTCTACGAATGGTTCGGATATCGATTTTATTTGTATAATTTCATATATAACTATAAAAAATACGGTCAGTTTTATTTTACGAATCATGGTTTGATATTGAATTTAGAGTCTATTATTAAGCAGCGATATTCTGACCCACTCATGGTTTCTGTCATTCAAGATGAAAAAGTATCGCGATTTTGGGATAATGTATATGATTTAACGACTCCGGATTATGGGACTTCCACTGGTTCAGTAAGACTAGGTGTATCATTAAAGGAATATCTTTTGGAAAATGGTCAATTGGAGATTGTGTAAGGAGATTGAATAATGTTGAATATTACATTTTTTACACTAATAAACAGTTGAAAGTTATTATATTTTTTTGGACTTTCTACTGTTTTTTACCCAAACGGATACCTTCATATAGCCAATAATTAAAAAAAATTGAAATGAAATTACCGTGAATTACGAGATGATAAAAACTACTTTGTAAGTTATTAATAATAACTATTCTAAATGGAACTAATAAATCAGACAAATGATATCAATTTAATTCATCGTAATTACATTGATAAATATGTATTATATGATTTTCTGATGTGTGTTTTTATAGTAACCATTATATTTGCTACATTCTTATACATAAGAGACAAATTATCTACAATAATTAAAATAAAATCACAAATGCATTATCTTGATGAAAAAGTGAATATTGAATTAACGGATATCTTGAACAAAATAACCAACCAACTTTCAGATATTGAAAATAACAAGATTAATGGAATAAGCATGATGAATACAGCTTTAATAAGATTGGATGCATTGGATATATCAATTAATACCAACGAAAAAAAGATGGAATTATTAGAAGAAAGAAATAAAGATGAATCTAAGAGACTTATAGAAACATTACATAAAAATATTGAAAATACGAAGAAAATAAAAAAACGAAATGATGAAACTATATTAAATATTCAAAGCATGGTTGATATAGTTAGCCAACAATTGATTGATATGCAAGATAAAATAAATAATGTATCCAAATATATTAATGTACAACATACACAAAATGAAATACAAGAAAAAATAAATAAATCACTAGAAGAAACCAATGAACTTATTGCTCAATTACAAAGTAGAATGGAATTCTTTCAAAATAAAGTATCGGATGATATAGAACAACGAGTATCTACGATTGTTACTATTACGAATAAACGGGTTGAAACTTTACAAGAAGAAATAAAAAATGTATCATCTGGATATACATTAATTCCTATAACTTCTGGATGGCAAGGGTTTTGTAATATTCATTCTGAAAAAATGATATTTCAATGCAATACAAACGGTGAAGCCCATGTACACGGTATTAATTTATGTATTGATGATATAAACAATTACCTGGTCTATGACATAACTAGATGTAGAAATCCATTGACCGGCAATATTTTAGAAGGTCCGTTAAAATTCTTAGAACAATTTAAGAAAATAAAATCATTGCATTTTGATTTTAATGGTGTTTGCACTAATAAAAGCATATCTAGTCATATCGAACGTATATTATACCAATTATTTCATAAAATTACAGAGATAACACCATCTATTGAAATATTTTATAAATGTAAAGATATTAATCCATCAGTTCCACCTGATATATTAAAAGAGTTTGTGAAAACAAATAAGTATAGTTCATTTCATCTAGAAGTAGAAAACAATTTTAGAAAAGATTATCAGTCAGAAAATATGTCTCATATTTCATGTCCTATTGGTGAGAAAATAAAAGAACATTGTTTGCATAATAATATAAAATTTATAACTAATATTGGTCTATAAGGTCTATTGGTGTAACTATGGCATCAAACAACGATTAAAAAACTGAGCTAATTTCATCTTATCCGCACCAACAATAATATCATCCGGAATATAACTCGCGTTTCCTAGCTTATAACATAATAATACAGGTACTCCATTTACCATTTTTTTACTCTTTAGAAAGGCATAAATATCGGGACATTCGTCAATATCGATGACCAAACACTGAATATAACTAGGCATTTCCGAAAATGCTTTCATAACATCCGGTTCTATTACTTTACATGGCCCACACCATTTTGCGCCGAATTTGATAATAATTCGTCCGGGGTTGTTTTGTAGAATTTCCACAAAATGTTGGCGGTCGCGTATTTTAGTAATGATTTCTGGCATATTGTTATATTGTATTGTATTATATTGATTATTTAGATTATTATATTGGTAATATATATAAATTCTGTAATATGAATTTCCCCAAACTTAATATGTCTTTTCCTCGTCTTTGTACTCCCGCTCTTCTTTATTTTATTATTGCCGTAATCAGTATGCTTTTTAGCTTAATGTCTATGACTGCTATGGCCAATATTATTCACTTGGTTTTCGTTGGTGCTTGGACATGGTTCTTGAACTTCTTATGTTTGAAAGGATATAAGACCATTTCTTGGATATTGGTTGTAGCTCCTTTTGTAATCATGGTTGTTATGTTCGGTGTTACTTTAGATACAGTTATGAAATATTCTGGAGCATCACCACCTCCACCACCTGCCGTAAAGCAGGCACCCCCTCCTGCACCAACTGTAGTCCCTTATGCCAAGCACTAAAATATTATCGACAAAAAGACAATAAAGCCTAATAATATATATTATATATTATTAGCATGGCGAAATCACATAATTTAGACGTACATATGTATTCCTTTCACGAAATATTGGGTCTTTTCGACTTGACGTCTCAACAAAATATTACAATGGAACACATGAAAGCCGCCAAAAAGAAGGTTCTCATGACACATCCGGATAAATCTAGATTACCTCCAGAATATTTTCTTTTTTATAAAAAAGCATTCGATATCGTTGTAAGACACTACGAAAACCAAAATAAGCAAAATCAGAAAGTCGAAGAAAAAAAATATGAACCAATGAAGGCTCATGACGTCGCCAAAAAAACGGTCGGTTCTGTCATTAGTGATATGAAACAGGAAGAATTCCAGCGAAAATTCAATGAATTGTTTGACGCCAATATGGCGCATAAACCCGACTCGACACGTAATGAATGGTTCTCCAAAGACTCTCCAGAATATGAAATGAATGAATCTGTCAATGTGAAAAACATGGGTCAAGTCTTCGATAAAATAAAGGAAACTCAATCACAAACTGCTCTCTCTAAATATAAGGGCGTGGAGAACCTATGTGTAGGTCCAGGTTCTCGATTACATGACATAGATGAAGAGGAAGAAGACGATTATGTTACTACCGACCCTTTTAGTAAATTAAAATACGATGATTTACGAAAAGTCCATAAAGACCAAACTGTCTTCTCAGTAAGTGAACGCGATTTCGCAAAAGTGCCGAAATATGCATCGACAGACCATCTTATGCGAGAACGTGGAAGGCAATCGTTGAATCCTCTTGAAAAAACAGATGCAGAACGATTATTAGCCCAACAAGAACAACAATATAGAGAGCGTATGTTACATAAACAACATGCATCGTCCTTGAGAACTATGCAATATGAAGAGAAAAATCGGGCTGTTTTGAGCAATTTTTTACGGTTGACATAAGGTCTATCTCTTGAGCCATCCTTTCTCCATATCCAACATCATGCCTTCATAATTAACGACGCGACCTTCTATATCACTATAACTCTGATACTGAGTTACTGTGGGAGGCGTTATCATATACCAGAAATCTTGTCGTTGTAATCGTTTCCAATACATATCCAAGGCATATGTTTGGTGATTCGCGGGATTTCGCATCAACTCGGTAACACCTTCTTTGAAATTTTGTATAAGGGTATCATAATAATGTCTTTTTACAACATAACCTGTCGTAGTTTGACAATAAAATACCCGCGCACAATAATCCGTTACTTGTTGAAAGGGTGGTACATTATTTCCACCAATGATTAATAGGTCCCAATTGATTTCTTCATTATCATCGAATTTTTCTAGATTGGATTTTAATAAATCCGGGTTTGTAAAGGTAATATCATCTTCGCATATGAAAACTTGTTCTAAATTGCGTTGCTTAGCTAGTTCTAAACAGCGAATATGACTCATAGTACAACCCACTGAACCCACTTTCATTTTAATAGCATTGACGCGTTCGAATGTGTGTCCTAATTTTCGGAATTCTTCGTCTGCATGTTCTAACCGGTCAGGGCGTGTTTCTAGGTTGATTAATAGTGTATATCTGAATAGGTTCTCCATTATAATTATATAAACAGAGGATTTTTATATAATTTTCGATATTATTGTCTTTTGGTTGATAAATGTATTTATCAACCAAAAGCATATGGGTCAGAGGTCGATAACCAAAGGTTAGCCATTTGGCTACGAATCTACCGATAGACCTTAATCTCTTTTGGTCGATAAATGTATTTATTTTCCGAAAGACTTTAACATCATTATGTAATTACATATAATACAAAGTAATATAAACTCTTGAATTTATATAATCTAAAAAATAATAATGACCCTTTGTATTGTAGTTGCAAGATATAATGAAAATATAGAATGGACGAAACAATTTCAGAATGTAAAAATATATAATAAAGGCGAACCTCTAGAACATGGTTATAATGAGTTTATATTGAATAATGTTGGTAGAGAAGGACATACCTATTATAAACATATTTGTGATAATTATGATACATTAGATGATTATACTATATTTTTACAAGGAAATCCGTTTGACCATTCTCCAAATATAATAGACAAATTAAATGAATATATAATTGACAAAGAGTTATATTTTGATTTCGTGTCTCTATGTGAGAACATCTTTTATTGTAATTTAAATGGTTGTCCAAACCATCCTGGATTACCATTAATAGAAGTTTATGAAAAACTGTTCAACGAAAGACGAGAAAATATGGAGTTTACATTTGGTGCTGGTGCTCAATTTATAGTATCTAAACAATGCATACTAAAGAGACCTAGAGAGTTTTATTCTAAAATTGTTGAAATGTTACAGAATGATATCAATCCTATTGAGGGATTTGTTATTGAACGATTTCATCACTTCATTTTTCAATAATATATTTATTGAATAAGGTCTATCGGTGGATAACCTTCGGTTATCGACAGGAGACCCATATGCTTTGAAAAAGAATGAAAGGAACGAAGGATAAATACATTTATCCACCAAAAGACAATAAGGTCTAATAATATACAATAAATCAACTTTTATTATTGTTACTTATGACAATAATAATAAGGTCTATCGGTGGATTTGTAGCCATTTGGCTAGAAATCGACAGGAGACCCATATGCTTTGAAAAGGCACGAAGGAACGAAGGATAAATACATTTATCCACCAAAAGACAATAAAGACATCTACTGAAATAATCGATAGTTCAATATGTCAAGAACAGTCGTATCTTTTACTAGTATTCCTACTCGTATTCGTAATATTGATTCGATATTACTCAGTATAGCAGAACAAACTTATCAACCAGACATCATTATTATTCATTACCCCAAAAAATGTATTCGTCTGAATCTTGATTATGACCTAGAAGCATTAAAAACTATAATAGAAAAGTCTAGTTTGTATGATAAAATTATTATTAATGAATGTGACGATTATGGACCCATTACTAAAATATATCCTATTATGAATATGAGTATAATACAGCCGGACGATATTATTATAGTCATAGATGATGACAACTATTATAACAAGTATTTATTTGAATGCTTACTAGTTAATTTTTTGAAATTCAATAAAAAATATGCATTCTGTTTATCTGGGATTATGTATCCTAAAACATTAGGTTCTCGTTATTATTGTTATGAGAGCGGTTGTCAGACGGAAATCATGGAAGCTTCGTTTGGTTATATACTCAGTCGTTCGTTTTTAGAAGACGATTTTACGAATTGGGTTCTCCATGATATTCGTAGTATAGAAGATATTCATAATAAAAATTGGGAAAATGCATTTTTTTCTGATGATTATGTTATATCGAAGTATCTAGATACCAAGGGTATCGTGAAAGGTGTAGTATTCTCAAATGATAAAATCGTGAAAGACACTTGTTTCGTAGAAAATGAAAACTGTAAACGCGAAAATAGTCTTTGTATGTTAGAACATAATCTTGATAAATATTTTAAAGCGGAGAGAGAACTTCAAGGTGTAGGGTTATTATGATAGAATAACCAGATTGGTAATGTCTATCGGTAAATAACCAATAGACAATAATGTCTGTTGGTGGATTCGTAGCCAAATGGCTAACCTTCGGTTATCGACCTCTTACCCATATGCTTTGAAAAAGAATGAAAGGAACGAAGGATAAATACATTTATCCACTAAAAGACAATAAATAAGTATTCATAAAAAATGTAATAGAGGTATATGAATTACTCATGATATAATGAATCATTTGGATTTATTACACGTCTATAAATATGATAAAAAAATTAGATATGGTACATATGGTGATGGTGGTTATGTAATAGCAGAACTCGATGGCGGGTATGATTGTTATATTTCAGCTGGTATAAGTGACGAAGAAAGCTTTTCGCGAGATTTTATCAATAAATATAATATGAATAAAGATAACAGTTACGGTTTCGATGGTACAATTCAAGATTATCCTTATCAATATACGAGAGATATAACGTTCATAAAAAAAAACATAAATAATTTTAATGATGATAAAAATTCCAATTTATATTTCTTAACTAATGGTTATAATAATATCTTCTTAAAGATGGATATTGAAGGCGGTGAATATCCATGGTTATTACAAATAGACGAATCACAGTTAAATAAATACAAACAAATTGTCATAGAATTTCATGGACTTACGAGTCATGGATGGGGTTGTCATTATGACGATAAAGTTAAATGCTTGGAAAAATTATCAAAAACACATTATATTGTCCATGCACATGGTAACAACTGGGGTCCGGTTGTGAATGGGTTCCCTGACGTACTTGAGCTAACATATATCAATAAAAACTATTTTAAATCGGTTCCTGAAATAAATACTATGTCTTTGCCTATAGTCAATTTGGATTTTCCTAATCGTGGTGATATGAATGATATTCCATTGAATTTTTATCCATTTGTAAAATCGGCACTGTAAATAGGTATTCGTATATTATTTTTATAAAATAATATGAAAATAATAATATTATCATATACATATATGTCTATTCATACAATCGGAGATAGTCATTCGAGTAATGGTTGGACTGGAATAACGCAGCATCATTTAGGACCAGTTTTATGTTATAGTTTTGGTAAAGAAAAATTAAATAGATGTGATATTCGTAATTTTGATATTAGCGATGGTGATACTATTATTTTTTGTTTTGGTGAAATAGACTGTAGATGTCATATTCATAAACACATAACCTACGCAACTACATATCAAGATATAATAAATAATATTGTTAGTAGTTATTTTGATGCAATCGAATTGAATATATTTACTTCGCAAATTAAACTGAAAAACGTATGTGTCTATAATGTCGTTCCACCTATTCAAAGGTGTAATGTTTGGGAAAATCCGGAATATCCATATTTGGGAACCGATGAAGAGCGAAAGAAATATGTTTTATATTTTAACGAAAAAATAAAGGAAAAATGTATCGAAAAAAAATATATATTTTTTGATATTTATGATAAATACGTTGATGAAAATGGATTTTTGAGAAAAGATTCAAGTGATGGTAATGTCCATATTGAAAATGGTGTTCATTTGAATAATTTTATAAAAGAAAATAATATATAACTCTTATCTAATTCCCTATTGGGTTCTTTTCTACTACAATCCCTCTAAGAACATTTCTCAGAATTTTCTGCGTATCACGTTCTTCTTCTTCGTCTGTAAATGCACCTAAGCAAGTCAATGATAATTTCGTAAATTCTTCGTTTTGTGGGCTATTATTAATAGCATATTCGGGGTTCTTTTCTTGCCATGCTGGTAGTTGTTTCAGATTTTTATGAGCAATGATTTTAACGACCTTTTTCAATTTCGGTTGTTCTTCTTTTTCTTTCTCCCATGTATTCTGGTCTCGGATATAAACGGTTTCACGTTTCAAATCAGTACAATGCAGGGGTCTCGTGAAAACATCCATCTCCTTCAATTTATTGATGAAAATCCGAGAAATACCATTGACATAGCCAAGACGTCCCGTGGCTTCGATATCAGCTACAGTCAATTTAATATTATCCAAAAAATCCTGTATGTTGATAGCATTCTTACACTGTTCATTCAAAAAGAAATTCAAATTAAAGTGATTCGTACTTGTATTATTCTGTATAATCGTGGTCGGTGAATTTTGGTTATTTTTCGCCAACTCCATAATAGCATTCTGCATCTCCTTTTGTTGCTCTAATAGAAACTGTTGCATCTCCTTATTCGTTTGTATTAAATCACGTAGTAAATCGTGGGTTGGTAATTCGACCTGCATAAGTGATGCGTCTTCGAGAACATTTTCTATTTTTTCGGTGTTTTCGGGATTTTCTACACGTTTCTTATGCTTTGTTGTATTCTGATGTTTTTCGAAATCATAACGATTTGTGGTGTGGTAATTACACAAAGTACAATCAAATATATTTTGCGATTTTTTGCGATTTTTGGTCAGGTCTAGATGTTTTGCAGTGGTCACGTGTTTATTATAGTCTTTTTTTGACTGCGTTTTATAGCCACATTTTTCACACGAAAAAAAGGGGAGAATTTCGTTGCGATTTTTTGCGATATTCATATATAAATGTCGCTAAAATTTATCCCACCAAAAATCCGGAAAATTCCAGTTGCAGCGCACATTTTGCATTATTTTTTTTGGTATTTACTGCATTTCAGTCACATCGTAGATTTTTAGGGCCTTTTTGAAAAAGTCCATCGACACTTTTCAAAATTGGACATTTTTAAAATGTCCAAAATCAAAAAAGTTCCATCCAATTTTTTCCGGAAAAATCTACGATTCAGTATTTTCTGTGAAACTATGGAATTTCATGGTTTCGTTTTCATGAATTCGGTTTTTAACCGTTCAGCGCGAGTGGTTCTTGGCGATTTCATATTGAAATGTGATGATTTCTGTCTTTTTACAGTAGGTTGCGATGGTTGTAATTTGGGTAACGATATTGGAGTATCACAAATTTCGATTTCTTTCATTTTACTTCTTTTCGAATCTTCTTTTTCTTCTAATATCATGGCCTGATACATTCGTTTAGGTATTGCACTATCGGGCTTACACCAACCATCTGTAAATATGGGCGCACCGATGGGAACCCAACCTTCAGATATCATTTCCTGTATTTGTTTTTCGAATAAATCAATGTTCTCGTTATGCTCAATTTCATTCAAATGTTGTAAATCATATCCATGTTGTCTTAGAATATATTCATCTAATTGTATTTTTTGCCACTTATGGTCGATAATTTTGTATTGCATTGGTTTGTTAGTTATATGTGTATATATTTATGTTCAATTTTACATTCAATAATTTTGCGTAAAATTATTGAATCTTACGAAAAACATGACTAAGATTACAATTCATGTTCATTGTTGGTAATACTTTCACCAGAAGGTGTTATGATAGGAAATTGTCGAATTTGATGTGTTTTACGTTGTAATAATATATCTACCTTTTTATGGAGAGCTTCCATTTCATTCAATAAAATCGTTATTTTTTCAGATAATTCGAGAACAGGAGTTTCTTGTTCCAAAATGATGTTTTCGGTTTTCTTTTCAGTTGTAGGTGGCGAGACTGCTTGTTCAGTTTGAATCGTAGGAAGAGGTGGTGGTGGAGAATATTTTCTTAATTCGGCATCACGCTCTTCCATATGTTTTTTAATCAATTCGTCCATGTTGGAAATAGCACTATCATTAACTGGTTCTTTGAAATCAGGTTCTGCAGGCGGTTTTTTATCTAACATGGTTTCATATTCTTTCTGTCTTGCATTAAATTGTTGATTAAATATATCAGCTCTATTATCCGGTATAATAGGTGGCGTAGATATCTTATTTTGGAATGTATCTACTGTACGTTGATTTTTTTGACTCAAATAGGACGATTCTATATTATTCGGTGGCGGAACCGCTTTGGCATAATTCATCATATAGGATAGAGTATCTTTATTCAGCTGATTCAATTGCGTTTTGTCTAATGTTTTATGACTATTTTGTTGATAAAATAATTGAATAATATTCTTAAACCACTCCTGCTTCTGCTCTATGGACTGATAAGAAAGCATGGTATTCAAATATTGATTCTGATTCATGATATTCCATAATAACTCTTGATTCTCGGGATGTACGTACAAAGCCATATAAGTAGAATTTCAGGTGTTCTGTTTATTTTCTTTTCGTAGGTAAATATATTTATCTATGAAATGCATATGTACCGATAAACCTTATTGTATTTTGGTGGATAAATACATTTATCCACCGTTCCTTTCATTCTTTCCGTTCTTTTCATTCTTTCCGTTCCTTTCATTCTTTTTCAAAGCATATGGGTCTCCTGTCGATAACCGAAGGCTAATAAATGTTATCCACCGATAGACCTTATACATGTTTTCGTGTTTTACGGTTTTTCGCCTTTATGTTTTTTCGCGATGTATGTTTTTTCGCCTTTTTACCACCCGAAAACTTCTGTGGTTTAATAATAATCTGAGTTTTATCACTTTTGAATAAATCCTCTATAATTCGCTTATATGTAGCAGTATCAATAGGCTTACTAAATGCATCTGCTAAACCAAATGTTTGTTTTATATATGTATTAGCGATATCCATATCTGTAAATGGTCGAGTTATATTTTTTTGTTTAAAATTTATATTACCTACCTTATATCCTTTACTATTTTTATTTTTTGTGGCGTCAATATTATATGGAAATAATTCTATTTCTATTATAAAATCATCGCTTGGTCCTGTTCCTGCCATAATCTATATTATATACACAAAATAATTATCCTTCATTAAAAAATTTCTTTCTATATTTTTCGACATATTCATCCGGAATCTTTGTTTCCTTGAAAAATTTTATTTTTTCCATGGCACTCTTAAATTTCTTCTTTCCAATTCTATTATCTTCTATCTCACTAGTTAGCATAGTAATAATAAAAAATAGACAATACACTCCGCATTCAGTATTTCCCATTTGATGTTCTGTTGGATGATTTTCATAAACTGCTATAGGATGGTTTCTATCTATGGCTTTTCCTTGTTGCACGATGCGTCCAACTAGCGCTTTTACTTCTTTCGGCATTGTTTCGCCAGCACTATCTAAGAAAAATATGAATTTATGTTCCCAATCAAGAAAGAGTGATATCCAGTGAGACCCCCCTTGATTATGTTTGTCTAAATTAAATACAATACCGATTTTTGTTTTTCCTTCATCTAAATAATGTTGTAATGAAAAAGTACAAAGTTCTTCCCAAACGCATCTACCATTTTTTTCTGGTGGTCGTGTATCAAAATCGATAGGCGTTGGGCCTAATATTTTAAAATGAGGATGGGATTCTTGATACTGTTCGAGAACCGCGATAATATCGAAATTCGATAACCATGCATTTGGTTTTTTCTTCCATTCTTCGGGCATATCAGGTGCAAATAGTTCTTTATCTATTTTCTGACGCTGGGTTGGGTCTTTGATTACATTTAACCAACAGTCTTCCCTTTTACAGTTTGACATCCGATTTTTTAAATCAAGCCATATAGATTGGGGGTCCGTCGATGTTATTTTGGTTGCCGGATATTCCGTGTTATAAGATTCTTTTAATTTTTGTAATATAGGTTGTGTTATACAACTCTTCTTATCAATAGTTTTGCCCTTTACTTTTGGATTACAATTCATTGGTTTTACACCATTCGTTTTGGTTTTATGTCTGCGCCCACCGGTAGGATTCTCGTCAAATAATAAATTACCACCAACATACAATTCGTTTTTATTGTGATATTTATAGGTTCTTTTTGTTCTTTTCTTTAATTTATTATGATGTTTTGTGTAACTTCGTCTTGTATTCCTATTCATATATGTATATATATACTATATAGTAAAATAATAGCAAAATTAGTAATTCATTTTTTTCGAATAACACGTTCTCCACTCCAAAAAGAATTCATTTTCGGTGAAACACTATATATATTTTGTTCTTTCGAATTATCATCCATTTCCCCGAAAAGTGTTTCTTCTTCGTCATTATCACAATTATAGTTCGAGAACCCTTCCTTTCTTTCTAATTCTTTTGTTTGAAAATGTTTTATCAATGTCTTCATATATGCATCAAACATCTCATTCACTTCACTAGTGACAGGCATTGTAGGGTCGTCTAATAAATCGGCTGTAATATCCTTTATTTTACTACAGTACTTACGAATATTGGCTAAATATTGTTCTGTTTCAACTGACTTTTTTGGGTCTGTTTTTTCGACATATTTATTATAACGTGTTCGATTCATAAAACATTCGAGTGTAAGTTTATCAATATCGGGTAATGCAATAGATTTCCACGATTCATTATTGTCGTCATCATTATGGGCATCATTCGTTATATTATGATTAGTTTGCATGATATAATAATCATAATATTATATTTTGGAGATTATTTCTGATTTCATTATTTTGGCTGTTTTCTTTGATTTTTACGTGTAGCTTCTTTTTCTGCTCGTTCCTTTTCCTTTTCTGCCTTTTTCGTTTTACGTAAAGCTTCTTTTTCTTGGCGTACTCTTTCTCTTTCAGCGAGTCGTTCTCTAGCGTTTTCTTGTTTTATACGTTCTTTTTCTTTTGCCTTTTTCTCTTTGGCTTCTGCTTTCTCGCGTTCTTCTTCGACCATTTTCTCATCGTAGTCTACCATGTCTTCCATAATCTTTGCTCTGTATTTTTGCGTAAGATTCTTTAATAAATCATGATGAATTTCTTCTTTCAATTCACCCTGCTTACGTAATGTTTTACGTAAGTTGGCTTCTTCTCTTTTAATAGCAGTCTTCTTTTTCTTCTCATCTCTGATTTGGTTCTTTACCGTTTTTTTCACGCTATTATATTTCTTTTTTCGTGTTTTTTCGAGCTTTTTAATCTCTTTTTTCATATTCGATTCTATCTTTTTATTATATTTACGCTTTGAAACAATAATTTTACGATAATATTTTGTTTCGCTCTTGATATTGGTTCGTAACAGTGTCTTCTCTTCCACAGTTAAGTCAGTTTTTAATAAACTACGCAAATATGTGATTCTTGTTTTATAGAGAGCGATTTGTACTTTTAATCGTTCTTGAAGTTCTCGAATATGTGTATTTTTTTCTTCCATATCACGGTCGATTTGTGCAACTTCTGGATGTTCCTTGATTTGTTCTCGTAAGGGAGCATTCCCCAATACTTTGGTTGAACATTTATTTTTCATAGAATATAAGAGAGAACCTTTATAATCCTCGTATTCTTCTTCTAAATTCTCTCTATTACCAGAAATCGCGGCAATAGCATCTTTACGACCTTTATTTCTTTCTTTCATGGCTTCTCTGAGTTCTTTTATATCTTTCCTGATTTGTTTGACATGGTCTTTTGCTTCCGTAACAAGGTCTCTAATATTCGCATTTGCTACTTTTTCTGCCGCTTTCAATTCTTTTCCACTTAGTCCATCACATATTTCTTCTTTCAAAAACGAGAACTTGGACGCGTCAATATCACTAAGTTCTCCGACTAATTCATTGGATTTTTCGGCGATTTTCGCCATCAAATCTGAAACATCGGATTCCATGATATCACGTACAATTTTTCTATCGAATTTTTTAGCAGCATCGAAACCTTCTTTATCGACAATAGGAACATTTATATGTTTAATAATAGGCTGTGCGAATTGTCGGGCATCTTTTTCGCGATTCAAATAACTGACATGTCCGGCAATATCATCCAAATATTGATGCCTTCCCTGTTCAGTAAATTCGCCCATTTCATTCAAATATTTTTCTGAAAATTCTTCGAAACGGTCGGGTATTTGACGGTCGATGGGCTTACATAAATTAATGAGTTTTATGAGTTCCATTGGGTCCTGAGTTACGGGTGTGGCGGTCATGAGAATGAGTTTTGCAGAATCTCGACCAGATAATTGGTAGGAATGCATAAGAGCTTGATGAAGGGCATTCATATCAGGTCGTTCTAGAGAAGATAAATCAGTGCCACCGTATAACTTATGTGCTTCGTCGATAATAAGAAGTGTTTTTCGTAGGGGATCGACTTGACCGTTGATTTTGACAAGGGTTTTATAAAAAGCGTTTTGTTTTGATACCAAATTACTGAATTGTTTATAAGACATAGGCCGAATTCGCCATGCCTTGGATAATAATCGCATGCGTTTATTTTGTTCATTGGGAATCTCTAGACCTTCATTTGTTATTCTATGACTTATACTCTCGTTACATACTTGGTCGAACATATTTTTCCAAATATCGTTTTTGAGAGTAGTACGAGTTACCCAGATTATAGTATATCCATCTTTTTCAAAAGTGGTTGTGGCTGCTGCAATAGCACAACAAGTTTTACCTGTTCCTACACCCTGATATAATAGAATACCCTTTAAAGGATTAGTTGGTGTGAAATAATGACGAATAAAATCCTGTGTGGGAGTATATTTCATGACTTGACTGGCACTAGCAGTCTGATTCGCGTAAGCACTCTGATTCGCGCCCCCTTTTTTTTCTTTGTCTTCACATAGGTTCTCCATTTTTACGAGAGGCCATGTAAATTCACTGTAATGTTCTCTAATAAAGTCACGCATTTCTTCGTGTGTTTTCGGTTTTTCTGAAGAAGTATTGATAATGATGGGTGTTGCATCGGCTCTTATACGAAGACGTTTTTGTGTAACTTTGGGACCACCACCCTGTATAGGTTGAAGTCCATCAGATTCAAATTCATTTTCTTCGCCACCACCATATACGAATTCATCACCACCTTCATCGTCACTTAAAGAATTTGGTATAGAAAAAGAATGAATGTTTTTATTTAATTCATAATCAACAGAACCGAATACGGTTGTTTTCTCTAAATCATGTGCAAAATGAAAGAGCCTGACATCGATATTCATTGTTTTTAAATAGAGGTCCATGGCAGAGACCGAACCTAAGAAAGTCGAACGTAATTCTTGTGGTATAGATAAATCGTAAATGAAAACATGGAGTGGCCATCCGGATTTAGGGTGAAATTCTAAACCCTTTTGCCCACATGTTCTCGTACCGCGACCAATAGTTTGTTTTTGGTCAGATGCGACAGTAGATGGCTCGAAAATATGAATATACTTGATGTCGAATAAATCGATACCTTCCTTAAAACCACTATCCATGATAATGAATCGAACAAGTTCGCCATGAATGTTCTCTGGACGTTGATTGAATTTCTTGAGAATTTCTTTTTTATGGGCTACTGTAATATTTTGGTCATATACGGAGACAGAAGAAAGAAGATAAAAGTTCTCATTTTTTGTTCGTTTTAGTTGTTCGTCGGATAGTAATTCCATTTTATTATATAATTTTTCTTTTTTCGGTGGTTTAGGATTTCCACCTTTCGTAACGACTGAATCATCATCACTATCGCTTTCGCTTTCGCTTTTACTAGTACTTGCACTCGACCTAGAACTCGACCTAGAACTAGCTTTAGATATAGGTTTTATTAATGTAGCTCCATATCCCATGGTAAGACCTTTTGCCATAAATGCGGCAGCCAATAATTTTGTTCCATATGTATTCGATTTTAAATCAGAAAAAATGAAATGTTTGAATAATTTTCCATGTTTCTTTTTATCGGCCTTGTCTAATTCATCGATTTTTTTTAATAATGCATCTAATTTGGGGGAATGTGTAGGAATATCATTTAGTAATGTTTCTGGTTGAAAACTAGGATTATCAAATTTATAATGTTTCGAACTTTTACTCCAATTTGATTTTTTACGAATACAATCAGAGTCAAAAGACATTATATTTTCTTCTTTTATCAGGTTCTCTAAATGTTCAACTGTTTTTGAATCTTCTTTTGATTCTTCTACCATATAAAATATTCTCTTAGTATATAATAAGATAAAAATATGGCGACTTTCGTACCAACTTTATCAGTACCTTTCATAACATCGTCACAGACAAGTAGTGCAAATTTAGGTGGGCCTTTCCAAGGTTATTCGCCCCAGCAGACATTGTTGAATTTTAAAGATAGTCAGAATGTAATAGCTAGACGCGTACTTGTAAAGTCATGGAATACGCCCTATGCAAGAGGAACAGTGAATGGCTATGGTCGTATTACAACACCCTTTAGAGCCGTTAATAATTCGGGTGATTTTTTATCGAGAACGAATTATATATGTGGCGGTCCTAATCCAACCAATGCTAGCAGACCAGGCAGAAAGGTAAGCATTGGAGCTATTATTTCCGCATGTGACAAAACAGGTGTTCCTGCTAGCTCATGTAACGTAAAGTTCGTAGCAGATAGTTCAGATTATATTAAATTTAAAAAATACCAAGCATTGAATCGTAATTTTAACGAGTTGAAACATGGTGGCGACCAAAGTCATTCATCCTATGCACCCTTACTGGCTGTCCGACGAAAGTAAAAAATTTAGGGTGTTTCAAGGATAAATTTATTTATCCACCAAAAGACAATAAAGCATTACATACACCTTTGAACATTGTAATCCGCCTTAATTGCCCTTCGGGCAATCCGGTGATGCCGCTAGCGGCACTTACACTTTGTGCGGATAGTGTTTACACCGATGAACATTTGAAATGGGACAAACCGCCATTAGGCGGTTTGCCTTTCAATTGATTTGTTGGCAACGTTGCCCTTGAAACTCTAGTGGGACGCTTTTAGAGCGTCCCATTTTAAATCTTCAAGGGTGTAAATGCAACGTTACCTATGCTTCGCAACAAATCAATTGGAGACGCACACTTTGTCTGCGAACTCAAATGTTCATCGGTGTAAATAATATATGTATTATAGTATATATAACTAACATACAAAACATTTATCATGTATAGAATGATGTTTAGTATAAATAATATTAATAATGGAGTACTGAATGCCGTAAAAGCTATGCCCCAAAAAGATTCAACGAGTGATGGCAATAGTACATTCGAAATGGCGAGAACCACATATAATAAACAAAATCAATATATTCCAGTGGCACAAAAAGTTACACAAAAACATAATCATTATTCCACGCATTCAAACCCTAACCAAGTAAGCCGTACCGCATCGGATATTGTTTCGACAAAGTCCGGTAAATGGTTCGGAAATCGCGATGCATCACAAGTTATTACAAATCGCCGTAATTCGGCTGTAGGCAAAGGGACGATTATAGGAACACAGCCTCTATCCTTTACAACAAATAAGGATATTAATACAACTAGAGATGCATTGACGCGCGTAAGAGCAGGAGGGTCTGTTGCACCGGCAAAAAAAGGTGCCAATCGAAATAATGCTCCGACTCCGACATTTGCACCGGCTCAATCCAATGATAACTGGTTTGGAATAAAACAACCGGTCCTATATCACTAAAAAATTATATTACATTACAAAAAAATTATATTACATATATATACATAAACAACTATGTATAAATATTTAGTTGAATTCTTAGGAACCGTATTTTTCGTATATGTTATTTTGGCAACACATAATCCTTTGGCAATTGGTGCAGCTTTAGCATTAGTTCTTTTATTAGTCAGTTCTATTTCTGGAGGATATATTAACCCTGCAGTAACAATTGCAATGGCAAATGCAGGAAAATTACCAACGAATGATGTGTTACCATATTGTGCAGCACAGATTTTGGGTGGTTTGACAGCTCTCGAAATCTATAAACGATTCAAATTCTAATGATGAATATCATATTTATCTGACGTAAATCGTTCTTCATAATGATTTACACCAGATTCAAAGAAAGAAAAGAAATTTCCCATTTTACCGTCAGGTCTTGGTTGAGTAATCCAAAATTCGGGTCCATTATACGTCGAATCAATATGTGGGTTCAATGTTTTAATATATTTAGAATGTGACCACCAAAAGTTACCCGAAAAATGCGTACAAGGACTATGCTGTAGATTGACACTGACCACATCATTAAGAATCAATTTATTTAAACATTCCTCGTGTTTTTTTACATTAAAATGCGTCAAATATTCGACCCAGTCAGTTACACATGGATTTTGACCATTCCATCGAACTCCCTTACTATGGATATAGAGAACAAGGAAATCGTGGTCTGTATTCATATGAGCATGGTCATATAGTAATCGAAGGGTAGGTCGTTCAAATGCCAAATTATCGGTAGAATGGTATAAGATTTTCACCTTCGGGTCCTTAAATAATGGATGTTTTAAATCATCGCCTATATTTTGGCCTAATATACCACATCGAATTTCAGTGACCTTATTATATAAACCGGAATCGCGAATCGCTTGAAACATAGTATCCACTACATTCCTCCAGTTATTGATACAACAAATATGATAGTAAATATAGATAGGTCTCTGCATATATAATATAAATCTATATTTTTATGTATTTTTTAGTAGATAAACAAATCAAACCTTATTACATATTTTTATAAGCCACTCTATAAACAATAAGTAGCCCAACTACGGTTAATGCACCTAGATAAAATGTAGTTACTGTATCAAACTTTTGTTTTTTTGGAATATCTGTTATTGGCGTGCTTTGTTTGATAATATCATAATTGGGTGATTCATATATAGTTGAATCTATTAGTACGGAATAATTTGAATCACCTGGTAACTGCTGTAATGAAGTGGAAAATAATTCTCTATAATTTTCTTGAAAAGAAGCGATGTTATTTGTACTATTTGCACTAGTATAATCCATAATCTAATATAACATAGACGAATATTATAATAGAAAAAAATAAACAGAAATCAAAAGTCGATAAATTTATTTATACATGGAAAGAGAATAAAGATTGTTTCAATTATATAGTAACCGAATATGTGTGGAATATTTACATTACTGAACAATGTATCGTTTTCTAATGATATGGTAAATGAGCAATTTCAAAAAGGAAGAGGAAGGGGACCGGAATTTTCTAAATTAACTCAGACCATGATAAAATGTACTTTTGGATTTCATCGACTCGCCATCAATGGCTTGAATGCTGAATCGAATCAACCCTTTATTATAGATGATATCGCTCTCATTTGCAATGGAGAGATTTATAATTATAAAGAATTATATGAAATGATGGGAGAACCTTCTCCGGCAAAAACCGAATCGGATTGTGAAGTCATTCTTCATTTATATATTCGATATGGTATTGAGCAGACCCTACAAATGCTTGATGGAGTTTTCTCGTTCGTATTGGTAGATTACCGTATGACAAATTTGGATTCAAAGATATACGTGGCTAGAGACCCTTATGGTGTACGACCACTCTATGTTTTAGATGCAGATATTTTAACTGATGAACAACATAGTCATGACGTATTCGGTTTCGCGAGTGAAATGAAGACACTTGCCGAGTTTTATAAGCAATTGAATGATGCGAAACCCAATGTACATATGAAACGCCAACGACATACCAATAATCCAGTACATATCCCAAAGTACTCGATACATCATTTTGAACCCGGTACGTATCAAGAATATGAATTAAAATTTACTGTTTCGGCATCATGGCGTTTTATAAAACAGACGAGATATCATAAAATCGGATTTCATACGACAATAGAATTACAGAAAGACAAGGAAGAAAAGAAGGATAATTTGGATGAAATTTTATCTAAAATTCGTTATTATTTATATGGCGCAGTTGAAAAACGTTGTATTACTACAGAGCGACCCGTAGCATGCTTACTATCCGGTGGTTTAGACAGTAGTTTAATAACTGCGCTGGTATGTGAGTTCAATCGTAAGTATGGGAAACCCATGCCAGAAACATATAGTATTGGTTTGGCAGAATCGGAAGATTTGAAATATGCGCAAATCGTGGCGGATTATTTGGGAACGAAGCATACGACTATTATCATTACTGAACAAGATTTCATTGATGCAATCGAACCCGTAATAGTGAGTATTGAAAGTTATGATACTACAACAGTTAGGGCCAGTATTGGAAATTGGTTATTAGGCAAATATATTTCTGAACATAGTGATGCAAAAGTCATTTTCAATGGGGATGGTTCAGATGAGTTGATTGGTGGCTATTTATATATGAAAAAGGCACCCGATGTAATCGAATTTGATAGTGAATGCCGACGATTATTGAAAAATATTCATATGTTTGATGTATTACGGTCAGATAAGTCGATTTCGAGCCATGGTTTAGAACCAAGAACACCATTTTTGGATAGAACATGGGTACAATATTTTATGTCGATATCACCTAAAATTAGGTTCGATACAACCAAGTGCGAAAAATGGTTATTACGTACAGCATTCACGAAGAGCTATATTACAAATAGTATAGGGGAACAGTTACTTCCTGATAAAATTCTATGGCGTAGAAAGGAGGCATTTAGCGACGGTGTAACATCGAATAAACGCTCACTTTTTCAAATTATTCAGGAACATTGTGAAGAACAATTCTATAAAAATGAATTACCGATGTATCAGTTTATTTCAAAATCGAGCGATATGTATGAACGTATCGCTAATATTCATGTAGATATGAGAACAATCAATCAACATTTGTTACCCAAGACAGCCGAACAATTTTATTATCGAAAAATTTTTGAAAAATCTTATCCGGGTCAGGGACATATTATTCCCTTTTTCTGGATGCCGAAATATGTTGATGCTACTGATGCGAGTGCGAGAACACTGGCGATGTATAATGACGATACAAAATAAAGTCTACTTGTAATCTATAGATTATGACAACAAGAAGAACAAAACATAGAAAATGGTCAGCAAAATACAAAAAGAGTATCAATTGTAGGAGACCCAAGGGATTCTCTCAACGCCAATATTGTAAGTATGGGCGCGGCGGAAGAAAAACCAGAAAATATAGAAAATAAACTATAACTAAAAAAATAAATAATCAAACTATTATTTATTTTTTGACTCCCATATGCTTTGACAAGGCACGAAGGAACGGTGAATAACATACATTTATCAACGGATAGCCCTTAAAAATCAGCAGTAAATTCGAAAATATCACCATCAACCGTCTTGTTGGCTAATGCGTACTCTGAATTGGTACGCTCAAAGAAATTCACCTTTGATTCCATACTGATAAGTTCCATAAAATCAAAAGGATTTCCCACACTATAAATCTTATCGTATCCAAGCTGTAAGCAAAGACGGTCAGCGACAAATTCAATATATTGAATCATCAACTTGGCATTCATACCAATCATACGACAAGGTATAGCCTCCGTAATAAATTCCTTCTCGATTTCGACTGCTTCTTTTATAATATCATGGATTTTCTTTTTAGGTAACTTACGTTCTATCTTACCATATAGTAAAATAGCAAACTCGGTATGTAGGGCTTCGTCTCTCGAAATAAGCTCATTTGAAAAGGTGAGTCCTGGTAAAAGCCCACGCTTCTTCAACCAATAAATACCGCAAAAAGAACCACTGAAAAATACGCCTTCGACAGCAGCGAATGCTACCAATCGTGTAGCAAAACTACTACGCTTGTCAGCAATATAACGTTTCGCCCAATCCGCCTTTTTCGCTATACAAGGAAAATTCTGTACAGCATTAAATAATCTATCTTTTTCTACGGAATCGCGAATATAAGTATCGATAAGTAAGCTATACATTTCGGAATGTATATTCTCCATGGCAATTTGAAACCCATAGAAAGCGCGTGCTTCAGATATCTGGACATCCCCCATAAAACGCCCCGCCAAATTCTCCATAACAATACCGTCTGATGCAGCAAAAAATGCTAGAACCATAGAAATAAATTGTTTTTCATCGACCGTTAATTTTGCCCAATCGACGAGGTCTTTCGATAAATCGACTTCTTGTGTGACCCAAAAGCAATCGACTTGACGCTTATACATTTGCCAAATATCATCATATTTAATCGGAAACATTACGTGACGACTATCGTCAGGTTTTAGAATAGGTTCGGTAAAAGGTGTGGCAGCAGTAATGGGTTCAGACATTTATTCCTAAATAATATACTCGTTAGATTTTTATCTCCTTTTCAAAAAATGATTTATGGCAAGGAACATTCCTTGATTCGAATATATCAAAATTATCATTGCTGCATTTTAGGGAAGAATTGATAATTAGAGTCCATCCTATAAAATATTGCATCCGCTACAGTATTATTAACCTCTGACCCATATGCTTTGAAAAGGTACGAAGGGACGGAAAGAATAAAGGAACGGTGGATAAATGTATTTATCGACTGAAAGACCTTAAATCTTCAAGGGTGTATATTTTCTCTGCATTCTGATATTATTTCTTCTAATCTCTTAGCAAATCCATCTGTATCTGGTTGAAAATTACTTGGCTCTAACACAAATGTTCTTGTAGGATTCCATAATTTTCCAAATACAGTCGATTGTTTATTTTTTATATATTCGTCAAATTGTTTTATTGAGTTTGAAACTTGGGTAAATGTTATAAAGTATTTAAACGTATTTACTGTTATCGTATCTTTTTTAAACTCCTCGTACATTTTATGCGTTACTCTATTACGAAGAGATATATCCTCCTCCTGCTCCATTCTTGTAAGAAATATGTTATATAAAGTTGTGTAAGATGTTTGATAAGTCTTTTCATCAACTTCTATTCTTTTTTTGATTATGTTAGCAAATTCTAATATTAAGTCAGTAGACCAAGTTTCTATAATTTCTGCGTTTTTCTCGATATTTTCTCTCACAGCTTCATTTCCTGCAGAAACAAATATATCTTCGTTTGTTTTATCTGTAGTATTCAGATTTATAAGGGTAGTAGCTTCAATATTTTTGGCATTTTCTTTTTTACACGTAATCGTTTCGTATAAATCAGAATAAGGTGCATTATGTCGAATAGATGTTTCAAATGTTCTTAGATTAAGTCTTTCTTTTTCTATTCTATTATCTGCAATTGTATCCGGAGAAACATATCGAAAGGATTTAGCAGCTGCATTATATTCTTTTTCTGTAAACGAATATCTATTATTTTCTTTCCATTGTTGATTCTTAAGTTCATTGACGAGTTTTCTCCTTTTCAAAAATAGGTCTTTAGGGTTTTCTATTTTGGTTATAAATTGATAAATCATTTTATTTTTTTTTGTTTTATATGCAGCACTATATTTTCTTAAAACACGACCGTATACTTGCTCGCAATCACCGAACGTATTACATGATTCAAGTAATATAATAGCAGGATTATATGTAGCATTCAATCCTTCTGTCATTGTCGGGTCAATTAATACGCATATGGGGTCGGTTTCTACAAAACCATTAATGCCATATGTATTGATAAAAGCCTGTCTTTTATTATATTCTAATAAGTCATCAGTTTTGCCGTGAACCCTTACACCATCTTGAAGTTTACTTACTAATATATATTTGTGACCTTTACTAGTTAAATAATTTGCAAACAATGCCAGTCCAAAATCTTCATTGTAACTATAGACCACCGGCAAGTAATATCCATCTTTCTTTTCAGATGCTAACGTTTTATTATTTTCATTTCTATATTTTCCATGTGAATGCTTCAACGTTAGGATATTTGGGTCATCAGTAGTTTGATATTCTTCTTCGATAATTTTATTATCACGTATTGAGGTGGCGGATATAGGCATATTGCCTTTAATGATATCTAATATTAATTTTTCTGCTGCTTTAAATTTTTCACATGAAAATACCGGTTCAGATGCTTGCACACTAGGTTCAGATGCTTGCACACTAGATTGAGGTTCTTTTACGTAGTCACGAGGTTTATACTTATATATATTATATGCATCTTCTCCTTTAAATTCCAAATAAGCTCGATACTTTTTAATATCATTTGAGTAATTACTTATAAATTTCATGTTTTTGCCAAAATACTTTACATTTTCTTTTATATCAATATTTAATTTTTCAAATTTATTTAAGTAAAATATTTCTTTCTCTTCATTTGTTAATTCATTTTTAATAAATCTTTCCATAAAATCTACTTGTGTTTCATCTAATTCAAAAATTCTTTTATCTATAATTTGTCTTGGAAATCTTGTATCAATAGTTGAACTTTTTTTGTTCGCTTCCTCTCTTGATTCAATGTTACACGTAGATTTATTTTCTTTTATCTTTTCGATATCTTCCTCATTTTCAATATTTTTTAGCTCATTGACTTTTTTCATGATATTCAAACCAAGTACATAATCAGGTTTATAAGGATAGGCGTTTTTTATACCTTCAGGAGTATCTTCGGGAGTATCGCTTATTTTATCTTTGGGAGTATCATTTATTTTAATATATGATAGATTATTATTTTTAAAATATGGGTCTATTTCTCCTATTGCAGCATTAATATCATCAAGACATGTAAGATTTAATGTGTCTTGTATTTCATAGTCATATACAGATATGCATGGCGATAATGCTTTTGCTAGTGAGTTAATTGAATATATTGGTTCACTAACTGCATCCAATATGCTTCGGGTTTCTTCAGTAAAATTATCATATATATAACTACTTCCAATACCCTCAGCATAATTGATAGCAATACTCGACGTCCCTTTCAAACCTTTAATATGATTAATACCTTTTTCTTGTATTTTGGGTAAATCGCCGAGATATGGTTTGACTGCAGGCGTTTCACATATATATTTGAGACCATTATTAATATAATTGTCCATGGTCGCAAAACTATGCATTGTATACGCACATATTAATGCTAAAGTATGGGTATTTGGTTTTGTATCTTGTCCAGAACCACCATATTGAATAATATTTTTTTTTGTTAAATTATTTACTGGTGGTCTTTTATTATATGTACTCAATACTCTTTTTGTTAGACGATTTTTTTTTCTGTTTACTATTTGTTTTCGTTTTGTAAATCTTTTTTTAATACCTCCGCCTTCTGCACCATCATCCGCATTTATTTTTGAAAAATTCTTGACAACAGATTTTGTGGCATATGTACCAGCATATTGAATTGATAGCACTTCCAAAGGAACAAGAACTGCAGTTAATGCAGTTATAAGGGTTACTGGTCCACCAGCGAATGCAACTACAGGGGCTAATATTGCTATATCGACAATATATGATAATCCTGTCATAGTTAAACCCGCTAAAATCGGACGAAGCAGAGAAGTACAATTTTTTATAACATCTATTTGCTTAATCATAAATGTAACAGTCGTTAATGTAGCGATTTTGCGTGCAAACTTTTCTCTAGTAAATGAATCACTTCTAGTAAGAAAGTTTCCAAATTTACATAAATCAGCAGGCGTTTTTTGCATGGGGGTTCCTGACATTACAATGGTTCTTAATGCAGAATTTGCAGAATCTATAAAAGCTCGGTCATCAATAATTGAGTGCAAAGACATAGCCGATGATGCTTCAGTTGAATTAAAAATAACATTTGTTAGTAAACGATGTGCTTCATCGACTATAATTATTTTATTAGTATAATCGAATGATTTTTTTTTATTTAAATCGTTAATTAATATATCGTAATAATAGTTAGTTAACTTGAAATATACATCAAAGAAGTTATAAACAGTATCTTCAGCATTGACGTCATAACCTAGTCGAATACCTTCTTTTCTTGTTTCATGTAGTATATTTTCTTTTAAATCTTTTACAAACCCTAAATAAATACCAATCGGTGCTATAATAACGATTTCTTGTGGGTTTTCTTGAGTACCTTTTTTATTTTTTTTTCTAAAAGTATTTAATGCTATCAATAAGGATGTAATTGTTTTTCCAGTACCTACTTTGTGTAATAGCATTATCCCCCAACTATCTTGACATTTTGTAAAACGTCTAACAGCAGATTCTTGTCTACCATCTAATACCAGATTTAAATTATCATATAACAATGATTCATAATTTGTATAATCTATGGTGGTCATATATATATGTATATATATATGTATATATGTATATACATATGTGTACTATTTTTTACTAAATTAATGTCTTTTGGTGGATAAATATATTTATCCACCAAAAGCATATGGGTCTCCTGTCGATAACCGAAGGTTAGCCATTTGGCTAATAAATATTATCCACCGATAGACCTTAATGTCTATCAGTCGATAAATACATTTATCCACTAAAAGACATTAATCGATTATTACCCACCGATAAAATTACTTCTTATGAGTTCGTCGGTGCTTACCGCCATGTGTAGGTGGTGACCTACGTCTATTATTTGTCCTACGTCTAGGAGGCGACCTACTCGAAGAACGTGTCCTATTCGAAGAACGCGACCTATTCGAAGAACGCGACCTACTCGAAGAACGTGACCTATTTCTAGAGGAAGAGTTGGGACGTATAGGGCGTCTTAGCATAATAGTTGCTACAGAATCTCCACGATTATTGCTAATATTTATATCCGGACGCCCGCGTGACACTATAGCTTCCAATCTTTCGTTACTTGCAGCCAGATGAGCTGGTGTGTCACCAAATCTATTTTGTATATTGACATTTGCACCTGCATTAACCAACGCTTCTAGACAGTCGTATTTGTGGTGCATAGCCGCTAAATGAGCAGGTGTATATCCGCCACGATTAGTTTTATTTATATCTGCTCCTCTATTACACCGACCGGAAAGAAAAATGAGACAAACTTTCTATAAAAAATAAAATCTCAAATCCTTTTTTGGTAATGTAAATGCACCCTATCCATTTTCTGTTAAAGAAAATCTTGGGCTTGTCTCACATTTCACGGCTTTTAGCGGTTGGAGACTTTTATTAGTGTTGTATTCTCTTCTATACTTTTCAGG